>Ga0307380_10000008_pt1 | contig 441530 bp, 403 predicted proteins | sample UN3MG_FD_202239 | JGI IMG/M metagenome (GOLD analysis project Ga0307380, IMG submission 202239) | Soil microbial communities from Risofladan, Vaasa, Finland - UN-3 | ecosystem: Environmental > Terrestrial > Soil > Coastal area > Acid sulfate soil | place: Finland: Risofladan, Vaasa... | reverse complement strand
ATCATTAGCGGTATCAGGTTCAATAAAATATAATCCCTGTAACTTTATACCTAAATATGCATCAGTTTGAATAAAATTCTCTCCTCCTTCAGCAAATAAAAATGGATAATCTAGAAGTAATACAATCCCAAGTAGGAGAAGTGGTGTTACTGTAAAAACAGCTGATTCTGAATCTACATCAACTGTAAATTCAATAAATCCTATTGCTACTCCATCAATAGTAACTGATATTTGTTCGTCACAAGAAAACGCTGTATCTTGAAATCTAAAACCTGTTCCTTCACTTGCAGATAAACCAGAAATATATTCCCATTCAGATTCAATTACATCGTAAGTATTTACAGTACCTACTGTAACTGAATAATCTGCATTAATAAAAGTTAATCCTATAAATTGACTAGTTAGTATAACTGTAAATAGAATTTTAACAAACTTTTCCATCTAAATTCTACCTCAAATATACAATCAAATCTAATAAAATAATACCAATCTATTCCGTTTTTTTAACTAAATACACTTGTTAATACTGTTTATTAATATTATTTTATTAAATTCTCTTTGTTAAATTAGCTTTCTAGCTCTTAAAGAAGGATGTAAGTCTTAAGCATCGGTTATTATTTCTTACATTTAGACTTGAGCAAAAATGTTGTAATCATCAAACTAAGGAGCATTGGAAAGATGAATAGATTACTACTAGAAGTGGTTACATCTTCAATTGTATATCTAAAAATAACCAAGCCTTTTGGATTATTACAGGTAAAAATTAAATCATTAGCGATTTGTAATTTTTGGGTTGCTCCAGTATCATCGAATGATCCAACAACTTGTAAATTGGCTAAATCACTAAAATCAATAACTTCAAGAGTATTTGAATCTCCTATGAAAGCATAATTATCTATAGTATCAACCCCTACAGCTAAATTTGCGGTATCAATTTGAGTTATTTTTGTAGGATTGGTAAGGTTGGAAATATTAACAAAGTAAACACCTGAAGCATCATTTGCTATAATTAAAAGATCACCTTTTAAATGAAAATCATAAGTGTCTGCTGTATCAGCATATTGACCAATGAAAACCGGTGTTAAGGGATCAGTAATATCAAGAAAAACTATCCTCGAACCAGATTGTTCCCAATAAGCTACAAAAGCAATGTTATCTCGAATAGAGCAAACATTTGGAATACCTGTTGCATTATACTGAGAAATTTTCTGAGGATCAGTCGGGTTAGAAACATTGAGAACTAAGACCCCACCATCTGTTTTAGTAACTATTGCTACATCATTTGATACAAAAGTACCTCCAACTTCAATACCGTCATTGTATGAACCAACTTCAGTCATGTTAGTAGGATCAGAAATATTGATGATTTTTAAACCATTATTCCAGCAAGGAACAAAAGCAAAATCATCAACAACATGAAAATAATGAGCCAGAGAAAGGGGAAGATTATCTAATAGTATAGGTTCAGAAGCATTGGTTATATCAAAAGCACTTAAACCACCTAAATAGTCAGAAACAAATGCTAGATTACCAGATAATTGTACATCAAAAGGGGTATTTCCAGTATTAATTTCACTTAATTTTTCAAAACTAATTATAACTTCATTTGTAGCACTATTAACTGGTATAATATTAATAACTAAAATAAAGAGAAAAATTTCCATTTTGATCTAATGTGTTTCATAATTAAATAATTGAAACTTCTTTTAAAAGAAATTATATAACTCTAGTAGAAGCAGTCCATCTATAACTTCAAGAAGAAGGGTAATTTTCTAAAGCATTTAATAAAATTAGTAGAAGATATGTAAGAGACTCGTTTATTAGCTGCAATAAGATTTTAAGAAGATACTCATAAAGAAATATTATGAAACTAAATAAAAAATCTTTGATTCATAAGTTAATTTTCAACAAACTTCGTAAAGCAAATTAACCCTCCAAATTGGGTAATGCGTTCTCCTGCAACTGTGTCAACATCAATAACTTTTGTCTTTACTTTTTTATTTTCAAGTATTTGTAAGAGACGATGCAAACGCTGTTTTTGCTTATGCTTTTCGAGGTAGGTATTAGTAAGCATAACGTACTCAGGTTGTCGTTTTCCATACTTCCATTGGCTGTAAATTAATTCTTCAATCTCTTGAAGGGAATATAATACAACTTCTCCTTGGGAAACCATTTGAAGCCGTTCCTCTAACTCCTCAATGATATTATTTGCTTCTTTAGCTGTAGTTTTCGCAATGATTGTTTTGAATGCTTCAGCTTGGAACAATTCAGAGACGTCTTCAGCATTACTTGCAGCCCCTTCTATTGTACCAATCATGAGTAGATTGGTGCTTTTCTCTTGCGATAACCATTTATGATGCTTTTGGATATGCTGTTGGAATTGTTCAGAAAAAAGACTATTTCTTGGGTTAGCAATTATTAAACTCCTAAGACCATCTTTTAAGTGGGATCTAATCGAATTAATAATTTCTTCATGGAAATTATAGAGTTCATTTTCAGCTAGTTTTTCTCTACGTTTCTTTAGAATAATGGTTTCAAGGGGTTTAACCTTTTCACTGAAAATTTCCCAAAGAACTGCTTTTTTAGGTTCAAACCCAATTAAAATAGCTACTGGATATCCACGCTTCTTCCGAATTTTTTTTCGTATACTAGTCAAAAATAATCACTCCATATATATACCAGATTTCTATGTATGTACTCATCTTACTTGAATTTTTCATTTAGCTCCCATCCCGAAAGTACTATTTGTTTAAGCTTTAAAATTCTTTTATTTCAGTAAAAACTCAATCTTATCTCATATATATGCTTCTCCGAAACGGACTTCTAGTTCTTCTAGAAGAAGGTGTGGTTGAATAATGATTAGTTATTCGTTCAATAAAATCAACTTTCCTTAATCTATTTTACTTTTATTTTTATAACATATGTTTGAATTCCCAAATGATTAGAGTCTCAAATTATGTTATATCTACAAATTTGACTTTTTCTTATTTATTTGCTCTTTCAGCTTAGTATAACCAACCCTATTAAACATACATTCTTTGACACAAACAGAACACCCATAATCTCGACCAAAGATTGGAAAACATTTATCCACATCTATATGGGTTATCCTCCCGTCTTCATGTTCAATGGGTATTTCAAAAATAGCTTTTGATGGACATTTCGTGATACAACGACCACAAGTTACACAATAGTCTTTTATCCATTTGTGAGCATTTGTTTCTGGAATTGGTAAATTAGTAATATTAGTTAATATTGCTGATAATCTATGGCGAGGGCCATAGTCAGGAGTAATAAGCAACCCATGACGACCAGGCCACCCCAAACCAGCTAACATACCTAAAGGAGTATAACTAATAGGTCCACCTAGTGGATGACAAGCTTGAGCAGCAAAACCATTTTTTTGTATAAAATTAGCTAGCTTATTTGTACGTATACCTAGCTCATCGTATGTATTTATAACCATCTTACCAGTCTCTAAAGACGGCGACATATCAATTTTTTCTTTATCCATTTCCATAGATAAAACAATTGCATTGTCATACAAGACAGCATGATTCTTGAAAATTAATTCTCGTGGTAGTTTAGCATAACCAATTTTTACATCTAGAGTATCAGCGTAATCTCTCAATTTTATGAAAAAGTTACTTTGAGCAATATCTTCTCTTTTAGGTGGATTTTTCTTTATAGTTTTTCTAGTTTTTTTCATTTCTTTCATTAATGAGAAAATAGTTTTAATGTTGAACATTTTCTTTCTGCTTTCAATCATCTCAGATGGATTGTCGATTTCTTTGAATTTTTTATCAAATCCCATTTCCGGAGCTGATTCTGTTGCTTTGATTGCATTAGTATCACTTTTAATATGATCCGTTGTACCAAACACTCTTTTTTGCATCTTTGTCATAAAGTTAGCTTTTTCTGTCATAATACTCACTGGTTGTTTCTTATCATTATTTATGTTATTCTAAAATAATTAATTGCTACTAAAAGAATATCTCCTATAACTTGAGGTATCCTTTCTTGACTGATAAATGGAATAATTATTATTGAGGTTTTTCATCCTATCAAATCGTATTTTTACAAGATGATTAACATGTATTTTATTAAAATATTTTGAAAACAAACTAGTAAGGATTATTTGAGAATAAAAGAAAGAGTGGTTAAAGCTCTTTCATAATTTTCTCTTTCTATTAATGAAAATTATAACCATGAATCCAGAAATCAGAATTGAAACCAGAGATACAATTCCTTCAAAGAGTGATCCAGTTTCAGTAGGAGAGGGACTCGGTGTAGGACTTGGATAGGTTTGTTGATAAGGATCATCTGGATCAAGTGGATCCCAACCATTAGTGATTTCTTCACCATCGCTGATACCATCCCCATCTGTATCGTTGTCAGTAGGATTAGTTAGGCTAATATCGATTTCATAATCATCTCGCAAACCATCTAAATCAGTATCATTACTAATAGGATTAGTTATCCAGCCATCAGCGCCTAGAACAACTTCTTCACTGTCTAGTATGGTATCATCGTCAGAATCAGGATCATTAAGGTCTGAACCATAATTGACTTCATCACCATCTAATAGTCCGTCATCATCACTATCTGTATCATTTGGATTGCTAAAATAAGTGTAGACTTCATTATAATCCCATACTCCATCTCCGTCCGTATCTGGAAGATTTGGATCAGCTCCATGTAAATATTCATCTATGTTTAACAGAGAATCTGAGTCTTTATCTAATAGTGTATCATCAATTAATGGATTGAGGTCGTTGGTTACTTCATAATTATCAGGCATACCATCTGCATCGGTATCACCATCGTTTGGATTGGTACCATAAAGATATACTTCATCACCATCCAAAAGTCCATCTATATCGGAATCATCAACTAAGGGATTAGTATGATACACAAGAATTTCTAGTCCGTCAATTAATAAATCGCTATCTGTATCATCATTGGTAACTGCTGTACCAAAATAAATTTCTGAGATATCATCCAAGAAATCAGCATCTAAATCTGGATGTCCTGTATTAAAGACTGAACAATATTTACTGCTCCAAGGACTATTTCCTGATTTTGTTACTCCTGAAAGCTCATAACATTCAATATCATGATCATTTGCTATAATTATTTCAAAAATACCATCTTTGTCTATATCAAATATACAAGGTGTTGACCATCCAAAATTTACATCACCAATAGTACTTTGTAATTCTATTTCTCCAGTATGGCTTAAGAAAGTTATTTGATCATCAAATGATATTATTATAATTTCATAGGTTCCATCATTCTCCAAATCACAGATTACTGGGGAAGCATATCCTCCTTCACTACCAATATTTGAGTACCAAATTAAACTACCAGCGGAATTAATACAATAGACTGTACCATTATCAGAATAATCCCTAGCTATTACTTCCAATTGATTATCACCATTCAAATCAGCTAATGCTGGTGTTGAAGTTATACTATCATATGTAGAATAGCTCCACTCTTGTGCTCCTGTGTGATCATAACATAAAAGTAACTTATTGCCATAATCGCTTACTACTATTTCAATAGTTCCATCATCATCCAAGTCGCCAGTGATTGGATCTTGGAATTGGTTGACACTAGGATCAGTTGTTATCCATTCGCTAGTACCCAAATGACTAATGGCATATATATTAAATTGATCGCATAGAATAACTTCTAAAGTTCCATCATTGTCTAAATCAGCTATAGTAACTGTTTGAGAAGAACCACTAGCATCATTTTGATAGAACCATTCTTGTCCACCAGTATGATTCAAACAGTAAAGACCATTATTTAATCCTGTACTTGCTATTAGTATCTCTAATGTTCCATCAACATCCAAATCTGCTACCACAGGAGATGCCATGATATCGTTATTAGTATTAAATTGCCATTCAAGCCCTCCTGTATGGTTAATACAAACTAAGTAATAAGACAAACTGCCTACTAATATCTCATAGAAACCATCTTTGTCTAAATCAGCAATGCAAGGTGTAACAATATAAATATCATCTCCACAATTATATCGCCATTCAAGATCGCCTGTACTATTTAAGCAGTATAGGTAATCATCAGAACCACCAATTATTACTTCTATATCACCATCACAATCAATGTCAGCAGCCTTTGCTGATGATTGTACGCTATAGAAGTCTGTAGTATAATACCAACTTTTACTAATGGATATTGCATTTGGTTCAAGAGTAGTATCAGGTTGATTATATAAAACAGCATTTGAATTTAGGATAAATATAGTATTAAATATAAAGAAACTTAACAAAACCATTGTTATTGTTTTTCTCAAAAAAAAATAACACTCCTAATTTAATAAGTTAATAAATTTTGATAACCAACATTATTTAAATAAGTATTGATTTTCTGATTTCATACTCTATTTAATTTTGCCTATATTATTATTAACAATACGTCTATTTACAAAACTGGATTTCAAAACCTTAAAGATGAAATTAACATGGTATATTCTTCCATTCAAAGTAAAGTGGAATGAAATTAGTAATTTTCCCAATCTAAACAATATTGTATATGAACGAAAGAAGAAATTTGTGAGGGTCGCATTAATATTGTTTGTTTAATAGCAAATGCTATCAATAGATCCCTAATTTTCTTTGATCTTATATTTATTTAAATTTGGACTCAATAAAAAATCTTTGATTCATAAGTTAATTTTCAACAAATCATCCCAGGAGATTTTTCTAATTTCACTAATTGATTCTTTGATATTTTCATAGAAGAAAATTACATCAAGTTCTTCTTGAATATCTTCAGATAGGCTGTCTTTATTAAACCATAGCATATCCAAAGCTTCTGCGAATTTTGCTAAATGAGGTTTTGGAAGATAAACTATAATTTCAATCAATTGTTTCCTTAAATCATATAATGATAAATAAAGTTCTTCCATAGATTGTTGTAAAGCATTTATATCTTGATCAATAGCAATTAAATCAACACATTTCATAAGGAAGGTTATCTGTTTTTTGATTTTTTCTTCATCCATCTTACTCGCAACCAAATAAAACTATATAGTAATTCATAGACTTCCTAAAAAGAATTATCATTAGAAATTGATCTACATTTAACAATAAAATATAAAACAACAATTACTTGGATTAGAACAACGAGATAGAAAATGATAGAACTTGAGCATCATTGTATTTTAATCATCACACAAAATAATTGGCAAGAAAAAGACTATAACGTCTTCAGATAAAAACCAACTCTGATTTTCTTGATTAACAAGTTAATTTTTTTTATAATCCTTACTCAATCTTGGTAGTGTTTAGATACAAATAAAACTGAAGAATATCTAAAGTGCTATTGGTAACCAAACTGAATATTTCGTTTGGAAATAATCTCTTCGGAAAGGAGATATTGGGTATGAAAATTTGCTTCCTAGTGGATTCGTATAAACCTATCTATGATGGTGTAGTGAGATACTTTGATTCCTTTATTCCAGCATTAGTTGCAGAAGGGCATGAAGTGGTACTAGTTTGTCCGCACATACCTGGAACAAAGAAAATTGAGTATCCACATAAAGGTTTGAAAGTTGTCCGTTGTTTCAATCCTGGTTTCTATGATGAAGGGTATTATATTGGTTTACCTGATTATAATCTTATCAAATCAGTTCGTGAAGCTGATTTTGTTCTTATTCATTCTTTAGCAACATTAGGTGTTATAGGTGGTTTTGTTGCACGTTTTTATCGTAAAAAGATAGGTCTCTTTGCACATCAAGATGAACGAATCGTTTTATCTGAGATGCTCCATCGTCCAAATTGGATTGTGAATTTTACTATATCCCTTATTAGTGAAATCTTCTATCCCTATTTTGTGGATGTTTTCTTCTGTGCTACGGAACGTTTCAAAGGAAAATTACTAGATTACAAAGTTCCTGAAAAGAAAATTTTCTTTACACCATTTGCTATTGATTCCAAAACTTATCGTCCTGGTAATATTACTGTGAACATCCGTGAGCGTCACAATATCCCACAAGATGCTATTGTAACAATTTTTGTTGGACGAATTTCTATTGAGAAAAATATTACTAACTTAATTACAGCATTGGATGATGCAATGGATGAAGAACCAAAATTATATTCACTTTTCGTTGGCAAAAAAACCCATCATGATCTGATTCCTCCAGATTTAAAGCATGCTGATAGAATGATCTTTACCGGTTTCGTTCCTGAAGAAGAACTTCCAAGTTACTATTGCTCTGTAGATATTTTTGTTTCGCCATCTTTACATGAATCTAGCTGTTTTACTATCTTTGAAGCTATGTCCTGTCAATTACCTGTTATTACTTCAGAATATCGTCATGATAAGGATATCATCCATAAAGAAAATGCTGTTTTAGTCAAACAATTGAGAAATCCCAATGCAATAAAAGAAGCTATTCTTTATTTGGTCCGAGATGAAAAAGCACGGAAATATATTGCTCTTAACGGGAAACAATTAATCGATACCAGAACTTGGCAATACCATGTGCACGAATTTTTCAAAGGAGTAAGAGATGTATACAGGAAAAGTAAAAGCAAATCTCAAGTAAGAATATTTTTCAAACAATATTTCTTCTCAAAATTAAAGAAGAAAGACAATTCTGCAACCTTCAATAAAGAATAACAATCGATAACTAGAAGTAATTGGGTTTGATATTACTTTAAACGTACATACTAAAGTAACTTTTTATATTTCTTAATTTTTTTCTTTTTACTTTGTAAGTATTCTCTTTTAACATATAATAATAGATTAAAAACTTTGATTAGAATGGGAAAACTAAATTAAAATATGAAAAAAAAATGGAAAGAGAGAAATTAATGCTATTTCATAAGTTTCCTCTTTCGGCTAATAAAAATGATTACTATAAATCCTAATGTTAGAATTGAAATCAGACTTACAATTCCATCAAAGAGAGATCCTGATTCATAACTCATTTATCTATTGCTTGCTTAATGAAAACTAGGTTTAAAGAAATCTTCTTCTGAAAGAATTTATTTTCTGATTATTGAAATCAGAATGCTAAAATCAACAAGTAAAACAATATAGGCAAAGCACTAAATAGTAGGGCAAACAAAATTGAAACAAATTGACTTGCAAATCGGGAATATTGAGAAGATATTACACCCGAAGATCGACGACACATTTTATATCTTTGATACACATTATCATAAAGATACTCCAAAGGTAAATCATATTTCTTACCTTCAAGAGATTTAGAAATCATTAATAGATGATTCCAAGAAGCAACTTGAAGTTGAATTTGTTGATTTACGATAAAGGGAAAATCAATTTGTCTTGTAGAACTCTCGGTTTTGTAAACGAAATTATCTTGGGACTTTACTAATGAAACGTATTCGTGAAAAGGAATCCTTGGATCACTATTTTCTTTTAATGTTTCAAAATGAATTTCTTCTATAGTAAGATTATCTTTGTTAAGAATAATTTCTAGGAATTCAATATCTTCTATAGAGCCATAATAGAAAAATCTGAAGAAGGCATACAAATAGTGCAAGAAACGATTAGGAAGAATTTCATTTTTCCAGAAGATCCTATAGATAAGGATAATTTTTGAAGGTTTTTCAATTATTTCATAAGCAATCTTGTAAGGCGTTGGAGCATGTTCATCCTTCTGAAAAATAATGGGTTTAAATCTTGTAGCAAGTTGTTCTATAGTATCATTATTTATTTTATCCTGAAGTCTAAGATGGTAGTAGCTCCTTCTATTATGACCCATAAAAGACAATCCAAGGGTATAACCTATTAGGAATGTTAGGAGAGAGAAATCCAATAAGATAATTATTAGCAAAATTTTTTCCAAGTGTTATTCCCTTATCTTGACAATTGGGCAATCAGCAATAGATATTTTCCTATCACAAACTCGGCAGGTGTCATTTTCCTCGAGCCATTCAGCTAATAATTCTTTTTTAGCTAGATTCCCGCAGTTTGGACAAGCAACAACTGTATCTTCATTAAAATCAAGAAGTAGAGAAGAGATCATACATTTTGCCTTAAGCGGTATCTCATCAAGATAATAAACACTTGTGATCTTAATATTGGGGACGATATGATACCCTTGGGTTGGTTTTTCAAGTAATCTAAGCATTTCTTCAACGGAAGTATAATCAAATTTTACAGCAAGAATTTCTAATAATTTCTGAATATGTTTATTAAAATTTGAATAGAGATAAGCTCCTTCTTCATATAAATCATTAAGTAAAAAGACAACATCTTTGACTTTCAAATCAACAAGTGCATAAAGACTTAACCGGTCTTTGTAATCACCCATACGCAATTTTGCTAATTCTAGAAGTTTATCTATCCTTTTACGTTTCTTAAGCATTTTGACATGTTTATATGATCCTTTACCAATTAAGAGAGGAATAAGACCCAACAAACCAAAAGGAAAACATAGGATAGTTAGAAAAGTCGTCCCTATTGTCCATTTTGTTTTAATTTTACACCATTCTTCATCCAAAAGTGAGAAATCTGGATTTGAATACTTTTTAATATCAGATTTTGAGATCCCCATAATGAAACATTCCAATAAAATCATACTATTTACTTGGTCAGTATAGTATTATTTACATAGGTTATTTCACTAACTGTTTTTTAACCTTTTTAATCACTTTAACTTGTTTTACCTAATATCAATTTCAGAATTTCTTTAGTATACTTTTAACCCTATAGTTAAAATAAAAAGTAAAAAGAAAAGATATTATCTAATTCTTTTCTTTCTAATTACAACAGCTGTACCTAAAGAAGAAAATATTACTGTTAAGGAAATAATCAGCGAAAATCCAGCTGAATTTGTAGGTGTTGTAGATGTTGGTGTTGGTGTTTCTTCTACTGGGAAATCTTCGGGATCAGTAGGATCCGTTCCAGCAAGTATTTCATCAAGATCATCGTAACCATCGTCGTCAGTATCTGCGAGAAGGGGATTGGTCACAAAACCATCTGCTCCTAAAGTAACTTCTTCTCCGTCTAAAATTCCATCATCGTCGCTGTCACCATCGAGAACATCGGTACCAAAGATCGATTCATCGCCATCTATTATACCGTCGTCGTCTGTATCAGGGTCATCAACAGCTGTTACTACTCCATCCCCACCTGGATTAACTTCTTCCCAATCGTCAAGACCATCCGAATCTGTGTCATTATTTTTCGGGTTCGATCCTATTAGAAACCATTCGTCACCATCTGTGAGTCCGTCTGCATCTGTATCCGGATCCCAAGGATCTGTTCCTAAATCCAGTTCCCATCTATCGTTTAATCCATCAAAATCGCTGTCAGGTTCTGTTGGATTTGTTCCCTCGATGATTTCATCTCCATCTGTAACATCATCATCGTCTGTGTCTATATCATGAGGATCTGTATTGTAAGTATCTACTTCATCACCATCTCCTAATTGATCACCATCCGTATCGCTTACTAATGGATTTGTTCGATAGATAAGTAATTCACGTCCTTCATCTAATTGGTCATTGTCTGTATCAACGTTTGTAGGTGTTAAACCTAACTCATCTTCTTTTTGGTTATCTATATAATCACCATCTTTATCGGCATGCCCCGTTCTGAACATTGACCCACCTAATGTATGCCATCGAGTCAATGCATAATTAGCGCTTGCATATTCAACATTTAAACAATACATCACTCCGTCATAATCTCCCACGAAAATATCCATATATCCGTCTCCATCCACATCAGCAATTACAGGAGAATTACAAGCTGTTCCATCCATTGAGAATATCATATTATCATCTAATGCTCCAGCTTCTGTTATCACTCTAACCACTCCGTCATCCGAAACCACAATAATCTCCTCTTCTCCATCACCATCAACATCAGCTATTGCAGGAGAATGATAGAATCCATCTGTGACATTATAAAACCAGTCTAAAGTACCTGAGGCACCATCAAATCTATGTAGGGCAGGAGTGCTTACACCACTTTCCCCGTTAATTCCTATATAAACTTCTAATTGACCATTATCGTCTAGATCACCTAGTACTGCAGAGGAGTATATTGGATGTGCAACATCATATAACCATCGAATACTACCATCATAACCATAACAATAAACAATACCTGCTAATGATCCGGCAATTACTTCATAATATCCGTCACCATCCACATCACCAATCGATGGGGTTGACCATACTTGCCCACCAGTTATAGCGTTCCATTTAAATTGGCCTGTTTCATCAAGACAGTAAATTTTACCATCCCATGAACCAAAGAGGACTTCATATTCACCATCGCCATCAAGATCGCATGCTGTTGGTGAGCTATATACTCTATCGGGTGTTCCTGGTGTTGAAATATCTGTATAGGACCATCTGATGGTTCCATTGCTATTGATACAATAAATCCCATCATAAAATGAATAACTAGGTGTTAAGAATTCCCATTCACCATCTCCTTCAAAGTCAACTATTGTTGGTGCTCCTTGGATATAACCTGTACCTGTATATCTCATATAAGAACCATCATAGTCTAGAAATCGCAATCTGTCACTTACGCCTACTACTATATTCGGTTTATAATCACCATCAACATCTACTATAGCTGGTGATTCTTTAATTGGACTATTAATATAGTATGTCCAATTGAGATTTCCATCTTCATCAAGACAAATAAGTCCTTGATTGCCTGTTCCATATATTATCTCCATTGTTCCATCTTGATACAAATCAAACAATGTGGGAGTACCGCTTACATATGTTCCACTAGTTGTATAATTCCATTTTTGAAACAGTTCCATTGAAGGTATCGCTACAACAGGTTGTATTGATGTTTGTAGAACAATTGTTGGACCAATTGGAATTAAGAAACTAGCAAAAATAATCATTACAATTAATTTGTTTTTTAATCTCATTTTAATAGCTCCTGATTGGCTAAAAATTCCACGTAAAATTAAATCATTTTCAATTAAAAAAGTTGCCTAGAAGTGAGTTGATTTGACTTTTTTTATTTCTAATTTTTTTCTTACAAAATTGCTAAAAAGAAAATTTTTGAATAATAAATATTTTTTCAAGTAACTATATATTCCTATTATCTGTATAGATAGTGTTTTGATATTTATTGTGTGGGAAAAATAAATGGTCACAGAAAAATTGACTTCGAAAAAAATAAAAGCTTTCTTACTGGCTAATGGTGCTTCAATAGTTGGCATAGCAAATTTAGAAAATATTGATGAAAAAATTGGCTGTGATATAGAAGAATTTCAAAAATACACTCGAGCAATTTCAATTGGTATAGGATTATCAGATGAAATTATTAATGGCATAATTAGTGGTCCAACAATGGTCTATGCAGATCATTATAGAGAAATTAATTCCAAACTTGATGAAATAGCTGGTAATTTAGCAAGGGAATTAATTGAGAAAGGTTTTGAAACGCTGGTAATTCCAGCATCTAAACGATATGATCAAACGAAGCTAGCAGCAATTTTTCCACATAAAACTGCAGCAATCCTAAGTGGTCTAGGATGGATTGGTAAAAGTGCTTTATTAATTAGTTTTGAGCATGGACCAAGAATTCGATTGGTAACAGTTTTAACAAATGCTGACTTGGAAGCTGATACTCTCCAGAAAATAAGTCAGTGTGGTGATTGTACTAATTGTGTTGATGCTTGTCCACCAAAAGCAATAACAGGCAAACTTTGGACTTATGGTATGGCTAGAGAAGAAATTTTCAACGCCTATAAATGCCTTGACCACCTTAAGATTCAGAAAAAAAGAGTTGGCGAAACAATTTGTGGTATCTGTATCGCTGTCTGTCCTTATGGATAAAGTACTAGCAATAAAATCCCTTTTTATGTTTTTATTTCAAGAATTACTTCTGAAGTACTATTAGTTTTTATTTGATAATAGTATAGTAATCTTAGATAGTATAAATAGGAGATAAAATTCTCATGAGTAAAGAATCTATCAAAACTACAATCCCTCTCGCTGTCATTGACAGAATTATGAGAGAAAATCTTCCTTCTAAAAAAATTAGTCGTGAAGCGAAAATTGAATTTGATAAAGTGTTAGTAAAGCTAGCTAAAGTTATTTGTGAAAATGCCAAAACAAGTACAGAAAAAGCGAAAAGAAAAACTGTTATGCCAGACGACATAAAATTCGATTAAGCTATAAGGATACTAGAAGTCAAGCCTATAATCTATGAACCTTTTAAAGGACATAGATAGTCTACTTAATTAAATTCTATGAAATAAAAAAGGGAATGATAGTCTAATTATTCCTTTTGTTTTTTCCCTTTTCTAACAATAACAAGTAAACAAATGTCTGCAAATACTACCCATAGAGCTAAACTTACTTTCTTCGTACTAACAAATTGCTTATAGACCTCTTCAACTGCTTTTCCAGCATCTAATTGTCCATACCCAAAATAGTCGTCTTTCCCGGGTGTACCAAGATCAATAGTTGTATTGTAAAGTATATTCTTTATTTTGCTAACAGTAATATTTTCGTAAACTGATTTCATTAAAGCAATATTAGCAGCTACTTGTGGACATGCGAAAGAGGTACCAATTCCATACTCATAGGTATTACCAGGGTAAGTACTGTTTATTAAATGATATAAATCATCATAATTTTGATCCCCTACAGGAGCTACCAAATCTGTCCATTCTCCATAATTACTATAGTCAGCTTTTTGGTCATAGTAATTTGTCGCTCCTACACAGATCACTTCGTCATATCCACCGGGATAAGAACGATAATATCTTCCCCCCGTAGGCAGAGTGGTGTTCCCAGTTATTGATACTACAGGCACATTATTTTCCACAGCATAAATAATATCATCATGGTAGCTTATACTATCACTGTAATATTGTAGACTTAGACTGATGACATCCGCTCCATTATCAACTGCATATTTTATCGCTTCGCCAAATTTCTCATAGGTTGTTCCTGCATAATTATCAGCCTTTAACACACGCAAATCCATTATTTTGACATTTGGAGCAATCCCAGCTATTCCTTCATTATTAATATCCGCTGTTATTATTCCTGAGATAAAAGTCGCATGGCAGTGAATCGGGTCCAAAGGTTCAGGACCTGGAATGTTATCAGGTTCATTGTTATCACTCACGAAATCCCACCCACTAATATCATCAATATAACCATTACCATCATCATCGATAGCATTGTCAGCAATTTCATCGACATTTATCCATTGAGCGTTGTTCAATTCTGGGTGACTAAAATCAATACCAGAATCAATTACTGCTACGACAATTGATTCTGAACCGTTCGTTATAGCCCATGCATCCTGGATATTTATTTTTGTTAGATGCCAGCCAATTTCAGCATTATTATTGATATCATAAGCACTTTGACTAGTATTCGTTTTTGTAATATAAAAAGCAAACAAAGTAATGATAATTAATACTAAACCCTTTTTTGTATACCCTTTAGTCATCTTAAATCCTCTTCATATTTTCAAAAGTACAATACTCTTTCAGCTAATTTATTTTTTTCAATCCCAAGTAAAAATCCGAAATCTAATTAAAAGCTCAACAACAATAATTCTCAGAACAAATTGAAAAGTATTCTTACGAAATCTTTGTTGATGGATTTGTTTTCTATGGAAGAAAATATACTGATTGCTCGAGATACATTCCCAATGGTCGGAAAAATAACTCAAAAAGATGATAGCAGTATAACATGTGAGAGAGCTTTGTCTCTAGAAAATGACTGGTATCTGGATGATCATCGATTCAACAACACACCGTTTCTTCCAGGAGTAATGGGTTTGGAGCTCTTTACTGAATTAGCTAAAATCCTCTTTCCTCAGAAAACAATACAGCGATTCGAGGAAGTTCATTTTTATAAGGCAATTAGATTAAAGGGCGATAAACCTTCCACAATTACTACAACTATAACTTCCAAGGACGAATATGCTGATGCAGTAATTACCACAACTACCACAGATTCATCAGGGAATACATCAGAGGTTAAGCTTCATTTCAAAGCTAAACTAATTTTTGGCAAGAAAGAAAAGGAATTACAAAAGACACCTACAATAAAGGCCATGCCCTTACTCACTCACGATTTTATTTATCAAATATTACCTCATGGCCCATCTTTTCAAGTATTGGAGGAAATAAATAGTATCGAAAACGAGATGGTTGCTATCAGTAAAATTAGCAAGAAACAGCTTTTTGGTTGGAATGTTAAAGAATTACTAATTGATCCTTATGCTATTGAAGCGGGATTTCAAGCAATTGGTTTAATGGATTTTATTTTGAGTGGTCGTGCGGGTCTTCCCTCAAAGATTAAACAAATTATGTTCTATGAGTCAGCAGCTAAGCCTTATTTCATTATTGGAAAAGAGACTGTTGAACAAAGTGGCTTGTTTGATTTCAGAATTCTTTCAAGAAAGGGTGAGGTTATACTAAAAGTGTTTGACCATCAAATGGTGGAAACTAATCTAGGTGAAACATCTAGTATACTTGAAAAATTGCGTTCGCATAGAATAAGACAGCTTGTGCCCATGCCAAAAAAATCCTGGTTAGAGGTAATTGATAAGCAATTGTTTCTAGATAAGTTATCTCATGAACCTGAGTTCGTTACTACGTTTCTATGTCCGGATGAACTTGATAAAGTAGAGAAATTGACTGCTAGAGATAAAAACGAAACCTTACTCGAGTTATTTGCAGTAAAACGAGCTCTTAGAGTGGTACTTCTCTCAAGAAAAATGTTAGAATTTAAAGTAGAAAAGGATGACTCTGGAGACTATTACTGCTCTTACAAAGGTAAATATATCTATCTTACAGTGGCAAAAGGATCAACATATCTTCTAGTGTTAGCAAGTCGTAAAAGAAAATATGGTCTTTATTTTTACAACAAGGAAGAAAAGATCAAACCAATGACTGATGCACTGTTTAGTTCAGATGAGCTGATTTGGTTTGAAGAGAGAAAATTGATTAATACTAATGCAATTCAAACACAGGTATTCATTGCTAAGCAGGCAGTGCTTAATTTTCTTGGTGCAAAAGTAAAGCTTGATTTTAAGGATATCTCAATACACTCCTTTAGAGAAAATAACATCGGTTTTCAAATTAGCTCCTTAAAGTTGCCTACCAAACAAAAACGGCAAATAAAAAATCAGACGAAACAATTGAATGTATCACTTAATCAAAATGAGAAGTATATCCTAGCAATCTGCTCTTGAAGTATTATTTGTAGAATTAAAGTAGTGAGTGGCCTGAGCATCAGTTTTTGATTTAAAAAAGGTTTAATAAAAGAGGAACTATTGTTTAGTTATGCCTCTTGAAAAGAATGGTTTACTTGAAGATAGAATAATGAGTCTTTATCGTAAATCTCTAGATTATCTAACAGAAACCGGTTTCGACTTTAAAGAAAAACCATCTAGCGAATGGAAAATGGATATGAGTGCATCAAATATCGATAATCTTTTTGATGGTTTAAGAGAAGGAGCATATGATTTACCTGTACCCTATAAAATAGGTAAGGATGTTCTATCTGAGACTTTTATGGATGTGTATGGTTTAGAGAAAGAGATTGATTTAGTACGATATATACGTGTTGTCAGAATTATTTTAACTGATTTTAAAGGTCCAAAAGAATCTGATTCATATAAGGGTCATATTAATACCTTGAGAATCATATTAAGACTTAGTTATCCAGGTTACCAAGAAGATATGATACTAAAAGCTCTCTATGTTTATGAGCAATCCTTAGGTAAAAGAGCTCAATGTCACTCAACACTTTCGAAAAGCGATTATATATCATTTGCTCGAATCTTAAACGCAAAATTCAATCTCTATAATAGTGAAGAAAAGCTAGGGTTAGCATTAATCTTCTTTATGGATATTCATAAAAAATTGATGACATTTCTTCAAACAGATCAAACTCGAGTATTATTATTCGAACGTTTAAGATATTACAACATAACCGATATAGACTCTGCTGAAGAATTACTTCCACTAATAACTGATTCCAGAGCAAGAACAGAACTAATCAAGAAGATTAATATTTGGTTTGACGAACAGCAAAAGGATAACATAGCTTCTATAAAACAATCATTCAAGATGCATTATTGTTATCTTACAGATGAGACACTTCTCGAGATGATAAAGCACCCTATATACGCAATGGATTTGCTTAATAACCTAACTAAATTTGGTGTAGCTGATATAAAATCTAACTCTGAACTCACCTCAATGGCTCAAAAACCAGATGTTCGAGCAGCACTCCTTAGAAAACTAAAAGTCTACTGTGAAAAGGAATATCAAATGAAATTTGATTAATACATTATTTATTTTTGATTCTATACCTTTCCTCTTTTTAGTTAGTAAAGTAACTTCCTACAACAATACAATTTCTTACATCAATTTTTTTATTTTTCAGATGTTAAAAAAACTATTCAACTTAACTTCTATTGATCAAGTAGTCCATATCTTTTCCAAGAAATTGTATAATTTCTGCTGTTGGAAGATATGGTATACCATATACTTTGGTAGAATTATACATTATATCAAATTTATATCTAAATAGACTCTCATTCCAAATTCCAAACGCTTGCATTTTATCACATAATTCAACATAAGAAGCCATTTCTTGATATTTCTTGTATTTTTCGTTGTTGTCTATTACTGGTTCGAGTGTTATGATCCTCTTCAGGTTTTCCATAAGCTGTAAATGTTTAGCTTGAGGTTTAGGTTTATGACTAAAAGCTCCTCTAGTACCATAAGTTGCGTACATACCTTCAAGTTCTCGATAGATCTGGGATGGAGCAAACAGTCTAATAACAGATTGGTTTAATAGATATGAACAAAAGACATCAAACTTTGGGTGCATCATCAAGTCATATAATTGATTTGGGGTAACAACTATAGGAATCATCTTTATCAGTTAGTAACTTTTCTCATAATTAGATTATTATCATTCAATTAAAGATGTTTTGTAGCCAATCCTTCAAATGGCAATAAAAATTTACCAACATTCCTTTCGTACCACAAATTGTATTGTTCATTTGAACTAGCCTATACAATCTTCAAGAAGCAGTATGCAATTAGAGTATTATTGATTAGATTTCCAGAATTTTTTTTGAATTGTTGAAGCATGCAACAGCAGTAAAGACCTTCTAGATGGCAGCATCTAATCTAAGTGCTCATTTCTTTAGCTTAATATTAAACTACCAAAAATGATTGTAAATTTACAACACTTGTTAACATCCCAGATAATTTTTAAGTTAGTTAACCAATAAAAAGTAGTAGCAAGAATGCCAAATGGATTAATTGATAACTACTTGTTTGTCTATATTGGTGTGGGGAAGCAAATTACTATGGTTAAGAAATTCCGTCCGAAGCTGATTATTCTCAGTGATCCATCTGTCACTCGTGATTTCTTTTTAAATAACAAATTAATAATAAAGCCGTTTACTCAAAGCAACAGAAATTTAATTGGTATTGATATCTACTCAACTGAATGGAAACAAAGTAGTGAAAAAATTGAATTCCAGTTTTTGATTTATGATATCAACACTGCACCAGAATTTGATAAAACATTGAATTCAAGTATGCTTGGAGGATCAGGTTGCATTATCATTTACGATTATACCCAGCTTGATATTATTTTGCAGCTTGAGAAATGGATTCTTGAAACAATACTTGTTTGTGGAAATATACCAATACTGTTACTGGGTAAGAATTATCAAGAGAATAAACTAGAAAAAAATGTTACTGATATCAAAGCATTAGTTATGGATAAACAAGATTCTTGGAATTTGTCGATTCTAAATATTAACGTTATTGATACTAGTTCTGTTGTTAAAAAAGTGATAGATAATCTATACAATACAATGTTTGACCGCGTGAATAATCCTACACTATCTGCATTACAAGATGGAACTATAAAGAATCTAACGGATTTAATTACACATGAAACCAACATTTTCAAGATTTACCACATACTGGCATATATCTATAAGAATAATGTTGCTTCTGCTCAGAAGTTAGTTTACTCTCTAACTATTGCATTCTTTAGTGAATTTATACTGAAACAGGAACATTTGACAGATATTCCTAAAGTGTTAATCACGCTTAATTATATTGATAGTTTATTTTCTAAAAAGCTCCTAAAAGAACTCCCTTTTGAGAACTTGGTTAAGAAAATAAAACAAGAGAAAACACTAACTGAAATTATACTTTTGTTCAGCGTATATAAGATAATCGATTCAAAATTATGGAAAAAATTCCTACAAACAATTACTAGTAATCTATTGACGACTAAGATATCACAAGTTTGGATAGAAGTTGCTATAATTGCTGAAGGGACTCATTCAACAATTGTAGAGCTAGTGCAAACTGTTGATGGTGCTACTTCTATATCCACAGAAATTATTAGATATGTTTCAGAAACTGAACAAAAGCGAAAAATAGCAGAAACGTTGAATGAAATAGGTACTATTCTAGCAATACTATTCTCATCTAATAAAGACCAAACTATTGAAATAATCGAAAACGTTCCCATCAGAATTCGTGAATTAGCTCTTAAAGTCATTCATGAAGAAAAGAATGGGAAGGAAAAAATCGATGAAAAAGAGTCGTTAAAAGCTTCAATAGAAATCGGTGAGTTTTCTAAAAAAGAAGCTGCTAAAAAAGAGATCCACCACACATTAAGTGAACTAGCTCTTATAATTACTTGTCTTGAACAATTATCAAATGAAAAAGACAGAATGAATTTCATCAACAAAATATCACTTGACAATATTTACTCGAAAATAAAGGATGAAAAACAACTAACAACAATTGTAAAATTGTTAAAATTATTAAATGAAATCGATACTAATTTGACAATAACACTTCTTAGAAAAATTACTGATATATTAGTTGAAAGGATTGTACAGGAACCATCTATCATTATCATCAATAACCTACTAGAATTTGTTGAAATAGTAGATCCAATAGTAGTGCTGGAAATAATTAGCAATTATAATACTGAATCTCTGGTCAATAAAATAATCTTATTTTATGCTGAATTAGAACTTGAACAACTAGATATACCTCTACTGACGGAATTTGCAGTCAATTATGGTAGGGAAGGGCAGTTTACTTTAATTAAAATATTACATCATCTTTTCCCTAAAGTGCCACAACCTAGTTTAACAATTCTACTTGAGTTATTATTCGAATTACTTGAAATTGTTAAAACTGACTCAGTAGAAAATAATAGCATCGCTACAAATCAATTAATGAAAATTTATGATATCTTCATTGAAACAAAGCTTGATGAAATAAATAAATTACTTGAATTAGTTACCCAATCTCTACTAATATCCACAATTGAAATCAAAGAAGTTTTTCTATCTCAACTAATGACTGAGGCTAAAGAGGACTTTACCTATGAAAAGAATAAATTATTCAATTTTGTACAAAGCTTACCCGAATAAATAAAAATGTTCCCCGAAGTATATAGATAGCTAAGAATGCTGAGGTTCATTTCAAATGAAAATGCAAATGAAAATGCAAATGAAGAATTTGTATCTTCATTTTCAAACTCAAATTTCATTTTCCTAGTAAATCTTTATCTCTTAATTTTGCTTTCGACACAAGCATTTGCTGTTGTATAATCAATTCTTCAAGATCATTCATTTTTGAAGTAATTTGTTCTCTATCTTTATCTTTTCCGAGAATATATTGTAAGATTTTTTCAAAATCCGATTCAATGTAGTATTCTTTCTTGAAGTAGTCAATTATAGTTTGAATGTCTTTCATAAGCACATCTATATTTTGTTTGAATCGTGCCTCAGTTCGATTTGCTAATAGACTCATATCAATTGCTTGAGGGAAATCAATAATGAATGGTTCATTTTCATGTACAAGTATATTATATTCAGAAAAATCTCCATGAATTAACTTTGCCTCTTGATACATTATCTTGAGCTGCTCAATAATTTTATCAAACATCTCGAGAGGATCCTCAAGAATGACATTACGTAACTGTGGTGCTGGTTTCCAATCTTTACCAATAAACTGCATTAAAATGATATTATTCAATATCTTGGCAGGTGTAGGGGAATTTAACTTTGCACGAAAAGCCATTGCTAATCTATAGTATTCAGCTGTTGCATAAGCTGTTGCTCTTGTTAAAGGATTGCCTGTTTGTCTTTTCTTCTGTTTGTTATGACTTGTCAGTTGCAGTCGAAACATTTTCACAATTAAAGGTGCTCCTTGTAGATGAGCTAAGTAGATCGATGCTTCTTTTCCTGAATTTATTTCCGCTACAAGATCAGTAATTACTCCATATTGAACGAGTTCTTTTAGCAATTTCTGATAACTAATTTCACTTGTCTGTCTTTGCATAAAAGTAGGATCAAAATTCCCCGCAAAGTAATATTTATTATCACTTCTTGATATCGTTTCTCTTTCTGGTTGCTCAATTGCTCTAGTAACTCTTGTAATCCCTTTTACTTTTTGCTTTAATTCTACTCTATCAGTATTCTCAATATCCTCTACTCTAAGGATTTGAAAATCATCTTTTACTTTGACGAGATTCTGCTCTAGGTCCTCATCAAAGATTTCATCAACTATTTCTTCATTTAATATCATAACTTCTTTTTTTGATTCTGTCAATTTTTCATACACCATTTCTATTATTATTTTAAAAAAAATGAAACAAATTATTTGAGTATGTGAAAAATACTCAAGAAATCTACTAATTCGAATAAAACCTACTATCACTCTTTTCGCAGAAGAAAATAACAGAAATCAAATATTTATTCTATCTTTTTGCATCTACCAAGAGGTCTAGTTGATGTTTTATGTGAATAATGATAATTTGCACATTCATAACTTCACGACATCCTCCTGATAGTTCATAATTTTTTATTCGTCGAACGACTAAATAAAGCATTCTATTAATCTAACAGTCTATTCATTATCAGCTTCTATATACATGGATTTGTGGTTATAATGAATATATTCTCTATAAAGTTTACAATCAAATATTGGTAGTAACAATTTGTGTCCTCAAAATGTGAATTTACCTTTTATATAAAATAGATAGTGTAGAATTAAATACAATCTGAGGAATAAAGAGTGACAGAGAATAAACTCAAAGAGCTAATAAATAATGATCTACAAAATGAAAACAAAGTAGAACAAACAGAAGATGATGGAAGAATTATAAAATTAACAAAAGAAAATATTAATGATTTTCTTTCAAAACATGTGTGCGTAGTAATAGATTTCTACTCTGATACTTGCCCTCCATGTCATAGAATGAAACCAGTGCTAAATGAATTAGCAGAAGAGTTTAAAGGAAAAATTGCTTTTGCCAAAGTACATACTAAAGAAGAACGTGCCATAGCTGAAGCATTACAGGTTAAAGCTCATCCGACTTTTTACTTTTTCCATGAGGGATTTCCAATACTATTTTTCATTGGAGAAAAAAAGAAGAGTGATTTTATACAACTCATGAAAATACAATTCCCAAACCTAAAGGAGAATTAGAAATAAAAAAGTAAATAGACTATTCAAATAAATCATCATTGATTCCAACAATTTTTATAGCATGAAACTTAAAATAATATGAAGAATAAATTATCTAAGGAAAAGCTATTCTGAAATTATTTTAGTTGTTAATGGTTGGATTAAATTATGACAATGGAAAAACGAGGTTTTAGAACATCACCTGCTATTGGTTGTTTCTTTATGAGCGGTTTTGCAATCTTTGGAGGAGCAATAGCTACTATTTTTCTAATTAAATTTGGTTTTTATGAGGTATTTGGATTTGGTCCATTTATTGGGCCACTAGCATTTGGTATTATTGCAATTGCAATGTTTGTTAGTGGTATAGTCATTCAAGTAAGATATAAAAAACAGCAAGCAGAAATTCCTGAAATTCAACCTTTTGTAGCTCCTTATCAATCCTCATATAGTGGTGTTTACGATACAACTTCATTATCTTACACCCAAAAGGATCAAGAGATTGTTCACAAAACACATCAATCCTTAGAACATCTCGTTGATTGGGAAAAAATCGCTCCAATGATTTACAAAGAGAAGCTCCTAGATGAAAAATGTCCTATTTGTAAATTAGCGTTAAAAGGAGCTGATACCATTCTCCAATGTCCTAATTGTGCCTCTCTTTTCCATGATAAGCATTTTATTGAATGGTTAATAAATAACAAAACATGTCCAGTTTGTTTCACGGAAATCATCATACAGTAGTAAAAGTCTAGGACAAATCCTTTACAAGTTTTTCTTGATTTTCAAGCAGTGATAGATTTTTTTTAGTCTCTTGATATACTTTCTTTCCTAAGAAATTCCCCCAATACGCTCCAGCAAATAGCACTAATAAATAGACTAATCGAATAAAAATATAAAATATCTCAGTATTTTGACTGTAGTAATTATATCTGAACAATGAAAAAGTAAGAAAAATCCCTAATACAATAAATGGTAACGAAAATAATGAAACGATCAAGGCTATATCTTTTTTATTAGAACCAAAAAAGCCTATTGGCATACTCACAAGAAAAATTGCTGTTATGTAAAATATGGCAATTATCATTGTTCTAGGGAATTGTAAATCATAAACATTAAAACTCATGATATCCATTGCAATTAATGGATCTGTTATATAAATTATAAAATACATAATGCAAAGAGTAAGAATTCCTGTAAATAAACTAAATAGATTCTTCTTTTTACGAGTAAAATATTTGTATCGATATACAGCTATGTTTGAAATGAACCATGTAATCAACAATATTACTACTGCAAAGATATTTCTCAAAGTAAAAAGTTGCAATTCGCCATATACGGAATGGAATAATAATCCAGAAGCATATAGATAAATCATTCCCACAAAGAGAGCGTTAATTCTCCTCCTAATAATATCCTTTCTATCTTGCATTTGTTCTTTTTTCTGTAATGCAAAGAATTCTCTAGTTGTTTTCTTTTCTATTAATAACAGAATTTGTAATGGAAGATAAATTAAAGCATAAAATCCTAAAGTAATTAAAATTGGTATAACATAATAAGGCATGGCTATTTCATTAGAAACCGCTATTAAACTTATTTTTATAATAAAAACAATTATTGGTAAAATAAAAAATCCCCAATTTATAAAAATTGACTGTCTAGTTTTTTTCTCACTTTGAATTAAAATACAACTATTTGAAATTAACAAAAATAAACCTATAATAGGTGTGAAAATATAATACCCTATAGAAGGTTTGAACGAAACTAAATTATATGAATCATGCCATTGAGAATACTCCCATTTGAAGAAAAAGTTAGAATAATTTAATGGTTGTTGTTCACTGTTCCAAAATACATCTTTTACCACTGGAATAAATGAAATTAAAAGCACAAGTAATGAAACACCAATGCTATTTAGAATAATCGAAATAAGAAATCCCCTTGACTTCTGCAAATTTTGCTCCATTTCTGAATACATCCCTTCTTCAACCAATTCTATTAGATCCCCAATGAATAGATACTAACTAACCATCTTAAATACTCTATAATTAATACTAATACATAAGAATTTTTATGAATCAAATTAACTAATATAAAATTGGGAGTGAAATAATTGATTGAACTAATTTCTAATATTTCCCTACAGAATATCATGCCTGTTGATTGGATTGCCTATCTGCCTTTAATTGGTGGTGTTTTAGGTTTTATTATCGCTTTTTCAGTAATTATAATAATAGTTTCATGGATTAAAAAAAGAAGAGCTCAACAACAGATGATTGTTCCTATTAAAATTGATAACTAAAATTTAATAAGTCTGAACCTATTTGATAGAGTGGTTTATTTTTAACCATACTTTGATTAAAATAAAGGTGAAAGAATTAATTGAGCCAAAATACAATTGAAAATTTAAAAATTAATCCTGAAACTTTTTCTGCATTGGGATTTATAACTAAGCGATTTAGGCGTCAAAATTTTCTTGGATTGTTTTTATCCATAACTGGTTTTTTGCTTCTTATAGGTAGTATTATCCTACTTTCGACCGTTGGTCTTATAGGGGTACTAGCTATATTGCCGGTGCCTTTACTTCTTATTCCAGGTCTTTGGTCTTTTATTTCCATTACTCGCTCTGGAGCAATTACTTCCTACAATAAAGTGAAGTCTTTGTATAAAAAAAAGGATTTAGAAGCACTTAAGCACCTATTAAACCTAAGATTAAAAGATGACAATGCTAATATTCTCACAAAAAATTTTCTCCAAAGTCTCTTTAGTGTTGCTGCTTTTATCGATTTAAATGATTCAAATAGCACCCTCCTTGCTATGCAATTCTATCGAGCTTGTATTAATGATGGATTTAAAAAAGATGATGTTAAAGTAATCCTTGAAGTATTGGCTATAAAGCAAGGGAAAACTTCCATAAGAGATTATATTGGTTGGTAGCAAAAGCTTACAAATCTATTATAAAAGCTTTAGATGTTCTTAATAAAAAGTCCTTTTTTCTCTTTTTTTTTGTGAAATAATAATAAATCTCATTGAATGAACAGCTATTTTTTCAAAAAAATTGTTGTATAATCCTTAATTTTTATTTCTAATTTTTAAGCTCCTTAATTCATTCTATGCTAATATTTATGTTTAATAATTATCACCTCATTTCATCTATTATTTCAATATCTGTGGGATATATTGATGAGCAATAATCAGGAACTTGAAGCATGGGATAATTCAATCGAACAAAAAATGTGGATACTAATGCAGGTTTGGGCTGAAGTTAAGTTTAATTTCGCTTTTTTTGATCAAGTGCCAGAACTAAATTGGGAAAAAGAGACTAGGAGTGCTATCCCTAAAATTCTAGCAACAAAAAATATTGGGGAATATTATCAAATTCTACAAGAACTTGTAGCGCTTTTAAATGATGGGCATACGTTAATTTTACCATCAAAAGAAGAAATGGACACATTAGATCGACCAGCATTAGAATTACAGATGATTGAGAATAAAATCATTATTACTCGAATAGGTGACTCCGAAGAAATAATGGGCAACAAGATTATACCCGGTCTCGAGATTATCGAGATAAACAATGTTTCTGCAAAAGATTATTTGAATAATAACATTTTGCGATATTATTCAGGTGGAACAAAACACTGGGGAGAAGCATTTGGACTATTTAGGTTTCTTGAGGGACCAAAGAATAGCAAAATGACAATCAAGCTAAAAGATTTAGATGGAAAGATAAGAACTGTCAAATTAACCAGAAATTCAGAAATGAAAAATGGTGAAAATTTCAAGTATAATATTTTTAATTACTATCCACTTGTCGAGAAAAAAATAATTGATGAAGAAATAATTTACTTTAAACTATCGACTTTTATGAGCGAACAAATTGTAGAGGATTTCAACAAAGAATTGGATTTGTTAGATTTAAATAAAATTAAGGGGATGATTTTAGATATACGATCTAATATGGGCGGTAATAGTGATAATGGTTTTAATATAATTTCCCGCCTTATTGATAAACCAATAGAAGCAGCAAAATGGAAGACTCGAAAATATTTACCAGCTTATAGGTCCTGGGGAAATCCTGAGGAATGGTTTGAAGATAGTATGGGGATGATCCAACCATCTACGGAAAAAACCTATTTAGGTCCATTGATTCTTCTTACAGGAAATACTACCTTTAGTTCAGCTGAAGATTTCGTAGTTCCATTGAAGTTTTCAAAAAGAGCAAAAATCATTGGTGAGATAACAGGGGGAAGTACCGGAAATCCAGTAACAATCATACTCCCAGGTGGATACATCTTTCGTATTTGTTCAAAAAGAGATGAATTTCCAGATGGTACTGAGTTTGTTGGGTTTGGAATACAACCAGATATACAAGTAAAACTTACTCAAAACGACATTTCTGAGAATAAAGATGTTATACTTGAGAAAGCCATAGAAGAAATTAATGATTGGGATAAAGGCAATTGAAAGAATATTGACTTTCTAGTAAATATTTTTTATGATTGTCATCATTCAATGAGACAAATCGTGATATCAAATTATAATTAATAAAGATGGGAAAAATTAAACTTCCCATTTTTTACATTTGCTTCCCCAACAAGCAATAGTTTTACCATCACGAATAACTTTGATCACTTCGCAAATATTTGGGCAATCCTTACACTCGAATCCCTTAGTGTCATATTGTAAATCAGGAATATTCCATCCTATAAAATTAGTAGTATAAGACTTCTTGACCATTTTATTCAAGGCAAGCATTGCTGCACCAATTGCACCCATAACAGCAAAATTATCAGGAACAATTATTTCTTGATTCAATGCACGTTGGAAAGCATCACGAATACCGATATTTGCTGCAACTCCCCCCTGGAACATAATAGGACCTAGAATTTCTTTTCCCTTACCTACATTATTCAAATAATTTCTAACAAGTGCCTCTGAAAGTCCCTTGATAATATCTTCAACAGGATGTCCTAATTGCTGCTTGTGGATCATATCGCTTTCAGCAAAAACTGTACAACGACCAGCAATTGCAACTGCAGTATCAGATTTTAGTGCTAAATCTCCAAATTGTTCTATAGGAATCTCAAGTCTATTTGCTTGCTGGTCTAAAAATGAACCTGTACCTGCTGCACAGACTGTATTCATGGCAAAATCGACTGCAACACCATTTCTAATTAGAATGATTTTACTGTCTTGTCCACCGATTTCAATGATAGTCTGAATATCATTTCTTTCATTGAGTGATGCTATTGAGTGAGCAGTAATTTCATTTTTTACGATATCAGCACCTACAATTAATCCGGTTAATTGTCGAGCACTGCCAGTTGCTCCAACACCTGATATTCGGAAATCTTTCCCTAGCTTCTCTTTCAGCAAAGCTACTCCTCGTTGCACTGATTGAATCGGTCTTCCTTCAGTTCTAATATAAATTGATCCGACGAGTTGTTTGTTTTCATCTATTACTGCAAGATTGGTACTAATTGAACCTACATCCACACCAAGGAAAAAGTGATCTGCTAAAGAGTCTGTTAATATTCCATCTTTAGTTTCTCTCAATATCTCTGCTTTAATTTGAATGTTTGAAGCATTCTTTTTTTGCTCACTTACGCAATCAACTTTACAATCTGTACTATTATCATTAATCATAATTGAATGTCTCCCAAGTTACTTTCTCTGGTTCCTTTCCACCTAATCTCTCTTCTCGTTTCATATATAACATATCAACAAAGGCTTCCAATCTTGTTTGATAACCAGCTTCTCCTGTTTGTTCGTCAACAATCATTGGTAAAACTGGCATATCATAGTGTTTTGTAATGATCGGCAGAATATTTTGGGCATTGAGTTCAGGGATGCATGAAAAAGGCCAAATGTGCACCATCCCATCCCAGCCTTTCTTTTTTAAGAAAATGGTTGTGCCAATGCTTTCTTGTCCATCTCCACCAATATATTCCTGCATGTATGGTTTTGCTTCTTTTCGATAGACTTTATAATATTCTTTTTTGAAAGGATTGATTTTAGCTGGTACATCAGTGAATTTTTTTAACGAAACACCACAACGAGCAGCTACTCCTAATTTATTTAAACGTCGATAAATATTCAAATTAAGTGTTGGTTCTAATACTCCATAAATTTCCCCAATAACACCAACTTTCAATGGGATAATCGAATCATCAATTTCCACTTCCTTCTTGAATATAGAAGGAATTTTTTTGTGGAATTCCTTAATTTCTCTAATCTTTCTTAATTCAAAGAGCTTTTCATGAACATTCTTAGCAACCTTTTCAGTAGTATCCTCTACTGCTTCAACAGCTCGATAAAAGTTTATCAAATTCTCAATAAGGTCTATTGAATAATTTTTTATCCAGATTTTTCGGATTGCATGAATTGTTCGTAAGAAACTAAAGCCATTACTTACTTCTTTAAAATCTCGTAACATATCTAATGGTTTATGATAATCAATATTGGTGAATTTGACTTTATAACCCAAATCATCACAAATAATTTTTTGAATTGGACCATAACTACTTGCTCTGCAAGTTCCAATACCGCCTATTTGAAAAACTCGATCAGCTCCACGTTCGATGCTGTCTAGTAAAGAACCAAGACATAATTTAAATGGTGTGCACATCCATTCTGGTGAATGTCTTGAACCTCGGGTAATCATTTCCTTATTAAGTGGAGTAGGTTCAATGATGTCTTCTTCTGGTATTTGTAACTCTTGAAAAACAGCTTTGAATAATAGTGTTAAAGAACCAAAATGAGGGCAAGTAACTTTCATGTTAAACACTCCTCTAAACGAAGATCATAGGAGCATCTTCCATTATCCTTGGAAGAATACCTTCTCCTTTTTGTTTCTTTAAACGGAGAATATCTGTAAAAGCTTCTAAACGTGTTTGAAAGCCAGCTTGTCCTGTGTGAGCATCTAAGGTTATCACCATCAAGGGTGTCCGTGAGCCTATTCTCTTTGCAAAAAGTTTGACATATTCCAAGGATACTGATACTGGTCCACAAATAAAATTGACCAGCATTAGTATTCCATCTATCTTTTTATTCTCGAGATAATGCATAACTGTGCCAACAAGTTCATGTTCGAATTCAAAATAGAGATAATCATTTTCTCCCAAGTAATATTTTTTCTTCTCTTCTTTAGTTATATTGTTAATATCTTTTATCTTCAACCCATAATCATCATAAGATAATCTAGCGATTTGCCTAGAAATCAAAGAACGTGGCATTTGTTGAGCTGTGATAATATCTGCACCTAAATCTCTGAGTTTAGCTCTAATTTCTAAACAAGCAAATTCATCATTAACAACATACGGGTGACTAACAATAGCTATTTTTAAGATATCCTCGTCATCAGGGATTATGGGAGGGTCATTTAATGATAATTCTGAACGCTCCCATTTTATTAAATCCTCTTCACTGATAATGAGATTTTTCAAATACTCCTTATCAGCTTGCAATGCTTTTAATGTAGCTTTAAGAATTCGAAACGGATTTTTTGTAAAAAGAAATCCTATCTGGAAGACAATTTTAAGTAAACGAAATATTCCATGATTCTCTCGAGAGGTTGAATAATATGGACCAATAATTGGTGGTAAGTCTTCTATTGTTGCCTTTAAAACATCTGCAAGAGCAATAAATTTCGGACAACCTACTTCTCTTTTCTTCCTGCTAGCAAACCTTGGGACAAATAAGTAATCAACCTTGTCTTTTAATGCATGCACGTGCCCATAAAACAGCTTAGATGAATAACAATCATCATCAAGAGTTGATAGAATGCCATCAGCTTTCATTTGTTTGGTAGTAGAAGGAGAAATAACCACTTCCGCACCAAGCCTCTCAAAAAAAGTTGTCCACATTGCTTCAAATTTATAAAATAAGAGTGCACGAGGGATGCCTACACGTTTTTTCTTTTTGTATAATTGAGTGATCCCAGACATCCTTATTTTCCTCTGACGGGTAACTTTCATAAGTTAATTATAATTATTTCTTTACTAATCACATTTTGAGTGCCGACGTAAATTGTAATTTAGTTTATTATATCAAACAAAAAGATGTTAGAGAGTAAAAAATACCTCTATTGGAAGAAGGTATCTTTATTCTCTTCAGTTATAGGGATGATTCCTTCCGGGTAAAGCTTCTCATTGCATTTTGGGCATATTCCTAAAGATTTTATCCACTCATAAAAATGAACGAGATGAGCAGTTGCACCACATAGGCTGCATTTTCCAACGAGATCACCAAATAATATAGGAAAATCACAAACAAAACAAAGGATAATTTCTTTCCCACATGAGGAACAAGCATTGCCTTTTCTAACTAATAATTGTTCACAGAAATAGCAATGATAATACTTCGAAAAATTCGATTCTTTAGAATGATAATAATCATCAGTAAAATATTCTATGAATTGAAGATGTTCCGGTGGAATAGTTTCAGTAGGATAGATAATTCGTTCGACAGTAAACCCATATTTTACACCGAAATTATTAGCTAATTTACTGGATTCGGATTGTTGCCTTTCAGAAGCCTTGCTACCAGTAAAATTATAGACTTTTTGATCAAGCTTTGAAACAATGATCAATGTTGAAGTATCAAAGAGTATTTTCGGTCGAGGAAGAATACGTTTGTATAAACCATCCTCATTAACGAGGTAATATTCTGCAAGATTAATGCGAAATAAATTGTTATATGTTCCACTCATTACTATTCTTCCAGTAGTGATATCTAATGATTCCATTATAAAAAAGCTTGGTGTTACAATAATTAATCTAATTTCATATATGGAAAATGCTAAATTTAATACTTTTTATACATTTTTTACCAAATCATAATATCAACTTGGTAATAATTTATAACATATTACTTTTGTATTTTATTTGAATTTGATTTAATTCAAAAATATTGATAATTAAATGTTACTAAATAAAAATGGTATTATCAAGTTTTTAGAACAAGAAATAAAATTAAGCTATTTTTAGAAAAAAGCAAATGACTATTTTTTTTTATACAAATATATCAAAAAGCAGCTCTAGTAAAGAGCTCAAATACTGGCTATAAAATGTTCCTTATACTTATTAGAGGGATGGTCGCTAACAAGTATAACAACAGAATTATTACTTAGAAAAATATTTAAAATCTTTTAATAAATTCCTTAATTTTAGATTTTAGGTATGATTCTAGATGCTTGATATAGTGTTATTTATTCATATTCCAATATTTCTCGCTGTCGAGAAACATCACAAAAGTTTTTGGTATTAATTAGATAATAATATTTACTAATAAGTAAAAAATGAATGTTACTAAGTAATTTACAAAATTGAAACTCTCTGAAATAAAAATTGAGATTGAATACCAGTCATCTAGTTTGTTAAAGGATAGTTTTATTATGAGTCAATATCGTAATCATTATAAAATTAATGAAATTGTGAATCTAGCGTTTAGAGTACTTCAAATTAGAGGTTATCCAGAGGAGTCAGCAAAAGCTACCGCTCATGCTTTACTGGAAGCAGATAAGAGAGGGATTTTCTCTCATGGTTTAGCAGGGGGAGCGGGTCTAGAAGAAGCAGCAAATATTTCAGGCTTGTTTTCAACAGTGAATCCAAAAGCGACACCTGAAATTTTACCTCAAAAGTATCCTACATTAGCTGTCATTGATGCTCATAGTGCACCTGGTCATATCACTTCAATAAAAGCAGTGGAATTAGTTAAGAAATTAGCAAGACAAAGTGGTTTTGCTAAAGTTATTGTAAAAGAAGCTAACCACTTTGGAGCAGCAGGTGTATGGAGTGAAATGATCGCACAAGAACTAGATTTAATTGGTATTGTTACTTGCACAACGTCTGCTTTAGCAAAAGTTATGGGCGATGATCCCATAGGTTTGGATTATACGAAAGGTGCAGGAAAAGAATTACGTTTAGGAACAAATCCTATTGCTATTAGTATTCCTTATACAAAAGGCATTTTAACACTTGATATGGCTTGCACTAGAATGGCCGCTAATTATTGTATTAAAGCTTACAAAACAGGTGAAATGTTAACTATACCTGAATATGTTGCTGATAAAAATTATCAATCAACACTAAATCCCAAAGATTTTATTGAAATAATAGATGGCAAACAAGTTATAAGTGGAAGCATTTTTCCACTTGGTTCAACATTGGCAGGATATAAAGGAGATGCTCTTTTACGTATGATCGAAATTGACCATTCGATTGGTGGAGGACCTATTAGTAAAGTATCACCTAGTCCTACAAGTCCCAGAATTTCATTAATGTTCCAAGCTCAAATAATAGATTTTCATTATACTAAAAATGAAGCTCTCCAACGTGTAAAGGAATTAATGCAAGATTATGAAGAGAATTATTTTGGTTCTGCAAGTAGATGGCCTGGTGAACGTGCGCAAAAAGCACTTGAATATTCAATGAAAGAAGGAATACCCTATCATCAAGGCCAGATAGATATGTTGAAACGAGCAGCAAAAAAAGCAGGATTGGACTTCAATAATTTGGTACATTCATTGGGTGATAAACCTTATCCTACTGAGATTTTTAAAAAATAATCCACTATTTTTTGATAAGATATTTTTTTTGAATAAACTAGTTTTCTAAGTATAATTGAATCAAATATTAGATAATGTGGAGTAAAATGGTTAGAGAAAACAATTCATCTGATATAACAAGAAAAAAAATAACTAAAGACATTGAACAAACACATTTATAGAAGCTCAAAAGGCAAATACATTGAAATTAATTTTTAACTTGAATACCAAGTTTTAGTAATCTTTCAAAGAAGTATTTTTCTACTAAAGGTTCTTCTACAGTTCTACTGAAATTAATAGTGAATTTATCTTGAAAACTAATCACAGCACATCCTGTAGTAATTGTGTCACTTGGTGCAAGAATAAATTCAAAGTTTTCGATCTCATTGGCAAATTCATTAGGCATAGTGATTTTACCTAGGTTACTCAGCTTGCCAGAATTCTGTGCTTCACCCATTCTCTTGTAAATAAATTGGCCAAAAATTCTTTTCAAAAATAATGGAATAAATCGAACAATAGGATAGAGTTCTCCACTAACATTTCTCGAGATATATTGATTAAGATATCTTTTCGAATTATCATGTCGAAGAGAATGATGAACGCTACTTAATATTTCATCAAAAGAATATTTGCCCAATCTTGGATCAATTTCAGGGTTTAGCATAAAAGCAAAATTCCTCATTGTTTTTGATTGGTATAAATTTCTAAGATCAACTGGAACAGCAATTCGTATTTCCTTGAAGTATCTTTTTCTTTTATGTTCAGGAATAGTAAATGCTACTTCTTGTAGAGCTTCAAGATATACAGCTGTAAGTAGCTCTGTAATTGATACTTTTTTATCTCGAGCAACCTCGAGTATTTCTTTAACAGATATTGTGCTTGAAATTAAATGAAATTCCCCTTTCTTAACCTTTGTTAAAGGTGGTTTGAATCCTCGTTTATTAATTCGGGGCATTGGTAATCCTTTAAGATAATTACTTCTGTAAGAATATTCATATTCACGAGGATTTGGGGTTTGTTCATAATGGAAAACATCCCCCCAATTTGAAGGTTTTATACCTTTAATGGAAAGATAATCTGCAATTAAAGCTTTTAAGAAAGTAATTCCACCATATCCATCAGTGATACTATGATGAAATTCAATAGCAACGCGATTTTCATAAATTTTTACTCTAAATGGAAAGGTTCCTTTTGACCAAATGTTAATTTGCTGACAAGGAAATTGTGTCTCAGGCTCTATTTTTGGCCAATCATTATTTCTTATCCAATATGACCAAAAGAATCCATCTCTAAGACTAACATCAAAATAAGGGAATCGCTCAATAACACGTGTAAGTGAAAATTGCATTTCATCATGATTTATTGGATTTTTTAATGTACAAGAAACTCTAAAAACATTAGTTGATCGTTTGGAATTTATTAAACTAAAAATGGTAGCTGCGTTGTCAAGTTGATACCAATCTAGAGGACTTTTTTTCTCCTTTAGAGATGGAATATAGATATTGACATTTGATGGTATATTGTCTGACACGTATAAAACTACCTCATTGTTAATTTAAAAGTAAGTGTTTTGATATGTTGTCTGTCTTAAATCTTCTTATATAGATAAATTCCTGAATAATATTGATATTTTACCCCGTGATTATCTATAGATTATTTTGTGTTCAATCAAAAGGCTTTTCGAAATACTTCAAAAATTATATGATTTCTTTTTCTTTTTTCAATTTTTATTCTTTTTTTCTATTAGCGAAATTTATATATGAGCAAAATATAATGATTTCTTTATGACCAAAGAAAAATCTTATTACAAAAGAAAATTTTCCCCTACAAGAATGATCCTTGCCGATTTTAACCGTGTAGCAGCTTCATTCCACAGGGTAACTGGGCTTATTGAAATTGATATTACTGAACCTTTAGAAAAAATTGAAGATATCGAGAAACAAGATAATTATAAAGTATCTATGACTGCTTGGGCTACCAAATGTGTCAGTCAAGCTGTTAAGGAGAACCCTCATCTGAATTCTTATCGCTGGAGAAGAAAATTGGTTGTTTTTGATGATGTAGATATCAGTATTGTCATAGAAATCACTACGAAAGAAGGCAAAAAAGTCCCTTATAATTACGTTATTCGGAAAGCTCAAACAAAAAGTGTAAGGGAAATTACAGATGAGATTCGTTCGTATCAAGATAAGAAGATAAATGAACTTGATCAATTAACCAGAAGTGGTTCTAGTAGGTACATGGGTTTCTTTAGTTATCTTCCAAAATGGTTTAGAAGATTTGTTATTAGACAACAATTAGTTAATCCGTTTAAATTGAAAAAATTGATTGGCACTGTTGGAGTAACTTCACTTGGTATGTTCCTTAAAGGGCAAGGTGGTTGGGCCATTCCTTTTGCAGACAAAACCTTGAATATTGCTCTTGGAGCAATTAAGGAAATTGCTGTAATTCGATATGGTAGAGCAGAAGAAAGAAAATTACTCTGTGTTACCTTCTTAATAGATCACGATATTGTTGATGGTGCTCCTGCTACAAGATTTATTTCTCAGTTATCTAAAATGATGGGTGAAACTCTTTACCTAGATGAACTAGATAGAGTCTAGGTAAGAGTGATTTTTTTAAAATTCTTTTTTTCTTTAACATTTCATTAGGAAATCCATTGAAAAGCATCAATTATAGGAAATTGTTTTATTCATAGAAAAAAAACTTTAATTATGAAGAAAATCAAGATAGTCGTTGATTCAACTTGTGATTTGGATTATGATCTAGTGGAAAAATATGACATTGCTTTAGTCCCTTTTTCCGTTATTTTTGGTGATAAATTGTATAAAGAGAATGTTACCATTACTAAAGAAGAATTTTACCAAATGATTCAAACATCCAAAGATCACCCAAAAACGGGACTACCACAACCCAAGGAATTCTTTGAGGTTTTTGAAAAATTCCTAAAAGAAGGACGAGAAATAGTTTGCCTAACAATCTCAGGGGCATTTAGTGGCACCTATAATAGTGCAATGGTGAGTAGTAAAATGTTGGATCCTAGTAAGATACACATAGTTGATTCACGTAATTCTACTTTGGGTTTGGGATTGATGGCAATCGAAGCTGCAAAGCTAGCAGAAAAAGGATCATCAGCTCAAGAGATAGTAGCTTATCTACAGAAAATAATACCAGACGTTCGAACACTCGCTATGGCAGGCACTCTTGATTGGCTACAAAAAGGAGGACGTATAGGTAAAGCTCAATGGTTAGTTGGCTCATTGTTGGGATTCAAACCATTTATTGGTTTAGAAGATGGTGTTGTTACAGGTTTTGGTAAAACTCGAGGATTGGAAACAGCAATGGCTACCTTAAAATTCGTAGGAATGAAAGCTCTCAAGGATCCTACTGTTGGAACATTAATGGTTGGATACACTACTCTTCCAGAAGCTGCAAAAGAATTGGCTAGTTATTTTCAGGAAAAAGCTACTCAAAAAGAAATTATACTTACTCGTTTAGGTGCTGCCTTAGGAACACAAGTTGGACCTGGTTGTTTTGGTTTGGGTTGGATTGGTAAGTTTGATAAGAAATGGTTGAAAAAGAAAGCGTTAAAGTAATTTTTCCTCAAATTTTGTATTATCTATAAGAATTATTTTTCAATTTTTTTATACTTTAAAATCTCTTTGAATTCGTATCAGTTTATTTGAATTAGGATTTTTCATAGGTGGTTCAAATCTAATCTCAATAGTGGGTTCTTTACAAGAATATTTTGAGAAGACTGTTTTAATATTATCTTGAATATTTTTAGCAATGATCTCTTTATTTGCCCCTTTTTTAGTTAGTATCCTTACTAGAACTCGAGTAAAATTCTTTTGAATTGCTTGATATTCCTCTATGTCCTCTGAACTCGAGATTATTGCTCGTCGAATATAATCTGGGAAAATATATTGCAATTCATTAGTATCTATTCTTTCTCCCCAGAAAAGGTCATCAGCTCTCCCCATAATTTGCTCGATTACTCTAAAAGATGACCCACATTGACATTTTTCAGGTGAAATAGTTATGATGTCGTTCAATTTGAATCTAATTATCGGTTGAGACTTTTTATGTAGATCAGTTACAATTGATTGAAAACAAGGGGTACCTGGTTCAGTTAGAGAACCATCCTTATTGTATAGCTGAAGATTAACCAAATCCTCGTTAACATGTAAGGAACCTTTTTTGCAGGTTAAGCCAATGGATCCTTCACTCCCCTGATATATTTGATGGATAGGTGTTCTAAATACTTCCTCAAGCTCTTGCTTTATATCAGGTTCAAGAACTTCAGCGTAAGAAACAACTCTTTTTGGCTTTATGTCTAATCTACTTTCATTAATTTCTTTAGCAAGAATTTTTAGCATCGAAGGTGGTGCTGATAAAATATTTGGTTGAAATTTCTGAAGTTTTTCCCGTATCTTATCGAGGGTTAATAGTAAATTTATATGAGTTAATCTTTGACCAAATTTGCTAACTTGAAAAGCTGGCGTGGTTATTCTAAGCATAAAAGCCCATTTTATTCTCAAAATACATGGGAAACTAAATCTAGCAAAAAAAGCTGCTTGCAAATATTTTTCTTCAGCTGGACTGGTAATAACAATTCCTTTGTTTCCGCTTGTTCCAGATGACATAGCAACATTGTATCCTCGAAATCTTTCACTATAATTTTCTTCTCTTTCAATTCTTGTAGTAAAATCTAGTAATTCTTCCATTGTAAATCCAAGTGTATTATAATCACTGAAGTTTTCCATCATGAGTTGTTTTGTTATAATAGGAAGATTCCAAATATCATCCAAATTTGATTTTTGATAATATTTCTTGAAAAATGGCGCATTATTATAGGCATACTCAACAATTTCTTTGCCTCTTAATAATTGATATTGATTGATTTTAACCTCATTATAACGATGGAATCTTCTTTTACAACCAAAGAAAAATCGTATAAAGGAATCAGCCTCAAGAATCATAATATGTAATCATATCTCCTTCTCTATAACTTCTTTTTCCTAAGATAAACTATAATTGAGAAATTAAAAACAAAGAAAACAATTCCTATATAAAAACCAATTTGGATTTCCAAAATTGGATTGGGTGTTGATAAAGGACTAGGCGTTATGGTCGGGTAAGTAAATTCGAAACCAGCTTTTTCCATATATTGTTTTGCAAGAGTGATATTATATTCGTATGGTTTCAATGTTTCATCGAAACCAATAGCAGTACTAGGACAACCAGTAACACCTGGTTTATTTATTCCATAGCTTTCTTCAGCAATGATTTCTCTTGGAATTATATGACTGATTGCTTTTCTAATATTCTTACCTGATTCTGGACTACTAATTGGACAAAACTCTCCAGTACCAAGGTATGGGTGTAAGCAGTTGAATGCCATTTCATGTACTACTGGGTCATCTACTAGAGTATAAGATACTCCAGCTGGAACTTCATCAATTTGCGTCAAATATTGGGCATCAACCATATCAACAAGACCATTGGCTAATGCCAAGAGAGCACCTTCTTTATTGGAATAGAATTCAAAGTAGATATCATCCAAGTTTGGAGTGATACCAGTCCAATTATCATAGTAAGGATTGACAGTTAAGTGGATAACACCGTTAGTTCCATCATATTCTTCTAGGTAGTAAGGTCCTGAACCCATAAGCTTATGTGGATCGCTTGTTGCCCAGGTGATTGCTTGTACTTCCATATCCTCTGGAGCAATTGAATCCCAAATGTGTTTGGGTAGAATGTCAAGAGCTAAGTTATTGTCTTGGAAAACATATTCTCGTAAAAATGTGATTTCTAATTCAGTAGAACTAATAATTTTAACAGAATTATTATCTAAATAAAGCTGCCAATAAGCTAAGGATGAATGATCAAAATCTGGATCGATCATTAGTTTATAAGAGAATTCTATATCACTGGTATTTAATGGAACACCATCTGCCCATTTAACACCTGGAGCAAGTTCTATCTCATAGGTTAAACCATCAGTGCTGCTTATTGATGAAGCTATTTTTGGACTATAAGCTCGGCCATTAAGTGGATCACGTTCAACTAATCCATTATAGATTTGTTCTAACCATTGTGCATCATAGGTGGATTCGTATGTATAAGGATTGAAATCTATAAAGTCTACTGGGGCAGCATAGTGAAATTCAGTTTGTGTACCAATGCTCCAGTTTTCCATATTTTGATAATCTAACGCCCATAAGAGGCCATCCCACCCTTCAAAATCTGTTGCATGTGGATAAAGAGATAACGGATAAATGATTGTTGTTTGAGGCAAGTCCTCATATAATATAGCTTGGATTTGTTTACACCAATAAATGCGGTCATCAATAACAAATGACGTTGTATAGTTGTTTATTGCCCAATCCATTTCAGGGTTTGAATACTGATAGAAGTTATCACCATTTGGTGTAATAGATGGACTGTCATAGAGACCTGTTGGATCCCAGTCTAGACCCCATGACCAACCAACGAAGAAAAGGTCAAAACCACCTTCTGCGTATGTTGGAATTGGATATGGACCTGGATAACTCCATGTTCTAGGAGTAATTTGAGCCCAACCTGTTAAGACAGTTTCTACCTCAATACCAATTTTTGGTAATTCTTCAGCTATTAAAATTACCCGATTTGGATGCGCTGGGCTACCATATGTACCCAAAAGAGTTATTGTAAAAAAAGGATTAGGATTAACTGCTAGAATACTATCTCCAGAATAAAGCTTTGTTAAAAGACCACTAGAAAGTATAATCGACATTAAAAAAAAGATTTTGATCTTTACATGCTTCATTTTATTCCCTTTTATCAGTGATAATAGAATTCTAGTTATTTAATTTATCAATTTTAGTAATTTTAGTTTTCTGGTAACAATATCGAATTAGACATGGTATTTTTATTATTGCCAGAATTACTCAATAGTTCATTTTACTTTCTACTCTTACTCTTCTCATTCTATTAATTTGGTTTATCGTTTTATTTTCGTGTGAAAGAAAGATTACAATGAACAGTCAAAACTGCTTGCCTCAAATTTATGTTTTTTCCATTAGTTTTATTTTTCCAGCTATTGGTTTAGTTTCATCTCTTTTAATTATATTTGCAATGATTTTTTATCCTGGAGGTAATTTCTTAAATTCTTATCAGGAAGGCTATAGTCTATTATATAATGGTTTATGTGATATTCGAGATCCAACAGCTATTAATGGTGAACCTAATCTAGCAACAAGTATAATGTTAAAAATAGGAATTATCATATTCGCTTTTGCATCTATGATCTTTTTTGTGGTTTTGAGTTTATTCTTTCAGAAGAGACGATCAACTAAATACCTTAGTATTATAGGATCATTATTTGCAGTACTTCAAACACCTTTCTATATTTTGATATTTTTCCTCCACTCAAGCTTTGAATTCCATATGTTTCTAGTGGTAATTGCTCCACTTTTACAATATCTCACTGTGATTCTTTACTCAATAGTATTTCTTATCGATAGACGATTTCCCAAAACAGCCCAATATTCACTTCTTGTTCTTGCTATAGTATCAATTCTATTTTCAATTCTAGTAGGAATTGTTTCTGGAATAGGTGGAATGATCCATTATGTTACAAATCGTTTAGGAACCAATCTATTTAATTTCTTAACATTGATAATCTATGTTTTGTTAGGTTTAATCCTTTATTTTAATTTTAGAAAAACAAACCAAGTCAATACTGATCTAAAACATGAAATTGATAGTAATTAACCACTTATATCATTACCAATCTGATTTAATACAAAAAAGGTAAAACTAACCTATTTTTTCATAAGAATTTTAATAGTAGAAAGAATCATAAGAATACTAGCTTTATTTCTCACTTTATGGGAAATATCTTTGACGAAAAAATTGAGGATTTGAAGATAATGGGATCAACTAAAACAAAAGAAGGACAGAAGAAAATTCAGAAAAAAGATCCGATAAAACAAGAAAGCCTTACTTGGTTAAGTGACCATCCGTGGATGGGAATATTCACTCTCATATTTTTCTATATTATCTTCTTGTATGTACCAACAATGCTTTACCAATTATTTGCTTCCTCACCCACATTTAGAATTTACCATATCATTGACTTTTTTGGAGTCGCCTTTTATTTTCTGCTAGTAGTGCCATTAATATTTGGTTTACCAACAAATAGAGGGTATAAAGATAATTGTGAAAGCTCTCGAGTATTTCATTTCAAACCAATCTATCGAACAATTGTTTTAGGAATACTCTCAGCGATTGTTTTAACAGCTTGCATGTTATTATCATCGTATTTAGCTGTGGTGATCGGACAAGAGGGTGCAATGTTATTCGACCCAAGCTTACTTGTGAATCCTCTCACTACAAATATCTACACTTCATTGAAACCAGGCATCTGGGAAGAAGTTGCTTTTAGGGGGATCATACTTGTCCTTTTACTTAGAAAATATAGCAAGAAAACAGCCATTATAGTTAATGGTGTATTGTTTGGGTTATTTCATGCTGTAAATTTACTCTTTATGCTTCTAAATGCTATTTTCTTTGAAGTAGAACCAGATCGTGTAGCAATGGTTGGTACGCTCTTCCAAATAGTCTATACAATGTTCTTTGGTTTCTTCTTAGCTTATTTATTTATTAAAGCGAATAGTCTTATTCCATGTATCATAGCCCACTATTTAGTAGATGCGTTATCAACATTAGTCGCTACAGATCAAAATGTCAATTTGTGGTTGTTCTGGATATTTGCAACAGTAATAGGCTTTGGTATGTTGCCTGCAAAACTGAATATTCTGATAGTGAGAGCTTCTTGTTATACTTGGCCTCAACCATTTGATGAACAAGTAAAATCGTTTGATACATTCTTAGCACGAAAACAGATTAAATCTAAGTGAGCTGATTTCCTGTAATGAAACAAAAAGAAAGACAAAAAAGATTTAAAATTGGTCTTGAGTATTTACAACGAACCGGATTAAATTTGTTCATTCAATCATCATTTGGTAGGCTTTCATTTGCTCCAGGTTCGTTTTTTGAAAACAAGGAAAAAGAAATATTAACAAAACCATATTCAGTTAGAAGATTAGGTGAACCTAGTTATACTTTAAATGATGAATTTAGAAAAAGATTTCAATTGACAACTGAAGTGGATCTTCAAAGGTTAGCTAGGGCTTGTGCAATTCTCATAACTGATTTTAATGGCCCTGAAAGTGATGATACTCCTGAGATTCTATTTAAAAGACTACGAACCTATATGCGAGAAAGATCCAATCGAACAGGCTGGGAGATAAAAATGGCTCTGATAACATTAGATGATACTATCCTTGGGAATCGTTTGTTAAAAAGTGAATCAGAATACTACTATCTAGCTTGGATTCTTAATGTTAATTATAATCTTTGGAAAGAACGTGAGCCATTTGAAAACTTCACAGTTGATGATATAGTTATAGACAGAAAACAAAGCTAATGCTAATGTTTCTACTATTTTTTCATATTTACACTTGATGATATTGTCTTAGAAAATCTATATAATTTATAGACAATACAAAATTTATCAGAAACACAAACAAGAAAGCAAACTGTATAAACTTTGAAGAGTCAGTTTAACATAATTATACTCTAGCTATTCTTTTTTCACTAAATCCCCAAAGAAACAGTCATGATAAAATAAGGAAATAATAATAAAACTATACAAGAAAAAGAAAAATCGTTACATTCATAGCTAAATTGAAAGCTGAATGTGCAACTATTGCAGGAAAGATTGATTTACTTCTTTCTCGGCATAAAGTGAAAATAATACTTACTCCTACCATTAAAACAAACCACAATAGACCAGTCCATAGGTGAACTGTCAATCCTTCTGATGCGTCATATGCAATACCATAGTGAAAAATATGGATTAAACCAAATGCTAAGCTATTGATTATTGTTCCTTGCCAAATCTTTTTTGAGTTTTTTGCTGTTTCATGTATCATACCTCGAAAGAGTATTTCTTCTCCAATGGGACTAAATACAATTGCAGGACCTGTTGCAATGAAAAAGAGAGTTGTAGTATCTATATACATCCGATTTTCTTCAGAGATAACTTGATCAAGTATTGCCATATACCAATGGTCATTTGTGTTACCAAAAATCTCCCAACCAATAAAGTATACTAGGAATGCCGCTCCAACTCCCAATAAGAATCCCCATAAAAACCAAAGAGGTTTTTGGATTTTTCTTATTCCAATGGCTTTCCATCCCATTCTCGAGTAGAAGATGAATGGTAAAGGCCACATTAAACCAAAACTAATTAAAATTAATATCCTCAAATTTTCAGGTCCCAAGCAACCAATTCCTCTCATAATAAAGAATAGAATATACAAGATAATAATCAAAATCCAATTTTTACGAATAATTCGTTTAACTTTAGGTCGTAATAACAAGCTAATTTCAATGATTTCAGATGTTTGCTCCACGATTGGTTGTTTTTCTAATTCATTTTGTGCTTTATTTGTATGCTTATCTAAGTTTGACACTAACATGCACTCCTGTTTTTCATCAACCATTTTATTGAATCTATGAGCTTGATAAAATATGTACCTACCAATTAAATAAACAGTATTAATTGCTTTTTTTCTAAAATTAATTCTCAAAATTATTTTGTTGATGGTTTTAAAACCATCACTATACCTTCCCTAAACCATCGCAAGAGACACTTAATAACTTACATAGATATACATACATTCACAGAGACAAATGAGTAAGTGTGGTGCAAAAAATCAACTCACTGCGGGGCTCATTCTCTAATAAAATGGAGAATTAGTAAAAATGAATACTAAAAAATTAATAATTGGCTTAACTCTCATCGCCATATTCCTTGTTCCAGTAAGTGCTAAAATTGCTGCAGGTGAAAATGATCAAATCGACGTTACTGTGAATAATGGAGATGTTATTACAGTTACTACTGAAAAGATGACCATAAAGATTATACCAAATCAAGCTCATCTAATGTGGTGGTATGGTGTTCGAGCTAGTACGGATGAAGTCTTCAAACTTCAATTAGTTAAAATAAGAGAATTCGCTGGTGCTGATACTATACTTGATAATCGATCAGAATTTGGTGGTTTATCTTATAATTTAATCAGAAATGATTGGCAATATTCAATTGATTTAACTGAAACAGAACTTACTATTACTTTAAGTCTAATTGACTTCCTTAATGGTGCTGATATGTATGTTGTAATGCATATCTACAATTATGATACTCCTATCCCTGAAACTGCTGAAGTTGTTGATGCTCTTTCTGAAATGAAATTCGATATCATAATTAATGATTGGGTCTTTTCTGAAGGTGCTCAAGGATATGCAATACAAAGTTATCTTACAGAAGTCGAACATCATAACGAAGTTAGGATTAGAAACGGTACCCTAGCTGAAAATGGTGAATTAAAAAGAACTATGTTCTTTGAAAGCTTCCAATACGATTATGATGTAGTTGCCTATTATGAATGGTTAGAATATGCTAGTGTATACAATAACGCTGATATTTTGATTGATACCATTGATGTTGGAACAGTCTTTTTCGACGATGATTCTTGTATTCCACCAGAAGATGTTCCTGGTTTTGCTGAAGGTTTAGCTCATGTCTATCTTACTTATCCCAACTATGGTGATGATAATAAGATGGTTCATGACCCAACAATTGGTGTTATCGATTTAGCTCAATCAAATGTTGCTCCTCTCTACCTATTACCATTATTGGGTGGTTTATTCGCTACAGCTGCAATAGTTCTAATTGTTAAACGAAAGAAATAACTTTGAAAGGGATTTATTCCCTTCCCTTTTTTTAATCAATATTAGAAGTTAATTAACTCAAAAGAATTTATAGAATATTTTAATCAAGAAATCTTTAATTATTTTAAATAGAATATATACCAGAATTAAACAATATAAGAAAATAATATATTGATAATAAGTAACTACAAAGGAAAAGGTTAGCATTTGATAAATTATTGGTTATTTAAAGTTGATAGTAAAAGCGATTTATGGACATTATGGAAAAAGGAGCATGTTATTTCCATTGATTGGAATATTGGAAATATTGCTAATTCTTCTATTGAAGAAATAAAAAGTAAATTGGTAAATAATTCTTCATTTTCACAAACTTCAGACTATATATTCAATATACTTCATACCTTCATTGGTTTATTATTTGGCGTTGAGGCAATGGAAGATGGTGATGTTGTGCTGCTTGTTGATCAAGAAATAATTCTTGATTTTGGAATTCTTAGTATCTTTGAATATAAAGAAAATGGTTTAACCAGCAATAATGATCATACTTATTGTCGTAAAATACGTTTTCTAAAAAAAGGTCCTATCAAAATAGCAAATTTACCGAAAGAATTTCAACAAAATGGCATATATCCAATCCATTTAACTGATGACATCCAAAAATACTCTATAACTAAAGAAGTTTTTGAAAATTTACTTGCTAATATAAAATAAGAAATCATCATTAATGCTATCACAATAGATATTTATGATAAAAAGAAAAATAGTTGTGAAAAAATAAGTAAAAAGATAAAGAACTTTTATTATTCCTTATCTGCTATCTTCACAACATCATTTGGTAGATGAATAGCAAATAGACATCTTGAATCCCCATTAAGGATTGTTTCTATAACTTCTACCTCAACAGGTTGATCGAGAATGACATCCCATTGATTTTTATAGTAACCAGCACTACAATCACAGAATTTGGATGGTACCTTTACCTCACCTGTTTTTAATGCTTCTCGTACCCATCCACAGTGGCAATAATAGTATTGTTTCATTTTTTCATCGGTTTCATGGAGGAATTTTTTAGTCATATAGGGTATTTTTTCAGCATATACAATATTTCCCTTTCTTGCTCCGCCTTCTATTTGGGCATTTTTTCTTATATGTTCAACAACTTCATCATCCACTTCTTGAGTGTAAAATAATGTTTGGTCATCTCGATGTTTTTCTAAAGTTTTAATAAAATTTTCATGTCTTACCATAAGATAATCGTCAACATTCTTTGCATTGAGGAATTTTTCCCTTTGACCTTTATAACTATCTTTTGGAATGCCATGAAGGTTGCTTACTAGAATTTTATGGCATGTTTTTTCATCGAGATTCCCAGATAAACGTTCTATAACTTATTTCGTAATAATTGGTTTTTCTACTGAAAGGGTACCTAAAACAGGAAATTCGATTCCATTTAAGATTTGTTTACTCTTTTCTTCTCCTACAACTTCTATGAGTTCTTTAGCTAGATTCTCGAGAACATCACTTCCATCCAATAATTCATATAAAGCAATGATCATTTCATTGTTGCCTGAAAAGTAACAATACCTTATCAAAGCATAAAAGATTGTTTTCTTATTCCTACCAGTATCCACTAAATACTCAGCATATAGGTGAACATCATCTTTATTGGCTGAATCAATATCTCTTTCCTCTTCACTTAGAAAATCGTTAAAATCACTTATAATTTTAACAGCATCTTCTATCGTTTCTTCACTATAATTTCTTTCTTTGCCAAATTTTCTAAAACCATCAACATTCATTTTTTATTCATCCTTTTTTATCATTAAAATAATCTTATAATTATTTAATAGATTTATTGCTAAATTTAGAATCATTTAATCCTTCAATAAAATTAATCCCTTTAAGAGTCTATGATTAGAAATTACTTAACGTTTTATATCTTATAATTATCTGAAATTCTGGGAAAAATAACCCTTCTATAATTAAGCTCTGTATCTTAATGATCCTCTAATTTTTTCATTGATTATTTTGTGCCAAAAGCGAATAAGACTGTTTTCGTAAAATAAAGGTAATTTTTTTCATATTAAATTTTAAATCATAGGTTCACAATTGTAAAGAATTATTGTTTATAATCATCTAAACAAGAAAAAATATCATCAAGTATAATCTTAGCTTCTATTACGGGTAGTTTTACTGAAGATTCATAATTCTTTTCTTCAAGCCATTTACTGAAATTTTCAAAATCCCCTGTAGTGATTTCTTTTGATGAATAAGCTATATTTAGTTTCGTTAATCTATGAGCATTAACTAATTGTTCATAATGTCGTTTATAGGGAATCACCCACATTAATTTATTAATTAAACAAACCTCCCAAGTTAGAGAAAATCCAGCATTACCTATCACAGCTTTAGCTGAAGTTAAATCTTTTAAAAATTCTACACGACTAGTTTTTTTAAAAATCATATTATTGATTTTTTTATCTTCATCAAATCCATAAACATAAAATGTTTCATTTGTAAATTTAGAAAAGACCTTAATGATTCTTTTATAATCTTCATTAGCTAAATATGCAACAATATGATCATCTTGAGTTATTTGGTAATTCTCTAACTCTGGTTTGTTAATTAGTGGATAGCGATACAAATTACCACTTTTTTCAATTTTATCACAATAATCTATTGCATAACATCGTGTGAAGTAATGTGACATATTATTAACCAAAAATCTAAGTAGAAACTTATCTAAATGATTGCCAGGTAATTGTTCTGCTGTAGGGAAAAAAATGGAACTATGATGATTTATATTAAAGCATGGTTTCTTGGTTTTTTTAGCTGCAAAAGCAGCATACTGTTCCATATCAGTAAAGTAGATATCATAATTTTCTTTTTTTGCTATATTTACTATTTCTCTTCTTGTCCAAGCAATTTTAGGTATTTTAAATAGAAAAATAATAGCACTTTTGAAAATTTTCGCTTTATGTTTTTCACAGATGTCTTTTGGTCCTTCTCTAAACATAGTATTTGGTGCTAATTTTAATGCAAAATCTGGTGGAGGTCTCCCGGCAAATAGAATGTGGATTTCATGGCCCATATTCTGTAATTCATTTATGAATATACTGGACCGATTTATATGACCCAATCCATTTGAGTTTATTCCATAGAGAATCTTCAATTTCTAATCCCCAAATATCCTGCAAAGCAAAGAAACCATTTTGGAAATGATATCTTCATCAATTGTTATGTCAAAAAAAGAACTATCAGTTTTTAATTTTTCTATCATCTATCAAAGCTTAATAGGATGATTTTTTGATGTTATTGCTCTTCTTCTATGTTTAAGTAAACTTTTTCCATATTATTATAGTAAAAAACTAACTTTAATCTTTATATCTCTGAGAAGGTAGTTTTTTGATAATAAGGTTTAATTCATTATATAAAAAAATTGTAAGAAAAGATTACCTTTTCCTACTTTTTCTGATTTTATTTATTATACTAATTGAAGCTGTTATTAGTATTATACCAATAAAATAAGTTAATTGATATCCAAATATCGGTGTAGTTGAAGTTGGAGTTGGCGTCGGGGTCGGTGTTGGGGTCGGAGTTGGAGTTGGTGTTGGGATTGAAGTCGAATAACTAAAACCAGCAGCCTCCATATATTGTTTAGCTAAAGTAATATTGTACTCATAAGGTTCTAAAGTTTCATCAAATCCTATAGCAACTGATGGACAACCAGTAACACCTGGTCTACCAAGTCCACTTAGAATTTCTTCTACAATAAAATCTCTCGGGATCATGCAGCTAATTGCTTTTCTGATATTTTTACCTGATTCGGGACTACTGATGGGGCAGTATTCGCCAGTGCCGATGTATGGGTGTAAGCAGTTAAAAGCCATTTCTTGTACTCCAGGGTCATCTACTAAAGTATAGGTTTCACCAGCTGGAACTTCATCGATTTGTGGAGCAAATTGAGCATCAACCATATCGATTGTTCCTGAAGCTAAGTCAGAAAGTGCACCTTCTTTGCTGGAATAGAATTCAAAATAGATGTCATCAAAGTTTGGTGTGATACCAGTCCAGTCGTCATAGTATGGGTTAACTTTTAAGTGAATGATACCGTTTGTACCATCATAATTAAACAAGTAGTATGGACCTGAACCCATTATTTTGGTTGGGTCAACGGTTACCCAGGTAATAGCTTGAGATTCCATATCTTGTGGCGCAATTGGATCCCAAATGTGTTTGGGTATGATGTCAAGCGCTAAGTTACCTTCTTGGAAGGCAAATTCTCGTAAGAATGTGATTACCATTTCAGTAGCACTGATAATATTGATAGAAGTATCATCTAAATATTGTTGCCAGTAAGCTAATCTAGGATTATTAAAGTCTGGATCGATCATAAGGTCGTATGAGAATTTAACATCACTGGTATTTAATGACACGCCATCCGCCCATTTAACACCTGAAGCAAGTTCTATGTTATAGGTTAATCCATTGACACTGCTTATTGAAGAAGCGATCTTTGGACCGTATGTTCGACCGTTAAGTGGATCACGTTCAACTAATCCATCATAAATTTGGCTTAACCATTGACCGTCATAAACAGACTCGTAAGTATATGGATGGAAATCACAAAAAGAAGCGGGGGTAGCATAATGGAACTCGGTTTGTGCACCGACACTCCAATTGTCCACATTTTGATAATCTTGTGACCATAAGAGTCCATCCCATCCTTCAAAGTCGGTTGCATGTGGATAGAGATTTAAAGGGTAAATGATCGTTGTTTGAGGCAAGTCCTCATACAATAGAGCTTGGATTTCTTCACACCAAGCAATTCGATCACCAGCAATATATGAGCTCATATAATTACTAATTGCTAAATCCATATTGGGATTTGAATACTGATAGAAATTATCACCATAAGGAGTGATAGAGGGACTATCATAGAGACCTGTTGGATCCCAGTCTAGACCCCATGACCAACCAACGAAAAGAACGTCAAACCCGCCTTCTGCATATGTTGGAATTGGATAAGGCCCTGGATAACTCCAAGTTCTTGGAGTAATTTGAGCCCAACCGGTGTGGTCAAAATTTACCCCTATACCTATTTTTGGCAATTCCTCTAATATTAGCATCATCCATTGATTTCTTGCTGCGTTTGTATTAGGACCTAATAGGGTAATCGTGAAGAATGGATCTGGATTAACTGCTCTAACATTTTTTCCTGTATTTACTATTGCTAAAAAACTACTACTTATTATTATAACTATTACTAAAATAGAAATTTTAGTTTTTGTTTCATTCATTTCTTATCCCCTTATTCAATAAAAAAATGAGTTACTTTACTATACACTTTTTTTAATTTTAATTTTTTGGTTTTTATTTCAATTAGACTAATCTTAAAAGTAAATTATCTCAATTGATTCTTCAAAAAACTACTCTTTTTCATAAAAAACATCTTAATGTTAAATGAATTACTATAAATCTATCATCAATCAATTTTCGATCTTTCGTATTTACTTTTAGTGTATGACTAAGTATTTCTATTTGTTATTTTGGAATGAAAATTCTACGTAAAAATACGGAATGTATTTAGGTTACAAAATCAAAGAGAGATAGATTAAAAAAATAATTAGGAGTTATGAATTGTTAATGACTGAAATGGCTGAGAAACCATGGTATGAGGATCCTTTTATTCAAGAAATGATGGGTCTTATGGGCGCAAGGTCAATGCGCAGTATCATGGCAGGATTTAAGTCCAATCTAATTTATTCTGGCGAAAATGGTATTGCCAATGCTGCTCGATATCTTGAAAAATCATTGTATGATGATGAAAAACGAATTTTGATTGTAGCAGATTCATTCACAAAAAAATTTAGTTCTAAAATAGAAAAAGGTTTTTCAAAATATAATTTTGAATTTAGAATTTGGGATGGTGCTAAACCAGAAGTACCTTATCCAACTATAGAAGAAGGGGTCAAAATTTGTGAAGAATTCAAACCAGCAGTTATCATGGCAATTGGCGGTGGCAGTGTTATGGATACTGCTAAAGTGGTCAATATAAAATATGAACGACCCGAATTAAACCTACTTCAAATTGATCTTGTTTCAGGAGCAATTGGTTTGCATCGAAAAATCAAACATTTGGTGGCAATACCAACAACAATAGGAACAGGTTCTGAAGCAACGACTGCTGCGATTGTAAATGATACAAGAAGAGAACCTCATAAAAAAATAGGGGTAACTTGTGATGACATCCTACCAACAATTGTTATTTTGCATCCGGATTTTGTTAAAAATCTCCCACCTTTCCTTATAACAGGTACTGGGTTGGATACTTTTGCTCATGCTATAGGTGCGTATGTATCAAATTGGAATAATCCCTATACTTCAGCAATTGCTATAGTATCTATAAAAGAAACATTGCATTTTTTGCCACGGTTAGTAAAATATGGTTCCAAGGATCTAGAAGCTTGGGAACATATGCAATGGGCTGCACTTATGGCTGGTTTAAGTTTTTCTAATGCTATGCCAGGCATTGAACATGCTTTAGGTCATAGTTTTGGTGCTATAACAAATACTCATCATGGTTTATCTGTTGGATTGTTTACTCCACAGTCAGTTGCGTGGCAAGCGAAAGTAACTGAAAGGTGGAAAGATCTCTGTCCTTTATTTGATTTGGATATCACAGATATGCCTCGTCAAAAAGCATTAGAAACATTGGTACAGAAAATACAACAATTCATTCGAGATGTAAATGGTGCTACTTCAGTAAGTGAGATTCAGCAACCAGTGATCAAAAAAGAAGATTACATAAAAGCAATCCCGTTGATGTCTGAATTTGCTTTGAATGATATTGCTCATCTAGCATCTTATAGACCATTAAAATACGACATCTATAAAAAAATGTTCGAAGCAGCTTGGGATTCTAAAAAATTAGTGTATTAATGGAGGAGAACAAAAGATGAGTGAAATTATTAGTTATAATGGTAAAATTGCTTATGTTGATTTAACAACTCAAACAATAAAGATTGAACCGCTTAAGGAGAAACTCGCTCGAGATTATATTGGTGGAGCTGGATTGAGTGCTAAATTAATCTATGATCTTCTTGATAAGTCAGCGTATAAAACCCTAAAAGAAGATCCTTTTGCAGCGATCAATCCCTTAGTATTTGCAACTGGACCAATTACTGGAACTGAAAGACCTGCATCAGGAAGATACTCTGTATGTGCTATATCTCCACTTACGAATATTTGGGGTGAGTCAACCTCTGGAGGTCATTTTTGTATTTCCTTGCGAGAATCCGGTTTTGATGCAATAATAATTACAGGCAAAGCTGCAAAACCAACTTATCTATACTTAGCTGATGGAAAATTCGTCTTCAAAGATGCCTCAAAATTATGGGGAATGGACACCTATAAAACCCAAGAATTAATCCTTAAAGAAATAAATAATAAAGATGCAAAAGTAGCTTGTATAGGTCCTGCAGGAGAAAAGCTTGTCCGATTTGCTTGTATAATGAATGATGAAGGGAGAGCTGCTGGTCGATGTGGCATGGGTGCAATTATGGGTTCAAAAAATCTCAAAGCCTTCGCAATTGTTGGCTCTAAAGATAACATCCCAGAAACACCAAATAGACAAGCAATTAGAGATCTTCGAAAACAAATTAATTTTATCCTTGAAGATGACCTTGTAGGTGGAATAGTACCCAAAGTGATGAATATTTTTGGTACAAATACCTATATGGATATGGGCTCATTTGCTGGAGATGTTCCTGCTTATTATTTTACTGAAACAGAATTCCCAGCTGAATTACTAACCTCAAAAACTTTGAAAGAACAATTTCCGATGTTAATTTCGGGTTGTGCACGGTGCTCACTTCAATGTGCTAAGCAAACTATGCTTACAGATAATGGTAGTGAAATTTGTGTTGATGGACCTGAATTTGAATCAATGGCTGCATATGGTCCATTATCTGGTTCGTTCGATGCTAAGAAAGTCATTTTGGCTCATCATTATGGTAATGTCTACGGTCTTGATACTATTTCTAGTGGAGTTGTAATAGCATTCTTGATCTACCTTGTTGAAAAGAATTTAGCTACAAAAACTATCAAACAATATCTAAAACATATTAAAATTGAAGATATTCGTTGGGGAAATGGTGATACTATACTAAAATTAATGCACCTTATGAGTGAACGCAAAGGTATTGGTGCTGTATTAGCTGAAGGCGTTAAACGTATGGCTGAGAAATTAGGTGTTGATCCTGAATTAGCTGCTCATGTCAAAGGCTTAGAAATACCAATGCATGATCCTAGAGCTTATGCCGGACAAGCGTTATCTTATATGACTGCTTGTTGTGGTGCACATCATCAAAAATGTGATTGGTTCCAAGTTGAATCTCAATCCATTTCCTTCCCTGAATATGGTGTCAATCCTGCAGGAAATCGCTTTGATATTTCTGGAAGAGAACATGGAGTTATAGCATTCCAAGATATTCGTGCAATAGATGATTCCGCTGTTAGTTGCGATTTTGAAACTCCACCAAAATTCAGTGATGTCGCTAAATATCTCTCATTAGCAACTGATTTCAAGTACACACCTAAAATTCTTCTAGAAGCTGGTGAAAGAATGACTAATATCAAACGATTGATTTCATGTAATCTTGGAATCACTCGAGAAGATGATCGATTGCCAGGTATCGTAAAACAAGTGCTAGCTAGCGGTCCCACAGAAGGAGTAAAAATTGATTTAGAAGAAAATCTCAAAACCTATTATAAAATAAGAGGTTGGGATTGGGTTACAGGCAGACCAACAAAAGCAAAGCTTGAAGAATTACGAATTATCGGTGATGATAGCGCCACTGTAGTTAAAAAAGAAGAACATAAGGTTTCAAAAGAAACAATAGAAGAAATGGAGAAGCTAAAAGCGAAATATATTCCTCTACTTATAGCTCATAGCATACCTACTGAAGATATGGAAGAATATCTGCATTTCATAACGACTTTTGCGACATGTGAAGAAGATTACCAAGATGAATTTGGTGGAATAGATGCAAGTATCCAACTTGAGATTAGGAATTTACCTGAAGCTCAATGGCATTGGTTACGGTTGGATAAAGGAAACTTTTACTCTGGAAGAGGCAAACTTGATAATGCTACATTAACCTTAGCTTTCAGAGATCAAAAAGCCTATGATGGCGTTATGAATATGACCTTAAATCCTGTTACAGCAGTGCTTTCAAATCGCTTAAAAGTCAAACCAATGGGTAAAGTGAAAATCTTTCAGAATTTTATCGGTTTATATCTTAATAAATTCAACTTGAAGTTCTGAAGAGATAATCACTTTTTTTATTTTTTTTCTATAAAATTCATTTTTTAGTTTGGAAAAAACTTCGAAGAAAATCACCATAACTACTTGATAATTTTAGAACAAGAGGGCAAATATTTCTGGGGTGAAATATTGGATTTTTATTATGTTATTGCAGAAAGAGTAACTGACCCTGTAAAAATCGGTTGTATATATAAATTTAGTAAAGAGAATGTAACAGAAATACCTTTGATGTGGTATAAACATCTAGCTAAGCTTGAGAAATATAAAAACAGAGAAAATTATGGTTATTTAATAACTGGTTAAAGGGGTCATGATAATTATTTTGATTTAGAGGAATTCAAATAGTTGTGAAAATTATTGTCAATAAATATTAATAAACAATGATCAATTAGAAATTATAATTAAATGTGGGATAGTCTTGAAAATTGATACTAGTAAATTAGAGGATTTCTTAAAAAAGAAACTTGAAGATGATGTGGAACTAGAAATGGATGACTTTATGTCTCTTACTCCTTCCGGTCCACCGACTTGTAAAATAGAATCACACAACATGGATAAATGGCTTGGTATTAAAGCATTGGTCAATTATAATGGTAGAACCATGGATCCAAGTACTGATAGAGTTTCTGGTGATCCTGAAGATGCACATGCTTGGTATGACTGGATAGGTTTAGCTGCCACTGCTCCAAAATCAGTAAAACATCCTGATGAACTCAATACTTGGGCTCATCTTGCTACTTATTATCGAATAACTTTTCGAGATGTGCAATATCCTGGTCCCTTTGGGTTCCATTCAGGTCGTTTATTAAAAGATTTTACTAAATCAGGTATCGCTGAAGTGTATGTTGTTACAGAAGAAAGATTCCAAGATGAAGCACCAGTATCAAAAACAAAAGAGATTAAAATTGACCTTAATAAAGGAAAAGAGAATGAACAGAATAAATGAATTATTATAATTTTATTTCTTTTTGGAAAAGAGATTAGCTATTTAGTTAAGCTATCAATATTTACTGTTGGATTATTTTTTCTTTCTTATTTCTTTATCCCTTTTTCTACTAACGCCATTTTCAAAATTTAAATAACCTTTTAATTCAGAAAAAGACTATTATATTTGGGATTTGATTTGATTGAAAAGAGAGTACGAAAAAAATTAATTATTATTATAGTGTTATTCCTTTCACTAAATTTGAATGCTTATATAAGTTCAAGATTTTTTGATAGTATTTCATCACAAGTAATCTCAGATGAAACGCATATGGAAATTAACAATCCTATTGGTCAAAGATATAGCTATTATGATTTCCATAGGGATGAAGATTTTTTGTATTGTTTAGATTATAACTCAATAGATATGTATAACTATAGCGAACCATCAAACACAAAATTAGTATCTGAAGTGAGTTATCCTGTACCCGCATACAATGATTATTATAATAATACTAAATATTTGTTGAAAAAGGATGAGTATTTTATTTTCCTTAATTATAATTCAAATCCAGATAATTACGAAAATAATTTACCTTTGGATTTTACATTTTATTTTTATCAAATCGAAAATTATCAATTGAAGCATGTAGCCTCAAAGATATTTTATTTTGAATTTTGCTATAGTCTGCATATTAGTTTTATCTTTGATAAAAATTATCTTTATTTAATGGCTTGTGATACCATCAGAAATAGCACAACTAGTGAGCTTGTTGATAGAGTATTTCTAAATGTATTTGATTTTTCAATTACAATTAACCCCACCTTAATCAGTTCATATCTAATTGATTTATATGATAACTTGGTAATATTTTACAAACCTAATATCATAAAGAATGCATTATTTTATATCATTTATCTAGATGCTATGAATCCACATTTTTTCCTAAATATCTTAAATATTAGTGATTCAACAAATATTGAAAAAATAAACTGTTATGATTTAGGAAAATTATATTCCGACACAGCTATCATAATAGGTGATATTTTCATATTATATAATGGAACCAGTAAACTTACATGTTTTGATTTTACTGATATACAGAATCCTTATACTTTTTATGTAAATGTAACAGATTATCATTACTGTTACTCTGTGATCATACAAAATAATATACTCTATTCTCTGACTGGTAGTAGTTTATATGGAACCATATATATTTATAATATAGTGAATTTCACTAATTGGCAATTGCTTAGTAAATTCCAAGCTGATAATCTTGGACAAGGTACGTATTTAAAAGGAGAGATATTTGGTGATTTATTAATAACCATAAAGTCTTCTGAATATCAAAATGAAAGATTGTTCATTTTTAATTGCTCAAATCCTAGCAATCTAGTTTTATTGTTTTCGAATGCTTCCAATAGTACAATAGATTTTACACTATTTAATACTATAATGATCATTATTCCTACTCTTGGAATATCAGTCATTTTAATTAAAAGGAAATCTAAAAATATGATTTGAAAAAAAGAAAAATGGAAAAATTGGTTAGTCTATTACATTTCTACGAAATAATTAGCTCCAATAATTCCAGCTTCTTCTGTAGGTAATTTTATAAGAGTACCAAATGAGGAACTGAAATAGATCATTGCCAGTACTAATATTATTAATCCTACGATCAAACTAATTCTTCTAAAATTGATTTTATCAAATGAGATAGCAAATCCCATGAGTACACCTGCTAATGCCAATGTTATAAGGGTATTATTTAGATCTTGTATTAGTTCATCCACTTTCTCGTTAAGAGAAAAATACCTATCAATATAAATGGTCAATTGATCAAGAGAAAGATTGACTAAAGATAATCCTAAATTATCCATATATACGTCAATATAATTAATTGATTTACTACTTCCTACAAATTCTAGAATTGATAAATTATTGTACAAATGATAGGTCCATCTTTCAAAATTAATCTTCGGAAGTTGTATAATGTCTCCTGACAAAGCAAATGAAGCACTAACAAAATTTCTAATATCATTATGTATCGTCAAATATGATTCAATTGAAACGTTCCACTGATTGACGATAAAATAATACTCAAATCCACTATAAGTGTAATTATTAGCAACATTTGCACCTAGTTGATTTGCGCTGTAATCAAAGACTGATGTGCTGTTAACTATAGAAATCAATGTTCTCATTTTTGAAGTGAATTCCATCATTAGTTCATCAAAATCTTGTTGAGTATAATTGAAAGGATGAGTTTGGTTGTATTCTATCATTGTTTTATATTTATCATTTAAATAGTACAGATCATTCAAATATGAATAAGCTATTTCGTATTTGGCTGAATCCTCTTCAAGAATTATCTGTATGTCTGCTGTTGCTAGATTACCAAAATTGTTTAGGATTTCAGCTGTTTCAGTATATTCATTATTACTAGTCCGTATCCAGCTGCTCATAATAACCATAACACCAACTGACATTAATGTGATAATTATAATTGAAATTAAGACAATAACAGTATAAGGTTTAGATTTTTCATTTGACATTTTCAAGAACCCTCTAAAAATAGCTATTAGATATATTTCATAGGTATTAATTAAAATTTTGTCAGAAAGAACAGTAAAGAATAATATCTAATCTTAACAATAAGCTCATGAAATCAAAGTTAAAACTTGAACCTTTCAAATTAAGTTTTATTAATTCCTTTATCTACTAATTTTTCAACAATATTTTAATTAAGCTAATAACGTTTAGCATCTAGTTGAAAAAGATGGTTAAATCCAAGAAGAGTGATGAAGTATCTAATTTGGTTGATAAAGCAGAAGAATTTTACAGCAAAGGTGATTTGGAAAACGCTCTGAAATTTTACGAAGAAGCAGTTGCAATTGAACCAAAAAATAATACTCTTTATAGAGGAATAGCAAATATTAGCTTAGATTTAGGCAATTTTGAGAAGGCTATTTTCGCTTGTGAAGAAGCATTGAAAATTAATCCAAAGGATATTATTTCACTTCTAATAACAGGAAATCTTTACCTAAAAAAATTAGATTATAAAAAAGCGTTGAAGTATTATCAAGAAGCAGTAAAAATCGATTCAAAAAATATCGATTGTTGGTTTAATCTCGGAGAATTTTATAGAATACAAGAGAAATATGAAGAAGCAATTAAGAATTTTAAAGAAGCCGAGAATATAGATCCTAAAGATGTCGAAATTTTATTTAAAATAGCTGAACTAGCTGATATTCTATCAGATTTTGATTTAGCGATGATTTACTATACTAAAATAATTAAAATTTGGCCAGAAGCAAGTATGATTTGGGCAAGATTGTCCGATTTGTATTATGAAAGAGGAGATTATAATAAATCCAAAAATTGTTTGTTAAAATTACTAAAACTAGAACCAGAAAATCTTCAAACATTGAATAATTTGGGATTTCTTCATATAAAATTGAGGGAATATGAAAAAGCTAAGGAATATCTCGAGAAAGCTATTACGATTAATCCTGAAGAGGACATAGCTTGGTGTACTATGGCTGAATTATATGAAGCACAAGATGATTTAGAAACTGCTAAAAAACATTTTGAAAAGACTCTTAGTTTAAACCCAAATAACAAAACAGCAAATGATGGTTTGAGTAGAATAAAAAAGAAAATCAATTAAATGAATTAAATTCATTTATTTCGATTCCATGTATAATTTGTTTGTACCCAATCTTCTCTAAAACCATGCTTTTCATAAAGCCTAATTGCAGGAATGTTAGTAATATCTACATTTAGACTACAGGTTTTGAAATCATTTTTTATTAATTGTTTTTTCACATGGTTTACAAGAGTAAATCCGATACCTTGGTTTCGATAATTCGGATGAACACCCATAATCCATAGATGACCATTAGCTTGTCCATGTGATTCACGAACAATTGAAAAAGTGATTATTTGCTTATCATGTTTAATTGCAATAGAAGCATCATTGATTAATTGAAAAGGACTCTTAATGACAGTATTCTCAAAATAATCTTCTAACTCCTCATCTGATCTATCAAGCAACCATCTATCTTCTGATTGCCTAAAGGTTGTTTTAAAACAACGTAATAATTCCTCAAAGTTAGCTTTATCGATTGGTATAATATCATACTCATCAGATATTCTTCCATCAACACTATCCTCTGTAGCTAAATTAAGTTGCATATGACAATTCTGTTCTAGAAGTTTGAATCCTGATTTAGAATAAATATCTCTAGGATTGATATTATATTCAACATTATTCTTGAAATTAATTTCCAATCTAGTTATTTGGGATTCGGAGATAATCTCTTTTGCTTTCTATATTAGCAATCTTGAAATTTCATCACCATTATTATAATCTTGCTTACAGATGGGATGGCCATTAAGTAACCAAGGATTTATCTCAGCTTCTATATCAGAGTGGTAAACTAAAAGTAACCAACCTACCATTCCATCCTCAGTAAAAGTTTGAACGCAAATAGGAGGAAAATCTAGATTTAATCTTTGAAACCAATTTTGTAGTTGTTCAATAGTTAGGTTAGAACCTTTTTTCTTCCATTCATTGATGGTAAAATCTACTGTCTCTAGTTGATTTACTTCTACCCATTTTTTAGTTAATACATCTAGTGTTTTCATAGTATTATACACCTCGAGAGATTTATAGAAGATTGAACAGTATGAAAATATTATTGACTAGCAAGAATTTTATTGAAACAACCTTTTTTTCAGAAGAATTAGCTTAATTAACAAATCCTTTGGAGATATGTAAAAGTTGAATGGTAATGTGGCTTAAATAATTTTCATAATTCATCATTTTCTACAAACCTCCATTATTTGTTAAACTATGGATATAATAACATAATATTAAAAATATTTGTATAAAATACTAGAAGAAAAATAATCTATGATAAAAAAAAAGAAGATAAAATCATTTTATTTTTCACTAAAATGAAAAAATTTCTAATGAACAAAATATATTTTCATAATGGAATATTAGGTTAGAGTTAATGGAAATACTTATTTAAATCGGAAAGCCAATTCTATAGTGTAAAAAGAATGAGTGAAGTTTCGATTAACAAATATGAAAATTCTCTAACATCAAAGAATCAAAGAATTCTGAAAATAATTAGCTTAATTATGGTAATTACTAGTACAATTGCTTCCATATTAGTTTTCATCTTTCCTTTTGGCAGCTATCCTTCTTTAGGCGGATCTGATGTTGTTGTAGATATTGGTTTATGGGGTTATAATATAGGATCTACAAGAATTATTTCAATTTTAATATGTATAACCTTTCTCTCTAATATTATATTTTCCATTCTATTATTATTACAAAACTTTGAAAAAATCTCTTCTACAAAACTACTTACTTTTATTGCAATATTCGGTAATATTATTCTTTCTTCTCTATCCATAGCTCTTACAATAACATTAGCTGTTATTATCCCTCCTTTGTCTACAGCTCCAACTGGTTCATGGCTTTTCTCTGTAAGTTTATACTCTTCCCTAATAAGTTCCATTCTTCTTTTAGCATTCTCCTTCGTTAGTTTCAAATATAGTGATTTTTCAAGAATTTACAGTAAAACAAGTCTTCTCTAATTTCTTTCTTATCCCCAACTTCAATATTGATTTATGTTATTTATTTATGGAAATAAATGTATTATAATAATAAAGAGACTAAATGAATATCTACTTAAAATGCTTAAATATAAATAAGAGACACTAACTGACAAGTCTTAAACCATTTGATTTTCAAAATAAGGCAATTTATAACCTGCTCTTATAGATTACCAATCTGATATTCTTATGTAGAATAGTAAATCAGTTTTCGTTAATTTTAATATAAAAACCACTACTTTGATAGTACTTCTTTTAGATTATATATGAAAGTTGCAATAAGAATTATTATCTTATTGCCAAGTCATACATACTCTCTTTTTGGTTGTTTCATAACTTGCTTTCCTATGATACCTTCTGCAATCCTTACTAATCCAATAATTACTATTGCAGTTCCTAAAATTAAAATCTTGAATTTATCTTGTAATGAATCATATCCAAGGCTAAGTATAGTTAATCCTATCAATATATATCCAGCAATTATTATGGCTAGTCTATAGATAGTTTTTCTAGTATGACTTATATAACCACGAACAATACTCTGAATTCCGATGAATATAATAGCTAAAGCAAGTAATACAAGAATAATTCCAATGCTTATTGTAAAATAACCTGCAATTGCTATAATAGCTAGTGGGAGTAATACTATGCCTATTACTATATTACTGATTTTTACTTCTTTATTCAATTTTTTATCGAAGTTTCCAATAATAAATCTATTAATACTGTTCACTAGTAAAACTATACCCAATAGAAGAACTAGAATTGTTTCGTCGAATACATTTATCATTACTATAAATCCAAAAACAACTGTTATTGAACCAATAATTATATAGAAGATTTGTAACCATTTGGGAATATTGTCACTAATATTTTCAGACATAAATAACAAACCTATTCTTTATTAATAAATATTTTATATTAATTAGATGATTTTCTTAATATAATATCACAGTGATAATTTTTTTTTATCAAATACTAATTTTAAATTATAAAAATCAAAAGAAAGATAAATATCGGTAAAAAAAATAAAGCAATGGATCTTATCAGTTTGAATGAATTTCTTTAAGGAGAAGGTTGTGGATTAGCTGATTCAATAGCTTTCTTAGGGTTTTTAATGAAATTAGCTCGGAATTTTGTATCATCGATTATATTATGAACTATTATGCTAATTCTATCTTTTTTTAGTAAACCGGAATTAACAACTTCAACTAAATTGTGAACTACTATACTAATCTCATTTTGGGGTATTTTACCAGAACGTTTCAACGCAGCAGATAAAGCCTGCTCATCAATCTTACCGTCTCTTCCAGTATAAGTTTCTGATGATCTACTCATATTTTATAATCACTAGATTGACTACTGTAGTTTTATCTATTAAAGAAATTGGTTGGAATTTATGTCTTTATGATTCATTAACGAAAACATCGTAAACTAATAGTTCCTCTTGTTCCATCTGTTCTTTCTTTCGTTTTGATGTAATTAAATAGAACATAGCTGCTCCAAAGAAAATTATTATCGGTAAGATACTTAAAGCTAGTAAACCCAATGGAATTAAGGTATCCCTAAATTCATAATTATCTGGCATTACATAATTGTAAAGAAGAAACTCAACAAATGCAATAATAATTACTGCAATAATTGCTAATATTACCCAAACAGCAAACCTTTTCGGGTTCATTTAATCCTACCCAAAATATTATATCTGTTTTATAAGAAAAAGTTTCTTCTAATAGCTGCTAATGAAAGAATAGTAAACCTGAAGGAATGTTTGATGGTTATTCAAGTTCGTCCATTCAATTGGAAAAATGATTATTATTTAATTCAACAATTCTTAATAGAAACCTTTCATATGTCTAAAGACTATGAAAATTGGTTACCTACAAGATTTGAAAATAGGAAAGTAGGTCCATGTGGAAGTGAATATCGAGAAGAAGAAGATGATCTTGTTACCATTTGGGAAGAGATTATTGAATCGGGAAGCAAAATAGTTGCTGTTGTTATTCTTGAAAATGATTCATTTTATACGATAAATATACATCCAGAGTATAAATCTCTTGAGAAGGAAATCATTCTTTGGATTGAATCGAAATTTCAAAATGAAATCAAATCATCAATTGAAAAAAAATTACATATTTTTGCTTATGGAACTGATAAAGATCGAATCACTACTCTCAAAAAATTGGATTACACTGATCAAGGTTTTGATGAATATGATCGGAAGTTTTCATTAAACAATGGAATAGCAAATTACACATTACCACAAGGATATTCAATTAAACATGTAGATACAAAGAGAGATTTTCTAAAGTATAGGGATGTTATGGGTGCTGTGTTTCCTCATTGTAAAAAAATGACTGAAAGGACATTTAAGGTTTTTACAAAAGCTTCATTTTACCATCCTGAATTGGATATTATTAGTGTTGCACCCGATGGTAGTTTTGCTGCTTTTTGTACTATAAGATTGGATCCAATAGGCAAAATAGCTGAATTAGAACCTGTAGGAACACATCCAAACCATCGTCGATTAGGTCTAGGTAAAGCAGTAATTTTAGAAGGTCTTAAACGTCTTGAGAAATTTGAACCAAAAGCTATTTGTATACCAGGAGCTGCTGCTAATGAAGCAGCCAATAGGTTATATGATTCATTAGGTTTTACAGATAAAACAGAAGTTCACTTATGGCAAAAGGAACTGTAAAAATCAATAATCGGATTAAATTTGGTTTTCTAGAATTTAATTAAATCAAGCAAAAGCTTATCATTGATAACAACCTATTATTATTTAATAATATAATACCATGTAAAATAAAATAATCTCTTATTTTAGATATAAGATACTATTTCCTTATAGTTTTTCTATAATACTTTTGCATGTAAACATTGATGAAATTTAAAATGAGATGATAATATGTCAATAACAGAAGCAACAAAAAAACTAGTAGTAAAGCTTGAAAGTGAGAACGCACAAGAAAGATATACAGCTGTAGATGTTCTTTCTAAAAAACACGATTCGCAAATTATACAACTTTTAATTTCCCTCCTGGAAACTGATACCAGTATATATTTTCGAGAGGGAGCTTGTAAGATACTTGGAAAACTTAAAGCTAAAGAAGCTTTAGATGAATTAGTTTCTTGTCTTAGTGATCCAGACGAAGGTGTCAATTTCCATGCAGCAGTAGCATTAAGTAATATTAATGAATCCAAAGCTGTAAAACCAATATTAGAAATATTGAATCAAAAAACCATTGATCCCGTATTCAAATCTGAGCTCATAATAGCTTTAGGTAACTTTGGTGATAATTTAGCTGTTGATCCATTGATTAGTATTTTACGTTATGACAAGGATATATTTGTAAGACATGAAGCAGCTCGAGCCTTAGGAAAGATTGGCAATCAAAAAGCTATTGGTGCTCTTTCAGAGGTAGCTAAAAAAGATAAGGATAATCAATTGCATTATTTAGCCTTAAATGCTATAAATACTATTTTCGAAAAAGAAAATTAAATCATTATTATATTTTTTGACTTTTCGATTATTGCTTCTTTTATTTCCCTTATTTTTATTTGAAAAAGGTGTAATAATAAGACCAATGCATTTGATTAAGACATTTTGTTATAATATTTCATAGGTGAATAAATAATGTCAAAATTACAAGAAAAGATGATTAGTTATTGTGGATACAATTGCCATTTATGTGCAGCAAGATCGGATGATATAGAAATCCGTCAGAAATTAGTTGATGCATGGATAAAATACTTAGGTCATCAAGATTATACTGCAGAGAATGTTCATTGTGAAGGTTGTAAAAGCAAGGGGGACAATATTGCTGATAAACAATGTCCTGTACGACCATGTGTTAGAGAAAAAGGATTAGACAGTTGTGCACTCTGCGAGGAATTCCCATGTGAAAAATTAAGAAAATTATTAGGATCAAATGTTGGCTTAGTAACATTTCTAGCACCAAAACTTAAGGGTATTACTGAAGAAGAATTCAATTTTTGTATTCAGCAATGGAATAGTATGCCCAATCTAGTAGAAATTCTAGTAAAAGAAGGTAGATTACCAGAATTTATTTTAAACCGAATCTAAGAATAAATCCACAATAACATTTCAAAATAAATTCATTATAAATATGCTACTACTGCAATTTAGCAGAATTCACTAATTGAAGTAAAATTGTTTTTTCAAACAATTAGAGTAATCTTTATTCAGTAGAAAGAATTATAACAAGTAGTTATTTGAAATATTAGAGGAGTTATTAATCTTGGTAATTGGTATGATTAATGCGATGTTTAAGAATGCTAAATTAAACAAAGTTCACAAACAAGCAGCTGAATTTTATGATAAAAAAGAATATGAAAAAGCTATTGCTAATTTTCTTAAAATACTTGAGGAAGTACCGGAACATGCAACAACTTGGATGAATCTAGGTTTGGCCTATTTTCAAATTAAAAATTATCAACAAGCTATTGATAGTTTTAGTAAAGCCTACTTGCATGATTCTACTTTAGTTAATGCCAGATTAGATCAAGCTAGTGCATTAATTGCTCTTAAGAAATATTCTGAGGCTATTGCCATTTTTGAAGAAGTATTAAAAGTAAAGCCTGATGAACACAAAGCAAGGATTGAACTAGCAAAATTATACTGGAATCAAGGAGAACACCAAAAAGCATTAAATAATTTCCATCAAGTTTTGCTCAAAGATTATCTTAATATTGATGCTATACGAGGAGCAGCAGAAGCTTATCTTCGAACAAATCAAATTGATAAAGCAATAGAGTATTACGAGCGATTATTAACTAGGGTACCAGAAGATGTTAATGCTTATTACCAATTGGGTTATTTATATGGTAATAAACAGCAATATGATCTTGCCCGTGAAAGATTAGAAAAAGCATTGAAATTGAATCCTGGTTTTCTTGAGTCTTTATTTATGCTTGCTAAAATTGATATTACTACAGGAAAATACCCTGAAGCTATTAAAAATCTTGAACAATTGAATAAAAGTTATCCCAATAATTATGACGTTTTATTACATTTAGGATTGGCATTAGGAAATAGTAATAATTTTGAGAGAGCAATAACAGTTTTCGATCAAGTGATAAAACTTCAACCAAATTCAATTGATGCTTGGAAATTCCTAGCGATTTGTCATAATAAATTAGGAAATAAAGAAAAAGCTATAGAGTGTGAAACGAAGTACAAAGCATTGGTAAAATAACGATCTAATAGTTCAAAAAAGTAAGAGTAGTATATACGACAGAGGTTTAGGAAAAACCTCTCTTTTATAAATTATTAAAATGTTTACTCATTAGTTTATATTCGCCTAAAAATTCTTAAAGTAAAACAATATTATTAATGAGGTTTGGCAAATAAATTCTTTTAAGGGATAGAAAAATGAGTGCGGAATTACATGTAAGTGACTCTACAAAGAGTCAATCAAAACGTTTTGTATCACTTGATTTTGCTCGAGGAATAGCTATTTTTCTAATGTTATTTCTACATATTGTTCAAAGGACTCTTGATAGGGACACATTATTAGCTAATATTAATGATGTTCCGATGCTGAATCTATTAGCATTAATATTGATCCCCTTTTTTGGTGGACTCGCTGGATTCTTTTTAATAGTTTCAGCTGCAAGCAATATGGTGAGTTTCTACCGCGACTTGGAAAAAGGTAAATCTGTTCGTGGTTTGGTTTTAAAGCAAATTGTTAGTGGTATTTTATTATTGATTTTTGCCTTTTTGAATGAAGGGATAATCGGGTATAATGGTCTCTTTGGTAGCTTCTTTTGGAATTTAAATAATCCCGCAAACACTAATTGGCAATTAATTCTTTATAGATGGAATTTCTTTGAAACAATTCACACAATCGCCTGGTGCCTAATAATCAATGGTTGTATTCAAGGTTTAATGTCCCTCAGGGGCAATTGGAAAAATTACAAAAGAATGATTATTTCATATATCATTTTAGCTTTCGTTGTTGTGGGACTAACTCAACCAATATGGAATTTAGTAAATCATATCGTACCAGGTTATCCTTTTGGTGAATATGCGAGTGGAAATCCATTGTATTTACCTGAAATTGGTACAGAAACCTTTTGGCAAATATTTAGAGCACCGTTCCTGAATGCTCTAGCAGGACCCAACGAACCGATTATTCCATATCTTGCAATATCGTTTATTGGCAGTATCATTGGGATTGTTATCTCAAAACCAAAAGATCAGATTTCTAAGAAATTCCCTCGTAATGTGCTAATAGTTGGGACTATCATGTTTGTTGGCGGACTAATTGGAATTTTTATTGTAGTTTACAAAGTTTTCACTTATAATTATACTACTGCAGATGGTTTTGATGCATTCATTGAATTATATATGCAATTTCCTAATCATCGAGCTTGGGATCCCGATTTTATCAAAGAAATTGGTTCAACAGGAGAAAATATTCCAATACCGATGTTTGCTTGGTTAGGACAATTCTTTGCTGTTAATGGTTTTAGCTTAATGCTGTTTATGTTATTATTTAGACTTGTCGAATTTCGTGGAAAAAGCAAGACATTTGCTAAGCATACAAAAATAATTAGACGATTTGGTACAGTCGCTTTTACTAACTATAATAATCAATGGATTTTCTTCATCATGTTCTTCTTTACTTCACTGATGGTTTGGCAAACGCCTTATAAGTTACTGCCATGGTATGGTGTTTTAATTAATATGATACTAACTTATTCAATCTACAGCTTAATTCTGTATGGTTGGGAGAAAATTAAGTACACTGGTTCACTGGAATGGGTAATTCGAACTGTAACCAATAATGTAGTTCCTACTAGAAGAGAATCTTTTGATCCATCAGTTAAATGGTGGCAAAAAGGTCAGATCGATGTAGATAGAACATTCTATAATGCTAACTGGATTGATTTTGTAGAGCCAATTGAAAAGAAAGAACTGGTAGAAGATAGTACTGAAGAAAAATCAAAATCCGAATCAAAGTTTGTTTTAACACTATCAATTATAGGACTAGCTTCCATAATATTCATTTTACTAAATATAGTCTCTCTAGTTATAGCAATAAAAACAAGAAAAATTGAAGGTAAAAACAAGCAAAATACTGCTGCTTTAATTATTTCAATTATTGGTGTAGTATTTCTAGCTGCTTTTCTTATTATCTCATTAATACTTCCAATAGGAATTTTAGGCTTATTCTAAGCCTTTTCCTTTTTCTTTATTTCAAGTTTTAATGGTACTAATTAATAATTTACATTATAGATAAAAAAATAAAATTGAACAAAACAATACTATTTTATTATAGAATTTAATTCTCTAGTTGAGGATAATATTTTGATTACCTTTGATGAAGAAAAATTTAAAGAAAAGCTAGCTCCTATCTTATCAACGCCTATAGTTTTTTCACTGAAAGGGCACCCTAAAAGAAAGGATTTCTTATATGTATCAACTGAAAAGAATGGGATACCTATTCCATTTTGGTGGAAAGGAGAAAATGATATAAAGCAATTATCTGAGGAATCCATGACCGGACTCTTAGCTTTACATGCTGAAAAACCATTAGTGATTATAAAGAAAGATATTGGCGGATCTGAAAATTATTCAATTTATTTATTTGATTTCTCTGGAGAAGGAGCACTAAAACAAATTACCAAAAATCCAATAGGTAGTATATCAGATGCTTTTTGGATTGATGATGAGCATTTTCTAATTATTGGTTTTAATGAAGTATCTTATTTTGTTAAAAAAATAAATTTAGATGGTCAAATGGTTGATATCTTTACAACAAATGAGCAAGTTTTGAATTCAGATTATGATACTGAAAGAAAATTATTAGCAATGGCTATTGGAAGAAGATATACTAAAATTGCCATTATTGATATAAAAGATTCTAAAGTAAAATCTTGGATTAAATTAAGTGATAATTCATCATGTAATTTTCCAGCATTCTCAAGTAAAGGTCAATTAGCTTATGCTTCTGATTTAAATAGTGTTTATGATGAAATCGTTATACAATCTGAAGCAAATCCTAACGAACATAAGAAATTCAAAGTGCCAGGTTTTGTAGGTTTTTGGCCTTTTGATAAAGGAGCAATTCAATGGATAGATGAAGAAAATCTTTCAGTTTACGTAGGAAAAAATGGTCGAATGTCCTTGTACCTCTTAGATATCAAAAATAATCTTTGGACTGAAATTGTTCCCAGTGATCTTTCATTGGGTAAAGCTATTGTTACTTCTGATGGTATTGTATGGTATGGTAGTTCATTCAAACAACCGGAAATATTCTATAGATTTAGAGATAGTCAAAATAATAGATTTCTTGATTGGAGTAAAGAACAGCTCAAGCTATCAATAGAAAATCATTGGTATGAATCCTTTGATGGAAGAAAAGTCCAAGCGTGGTTAGTAAAGAATCCAAATCCCGAAGCTCCTCTATTGGTTTATTGTCATGGTGGACCCACATATGCAAATATAGATGAATGGGATATTTATCTTACTTCTTTTGTTATAGCAGGTTTCAATGTTTTCGCACCAAACTTTCGTGGTAGCACTACTTTTGGTACAGAATTCAAAAATTTAACTATAGGCGAATCTAATGGAGATGATTTGAAGGACGTTCTTTTTGGAGCAAAATATGCTCAAAAGATTTTAAATTCGGATAGACTTCCTTTAATCTTTGGTGCTTCTCATGGGGGATATCTAACATTACGAGCATTAACAACTCAACCTGATGATTGGCTTGGTGGTGTAGCTTGGGTACCCATGGCTGATTTGAAAGAAGCATATGGATTAGCAAATAGTCATTATAGATTATTTTTAGAACACTTCCTTGGTGGTTCACCATATGAAAAACCAGATCTTTACAAAGAACTTTCACCAATTACTTTTGTAGCTAATCTGAAAGCACCGTTATTCATTTATCATGGCGCAAATGATTCTAGATGTCCTGTTATTTCAGTAAGAAGATTTTATGAAGAAGCTAAAAAGAGGAATTTGCCTGTCGAATTAATCGTAGCAGGTGATGAGGGTCATGGTTCAGTTGATGTTGGAGGATTTTTCGAGATTCTTAAATTATCTGTCAAACATCTACTTTCATTATTGTAATTATTTGTTAAAACATGATTATTATTGGAATAGTTTTATTAATTCCTCATCACTTTTTTTACTATGAAAACAGCAATTTGACAGATGGGAGATAAAATGAGTTATCTTAACCCAAAAAAGCTACATGTAAAATTCGTTGATATAGAAGAGGAAGTTTTCAGTTTACCTCGTAGATATACTTTGACTCATTCAGATAAAACTGGTGATATGTTTTTAACAATAGCAAAAGACTATGATAAACAACAAATCTCTAATTGGTATACAAAATTTATGAGGGATGAAGTTTTAGGAGAGTGGAAAATAAATGGTGAAACAAAAGAACTACATTTATATTTTCATATATGTGGAGGATTCATTTTCGGTTGGGCAAAACTTAGAGATACTATAATACGACATCATATGAAGCTTGTATTTCAATCTATTAGATATGGTGAAAAGAACTTGATATACAAAAATGAAGAAATAGATTCTTCTCCAATATTTGCACATTTTTATTCAAAACGTAAAAAATTCAATACTATTGAACAACACGGTTGTTTGAACGATTATCGATTGTGAGAAATACTATTTGTTTTGATTAATAAATTTACTATTTTTTCTTTCTATAACGAATAATGATTAAACTCACACCAATTATTACTATTCCACTACTTATCCCAACCAGCCACCATTTCTGTGGAAAATTATTAATTGAAAATTGAAGATTAGGTAAATTGTAATCCGTTAATTCTATTTGTGACTCAAAATTATAATTCACAGATTTATTCATGTATAAACCAGAACCTTCTGAGATAACACGTGATCCTTGAAGAAGCCCGATTGAAATATTATAAACTGCTTGGTAGTGATGTGAAAATGAAATATCATATGTTGGTGAAGTGAAATTTTGTTTTAACTTTCCTGTAATTAATGATTCAAAAATAACTAATTGTCCATTTTCTTCATAATAAGTTTCAAATTTCGGTTGATCAACTTTAGTAATAAAAAAGGAGTAAATGAATTGTGTTTTATTATTTAAAGCTTTAAAGAATTCCATTGTTCGAATAGTCCCTAAAAATGGATAAAAAATTAAACCCAAGCCATCATTTGCTAACAATGGATTAATTAAAAAATCATCAATTATACTAATAGGATTTAAAATAGTATATGATAAACTTGATTCATCAACTAAATTCCAATCAGCAAGTTTTGATTCTGATTCACCACCACAAGATAGTGTCCATAGCACATTATCTCCACCTAAACTAACTACATGTGCCTGAATAATTGATCTTTGATTGAATTTAATTTCATTTACTTTAAATCCTTTACCAGAATAAGAATCCCCACATAATTTGATAGATAGTATTGCTTTCTTCACATCATATTCATAAGTTTGATTGGGAGCAACATTATATGGACTTAATACTGGATAAATATTTACTAACAAAAAGAAAATTATTGATAAGATTAGTATTTTTTTCAATTTTTATATCCCTCATAATTGAATATTACTTTTTATGACCTAATTTTAACTAGAAATATAAAATCAAATATGTAATAATAAATGAAGAATCTTCAAAGAAGTTTCACTAATATTTCTAACAAATAAACAATAGTAATAGCAAATAAAAAATAAACTGTTAACTTAGTGATAAAATTCCTTAAAATACTCTTATTTTTTTTACAAATTAATAATGCTAATTCATCTAATATCAATTTGATTAATTGTTCTGTGCATTAAACAGTAAAACTGTTTTTAACTTTGTTTTTTAACAAGTAATTTTTTAATTTTCAATATCGACCTATCTATAAACATTCTCAGGTGGATTAAGTTCATAGATTGTATGATTATTTGAGCCCCATGAGTAAATTTTTCCTGACCATGTAGGATGAAAAGAATTTCTAGGTCGTATATATAGCGAAACCCAATCATAAGGCATGATCATAACATGTTTTGCGAGTTCTAGCTCCCAATTATCAGTACGAAATAGATAGTGTTCTACAATTAAAATTTGAGGAATATTTCCTAGAAATTCCAAATTACTATTTTCAGCTTGAGAGAAGTCAGTATTATTAGCGATTAAATAATCAGTAAATCGGTTTAGAGCTTGCTCGACTTCAAAAGGTAGATTATATGACCAATCAATTACTGAGACAATAACAGATTTCTGTATCTTGATGTTTTGGCAAGTTATTGAGAGGGTCACTAGAATGTTGGAATCTAGGTGTATAGCTACAGGATGAAGGAAAATTTCCACGATATAGCTATTTTCATGATTTAACCAAATATCATAGTCAAAATTAATTGATTGATTTGTTTGAATGGAAATACCATCAAGAATATCGGAACAATGATAATTCATGTTAATTTCCGCTAAAAGCCAAGTTGTTTGGCCTGGATAGCTTATAATTTTATCATGGGAAAAATTAATTTCTATGTTATTAGTTTTCCAAGGTTGATAAATCCCAAGAAAAATGCTTGAAAGAAAGAGAAAACCAAGTAAACCAACTGTTAGAGTAATAAATTTTCTATTCATAGGTTATCGTCTTCTGATTCTTCTTCTTTCAATAAATCCTCAAAATTTTCAATTAAGTCTTGAGCAGATTCTTGCACACACTGATACTTATCTTCACGAGCTATTTTTTTAAGAATAGGTAAAATGGAGGTAATTTTGCTTCTAGATGTTTTTTGGTGAATAAGAAGATCAGCTGATTCAAGAGCAGACATCCTTACTTGCAACCACTTATCTTTGACAATTATCTCTAATATATCTTCTATTATATTCCATCCACCAGACATAATGAGTGGTATTAATACTGTAATTCGCATAGGAGTATAAGGATCATTATCTAATATATCAAGAAGGAAGGGTATATGCTCATTAATTGATTTTGGTTTATCCATAGCTATTTCTACAAAAGCATTAGCTGCTTCAACACGAAATTCACCTGAGAGTCTAAAGAAGGGATAATTTTTGCGATCCATTGACTTTATTAGTTCCATAATAACTAATTTTCCTTTTATCTCACCTAATGCTTCTCCCGCTGCACGTCGAACTAGAAAATCCCTCTCTGTTCTTAATACAACACCAAGTAATTCGACGATACTTTGTTGATTGCTGTATTTTAAAGCAAGTTTTTTAATAATAGATATAGCATTAAGGCGAACTTGACTGTTAATATCATACCTAACGAGTGGTTTGATTAAAAGTAAAACTTCATTGATAACTTTTTTATCCATTAAAGCAATTTCACCAAGTAAACCGAGACCTTTCAAACGTTTTTTCTTTGATACAGCTTTCAATAATTTTTTCAAAGCAGGAATTGCTGGTTCACCAATTTTCACAACTGCTTCTTCAGCTAAACTCTGAATAGAAAAATCATCCTTTTTACTAATTATATTCATTAGCTCAGGAAGAGCTGCTTCAGCACTAAAACCTAGGGCATTAAGTTCTTTAACAGCAGCTTTTCTTTCTTTAGTGGATTTATTATTTTGAAGAATTTTTATACATTGATCAACTCTATCTTTAATATTACTCATAATCAAATAACCACCTTTTATCAAAATTAAATGATTTTCTTTAAAAGTTAAAATATTCAATAAAAAAATAAAAATCCCTTATTTTATTTAGATTTCTATTAATTAAGAAGTTATTTTTTTGAAGAAATATTTGTTATTTATTTCCAAAATTGGTATAAATAATTTTAATTTCTGTCAATTTATTATTTGTTTAAGAGTTTTAGATTTCTTTAAATTTTAAATTACATTTTATTGTTTGAATAAAATATTTCTTTTGGGAACAAGGAGGAATACACAACTTGTTTTGTAAAGTTAAAGATGTTGATATTTATTATGAAGTAATTGGACAAGGAAAACCAGTATTAATGTTGCATGGTTTTCCATTAGACCATCGAATGATGAAAGGAGCTTTAGAACCAATTTTTTCTAAAAGAAAAGGTTGGATGAGAATCTATGTGGATTATCCTGGTATGGGTAAATCATCTAGTGCTGATTGGATAAAAGGATCTGATGTGTTTGTAGAGATTTTATTAAATTTTATAGATCAAATTATTGGCACTAAACGTTTTCTTATTATTGGTGAGTCTTTTGGTGGTGCAATGGCAAGAGCTATTCTCTATCATCGAAAATCACAAATTGATGGTTTATTTTTATTCGCTCCTACGATAAGGACTGATGGAAAACACAAGAATTTACCTATTAGAAATATTATTGAAATTGATGAAGAATTCATGAAAACTTTACCTATTGTTGAAAAAGAATTTCTTGAATCCTTTGCTGTTAAACAAAACGAATATACTTGGAAACGGGTAAAAGATGAAACGTATTCAGGTTATTTATCTAGAAACCAAAGTTTCATAGTTTATTTTGAAAAAGGTAGAGCATTAACATATGATATTGATGATTTACAAGAGCCTTTTGATAAACCAACTTTGATTATTACAGGAAGACAAGACCATTGGATTGGTTATAGAGATGCTTGGGATGTTCAAGAAAAAAATTATCCATGTTGTACTTTTGCCGTTTTAGATGTTGCAGGTCATGGTTTGCAATATGAACAAGTTGATATTTTCAATGTTATGACTCATGAATGGTTAGATAGAGTTGAAAGTGATTTACTTAGAAAGTAAATTCTAACAAACTTCCCCTATTATAGGGGATTCAGTTATTTTTCTTCTACGATTAATTATAACCTTCCGTAATTCATCAATTATAAAAATTGGAACAGCAGTTGAGATGATCATTAACCAATTCATTGCAGGTAATGGTTCAGTTTTAACCAATTTTCCCATAAATGGTACATAAATTGCTACTATTAATAATCCAATACTTACAGCTAAAGCTAAAAACATCTTTGTATGTTTAAAAATATCCTTTGAAAATACAATCTTTGATTGACTAATTGAGAGTGAATGAAGAAGCTGATAAATTACTAGAGAAGCAAAGACTGTTGTTTCTGCCAATCTCTTATGTTCTTCATCTATTGGAATTGTATTAAAATCTAATGACCAAAAATATACAATCATTGTACCAACAGCATATAATATTCCTGAAAGAAATATCATAATGATCATTTCCTTATCCAAAAGTGGTTCTGTTGGATCGCGTGGTCTTCTCTTCATAACATCTTTTTCTGGTGGACTAACACCCAAAGCTAGGGCTGGAAAAGTATCTGTTAGAATATTAATGAATAATAGTTGTATAGCAAGAACGGGAATTATTACATCCTTTGTTAAAATCAATCCCAAAATTACACCAAATAATACAGTGAAAACCTCACCAGTGTTAGCTGATAAAAGGTAACCAATAAATTTCTTAATATTAGTATAAATTGTACGACCTTCAGAAATAGCATCGATAATATTTGAAAAATTATCATCAACAAGTACCATTTCACTAGCTTCTTTTGCAACATCAGTACCTGTGATACCCATAGCTACACCAATGTCAGCTCTCTTTAAAGCTGGAGCATCATTGACACCATCACCAGTCATAACCACAATTTGACCATTTTTCTTCAGAGCATTTACGATACGTAATTTATGAGCGGGATTTACTCGAGCAAAAATGTGTGTGTTTTGAACTGCTTGTTCTAATTCTTCATCTGTCATTCGTTCTAATAATTTACCTGTAATTGGTTCATCTGTTGAACACAAAGAGATTTCTTTTCCCACAGCTTTAGCTGTTTCAATATGATCCCCTGTTATCATAATTACGTCTAGACCTGCTTGTTTAGCTTCCAAGATTGCTGGACGAGTTTCTTTTCTAGGTGGATCTATCATACCAATAAAACCAACGAAAATCAAATGATCTTCTACTAATTCGTAATTTTCACTAAGAATGAGTTTCTCTGCTAGTTCTCTGTTAATATCTCTATATGCTATGCCTAATATTCGATATGCATAATTAGCTGAATAATTTTCCACATTAGTGATAATTCTTTTTTTATCATCATCAGTTAAAGCTGTAACAATATTATCTTTGAGTTGATTATTACAAAGATTAATTAAAACATCAGTTGCTCCTTTTACCATTATTTGATATTGATTTGTCAATTTGTTTTTCGCAATAACACTCATTCTCTTTCTATCACTATCAAACGGAAAAATATATTCAATAGACCAAAGCTTCTTTATTTCATCTACGGATTGCCCTTTTTCAGCTAAAATTAGTAAGGCAACTTCAGTAGGATCACCAAATATCTTGTAAGGTTCTTCTGGTCCTTGTGATTGTATTGATGCTTCATTAGCTAATGTAACAATTTCAAGGCTTTTTAGTAAGTCGTTATTCTTGAGTGGTTCTTGCTTCTCAGCAGAAGGCAATGTAATAATTGCTCCATCCTGATAATAACCATTACCTGTAACATTATATTGAGTATTATTTAACCAAACTAATTTTACTGTTTGTTCATTTAAAGTTAAAGTACCAGTTTTATCTGTACATATAACTGTTGTAGAACCCAGAACTTCAACCGCTGGTAATTTTCTAATTAAAGCTTTCTTCTTTGCCATCCTGGTTATGCCTATTGCTAGTGCAAGTGTTAATACAACAGGTAAACTTTCAGGTACAGCTGCTACAGCTAAACCAATAGTAAATACTAAAAGATATGTCCATTGTTCCCAACCTAAAGAAAATCCACCAATAATGAACAATATAACTGATAAAACACCAATAAATATTGTTAATTGTTTTGCTAATTTTTTCAATTTCATTTGTATAGGAGTGTCTTCACGTTCTATCTTTACAATTGAAGTAGCTATCTTACCTAATTCAGTGGTTGAACCAGTATGAATTACAATACCTACACCAGTTCCATTAACAATTGTTGTACCTTTAAATAACATATTTGCCCGATCAGCTAATGCTGTATCTCTAGGGAGAATTTGAGTTTTCTTACGTAAAGGAACAGACTCACCTGTAAGTATTGATTCATTAACACGAATTTCGTAGCTTTGAATTATTCGAATATCCGCTGCGATTATATCCCCTGATTCTAAGAAAATAATGTCACCTGGAACTAATTGTTCTGTATTTAATTCCATTTTTTTCCCATCTCGAGCAACAATAACTTTACCAACAGAATATTTCCTTAAAGCATCGATCGCTTTTTCTGCAGAATACTCTTGATAAAATCCCAATCCAGCATTAACGATTATAACAACAGATATCGCAACAATATCTATTATTGTATCAAGCTTTGATGATTCCCCATCTTTAAAAATGCTAATAACTCCCGTTGTAATAGCTGCGAAAATTAGAATAATAACTAGGAGATTCTTAAATTGATTAATTAGGATTTGAAAAGGCTTTATTTTTTTAGCAGTAGAAACAATATTTGCTCCGTATCTCAAAAATTTCTCTTCTGCTACCTTTGAGCTTAATCCCTCAAATTTTGAATCAAGTATTTTGTATAAATCCTCTATTGTTTGGCTATGTCCATCGAGCATATATTATTATTTTAAATGATTGTTTATATATATGATTATAAAATTATTAAAAACAATTTTTTATTTTTTCTTAGATTATAAACTACTTTTTATGTTCTTATGTTTCTTTATAACATACTTTCTATTCAGAAGAACAAGTTTTATATTAGAAATGCTTTTTTTATAAAATAATAATTTTTTAAATTGATTTAAAAGAGTTTTTTGTTGGAAGTGTTTTAACAATGACTGAACAAAATGAAGAAATTAAAGTTATAATTGATGCTGCAAAAAGATTAGGCGTAGAAATTGATGAAGAAAAGGCCATTCAGTGGATGAAAGATATGAAAGAGATCCAAGAAACTGGTACTGATTATCAGATTAATGAAACAGAAGGTGTTTTTGGTCATAAAATGTCCATGATTGACTTTGATTCGGAGGATTTAGAAAAATATCGAAGAATTGGTAATATTGTTGGTTTGCCTGATACGGAAGGTGTTGTAGAAACAGCTATATCACTTTCTGGTTCAGCTGCTCAAGGCAAAATTCAACGATTTCCAGGAGATTTAGATTTTTTTGAACGCGTAAATATCATTGCCAACACTAAAGAAGATGCATGTAGAATTATAGGTGAAGTTATGAGAAAGAAAGCTCTTGAGAGATTGCATTCTCCTTCTTATACTCTTATAGAAGTTAAATGGGGTACATGGAAATCTAATTATGAACAAAAAGGGAAAGTACTCAAGAAAGGATCACCAATGTCATGGACAGCTGAGGAAGTAAAAGACGGCTTTAAGAAAGTAAAAAATGAAGAGGGAAAAGAGGAACTCATTTCATGGGAGTATGGTGAAAAAGATCCTGGTTGGTGCAAACTTGATTGGATTATTGCTGATCATGAAAAAGGTAAAGTCTTTAATGTTTCAAATATGCTAGATGTGACTTGGGAAAGCCCTGATGGGACTATTATTCCTTTGGATGGACAAATAGATCCATATTATCAAGAAGTATACTTGGAAGCTGAATCAATCCCTATCTTCACCAAATTACGAAACCAGTTAACACCAGATAAATTGGATGATTATGTCGAACAGTTAAAGAAAGAAGTTCAAAAGTACATTAAAGTAGGTCACGAGAACTATGGAAAGGTAGCAAAGCGATTGTATAATATATTCCGTTTAACAGGAGCACATATTGAAGCTATGTTTATACGTGAATTATTTGATGAATCAGCTGCGGCACTCTATCAAGTCTGGGCGTTAATTGATACACTCGATGATGCAGGAAAATCAGATAAAGAATTTGATAGACAAGCAGTAGCAAAACAAGCTAGTGATTTAATCAAACTTGTGATTAAGAGTTGTGAAGGAGAAGAAGAAGAACTCATTGTTGATGCATTAATGAAATTACGTGATGATATTACAGGCGTCACAGATATTTCAGACGAAGAATGGGATACAGTTGTTTCCGAATCGAGATTTTTAGTCGTCAAGCTAGTGAATGAATACTTCCAGAGTAGATTAGCAGTTCTCCCCAAAGTTGTTGAATATTTAGAAGGATTAAATAAACAATAATAAACACCTAAAAGAGATAAATGCTTTATTCACTATTTTATCTCTTTTATTTTTTATTAACAAGAATTATGAGATTCAGATATAAACCATCTATCATTTATATTTTGATTGTCAAATCAAAATTAGTTTTTTAGTTTGTTTATTTGATTTAATTTTGAGGTAAATGACTATACCAAGAAATATATTAATTGAAAAATTATCATAATTAAGAAAAAACTTTGGAGAATAATTAATGTCTTCACTTGAGATTTGGCCAAAAGAACTTCTATTTCATTATAATCGTATAGAAGAAAATCTTCGTGAAACATTCTTAGAGCAGGTGATTAATACAACCTCCAATAAAGAAGACAATTTAAGACGTTTTTTAACAATTATTCATTCTTATGAAGAGCAGCTAAATAATTATTTGGATAATCCAGAATTTGTTTATTTTATCCTCCAAGGTTTGTTTTATGAAGGAAAAAATGAGAAAGTAATAGCAATTAGTTCGAATTACCATGATCATCCAGGATTGTTAAATTTAAAAGCTCAAGCTCTTCTCACTAGCAAGCAATTTGATCAAATTCCTGAGCTTATTACAAAAGTTAAGGAATTATCAAAAACCTCTGAACCTGTGATTTTGGTTTCTATATTAGCTCTTGATGTACTCTTTAGTTATTATAGTCAGTTTTTTAATGAAATCCCGCAAAAATTAGTTGAGTTAGAAAATGTTTATACTTATCAAAATAATCTTGCATCTTCTGATTCACTTCAACAGGAATTCCTACTTCAAGAATATCTTAATGGATTATCAGTTAAAATAGCATTCAATCGTAGGAATAGTGATTTATTACAAGGTTCTGAAATTGGCAAAGAACTAATTACTCGAGCACGAGATTTCAACAATAGATTTCTCCTAAATAAATTACTAAATAATACTGCTTTATGTTTGATTGAGATAGGTCATTTGAAAGAAGGTTTAGCTTTTCTTGAAGAAGCATTTGATTTTTCCAGAATATTAGCAAATGAGATTCGTATTGCTTCATTCGCAAATAATATTGGTTTTATCTACCGACATATGGGGTATCTTGATTTTGCTTTAAGATATTTTGAAATTGCTTTGGAATACGCAAAGCATTCTAAAAATTCTTCACATATTATAGTTGCTGCTGAAACAAATATCGCTCATATTTTACTTGCCTTAGGTCGAACTGAAGAAGCACTAGCAAAATCCGAAGCAGCACTTGAAGCATTACATGAAAGCCAAACGACAATTGCTCCTAGAATTAGTATTGATGTAAAATACTGTCGTGCTGATATCTTTGAAACATTAGATAGATTTGATGATGCTTTAGATGAATTGAATATTGCTTTGATCGAAATTGCGGAAGCTCAACTTACAGCTGAAGTAGCAAAAGTAAATTTAAGGAAAGCTCATATTTCAGCTAGACAATCAAATTTAGGAGATGCTTCAAGACTACTCGAACAAACACTAGAAATAGCTTTAGCAAAAAATCTATTTGAAATAATTCTTAACACAAAATTACAACTTGCTGAAATTGATTTAATTAATCATAGAATTACAGGTCAAGAGCAATTTCTAAATTCTGCATATGCAAAAATTGAAGACACAAAACAATTATGTTCAGAACAAGAATATATGATAGTTTTAATAGATGTTTATATTTTACAAGGATTAATTTTATCTTTAGCGAAAAAACAAAAATCAGCTGTTAAAGTGCTCGAGCAAGCAATTGATTTGTCCAAACAAATAAATCTCCCTGAAAAAGAAGAAGAAGCTAAAAAACAATTAAAAGAGATTAAAGGTGAAGAGAAAAATCTGCTAGTAAAAATTTTCACTAGAATGACAAAATCGATTCGCACTACTTTTACCTTTGAAAGTGTGGCAAAACCAAAAATAATCGCTACCGAGTTAAAAGCTCTTTATATCATTGCTAAAAAAAGCAGCCTCCCTGTCTATGAAAAATATTTTGAAATGGATAAAAAAATCGATTTTATCTTGCTTTCAGGCTTATTGTCAGCTATAAGAACTATGGGTGAAACAATTTTAGATGCAAAAGAGGATGGTTTGAAACTAATTGACCATGGTAATGTAGCAATTATGTTAGAGACATATGAAGATAATATTTTTGCCCTTGTTTTAACACAAGAGACCTATTTTGCAAGAGAAAAATTAAGAGTTTTTGTTGAAACCTATACTCATAGTCAATATGTTCATCATGATACAGATGGTTATGTTTTCAAGGATGACCAACAAATAAGCGCATTAGATGAAATGGTTTCGAAATGCTTTCAAGATATTATTATGAAATAAACTTGCTATTTATATCATCTATTTCAAGTTATTTTACAGGAAATCAAATTTTTCTTCTCTTAAGAAATTTAGCTGTAATGAGAGCAATTATAATTATACCAATAAGTGGAGAAATTATATACCCTAAAATAATTTTTGTTAACCATACCATACGTTCTCCAGTGTCTATAACTAAAGGATAAATTTCAGTTGGATTGCTTAAATCAGAACAGTCAAAGATAAATAATGGTAGATTAACATTTGCTCCTGAACGAACAGCAAAGACATAATCGTCTTTTACTGCAAAATCTCGAAATGCACCACCGCCTTTGAATTTTGGTTCTTCTTTTCCTAAAAATTGAATTTCATTAATATTGCTGATATCAAAAATCATTATTCCATTAATGTTTAATAAAAATAGTATATCATTTATTATCATTAATTTACTTGTAAAAACATCATACTTATTACTATAAATACTTGAAAGAATTGTCCCTTCTATACTAAAAATTTCAAAGCCACCTTCTTTGTATCCAATAAATAAATTATCATTATAGAGGAAAATTGAGGTAGGACTTTGGGTTAAGGATTTTGTAAATAACTTTTCAGGATTAGCTTTGTCTGTTACATTAATTATCTCAAGTAAATTATTTCCTACCCAAATGAATTCTTCTGTTTCATGGTCCCACACGAATACTTTTTGCTGAACCAAATATATTAGATTATTATAGTAGTAAATATCAGTTACAGTTCCTGAATCAGTAAAAAAACCAATTTCTTGAATGTCTGAAGCATTAGAAAAGTCAAAGATTGATATTGAGTAGTTCAAATATTTATAATTTTGAAGTTTCTCCCAATTTAAAGAAATAAAAGCATAATTCTCAGCTATTAACATTTGAGGTATTATATATGATTCACTTATACGAGGCCTATCAAAACCGAATTCAAGATTTTTTTCACATTGAATTGTTACATTATTTAAATTTGAAGTATTTACTGATTCAATCAAACTATTATAGTAATCAAAAAATAGTAAATAAGCTATATCATTTATGACTCCTATTTGGCTTGCACCTGTATTGAAATCTGTGAATATCGCTTCAAATAAAGTAATAGGTTCTGATGGATCCGAAATATTTAGAATTGAAATAAGATCATTTATACCAACCATAAAAGCTAAATCCTCTTTTATGAAAATATCTTCATAACCATTAATCATTATTGGGTTATTAATAGACATTTCTTCGTCATTTTGGTCAATAAACGAATTTACTCGAGTAAAATTAAAATTAGTAGTTTCAATATATAATATTGAACTCATTAGAATAAAAATTGTTGAACTTAATAATTTCCTTTTATTAATATACCTCTTTGCCTTTTCTACTCTTAGCATAATAACCTCTTCTCCTTCTAATTTAATGCTTATATAAATAAAGGTCAATAATACTAAAAAACATATGTAATTTAATGATGTCTTATTTTCCAATAGAATTTTGACCACAAATATTCAAATGATAAAGGTTTAAATTACTAGTAAATTATAAATCAGTAGGAAAATTGGTAGAAATGTCAGAAATTAATTGGAAAGAAAAAATAGAGGCACTAATTGATCAATTAAAATCATCTAATGTGGAAGTTCGTCAGGATGCAGCTTGGAACTTAAATCAATTTGCTGAAGATAAAATTAAGGAAGTTGAATTAGCTATTCCTGCATTGAAATCAACAATAGATGATGATGATTGGGTTGTTAGAAAAATGTCCATTTTAGCATTAGGAGAACTTAACGTTAAAGAAGAAATACCTAGGATTATTAACTTTTTAAGAACGGATATCGATCCAGAGGTTCGTGTAGGTGCAGCTTTAGCATTAGGTCAACTAAATGCTGAAGAAGCTATTTCTGATTTAATCAAAGCTTTAGATAGCTCGTATGATATGCTTAGACAAGTATCAATACATGCTTTAGGGAAATTTGGGATAAAAGCTAAAGCAGCTGTCCCAAAGATAATAGAGATTCTATTCGAACCTGAAGATACCAATATTGTTCAAATCAATGATTTAGCTGCATGGGTTCTAGAAGAGATTGGTGACAAATCAGCTATCGAACCACTCAAGAAAGCATTAAATGAAGCTGCTTACCACGAAAGGAAATTCACAATTGCTTGCGCTTTAGCTACACTTGAGGGAAAAGAAGGTGTCGGTTTTGCTGAACTCCAAAGAATGAAAGATAGTTATGAACTTGAAGATTACGAACTAGAAACATTCGAAAAAATACTTGAAAAACTTTCATAAAAGAAACATTAAGTAAGGCATTAGAACAAACCTAATGCTCCTACTGTTACGATTAATGTTGTTATTATCATTCCAACAAGGAGAACACAACCAATAATTGATAGAATGAAGGCTGCAGTATTTATTTTATTTTTATTTTCCGTTTTTCTAGCATTTATTGAAACACCTAAGCCAAAGATGCTTGCAGGCATAAAGAGTATCGAACATACTCCTACTAGAGATAATATTAATGCAAACTTGGAATCTCTTTTTTCAGTTCTTACTTCGTTCATTTCTGTCTCTTGTTGCATTTTACCAACATTGTCAAGATTAATCCATTCAGCATTATAGAATGTCTTATCAGCATCTATCAGTCCTTTTTGCCACCATTTCACAGAAGGAGCAAAAGATTTTCTCCGAACAGGAGTAATGTTATTAGAAACTGTTTTAATAAACCATTCCAGTGAACCGATGTATTTTATTTTCTCCCAATAATAGAGGATCACAGAATAAAGAAGATAAGTTAGGAGAATTATTAAGAAGACACCGCACCATAAAGGTTTTTGATAAGCATTAAAAGTTAATACTGAAGTAACAAAATAAAAAGCATAGAAATATAACCATTGATTATTATAATTAGAAAAGGCCACTATACCAAAACGTCTAAAATTCTTTGTTTTATCAGCATAAGTTTTGCTTTTACCTCGAAATTCTATAAATCTGAACAAGAACATAAAGAACATTAAACTTAAACCATTTACAGCAACAAATTGAGCAATCCAAGAGAATGGAGGAATATGCACAACTTCTCCAGGATAAATAACATTCATTGCATCTGAACCCCAATGTCTATGAAAAGAAATATACCGATAAAATTCTATTGTTACGAATAAAGGGTCAGTTCCAGAATTATAGGTTCCACTATAAATTTGAAGTAAAATAAAAACAATACCAATCAACCCACTAACAAACATAACAGTTCCCACAAGGAACATTTTTCTTGGAAAATTCTTGCTAATCTTTTCTTTAGGTTGAGAGAGAACAATTCCAATTATGCTACCTATAAAGGACACAGCTAGATAAGGGAATAATGGTTCCATTGGTGCAGCGAGTGCAGTAAGAAATGGTGCCCGAATAATGTCCCAAAAAGGTTCATACCCGATCCATGGAGTAGCTATTGAATGGCCATTTGGATAGGTAGCAAAGGGATATCCGGGAACTATTTTAGCAACCAAGTTCCAAATTGGTTGAGTTAAACCAACAACAGCAATCGCTAGAATGATATAGCTAATGATCATTCGTTTGGTATTTTTCCAATTACCTTTGAGAGATAATAATCCCTGAACACAACCGTTGATAATTAGTGCCCAGGCAATCGTGTGGATCGTTTCAAAAATATTCCAACCAAAGCGGAAATTTTGCCAAGGAGCTTGAGAAGGATTATCTAAATGCCTGAAAAATTCTCCAAAACTTCCATGATAACCGATCAATCCCTCTGTAAGCATTGCGAAAATTAAAAGTAAGACTCCGCTAATTATTTGCTTTAAAACAATCCCTTTAATCGAGTGACCTTTGTTTAGCTCTCTGTACATACTGATCATATTTCCTGTTGCTGAGACTATTAAGAAGAATCCTGCAAGACCTCCTAAAAAAGGAAGTATAATCAATGCAAGGAGATTGATCACTGGTAAACTATTAAAATCTGATAATAGCTTATCAATATTCAGAGTATCACCTGTTATATGAAGAATTAGCATTACAACAATAGCTAATCCTCGAGAAATATCTAATGTTAAAAATCGTTTTGAACCAGCTTTTGAATTGATATCTTGAGAAATATTAGCAGTCATATTGTTCACTAAATAAAATTTCATCCGAGCTATCCTTTGATGTTATTAAAATTTAATAAACTTTATTCACACATTTCAAATCGTTGTAGCTAATTTTCTTTGTAAAATAAATCCATAGGATCAATTATTTTAAAAGTAATTTTTGAACCAACATTAGCTAGATTTAATAAATTCATAATATTTTCTAATGAATTCATCCCAGCGATCCATGCGAACAATAAGTTCTCCTTGTTGTTGAGTGATTTTTTCTGCCAATCTCAATAATCCTTCCTCATCTGCCATATTACGAGCTTCTAATAACAGATCTTTTGTTTTTTGAATATCAATATTCACAATAGAAAATTGAGTTTTTAACCAAAGTGTTAGTAACCGAATGTTGTTTGCTTCTAATCTTAGATTGTATGAATTTTGTTTTTTAGCAATAATTTCTAGCGATTCAGTGTATTTTTCAAGTTCTAGCAATACATCCATTTCACCTGAGATGCTGAATTCGTTAATAAGAAGTTCACATAAATTAATCATCGCATAAACTACAAATGAATGATTGGTTATTTTATCAGCAATTATTTTTTCTAATAGTTCAATTGCTTTAAACCAATTCTTAGGTCTTGTACTTGCTTTAAGAATTAATGCATGACCTAATGCATAGGATTGTTTGATATACTTACTTCCTTCTTTTTTGACAATTTTATCTAATTTTTCTAAGTAATTATTCGCTAAATCAAATTCTCCTTTATCAATTGAAATGCTTATAAGAAGAAGGATTGTCTCCACTAAATGATGAGTAACTTCCATCTTTTGTTGAATTGCGAAGCTTTTTTGTGCATGATCCAATGCAAGATTAAATTCACCCTTTATCTGGTAGATTTTACCTAAAAGCTGTTGAGCTAAACCAATAGAGTAATTTTGACTTTTCGATGGAAGATTCTCAAGAGCTTTTAATGTTAAATCTAATGCTAGATTAATTTCCCCTTTATCAAAATATATCGATGCTAAGAAAATAGAATTAAGATTGGTATGATATACATCACCAACAGCTTTTGATACATCCAAACATCTATTCATATGATCTATAGCAGCATCCAAATCACCTTTTTTCCAAGAAAACAAACCTTCGCCCCAAAAAAAATTTTGTCTGTGTATATAACTTGTACTCTTAGGATTAACTTTATCAGTTGATTTACTAAACATTTCAATTGCTTTATCTAAATTACCAATAAAGAAATGGTTTAATCCTAATCTGTAAATAAATTGTGAGTATTTTTTATTGTCTTCTTTTGCAAGTTCTATACCTTCATCAAAGAATTGTTTGGCTAAACTATATTTCCCCGTCCATTGATAATAAGTTCCAATTATTTCAATACATTCTATTTCACAAGCTTTATGCTCAATTTCTTTAGCTATTTTTTTAGCCTTAAAACCAAATTCTAAACCTAAGATATAATTTTCAGCATGTCCGCGATTGATTGCCTCCCAAATATAGATTTCAATTAACAATCTTTTTTCCAAGAATTTTTCAGCTAAATCTTCACTCTCATTTAAAATTTCATAAGCTAAATCAATTTTACCAGTTCTATCCAAATTGATACCTTGATATAGTAAAATCGTTATTTTCATTTTGATAAGATCTCTTTCGTTCTCATGATCAAATGATTTTAACAAAACCATTGCTTCTCCGAGAACATCCAAGCTTTCCTTGAATAAAGCTAATTCATATTTACATTGAGCAATAGCAATTAATATTTCAAGAAGTAGTTTTTTATCATTTAATTCATTGCCAATTTTTAGACCGTCATTAGCGAATTGTAATCTTAACTCAGGTTCATATAGTTCTAGATTTCTACATTTCAAAAGATTAATTTTTACGAGTGCTTCTTTTGTTAATCCATCTAGAGGTATTTTTTCTAATCTTTCATAAGCAGACCTAAATCTATGCCAATTAATATCCCTTTCAATCTCAGATAATTCTTTGATTAATTGATTGACCAATAGAATTCCCCTGTATTTATAATTTGATTAGTAAAAGCTATTAGAAATTCCACTAATAGATTTTCAACTATCGTAAATTAACATAATAACCTTTTTTTAAATAAATCTTATCAACAAAAATAGATTATTTTTTCAAAAATTATCATTGTTCAACCTTTTTCTCTATCTTAACCTTATCTTTTTTTACTTCTTTTTCTAATTCATCAATTTTAGCTTCAAAAAGATCGAGCTTCGTTTTTCGACTATCTAATCTCTCGCGATTAGCTAATTCTGCTTCCATAAGATAGAGCAACGTTTGTTGTTGCATTCTTTCCTCTAGGTTTTTGATGTTTCTATTTATTTCACGATTAATTTGTTCTATTTTCTCTAAAGATGGATCATTTTTAGATGCAAGATAATTTTTACTTATTATTCCTAAAGTAATATTTTCAAGTGAGATGTCGAAAGATGCATGCTCATGAATTCGCTCTTGAAATTCCTCTATTAAAGATTCCAAATCCTGAGCTCCCATGAGAGCTATTTCACTTGGAGTAAATTTCTTCCAATTAAAACTTGGTATATCCTTAAATTCAACATCTTCAAAAACTTCTATCTTATCATCTGACGAGAAGAGCTTCTCTTTTTCCAATACCTTGATTTTTTCTTCTAATTTTTCCATTTTTTGTTTCTTTCGTTCATGATAAGCCTTTTGTCGCTCAGATTGTGTTTCATATTTTCTTGGTCGTCCAACATTCCTCTTCTCTTTAGACATGATAACCACTCATTTTACAATAGTATTTATAAAATAAAAATTTTTTTGTCAAACTACAAAATATTTATATATGCTACAAAATATATTTTGTAGTAATACGAAATTATTCGGGAGGAGAATAAAAATTCGTCTAAAACATAAACAACAAGCATTTTTTATTATATTACTATGTTTGCCTTTGATTTCATTCGTACAAGTGAATGCTGATGAAAATCCAGTTATCGATTTTTTGATTTATAATAATCCTGACGTACAAGTAATTGTTGATGAAATAATCGCAAGTGCAGAAGACGTTGGATTAACAGTAAATCCGATATATATTGATGATTGGAACTATTATCTCTACCTTGTTATATATACTACAAATTGGGATATGTACTATGGTGGAACATTGGGAAATAATATACCTGATACAATATTCCAGTTAGCTTATGGTAATATGGGCTTACATTATTACTATTTAAAGCATGATGATGCAAAATATGCTAAATTTTCCTTACAATTATATCAATGGTTTTTACAAGCTCAAGCAGATCCTAGCGTAGTCGATGATGATTACATCAATGATATGATTGACAAATTCCACGATGCAGAAGAACGACTTTGGGAAAAACAACTTATAATCACATTAGCAGAATTTGTTAATCCTATAGGTGATGTTAGAAATGATGTTCTAATGCCTAATTGTTTACCAGGTCATGCTTTCGCTGATAAAGGTTTGCGATTAGCTTTTTCACATGCTATTGATAGAACTATAATTGTAAACACTCGTATAGGTCAGGGTTTTACAGATGTGAATATTCTCTATCAACTCTATAGTTGCTCTATGTATCATGATACAACACTACCAAATAATTTGCCTACTTAATCTTTTTTTTTGACCGGATACTTTTTCCGGTCTGATTTTTTATTTTTTTGTATTACTACAAAATACTTAAATATAACATAAACCTTATTTTGTCATACTACGAAATTATTGGGAGGCGTTAATAATAAAACTAAATAAAATAATCGTAATGGTGCTTATTTTAACATTAAGTATACCATTTCCAATATTAGCATCAAATGCTAGCAATGAAAAAGAATTAATTGAGGTTAACTATATTTGGGAAGGATTTTTCCCACATCCTGTTGTTGCAGAAATGCAAGTACAATTATTTGAGGAAGCTTTTGCAGAAGCATTAGAACTAGGTATTAAATTTACTTTAAGACCGGAAGCAGATATAGATGCAATCTTAGCCAGTGGAGACTACGATATAGTTAATTATTATCGACCAAGAATGCCAGGCGATGATTTTGAAATGTTACTCTTTACCTTGGAGGACATGTTTTTGGATGGATTAATTCACCATCGTTGCTTACAACTTGAAAGGAAAATCATCAATCTTCAGAGGATCTATGATAATTATGTTGTTTCTGAGGGAGAAAAAAGAGATCATTTTGAAGGAAAATTCCTTGACTTGTTCCATACAATAGAAAAAATTCTCTACGAAAAACAATTAATTTTCGACTATTGCTATTTCCCACCACCTGAAGCTCCAATGATTTTTTGCGATAAAATGAGTGTAATAAATTCCGCGAAAGGTCATGTCTTTTCTAACAATCATTTACGATTGGAAATTGCAAAGGTCTTTGATCGCGACTTTGTTTATGAAATTGTTCAAGCTGCACTAGTTCTATTTGGACTTGAAGCAACTCAATCCTATCATCTCTTTGGTTGGTCCCAATATCATGATATGAGTCTACCTGAGGATGTTCCCAATTAATCTGAGGAGGTGAAAAATCAAAATGCCAAAATTCCTAGTAGTACACCCAGTACCTATCCCAGCAACGATAGAAGAAGCAACTCCAATAGGAAAAGCTTTCAAATCCTTTAACACGAAAGATGCTTATTGGGTAAATAGTTGGGCTATCTTTAATTCTGAAGGTAAGGTTACTAAAATTCTCTGCCAGTGGGATGCCAAAGATATCGATTTAGTAAAGAAGATTACTGAAAAGGTTGAATTAATTCCTACTGAAGGGATCTATCCAATGGGTATTTTCCATAGTGAAGATTTTAGAGAGTAACTCCCTTGCAGATAAGGTAGTTTTTCATAACGGGGATCATATGGACTAACCACTTGGTTAGTCCTTTTTTTTTGCTACAAGTAATTCATTAATTATTTACTTAGCTTTAGCTCTTCACCTAATAAGTAGTGCTTGAACCATTGATAATTAAGCATCATACAAGCAAAGTTCTCTTTTGGAGTATCCAATCCATGACCTTTACCTTTGAAAATAAAAAGCTCTGTTGGTACCCCTTTTTCTTTAAGAGCACGATAAAGTTCCATAGCACTGGTTAATCCAATTCGTTGATCGTTCTCACCATGTAATAATAACATTGGAGTATTGGCTTCAGCTATTCCACTTATTGGGGCTGTTTTTTGATAGATTTCCATTTTTCCTGGCTCAAAAGGATGTCCAGAGATATTTAGTGAATTACGTAAATCTGAGGTTATAAAATATGTATACCAACTACTTACTCCTGCTCCAACACTTACAGCTGTAAATCTCTTTGAATGCATTCCCAAAAAAGCTGAGATGAATCCCCCCTGACTCCATCCTAATGAACCTATCTTTGTTTCGTCAATAAATCCTTGTGAAACAAGGTTATCTATGCATGATTCAATATCCCATAGATCACCTATTCCAACATTATCCACGCCAATTTCATGAAATTTCTGTCCTTTTCCCATTGATCCTCGATAATTAACCTTGGCGATGATTACTCCTTTATTACATAATTGAATTGTTGGAAAATAATATAATTCATCATCCTCAACCATAGCTAATGAAGAAAATCCACTAGGACCTCCATGATTTAAGAATAATAAAGGGTATTTTTTCTTAGTGTCGAAATCACTTGGTTTTCTTATTATTCCTTGTATTTCTAATCCATCTCTACTTTTCCATTTTATAGATTCGACAGAACCAAAATCCCAATTGTTTGTATACTCAGTATGATTAGTTAATTGAGTTAACTGATAGTGAGTATTGTTAATTGGTTTTCCTAAATAAATTTCCCTAAGCGATTTAGATGATAAACCATTGAAAGTAATCCTGCCATTATCAGCAACTGAAAAATAGTATCTTGGAAAAACTTCTCCAAAATCTAATTTATCTACTTCGCCTGTTTCACTTATTTTGGCTATTTCATAGATGCTTTCATTTGCATAGCTAACGAATATGCCTGCTTGTGACCAAACAATATGATTGGGTTTTCTATCAAAATTCCTAGTTATACAAATAAGCTGTTTCCTAATTTGTGCATGATCCCATTTTTCCTTCATTTTTGTTAAATCCAGTAAAAAGAGATCTGATAAGATGTATTGTTTTAATTCACGTTCCTTAAATGAAATAAGCAATTTCTCGCCATTAGGAGAGACTTCTTCTATTACTGCTCCTTTGGGTAGATTCAATGGAGTTATGGTAGCATAATTGTTTAAATTAAAATTACTAGTAGATGTAAGAATTTCTTCTATCATTGCTTCTACATCAATGTCAATCTTGGAGCAAAATGTATCGTTCTCATAATAGAGATCATCTTTGCTACTGCAATTCAAAAAGATTGAACTAGTCTTCTCAGAAACCTTGAAAGATTGTATGTTATAGGGTTTATCTAATAGCTCAGTTAAATTAATAATTGGTCTAATAAAATTGCTTTCTTTTTCAAAAGATTCAGTATTTGATTCTTTAAAATGTTCTTTCGCTTTATTATAATCAATATAATATATAGCAGACGTGCTTTGTTCTTCTTCAAAATGAATATAATTACCAAATTTCATTTCTTCATATTTTTTTGCTCTTATATTATCTCTTGCTTGGAAAATAAATCCATCCTTGAATTTCAAGAAATTGCCAATACCACCCGGATGATCTGTAATTTGAATTCCTTCACCCTTAAGATTTTCATAAACATAAATTTGAAATCCATTTTTACTTGAAGGTAATAATCTTCGAAGAGCTATATCATGATTATTAACCCAAATTGGATTAAGAGCCATGCCCGTCTCTGTTAATCGAAAATTTTGTTTAGTTATTATATCAATAATATGACATTTAACTTTCATATCATTTTTTTCTAAATCATCACATACTAAAAGATAAACAATTTTCTCTCCATCAGGACTTAATTTGCTGCTAGCAACTTTTGGTAAATTAATAAAATCATTTATTGATGGTTTATATTTTTCAACAGAAGTATTATTCAAATTAAATCACATAAATAAATCCATAATTATTTATAAAAAAGAAACTCACAATTTGAGACCTCGATTTGGGTTATCAATAAACTAATAATTCTTATAATCAAATCTTTAAGGTGAACGTCTTCTTCCTATATGATAGTTTAATTTAATTAATTCTTTAATTAAATTACCAAGTCATTTTTAAAGATTTTTATTTTTTATTTAAGGTATCTTCTAATAGTTCAACTATTTCCATATGTCCTTTTTTTATTGCTATTGTAATAGGTGTTTCAAAACTTTCATCATCAAAGCTTGAAGTGTCAACTACTACTGATGGGTCTGCACCATTTTTTAACAGTAGTTTTACAATATCTAAATATCCTTCATAAGCTGCAAAATAAAGAGCTGTTGCATTAACAGTTGTTTTGATGTTCACATCAGCCCCATTTGCTATCAATAATTTTACCAAAATATTGATTCCCCCCATACACGCTTCCATTAATGCTGTCCACCCCATATTGCTTACAGCATTTATTTCTACATTCTTTTCTAAAAGTAATTTTACAATATCTTCATGATTCCTTCTAACAGCCCATCTTAGTATAGAAAGATCTCTATCATCTTTTGAGTTAATATTTGCACCTTTTTCCAAAGCATTTTCTATCCCTTTTATATCACCTTTGAAAACTGCTTCAAAGAGTAATTTATCCTCCTGTTTGTGATTTTCCACAGATGGTTCCAGTTGTTTAATTCTTTGACGTCTAATCATATCTGAAACAATTGGATTGCTGGTAACTGACATTGAAGCAACTGCACCAACATCAGCTAAAATTCTATCAGTATAAGTTCCACCTTTTTCTAAAAGTAATTGAACAATTTTTACTTGTCCGTCTCGAGCAGCAAGATGCAGTGGAGTAAAATCAACTTTATCTAAAATAGTTGAATCAGCTTTTGCTTCAAGCAAAAAACTCACTATTTCTATAAATCCTTTTGACGATGCAATGTGTAATGCTGTACCTTCCCATTCACTTTGAGCATCAATATATGCTCCTAACTCAATAGCTTCTTTTACTCCTTCTAAGTCATTCTTTCTTGTGGATTCAAATAGCTGTTCATTGGTTTCTTCTGACATAGAGAACCGTTATTTTATTACCATTATAAATTTTTATTTAGAAACTTACTTGAATGTTTTCTTATTTGAATGATGTTCACAAATGGTAAAATATCATTTTTTATTTATTAAAAACTAACCAAAAAACCAATTAAATTGTTTCCTATAGATAAATTGGGGATTTAAATGAATAAATCTCAGAATGAATATACTAAATTGATTGAAGAGATAACTAATTTTATTATAGAATCACTTCACAAAAGAGAAGATACAATTGGATTGTCAATAGCTATAGTTGATGATAAAGAAATTATTTGGGCAGAAGGATTTGGATTTACAGATAATACAAGGGAAGAACAAGTTACTGCTAAAACATTATTCAGCACTCAATCAATGGGCAAGTGTTTTACTGCTACTGCCTTTATGATAATGGCAAGCAAGGGATTAGTTAATCTTGATGATCCTATACAGAAATATTATCCTAAATTTAAAATTAACACCATCTTTGGTGATCCAAAAGAAGAAATTGCAAAAATTACTTTTCGAAGAGTGTTATCTCATACTGCAGGTTTTACTCATGAAGCCTTAGTAGGAAACAATTATGATTATTCACCTTGCACTTTCGAAGAACATATTCAAAGTATTAGTAAGGGGTGGTTAAAATCACTCGTTGGTTCAGAGTTGTCTTACTCAAATCTTGGATATGATCTAACAGGATTTGTTATGGGTCTTATTAAAAATAAAAGCTATCAAGAAGTAATGGATGAGGAACTGTTTAAACCACTAAAGATAACGGGAGCTACATATGATGTTGTAGAAGCTCAAAAGAAATCATTCGCTAAGGGATATGAAGGGGATTATGCTTATCCAGTAGTTCCAATACCAATGCTTTGTGCAGGAGGATTATTTATTTCTGCTTTAGAAGTAGGAAAAATAATTTCTTTTCACTTAAATAAAGGAAAAATAGGCAATAAACAATATATAAATCCCGATTTATTCGAAGAAATGTACAATCCTCAATTTAATGAAACTAAGGAATTTGGGTATGGATTAGGATTGTATTCTACTGAAAAAATATACAACGCTAAAGTTTATGGTCACGCAGGAGGAGGATATGGTTTTCAAACAAATATGATGTGGATTCCAGAATATAATATCGGTGTTGTTGTTTTATCTAATAACATGAAAGAAAGCTGTGTTCGTAGTATTGCACGAAAAGCTCTTGAGTTAATGATAGTAAATAATGAAAAAATTGAGTCAAAATCAAATGTTCCGAAATTATTGAAACGATTGGTTGGAACATATTGTTCCAATGGAAATCTTGCTCCACAATTGTTAAGATTCTCTTATGAAGAAAAGAATTTATTTCTATATTTAATGAATGGTACCCGAATTGAACTTAAATCACAAAATCAAACTGAATTTTTATCAAAAAATGGTATTAGGTTCTTATTTGAATTAAATGATGAAAAATTACCAATAGCAGTAAATGTAGATGATCCTGTATTTCCATATAAAGCTAAATTAAATGATAGTCCAATGGATGAATATGGACCAAATCAACCAGTATGGCAAAATTATACAGGAATATATCAATTTGAAGATGAATCAAGACCAAATTATTTAGCTCTCACAGTAATTAATGGTTATCTATACTTAATTTTCCGTGACAATTTAAAATTGCTTTATCATCAAAATAATCTCTATTTTACCGTTGATGGAGAAGCTCTTATCTTAAAGGAAGGGGAGTTAAATTACAAAGGTATTTCTGCTACAAAAATAGATTTTAAGATGATTCAGTTTGTCAAAGAAATTTCACAAAATGAAATTAAGTTCGATTTTTATTATATGGCGGTTTCAAATTTAGTTAGGATTTTACACAATCTTCGAGGATTAAAGCAAACTTTAGATTTCATGGAGAAAATAATACTAATAGATAAAAAATTCATTAATAATTTTGTAAGTTTTGGCAAACAGCTTTACGCTATTGGAGAATTACAAAACGCAAAGATTTATTTAATTAAGCTACTCGAATTCGATTCAGAAAATACTGAAATAAAAGAAATATTAGAATTAATCAAATAATAAGTCATAAAATGATTAATGATTCAAATTTGATTTATTTCTAAAAATATGAAAATTCAATAAATGGTTTTGAAATAAGCGAAAAGCAATATAAAAGTCGCTGATACTCTAATATTTTTTCATCTATTTCTAATTCATTAAAATTCACAGTTTTTGTTAAAAACCAATATTTCTCTTGTTGCCATACTGATTTTTTCTCAAGTAATGATTCTAGGAATATATTCTGATAATTTAATGCCCTTTCAAATAAGGGAATTAATAATTCATAATTTTCTTTTCCAAAAGTAATTTTCTTTTCAGAATGGTCCAGATAATTAGTTTCAGTTTCCAATAATGAATGAAATCTCTTGGTAAACAAAATTCCATAAAGCATCAAATTTACTTCTGATGTATTAAATAATTTCCCGATCAAGTTTACTGCTTGGTTTGGATAATAAAAAGAATAATTATACATTAACTCAGCTATTTCAGTTCTAATGAGATATTTTTTGTCCTTTAAACAACTATAAATTATTTTATAAAATCTCTCTTGGTCTTCTATTCCTGTTATTGCATAATTAGTTAAAGCTTTAATACCAAGCCATTTTTGTTCTTGTATTGGTGATTCCAAATAGCTTTTAACCACATCAAAAAAATCTTCTTCATATTTTCTATCAATGTTTTTACAATTATCAATTGCTTTTGATCTACTTTTCGCTTCAGTTTCTTGTTTTTGGAAAATCTTAATAAAATTTTTATCCCCATAATCTGGTTCAGAAAAATAAGGTTCTTTTTCTAAAGTTAACAATTCGTTGATTTTCTCGAGAGGATAATTTTCTAATCTCAATGTTTTTTTTAAAATGACATCTTCAAATGCTTTCTTAGGTGTTCTAATGAAATGTTCTGGATAAAATCCTTCCTTTACTAAATATTGCCAGTTTTTAATAAAATATTCGTATTCATTATAATCTACAAAATCAGGATTTTCTGTTAATTCTTTTTTTATCCTATTTTTTATTACTTCTATTTCATCAAATGGATATATCCATGCAAAGTGATATGGTTTATTTGTTCCTCCATAAAACCGGAACATTTTATGTTTTGCTTCTTGACAAACATTAAATCTACTTTCTCCTATTGAATCACTTGACCACGTCACAGCAAAATATAATTCATGATTTAAGCAAAGTGTTGTTACTAAAGTCATATTTCAAAAATCCTTCTGTATAAAATACTTTTTTTACTTTCTTTTTAGCTATTTTTTTTTAATTCATTTTGCGCATCAATCATATTTGCACGTGCAGTATCAAAATTGGGATTGAAATTCAAAGCTTTCTCATAATATTCAATTGCTTTCTTATAGTTTCCTTGTTGTTGATATATCCAACCAAGATTATTTAGAGCTATATAATATGTAGGTTCTATAGAGAGAGCTCTTTCTTGTAGTTCGATAGCTTTAGCAATATCTCCCTTACCGAAATACGCTAATCCTAAATTAGCTAAAACAATGAAATCCCAAGGTTTAATCTCGAGGATTTCATCTGAAATAGCAATTGCTTTATCAAATTCTTTTTTATTAGTATAAATCCCTGCAATAGTGTTTTTTGCTTCTGTATACATTGGGTTTAATTCAATTGCTTTATTACAATACTCAAGAGCAGTGTCATACTCCTCCATATCAAAATAAATTAATCCGATAGATGCCCAAACTTCATGATTTTCAGGGGTTTGTTTTAATAATTTTTCACATAGAACAAGTGCTTCTTCATATCTTCCTAAACGACTATATATTGATGCCAAGTTACTTTGAGCAGCTATTAACTGATCATCTATTACTAAAGCTTTGAGAAAATATTCAATTGCTTTTTCAGTATTCCCTTGAAAATCATTAGCTAAACCTATATTACTTAGAGCATTGGCATTTAATGGATCTATTTCAAGTATTCGCTCAAAAACAGCAATAGCTTCATCATATAATCCCTGTGAACCATAACTTATACCCAATTCATTTAGTTCATTTGTATCATCAATATTAGCTATCTCTATATTGATTTTCTTATTTTCATCAGTCATAAAAATCAATCATTTTAATTGTAAACTTGTAAATTCTAAAGACATATAATATCACTAAAATTGATTTTTAATAGTTTTCTATGAAAAAAACTGCAATATTGAATAGTTGAATTTTTATTTAGCTTTTTTATTTAACACTTTTATAAGGATTATTTTTTAATAATCCGCTAGTTTGAATTAAAAAATTAATCAATCCACAACCAATAACTACTTCTTGGCAAATAGCTCTCATTGTAAGATGTTCTAGAAATACCTCAAAGAATTGATAATTTATTAGAATGAAAAAACTGACTAAAATAATCATAAAGGATAAAAAAACCCAACCAAAAAAATTGGGATAGCTAGGTTGGTAGATTATTACTATTGAATATAAAGCAGTAGACATTATTAGTAAACTGAATAGCACGATAATCAGTATGAGATGGGTTCCCTCATATTTATCAATAGGAACAAATGCTAAAGAAGCAATAATCAGAGAATCTAAAATTCCAAATATCGATCCTGCTAGACTAAATCTTCTAGTTATTTTTTGTTCATAAAAATTAGGCAACAAAACAAGAAAGAATATTATTCCTGCTATACCAATAACTATCATTGCGGTTGAAAAAAGAGCACTGGAAATAATATTCGAAGTTCCCAGAAAAGTTGTTCTACGACTAAGATCACTAAAAAGATTATTAGAAAAGCTATATCTCTGTGAGTTATAATCAATCCATGTCCCTCCTGCATAAAAGAACATTGAAAGGCCTATAAAAACTATAAATAAAAAAATACATAATATTATTGCGAAATGACTCCATCTTAGGATTTTTTGTTTTTTCATTCTGCTTTCCATAGCATAATTGTTTGAACTCTTAAATAATCTTGCTGAATTATTAATAATCTGTAATTGGTTTTTCAGCTTGAGCTTCGATTTGTTCCTCTATCATTCCTTTCCTTTTTCCTCGTTTTACAATTACAGCTAAAAGTATGCTGAAAAGTATTGTTAATAATGCTCCTGGAATGAAATAAATAAATCCTAATCCACAACCTTGTAAAAGCGCTGTTAATCCCATAATAGTGAAAATCAAGCTAGCAGCTAATAAAACACTTAAAATTACTACAGCAGGAATATTTACCTTTCCCATGAAATCATCTCGAAATATTATTCTTATGTAAAATTATAAAGTTTGTTCAATGTTTTTTCTTCATTACTTATAACTTAAAAAATCCTATGCCCCTCTTTTTACACCAATTAATAATCCTCTATCATCAAATAATCCTTGTGGCAATAGCGTTGGATACATATCGTACTTTTCAAACCAAGAAATAAAATCTGACATAGGAAACATTGCTAACTCATGCAAATCAACAAAATGCTTTACCTTTTTACCTCTTTCAGCAACTAGGATGTGTTGTTCAAAGTGGCTAATATTGTCATTCTTTAACTCTAAGGTATATAATCTAGCGATTTTAATATCATCACCATTATAGATATTCATAACTGGGTCATCAACATTATACATTTCCTTAGTTAACCAAGGTTCTACTATCAAGATTCCACCAGGTTTAAGATGTTTGGAAAAAGCTCTAATGGCACTTTCCACTCTATCTTTTTTTGTTATATAACCAATTGAACTATAGAGACAAGTAATGACATCAAATTTTCTATTTAAATTCAAATCGGACATATCTGCTTCAATAAATTCGATAGTCGGTAATTTTTCTCGAGCGATTTCTAAAACTGCTGGGTTTAGATCAGTTCCGATGCAATTGAAATCATCTATAAAATACTGTAAATGGTTTCCTGTTCCACAAGCACAATCAAGCAAATCATTACCTTTCGATTTTTTATATTTTGTAATGATCTTCTTTATTTGCTGACTTTCTTTTTTGTATTCTTTTCCACTATACAATAAATCATAGTATATTGCTTGGGAAGTATAAAGTGCTTGTATTTTCATAGTTAAACATATCTTTGTTTTGTTTATAAAATTTCAAGTTTATTATGATATTATATTGATTATTTATCTAATTAGAATAAAAAAGAATTAAAAGAATCTTTAGAAAAACTCATAGAGTATTTTTCTTATAATAAATTGAGAGTGAATAAAAATTACTATAACAAATGATGGCACCATAAATTATCGAGTAGCAGGTGTTATTATTAAAAATAATAGAATACTTTTACATAGGTCAGAAATTGATGATTTTTGGGCATTACCTGGTGGCAGTATTAAATTCATGGAAACCTATGAAAAAGCGATTAAGAGGGAATTTAAGGAAGAATTGAACATAAAAATAGAAGTAGGAAGATTACTATGGGTTCTTGAGAATTATTTCGAATACCAAAATGAAAAAATTCATTCTATAGAATTTTACTTTTTGATAACTCCATTAGATTCAGAAGAAAAATTAAGTTCTGAAGAATTTTTTGGGAAAGAAGAGCATTTTTATCATGAAAAATATGGTCAGTTAAAATTAATCTTTAAATGGTTTTCATTAAACGAGTTGGCTGAAATTGATTTAAGGCCAAAAATCCTCAAACAAGAATTAAAATCTATACAACCTTATCCAAAACTAATTCGTAATAAAGATCTTTAAAATTTCTTAATGAATTATTTAATTTTAAACTATGGACTACAAACAATCAATATTGGGTATATCTATAGGTGTGTAAAATGGAAAAAACCGAAGATGTTTATAATTTTATCCTGAAGAAAATATCTGAAATTGGTAAATATTTGATTACTAATAATTATACACCAGTAGATATTTATGTTCAAGAATTACAAGCTTATTTTGAAGGTGATGCTCCATCTGGTGATAGCATAACACTCGATATGGTTCTTCAAAAAAAATGGCTACTTGTTCATGAAATAATTGAGCTATCTGAATTAAAGAAACAAAGTTTTACTATTAATTCCAATTTATTATTCACTCAACCTGCTGAGGTTTTTAATGCTCATTTAATAGCTACAGAATGGGAATTAGCTTTAGCTTTAAAAGAAAATGATCGACAATGGATACAAAAGCGATTGAAAGATATTCAAAGTTGGTTAGCTGATACCTCACTAAATAATGAATTAAAAGCTAGATGCAAAAAGCTATATCAGATGTATTATGAACTGAGATGAAAAGATGTAGATTGTTATTTTTTTATTACTAAAAATGCTATAATGAAGACATCTATGATTCATTTATAGGGATATCAAAATTAATTACCTGTCTTTAGTCTTTAAGATTTATAGGGAAAAAAAGAAAAAACAGCGGAGGAAAATCCTCCAATTTTTTGATTTAATTAGTTCTTTTCTTTTTGGCACGACTTGCTACTGAGGCAATTATTATGATTAAAACTATTAATACTAATCCACCTGCCATAGCATACCAAGCCCAATCTGGTAAACCTAATCCAAAGAATCCTGAAGCTTCATCCAGCATAAATACTAATTCATTCTTCCAGAGCTCATAGTTGTCTTTATATGCAGAATCATCTGAATCTCCATTGAACATATCAATTAAGTAACCATTGTAAAGGGTTTTCTTGTTCTTGGAAAGAACTATTATTGCTTCACCAGCTTCTTCATTTAGAGTTAAACCAGCTACAGCTGTCGCACCATTTATTAAAGTAAAAGTATCACCTTCATCAGCAGCTGATTCAGTGTTGTCAAAGTAATCCGAGTTAAACGCATGTGGATTATTGAATATTTTATGTTCTGTATCCCAGATATATAAGGGAGGTTCAGTAGTGAAATCGCCAGAATATTCCATGCCTAGCTTGCCCCAAAGTGTATGATTTTGATGACTATCAATGTCGAAATACGACATAATTAATCGACCACCAGAATCAACATATGCTTCTATATCATCAAAATAAGCATCTAGACCAAAATAGCTAGGATTGTCAATAATTACCAATTTCCAATCATAAAGATGAAGTGATTGGTTGAATGCTACCATTCCACCGGATCCACCAGAAGTTATATGGAATTTAACTCCAAGATCCTTTAATGCAAGAGATAGTGCATTTCTATAATAATTAACAGCCCAAGGATTATCGGTATAGATTAATACATCCGCATTTTTAGATGTTAACCAATTAGCAATATTGCGAAGGAATTGTCTATTATTATCATGATTAATTAGGTCACCAACCGACTGGAACCAATTAATATCGGATGTAACAACAACTCTTCCTTCACCAAATTCATTTGCAGCAGCAACGATGTTCAAATTAGGTCCATCATACCATATTGGAAACGCACTACCTGAAATATTGATATATCCATAGAATGATGCTTCAAAGGCAACACAACTTTCTAAAATTGGGTGTGGAAAGTTATCTACAATACTAGTTGCAGAAGATAATCCATCAATAACATTCATACCAAAAGGAGCTAATAATTTATTTTGTTGATCAGTTGGTTGTTCAAATGTCATAAAAGGATTGTCAACAGCAGCGAAAAGTGATCCTCCTTCTGAAATCCATTCTTCCAAAGTAGTAAGTTCACTACTCGTATAATTATAATCTGGAGAAACAGATATTAATATATCATATTTTTCTAGTATTTCAGTAGTTATATTATCACCACTTAAACTTGGGTAGAGTTTATCTACAGTGTAGCCAAGACTAACAAGGTAATCCCTCATCCCTATATAATATCCTGGAAATATTGTTAATAAATCCCAATCATCAATTCCAAGTCTTGGTTGATGTGATAAATCATAAAGTATTCTTCCTTTTGGTTGTGGTGCTAACCAATCAACTGAATCAATAATTAATTCTTCCAATTCAGGAATTGGCTCATGAGCAAGATCCCATCCTACAGAAACAACTTTTCCACCACGATAACTTGGATCAAAAGCTATTATAGTTTTCATATTAGAATTAGCAATACTTTGAGCAATAGGTATTATATCACCAAAGATTGTTGTTCCTGATAGAGCTATCCAGTCCCAACTACAGTATCCATATCCTCCATCTGCTGCAATTTCTGTTGTTAAACTATATTCTTTTGAGATGGGATGACGTGATTCAAAATCGAAGCCATCAGATCCGTAAGTCCAATAAATAGGATAACCATCATCTCCTGCTGATTCAGCAGGAAGGATTCCAAAATATGCTAGGAATGAAGCTGAACCATCAAAAGTCATTATGCCTCCACCAGCAAGCCAGAAATCCATTATTTCATTGGTTATCTTTTCTCTTGGATAATTGTCTGGTAATATTAGAACATCATAATTTACTGTGGTAAGCACTTTAGTGTCAATATCATCAGCTGTGAGCAGAGTTGTTGTTATCTTTTCATTTGCAGCAAAAATATCTACTAGATATGATACATTATTATTAGTCTCACCTATATTTGTAACATATGATGGAATTGTCGTATTATCTTCATCATATATAGCTACACGAATTTCATGCCCTAAAGTATAAGGTTTAGCTTGTATGGTAACCCCTGAATTATAATCTGGTTGTTTAGCTAAACCAACACTTGGAATTGTAACAAATAGAATTGAGAAAATGATGAAAAAACTAAGAATTCTTTTGCTCATTCCAAAGTTTTTTGATACATAATTATTTTTTAATCTATTATCATCTTTTAACATAAATTAAAACACCAATAATAATTATAATAAAAAGATGAATAATACCTCTTTTAACATTTTTGCACAAATTAAGGTATAATCTGTAAATTTCACATAAACCACTACCAACATTTTGTGAAACTAAAAAAACTAAATATTATAAGAAAACATAACAGCAGTAGATGCTAATTTTTATTATAATAAAAAAGTGTTTTTAACAATTAATTTTTAAAAAACCATTACATAGGATAATTTTTTTGAATTCGTAAAATTCAAGGAAAGAATCTATTAGTTCATTAATTTCTTTTTGCATTTATTGTTAAAATATCATTTTTACCACTCGAAAATCCTTAATTATAGGTATATCTATGATATACAAATTATAAAATTGCAATTCTTGGTGCTAATATGTTAAAGAAAGTTACTTGTCTACTAAAGATATACTCAATATTTTTTATTCTATTTACACTTATAACCATTAGTATCTCTACAGATTCAATGAAAAGCTCAAAAAACTCTGAATACTTAACTTCTCAAGTATTGGATAACAGAAACAGCTTTAAAACTCCCCTATTTGAGGTTAAAGCTCCTAACATTATTGTTTCTCAAATTTACGAAATTAATGATGATGAAATTGGTAGTAGTGATGGGGATGGTGATCATTTTGTAGATGCTGGTGAAACGATAGAGTTACGATTGCAATTAGAAAATAATGGTGACCAAGCTGTTACAAATGTCTATGGTTATTTATCCTCTATTAACACATATGTGACAATAAGTTCTGCTAATCAATCTTATCTTGAAATAGATATTGGTTCAACAAGACTCTCTACTTCATATTATATAATTGAATTTAATAGTAAATTCAATACCAGTGATAGTATTAGTTTTAATTTGGAAATAACTACTACTGAAGGTACTTGGTATGACACTTTTGAATTAACTATTGTTGGCGTTCCGGAACCTGTTTATTATGGCCATATCGTAACAAATGAAATTAATGGAGATCTTAATGCTGATGATGATGGGATTATTGATCCAGGGGAAATCATTACCTTTCAATTATATATTGAAAATATCGGTGAAAGTAATTTCTTTGATGTAGATGGTTATTTGTCAACTACAGACCCTTTTGTTACTGTTACAGATCCTACAGGATATATTGGTACGATTTATGGTGGTGATTTTGATTATGGTTATTTTGCCATGGAAATTAGTGGAGCTTGTTCTGAATTACATAATATACCACTAAATTTCTCTCTAACGGATAAATTTAGCAATATCTGGAATATTAGTTTTGAAATAATTGTAAGTGGTTTTCCCATATATCAAATCTCAAATCTTACATTCTTTGAATATTATGGAGATGAAGATGGTATAATGGATGCTGGGGAGTCTTGGTCTACTCAATTAACAATTCAAAATATAGGTGGAGCGATTGGAAAGAATGTTGATGTCTATCTTGGATCTAGCGAAGACGTTGTTGAATTTTATTATTATGATGATCACAATATTACAATAGGTGATTTACAAGCTGGTTTTTCTGAATTCGTTGTAAGTTACTACTATTGGCGATTTATCATTTCTGATCGTGCAGCAGAAGGTCAACAACTACAATTCTTTATCTCAATTACTGATGATAATGGTCTACCTGCTACTATCTTCAATACTTCAGCTCAAGTTATTGGTGTTGCTGATTATGAGTTGTATGATTTTAATATAGTGGAATATTGTTATTATGATGATGATTGTAATGGAAGAATAGATGCTGGAGATACTTATATCGTTAATATTTCTGTTATAAATATCGGAAAAACCACTGGCAATGCAATCACAGTCTATTTATATTCAAGTGATACCTATATTGAATTCTATTATGAAAATGGTTCTTACTATAATTTTGGCTCCTTAGATGAAGGAGATTATTATTGGTATTATGGTTATTATTACTGGGAGTTTACTATTTCAGAAAAAGCAAAGACTGGACAACTAATAAATTTCACAGTAGTTATTAAAGATGCATCTAATAGAGAATGGTTTTTCCCAATCACTATTACTATTGAACATGGACCAACTACATTCTTTTATACTGCACGGGGTATTGCTTGGACAGTTGGAGGTACAGCTGCATTCCTAATTTTCTTTGTGTACCCAATAATTCGCAATAAAAAATCAAAGAATAAGGGATCAACTTTGAAAAGCCAATTTAAGAAATGGCGAGATGATCAAAAAGAAAAGAGAAAAGAGAAGCGTATACAACACGAAAAAGAACACTCCCAAAAACAAAAAGCAAAAGAAGCAGTACGACAGGAACAAGAAAGAGAAAGAATTGCACGAATCAATGCAAATGAGAGGCAATTGCTAGAAAAATTTGAGAATATTTTAGAGATGTCGGAAAGTGTTGATATTTCTCTTGTTGCTAAAAGTCTAGGATTATCAGAATCGCAGCTTTTTGAAAAACTAATCCAGTGGCAAGATGTGCTTCCATTCAAAATTGATGGTCAATTTATAGAAGTAGATGACTCAGAGGATTTCACACAATCTATACATGAAAAGATAGCTGAAATTTCAAAGTATTATTCATGCTACAATTGTGGTTTTCCCATAGAAAGAACTACTAAAGAATGTCCTGATTGTAAAAGCGAGATTATTCTGTGCTCAGTATGCAAATTACCTATTTCCTTTGGTGATGATATTGCTACCTGTACTCTGTGTGAAGCAAAAGGACATCTAACACATATGCAAGAATGGGTAAAAACACAAGGGAAGTGTCCTATCTGCCTTCAAAAATTATCATTAAGAGGATTAGTACAAAGTATAACAGAAGATAAAAAGTAGAAATTTAAGTTTAAAGATAATCTTAATTCTACTTTTTTTTCCTAGAGATTCTACAAATTTGGAAATTTAACTTTTCTTTATTGAAAAATTGGTTAGCTAGCGTGAACAATAAATAGCAAAGGTATATTTAACCCATACTGAATAAATAAAATGATGATGGTAATATGGTAAAAGCAATAGTACTCTATAATTCTCATACTGGGAATACTAGAAAAGTAGCAATGAAAATTGCTGAAGGATTAGAAGCTGACTGCAGAAGTAATAGAAAAATACCTGATCTCAAGAATTATGATTTGATTGTTGTTGGTTCTTGGGTCATTATGGGTATGCTTAGTTTTGCTGGTAAAAGATACTTGAAAAGATTAAAACGAAAGAATATCGCAGGTAAAAAAGTAGCTCTATTCTTTACTAGTGGTGCACCAGATGCAATTAATCCCATGACAGAGAAAAGTGGTGAGCCAAAAATAATAAAAGATTCAATGTTTGCTGCTATGGAAAAAGCAGTTAATAAAAATAATCAAGTAACGATTCTTCCTGAGCGATTCTACTGCATCGGTTCCGCTAAAATGTTTGGTAAAAATATGGAAAAGGATGCTATTGACCATCCCATAGACGAAGAATTAGCTCAAGCTAAAGTTTTTGGAGAACAATTGAAAAAGCAGCTAAAAACTCAATAAACTTGATGTTACTAGCTTATTTCTTTTTTTTTAAAAATTATTTTTCATATATACTTTTGAAAAGATAAATATAAGATAAAAATAAGATATTCTAATTATTTATTAGAGGAATTTAAATGCCAAGATTAAGAGTACATATTAAATTCGACAAATTGCTAAAAGAAAAGGGTATAATTTCTGAAGAAGCCAATGGTCGGTCAGTTCACACAAGAATCGATAAAGACACTAACTATTTTGGACCAAATAAGAGTGTAGCTGATCCTGATAAAACAATTAAGCTAATTAGAGGGTGGATAAGTAGTTGGGCTCATTTTGGTCGTAAAGGAACAAAAACAGATTGTGTTAGAATTGCTCTAGGTCATATGGTTGTTGACGATATTCGATCTCGAAAAGAATATACTAGTGAAAGTGATTTGCTTACTCGAGCATTAATTAGTTATAAGAAAAAGGGATTCCATAAAACCTTTTATCGCGAAAAATAATTTTTTTGTTTCAAATTATATTCTCCGATAAAAGATTTCTAAAATTAACTTATTAGATAATTTACTAGTAATTTTATGTTAGGATTGGTGAAATCATGGTCTTGCAATTGGTAATATTTTTTGGTTACATAATCACGATATTCTTCTTTTATTAATACGTTATTTAATCCGAGAGTTTTTAAAATTATAATCAATCCAGCCATAGCAGATTCAGGTAAATCGATTGATTTTAAATTCTCATAAAGATCATTTAGTAGTTGATTTTGTAAAAGTGGATTTTTCAAGCGATAGTGCTTAGGGACAATTATATTGGCATAATATACTATTGCTAGAATAAACATTGGTAAAACCAAAAGTATAGAGAAACAAATCAAGTAACGAGCAATTTGAAATCTCTTTGGTTCTTCAATAAGAATCTCTCTTCTTATTAAGGAATCAAATTGATTATTTTCAAATACTCTATAAGTGTCAATAAAACGATTTAACCATTCAGCAATGGTATATTCTTTTGGACAATCACGTATTATTAGGTAGATTTCATCTAATAAATCAAATCCCGTTAACTCGTTTTCAATGGTTCTAACACAGAGGTCTTTTTCATCTCGCAATTTAAAAGTTAATCTATCTAGATTTATTAGATCAATAATTGCTGCAGCAAAGAGTCCTAATTGATAATTGCCGTCTTTTTTAAGCTGACCTCTTTTATTAAGTCTTAATATTTGAAGTAAATCAACTACACATAGTCCCTTCATTTTTCTCAACATGAAATCTTTTATTATATTTAATCAACATTCATGCTTTTTGAACATTATTAATTGAATTCATCAGATTATAATAATATTAATTGTAATTGATTGTATTCAAAAGAAGATGATATAATGATGGATTTATAATTTAATCCATCCTTTTTTTTCATTATTATTTAGTCTTATTTTATTATCAATGTGAAATTATGATTAAAGTTCGAAGTAAAAGAATTACCAAATTTAGTTTCAATAAAGGCTGTTACTCTAAATGTATAATCTAAACCTAAAGTTACATCCTCTAAATCTGCCCATACTCCAGTTGTTACAGTTTTTAATCCCTCGAAATTATATACTATTGTCCAATTATTCGAACCTAATACTTCTTCAGATGTTGAATTAATTAATTCTATAGTAAATGATCGTAATTTAAATCGCCAGTGTCCAGGGTTATTTATTGTTACATCAGCATAAATAAACATAAAATTACCATCTTTTACTTGATAAGTCAATGCTCCATCATCTACAACATTAATAACACCAATTTCTGAATCCCAATCAGCTGCTAATGTATCGATAATTGGTATGAAAACTACAATTGTAAGTATTAAAGACGGAATAATAATTCGCTTATTCTTCATCGCTTTTTTATAAAATAACTTGAATTTTTGTTTTATTGATTTACCTTGGGAATCATTAATTTGCTTTCTTGAATCTTTTTCATTGTTTTCTTCAAAGATTTCTTCATTTTTTTTCTTGATATTACTGAACAGAAATACTAAAACTAGAATTGCTGCTACAGATATTGCTAGGATAGATAATCCTTGTGGTGTTTTAAAGTAAAATAAAATACCACCAAAATAAGGAATTCTACCAATAATTATACCTATAACTCTATCTTGATGTATTTGTAGCTCTATAACAGTAGGTAAATCAATGTACAGATCATTTGTATTCGGATTATCACCTTTTGTAGTAAACCAATATTCTCCAGTCTCATTATCTTGGTAAATGCGATTTACCCGGTGAACAATTGGCACATAATTAGGATCATCAATAATATTTTCTTGTGTCGAAGCATTGATTTGGTAGAAAACAATACAATCACCAATTTTAATTTTTGAAGGGTCAATACCTTTGACTATTAACATATCCTTTCTAATATCATTATCATGTCTATTCGAACCATAATAGGTAGGTTCCATAGATCTTGAGGTAACAATCACTAGCGGAGTATCTGTATGCAAGGCTGCTTTAAGAATCCAATTAAAGCTAAATATTAATAGAATAGCAAGTCCTAAAAAAACGATAATTTCTATAAATTCCTTTACAGCTTTTCTTTTTAACCATTTCTTCTTAGATTTTTGTTTCCTATCCTCAACATTGTTTTGAGACATCCCTATAACCTCATTTATAATCTAAATTATAAAAAATCGAATTAAAATACGTTTTCAATTGAAGTTATTTCATTCATCTATAACTCTTAAAATAAATAGCTATTAACAAAATAATTTAGTTGTATTTCATTCATTTTTTCATGAAAAGAATTCCTCATTAATAGCTATGAAATTACTTATACCATATCTTTTTCTTAAAATAATTCCTTTTGCTTCTAAGCGACTAATTGCACGAGAAACTGTTGATTTTGATAAATCAGTTAATCGACACAAATCTGTTTGAGTAAGTTCTTTATGTTGCAAAATCATTTCAAATATGGCATATTCTTTTTCAGTAAGTATTTCCTTCCATTTTTGCTGATTGATTCGATCTGATATATTTCTTTCCTCAACTAAAACACTCATAGTTTCTTCCATACCCGAAACCACCTCAATTTCATTCTTCTTTTTCTTTTGAAGTAATTTTACTGTTATAAAACCAGTTAATGTTATAATGGGAACTAATACACTTGGGAGTATAACCCCTAGAAGATTATTTTCTCTTATTTCACCAATAAGATGAATATTAACTGGCAAATAAGTATAATAACATTGTAATGAAACATTAGCATATATATTCCTTACTTCTGAAATATCAATAACAACTTTAAGATACATTGTTTCACCTACACTCAATTCCCAATTGGAGATGTTTGTTATAATCCAATAAGGTGTGATTATTACCCCTGTTAATTGTGTACTCTCATTATTGAAAACAGTAAAGATTTTCTCAATTGGTTTGTTGCTTGTTCGTATATTTCCTATATTCCAATCAATTGGTGTTATTATTAAATTATGCAAAGTTAATCTTCGAGTGTAATTTATGCTTGCATAGAAATCGTTCGAATTAACCTCCAACCATGCTAATGTGAGTTGCCCTGTAATAGAGGTAATTGTATGTGATTCTGGCTCAACATTCAACAACGATATTTCTGTATCACATATAAAGAAAACATTTTGAGATCCTAAAGTTCTATTCCAATTTATACCCAATTGGTAATTATAGTTAGATTCCAAATTAGTTGTATCTTGAACAAAAGATATTTTAATATTCCTTTTCAAGCCAATAGGAATGATTGAGGAAAGATCGTATTCAATTATAGTTCCATTTTCCCAGACGGTTAGTTGATGTGATAATGTGATACTCCCCTCTTCTATAACTAGAACATTTCTTACAGTTCCCAAAACTGTAATGCTTTCATTTATAATTCCCTTTGGTGTAAATGATTTTAATCCTTCTATTCCCACATAATTTATATCTAATAGGACTTGTGCTGTTTTTAAATGTAGAAAACAAGTTACTTTTACCGATTCAATTGCATTCAACTCAGAGTTTTGTATATACATACCTTTACCAAATGTTGTTTTTGTAGTTGGTGAATCAATATTTTTTATTTGTTCATTATTAGTAAGAGTTCTTTCTATAGATGAATAATCGAGTAATTGAAAAGATATTATAGTAAAGATTAATATCGCAATGTAAACACTTTTTCTCATTATTATTCACTCGTTTAGTTTTCTTTTTGTTAGTTTGATAAAATGAGAGAGATGATAACAAACATTTCTAATTTTCAAAATTTCAATGCTGTTTTCATCCATATGCTCATTTCACCTTAGATTTTTACTTTTTAATCAAATTCATCTATCAATATCTCTTCAGTTCCATCTCCTAACCATCTGACCATATATACAATTTCTTGAGTATTATCATCAAATTGAACGTCATACCTAATAATATCATCAGGTTCAAAGGTTATATTAGTAGTATTTTGATATGTATCTACACCGATGATGAAGTACCATAATTCCATCTCATAATCTTCATTGTTATAATAAAACAAGGTGTAAACATACTCAAAACCAAATGTTAACCATTCAATTACTTCAGATATACTAAAAGCATAATCATATGCTTCAGTAAAGGTCATGTCGGGAAATGTCACATTATAAAACTCTATTGAATTAATTGTTCCATAATTATCATCAATCACCACTTCCAAACAAACGCCTTTAATATATTCATGATAGAAATGAATACCCCAATATCCAGAATCACTCCATTCGGCATCTATAGTGTAATTGTATGTAGACAGATAAGAAACAACTTCCAGATTAGCCAATGCAATATCTATTGCTTCTTGTTCTGTATGGTTCGATTCCCACATTCGATATTTTATTAAGTATACATCAAGAGTTGTGTCATTAACTAATGAATAGAGCCAATCAGATGTTCCTTCAATGATATTATAGTCACTCACGTAATTAATTCGCCAACGATTTTGAGTGAAAATACCACTCATACGATACTCTGGATTATTTTCTTTCCAAGCTATTACATTAGATTGTTTTTCAGTTAAACTATATATTTCTTGAAGTGAATGAGTTGCACCTGGAAAACGGCAATAGATTTCTACATGGATTATACTTTGATTTAAGTCTGAAATTACTACTATTGCAGAAGAATCAGTTTCATTGTGAAGATAATTTACATACCAATATTCAAAACCGTCATACCATACTGTTGGATAAATAAATCTGTAAAGGTTTCGCCAAAAAACTATTTCCGGATCCAATTGAGCAATATCAATAATTTCTTGTTCAGTGTAATTTGGTTCATTTGGATTTCTAACTAGGTAGTAAAGAATTTTGCCTGTTTCAGCATCAATTTCGACATAAGCATATTTCATCCAACTGTATTCATCTTCAATATAATTAAGAAGATCAATAGAAAACTCAAAAGTCCAAATTCCATCAATTAATTTTCCATTAATATTTACATTATCATTTTCATCTAAAAAGAGGGCTACTTCGGGAATAGATTCAGCTATTTCAAGTGCTTCGTCATAGCTTAATTCCCCTTTTTGATTTTTTAATGATAATAAACCTCCAAAAACACTAGAAACCATCAATAAGGTGATTATTGCGGTAAGTATCAGTGTAGGAGACAATCCTTTTCGAGATTTTAGGTTAATTTTCATTTTCATACCCCATTATTTTTTTGATTTTAACCTATCATTGTTTGCAACAATTTAAAACAGTAGATGTTTATCTGGTTCACTTATATTGGACTATATATAAAGAAGTATTTTTCATCATTTTTTTAATTTTTTAAGAATAAATTAGTGAAAATTTCTGTCATTTTAAAAATTTTTAAGTTAAAAATAAAAAAAATTGAAATAAATAATAAAAAATCTAGTTCTCACATAATCAATTTATCAGTTAATTCCAATTTAGGTAATAATGATTTTCTTAATTTAGCGATTTTAGGACTTATCATAACTCTACAATATCCTTGATTAGGATTTTTCTTATAGTATTGCTGATGGTAATCCTCAGCTTCATAAAATTCCTTTAAAGGTTGAACTTCTGTTACTATTGGTCTATTCCAATGTTCTTCTGCTTTCTTCATATTAGCATTTATAACTTTGACATCTTTCGGATCATTATAGAATATTATTGAACGATATTGGGTTCCAATGTCGTTTCCTTGTCTATTTTTAGTGGTAGGATCATGTATGTCAAAGAATATTTCAAGAATGTCATTTAACGATATTTCTTTGGGATTATAGATTACTTTCACAACTTCTGCATGACCTGTTCTTCCTGAACATACTTCTTCATAAGTAGGATTCTTGGTAGTTCCGCCAGCATAACCAGAAATAACTTCTAGTCCTTTAATTTGATGATAAACTGCTTCCAAGCACCAGAAACATCCTCCTCCTAAAACAATTGTATTAAAATTATTATTAGTAATTATTTTCACCTAGATGAACATATTCAACAAAAGTCTTAAAGCTCTTTAATTATAATCTTTAGTTTCCAGTAACTTCTTCTTTTGAAAATGAATTTTGATTTAAGCTGATTTTTTCATTAGTAAAATCTATTAGTTTTATTATGCTAGCTAATTTATGATTAAAACAAATTTTACTGCAATAAAAGATCATATAATTGGAATTGGTGGAATTTTTTTCAAATCAAAAAATCCTGACAAATTAACTGATTGGTACAAGTCAACATTAGGTTTTAGTGTACAAGTTCCATATAGTGAGGATGATACTGCTATAACTTTTAAATGGAAAACATTCGAAGGTGAAAATCATAATACCGTTTGGGCACCATTTAAAGAAGATACAGATTATTTTGCACCAAGCCATAAAAACTTCATGATAAACTATATTGTCAAAGATATTGAAGGACTAATCCTAAAATTGGAACAAAAAGGAGTAAAACTTATTGATCACTTAAAAGAATATCCCTATGGAAAATTTGCATCTATATTAGACATTGAAGAAAATAAAATTGAATTTTGGGAACCAAATATGGATTTCTTTAAAGATAAATATTAGATGCCAAATTTAATATCTTTCCCCTAACCAACTTCAAGAGCTATTGATATTTTTATAATTGCAGTCAGATAATGGTATAAACGGAGTTATTTCTATTATGACAGTAAATCCAAATGATAATTCTTTAAATGAAGAAGCTATTTTGGGCATTCTATTTAGTATTGAACTAAATCCAAAAGATGAAGCAACAAATGAGTATATTATTGAAAATACTCGAAGAATAAAAACAGATGTAGAAACTCTCGAGACAGTTGGCAAGCGCCGTCTTGGTGAACAGATAAGTTCGTTACCTCAAATTCTAAAATCATTACAAGAAAACAAATTTGTTAAACTGGAAAATAATTGTTATTCATTGACTGAACTGGGCAAAAAAATAGGTAAAAAAGTACGCATTCGTTGGTTAAGTGAAGGATATGGTGAAATCTTCATAAAATGTGCTAATAGTCAAGCTTATGGTCAATTTTGTGAACGTGCTTATGGTAAAAATCTAATTCAATTTAATGTTGTAAATATGTATCAACTTGATCTCCTTCAAAAAAGATTGACGCTAAAACCATCAGATGTAGTTCTTGATTTAGGTTGTGGTCTTGGTAAAATAACTGAATATCTAGCAAATGAGACCAAAGCAAAAATGCTAGGTATTGATTTTTCAGTTAAAGCAATTGATTGGGCTAAACAAAATACCAAATTAAATGAGAAATTATCTTTCGAAGTAATGGATATTAACGAATTAGATTTTCCTGCAAATACTTTTGATGCAATAATTGCTCTTGATGTTCTTTACTGGGTTGATGATTTAGAATCTGCTATGAAAAAAATAAAAGAAATACTAAAACCAAATGGTCGAATGGGTGTTTTTTATGTTCAATTTAAATCACCAACAGATACTACTGATACCCTTTCCGTTGATGACACTCGAATTGTTAAACTCTTAAAACAACTTGATTTTAAATACGATTTTCTTGATATTAGCGATATTGCTCTTGAGATGTGGAAAGATCAATTAATAATTGGTCAAGAATTACGCCCTCAATTTGAACAAGAAGGAAATGTGGATATAATCGATGAAAGACTTACTGACGGGAAAAGAGTACTTGAACGATTTGAAAAGAATGAGCAAAAAAGATATTTCATTTATGTTCAAAAGAAGTAAATCTTTCTAGACTTTCTTACTTGTCTAGAAAGTTCGTTTTTTTGATCTATTTGTTTTTTAGGATCTTTTTTATTTCTTCAGATTTTTAAATTTAAAATCAGATATTTTATAATGAATCCTACATGATTTTGGTCTCAATTTTTGACGAACAATTATGCTTATCACAACTACTGGTATAATACCACCAATTGCTATTATACTAGCAATCGACATGTTGCCAAAAGTTCCTTCTGCAACTGACCATAAGTCATTTAATGTTGAATTCAATCCAAAATCAATTCCCAATAAACTGATTATTTTTGGTACAAAACTAGTAAGTATACCATAATAAGCAACAGCTCTTGCATATTTTGGGTCAACAACTTTGGCAGTAAATTCAGTTGTGTGAATGATATTCCCTTCATTGATGAATTGAATTTGACCTACTATTTTTCCTTTTACTACTGGTGTAACATAGAAGGTCACTTCATCTTCTTCTTTATCAAAATCTGTTTCAATTTCATTAGGTACAACATTACAACCTGGTATAGTTGGTCGTATCTTTACTAATGGATTCTCTAATTTAGTACTCAATTGAGAACGTTGTTGAGTTTGTCTTTCTCCTGTAATAGGATTTTGTATTGTAACAATTTTTTCTTGTTTGACATCTGAGATATTTATAATAAATGGATAGTAATTTTGTGGATTCATTCTATCAAAATAATTCATAGAAATATGCTTCAGATAATCTTTCTCCTCAGACTCCTCTGGTTGTACTAAATGAGAAGCAATAGATTGCTTTTCCATTGAAAGTCCTTTCTTTCTCTTTAAAGCTGATGTAGGAGCTTGTGGCGCAGGAAAGGGTGGTGGGAGAGGTTCTACACTAATTTTCTTTTCTATTTCTTCTTCCTCCTCCTCTTCTTCAGCTAGTTCTAATTCTTCAAAGATTTCTTTTGCGGATGGTTCATCTTCTTTCATTAATCCCATTGGTTGGCTTCTAACATCTATACCCATTTCCATTCGAGGGATTGTGCTTGGGAAACCTTCTTTTTCAATATCTTCCATAGCTCTTTTTACTGAATGATCAAGTTCAGTTAATTCTCTAAAAACAATAATGTATTGTTCTTCTCCTTCAAAATCTATTATTCCAGACTCGATAAATTCAATTAGAGCTTCTTCATCATTTTCAGATTTTTCTTGAAGATTCCGAATTTCATTATTCCAAGCATTTTCCACTTCTTCTATACTTGTGAATTTTTCATTAGCAAAAATAATCATCATTACTTTTTTATTATTTGATATTTGATTTGCTTCAAATAACAAATATTCATCTGTTTCAGTAAGAAGATTTGTTATAGTATATTGGTTATTTAGTATAACATTATCTCCTTCTTTGTAAGGAATCTCAGCCATTTTTATCACTATTGAATTCTTATTTTTTTAATATCACTATAAGATATCTCAATAACAACATTTTATCCAAATAAAAATTATTGGAAATGAGAAAAAAGATCAAATTTGATAGTCAAAATGAGATTTTAAATGTTATTTTTATTTTCCAAAATATAATTTTTATAAATGTCATATGGTTGTCTATTTCTAGTTTGATAAGTCCAGATAGCATCTGCAGGGCATAGATTTACACATTCATTACAACCAGAACAATTGATTTCGATAAATTTTGGTGTATTATTTTCAGATAGTTTAATAGCTTTACTCGGACATATCTGTGTTGCACACAATCCGCATTTTGTACATTTCTTTTTATCTATTCGTTTAAATCCTACTGTTAGTAACATCTCCCAACTCCAAGTAAAAATTGCTGCCCAAAATATTAATAAAATATTTACAGGAGGAATCCATTTTCGATTTTGTTTTTGCAAAGGATTTTTTTTTATCATATTAAATCTTTCAACTATTTTCTTACCGAATTCTTTTGCTTGCTTTTTGACTTCTTCTGTCATTTCTTTCATTTTTTTACCGGAATTCTTCTTTGCTTTCCAAGCTCGGATATTTACTGTAACACTTCCTTTAATATATCCTAAGCAATGTCCTGCTGATTGTTGTACAGCTCGATAAACATTCCATAATGTGTTTCCTACCATGGTGTTATACGTGGCAAAAACAAAGAATGCTTTCTTTTGGAAATCTATTTTCCGTAACAATCTTGTAGCTAATCTTGGAGCTCTTAAAGAATACGATGGTGCACCAACACCTATCAAGTCATTATTTTCAAGAGTTACTTTTTCTCCTTTCTTCAATCTGATATAATCGAAAGTGCTTTTTTCCGAATCATTTATCCCTTTAGCAATTACAGAAGCAAATTTAGGAGTGATACCCGTGCTAGAAAAATAAACGAACGCACATTTCATATTCTTTCAAGGTTTAATATTCTCTCTTAAGATTTTTGGTTTAATATTATTAAAATATCTTATAATTCATTTAGGAAAAATCTCTTGTATTATATTCAAATAAAATACTTTAGTTATTTGAATCCCCAACAAAAAATAATATTTCAACGAGTTAATGCATGATTCAATGGTCATTATTTATGCATAGTAAGCTTTTAAGTAAACTAAACTAGAGTTTAAATTGTAAATATTTATTAGATAATATGGAATTTATTTTAATGTGTACATTAAGTAAAATTACAAAGCCAATGTTATTTGAAATTAGAACTAAGTTCTTTATTTTAACAAAATAACCTTAATGTGCAAATTATAAAAGAGATAAATTCGGAGGGAAATGTTATTCAAAAAACATGGCGATTAATAAATATATTATTGAGCTTGTGGTTTGTAATCATTTTATCATCATTGTTAACTTTTAGTCTAATTTCATACACCAAACAAAGTGATTTGAATAATCCATATAATATCTCGGGGGATTTAGAAGTTGTACCTCAAATTGGCCTCTCTTCTAATTATACTAATAACGTTTTGATATTATTTTCAGATGGATTAAGATATGATAAATTACTAGAGGCTAATACTCCTAATATTGATCAATTGCGAACAAATGGTGTGACGCTTTCTAATTATCGAGCTAATATACCCAGTTATAGTCATGTGAATTATGTGGCTATAACAACAGGTTCAACACCAAATATTACTGAAGCTTTTACAAATGATTATCATTCAATGGTAACTTTACCAAATCTCTATAGTTTAGCTCAAGATAATGGTTATTCTACTGGAATCGTTACTGTCAGTCATTCATGGTTTGAGCTTTTTGGAGATTATTGGGATAATTATATTTACATGCCCCAGTATTTTCATGAATTAGATGCTAATTATTATGTTGCTAATGCATCATTAGTTGAACTTCCTACAATGTTTAGCAATATTCAATTCATTGCTTTGGATGATACAGACACTGCAGGGCATGAATTTGGAGCTGATTCAACTGAATATATTGACACAATAGAATTAGTGGATCAATATGTAGGTCAAATTATAGCAATGTATGATTCATTGGGCAAACTTGATGATACTACTATTGTTTTTATGAGCGATCATGGTATGCATGACTTAGGTCAACATGGAGGTATAACTGAACAAGAAACTCATGCTACGTTGGTCTTAAGCGGAAAAGGCATACAAAATGATAGTGTCCTGATAACGGATCAATATAGAACAAACTCACTTATCCCAACGCTACTAACCATATTAGGAATTCCGTTAGCTCCTCATATGAATGGTAAAATAATTTATGATGCCATTGATTTGCCTACTGAAGTAAAAGCAAAATATGCTATTCAATCAAGTGAAATAATAACTCAACAAATAGAAGTGTATTTGGAAAAAATACCTTTGATAACTAAAGCAAGACGTAATTATTATACTAATATAATTTCTACACTAACAGATTCTATTGGTGAAAGTAAAACAACTTATGCTACAAATGATTTTATTACTGCTTTTCAAGATGCTAGAGAAAATGAACATAATGCTCGTGAAAATCTGAGTCAATTAGTTAACGAATTTGATAATAAGCTAAGTTATCTTAGAATAGGTATTATCGGTTCGATATTTGTCCTTATTATAGTCACTCTCATCGTTGTCAATATACGTTTCAAAGAAAATTTCAACATTTACAGAATTCTAAACAAAAAACTGATAATTGGTCAAATAAGCGGATTTGCTGCTTTCATTATGATTCACTTTGCATTCACACAATATCACTTTGCTGCTAGATTTTTAGGTTCAATTATGCAACTTTTACTACCCAATCTTTATGGTTTAATCGTAGGAATTATTGTGGCAACATTTCTACCCTGGTTAATCACTTTTCTTGTCAATCGTAAGAAATTTAGTGATTATAAATCATTTAAGGATTGGAAGATTGATTTTCTACAATCGTCTATTGGTTCACTTATTTTAATAACAATTGTTGGTCTTGGTTATGCTATTTTTTATATTTATAACTTTGGCCTCTTTCCAGGAGTTGAAGTACCGATTATAGGTTATTTTTTTGCCTATATGATTATTGGTATTTTGACTGCTTTTGTCGCGCTGGTAGGTTTAATTCTCACAATAATTCTTTGGATTAGCTATTCTAAAATGATGAAACAACAATGGTTAAAAGAACAAGCTGCAAAAATTTATACAAGTTAATAATTTTCTGAGAGCTTAATAGCTCTCAAATTTCTTTCATAATGAAATGAATCTTAAACTGTACTGATAAAAAAATACTTTGATTTTAAAAGAATTAATTTTCAAAATATGACTCATTACTTTCATTTACAGTAATTCTGGTAGGAAAATTTCTTTTGAAATAAGATAAGTTTTATTCTCTTTTGCTTCTTTTTCTCTTTTTTTCTCTATCTATTTGAATTAAAAACAGTTTACTTAAATATTAATCTATTTATAAATCAATTTTAGAATTTAATAACCAAATGATTATAAAAAACAAACAAATAGTTTAAATATTAGAACATCACATTAATAGATGATTAGAAGAAAATTCTAGTCGATTCTACATAGGATTGCCTCCTCACATTAGAGGTGAACTATAATGGCCGCACCACCAAAGAAACAAGCACCAAAGAAACCAGAACCTCAAAAAAAGAAATAATGAGTTGTTCGATTACGCTTAATTTCAATCGTTTTACCATGATTTGCAGGTAAGATAGTTGAATGCCTTAAATGAAAATTTAAGGGAGTTATGTATTGGATTAATATCTCGAATATTAACCCAATACAGATTTTCAACCAATTTTTTTTATTTTAAAAGGTATATAATTCTTCATTTTTCATACTTTATGAATATTTTTTGCATATTTTCAATCTTCTCAAAATATGGTCTATCCTCAATATCTAATAATTGTAGAAACCATCTTTTTTTATCTAATGAGCAATATAAAGCACCGTCCTCATCCTCTATAAAATAAATTCTATTATTGGGTTCGTAATAGATAAACGGGATTAATGGTTTTGAGTAATACTCTCTTTCCTTACCATGGTCAAAATCTTTTTCATATTCGTAGAGTGAATGATATAAAACAGCTACCCATTCACCTTCTTCCAAGTAATAAACTACTTCAACGTGTTCTTCATAAGCTTTAATAGTAGCATAAAATTTTACAATATCTTCTTTTATAATTTTAAATGTACCAATTTTATCTCTTTCATCGATATTAATTTCAGGTATTTTGTAGCTAGATAATGGCTTATTTTTGTAAGCTGTAGGATTTTCATTATCAACTATTACTCTCTCTATAATATCAATCAAATTTTTTGACATAAATTATCTCTTCCAATCATTCATTTAAATTTAACTCAACAAAATTATTCAAAATAACTTAAAATTGAATTTAAAAAGATAAAAAGAGATTAAAGGAGTATCTGTTATGCAACAAATACTTCTTCTATTATTTTTAAAGCCCAATCGATATTTTCTTTTGTTATAACTAATGGAGGAGCAAATCGAATGATATTATCATGAGTTTCTTTTGCTAAGATTCCCTTATCTTTCATTCCAACAGTAAATGGTCTTGCTTTACCATCAAGTTCTATAGCAATTAGTAATCCTTTACCTCTGACTTCAATAATTGGTACCTTTGTTTTCTTAGCAGCAATTTTCTTTAAACCATCCATAAAGTACTTACCCATTACATCTGCATGATCAGCAAGTTTTTCACCTATGAGAATATCTAATGATTTCATTGCTACAGCTGAACCAAGTGGATTACCACCAAAAGTCGAACCATGGATTCCTGGAGTAATAACATCGGGTCCCATAACTTCAGCGGTAGTAATAACAGCGGAAACAGGATAAACTCCACCACCTAGGGCTTTTCCTAAAAGGAACATATCAGGTTTAACATTTTCATGATCACAAGCAAATAATTTGCCAGTTCTACATAATCCTGTTTGGATTTCATCAGCGATCATTAACACATTATATTTCGTACAAATTTCTCGCACTTTTGTAAGATAGCCTTTTGGAGGAACTTTTACTCCAGCTTCACCTTGAATAGGTTCTACAAGAAAACCAGCAACATTTTCTGGACCAAGTTCAATGATAGTATTTTCTAGTTCTTCTGCATCACCATAAGTAACTACCACAAATCCTGGAGTATAGGGACCAAAATTACCAAAATATCTTCCATGACTGATATCTGTACTAAATCCAACAATAGTAATTGTTCTACCATGAAAATTATCTTTACAGACAATTATTTTTGCTTGATCTTTAGGGATTTTCTTCTTAAGATAACCCCAAGCTCGAGTTACTTTCAGGCCAGTTTCTACAGCTTCTGCACCAGTATTCATAGGTAAAGCCATAATTCCAGATTTCTTTGGGTCGTTTATGTGTGGTTTCATGATGTCACATAATTGTTTCAAAAAGGGACCCATTTTATCATTATAAAATGCTCGAGATGTCAAAGTAACTAGATCAGCTTGTTCTTTAAGTGCCTTAATAATCTCGGGATGTCTGTGTCCAGTATTATGACTCGAATAAGCTGATAAACAGTCCAAATATTTCTTACCTTCTGGGTCATACACCCAAACACCTTCAGCTTTGCAAATAACTACAGGTATTGGATGATAATTATGAGCACCATAAGTTGTATCCATTTCCATTAATTCTTTTGAACTTGGCATAATAATCAGACTCATATTAATTTAATAACCACTATCAAAGTAGTTATTGCAGAAAAATCCTTCTAACATATTAATAAAATTGTTGGAGATACTGAATAAGTAATATTGAATGTAATTTCAACGTAAATAAATATTTCAAGGAATAAAGAAAATAACATCATTTGATTATTTTTTCCACTTTTTAATCATTTAATATATAACAAAGCAATTTTCTAATCTTACCTAACTTTTATTTGTATTACCTAGCTTTTTATTTCTTGTTTTGAAATCTTAAGTACTACTATTTATGGATGAGATTACCTTTGAAGGAGATTATAAGTGAAATTCCCGATAAACCAGGAGTTTATTTCTTCTTAGATAATAATGGACTCATCCAATATATTGGTAAATCAGTTAATCTAAAGAAGAGAATCACGGACCACTTTAGAAAAGGTTCAGAGCAGATTTTCAAAAAAGTCATTTCAAAAGATAGGGATGAATGGCATACACCTATGTATACTTGGGATTATACTGCCAAATATCTCGAGAATATGCCATCACTTCTCTATAATAAGGAACGAAAGAAAAAAGAAAAAATCATTTCTAACACAAAAACTATCAAATATATCGTAACTGAAACTGAAGAGGAAGCATTAACTCTTGAAGGGAGTCTTATCTCAATTTTTCGACCTGAAATAAATCGTTTGGCTTGGAAATATCCTTTTATAGAAATTACTCTGGGGGAGAAGATTCCCCGAATACTAACTTCTTATCAACCTCTTGCTGAAGAGAGTTACATTTATGGTCCCTTCAATATTGCTTCAAATATTGATTTAGCTATGGAGGGATTCTTTATGATCATTCCAGTTTGTAATTCTGAGAATCCTGTTGAACCTAATGGTCGCTATCCACATTCTTGTTTTCGACATCAAGTTAATCGTTGTCTTGCACCATGTAAAAATACTGATTGGAATCCTATAGAATATATACAGCAGATTGACTTATTTATTAGTGAATTGGAAAATAATGGTCAAGGGGTTCTCAAAGAATTAAATCTTCAAATGCTTGAAGCTATAAAGGTAGAAAATTATGAAGGAGCAGCAATAATTCGCGATCGAATGCAAGCTATTAAAGAACTCTTTACTTACAAAGCAATGCCTACATTACTAAGAAAGTATTATAAGGAAATTGGAGAAATAACTACCCAAAAGACTAGCTATATTAAAATGGTTGATAAATTATTAGAAAACAATAAACAAACAAGATAACGAAGTATAACGAAATTTTTATAACAAGTATAGAAAAGAACCATCAATAAAAATATAAACTCTTTTAATGCGATTCCAACCAAAACATAAGAGAGATTTATATATAAACAAAGAATCTCAGAAGAACAAGGAGAAATACTAATTGGCTAAATTCCAACTAAATATTGGCAATCCAGAATCTGGCAAGACCTTCAAAACAATTATTGAAGGTGGAAAAGCTACCAACCTAATTGGCAAAAGAATTAGTGAAGAGATTGATGGAGGCCCAATTGGATTCCCAGGCTATTTATTCAAGATTACTGGTGGAAGCGACAAAGATGGTTTCCCAATGAAGTCTAATCTTGAAGGACCCATTCGAAAACGCATTTTAGCAACACACGGACCCGGATTCAATATTAAGGAAAGAGGGTTGAAAAAACGTAAACTTGTAAGAGGAAATGCTGTTAGTGATGATATTTATCAAATAAATATGAAAATCACTAAAATGGGCACAAAGAAAATTGAAGAATTAATAACTGGAGAATAGATTTGTTTTGAGTAAAGAGACCACTTCCGAAAAATCAACAATAGAAGAAGAAATTAAACCTGAGACTGAAAAAAGCAGTACAGAAGAAGTAAGTACAGTAAAAAGTACTAAAAAACAAACTGCAAATAAATCTTCGAAAAAGAAGGAAGTGGTAAAATCCACGCTAGATAATTATTCCGAAGGAAAGCAAGCTGAAATAAACATTGGCACCATAGGTCATGTTGATCATGGAAAGTCAACCCTTGTAAAAGCCTTAACAGGAACTTTTCCTGACACTCATTCTGAAGAACTTAAACGTGGTATTACAATTCGACTAGGTTACGCTGATACGGATATTCGCTATTGTCCTAAATGTCCTGATGATAAAAAATGGACTACAAGTGCAAGCTGTCCAGTTTGTGGTGAAGAAACAATTATTAAACGTAGGATTTCTTTTGTGGACGCACCTGGCCACGAAGTTTTAATGGCTACTCTTCTTACTGGTGCAGCGATTTTTGATGGCGCAATTCTAGTTATCGCTGCAAATGAAATTTGTCCACAAGCACAAACTCGTGAACACCTTGCAGCAATGGATGCTGTAGGAATTCAAAATATCATTATTGTTCAAAATAAAGTTGAACTTGTGACTGAAGAAGAAGCATTAGAAAATTATGAAGCTATTAAAAAATTTGTAAAAGGAACTGTTGCTGAAGGCGCACCAATCATTCCTATGAGTGCTGTTCATGGAGCAAATCTTGATATTTTAATTAAAACAATTGAAGATGTCATTAAAACACCAAAACGAGATGAAAAAGTAGAAGCTCGAATGTTTGTTGCTCGTTCTTTTGAAATTAATAAACCAGGTACTTATCCTGAGGAACTTTTAGGTGGAGTTTTAGGTGGCTCGATAATAAGAGGCGTTCTAAAAGAAGGGGATGAAATTGAAATTGTTCCAGGTATTCGTCAAGGCAGAAAATATACTCCCATCAAAACTACTATCACTAGCATTTATGCAGGAACATTAGGTCGAGTAAAAGAAGCAAAACCAGGTGGGTTAATGTCTATTCGAACTAATATTGATCCGGCTTTTACACGTTCTGATAATTTAGTAGGAAATATTATCGGTCTTCCTGGTAAATTACCTCCTGTTTTAGATGAATTAACTATTAAAATGAATTTAATGGATTTTGTCGTAGGAATGGCCGAACAAACTAAAGTGAAAAATCTAGCTATAGGAGAGCAATTAATGCTTAATGTTTGGACAGCTATTACTCTTGGAGCGATAACAAATATTGCAAAAGGCAATCTTGTAACAGTAAAGCTTGTTCGACCTGTTGCTGCTTCATCAGGAACTCGAGTGGCAGTTTCAAGAAGAATACAAGAACGATTCAGGTTAATTGGTTTTGGTAATATTGCATAAGTAATTTTCTGGGGGAGCATTTTTATGACAGTGGAAGTTATTTTAGATACCAATATTCTCATTTTTATTTCAGAAGGTAAATTTAATCTTCAAAGAGAGATAGAACGAATTCTTCCCCAAAAGCACGAAATCGTTATACTTTCAGCATGTTTAAAGGAAATGGAGTATTTAACTAAGAAACAACCTAAAATGGTTCAACATAAAAAATTCATAGAGAAGTTAATTCCTACCTTAAAATTAATTGATTTTAATCCTGAGAATATAATTGAAACTGATAAGAAAATTATAGCCTATGCTGAAAAACATAAAGATACAACAATTGTTGTTACAAATGATATAAAATTAAAAAATCTTTTAAGAGATCTAAATCTTCCTGTTATTTTTGTTCGTACCTATAATCATTTAGAGCTCGTTGGATTTGTAAAATAGCCATTATTCTCTTTGCCAAGATTCCTTTAGTTTTATAACTTTATCTAATGTCACTTTAGCATTAATATCCAAGATGGTCACTTGTACACCTGCTTGTTCTAAGAGTGAAATACCTTCTGTATCAGAATAATTACCGGAAATTACTACTCTGTTTATCATAGCATTAATTATCATTTTTGCACAAATTTTGCATGGATAACCAGTAACATACAAGGTAGCATCTTTTGTTGATTCACCATGAATCGCACATTGTATGATAGCATTCTGTTCACTGTGAACTCCTCGACAAACTTCATGTTTAGTACCACTTGGTATACTTAATTCATCTCGTAAGCAACCAATTTCTATACAATGAGGCATATCCTTTGGTGCACCATTGTAACCTGTGGAAATAACATGATTGTTTTGGACAATTACTGTACCAAATTGTCTCCGTAAACAAGTAGATCTAGTAGAAACTAATTCAGCCATTGCAGTAAAATATTCATCAACTGTTGGTCTTGTTCTCAAGATTTTAGTGTTTTTTTGGTCTGTTTTTTTGGACACCAGCGATACCTCTTTTAATAAAAAAATGGTAAATTAGATTTAAGTGTAATATTATATGTTTAATAATATTCTTCTGGAGGGATAAAAATAGCTTTTAGTAAAGATAGCCTAAAAAAATTCATCGAAAAACGCAGTGACGCTGATTGGTATCTAAATTTTATTAGAAGCTCAATTGGAGCCATTCATTATGATATTCTCAAGGATTATATTTTGAAATATTTGCCTCCTGAAGGTAGTTTGATTTTAGATATAGGAATAGATCCAGCTATTTTTTCCGAGAAAATAATCCAATTGAATCGTAAAATAACCATAGGCGATATTTCAGAGGAACAACTACAAATAACTCGAGAGAAATTCACTAATTCAAAATTAGCTTCGCAAGTTGAAGAATTTTCTTTATTAGATTCTTTTTGTGAATTAACCCAATTTGAAGATGAAACATTCGATATGGCGATCAGTCTTTTTGGGACTTTATCGTATACATGTGAACTTAAGTATAAAATGTTCACAGAGCTAGTTCGAGTTGTGAAAAAAGGTGCACCAATAATTATTACGGTTAAAAATAAACTTAATTATTTACGACAATTAGTTCTAAACGAACAGGTTGAAAAATTACAAGAACCTAATAAATCTGGGATTTTGGATTTTATTACCACTAATATCAAACAGTTTGATGAATATCCCGAAGAACCACTTTATTTTGCTTTTAATAGTAATGAATTAATGGAAATGATTACTTCTAATTCATGTGAAATTTTAGAATTAAGTGCTATTAATCTTCTTTCACCCTTTCCTAATAACACCTTAAATAAACTTATAGAAAACGAAGAAACATGGCAAACTTACATCGATATAGAAAAGAAAATCGCTACTAATAGATTTCTTTTAGATTCAGGTGATGAAATTTTAGCTATAGCTAGAAAGTCTATTATTTAAGACAAAATTTTTCTTTCATATGAGCCAATATTGAATAAGGAATTTTCATACTTCCAATGAACGGTCCCTCATTTAATGAACCATGACAATCACTTCCACCAGATTCCAATAAATTATATTTTTTCGCTAATTCCTTGAACAACTTAATATTTTCTTCTGTATGGGAAGGATAATACACTTCAATTCCAGCTAATCCTTCCGATGCTAAATCTCCTATGAATTCATCAAGAAGAATTTCTGAAGAAATATGCCCTGGATGAGCTAAAATGGGGATTGCCTTTATTTTACAAAGAAATTTTATTGCTTCCTTTGGTGTTAATTTAAATCGAGGAACATATGCTGGACCATTTCTTCTAAGAAAATTAGTGAATACAAGATTTAATGATTTAGCATATCCTTTTTTAACCATGATTTCTCCAATATGTGGTCTACCAATTACTCCATTTGAAATCTCTTTTATTTCTTCTATAGTGATTTTTGGACCAATATTCAATTCGTTTACTTTTTCGATAATTTTTTTCGCTCGAATTTCACGAGCATTCAAAATTTCATAAGTGAGTTTCTTTAATTCAGAATTTGTATGATCTACAAATAATCCTACAATATGAATGCTCTCATCATAGATTTCAGTACTAAATTCAATACCAGGTATAATTTCAATGTTTTCAGATTTAGCTGCTTCTATTGCTTCCTCAATTCCATCTACTGTATCATGATCAGTAATGGCTATTGCTCTTAATTTTAATTGTGAAGCAATTTTAACAACTTGATTAGGACTAAAAGTTCCATCTGAAGCAGTAGTATGTATGTGTAAATCAATAGTTGCTTTAGTTGTATCAATACTCTCAGTAGTTGTCGAAGGTTCCATAACAATTTGCCTTCAATAAATTTAATCGAGAATATCTTCCACAATTGCTGCTGCAATAACACGACCTTTTTTCCTCAAAATTACACGACCTAATTTAGGAATATCAGTTTGCTTTTCTGCAACAATTGGCGAATTCACTTTAAGAATTATACTAGCTACTTCATCGGTAAAAATCATAATTGTTTTACCATCAATTTCTCGAGGAGTTGCTTTATAACGGTTGTTTGTTCTGTAGACTTTTATGATCGATTCAACTTCAGCTTCAACATGATCAGAACCAATATGGAGAATAGCAATATTGCCTAAGACCAAAGGTTGTAACCCTAAGTATAGGAGTCTTACTTGTATTCTTGGTTTTGAAGTGGGCATTTTATTTGTTAAACCAATAACCGCTCCTCTTCGCAAATCATCTTCCCCATCACCTTTTAGTAAGAAATTAATATCCATACCAGAACTTGCTTCAGTAATCTCATCTTCTTCGTCCCAGATTGTTCGAACAATGGCAGTTCTTATTCCTGGAGCAACTACTATCTTATCATTAACTTTAATTTTTCCACTAATAATTCGTCCATAACCTATAAGTCCGATTCCTGGTTCTTGATAAGCGTCATAAACAACCAAACGTAATTCTCTATCTGATAGGTCGTCAGGCATAGATATCTTGCTTATAGCTTCTTTTAATGTTGGACCTTTGTACCAAGGCATGTTTTCACTTGGAGTAACTAAATTCTCTCCTGTGAGACCACTTAAAGGAATGAAGGGTATATTATCTACAGTTTTAACCCAAGGACTTTGAATTCGATCAAGAAAATCAATTAAGATTTTTTTGCATTCCTTGAATCGTTCTTCTGAATAATTTGCATTATCCATTTTATTAATTACAACAATAACATCTTTAATTCCTAAAACAGAAGCAATAAGAGTATGTTCTAAAGTTTGTCCTGATGGGGTAATCTCATCGCCATTTTCTAATCCAGCTTCAATTTCTCCACGACTTGCACTGATAACAAGTACACAAGCATCAGCAGTACTCAAGCCTGCTATTGTATTCTTAGTAAAATCTCTATGACCAGGATTATCAACTATAACGAAATTTCTATTATCAATATCAAAACGTCGAAATGCAATATCCATAGTTTTGCCTTTTTCTTTTTCTTCTTGAAAAGCATCTAAAACATAAGCCCATTTCCATGAAGACATTCCAAAACCGTTAGCATCAGATTCGTTTTTCTTCATGACTCTAGGATCAACTGCACCAATATCATAAAGAAAATGTCCCATTAGAGTAGACTTTCCATGATCTACATGACCTATGACTGCTATACTTGTCAAGATTTTCTTTTCTGCCATACAAACATCTTCTTAGTGTTTATTTTTCGTGCCATAAATAATTTATTATTTAATGATTCTTTTTTCTTAGAAGAAAGTGGGTTTCTCAGCAAGTTCTATTATTGGTAGATAGCTCCATTTCATTGTAGTTGGAGTTGCTTCACAAAATGACCATTTCTCTCCTTCAGTAGATTCATATTTAATAAATTTACTTTTTTCAGGTTTTCCATCCATTTCAACATAGAAAAACATTGGAAGACCTCTCAAATCAAAATAACCTGCAACGCCTGTTAGGAAACCAATAAAATATTTTCCTTTATCCTTAAAGAATAGGAAATTTAAACCATGATTTCTTGCTGCACTAAAGAAAGCCATTCTCACTAAGTCATCGATTGTAGCTAACTTCATTTTTAGTGCAACAGGTAATGAGTCTTCTTTTATCATTTTACTTATCCTCTTTGTGTTGAACAATTATAATTGATTTAATTGTTTTTCTATGTGTTTCCTTTATAAGGAGTTGTCGCTTAGATTTATTTCATGAGAAAGATTAGTTGATTTGTATCTTACTCATCAAAAAAGACCTTTCGTAATCTCTCATCAGATCTATAAATCATATCACCAAAACTTTTGGTTATAGCATTTTCAAATTTCTTATAATTATCCAAACAACCTAAATCAACATTAGAAAATTGAGTAGCAAATTTATCAGCTATTGATTTCATAATTTCTTTAACAATATTTGTTTTATCAGCACTATCACAGATGCAATATATTGTAACAATTTGGTTACTTGTAAGTTTAATTTTATAAAGATAAATTGAATATTTTTTCATTCGGAAAATTTCCGTTTCATCATTAAAAACTTCAATAGCGAATGATTGAATAGCCTCTAGCAATCCAGTAGTTAAAATTGTGCTTGTGGATCTTTCATCATAGTAACTTTTCTTCACTATGGGAATTCCACCAAACATTACACCAGATTCTAAAACTGCCAAATAGCTACAACCTTTGAATTTTTTTTGATAAAATATTGTAGTCTCCTTATTACTTAAGGATATATAGTTTTCTTAAACAAAAATATTTCTCGAAAAGAATTGTATTTTATGATTAGTTGAATTATTCTTGTATTTGTTTTTGGAATTTTCTTAAAATCCATGGCTTTTCAATCATTTTTATGGTATTAAGAGCTAATTTCATAGTAGCGCGTTCATCAAATACTAATGCTAATTTTGCTACTGCTCGTAAGTGATGGATCAACGTATCAAACCAACGATAAACATCTCCTGGATAAGCATATAGATTATATCGACTTGTTAATTCACTGGAAATCTTTCGTAGATTATTATTCTCCAACCGCAAATCAACAAGTATTCTTGAAAGAGCTTTTTCCCCACAACCACACCAAGGATTATCTACACAAGCGCAATTAAATATCTCCATATTCCATTTCCCAAATGTATTTATTATCAACCTGGGAAGGCTCGATCTCTTTTCAAGTGAAGATTCCATATACTCTAAAACAGAACCAGAGAATAAATTAGAACCGATATGACCGCTTCGAATTGTTTTTTCAATCTCTGCATGTATTTTTGCATCAAGAAATATTGAAGTGAAAGGTTCAAAAGCAATTGCAATTTCTAAAGGACTTGATACACTTAATTTAAGTTTTATTTCACCCGCTTGTTTTGGTGGCAAAAATGTTCTTGCTGTTGCTTTTCCTAATTTTGTAGCTCTAGGTCCTTCTTCGTAGATATTTATCATGTTGATATCTTTTAAAGCAGTCAATGATTCCTTTAATGTCTCAGCAGGACCAATTAAATGATTATAATAACGAACTAATTTCTTTAATGAAGCATCTTCTAAAGCAACAATTCCAGATAAGATTTGTTCGAGCTGCCTATCCCCTTCCATTAATGGCTCAACAGGTTCAATTGGCAATGTTAATAGCTCGAAAGCAACAGAATCCTCTGTTTTTTGCATAGAACTATGATATTTCTTATTTGGTTCAACTAATAGAACTGCCTTACCTTTATCATGATACCCTAACCTACCAGCTCTTCCTATCATTTGATGAAATTCAGCTACAGAAACCCAATTAATACCCATTGCTAGTGATTCAAAAATTACTTGACTAGCTGGAAAATCAACTCCTGCACCTAGTGCTGCTGTTGTAATTATTGCTGCATAATCACCTTTAGCAAATCCAAGTTCAGCCTTTTTTCTTTCTTTGTAGGTCAAACCAGAATGATAAACTATTGATTTCAATCCACTTCTACTCAATTTAACAGCAAGCTCAAAACAATGCCTTCTTGAATTAGTAAAAATAATTGATTGACCAAAATAACCATAACTTGATTTTTTATTATATTCTACACGAACTAAATCCCGTAAGAATATCTCCTTTTCATCTTGATCTTTTGCCATAACAATATGGCGCTCTAAAGGAATTGGTCTCGCATAATGAATAAGTAAATCTAGCCCCAACTGCTCAGCTAATACTTCGGGATTACCTATAGTTGCTGATAAACCAATAATTTGGGCTTGAGGAAATAATGATTTGATTCTAGCGATAATACCATCAATTTCAGGTCCCCTTTCAGCATCATTGAGCATTTGTATTTCATCAACAATAACTGTTCCAATATTTTGTAAAACATCTTTCTTATTATTTCGCAAAAGGAGATCAAAAGCTTCATATGTTGCAGTTATGATATCAGCATTTCGATAATCCGTATCAATAATATATTCTGCTTCATCACCTACATCAATCCTACTCATCCCTACACGGATTGCTACCCTCAATCCTTCTTTAGTGTATTTTAATTTGAAATCTTCATATTTTTGGTTTGTAAGTGCTACAAGAGGACTCAAATAAACCATTGATTTACCATGTAAGGCTTTATTTATACCTGATAGCTCACCTATGAGTGTTTTTCCACTACTTGTTCCCGCTACAATGAGTAGATTCCTATTATTCATCAATCCTGCATCAATAGCTTTTACTTGAATGGGTAAAAGTTTCTTAATTCCTGCATCCTTGAGTATTTGTTTCATTTTACCAGGTAATGGTAAATTGCTAATTGATTTTGATTCCTTTAAGTCATCTATGTCACCAATAGTATCAAATATCGTTAATTCAGGATTATTTGCTGGACGAAAATTATAATCAAAAACTTCGAGTACTTTATCGACATCTCTAATATTATTAAGTATTTTATGAAAATGTTTTTTACCACTTGTTGTCAAATTAATTTCTTTTGTTGAGATATCCTTATCTAATTCATCTCGAGCACATTGTTGACAAGCTTTTCTACCTGATACAAAAAATTCACGTTCATCGGTTAAAAGAGTCACTCTTTGATGATCAATCATACACAGACGACAAATCTTTCTAATAGTAGGTTCATTTATGTTAAAGGTTTTAAAATATTCTTTAAATAAATCATAATTTTTTGGTTGATCATCCAATGAGAAAATTATTCCCTTGGCTTTTCGTAAAACATCAGTAATATCTTCTGGATGTTTATATTCACTTCCTGCCTTACTAAAAACCAAATATTTGTAAGGACGTAAACGACCATTCTCTATGGTAAATTGTATTTTTGCTCTTTCTAAAGGTTTAATTCTAGCTGATTTAGCTTTCGCTGGAAGGATGAGCATATTAGTTTGTTGTGTTTCTTCCTCAAATTCCAAAAGAAATACATAGTATTGGAAAGCACGACCAGACATAGCATCAATTCCATAGATTGTAAAGATAGAAGATATTCTATTGTTCTTAAATCTGTGTAAAAATAAGTAATTAATCGTTATTAAGGATAATAGCTAGCAACAATATATTTTTTATTAATTTTCTTTTGCTCGATCTCAAAATTGTGTTTTGAAAGAGCAACATTATAGAAGTCAAAATTTCGATAATGATCTATAGAATCAAAACACATAGCTAACCATTCAGCTAGGAGAGTATTGTTTGGTTGATTAACAAAAGGAACATATAAGAGAAGTCTAGTTCCCTTTTTTGCTGTTTGAGAAGCTAATGTAAGGTAACGATCTAAATCATTCATATTAAAACCAAAAGGATTAAACAGGTAAATCAAATCAACTTTTTCATTCATTAATTGATTTACTAATTCAGAAGGATATTTGCTTTTAGAGGTCAAGTTTGAACAAGCATATCTTTGAATAGTATATTCATAAGCTTCCCATAAAGCAGAATTTAATTGAATAGAAAAGATATTATTTTTAGGAAAAAGAGTGGATAGTTGATATGCTGAATGCCCCAATCCAAAATCAATATTTAAGATATTCTTTGATGTGCTATTTGATTCCATTAATGAAATAGCTTCTGAGCGAATTGCTTGCAATCCTTTTGAACTGTCAATTGTATCTAAATAGTAGATAAATTTGGAAATGTCCAATTTTTGTATATCATTATGAACAATGTCAAGGAAATATTTGGCTAAATGTTCCTCAAAAAGAAATACTTGATAGGCTCCTAATGATTTAAGATTCTCTAGGGATGTTGTTTTAGAAGATAATGAACGACGCCATTGTTCTACTAGTGAGTATATTTCACCATTACGTTCAAGATAACCATTCTCCGAAAGATGAAAGACCATTTTACTGATAAAATCCTTTTTCACGTAATGTTTATCATGACAGACAATAGCAATATCTAGCGGGGATTTTAACATTATATCAATACCTTCATCCTCAACAATTTTTTTAGCAATATGAGCTGAAAGAATTGATTTATGTTCAAATATTTCATTGGTCAATAGAGTCACACCTATTACCTAGTTTCATTAAGCATAATGCATGTAAACTAATTACTTAAATATTAAATAAATATCTTGGTAGGCAACAAAACTAATTTTTAACAAAAAATAATCTAAGGGAAAGACTTTTTTTATATAGTTAAATACAAAAACATAGATATAAAATCTAAAACAAGAAAAAAATTGATATAATAGAGAGAATGCGTAAAACGTGAAGTTTTTATTTATTATATTGAATAATTTTCTAGAAACATAGAAGGTACTTACAGTGTCTAAAAAAGTATTGAGAAGTGTCGGTATAGACCTTGGTACTAGTACTATCAAGATGTCTTCCAACAATGGTGAATCATTGATTAAAATCCCATCCATAATTGGAGATCCAAATCCTGGATGGACGGGTATGACTTTAGATAAAACGTTGGAAACAAACCTAGTACTAGAAGAAGGAGGACAAACATTTTTTGTAGGAGAATTAGCTCGGTTACAGAGTGAAATTAAACGTGCCTTAGCTTCTGAAGGTAAAATGAAGAGCATAAAAGATGCTGTTATGGCTATTAAAGCAGCTCTTTCATTGTTTATCAAAGGAGATGGGGAACATATACTCGTCGCTACAGGGGTTCCCGTTGCAACCTCACAAGAAGAAATGTCTACTCTCTCTAAAGGTCTCTCTGAAGAGATGCAAATAAATGTCAAAAATGATGCTACTGGTGAAACTTTCAGTTATGATGTCACAGTTGAAAAATGTTTAGTGCTACCAGAGCCTTACGGTTCTTATTATCAAATACTTAAAACTTCAGGAGAAAGTAGAGCAGTAGATGCAATCATTGTTGATATTGGTCACGGTTCGACTGATATTCTAACAGTCTATCAGGGACGATTAATGAGAACAGCAAGTGGAAGCTTAGAAGAAGCAGTTGATACTCTTACCACTCGAATGGCTAGATCTTTACAAGAACAAACTGGTAAAATTATTAGACCATTTGATTTAATGAGAACGATTGAGAAAAATCTAAAAGCAGTAATGGTTGGTGGTCAACAATTTGATGTATCAGAAGTAAAGAATTACTATATTGAAAATATTTCTGAACTAATTATAGATGAAACTACCAGACTATTAGGTACTCTACCTCCCGACGCTTGGATTGAGCGCGTTATCCTAACTGGTGGTGGTGCTTATGTCTTTGGTGACGTTCTCAAACAAAAAATGTGGGAAAGCAATATAGTGAAATCCCCTGAAGAAGTAGTTGTTCCAAGTAATCCTGTTATGTGCAACGCTATGGGTTTCGAACTCATAGCTCAATCTCGTATGAAATCAGAACAACAATCTACTAAAAATAAGTAAAAAAGAAGCAATCAAATCAGTTTGATTAGCTTCATTTATTTCTTTTTTAGCTTTTTTTCTTTTAGCTTAATTAACAAGCTAGTTTGGTGTTTTAATGTAGTAGGTTATCCTCATTGAAATAGTTGGTCGCTCTACTCGTTCGTTTACATGATAATTAGTATTAACTATTTTTTCCGAAAAAATTTCCTTAAGAGATTTTTTCATTTGTTCTGCATCAATTGAGGGATAAGAATCAGTAAAGAAATGAATGCTATTATTTACTGTTCTAAAACGAATAATATCTATTGCAATTAATTCATTTTTATCTAATTCTTTAGTTAATTTTTCTCGCATGTAAATTTCTTGAATATCATCCCATGGTAAAGCTTTCCAATTCAGAACATTTCTCACAAAGACATTTTTGCCTTCAAGTTTCAAGTTTGAATTTATTGTTCGTAAAAATACCATTGGGAATTGAATTAGTAAAAATCCACCAAATAAAACAAGAAAAATACCAAAAATTCTCCAATACATGGTATTTTCTTCAGGGGGATTAACAAAATAATAAATAGCTAAAGCTGTCATCATTCCACCAATAACGAAATTTATCATAACTGCAATGATGATTTTTATTCGTTTGATTTTTCTAGGAATGGAATAATTATATCTTAATGGTAAATCCTCGAAATCTTCATTTTCCTCTTTCTTTTCATTCAATATAACCACTTCTTCGGTATTTACCTCTTCAGTTGAAACATCTTCTTTATTCAATCTAGTCACCGTAGTATACTATTTAGTATAATAACAATAGAAATATTTTAACATTATTTTAAATCTTGAACAATCTATCTAAGAAAAACTGATTATTACGAAAATACTAATAAAATACCTATCTTCAAAATAACGAAGAATATCAAAATAATTATTAATCAAAAGAAAACTCAATCTTTTGTCCCTAAATCATTTTAGGACTATAATTGACTTCATCAATTAAGCAGAGGTTTCAAAAAAAAAAATGGGTGCATAAAATGTTCAAACGACAGAAACCACCAAAACACATTTTATTTCTTGGAGAGAAAAATGAAACTCGAGATTACATCATTGATATTATAAAAGAATCAGTTTTGGATCCAAAAGAAAAGACAACAAAATATACTTTTAGTGCAGAAGAACCTGACTTTGATAATGCGTTGAGATCTGCTCTGCTTAAAAAAACAGATGGAGCAATATTCATAGTTAATTCTGCAGACACAAAAGATTTGTCAAAGATTAAAGAATATCTATGGGAAATGTTTGTTTGGAATGAAGAAGCAAGAAATATTCCAGTTGAAATTCTTGGTTATAATGCAGAACGAGATATAGCTTTAACCACATCTGAAATTATTGAAGCTTATTCATTGATCAGACTAACTGATCGTTTGTGGAATGTAATGGAAATTCATGAAAATAAAAAAGAAGATATTAATGCCAGTTTCAAATGGATGGATGATTATATCGAAGTCTTGGGCATTAAACCTAAAATATTGAAGAAAAAATCACCTCCATCAGAAGGAAAAAAAATTGGTGAAAAAACAGAAACAAAAAAAACTGAAAAATAATTTGTGAGAGTATAAAAAATGACTGAAACAATTGCTTCATTAGCTAAAAAAGGGTATAAAGGGTGCTCTGTTAGGAGATTACTAAACGAACCTGAACTCAGAAAAGAGATTAATGATGATCCTGCAGTTCGAGGTAACGAACATTCCAAGGGAATTGTCATGGATAAAATAGCTGTATCAGGCAAGGTCCTATTAATTGGTCCTACAGGTGAAGCTAAGACACTCTTTGCTAGAACAATTCTAAAACATCTAACAAAGGCTATCAATCAAAGAAAGTGGCATATATCTGGTTGTCCATTCAATGAAGATGCTGGGTATTTGGTTATATTAATTGAAACCTTTAAGCAAGACCCACAAGGTTCTGCTGAAGTTTTACAAAACTTGTGTCCTTTCTGTAAAAAAACTATTGAAGAATCAATTAAAAAAGTAATTTCACAAGATGTTAATCTTAATAGAACAGCTGAAATTGTTGGCTTAAATACAGATGATGTTATTAAAGCATTACAAGCTGTAAAAGCTGATAAGACTATTGTAAATGTTGCACAAATTGATCCTAGAAATGATCCTGAAGGACTGTATATGTTGCTTGCTGGTGTAGAAAACCTCGAACAACTCTTTGGCAGTCAAACCTCAACAACTTTCTCACCTATGGCTCATAAAGTCGGTGTTCTCTCTCAAGGTTTTGTTGTTGTTAACGAAATTCAACGTTTACCACTTAATTTCCTTGAAGCTTTAATGGGTTTCCTAGAAGATCCAAGTGGTATAAAATATGCTATTCAAGGAAGACCAGTTTTTGTAGATGGTGCTATGATCTTCACTTCCAACGCTCCTCTAAGTGTTTTTGGTGAAGAAGCTCAACCTATTATCAACCGTATTCCTGAAGTTCTCTGGCCTGCTAGAACAAAACTCGAGCGTATAGAAATTGTTGAAGATATGTTCAAAGAACATTTAACTTTAAACCTCTATGAGATGACTGCTAATCCATCACTAATTAAATTACTTGAAAATGTCAAAGCTTTTGGTAGTAAAGGTGTGAGCAAATTAGCCATTCAATTTATTGCCTTAATGGCTGACCTCTCAATACCCAATGCATTAAAAGCTGGTGAATCAGAAGCATATGCTCGTAAAAAGGTTACTCGAGATATGTTCTTCAAGTCCTTAATTGACATTCACGATCCCGAAAGAACTCCTCATGTTGACTTACGTACTCTCTATAGTCTAATTGGTGAGACCGTCTTACGTAAAGACGAATTCTATCACCAAGATGAGATTGCTATGTTAACTTTGGATGATGCAAAAAGACTTGTTGAATTGTTTGACATTCCAAGAAACCTCATTAATGATTCGTTACAAGAAGTAAAAGCTATGTTGAGACGATCCATTAAATCAGAGGGTGAACTCACTACAGTGGAATCTATTTCTGAAGATATTGATAAAATGAAAGCTCTTACTGATGAAGAAATATCTCAAATCATTATCAAATATGAAGGAATGGAGAAACAACCAAAGAAGGTTCAAGAAAAAGTCATTGAGCAACTAAAAGCAAGTTATGAACAGTTGCTATTAGTCGATCATATATAAAATATCAGATAAAAAAACGAGCAAAATAAAAAATGGAGAGCAGATGATATGCCTCATAGAATACACATGATCACTCGCGAAAGGTTTTCGGACCCATTCACCATGTGGCGCGATCCTGATTTTGTGTTTGATTTTGCCGATGCTGCAAGTGTATTACAAAAATGGCGTGACCCTAGGAAAGGTCAAAGCTCTCGTGAAGCTCTAGTATTAGGCATGGCTTTAGAAAATGCCGTTGCAGTGAAAAATATTCAAAGACGATTATTGATCACTCCCTTAACCCCCCTAGAAGAAGAGGATCTAATTCGTGAATTAGATATTCTCGAATATCTTGGTAATAATGCACTACCTGATGCTTTATTGAAAGTTAATATGGGTGAATTACAAACTAAAGAGGAAATAGAAGAATTCATTCAGAAACATCTCAAAGGGTTTGAAGGGTCTGCAGAATACAAAAAGCAATTGAGTGAATCGCTCCGAACACTTGAAGAACTAACTGATATTGAGATTACTGATCGGTTTGGTCATAAAATGCGTATAAAACGAGAAGAAGTAATGGATTTCTTAGGCAATCAACTAGGTAGTTGGTTAACAAGACAACTTCCTGCCAGACCAATAACTGATACTATTGTTCGTCCTCGAGGTAAAATCCATAAAAAGAAAACCTTCCAACATTCCATTCTAACTTCTCAACATATACCTCCTAAATCAATCGATATCGATGATATTGTTGTTATGAAGAAAGATAGAAATGCTCAGATATACTTGATTGTTGATACCTCTCAATCTATGAGGAATGCAGTTCAAAATACTCATTTCTCCAGATTAGAAGGAGCACTATTAACATCCCTAGCTATTTTCTATTACTTCAAAAAACAAGGAAGAACACGACGCTCAAATCAGAAAGCATTCAGAACAGCAGTTGTGCCTATCTCGAAAGCACGAAGAATTGTTTCTACTGATATGGAATTAGAAAGGTTCCTTTTAACAGCTACTGCTAAAGGAAGAACCCCAATGAGCGCTTCAATAAAAGCAGCAATCGAGCATGCTAGAATAAAGAAGAATACTCAAGATAGAGACATTCATCTAATAATTGTTACTGATGGACGTCCAAATGAGCTTATACCTGGTTATGAACCAAAACCATCTGCAAGTCTTCAAAATTATTTTGAGGATGAACGAGATGATATTGACCCTGTGAGCAGAAATTGTTACATTGAACTTAATAGTCTTCTAAGAGAAGCTACAAGAGATCAAAGTAGAACTTGGAAAGTTTCTTACTTCTTAATTGGCTCAGAAAGAATGAAATTCACTGATATTTGGCAAGATACTCGTAGAGCATTAAGAGGTATAACCTATCCAGTAATTATTGATCCATCAAGGATGGATGAATTAGCAAAAACAATTGTTATGGAGAGTATGCGACTTGGACAATCCACGAGTAGTTGAAATATATAAACAAGCGAGAAAAGACTTCGAAGAATTTGTTGGTGAATGTCCAGAGGATTATAAAGTACTGGTCTTCATTGATCCTGAGTTGCATGCAAGTCTATATCAAGTAATGGAATTGGGTGGAAGTCCACATGCGGTCTTATCACAAGAGATGATCGAAACACTACGAAAATCTCGAACGAAGAATTATCTTGCTGATGAATGTATTTCCGTTTTCCCAAGTAAACCAACGATGATCTATATGAGCCTCCCATTTGAACTCAAAGATACTCCTGAAAGGGATTTTACATTACGAATGATGTTTATACATGCTTTTGCTCATGCTTATTTCGCTGATAAAAGTGCTTCCAATGATAGTTACGTTCAAACACAAGTTTATCGTATGGACTTGATCATAAAAGAACTAATAATGAATAATGCCCATGGCTTAAAAGATAGCAGAAATATAACTTGGGGTTTACCTTATTTCCAAGATATGGTCGCTGTAATTCGTTTATTATCAACATTTGGTGTACAAGAATTCTATGTTCCTCCTGAATCTTCAAGAAAAGTATCACTCTTCCAAAATTTCATGCTAGAGATAATTAATTTCCTAAACAAGCGAGCTGATTTGATTAAGAAGAAAAATCTTACAGGAATCATTTCAGAAGCATTTGCAAATTACATTCATTTCTCTATAGGCGAAAAAATACTCGATAAAGGAGACTATCCATTTAGCAGTCTACCAAAACTACTCAAACCTATCTACGGTCCACCTATTAACAGATTATCTTATGAGTTAATAATGAAAGCTTTTGAGCAAATCAAAGATAACCCAAGAGATATTCTTAAAGCTATACTTGAGATGCATAGCGATTTAGATTTGATAAATAAAATCGGTGCAGGATCTGATGTAAGAAGAATCATAAAAGATCTCCGTGAAACAACTCAATCAACCAACGTTTATTGGCATGCTGACAGTTCAGGGTATTGGCGAAAGACTTGGAATATCTACGAAAATATTTGGGATCAATTAGATGACTACATCAAATTCCTAAACAAGAACCAAAGTGTTAATGTTGGTCAATGGCTCGAAGGAAGTAAAGCATTCCAATATTATGGTTATGTTACAGTAGACTTTAAACCAATATACATTTTCGAGATAGATGATGAATCCATCAGTTTAGAACAATTGCTTATCTTACACAACCATAGTTTGCTTTACCGTGAGAGTTTCATAATGCCAACACCTGGTTTTCCAGACATCATTATGTTCAAAAAATTGGATAGAATGGTAGTAGGTACATTATTAACAGTGGGTGCTTTAGATGAAAATCCAATCTCTCCTTGGGACGTACCAATCTACACTCGAGCAATTGATGTTTCTAAAGAACTCCTTGATTTTGTAGCATCACAAAAAACAGTAGAAGAAGTTGATGAAGAAACTGGCAGAGCACCTGATACGTTATACGGTTCTTCAGGTGTCAAGAAAAATATTGATTATACTCACCTCCAAAAAATGAGTCAATCAAAACTAGCTTCTGTAAGAGTTCTTATAGAAGAAATAGTTACCAAACAGGAGGTTACATAAAATGGCTTTTATTAAGAGAGCATTCCAACGAGGAATAGCAAAACGAAGACTTGGTTCTGAAAAAGAAATAGATCGAGTAAAAGGAGCATTAAAGCTACTAGAAGTTGGTGGACAACAATCTATAGATGCCCTAATAACCAGTCTTGAAGATCCTTCATGGAATGTTCGAAATGCTTGTTCAATGGCCATTGCTAATGTCTATGAACGTAAACCAAATAATGATTTGGTTAAAATATTACATAAAGAACTTAAGGAAGCCACATTAGCTAAAAAATTAGCTCTTATAGAATCAATAGGTAAGATCGGACATGATTCATCTCTACCAATTCTATTGGATATCTTAAAGAAAAGTAAAGCAGACCTTCAATATGCAGTGATAATAGCACTTGCTAATTGGGCTGATCTAAATCTTTTACCTGCTTTAATAGAAGTAGGGGATTCTAAAGATTATCTTACAAGAAGAGCAGCTCTAATGACTTCCTATAATATTATCATCGAAGCAATAGAAAACACTACACTTAAAGAACTTATGAAATTTTTCCATTGGATAGTTCAAATTTATGTTGAAACAGGATACCTTGGACCATTAATTATTAGATTCCTAGAAATACCAAAAGAAGAAATTGACAAACAGATATTTCCAATAGCATTGAATGAATACGAGTATAATTATATCAATGAATTACTCTTTGAAATTGATTTTGATCGTAAAAAATATGAAACGCTTCATGAGCTAGCTTATCCATTACTTTTCTGAGTAAAGCAAGGAAAAGTAAATGTTTTTTTTTACCAAACCAGAATTAATGTTAATATCAGAATATCTTTATAGGATTACAGCGATTTTCATAATGGCAAAAAAGGTTTTTGTAATTATGAATCTTTCAACGTTTAGAAACCTGTCCGAGACAGGAGATTTGCTATGGAAGAAGAATCGATAAATGTAACTGCAGAAAAAATCCTCCGGGACTTGATGGAACGATCAAGTGCATCGGATATAGTACTTACTACTGAAGAAGGATTGCCATGTTGCAGTGTACATGAGCATAAAGGTTCTATTAACGTTGAAGGAACTGCTGCATTATTAATTGATACCATAAAAAGTATCAGTACGTTATTAGCGCTTCAAAGTCTTGAAGATGAAGAGGATAATTTCAGACATATGAATATCCGAACCGAACAAGGAAGTCTGCTCATAGCACGTTCAGAACATTTTACTATGGCTATGAAATTTAAAGGACAAGCTGCTAGAAGAGCTGGTTTAGCTGTACAGCCAGCTAAGCGTACCCTTGAACAAATGGAGGACCTTTTTCGAATTTTTTTTTGAAAAATAAAAATCTGATAGATAAGGAATAGCTATTCGAAAAAAAATCTGTAAAAATTTTTTTTTATGTTTTAATCTCTAGATTTAATCTATGTAAATACGATTTTAGTATCATTATTCAAGATATATATGATTGTTTTTTAAAATAAAGGTTATTAATTTTGTGGGATGAAAGAGTTTGTCAGCTGAAATAAAAAAAAGCGGATCAAAAAAGAGTTTTTTTATTAGACAAATATTCGGTATATATTTAAAAGCAGGAAGAAAGAGGGTTATTTTATCTACATTATATGGTTCATTATTCTTCCTTCTTCTTATAGGCTTGTCTTTGATAGTATATGTTCACCGTTATCAAACATTTAACCAATTTTATAGTGAAGAAGTTAATTGGTTAAATGATGGTCAGATTAGTGTTATCACAAATGAAGAAAGATATACAAAAAGACAATTTTCCAATACTACCATGGAAGATATGATAAATGAATTTAGTTCACTAGTTGAAAGTTACATTCCTGGTATAAATTTTTACAACTATTCTGCTGCGATTAGTGCAGAAGTTTATATTCATACTAATAATCCGGATGAGCCTTGGTTAAACCAAGAACTTATGGCTGTTGATATTGAAACCTATAGTAATTTAAATCAATGTATTATTCAAGGACGAATGCCAGAACAAGCTAATGAAATTCTTTGTTTTAGAAGTCCTCAAAGTTATGTTAATTTGTATGATGTTGTTGCATTATATTCAAGCATGTTTAATGCTTATGAAACTGAAAATTACACAGTAGTAGGTTTAGTTGACTTCAGTGATCCAACAATCCTTCAAGCTCTTAATATATCAAATGATATTTTTTCATGGCATATTGATAATATACAGTTTTCTAATTTTGATAATTATTATAAGAATAATGTCTTCATATTACCTTATGCAAATTTGAAAAGCTATATGGAAAAAGCTGTTTCATATGATGGTATTCTTACATATTTAATGGATTTCAATTATGATGTTTCTACATTGAAAATTTATAAAATGAGTCATATTATTAATAACATCCCTACCTCAAGTAACCTGATAAATTCCCAAATTCTTGATTTAAAGATTATTTTAGGCATTGATTTTAAACTAAATATAATTGAATATTCTAATTTCTGGATGAATGAAATAGCAATAATACTTGCATTGAATGCTCCTATCTTTTTCATAATAGGTCTTTTAGCTGTGGTTATAATAACCATAGGAACAAAAGAACTTGAAAATATTTTTCGAAAGCTGAAACTCTTCGGATTGAGTTATAATTCAATTCGTAAATTGATAATTCTTGAAAACATCTTTTTTTCATTAACAAGTGGTTTCATAGCATATGTAATCGGTAATTTAATCAGTTATTTTATTATTATAAAAACTATAAGTGAGAATGCAAGCAATTTTTGGCTCTTTTTAATTGATCCTCTTTTATTGTTTAATCTATTTACTTTCATAGGTACATTTTTCTTTTTTAGCTTCTTTATTCAAAATAATATTGCAAAAAAAGCTGTAGGAACAGTTTCAGAAAGTTACAGACATAATAGAGGAAAAATAAGACAATTATTTTCTACGAATGAATTTAGACTCTTCGCAATTAGTATTGTTTTTTCTGTCATTTCTCTAAGTTTGTTTTTAATTTACAAATATACCAGTTTCATCTATGTAACGAATTTGATCTTTGTTACATTTTTTTGGTATATAATAGCTATAAGTGCAGCATTATTATTTGCCTTTATTTTTCTTCTGATAACTCGATTGATTTTATTGATTTGGTCTACAATCAACAAATATCTTTGGAAAAATCGTATATCATCTTTTTCAATGGGAATAAAACACCTTATTATGAGCAAACAAAAATATCAACCAATAATTTTCAGTTTGCTTAGTTTTGGATTTTTGTTTGCGCCTATATTAAATATGGAGCAGTCTATTAATAACCACGTACTTGTTGATGCCGAATTTAATGTCGGATTAACAGATCTTGTTATTTTTGATTGGTTAGACCCAGAAGATGAGCTAGATGCTGTATTAGATAGTATCGATGAAATAGCTAACTATACTGAAGTTGCTGTCTATAAATTCACAAACTCGAATCTTGGAAAGATATATCCTAATGCTTTTGAGATCAATCTATTGGGAATAGAATGATCCTAATGGATTTTTAAAAACAATTGATACATCTATTCTTAATAATTCAAATCCAAACCTTTTTTCCAATATTTTGGAATTAGAAAACGAATCCAAATTAATGTTAAATGAAAAATACGCCCAAAATAATAAATTCGAAATTGGAAACTACTTTTCTACTAAAGATTTTGTTCGTTATTATTACGCCAAGAATTATACTTATATTGGCTCATTTGAAGCTTTTCCCTTATTACCACTTCCTAGAACAATGTACATTAGTCAAAATTTTGTGAGTTTTAATCTTGTAGCAAATAGAGAATTAATCAAGGATATTGATAATCGATTAGATTATGAGACCAGCATTTCTTATAACTCAATTAAATTACTTAAATCAATTAATAATTGTTTTATTCCATTAATTAAAGCGAAGCTGAAACAATTTGATTTGAAAGCTATATCATTTGATGATATTAATCTAATAAGAAGAGCTAATATCAATTCATTAATGTTCGATTTTTTATATTTAATTGCAGGATTATCGGTATTAACTCTTATAGTGATAAGTAGTTACACTGCTAGAGAAATTTATCAAGATAGAACTATGGTTATTGAATCCTTTTATCGAGTTGGAGCAGTAAGAAAACAAATAATTAGAGCTTTCACCATAGAATTTCTTCTAATTATTATACTTCCATTAATATTAACAATCTTTACTTCGTTTACTTTAATCCCTACAATTGCAACTAGGCTCATTAATGTGGAATCTTTTTATACATCGTTTAAAATAGCTATACCCTTTTGGTTACTTATTTCAACTTTAATTGGAGGAATATTATTTTCACTGTTTGGTTGGTTACCAATCTTAATTACACAAATTTATCGTTATCAACCAGTTAAACAGGAGTAGGTAAAAATGATAGAATGTATCGATGTAATTAAAATTTATGAAGATCCCGTAACAAATACCCGTACTACTGCTCTTAGAGGTTTAGATTTCAAAATCAGAAAAGGTGAATTTGTTTCGATTATAGGACCGAGTGGATCGGGAAAAACATCTCTCATCAATATCCTTGCAGGTATAGAACCTATTTCTGGTGGAAAACTTAAGGTTGGGGATTATGAATTAGAAAATTTGAGTGCTGAAGAATTACTTAGTTATCGCATGAGAACAGTTGGCCTAATTCATCAATTCCCAGAGCGTTCACTTATCTTTAATTGTTCAGTTTTAGATAACATGCTTTTCACTGCAAGTTTCAATTTAAAAGAAAAGATTGCTAAAAGAACATTAGTTAATGAAATTTTAACCAATTTAAACATAAAACACTTACAAAAACAACGAATAAATAATCTCTCAGGTGGTGAATTAACTCGAACAGCAATAGCTTCTATGTTAGCTAAAAATGCTCCTTTATTACTTTGTGATGAACCAACTGGACAATTAGATAGTGAAAATGCAGAGAATGTAAAGACACTCCTTAGGCAAGTATCTAATGATTATGGCACAACAGTCGTTGTGGTAAGTCATGATCAAAGATTTCTGAAAGATGTTGATAAAACCTGTGAAATAGTTAGTGGTAGAGTAGGGATGCTTGTCCATGCAGATGATCAAACTAGTTTTGAAAATATTAAATTTCCAATGCGATGGAAAAGCTCCATAGATGCTTCTCAAAGTGTTAGAATTCCTAACGAAATTTTTGAGGTATTAAATTTGAGAGATGGATTGGAATTTATTCTAAATGAAGATTCTAAAGCTGAAATTAAACATCCCATGGGTATCGCTCCTAAAAATGCTAAATTACAAGAAAGAATTATAACCAGAAAATTAGATATACAACCTTTGCCCGATAATTACTATAATGGTAAAACACCTGTAATTACCATTAATGATGCTTCTAAAATCTATTTGAAAAGTACTCTTAAAATTATCGGAATTAAAAAAGTCACTTTGACAGTTTATAAAGGAGAGATAATCTATATTGTCGGTCCTAGTGGTTCGGGAAAAACAACACTATTAAAATTAATTACTGGAATCGAACCATGTACAGAAGGGTCAATCAATGTAGCTAATAATAATATCCATGAATTTTCTGATAAAAAACGAGCAATATTTCGAAGAGAAAATATCGGTATTGTTGCACAACAAGGTAATTTACATCCATTTTTAACAATAAGAGAGAACCTTTTTGTTAAAGATATTCTATCTAATAAGGTTATTAAAGTGAAGCAGATAAACCAAAGTGAAATCAATGAGGTATTATCCCATTTTAATATTGATCAAAGAAAAGAGCATTATCCCTTAGAAATCTCTGGTGGAGAACTTCAACGAGCTTCATTAGCAATTGCTCAATATAAAAATCCAAGTTTAATTATTCTTGATGAACCAACTGCTAATTTAGATAAAGAATTAGCAACATTAACAATAAACGAAATTAACAAATTTCACAAACAATATCAAATGACAACTATAATTAGCACTCATGATTTAAACATTGTAAAAGAGGGTGCTCGAGTTATCACTCTAAAAGATGGTGAGGTAGTTAATAATGGCCTAGCTCATTTATATGAAGGTTGAAAAAAAAAATCTAGGAATCATTTTGCTTCATTTTGATAAGTTCCATTATACCCAGAATTCACTTTTTTGGAAAGTATAAAAACTATTTGAGCTACGCGAGCATTTTTATAAATTTTCAAAGGACGACCAACAATTAACAATCCTTGACCACGACCAGAATATCCTGAATCCCACCAAGCACCAATTATTGTTGAACCCATTCGCATTAGTGTACTTCTTGGTTGAATAATTCCAACAGCATTCATTGGTACAGAGACTACTTCATTATAACGAACAATATAACTTCCAGGAGACAAAGACCAATATTCACCATTAGCTAATTTAACAGGCAAATTTTCAGGGAGAGACCTATTTGCATTATCAAAATCAATTACTCCTTCACCTTCTAGGGAAAAGATTTCTTTGACTGATAGATCAAAACCATTGACTTGTGATTGTGTCTTCATATCAATGGCATCTTTGATAATTTCTGAAAAATCACCCATCCAAATCGCTGTAAAATTACTGTCAGATTTTGCTGATTCTTTAGTCATAAAAACTTACTCCACTTGAATTACATTATCCTCTAATTAAAAATTTGGTGCTTCATTTAGAAATTAATTAAAAAATGAAAAATTTGGTCTAAAAAATAGTTTTTAACAGAAAATTACAAATAACGGTGTGTTATTCCTTTAGTTAATATATCAACTTTCAAATGTTGGTGTGATAAACTATGGAATTTATTAAAGTAAAAGATATCGAACCTGTTAAACAACCAGGGATAAATATCCGAGTAAGAATTATCGCCAAAGGTGAACCAAGAACTGTTAATACTAAATTTGGCAAATCAAGAGTTTGTGATTTCAAAGTTGGTGATGAAACAGGAACTGTAACATTCAGTTTGTGGGGAAGCAAAATCAATGAAGCAAACTTTGGTGATTTATTAGAGATTACTAATGGTTATACAAATGTCTGGCAAGGTAATCCTCAATTATCCTTAGGACGTGAAGGAACCATGAATAAAATTGAGGACCCAAGTTTTCCTGATGCTCAAACAATTTTAAACAAATTTCTCGAAGAAAGTATTGATGAAGATTAAGTTGATTATTACTAACTTCATTAGTTTCATTTCCATTATTTTTTCAGGTGCAATTAGATGACACAAGAAATTTTAACTTTACAACAGATACTTGCTCATTTAGAGGAGAATAGTGATCCAGATTCACTTATTGGTATGGCTAGAGTGGGAATAACTCCTGCTGATGCTTTTGGAACAAAAATACCCATCTTGCGTTCTTTAGCAAAAAAACTTGGTAAGAATCATTCCTTAGCACAAGAATTATGGTCTATTAATAAACGCGAAACAAGGATTCTTGCATGTATGATCGATGATCCAAAGTTGGTTACTGAAGAGCAATTAGAATCTTGGGTAGTGGAATTCTCCTACTGGGAAATCTGTGATCAGTGCATACTCAATCTTTTTGAAAAAACAAGATTTGCTTATCAAAAGAGCTATGAATGGTCAGAACGAGACGAGGAATATGTTAAACGAGCTGGGTTTGTTCTAATGGCAAGATTAGCTTTTAGCGATAGAATTTCTAAGGATGAGAAACTAGTAACATTCATACCAATCATAAAACGACAGATTTCTGACGAAAGAACAACTGTAAAAAAAGCTATTAGTTGGGCTTTACGAGAAATGGGAAAAAGATCATTGCAGTTAAATAAATACATCATAGAATTAGCTACTGAATTGCTAAAAAGTGAATCAAAAGCAACTAGATGGGTAGCAAATGATGTATTAAATGACATAACCAGAGAATCAGTTTTACAAAAATTAAATATCAATAAATTTTAAAGATAATGAAACATTAATGAGAAATGGATGTGTAAATTATATGGTAGAACCTCCACGATTACGAGTTCAATTTGACGCCCGAGAAAAGATCATACCTTTAATAATTGAGCAACATTGTAAGGGGAATTATAAATTAAATATAGTAAAACCTGAAAAAGAAATAGATCCAAAACCAGGTCCTATTAGAAGACCCACTTTTCAAGTATTGGATACTACAGGTGAATTAGTAGCATTTTTTAATCCTTGGGGTGGTGCTGAATGTTATAAGACTGAATTCAAGCACTTCTTTGAAAAAATGGTTGCTGAAATTGAAAAAGCAGCAAAAGATGCATTAGCAGAATTTGAAGGGATTTAATTAAATTTAATGAATGATTCTAATCTAAATTCAATCAAGATGATTTTTCCTTTTAATTAGAATGACACTCATCTAAAAAAACAAAAATTAAGAGAAAAAGAAACAAAAAAAATAAAAGAAAAAAGGTTGTTTTTTAAAAAACATATACAATTATTTCTGCTGGTAATAATAAAGTAAAGGTTATTTCAATATCATTTTTTATTTGTAAATTACTATAATATTCTCTACCATCACCAAAAATCATTATGTTTAATTGGCTTTTTTCATTAACATGGAAAGTAATGATTTGAATAAGATTTTCAGAAGCCTCTGGAGAGAAATAAATCTTCATATACTCAAGATTAGCTTTATCATCTATATAATCAACTTCTCCGCCTGAGTTTTCAAAAGTATTAGTGCTATTATAAATGTACGAGTACTCAGTTACTACATCTACAGTTGAAGAATTATAAACACTAATATCAAAACTGCTAATAATACTGCTTAGATATTTAGTAGTACTAGCCAAATCTTTTCTAGGGGCATTTTCTTTAGCATTTAAAGAAATACCTACTATACCACAACCAAATGAGAAAGCAATTAAAAATACTATAGAATAGCTTAGTATCTTTCGATTTCTATCACTAAGTTTTCTACTACTTTTATAACTAGTTTCTTCTTCTTCTTTTTCATAATCCAAATCTTCGTCGTTACTCATAATCATCACCGAATTAAATATTAATAAAAAGAATTTCTTCTTAACTAATAGTACTATTAACAACTTAATAATAATATGGTATAAATAATAAGTAGTTAGCTATCATTTTATTTCATTACTAATTAACAGCAGGTAGAACTTTCCGAAAGATTTTTTTGTTCAATAATAGGAGTATATCCACGCGAACAATGACCGCTCTGGCCCTTCTGATACCAGATGATGAAGATTTTGAGTGGATAGTTCGCGTATAAACTAACTACTATGCACCACTGGTCCAGCCTGGCAAGACTCGACCCTCCCAATTGGGTTAAAAGAAATCACTCAAAGAGAAAGGTCGTGACCCGGGTTCAAATCCCGGGTGGTGCACCAAAATATAGTAAAAAAATCGTTGCCTACTTCTTTTCTTGTGCTTCGCTTTCTTCAAGCTGCTTTTTATAGGCTATACGATATTTGGCATATTTTTGAGCATGTTCAATGGAAAATTTCGCTGGAGCAGGAGGAACAGCTTTAGCATTACATTTAGGACAAACTTCTTTGAAAGTATAAGTGCTGCAGTTCAAACATTTATGTAATGACATGATTATCACCTACTGCTAGATCAGAGTTAATTATTTCTTCCTAGTATAAGCATAAGTACCATGATACTTATCAACTATTTCTTCAATACGTTGGAGAGCATTATCAAGAGCCTTTTCAGCTACCTTATAATCCTCAGAGGTAACTTCGATAGCATATCGAGGACTGCCTTCAGTGTAAATTCTGATGGAAGTATTTTTCTCTTCTACATTATCTCTGCCAGCTATAAGAGCTTCTTGTAAATGAAATACCCCATCTCCACCTGGAATAGTTATTTCAGTGGTTCCTTTAATCTCAACTGTAGCAGCAATGATATTTTCTGAGGCAATTTTACGAATAACCTTAGCCCAAGCATCATCAATGCCGATATCTGTGAGCGCTTTTTGACTACAAGTTGAAGCATATTCTAGACCATAATATAACATATCATAATGTTGAGCTAAAATGTCAGCTACTTTGTCAGCATTAACTCGTTCTTCTTCAGGCATTTTCTCTACGATCATATCAAATAAGGTTTTAGCCGTTTGAGCTCGCTTGGATTCGAGAAGTTTGAGTTTTTTCATTTGATCAGGAACACGTTTGATACTAAGATCAACTTGTCCTTTGTAAGGATCAACTCGCAAAACTTTAGCAACAATTCTTTGCCCTTCTCTAATATGAACTTTAATATTTTTAACCCATGTTCGAGAAAGTTCAGAAATATGAACATAGGCTTGACGTTCACCAAATTCATCTAAGGATACATAGGCACCATGACTACTAACTTCTCTAACGGTTGCAACAACTAATTCATTCCTCTTCGGAAAACCTTCAATAGTCGTTTCAACATCACTGTCTGGATCGAATAAATCATCTTCCAAACGATTATCTTTATTAGACATTCTTTCTTCACATCCTTGATTGATTTAAAAAAGTAAATCAATTAAAAAATCTTCTATCAGATTGCTACCTCTACTTATTAATAAAATTAACCACACGGTATTTGATTTAGGAAGAAGCTATTTTAATAATTAAAAACATCATTTTTTAATAATAAAAAGAAAAAAAGTTTAAAATAATAGTAAGACTGACTTATGAAGTAGTTAATGCTTAAACATTTTTCGGAGTAAGATTGTATGACACAAAGAGATCCAACTGGATTTTTAAAAACGGAATATCAAGAATTAGTCGACAATGCGCTTGATTGGAAGCATAGAACATTAGAGAGTGGTTCCAACCCAGAATGTGTTATCGAAGGCAAAAAAGTAATTATGATGTGCTCAAATAATTATTTGAATTTAAGCACACATCCCCATGTAGTAAAGAAAGCACTAGAAGCAGTGGAAAAATATGGTGCTGGTTCAGGCTCGGTAAGAGCCATTGCAGGGAACATGTTCATACATGAAGAATTAGAAAGAAGATTAGCTGGATTCAAAGAGCAAGAAGCAGTAATGGTTACTCAAACAGGATTTGCTGCAAATGCTGGAGTAATCCCTACTTTAGTAACAAGTGAAGAAGATGTTATTATTTCAGATGAACTTAATCATGGGTCAATTATTGATGGTGTAAGATTAACAAAAGCACAAAGAGGGAAAGACTTCATATACAAACACTCAGATATGGGTGGATTAGAACAATGTCTAAAGAATGCTGAAAAAGTAAATGCTAGAAGGATTATGGTTATAACTGATGGGGTATTCTCCATGGACGGGGATGCCGCTAAATTAGATCAAATCCAAAAGCTCAGCGAACAATATGGTGCTATGATCTATGTCGATGACGCTCATGGTGATGGAGTTCTAGGCCGTAATAAGTCTGGTAAAGGTATTGTTGACCACTTTGGCTTACAAGGTAAAGTCCAAGTTGAAATGAACACCTTTAGCAAAGCAATGGGTACCGTTGGTGGTGCTATAACTGGTTCTCAAGATCTAGTTAATTATTGTCGAAATAAAGCTAGAACCTACCTTTTGAGTGGTTCTCATCCACCTGCAGTTGCTGGTGCTTCGATAGGTTCCATCGATGTTCTTGAAAATAAGGGTGGTAAATTTGAACCTGTTGTTGCAAAGCTTCTTGATAATTGTGATTATTTCAAGAAAGGAATAGTTAAGGTTGGATTCAACCATGCAATTACCGTAGCAGCAGCAAATACTCCTACCGGAATCACCCCAATTATTTGTGGTGAAAACGATACAGCAAAAGCAATGAGCAATAGACTTTTTGAGGAAGGAATTTTTGCCTTACCAATAGTCTTCCCAATGGTTCCTAAAGGCACAGCTCGAATTAGAGTTATGATGACTGCTGGCTTGACCAAGAATCATCTCAATACTGCTTTGGCTGCTTTTGAGAAAATTGGTAAAGAATTGAAAATTCTCTAATTAGAGAATTTTTTATCCTTTTTCTTTTTTTATCTTTTCGAACAAATTTTGTAAAATAATTTTTTTAATCAGAATTTTGAGTTATCTCATCAAATTCATATTCCTTTATTTCCTCAAGGAAATCTGTGATGAGTTTTTGAGCCATGATGAATATGTGTTGTTCCTCTGTTGTATCATCAAAAATTAATTTTAATTCAAGAACATGGAATCCTGTTTCTTTAAGCATTTCAATATTAGTTCCAGCATCAAAACTGGACCAATACATTTTCACACCAAAGAAATCATCGACAACAACACCTGGTTCATCTGAGGTACCAAAACACAATAATGCAATTCCATTTGGTTTCATCATTCGGTAGAAGTTTTCAAGCAATCCCATATGTTCTTCTCTTGGAACATGTTGTATTGCATAGTATGAAACTATTCCATCAAAATAATCATCAGGGAAAGTTAAGGTGGTCATGTCCTGCCAAATAAATTCACAATAGGGAAGATTCTCTCGAGCAATTTCAATTTGCTTTCGAGAAATATCTACTCCAGTAACTTTGAATTTTTCACTCAATATTCTCGTTATAGGTTCACCTGCGCCACAACCAGCATCTAATACTCTAGCTCCGATAGGCAAACGTTTCATGAAATCAGGAAGTAATTTCACTTCAGGATCATTTACTGAACGAGTTTCCAAGTACTTATTAGCCATTTTATCGTAACCCAGACTTACGAGCTGCATTATTTGTTCAAATTCCTCTTGTTCAAGACCAAAGTTTTTCTGGATCATTTTTTCTGCAGTATATTTTAATTTTTGAATGCGAATTTGGTTTAAAGAGGAATTCTTTGGATAAATTTTATCAAAATCATCAGCAAAATTTCCTAGACTTTTCCTAAGGAATTTTGTTTGTTTATCAGCAATTAATAAAACTGCAAAATTCTCTCTGATTTCAGTCATTATCTCTAGACCATCAAAATTTACTGTTGTCAGTAGATTACCTGATGTTCTTCCTCTCGACATAATTGCTCCCATAGCCATATATGTTTCATTCAATAATTCTTCATCGTATATGTTTCTATCTTTTGATTCAAAATGAAATTCAAAAACTGGTGTAGATTCTTTATCAATAACAATTAGTCTTGAAACCTTTCTAGATTGCATAAAGAAGACTGAATTGCTATAAACAATTGGTAAAGTCATAACAACCAAGCCTATTGTTTGGATTAAGTTCAAAACCATATTTGACATATGTTCAAATAATGGAAGTTGTAAAAATTCAACATTATAATTTTCGAAAATTTCAACATTAGTTAGAAGTGCTGGCAAAACTGTTAAGGCAATAATTGCTCCTATGAAGAATTTTGGTATAATAAAGGTAAGATAAACACCTAATCTAATACTTCGAATTTTCTTTTTCTGATTTTCAAAGCGAATTCGTTTTTTGATTTCTTTCAAGGTATTCAAATAGAACGAACCTATTATAATAAACATCACTGGAGCCATTAAAGCAATAAAACTACCAATATTTGATCCAAATAAAGATTGAGCACCCTTTATTGCCCCAATTAACATAATAAAAAGAATCGAGCCAGAGCTTCTTTGGGTAAATGATAGACCTGTATCAAAAATTTCCAAGAAAACTACGATTGCTGCTAATCCCCCTGTGTTTAGTAATGAAAGTAAAAATTGTAACCAACTAGCAGTAGTCTGTATAAATCCTAAAGTGAATGAATTACTGATAATAAATAGTGAAACAGATGTTATTAATGCTAAAAATGGTGCTTGTCTTTTTCTAATATACAGAGTAATAAATATACCTAGGACGATTGCTTGGAAGATGATTAATACAAAAACTAAGAAGAAATCTATACCAAGTTCACTGCTCATCTTACCACCATCCTATATAAATTATGATTTTTTATTTACTATAAATCTTTACAAATAACATAGATTAGACTAGTATTTATTAAATGTTATAATAATTTGATTAATATTTAAAGAGTTTAGTTATCATTTTGAAAATAATAGAATTATTTTTGTAAGGATTTTTGCAGAAGAACAAACAGATGGTTTGAATCTTCGCTTAAACTATCGCTAACAAATTTGGACCAAATAATCTTAAAACCAATTTTTTTTAATATATCCAGATTGGTTTCCGCATCAAATCCACTCCAGAACATTTCTTCACCAAAAAAATCATTATAAATAGTTTCTGGATCATCGGTACTATGTAAACTAAATAAAGCTACACCATTTGGCTTTAACATTCGAAAGAGATTTTTGAATAGCCCTTCTTGTTCTTCTCGAGGAATGTGAATGATTGAATAATAAGCTAATATACCATCAAAATAATTATCTGGAAAATCTAACTGAGTCATATCTTTAATAAAAAATTGAGCTTTTGGTACATTCTTTTTCGCTAATTTAATTTGTGTTTCTGAAATATCTATTCCAATTACCTCAAAAGCATCACTAAGATATTTCGTAAAAGGTATCCCTCCACCACACCCAGCATCTAGGACTCTCCCACCTTCTGGTAGTAAAGAACAGAATTCAGGTAGGTAACTCATTTCTTCTAAATCTTCATTTCTCATAGCGAGATATTGTGATGCTACTTTATTATATCCTTCACGAACAATATTCTTTCTATCCATTAGAATCACAATAATAAAATAAAAGTAAAAAAGAGAGAAAAGAAGCTTTCTGCTTCTTCGTAATAAAACTGATAGGTTATTTGAGTCTTTTACCCAATTTCTCTAGCATATCCTTTGTCATAGAAGCAAGATCATATTTTGGATTCCAACCCCACTCTTTTCGCGCGAGAGAATCATCAATACTCCTTGGCCAGGAATCAGCTATTTCTTGTCGGAAATCAGGTTTGTAATCAACAACAAAATCAGGAATGTGCTTCTTTATTTCAGCAGCTAATTCACCTGCGGAAAATGACATACCCGTTACATTATAGACATGTCTATGGAATTTTGATGGGTCAGATTCTGCTAGGTCTATGTGACATTTTAGACAATCTGGTTGGTACATCATAGGTAACACAGTATCCTCTCTTAAGAAACAGGTGTATTTTTTCTTTTTAATAGCTTCATAGAAAATCTCAACTGCATAATCAGTTGTTCCACCACCTGGAGGAGTTTCACTACTAATGATTCCCGGTAATCTCATAGAGAGTGTTAAAAGACCATATTTCTTGTAGTAATATTCAGCTAATAATTCACCAGCAACTTTGGTTATACCGTACATTGTTGTAGGTTGTAGAATTGTTTCATTAGGTGTATTATCTTGAGGAGTTGAGGGACCAAAAGCAGCAATTGAACTTGGCCAGATAACTCTTTCTATATCATATTTTCTTGAAATTTCTAAAACATTGATCAAACCGTTCATATTAATATCCCAAGCTGTTTGAGGCATTTTTTCTCCTGTAGCTGATAAAATTGATGCCATATGATAGACTTGATCTATTTGATTTTCATAAATCACCCTTTTTAGTGATTCTTGATCCAAAGCATCTAAGTAGATACATGGACCTCCTTCTCGTAAAATTGCAGGGAGCTGTGTTTGTCTACCGGTAGCGATAACATTTTCATTACCATATTTCTTTCGAAGGTAAGGTACTAGTTCACTACCTATTTGACCACCTGCACCAATAACAAGTACTCGTTTCATATATTTTCAACCCTAATATGTGAAGCTAATTGTTTTTTTTCTATTATTAATAAAAAGTGTTATGTTAAGAATTTATTTGTTTTTTTACTGAATTTATAGTAATATTTAGCTATTTTACAGTAATTTTAAAAAATCTTTCAGTTAAATTCTAGTTGGTAATTTTAATGACTTTAGTTATTGATAATATCTTATTAGACCAAATGAGGAATATTTGTTTAGAAAAGGATAATAAAGTAAAATTCAGTATTTTACTAGGAACAATTGATTCAGAATTTAATGAAATAACATTATTGAAGGCTGTTCATTTTCCGTTAGAAGATGTAATTTCAAAAATGGATTTAACAATATCTGAAGATGAAATTAGCCAGCTCAAATCTTTACAATTTATGTTACCTTATATGTTAGAAATTATTGGTTTAGTGTATTATATAGAAGGGGAAATTAATTTTGATAATTTGAAAGAGTTAACTACAAAAGTAAAAGAAATACCCTCTCTCAAATTTCTTGTTAATGTGCAGAAATCAGAAATAAATTATTATCAATTATCAGAAAATAAACCGATTAAAATTACTGCTCAAGCAAAAGATTTTGAGTTACCTAATCTACTCAAGTTTATTTATACAATGGAATTTGAAACATCAAAAAAAGTTCTTGAAAATCAAAAAGAACTGAAAAAATCATTATTTGATGGACTTGATTTATTATGGGATAAAATAGTTTTTAGTAGGGATAATTCAAACACATTAAATAGCTTACAACAAGCGAAAAATAGTTTGGATAGAACAATCGAGATAACTATCCCTTGTGAAGAAAAACATCTCACCTCAAAAACAGAAATAGGAAAAGTTTTCCTTGCACTTGATTTGCATATGAATGTGTTCATTTCAAGACAATTAGGATATAAGAAATTAAGCGAAATAAAGGATTTACTGAATAAAGCTTTGAAACGTGATTTAATTGTAAAATTACAAAGATCAATTTATGACAAGGAAATTCATAGGTTAATTGCACCTGGGAAGATACTATTGAATTTCTTCGGTATTGAATTAAATGCCTACCTCTTGAAAGATAATCCATCTAAATATGAATATCAGCTCTGTGATAAATTAATCTTCCATGCAAAAAAAATGGCCGTTTTAAATGAAACAAAACAGGCTAGAATTTTTATCAGAGATTTAGTGGTATATTATCAAACATTAAATGATGAGAGTAAACAACTTGAGCTTGGCAAATTAATTGTAGACTTAAGCTCAACCTAATCTTACTAAATAATAGCATTGAATTCATTTGGTGATGGTAAATCACCTACCCTATATGCTCGAAGAAGATTCGTTTTCCCGGGGCTTAGAACTGAACCAGAAATAATAGCTATTATATCTTCATCTTTTATATACCCTAACTTTTTAGCAACATCTACAGTTTCAACAACCATTTGATCAGTATTTTGATATTCTTTTACTAATAGTGGATAACAACCCCATATCAAGCCTAATTGTCTGATCACTTTCTTTCTTGGTGTTGCTACGAAAATCCTTGCTTTAGGTCTATGCTTTGCTATTATCTTTGCACTGAATCCCCCTTCCGTAAAAGCAATGATTGCTTTAATAGGCATATTTTCCACAAGCATTCCAGCAGCTGAAGCTAAATTCTCCGAGATTTCATCCTTTCCATCATATTTCATTTTGGGAAAATCGCGCCAATGTAATTCCTTATCAACATTTAAAGCAATTTTATTCATAATTTCAATTGTTTCAACAGGATATTTACCTACAGCGGTTTCAGCGCTAAGCATAACAGCATCAGTTCCATCATAAATAGCATTAGCTACATCACTTGCTTCAGCTCGTGTTGGTCTAGGATTATTAGTCATTGATTCGAGCATTTGAGTTGCAGTTATAACAGGCTTACCTTCTCTGTTTGATTTATTGATGAGTTGCTTTTGTAAAACAGGCAATTTAGTAACAGAGGTTTCAATACCTAAATCACCTCGAGCAACCATGATAGCATCGCTTTCCTTTAGAATCCGATCGAAATTACTGATTGCAAAAGCATGTTCAATTTTACTAATAATTGGTATATTAAGATCAGCATTGGTAATTATTTTACGTAAATCTTGAACATCTGTGTGTGAACGAACAAATGAAAGAGCGATATAATCGGGTTCAAGTTCCAAAGCAAAATCCAAATCATCTAGGTCTTTCTCTGTTAAACAAGGTACATCTAAATTAACATTGGGAATATTAACTCCTTTCTTACTAGTTATTTCCCCTGTAGAAAGAATTTTACATTTAATATCATTATCAACAATTGATAATACCCTTAAACCAATAATTCCATCATTGATGTAAATCAAATCATTCTTTTTAACAGATTTAGTAATAGTATCTAGAGAAACATTCACTCGATCTTTATCACCAATGATTTCGTCAGTAGTTAATGTGATATCATGACCTTGTATAAGTGTTTGTTTCCCTTGAACTTCACCTAATCTAATCTTGGGCCCTTGAAGATCAAAAAGTATTGTTGTTTCATCTGAAATACTACGAATTTGATTGAATATTTCTTTATGCCAATCGTGAGAACCGTGAGAAAAATTTAATCGAGCAACATCTAAACCAGCTTGGATCATTTTTTCCAAAGTTTCTTTATTATCGCTACTTGGACCAATGGTACAAATAATCTTTGTTTTTGTGAATTCACGATTACTAATTTTACCCTTTTTATGGGATGTCAAGATATAGTTCACCTAAGAAATTTGTTTGTATAATTATACTTTAGTTTATCCCTTCTAAATGTTTAGTGGAATATAAAAAAAAGAAAAATTAGACAAGATTCTCTAATTCACTAAAGAAGTATTTCTTATCATCATCTTCGACTATTTTTTCGCCTGCTTTTTTAGCTAATTTAAGGAATTTGTCTTTTTCATTTTTGTTTCCCGCGACAGAGTAAGCTCGTGCTTCATATGCAAAAGCTAAATCAAAATCTCCAATTTTATTTGTCAAGCAAATATCTAAACATCTTTGTGCGTGAAGAAGAGCTGAATCCGATTTCTTCAAAACTGAATAGACTCTGGATATTTGCCATTCACCTCTTTCAAATTGGAGAGGTTTACCTATTTTCTCCCAGTGAAATCTTGATGCATGAGCAGAATGAATCATCTCAAGATTCTCTTCCAGTGTTCTATTTTGTTTATCTAGAAGATCCCAAGTGTGATTAAATGCTTGCATAGCGATTTTTTCATGAAATTCTTTTTCAGAGAGTTTTTCATCAGTCAATTATTTCACCAGTGAGATAATTTATTATAAAAGACAATAATGAAATGCCTACTTATAGAAGTAATTCGTTATAAAATGAAGAATTTTAAGACTATTTTTAGCAAAGTCTAAAGTTGGTAATGAATAAAAACAACATTAGTTACAAATATTGGGATAAATCATGACTGGAAACGTAGTATTTTATATAATAATAGGAATTGTTTCTACACTATTTCTAGGATTGTTTATCTTATTGCTTTTTAGATTCTCAAAAAAGAGAGGTACCTCTTTCAAAGGTAAAATAATTGAATCGGAAATTGCTAATAATATTACTGAGGAGGTATTATTTAGAAAAATAGCCTGTTTTTTCAGACAAGGCAAATATCAACATGCTGTTATCTATTTATTTTACTTATTTAGGATATTTTGTAAAGAGAATCTAGTCATTAGAAATGCAAAAACAATTCTTTATAATAATTTGAAAAAGGCAATAGTAGGAGCAGCAAATATTTCTCAATTAGAATTTGATAAATTTCTAGTTATATATGAAAAAGCACGATTTACAAACGAAGAAATTACTCGAGCGGATTTTATTAAAATAAAAACACTATTCACTAAATTTACCGATTATTCATTCTAACTTTTTATTTCAAATAAAAAATGATTTGATTTAAAGATTTTTAAACCAATCATCACTATATTCGCCTACCCATACAAAACCAAAAGTATCAGGTCCTACATGAACACCAACAGCTGGTCCCACTTCTGCCATAAGTATTTCCTTTGGTGCGTTGGGTAATGATTTAAGATACTCAATGAGTTCTTTACATTTATCAGGATTGCCTGAATGAGCTATAAAGACAGTCTCGTAAACTTGTTTTCCAGCCATTTTGGCTAATAGTTTTTTAAAGGTAGTATCGATATTCTGCCATAGCATAACTTTACCTGGTGAAACAATCTCTCCTTTTTCAATATGGAAAATTGGTTTGATATTCAAAACTGTGCCCATAAGATGCCTTAATCTGCTGATTCTTCCACCTCTTCTGAGATATTTCAAGGTGGCTGCATAGCTAATCAAATGAACATTTGGTATAATCGCTGTTTCCAAGTATTTAATAATTTCTTCTCTCGTTTTTCCATTAGCCAATTCTCTAGCTGCTATAAGTGCAACTAAACCTGTTTCAATTGTTCCACTTAAAGTATCAATAACAAAGACATTTTTATAATTGAATTGGTTGATAACTAAATTAGCAGTTTGATTAACACCACTAAGCTTTGATGAAAGCGTTAAGAAGATTACTTCATCATATTTTTTAAGATGCTTATCTATAACATCCTTGAACACCTTTGGCGGTGGAACACCTGAAGTAACTCGTTCTCCGGCAATTAATCTCGAGTAAAATTCATCAGTTGTCAGATTAATATACTGTTGACGTACTTCTTCATCATTAAAAATAACATTTACTGGAACAATCCCGATATCATATTTTTGTATTATTTCAACAGGCAAATCACAAGTCGAATCTGCTATAATACCAATTTTTTTCAGTACTATCACCCTATAATATATTTTCTTAACACATATTTTAAAGTACAGTTTTATGACTGTGTAAAGTCATCTATATTATAAATTAAATAGTTGGTTACTGATAATATAAGTAGAGATTTAATACTATATTTTTTTGAAAGTATTTCAATATTTCTCCTTTTTAGGTGGGAATGGAATTAGAACACTTGTTCGCTTCATATATTCCTCATAACCAGGTTTCGTTATCAAATGTTTTTCTACTTCTGGCACACCTGTAACAAAGCGAATCAAGAGTGTATACATTAATGGGCCTATAATAGTAAACCAAATATACCAATCGCCTAGAGCAAAGGTAATAGCTATTATGAATAATCCCCAGGCCATTGTAATCTCACCAAAGTAATTAGGATGTCTTGTATATTTCCACAATCCTACTTCAATGACTTTACCTTTATTTTCAGGATTTCTAACGAATTTCTTAAGCTGGCGATCACCAATTGCTTCAAAATAAAATCCTAGTATCCAAATCAATCCACCAAGAATTAATGGAATTATTTCAGATAAAGATTTATCAGCATAAATCCAGTTGAATGTCAAACCAGAGAAATCAACAGCATTAGAAACTGCTACCGGTGATATAATTATCGTTGCCCATAATGCTTGTAACATGAAGATTAGAAAGAAAGTTTTAACATAGAAATTCTTTCCCCATGCTTCTCTTCGTTCTTTATAACGTTTATCTTCTCCTTTACCGATATTTCTTTTAGCTATATGATAGGATAATCTTAAACCCCAAATTAACACTAAACTTGTTAACACTATCTGCCCAATAGATATCACTCTGTTTTGAGCTAAAGTCCAAATAAAAGAAATGATTGTTGCAAGGATGAAATTTAGGCTCCAACAAATATCAATAATTGAATTGTTTTTGACAATTATTGCCACAAAAAACATTATTATCATAAAAATGAAAATTGAACTTAATGAGACTAATACTACCCAAGGATTTATCAGCTAAATCACCCGTTTAATTTATCTCATAGGTTTATTAAAGCATTCTTCTTTCATTTTAAAAGCTCATGTGAGCTAAAATCTCTATTAATTGAAAATTCATCAAGTATTTCTTTATCTTGGTTGGTTGATTTATTATTAATATATCTCGCAATAAGTTCACTTAAGCCAGGACCAAGCATTAATCCTTGTCCACCCATACCAACCATATTGATATATCCTTTCAATCCTTTCACAGGACCAACAATAGGGCTCCCATCTGGGGTGTTAGGATATCTACCACGCCAGGTTCGTCGAACTTTAATATTCTTTAATCTAGGTAAAAGGTTGATCATTCTTTGAGATACTTGTGGTAGAAAAACACTTGTTTCTTGAGTGCTTAGTCCAAACATTGGTGGGTCTGGTGTTATACAAAATATTACTTGTCCGAGTTTATTTTGGTAGAAATAATAATTTTTAGAATTTCCAAAAACGTCATTTGTTGCTGGTTGTATATCCACAACCATTGGTTTGAAGAAATGTTTAACAGGTTCAGTAATTCCTGCTTCATGCATGTCTGACATCATGGGTATTTCAATACCAGCCATATTAGCTATATATTGTGCATGTGCTCCAGCTGCATTGATGACATATTGTGCATTAAAGGTATTATCAGTTGTTCGTACACTTTGAACCTCACCTTTATTTGTCAAAATATCAATAACAGTTTCATTAAATTTAAAGGCTGCACCATTATTGCGTGCTTGAGCATAGAAAGCATGATTAATTAAAAGAGAATTAGCATGTCCATCTTCAGGTGAATAGGTTCCACCAAATAATCCATTTTCATTTATTCCTGGTACCAACTCTTTAACCTTGTTAGGTTCAATCCAGTTAATATTTAATCCTTGTTTCTTTTGAAAGGCGACAGTATTTTTCAAGGATTCAGCATCTTTTTCAATTCTAGCAATAAAAAGATAGCCTCCTTGTATCCAATCAATAGATTCACCGTATTTTTCTTCCCAATTGCGTAAAATATCTAATGAGCGTAAAGCAATCAAAATTTTAGCTTTATGGCTATGAGTAGCTCGAATACCTCCAATTGCATGCTTATTATCACCTTGTCCAGGGGAAGGATGTCGATCTAAACATAAAATACTCAATCCACTCTCAGCTAGTGCATTAGCTAATGGTACTCCAACACTACCAGCACCAATAACTATAACGTCGTAGGTAACCATTATTTATCCATCTCCTTGACATTTGCAAAAACTCCAAGTGGAACTTCAATAAATAGTGGTCGGGGGGTGCCAAGCACAATGTCTTCTATCCCTTCTTCTCTGAAAATTCTTTGAATAAGAAGATTACATGTTTTACCTCCGCAAGCTCCCATACCTGCTCTAGTAATAGCTTTAAGTTCATTCATATCAGTTACTCCTTTACGAATCCATTTTCTAATTTCACCAGCAGTAACTCTTTCACAACGACACACAATAGCTTCATCAGTAATAGCTTCTTTATGGTAGATTTCCATTGGTTCCTCATGAACAACCAATTTTTGTACTTGAATACCTGTTACTTCTTTTGCAAGTTCTTTTGGGAGTTTCACTGTTACAAGCCCAGTTTTATTAAAATCTTTGAGATTTCTTATACGTTCAACAGGATAATCGCCTATTTCACATATATTTGACATAACATGAACGATATCTCCTTTTTTAATGGATTTTTCACCTAATTCAACTGGAAAAGTGACGTGAGCAAGATTAGGATCCTTGCGATAATCAACTAAAGTAATTGCTAACCCTGGACATACTGCAACACACTTTCCACAACCAGTGCATTCATACTCATTTGTAAAAAATGGTAAAGACATTATACTGTCACCATTCATTTTTATTAAATCCCGAGCACAGACTTTTGTACATGGGTCACAAGGGATTTCTTGTGTACAATGAATTACAGGGAATATTCCTTCTTCTTTTTCTGGTAATGGTAATATAGTTGGAGGAGGAGGTCTGCATTTCATAATTTGTGCTTTAGCTTCCAATTCATTGATATCATCTCCAGTATCAATTCCAAGAGTTTTTAATATTTTAATGCCAGCAATTCTACCTGTGAAAATAGCTGCTGAAGCTTCAGCAATTTCCTCTGCGTCACCTGCAACCCAAACACTTAAACCAAAATCCTTTGCTTTATTATAAAACTCATTTACTGGAGATAAACCAACTGCTATGAGAATGGTATCACATTCAAATGTTTTTTCCGTTTTAGGTATGGGGTGCCAAGTATCATCAAGTTTAGCTATAGTAACAGATTTCACTTTATCCTTGCCGTTTGCTGAAATAATTGTATGTGATGTGAAAATTGGAACACCAGATCGATGGAGTTTATCTTCATGGACTTTATAACCACCACATTGAGGAAGAGCTTCTACTAATCCAACAACTTCAATTCCCGCTTGAAGTGCATGATAACCTGCTATTAATCCAACATTTCCTCCTCCTACAATGAATATTTTGCTAGAAGCTTTAACCATATCTCTATTAACTAACGTTTGAAAAGCTCCTGCACCATAAACACCTGGTAAAGTATTACCTTTAAAAGTAAGCATTTTCTCTCGAGCACCAGTTGCAACCAGTAAGTGTTTTGGACGAATCAAAACATATTCCTTATTATTCTTTAAAACGCCAATTAATTTATCACTGAAACATGCTAATCCCGTACTTTGTAACCATACTTCAACAGTCTCCAAATTGTAAATTTCATTACTTAAAATTTCAGCAATCTCAATACCACGGTGACCTGCATAGACATCTTCTGAGGAGCCAAAGAATTTGTGCGTTTGTAAAACTAATTTTCCTCCAAGTCGATCCTTATCATCAATTAATAAAACTTCAATACCATTTTCACCTAGAATTTTCGCTGCAGAAAGCCCAGATGGTCCTCCACCAATAATTACTACATCTTTCTTTAAAGTAGAAATATTTGATGTTTTAACTTCCTCGTCTGAAATTGGAAGTTCAGGTACACCTTTACAACTTTGAATGATCATTCCTTCTTCCAATGGAATCATACAAGATTTTTGAGGTTTGCCATCAATTATTAGAGTACATTGAGCGCATTGACCATTAGCACAAAAAATACCTTGAGGACTGTGGTCTATATAATGCTCACCAAATATCTTTATGTCATTCATGAAAAGAGCAGAAGATACAGCCATACCTTCAAAGGCTTTCAATTCTTTACCATCAAAAGTAAATGTAACTATTTTACCTTCTTTATCAGGAAGAATAGGGTGATTGCTGATAAGATTTTTCATTTGAATCGGCCATTGATTTTTTTATTTCGGAGTATGACAAGGTTAGCATACTTCTTATTATTTATATTTGCGGTTATTTCGCAGATTCTTTTTCATTTGAACTAAACCAAATTTTTTATAAGCTAATAGTTTTCGAAATCAATTAAAAGAAAGGATTTGAGTATCTTGTCTACAATAAAAGAAATCATCAATCATGCTCGAGAAGAAAATCGAACATTTCTTTTAGAACCAGAATCAAAAACACTAATGAAAAACATTGGTATATCTACAACGGAATTTCAAGTTGCTACCTCCGCAGAGGAAGCAAAAAAGGTTGCTAAAAAAATCGGTTTTCCTGTGGTAATGAAAATTGTTTCTCCACAAATTATTCATAAAACTGATGCAGGTGGAGTTAGATTAAATATTAAAGATGAAAAAACAGCTGAAGCAGCATATGAAGAAATCATTAAGAACTGCTTAAAGTATAAGAAAGATGCTGAAATTAGAGGAATTTTAATCGAAAAAATGGTTAAACCATCAACAGAAATCATTGTAGGCGTTACTCGAGACCCAACTTTTGGTCCAGCTATTATGTTTGGATTAGGTGGTATTTTTGTAGAATTATTAAAAGATGTATCTTTCAGAATTGCCCCTATAGAAGAAAAAGATGCAAAAGAAATGATTTCCGAAATTAAAGCATTACCTATGCTCCAAGGATTTCGTGGTGGACCAAATGTCGATCTTAAATTAATTGTAGACGTATTAATGAAAATTTCACAATTAAGTATTGACTATATGGACGATATATTAGAAATTGACCTAAATCCAATATTCGCTTACGATGATAAGCTCCTAACAGTTGATGCAAGAGTAATATTGACTGAAAAATAAATCGTTTCTTTAGATTCTAAAGCGATAATTTTTTTGTTAATAGATAGTTTTGCGTGTATTATCTCTAACTGACGTTAAATTTTGTCAGTTTAAATTAAAAATGATCTTAAATGGACAGTAAAATTACGTGACAGAGAAGAAGCAAATTGCTAGTAGATATGATGCTTCAGCAGAAGTATACGATGCAAGATATACTGATATTCAACATCAGAAATATAGTGAAATACTTTCTCGAGTAGCGGTTTTTGAAAATAATCAAATCATAGATATTGGTTGTGGAACAGGTATTTTCTTAGGTTTACTTACAGAATTAATGAAAGAGGATTATTTTAAACCACTAGTAGGTATTGATCTTTCATATGAAATGATTAAAATTGCCCATAGTAAATTTCCTGATGTTGATTTTATAGTAGCAGATTCTGATAATCTACCACTAAAAGAAAATTCTTTTGATAGAATATTCTCAGTAACTCACCTGCAAAATTTACCGGATCCAAATACTACAGTAAATGAAATGAATAGAATCGCCCAGAACAAAGCGTTATTAGCAATATCAATTCTCCGAAAAACTTGGACACAAGATAGACTTCGCGAAGTTGTCGATCAAAATAATTTCATCGTAGAGGATGAATGGATTGCTCGCGTTGAAGATATTGGTGTTCTGTGCAATAAACCATAACTTTCAATTCAATAAAGAAAGTCTTATATATGTTATTGTATGTAAAAATATGTATTGGAAAAGCTCCTGAGCGCGGTTATTTAGAGCTTTTTTAATGAAATCGCAGAAAAATATGTGAACGTTTATGACAATCGAATCAGATAATACTCCACTAAGTGACTTTTTGCTTCAAGTCACGCAAGCAGCAACCTTCAAAGAATTAGAGAGTGCTTATAAGAGAGTAACAAAAGAATTCGATGTAATCATAAAAGACGACACTAAAGGCCGAACAAAAACTTTTGTTACCAGATATAAAGAATTAGCTGAGCTTGCTAAAGAGATCCTCAAGAAGGATCCTAATGGTAATATTCCCAGTGAAAAAGAATTAGCTATTTTTGGTGAAATGGTCGCTTTGCGTGATGTTTGCATACGAAGATTACAATCAATATAATCAATAGTTAAATGATTAGCACTCTATTCTTTAACCATTATTTTTTATATTCCTTACTTATCATTAGTAGCAAAAAGTTTTAAGAATAATTACATCTCGACTGATGTATATACTGGTGATTTGTTATGACATTTCCTCAAATTAATCAATTACTCACAGGTAAATCAGTTGATAAAACTGTTAAACTTCGAGGATGGGTAGCCAGAAAAAGAAGTAGCAAGAGTATTGCTTTTCTTACTATCCGAGACTCTACTGGAAGAATCCAAGTTTCAATTAATCGTGAGAATAGTGAGGAAAATTACAATATTGCAGATTCTGTAGGTTATGAAGCAGCTGTCATTGTTACCGGCAAATTAGTTAAGGATGACCGTTCACCAGGTGGTTTTGAAATTAAAGCTGATAAGATTGAAGTTATAGGTCCTTCAGAAAACTTCCCAATAACTAAAGATCAAAGTCAAGAGTTTCTGTTAGATGTCAGACACTTAGCATTACGCTCGCAAAGATTAACTGCTATGCTTAAAATTAATTCATCTGTTTTCGAGGCAATCCATCTCTATATGAGAAAAAATGGTTATACGGAAGTACAACCACCAATGTTTACTACTGAAGGTTCAGAAGGTGGTTCAACACTTTTCGAACTAAAATATTTCGACAAGAAGGTCTACTTAAGTCAAAGTTGGCAACTATATGCTGAAAACTTCATTTACGCTCTTGAAAAAGCTTATACCATTGCTCCTTCATTTAGAGCTGAAAAATCTAAAACTGCTAGACATGTAACTGAATATTGGCATTATGAAGTAGAAGCGACCTGGTTGGATTTTGAAGGATTGCTTAAACTCATGGAAGAAGTAATTAGTGCCATCTGTGAAAATGTCGCTAAGAAAAACAAGTATGAGCTTGAAATATTGGGACGAAATCCTGAAGATTTACTAAAGATTAAACCTCCTTTCCCAAGATTAACTTATAATGAAGCATTGGAATTATTAAAGAAAGATGGTATGGACTTACCTTTTGGTAACGATTTAGGTCAAAGTGAAGAACGAGAAATTGGTAAGCATTTTGATAAACCAGTTCTAATAACACACTATCCAAAAGATATAATGGCTTTTTACAAGAAAGTTGATCCCAAAAATCCAAAAGTTTGTTTAAATGCTAATCTCTTAGCACCAGAAGTTGGTGAAATCATTGATGGCTCGGAACGAGAAGACGATTTAAATAAAATACTTGAGAGCTTAAAGCGACAAGGAATAAATCCTGAAGATGTTGATTTCTATCTTGATACTAGAAGATATGGTTCTGTACCTCATTCAGGATTTGGTATGGGAATCTCTCGAGTTGTCATGTGGATTTGTGGATTTGATACAATCAAAGATGCAATAGCTTTCCCAAGAACTATGAGTCGAGTTAAGCCTTAAGTTGAAAATTCTTCAACTTAATACTTTTTTTATTTTTCCTTAATCTTATTTAACTAATATTTAACCAAGTTAGTCCATCAATAATACTAGGTCTAACAATTGTTGTATGACGATAATTTAGATATTTTTGATAATCAAAATTGAATCCAGTGTAATTTCTCATTGTAAATAGAGAGATGATGGTATCATATCCAAGCTGGATGTTTTTCATTTCTTTTGAACCTACAGACATTCTTAATTGAAAAGGTAACGTATTGTTAATTGCTTCAAACATTTGTGATTCAAGAGTCAAAAGATAATAATCAGCATAAAAAGCTGTTACACTACTGATAATAAATTTTGAGAACATAATAGGATATTCATTTCGGTATTTAAAAAGTGTAAATAAAGCAAAAAAACCTCCATAAGAATGACCAATCAATGTTCTATCTGTTTCATTTAAAGTTCTATAATGGGTATCTACATAAGGCAATAATTCTTTATTTAAAAAAGAATAAAATTCATTCGCTCCTCCAGATGAAGGACTTATCCAAAAATCATGAGGATAAAGATAATCCCTTAATCGATGATTTTTATTAGGATAACCTATAGCAACAAGAATTGATTCCTCTATTAGCTCTTCTTCTGCTAAATCAGTTATAATTCTTTTAACACCACCATTTCCCATTCGCCAATTTGATCCATCAAAATACCAATCACCATCCAAAAGATAGATCACAGGAAAAGCGACTAGTGTTGTATTATAATTATCAGGTAGAGATATATAAATTTTAAAATCATCATTAACCTCTGCTGAGTGAAAAATAAACCAATTCTTATTTTCATCTTTAAGTTCTAATTGTTTAGGAATTTGGATTTCAAGATAGAATAATGTAGTTACTAGTAAAAGTGAACATAATATAATGAAATATAATTTAGGTTTTAATCGTTCATAGCTACTCATTATTTCCATTATTTAATGGAAGAATATTGTATATTAGGTTTTTTTAGCAATTAAAATAAAAGTTGCTTTTGATGGTCTCTTCCAAGAAGTTTCAAAACCTATTTTTTGACACAATTCAGATAGCTGTGCAGGCGAAAAAAATTTGCTTTTGAATCGTAGAATTTTTTCACCGAAAATAAGAAATTTGTTCCAAAAATATTTCTTATCAAATTCTCTAATAATTAATTGTCCTCCAGAGGAGAGAACTCTAAAACATTCAACTAGAGTTTCTTCTTGTAATTTGATATGGTGTAAAGAATCATTAAGAAAAATCTGTTTTAACGAATTTGTTTTTAAAGGCAAAGATTCACTAAATCCATGAATTAAAAAGAGATCATTACCTTTTTTCTTAGCTTCTAGCAGCATTTTATAAGAAGCATCTAATACTAAACAACCTTTGACATAATCTGTAAGTTGATAGGCAATTCTACCAGTTCCTCCACCAAGATCAAAAAGTAGTTCTTCAGGATGTAAATCAATATACTCCATTATCTCGCTTAGATCGAAAGGTCCTACTATTTTATCGTAATTGTGTGCTACTTTAGAGAAAAGGCTCATGTAATCAAATCCTTTGAAGAATTATGCTTTTGCTGACCATATAGATAGATAAATCCACATTATAAGCACTCCGAATAAGAAAATAATTAATAAGGTTTTTTTCCACCAATTAAGCTCCTTCCTGAATAGAGTTATCAAAGCTAAACAAACTAAAGGTAATGATAATCCTAAAATTAATAATCCAAAATTAAACCAACTAAAAAACGGTTTTGGGGAATAGACATCCTTCATTTCTTTTACTTCTTGATTAAAAATTATTATTAGTAATATAACTGTAAAAGGCGTTCCTAAACCAAGTAGGCCAAATAAACCAATTTGTATCCAAGCATCTGCTAAATCATTAGGATAAACAATGAAAGGTAAAGCAGTTACTGTAAAGATCATAATTATGACATAAATAATCGCTAAAGAAAGATTAAGCTTATTTTTCATTTTTTCTTTAAACGTAACTTTAAGGGAAATTATTTCTTCATCAGATTTTACTTCCCGTAATTTCCTTTTTGCTAATAAATAAACAGTTGTTGCTCCTATTATGCCAACAATACCTATTACAATAGAAATAATATAGTAAACTAATTCACGTTCACTTAGATCACAAAGCCCCCAAAAAATATCTCTATACTCAATCATTTCTTTCCCTACTTGTTAACACTTTATTTTCTGGATTTATATCCTTTTTTTAACCAAGCCTCTTTAATTACAGGATTTTTCTCAAGATATTCATCAATTATTTCTTTTGATACTTTATTCATAGGACAAGAGAAATTTGGACAGAATGGACAATATTGCTTCTGCAATTTAATAATAAATAAAATCACAAAAGTGAAATTTGAAATTAATAAGATTATAATTAAGATTCCTGATATTAATTTTAGAGATGTATAGTTACTGAAAAAATAATAGATACTATAAATCTCCCAACCAATTCCCCACATAAAGATAAAAAAGAAGAAGATCAATAAAAGAATCTTTTCAAAAAGATTCATTGGTGATGATTTATATTTCCAAATTTTAGGTACACCAGTATTAGCTAAACAATGAAGTACTTTGCTTTCTTCTGCATAAAAGGGACAATGGCGACAGAGGATGAAGGTTTTAATTCCAAGGATAAAGAATGTTATTGTTACAACTTCATAAGTGATTAATGGCCACCAAATATTCAATTGTAATCCTATTGTTATTACTCCAAGAATTTCTGTAACCAACAATAATGTAAGAACCCAGACAAAGGATAACCATTTTTTTCGATTATATTTACAAAATAATTTCTCATTAATTGAACATTCTATACAATTTACTTGGTCATTCCAAGTGCATAGTATTTGATTATTCTCTGAATCCAAATCTATCACTCATTCTGCTGTAATATACTCTATTATGTTGAAAACTACAATAATTAAGTTTCTTAGATAAAGAAGGACGTAAAATAATCCGATAATTTTTTTATAACGGAGTTAGTCAATTGTTTATTGATAAAGATGATGAGTTATGATTTTAACATTGAGAGTTTAGATTTATTGAAAGAGGAGTTAAGAAAATATTTTTCAGAAAATAAATTCAAAACTAAAGAACCAAGTGAAAAAATTCTTTATTTTGAAAAAGGGAATGCTTGGGCATTAATACCTGCAGGATTCATAAATATAGGTAGATTTCGAGGATTCTTGGTTATGGGTGACATTAGAATACAAGAAATAAACAAAAGGATTAGTTGTAATATAACTTTTAATAGAAATAGACTCTGGATGATAAACCTAATTTGGTCACTATTTTATCTTGTTTCAATTATCACTTTTTCAGCAAAAAATATCTATCCAAACGTTAGGACAGGATTACTCGCAGGATTATTAGTTATTGCTTTCTTTCAAATATGGATCGTTAATGCTTCTGAAAGAAGATTCTTGAAATTATTCGAAAAACATTTCGAGAAATTTCTATAGTGATTAGTAATTCCAAAGATCAATTATTTCCTTCCAATGAGAGTAAATTCTTTTTTTATCTTCATCAGTTATTTCAAATACATTCTTTTGATAATCAATTATTTTCTTAAGATAGTTATGTAAATCAACGGAAAACTCTTCATCCCATTTTAATTGAAAATAATTATAGATATGTCTAACATTATCATATGAATTAATTTCGAGATTTTCATAAGAAATTTCCAAGTAATTTTCATTAGGGATTAATTTTTTATCTCGAAGAAAATGTTCATAGAAATCCTTGTAAATGTGGAAAATAATTTCTTCATCATCGCCTTTTGGTTTTTGTAAATAGTAGATTGGGAATAATTTTTGATATAATTTCTTAATCGAAAAGTAAGTAGTATAAGGATCACGTTTTATATGAATGAATTTAGCATTAGGAAATAATTCTAGAAGTAATTTAATACGAAATGTTTGAGCAGGTGATTTTATCAATAGTTGTTTTCCTTTATTTTTAATTGATAATTTTTTTAGATATTTCATGTAAGTTGTTTTCCAAAGAAGAATTTCCTTTTCTGAAGCTGAATCAAAACTACCATATTTGAGATATCGCTCACGATTATTTGGAAACACACAAGCTAAATTTATAGATAATCCACATAAATTTGCGATTCCATTTTCTTCTTCTTGTGGTGTATTTGAGCTAATTCTGACATTATCCATTGGTCTTTTTTTTGGTAAGGTTAAAGCAAAAAAAGGTTTGAATAATCTTTCAAAACCTAGAAATAAATGGGGATAAATCATTTCGAACATATTGAAATAAGCAAATTGTTTGTCTATAGACATCATATTATGTAAATGAGTGGTTCCATTTCTCCAATGACCGATAATAAATATTGGAGATTTAGAAATATTTGTTCGTTTGATCTTTCGATTATAGAAGATTTGTTCTAAAAACCTAAAAGGTGCTAGAAGGAAGACAGTGAATGTAATAAGAATGGCTTTAGGCCAATATCTGGGGCTAATCTTCCATTTATTTTGCCACAATAATTTAAACCAGATACGAATTGTTGTACCTATAAGAAATATGGTTTTAACCTCCCATTATCGATTTAGTTTCTCTTTCCTCTTCTTTAACTAATTGTCCAATTGATGTTTAATTGCTTGTTGTCTTATTTGATAAATTCTTGGGAATGTTTTATCTTGAAGTCGCAAACAAATTTCCTTAGAAAGCTCTTTGTCCAAAGGAAACATGTTTTTATCATAGGTTCTTAATTCCTGATTAATTTTATTTGCAAAACAACCACTCTTAGGAATTCCTATAGCTTTATTCATCTCAATCCAGATTTTACTCAAGTCGTCTTTTAGAACATTTCCAAAAGATAAAGGAACAAAATCACATGGAAGAAGCTCACCAGATGGTGTTATATAGGAATGTTGTGTTCCTGCACCGCAACCATATTTGGCATCACTTTCTGTATGAGCAAACGAGGTCATTTTTGGATAACCTAATTTCTTGTTAATCTTTAACTGGAAATTTATAATCTTCTGTCGAGTTTCATTATCAAAAAAGAAATTCTCAAGATCATCTCTATCAAATAAATAGCCACTTCGAATTGGTTCTAAGACTCTTATTTCATGAACACCTAATTCTTTTCCCAATTTAAACAAATCAAAAAGATTCTTTTCAGTTGCTGTTTCCTTTGTAAACACTGATTGCATCATAGTATACAAACCTGCTTTACGACTGTTTTTTATTGCTTCAACAGAAATATCAAAAGCCTCGGAACTATTTCTCATATCATTGAAAGTATCCCTACAATGTGAATCCAAACTTACAGCAGCAGAAAATAATCCATTCTTCTTAAATTCTAATGCACGTTCATAGGTCAATCCTTTACCATTAGTATAAAGAATTGATACACTTCGGTCATCAACAGCAGCAATGATTTTCTCAAGATCCTTTAACATTAAAGGTTCACCACCAGTGAAACCTATAACAGATACTCCCATATCTTGTAGATTACTAATGACAGTAATCCATTGTTCTGATGTTAATTCATCACCTGTTTTTCGACCTTTTGCACTACAATGTTTACAATTAAAATTACATGCATTTGTTAAAGCTAAGAAACAAGAGATGGGTGCTGAACGGATAGAAAGACTTTGTTGGGTATAAACATGTTCCTTCTGAGGAGTGGATGTAGCAAATTCAAAATAGGCTCTCGAGGGAATAGGGGGAATAAATGACGAAATAATATACTGATCATTATGTTTAACGATTTTTTCTCCCCATAACATTACTTTAGTTGACTTCAAAGAAATTCTGCGTGAAAAATTTGGATCCTTTCTGTAAATTCTCTGTATTCTACCTAATAGCCGTCTAACCTTTCTATTGAATGCCATCCCTAGAATTCTTATGAAATTATTTAATGTCACTGTAATACCTCATATATTCCTTCTAGAAGGGGTAAATTTTTCTCTTTGTTAATGAAGTATAAGATTTAGATTATTATAATTATTTCTTATAACTTCACTTATCATGTTTCTAAACATTCAATTTTGCTTTAAATAATTAAATTCATTATGTTAATATAATATAATGCTCATTATGATTGATAATTCTAGAAGTATTAAACCATTTAGAACATAACCAATTTTTCCTTTTGTAAAATATGATGTATGAACGCTTATGTATAAGCCTATTAACACAATAAAGAATGATATCATATACAAATAAACAAATCTACCAAACCAATGTGCAATCAGATAATTATTTAGTGATATAGCTAATACTGAAATTATTATAGAAAATAAAGATAAAATTCCTTTCCTAATTATTTTAGGATTCGTTTTATTGGAAATATAACTTGGAGATTGAAGTTCAGTATTTGGAACATTATTAGAAATATCAGTTTCATCATAGCTGTCAAGTGACCTAATTTTCTGATTTTCTTTAAGGGCTAATTTTAACATATAATCTTCTACAAATTCCTTTGGCATTTCAAGTTTAGATGCTATACCATCGGTATTTGTAACATTTAATTGAAATATTCCTTTTAGTATACTCTTTTTTTGTTGTATATTTATAACATTTCTAAGTAGATCTGAGTATAACCACCAAGCAACCATGAAAATATTTAGCAATGTTATAGAATAAATTATACGATTTGGTCGTATAGGAATCATTAAAGCAATTGGATAAAACCACATCCAAGCAAACATAAGGAGAAAAACAATGCCATTTATCAACCTTCCATAATTAATTATTTTTTTAGTTCGATTTTCATTCATTGATATTCCAAACCATTGTTTAAAAGATTTATTTTCAATTAACATTGAAATTTGTAAATAAATAAAGGGTACAAAATAAATCAAACCAATTGTGCTATATTCTAAACCAACAGTTTTAACATAATTGGAATAACTTCTACCATTACTTACTACAATGGCTGTCATTATAATAGAAATGATAACAGGTATAGAATATAACCCTAGATTTAATATCGAATGAGTTCTATTTATGTTTCCTATGCTTTTGTTTTCATAATATCCAAAAAAGGAAATGCTTAGAGAAATTATACCAATGATAGCTAATATATAAAATCCAATATTTAATCTAAAATAATCTAATCTATAATAACCAGTGTGATCATAAACATAATACTGCCATGAAAAGCAGAAATTTGAACCTGATGTTACAATAGAATAATCATTAGTTTGGAATTCTTTATTCGGAATCATTACCATTATAAAAGAAAATGCAAAGACCGCAATTATTGTAGTACTAATGGTAAACCAAAAATTAGATGAGTAAGTTATTTTTTTCTCAATCTTGCTTTCTACTTTATCTGTTTTATCTAAAGAACGTTCTTCACTAAAAAACAATTCAGGCTCTCTTGGAATTATCTGCATATTGTCATATGATAGTTCAGCCATTATTTCTCCTTTATTGATTTTGTTTGTAATTATTCTTTGAATTTTCCTTATATCCGCATTAGCTGCTAATGAAATTGAATAAATTGATAATTCACCTTTAGAGATCAAAAATAAGATTCTACGCTCTATTTCTTTATTAGTTACAATTATTCTTAAAACTTCACCCACAAAAAACCAAACTAAATAGATTGGTAATCCTACAGCAAAACCAAAGAAATAGTATTCATGATAATCAAAAGCTTGAAGATTTGAGGTAATTAATATAGGTATTATAGCTATGAAAAAATAAGGAAGTAGAAAGAGGCTAGCAACAATTCTTCTATAAATAAAATCTTTTTTAACAAATTCTTCATTTTTTGATATTTTAAATTTGGTCCAATCTAAAAAAGAATTCCCATCAATAAGTAGTGCTATTTGGATTGGTACGTTTAGTAATATTGGTATTGTTCCAAAGCAATGAAATAATTCATTTTCGGTGAAATAAAAAACATATAATTTAAAATATATTAGATAAACAATCATCAAAACTATATAGAGAATCCAATTATATAGAATTAGAACATTTCTCGCTTTTTTATTTGTAACAAAAAAACCTGTTCCGCAGATGATTAATAATAAAATAATAATAGTTATTATAATATAATAAAAGTAAGTTCCATTTATTTCAGGTGATACATAATATACTTGATTGAAATAGTAAACTACATTAAATATAAAATTATCATAAATGATTTGTATTGTGCTGCTAGTATCACTACTTGGATAACCATTTGGTAAAAAGAAGATTAAAAGCAATAACAATCCAATAGCAATAGACGATCCCAGTAAAGACAAAGAAAAACTAATTGATTGAAATGGTTTTTTATTTTCGTCTTCAAAAGATTTCAAGTTTACTCTTATGTGTTCCAAATTATCCGACAATTATACCCCTACCTACTTCTTTAATAACTCCTTTTAATAGTAATTAGATTAATTTTAATATTTAACTATTATCTAATTTATTGGTCATAGTTCCTTTTATAATTTTAATTCAGATGTAGACATTTTCATCTTTAAAAAAGGTGAATCTTTATATTTCTTTTAAGCTGCAGCAAGCTAGCAATTGATGGGTAAAAATAAGAGAGAAATACTAAGAAAATTTGACTTCCAATAAATGATTAATGATACACCATATTTTCCTTGTCATAACTCGAAATGAGTCAAGCTCCTATAAATTCAAGTTTTAATTCCTACATTTTGATAAATATCAAACAAAATTTGATATCAAAAAAATTTTAATTAAATAATTTTTAAATAAAATAATGTTTACATAGTAATAGGTACAAAGAATATATGAGAAAGAGGATTATATAGAGTGTAGAAAAATATGTTGAAGGATTTATTCTTTACAAAAGCTCAATTTGCTATAGTATTAACTTTATCATTAACAGCAATTGTAGCTGTTCCTGTAGGTTTAGTTGTTTGGGGAAACATCTATTCCCATTACAGCGTTGGGGATATTGTTATTCGTAGTAATAATGATTTTACTTTAAGATATAATTTTCCAGGTCAGGGAACAGAATTGGATCCTTTTCGAATTGAAAATCTAACAATCAGTAGCTCTAAGGAATATGGTATTTATATTAGCGATACAACAAAATATTTCATCATAAATAATTGTTCAATATCAGGAGTTAGTCGAGGAATTTATATTTACAATATTGCTGATGATACTACTAAAATTGAAAATAATACTATTACTTTGGATGGTGTTACCTCTTATACTGGTATAGAAATAAATAGCACCAATAATGTAACCATTGTCAATAATAAAATACAAGGAAACAATAACGAAAGAACATCATATGGATTGTATGTTAGATATTCAGATAATTTTCTAACAAGTAAAAATAATATCAGCTCATTTAATGTTGGTATTTATTGTAATAATTTTGCTAACCTAGTTATAACACAAAATAATGTTTTTTATAACACTATAGGCATACAAGTTCATAGCATTACGAATATTTTGGTTGTTTATAATAATATAATGTTTAATTTAGAATATGGTATCTATTCAGAAGGTACTACAGGTACCTTTCATCACAATAATTTCTTTAATAATTTACTAATCCCTAAAATTAATCAACACAAACAAGCAAGTGATCAGGGCGGTAGTTCCACCTGGTATGATATCTCAACAAATCATGGAAATTATTGGTCTGATCTCTCTTGGACAGAAGAAGCTGTTTATGTCTTAGATGGTTATTATAATCCAAAATCTGATCTATACCCATTGAAATATCCAGTATAACTTTCCGATATTTCTATGAAATTCCTATTATTATAATAAATAAACAAATAGTTACAACTAATATATTTAGAGTATTAATTAGATAGCCAAATATTCCCATTGAAGTATCTGATGAAAAGATTCCAAGAATTATACCTGCATATAATAGTACTAAGATTATATATAGCAAAAAGAATAATTTTACCCAACTTATTAATATAAAGATATAGCAGACTAATGATGTTATTGCTATAATAAAGGATAATATTCCTAGAAGTTGTCTTTTAGGTAATTTCACTAATTGTTTATTTTCCAAATCTTTTGCTTCATTTCCCGCTTTTAGTGCGCTTAAATAGTCATCAAATTTCTCTCCACAATTTGAACAAAATTTAGAATCTGAGTCATTTTGATAATTACATTTTCTACATATTAATTGATCATTAATATTCCAAGGAATGATTTGTAACCCATCTGCTGATAAAGAACCAAAGGAAGGATTCTTTTTTGCATAATTATATACAATATCTTGAATTTGTCCTAATGGTAAGTTTAATCTTGAAGCTAATCCCTTCAAATCAGTTATATCCATTTGGACAATATATTTGATTATTTTTGATTGCTTATTTTTATTTGAGATAAGTTTTAATGCTTCACCAAAAAACCACCAAATAAATAAGACTAATAATAATGACAAGTGAGTAATCATTAAACCAAGTTTGTTTTCGATAAAGATTAAAGCTATAGCATAGAACCACATCCAAATGAAAATCAATAGAAATAAAACTGAATTGATTATTCTACCAATTTCTAATGATTGCTTAAAATTACCTTGTTTTCTTGAGAAACCTGTCCACTCTATAAAAGTTGTTTTTTCTACTAACATTGAGCCTTGAATGAAAATAAATGGTGTGAAATAGAAGATACTTAATAGAGTACTAAATTCAATTCCTCTTGTAATATAAAATTGTGAATTAAATCCATATGTATAAGCACTCCCTAAAATTTGAGTTGTGGTATATACTGTAGCAATTATAGGAATAATGTATAAACCCCAATTTATGTAAATTAATTTTTTAAGTTGATTTTTATCCCAAATTGGGAGACCAAAACCAGATATCATAAGAGTTACTGCTCCTATTGGTGCAAATATGAAAAACCCAGAGCTGGGATAGATACCAGTCAATTGAAAAACTGCCCCTGAATATTGTTCATATTCCCATGTGTAGAAGTAATTTTCTCCTGTTAATTCTCCAGGAACTATTGTTCTTACATCTAATGCCGGAACCATGATGATCAATAAAGTAAAGATTCCTACTGCGATTATAGTTAAACCAATAGACAACCAGAAACCTAGTTCTCCAGTTTTAGTTTGGATTCGTTCTTCTATACCAGGAGATATTGCTGAATATTCATTATCAATTGCGAAAAGTAATTTTGGATCTTTAGTAATTATATTCAAACCGTCGGATGATAAATCACCAAAGATTTCACCAGAAGCGATTTTTTCTTTAATAATAGATTGAACATATAGTTCTTGTAAATTAAGACTATAAGCTATTGTTGGAATTGATTTTTCTCCCGATGAGACCAATTCCATTATCTTCTTTTTAAGATTTTTACCAAATGCAGCAGGTAATAATGCAAAGAAAAACAATCCTAAATAGGGTCCTAAACATGACCACATTACTGCAAACATATAAAATGTGTTTTTTAGAGAGGCAATCCAAATAATGGGTACCATTGCTACTGCTAAATAGAAGAGAAAGAATATTATTGCAATAGCTTGTCGAGTTGATTTTCTTATCACCTTTACACTATGATTATTTTTCTGGTCAAAACCTGTCCAACCTCGAAAAGAATTTCTATCGATTAATAAAACAGTTTGGATAACTAAGTTAAGATAAATAGGATAAAATCCCAATGGTTGAATTATCTCTCTCCAATAATAATTATAATAATTAATATTTACTGAATTAAAATATAGAATGATGCCTGTTATCATAGGGATTAAATATAATAACCAATTTGAAAATATCAATGCCTTAGTTTGTTTTTGACCTTTAACTAATACTCCTGTTCCTGAGATTATAAACAGAATAACTATAACAGGCATAAAAATGCAATAACCGATATAAGGATATATTTTTGCATTACTACTATAGCTACCATAATAACCATATTTTATATTATAGAAGAAATTATCATACATTGTTTGTGCATCAGTATTAGTTGCTGAGAAAGGATAATTTGGAATCATAAGAATAAGTAAAGTTAGCAATCCTACTGCAATTAATGATAATATTATAGAAATAATAAATCCTTCAGAAACTAAATACTGATTGCTTTCAAGTTCATTAGTTGTACGAAATCTCTGATTATTATTGTCCAAACTCATTTCTCTACCCCATAATATTAATTGGGACTTTAGCTTATAAAATATTTACTAAATGAAGTTTAATACTTTTTTGTGAAAAAAGAAGAAAATTTATCATAAAATATATTTACTTGTCAATTATTTATAGTAAGAAATGTGAATTAGTTATTAATTTAAAAGATTATAAAATTAAAAAAGTGACAAAAATGAAAGATTTCGGGCAATATAAAGTATTAAAATTCAATAAGCGAAGGCAAATGATTGCTGAGCTACTAGACCAGAATGCACGGTATAAGCATATAGTTGGTATTTTAGAAAATGATGTTACTAAAGCAACAGAGATTTTTGCACAACATCGCGAAAAAAATGGCGAAAGATTATCCTTCACCTCTTGGGCGATGAAATGTATTGCTCAAGCTGTTTCTGAATTTCCTGAACTTATTACTTTTAGGAAAGGAAGAAGAAAAATGATTCAATTTCAAGATGTAGATATTAAATGTGTAGTTGAAAAAGTGATTGATGGGGTAAAATATCCAATTGCTTATATCATCCGTTCAGCACAAAATAAAAGTTTCAGAGAAATACACGAAGAAATACGTACTGCTCAATCGAACGATGAAGATAAAAGAGGAAATGAAGAGAAAATTAAGCAAAATCAATTGACTATAATGAAGTTTCCCAAATTCATTCGTCGAATAATTTTGCATTTTGTTATGACCAATCCCAAGAATATTAAAAAGCATATTGGTACCTGTGGTGTTACCTCTATGGGTATGTTCGGTAAAGGAATAACTGGTTGGGCTATCCCTAAAACCGCTCATGCTACAACTTTCGCTTTAGGGGCAATAATAAAAAAACCAACTTATATCGATGATAAACTTGAACCAAGAGAAATCCTTCATCTTACAGCTGAATTTGATCATGATATTGTAGATGGCGCACCAGCAGTACGTTTTTGTGCACGATTACAGGAATTAATGAGCACAGCTTTTGGTTTAGAAGAATATATGTAAAAAGTAGGTACGTTCAACCTACTTTATCTTTTCTTTATATTTTGCTGAAATTCTTTTTGAGTTAGTAAAATCGATTGCCAAGAAATTCAAAAGGTCTATTGGAGCTCTTCTTGCAACCCAAACATATTCTATCCATTTCTCTAAAACTTCTTCTGGAACCATTTGATCATTCAACATAAATCTTACAGCTTGAACTTTTTGTGGGATTGATATATTATCCTCTATCATTGTTGCTACAGCCCAAGCATTAAATACAGCATCTACTTTATCGTTTAAAGGCAGATTGAATAATTGTGCATAATATTCTTTTTTATGTTCTATTGATTCTGAAGAGAATGTAAGTAGTTGTCCAATTTCATTCGCTATTTGGATATTTGGTTCTTTAGAAAATTTTTCAAATAAATTTTTTAGTTCAGGGAAAATCTCATGTAAAGCATCCATGTGAATCATATTAATAGATTATTTTTAAATTAAAAAATATTTTAGATTAAAAAATGATAAAAATAAAGAATTAAAGTAAAGAAACTAATTAGGTCTTTTCCTCTTCAACTTCTGTAGTTGTCACACGCATTTTTAATTGTCCATTAAGGAAATAGGTAATATCTTCTTTGATATTAATTCTAATAATATTATCAGTTGGTTTTTGTGATTCTGAAGCCATTGTCAATCCTCGATTCATTTAGTAATTAGTAATTATTTTCAGAATAAAAAGACCACAAATTCAACAAAAAAGTAGAAAACTTAGCATTCATATTTAAATTAATTTTAATCATTCTTTTACTCCAATAAGCAATCCTCTACTTTCAAATATTCCTTCAGAAAACTTCCAAGCTTTCAATCCCGATTCAGTCATAAAAGAAAGGAATAACTCATGAGGAAACATAATCATTTCATGTCTATCAATAAAATGCTGCACAGGTTTATCTCTTTCAGCTATAAGATAATGCATATCAAAAATAGACCTATCACCATCTTGCTCTGAAATATTTGCTCTAGCAATTTTCAAATCCTTATCTTCATAAATAGTTATGTGAGGAGAACCTGCTTTATACATGTCAATTGTTAACCATGGTTCAATTAGAACTATTCCCCCATCTTTCAAATGATTTGAAAAACTGATTAGAGTTTTCTTTACTTTTTCCTTTTCAGTAATATACCCAATAGCGCTGAATAAACAAACTATAACATCAAATTTTTTAGCTAAATCCATATTGATCATATCACTTTGTATAAATTTCACAGCTGGTAATTTTTCTCTTGCAACATCTAATATCCCTTGGTTTAAATCAACTCCAGTACAATCAAATTCATCCATTAAATATTGTATATGATTACCTGTCCCACAACCAACATCTAGTAACTCATTACCTGAAGATTTCTTGTATTGCTTGATTAATTCCTTTAATTCATTTACTTCCTTCCTATATTCTTTCCAATGGTAAATTTTGTCATAATATTTTGCTAGGGATTTGTACATTTCATCTTTCATGTGTAACCATCTCAGTAATAGCTTCTCTTCTCATTTGAATTTTTGTTCAAATAGCTATTAATAATTTACATATAATTAGAATACTAAAAGGTAATAAATAAATTCATCAATGAAATTAACAAAAATTTCCAAAAAAGAATTTTCAGTAAGTAAATACTTGGCGGTATTAAAAGAGAATTTTTCAAGAATTTTTTGTTCAAGATGTTTATTGATTATTTTAACTAAGTTATCTTTTTCAGAAGACTTCTGTTTCATATTCATATAATTGTCTATATTGAAAGTGATTTCTTTTTTTGTTTCTAGATTGTATTCTTTAATTAAAGGATTCAATTTTCCTAACTTAACTAAATCAGCCAAAAAATAACGTAATTTACTCTGAAAGAATTTTGAGAATTCACTATAATTATTTTGAATAATTAGTTTATGTTCTGATTTCTTGAATCCTTTTTCAATCACTTGTTGGATAAATCTCTCTTCAATAATTTCAAAGATTTTTTTTCTAAGTTGATTCCAGAATGGTAATTGATAAAGGCTAAGGAATATTAATTGAAAGTCCTCTTTAGAAATTGACTCATTTGAAATTTGCTTGTCAGATAGTTCTATTTTACTAATTATTTGCTCGTCATTTATCTCTTCATTGTCTTTTGACACTTCTAAATCTTTCAACTAACACACCTTTATTGTATAACACATTTTGTATACATTTTATAATGATTGTTTTTAAGCTTCTTTTTTATTAATTGTCATTTTGAAAAGTACTATTCCTTACAACTTTCAAAAACAATTCTAAACCTCTCATAGTACAGTCATAATCAATAATTAAATGATATATGAGGCGATATGAAATTAAATAAGTAAAACTTTTTCAAAACTAAAAATGATTAATTGTTTATTAAGTATACCTTTTTATTAAATTAATAAAAAAATGATAACAGTAAGAAATGAGCTAGTTAAACTAACTATTGAAAAAACATATAAATCTTTATTAAAAGTAAATAAATTGACTCATATATTAAAAAAATTAACATATAAAAACAATCAATATACAATGAAGTTAGAATATGTAACACAGACTATCGGAAAATAAAAAACATAAAAATAAACTTGGGGAATAGAATTGGAAAGGAAAAAAAAGACTAGTTTAGTTGCTATGTTAATAATCAGCTTAGTTGTAACAGCTTCTGGATCAGCAATTTATCTGGGATTGTGGTTTCGGCCTATAAAAATCATTGATATAACTAATGATAGAGATTTTTCGCGAAAATACCACTTCCCAGGAAAAGGTACAAAAGAGAACCCCTATATAATCGAGGGGTATGAGTTATCTGGTAATAGCCATCATAATATTAGAATTCAAGGGGTAACTAAATCGTTCATCATTCGAAATTGTCTTTTAGAAGGTTCTAATAAAGGGATTCATCTTGAAAATTCAGACATTGAATTGGCGATAGTAGAAAACAATACTCTGAGAGATAATGAGTTTGGTATTCTTGTTGATGCATGCTCAAATCTCCAGATAAGAAATAATTATCTTGAAAACAATACTAAAGGAATAGAATCGATTTATAATAGCAATGTGTTTTTTGAACAAAATATTGTTAATAATAACTATTGGGGTATGAACCTTGAATCAGTAGATAATATAAGAATTCAAAATAATAGTTTCTCTGATTGTACATATGGAATTTGTGTCGATTATTCTGATTTGGTTTCAATAGAGAGGAATATATTTATCAAAAGTTCTGGAACTATAAGTGCTAAACATAATGAAAGAATTAAAATTCATAATAACACTGTTGTGGATTGTGATTACGGTTTTAATGTTGCCTATAGTCAGGATGTTGTTTATAGCAAGAATAATTTTGCGAAAACAGAAAATTGTATATGGGCAGGTTTATCAAATAATGTCATTATAGACCAAAATACCTGCAATCTTAGTATTTCAAAAGCAATCTATGTTGCTAACTGTGCTAACAGTCAAGTCAAAAACAATACTGTAATAACAACATACGGAAATGGATTATATGTTTGGTATTGCTACAAATTAGTAGTAACGAACAATACCTGCTATAATAATACTATAGGGATGAGTATTATTTGCGCAGAACAAGTAGAGGTAACACAAAATACTTTCGAACATAACCTAGAATATGGTTTGGTAATTCAAGGAGTAAATGCCACCATCTGGAAGAACAATTTTATTGATAACGATTATACAAACATCACAACGATACATTCCCAAGCAAACGTAGCAGGGAATTGCACCAATTATGTAGGCTTTCCCCAATTCTATAATAATGATACCCTCGAAGGGAATTATTGGTCAGAACTAGAATGGTATGCAGGAGTGGAATACATCATCGATCCAGGGACATTCAAAGATATCTATCCATTAGAAGAACCTATTGTAGTAACCTGTAAAACAGAATAAACAATGGATTTTTTATATTTGGTATATAATTTACCCAGCTGACAAAAAAAGATAATCTTTATAAAGATCAATCTGAATAGTAGTAGTCATTTTTTTGGAAAAGGAGATGAGTGAATATGAAAAGAAATAAAGTACGTGCGGGATTACTTTTTATTGTTATTTTTATTAGCTCGTTTTCAGCTTTTGTCGTAAATGTTCGAGCAATAAGTGAAGTTGAAGGGTATGTATTAGATGCAGAAACATACGAGGGTATCTTTAACGTTTATGTCACAATCTATGGAAAACGTGAAGTAAATGGATACTTAACTTCATTCGCTATAAGTGATTATACATACGGTTCAGGTTATTATCATATTTATCTACCAAGTGGTACAGTCTATATCAATAGAATGAGAACAATAAAAACCGGTTATGTATCCTATGATGGAAACATTGTTAGTACCCTTTACTTGAATGCAAAAGATATAACCTTGCAATTTTCTGGTTATGTCAGAGAAGATAATATAATTGAAGGTATAAAAACTACTAATATTGTAGAACCTCTAATTTCATTGGATTTCACCCATGGTGTTTCAGGTTATTCTGACATAATAACTGGAACTGTCATTTATGTTAATGTTTATGATAAAAGTAATAACTTTTTGAAATGTGTATCATGTAATCAAGCAACTGGTTATTATGATACAGGTTCATTTGAAGCACCAGCAGGAAATATTAACTTTAAAATTACAAACCTAGATGGATTGCATAAAACATTTACACGAACAGAGGAATTTTTAACCTCAACAACAACAACACGAGACTTCAAACTTCAACGAAATCTTGGTGAAGTATGGGTGTATGGGGGTATGGGTTCTCAAGATAAAATTTTTGACCATAAAATATTTAGTGATGATGTTATTGACCATGAATTGTTTGATATCTCATTTTCTACTGCTTGCCCACCAACAATTGTTTATTCTCCTACTAGTGAAGATTATTCTTCCTCATGGTTAACAACTTCCTATCTTATTGTAGGACAACAATATTTGCTTGACAAATATCTATTACGGAATGCAAAGATAAGTCTTTATGTACAAAATCTATGGTTGGATGATACTGATTTAATAGTTGTACATGGCATAACAAATTCACATACAGAAGGATTTACAGCTGCTAGTTTTGATTGGACTGTACAAGCTTCATTAGGTTATGCAATGACTCAAACAATTACAGGTCAGCTACAATTATCAGGTTCATATCAAGAAGCTAATGGTGTTACTTTCGATGTAGGTGCAATTGCACTTGAAAATAGAGTAAAAGAAGGAGACTGGACAAAAATAGGCTGGACGACATTGGATTATTCCAATAATATAAATTATCTCGAAAAAACGTTATATACACACTGGCAAATCGGTTTTAATAATCAAAACTATCTAACTCTAAAACATTGTGGGTCGAATATCAGGTATAAAGTTGTATATGAATTTGACTTATATTTCTATCAGTTAGGTATATGGGATAGAATTGGTAAAGTGACTTATGAGCAAATTCTAGGTGATGATATTGAATCTGGATTAATATATACCTTTGATTTTGATTCTTACTATCTTGAAAGTACTTATTTTCTTGAAAATCCAGATGGCTATATTGCCAATGATATGAATCTAAATTTACTAGCTGGTGAATCAGTAACTCTACCAATATCATGATAAAGTGATTTATAATTTGCTATAAATATAATATAGCAAATTTTTTTTATTTTCTATTAGTAAAAATAGTTTAACTGATATATAATATAAAAGAGTAATAATGATATATTTTTAATAAACAAAACTAGAACAAGATGAGATAAATTTAACTGATAGATTTTGATTAAGAAATTTGGTTTAAAAAATTAGAAAAATTAACTATTATCATAAATTTATCAGTAAAATTGATTAATGTCTGGTCTGCTCGAATGAGTCAACGTATTATAGATATTTGTGATTGATTTTTCTTATTGAATTCTTTCATTTAGATGTTAGCGTTGCTCCTTCACTAATCTTTACAATATAAGGTTGTCCTCCCACACTTAAAATAGCATTAGCTACCTCTTGTTCGAAACCAGGTGCATATGCTAATATTGTTCCTCCTTTTCCACTACCATTAATTTTAGCACCAAAAGCTCCTACTTCTTTAACAGATCTAATCATATTTTCGATTTTATCTGTTGATCTTTTTAATCCATCACGCATTAATTCATGAATTTCATAGAGCATCTTACCAAATTTAATTTCATCTTTTGAATTACTCATTAAAAATGTAAAAGCTCTACGAGTTAAATCTCTATTTTTTATTGTTGTAAGGGTCATTGTTTTACTCGGTTCAGGGATTTTATTGATATGATTTAATATTTCAGCTAAAGATGTTTCTCGATGATTGAATTGTTTAATTGATTTTTTTAGTAAGGAATATCCGTTTTCAACATTCGTTCGTATTATCTTCAAATCCCCTACTGTGTCTTTTTTCTTCTCGAGAGAATCCCCTATCACTAAACCAGTTAGATCAGTTGGTATTTGGGTTAATTTTATTTCATCACCAAAATCAACATGAATTATTCCCCCAAAAACAGATGATAGATGATCCATCATTCCCCCACTTTCACCAAATTCCACTACCTCTGCTTCAAAAGCATACTGAGCGATTTCATATTTAGATAATGAAACATTGGCAAGATGAGCAAAAGTAATAATACTAGCAACTGACAATGCTGAAGAACTTGATAATCCAGCAGCAATAGGAATAGTTCCTTTGATAATTATATCAGCTCCGGTTTTTGGAATAATCTCCTTTCTAAATAAAATATTAAATGCACTACGAACATAATCCCGAGAATTACTATAGGTGACATCATCATTTAATGAAAAAGAATCTTTTGAATTTAAATCCTGATAATTCAAGTTGAATTTTAAATCATCTCGAGGTTTCACAGAAAACGTGATATAGAGATCTAATGCTGCAGAAATAACTTCTAGACTCAGATAATCACTATGTTCACCTAATAAAAAAACTCGACCAGGAGCATTTACTGTAAAAGGAATTAATTTTTCCATAAAGAATCAATTTCAACCAGTTTGATATATTTTACCTTAAAAACTAAAAAAAGAAGAGGGATCATTGAAAACTTCAATCAACAATAACAGTTCCATCTTCTCTGATTTCAACATTCATACCTGTTTTCATGTATTTTAAGAACTCATCACCAAGTCGATCTATAGTGATTATTCTTTTACCAATCCAAACATCTGCTAATATTACTCCTGCAGCTGCAAGTGAATCAATATTTTTTGAAAATAGCAATGCTGTTGGAGCATTTTCATTCTCAGCTAAACTCATCAAAGCTAGCCCCCCAGTTGTAGAACCACTTGATTGTGGTAAACCGATGATTGCCTTCGTTAAATCTTTCTTAAATAACGCTGGATTATCTTGGTCACCGCCAATTGCTTTTTTCTTCTTAAAAACAATAGTATTTTTGTAAGTTGCTAGGGTATTTAGAGGTCGTTGTGAAACAATAATTTTACCAGTAGTTTTTCCGGGAAAAATAGCTCTTCCTTTAAATTCTTTTGTCATTTTTTTTCCTCCAAAAAATTAAATCACTACATCCAGAATTTCATCATCTGGATAGAACCTTGCAGTTGAATAAACTCTCAATTTTGTTGAGTTCGTTATAACTGGCTTTTTCTCTGTTAAAGGATTGCTCATATAGGCTAATGAGCATATAGAAGATAATCGCACACCAGTTGTTATTAATTCATTAAATGCTTGTTTATCTTGTTTGAATTTCTCAACTACAGCTGGTGCTGCACAAAGAATTGTTTGAACCTTAAAAGATTTATTTCCACTAGATTCAAGTTTTGTTTTGATTTTATCCTTCCATAAATAAAGTTGTTCGAGAGTAAAATGAGGACACCCCATAATACAAACTTTTGGTTTTGCATCTATGTCTTTCCAGAGAACAGGTAAATCTTCTTTAGCTTTAACTAATATTTGATCTGTGATCACAAAAGTTTGATAGCCTTTTGTTAGAAGCTTCTCACCTTGTTCTTTAGCTTCTGGGGTTATTTTATCAACGTGATATAATCCTACAGCTCCACTTGAAGCACTTGCTGCTCCTAAATCTTTAAGATATGCTTTTATCGCTAAATTATTTTCTTTAGCTAGAAGTTTATCTAATCCTTTAATATAGGGAACATTTTCTATAACCTTTTCACCGATAACACTTCCTAAAATATGTGGATTTGGTAATTTTTTGGTTTTAACTTCAATTAACCAAGAGGCTTTTCGTCCTTCATCAGTTAGTAAACCAAAATAAGGTGTTTTGCCTAATATAGCACTAAAGATATCGATGACTACGGAATTACGATTTGTTCTTGCACCTAGAACAGAATTAACATAGACAACTGCTGATGATTCAGACCAAGCTAAAATATCACCTATTTTTGGTTGATTACCAACTTCATCTAAATAACAAGTACAGGAAAAAGATTGTTTGTCTTTTAAGCCTAACTTTAATAAACGCTCTTCATATGGTTTTTGAGTATATATTAGTTTAGTAACTAATTTCTCAAGTAAAGGATATTTGATATTTTTAAAATCATAGGCACGAGGATTTGCAGTAAAAGGTTGTTTTGTATGAAGATTAGCTTCAATTAATTCATCAAGTAATTTGTAATAAGGCTTTAGAAATGAAGCACCAACAGCCATAGCAGTATGTTGAAAACCAACAATCGGAATAAGTTTCTTTGCATCAAATATCTCGCCATAAAGGACAACGGATTCCATCACTTTTTGTAAAGCAGGTCCTTTATCACCATTTAGAATAGCTATTTCATCCTTTGTTAAATTAATATTGAATTTACTTGTATCTAACACAGAAATCCCTCAAATAGCTTTATTTGATCTCTTGTTTACTAACATAGTAAAAATTAGTTGAGTATTCACTTCACTAACTATAAATTTTATCTAAAATTAATCAGTTTTTTGTTTTAATTTCTTTTCTTTGCGTTTCTCTAAACCGAATTTTGCTCTTTGAAGGACACCGAAAATAATAATCATATAGGCAAATGCTACCCCAAAAGCATGTAATGTATACCTAGTTTTTAGTTCTTTTTATAGAAAATCTAAGTAATAATAGTGAAATAGTATTATTATAGAGGAACGAACCTATGAGTCAGCAGGATGAGAATAAACCAATCTATAATTTACATTCATATACTGATAAAAAACAAGAAGCTGAAAGAAATCCTGATGATATTCTAACATGGAAAAAAACTAATATTTCCTCCTATCTTCGTGGTGTATTTGATGGGCGAGGAATTGTCTATTATAGTGAAACAAATGAACATATCCTATCAATACAACATACAAATATTGAGAGACTTGAAATTTATCAAAAAGCTTTACAAATGCTCAATATAAACTCATTCTTATACTTTCCACAATTAGAAACAGAATCACCTGAACTATTTATTGTAGGAAAAGCGAATATTTATCGATTTAAAGAGAAAATTGGCTATGACAATCATGAAGAAGCTGATATTTTTTACAACTATTGGAAAAAACTAGATTGGGAAGATTGAGAGATAATTTTTAAATTACTAAAATAAAATATCACTTATGAATGAAGCTGATGTTCTAGTTCTGAAATATGTTAATAAGGAAATCAACAAGGGAAAAACAGTTATTTACGTTCCTGTGAAAATGTTCTCTGCAATGTCAGATAATGGATTAGAAGCATTAAAGGATCTTACTTTAGCTAATAATGTTAAAGTAATTGCTCAAAATTAGTATCTGAAAATTAAAAAAGGAAAAAGAAGAAACTATTTTCTCCTTTTGATTATACGAATTGCACTTAAAACAAAAGTCAAGCTTATAGTTAGTAGAATTATTCCAGCAAAATTAGCAGTATTTGATGGAGTGGGATTTGGTGTCCAAGTAGTTGTAGGACTAGGGATTTCGGTGGTATTCCAACCAGATAAAGTAGCCCATAACCACCAAGCAGCATATGCTTTCATATTAGCATTTAGAGGTTGGCTATGTGCTGAACCACAAGAATACCATTCATCTGGATGATCATTCTGCCAATCAATAGCCCAGTTAGCATCAAGGATATTATCATCATTAGAATCATAATCACAATTATCCGTGCAGTTTTTATCGCCATAATAATTCATATCTGGATCGTAGGATTCAATATCTGCAAAATCATATAATATTTTATTATTTTCAACACAATAATCTCTAATTTGCTCATTTCTTATGTGAAGATTACCATCTAAACCTAAACCATCTGTATGACCTGTCATATAAACAAAATGAACAGTTGGATAATCAATCTCTAGTTGAGACATTAAGCTTAGATATAAATTAATATCTGATTCAGTTGCATAGGAAACTTCTCCACACCATGACCACATCACTACATTGACATCAATATTAGCTACATCTTCAAGATAATCTTCAGTATAAGAAGCCCATGCGCTGAAATCAGGATTCCCTAGATCACCCGGTGCAAAATAATCATCGATATCTAATGCTCCATCTGTACCGCCCTCATTCCAATCATATAATCCAATGGTACACCCAAGGGATTCTTTGTAAGCTGGCAGACCTGTCATACCATCAGTTATCTGACTTCCATGAGAGGTGTGTCCATAAGCCACATGTAAAGAATTTTTAGCACTAGTAATATTCTCATCAGGAATCATATCAAGTCTAACATAATTCACAACGTTATGATTAGCGATAATAGGAATTCCAAGACCATTAGTATTTAATTCAGCTTTAATTTGTACTTCAAAATGGGGTGGGATAGACGCTATACTCAAACATAGTATCATCAATCCAATAAAGTATTTTTTACTCAAAGCAATCAATCCATAAAAAGTACTATAACACAGTTAGACGATAACCTAGATAAAGATATTTTAACTAACAAAAAGTAAGCAAAAATTTCAGAAGATTTTAATTCTAAAAATTGATTTTATAGATTAGAGATAGATATTATTGGTGAGAAAAATGAAATTGCTTATTACAGGCGCTACTGGATTTTTAGGTTCATATATACTTAGGGAATTAGATAAACCAGTATATAAAGATAAATTTTCAATAGAGAAAATCAATTTACTTGTTAGGAATAGAGAAAAAGCTAAGAACATAAAACATAATCAATTTCCTATTAACATCATTGAGGGAGATATTACTGATGAACAAGCAGTAAAAAAAGCTGTTGAGGATGTTGATACAGTAATTCATGTAGCAAGTTTATACAAGATTTGGGGAAGAAAGAAGGATTTCTATAATATCAATGTTAAAGGAACTGAATATTTGCTTAATGCTTTACAACCTGGTTCGACCTTCATTTTAACATCAACTATTGGTGTTTATGGTTATTCAGCAAATAAAGGCAAACCAACAACAGAAGAAGTTGACCCAATGAAACCTTTTTGGCATTATCAGAAAAGCAAAAAAATCCAGGAAGATTTAGCTCGAAATATCTGTAAATTGAAAAACATCAAATTCGTAGCTATACGTCCTCCTATGATTTCTGGTCCAGGTGATGAGTCAACAAAAATCTTTATGGAGAATCTGGAAAAGAGAAGACTTGTTTTAGCTCGTGGAGGGAAAGGAATAATTCCAGTAGCTCATCCCTTTGATACTGCAAAAGCACATCTACTTGCTCTTGAGAAGATCGATAAAATTGATGGCGAAGCATTTCATTTAGCTAGTTTTCATATCTCATTTAAGGAAATGGTTGATGCTTATGCAGATGAACTTGGTTTTAAACGGATAAAGACCAAGGTCCCATATGGTCTAATATATTCATTAGGTTGGTTTTTGGATCTCTTCCCATTCAAACATAACTATACCAGATTTGCTATTAAATTCCTAGGAGCTTCAGATCAATTAATCATGGATAAAATAGTCAATAAATTGGGTTACAAACCTGAATATACTTTTGAGCAAACTGTTAAAGAGAATGTTATCTGGTATAATTCCATGAAACATTAAAGAAAGAAAAAAGAGCTTATGCTCTATTATTCAGAAGTAGGTACAGTTAATATAAGCTCTTTTTTCTTATCCTTGATTGGATTAATTCGTTTATTTTCTATCATTTCTTGATCAATTTGCTTAATTGTATCATCAATTTCATTTGAATAATCAGAACATCGTAATGAACGTTTAGTCAAGAAAAATATGAATGAAGTAATTACCAAAACTAAGCAAATTCCTGTACTAATTAATAAAATTATCATTGGAGATAATTTATTAGCTATAAAGGTCAAAATCACTAATCCAATTACATTAGCTAATGAAGTAAACATGAAACTAAAGGAAGTCGCACGACCTAATTTCTCATGTGGGATTTTCTCTTGGCGCAAAGTAAATGATGGGATATTAGCTCCTCCATTTACAAAACCAAAGGGAATTGTTATTACAAATAACATTATCCACGGATTTCGGACAAATGAGAAAAGCGCTAATCCTATCGCTTTTGCAAAAATCACCAAATTTATTAGAATTAATTTGCGATTTATTTTACCTAATTTCATGATGATTAATGACGTTATCACACCTACAACAGACATTACTGCAACAACTGAACCATACCAAGTAGCTGTCATTTTCATTTCCCCTTGTAAAACTACGACAAAGGTACCATTGATAAAAGCATTTCCAAAATTAAAGAAAGTATAAACGATAGTAACATAGAGTACCTTAGGGATTGATCGAATGGTATTGAACCCTATCTTTAAATCATCCTTAATACGTTTTACATCATTTTTAAAAGTGGTCTTTTCTTTTTCAATAATTGGTGGTTGTTTACCTTTTGAAATTAGCAACAGACAAACAATTGATCCTAAACTGGCAATACCTGTTCCAATAGTAAAACTGAGTAAATAACTAACAGTAATTATCATTCCAGCAAGTATTGGTCCAATAACATTTGCTATTTGATTAACTGTAGAATTAAAAGAATTAGCAACTAGAAGGTTCTTTTTTTCTATAATATATTTTGAATAGGTGCTCACAGTAAGATTGTAAAGTGTAAAGACTATATTGTTGATAAAAAGTATAGTATACATTGGCCAAATAAAGTGAATATAATTTATTTCAGTAATTCTTTGAATTACCCCTTCATGAAGTGGCACATAATAAACATATGTCCGAATTAATCTATCCATAAATAAGTATAGGACAAGATAGCCAACAAAAAGGATAGTTCTTAACAAAGTAGTAATGAATATTAATTTTCTTTGATCAAATCTATCAACAATAACTCCAGCAAAGGTCACTAATAGTACAGTAGGTAATGCACCTAAAATACCCATTAAAGCCATTAGAGAAGCATTTTGAGTAGTAGCATAAATTAGGTATGAAATAGTCATTCCTATTAAAATAGATGCAATCATATTGAGTATTTGTCCACCAAAAACTAACATATATGATTTATTTGTTAGAACATTTTTTATTGATGGTTTATCATCTTCAATCAGTTTTTTTACCTTTGAATAACATTCTTCTTCTGCATTAACCATAACCATTGTAACCATCTCTTGGAGTAAATTACAAGTTTATCATTGTAAAATACTTAAAAAGAGCGATTCACATTTTGAAGTCTCTTTTTGAGGTCACAACTTGTGACTAATTTTTAGAACATTAAAGCAAAAATTATCTTAAACAAGTAAGATTTTTCTAGCCTTTTCCTTTTATTTTTTCCTTCTCCTAAACATTCTTATTTACCGAATTATATTTTAATTAGATTCCTTAAGATATTTTAAAGCTAGAGGTTTTTAGGATGAAAAAAAATCGTTTATTCTTTGTAATGTTTATTTTAACTAGTATGTTATTCATAACAATAACCAATGCTCGAGCAGCTACAACTTGGCAAATAAGTGATGAGTTATATGATGTAACTTATTGGTCAAATGGAACTTTAATTGCTGAAGGTAATTATGATGGTTCAATAGATTTCGAAAAAATTTTCTATAAAGGTTCTGATATTGAATTACTGTTTCAAGCTGAACCTCAAGATTCCGAATTTCATTATTACGAAGCAATCATTACCTGGGATACATACCTAACATATAAGAACTATTCACAAATCTCTTTTGGTGGACTGGGTGGTGATAATGAAATCCGTACTTTTACTATAGGTAAAAATGGTATACAAATCCTTGTTCAAACAGTATATGATAGAATCGAAATTAATGGTGATAGTCTTATCTGCCCCTTAATTGATATTAGTTATATACAAGATAAAATTCCTGAAGAAATAGTAGCAGTTGCAGATCATCGCTCAGATCCAGTAATCATTATTGGTAATTATTATTTTGATACTGTAAATGGCACTGATATTTCCACAAAACTTCCCGGATTTACAACACCAATTGCTTTAGCAAGTTTTATCTCTATATTTGTTTTAATATTTTTTAGAAAGAAGAAATAAAAAAACTAATTTCTTTTTTTTATTATTTTTAAATAGGATAAATAAAATAATAGGGAAAACTATCTTCTCCGTTCTTTGCTTTTTCCGCTTAAATTTGTATAATCGATTGCTAGATTGCCTGCTCCAGCTCTTCTTGATGTTTCGGTATTTAAAGTTCCAGTATATTTTTCTCGTTCTTCCTTTGTATCTCTTATTCTCTTAGCTTCCTTGTCGAAATCTTCTTTTGAGATATTTAGCAGAACATATGAACCCTTAGCTTCTAGAGCTTTGTCAGCTTCTATTGGTACTAGTATATCTTTCTTGAAACGTTTAGATACAAGAATCATTAAGTAAGGAATAATTAGCTTATCTGTTTTTCTAGGCAATTTATCAATACGAATTACCTTGCCGAGTTTATTTCCTTCCTTATCTGCAGCAATTTTTGAAATTAAATACTTGTAACTCATTGTTTCACCTTTCCATGGATTAATTTATTTAGACTATTACATATATTATTTTGGTGTTTCTCATGGTAAAAACAGTTAAACCCGGTATGAGACCAGAAGAAATAGCTACTTTACATTATGAGCTTCTTTTGGAGGGAAACAAAGAGGAATGGGCTAAAACCATTAAGAAATTCCTTCGTGAACGAATTGATGATACTGGTTCTTCACCTTACTATTGGTGGAAAACAGGTCAGAGGTATAAAGAGCAATATGGTTATTCTTATACTTATAAGACTAAAGATGAAAGACAGAGCTCTGAAAATCACATTAAATTTTTCTTCCATCGTCTTAATAAAGAAGGTAAGCCACAAGGTCAAGTACCAATTCATGTTATTATTGATGAAGATGGCGAATGGCGAGTTGATGTCAGTAGTTGGTAGCTGAAATCATACCATCTTCTTTTTTTTAAAAATTAATAAAATAAATTACTTGACTTTTTTCATTGATATTTTTTAATAGTAATTTTTATTTATAATTTTAAGATAAAATTATTCTTTCTTTTCACTCTTAACTTTCTTTTCTAAATGCGTTTTAATTTTTTCTTTTAATAGTTCTTCCATCAAATCTTCTGTTTGTTCTTTGAATTCTTTTCTGCTTTCTTTTTGTTGCTGTTTGTGTTCTTTAATTTGCTTCTTTTTATCCAATATTTCTTCTTCTTTTTCTTCTGTAAACACCATTTTACTTGCTTCTGAAGGTTTTTCGTTTTTAATATTCTTAATTTGCTCTTTTATCTGCTTCTTTTCTTCTAATCTTTCAGCTTTTAATTTTTGAAATGATTCCTTTTGTCGTAATCCTACACCAAACAAAATTAGAGGTAAAAATCTTAATGGAATATCTTTGCTTTTTATGCGTTCTTCTAATTTTTCAGTTTCTTTGAAATCTAATTTTAATAATCTATTTAACCTTGCTTTAATTAATAATAAAAAGGTTAAAGCGAAAATGTAGATTCCAGCTACGAGAATAAATAGTGTTTGTAATCCATTTATTCCAGTGATATTTTCTATTAGATCAAAGAATCCCCCAGCTATTAACGGACTTAATATTGCTGCTAGATTCCAAAATACAGAATAGAATGATGTATAGGTTGCAGTCTTTCCTTTTGGAGCAACATTCCATACTATCAAGATTAAATTCATAAAAAGCAATATCCAACCAAATCCCATTATAAAAATCGTTATTGCAAAAACGAAAAATTCCCAACTAAATTGTAAGCCATTTAATGTAATTATTATTTTCATAAGAGGGATATTAATCATACTGATAATACTTATTGGAATAAACCCTAGTAGGAAGAATATTACACCTATTAGACTGGCATTTATAGCTCCTATCTTCTTAGTCAGATATCCTGCTGGTAAAGCCATAACTATTTGTATTATCAGAAAAACACCTAAAATATTTGCTGCTTTATTAGCTTCGATTGCCAGAAATTCTTGGGCATAGCTACTAAAAAATGTCTCTGCAGCTTGATATCCTGCATTGTGAGCAAAGACAGTGAATAATATGAATATTAAAGCGATATTTTTATCTTTAAAAATTTGTTTAATTGTTTTAATCAAACCAATTCTTTCTTTTTGATAATCGATTTCTTTATCTTGTTTCTCTCTCACATTCAGAATTAAAATGATTAAACAAAGAATCATTATTCCACCCATTACCCAAAAAGCTAACGCATGATTAATGGAATAAAGATATGCTGAAAGTAATAATCCAGTAATATTAGCTAACCCCCCTACGATATTCATTACACTATTTCCTTGACTCATGTGTTCATCAGGAACAGTATCTGGAATGAGACTAACTACTGGTGTGTTGTAGATTGCCATACTAATATTAAATCCACAAATAGCAAATAATAGCCAAAAGAACATATTCTCAAAGGTTCCAATTAATCCAAAGAACATTGCTGCCAAAGGAATGCCAATGATTACAAAAGGCATTCGTCTACCAAGTTTTTTAACCCAAACTCTATCTGATAAATTACCAATAACCGGTGATAGTAAGATTGCTGCAATATTATCCAGTACCATTATTACCCCAACAAGGGTATTAAGTATGTGAACATCACCTAGCATTGGACCTAAATTATTTCTTAAAAAAAGGGGAACATAAATAGAATAGACTGAAAATGATAGATTGAGAGTAAAGAAACCCATACTTGTTAGAAATGTACGGAAATAAGGAAATTTCTCAGTTCTAATGTTCATATCGACAATATTGTAATTTCCTTCTTTTTATTTTTTTACCTTGTAGACTTTTTATCCCTTTTCTAGTATCTTCTTCAAATATTGACCCGTGTATGAGTTAGAACATTCAGCTATTTCTTCAGGAGTTCCTTGAGCAACGATTTTTCCACCCATTTTTCCACCTTCAGGTCCTAAATCAATTATATAATCTGCTGTTTTAATAACCTCAAGATTATGTTCAATAACAATTACAGTATTACCTTCATCAACCAAACGATTAATGATATCTAATAATCGTTGAATGTCAGCTAAATGTAATCCAGTTGTTGGTTCATCTAAAATATAGAGATTATCACTCTCAAGTTTTATCTTCCCTAGCTCTCGAGCAAGCTTAATTCTTTGAGCTTCTCCTCCAGAGATTGTGGAGGATGTTTGACCTATCATTAGATAACCTAACCCTAATTCATTCATAACTTTGAGCTTTTGAACCAAGTATGAATTATCTTTAAAAAATTCTAATGCTTCTTCTACACTCATATCAAGAATGTCAGCTATAGTTTTGTTTCTATATTTTATTTCTAATATTTCTTTTCTAAATCGTGCTCCTTTACAAACTGGACAAACAGATTCAATATCAGCCATATATTGTAGAGGAGTAATTATCCTTCCCCAACCACCACATTCTGGACATCTACCACCAGTTTTAGTATTAAAACTAAAATGTTGGAGCCCATAACCACGAGCTTTGGATTCATCTAATTCAGTAAATAACTCTCTAATTCTATCATAAAAGCCAATATACGTAGCAGGATTTGATCGTGCTGAACGACCGATAGGTGTTTGATCAATGTTCCTAATATCTCTAATATTTTCTATTCCTTCAACCTCATCATGATCACCAGGCATAATTCGTTTTTCTCTGAAAACGGATTTTAATTTTTTATATAGAATTTCATGAATTAAACTGCTCTTTCCAGATCCAGATACTCCCGTTATACAAATGAAATTTCCAAGGGGGATCTTCACATCAATATTTTTTAGATTATTTTCTCGTGCACCTTTTATGATCAATGAATGACCATTTGATTCTCTGCGTTTTAATGGTAAAGCAATAGTTTTCTTTCCTGAAAGATATTGACCTGTTATAGATCGTTCATCGTTTTTTATTACATCAATTTTTCCTTGTGTTATTATTTCTCCTCCATAGATTCCCGCACCTGGTCCTATTTCGATTATATGATCAGCTGCAAGCATTGTGTCAACATCATGTTCAATTGTTATTACAGTGTTACCTAAATCACGCATATTATACATAATGTTGATCAATTTGTGAGAATCTCGAGGGTGAAGTCCAATACTCGGTTCATCCAAAATAAACATCAATCCCATAAGATCGGAACCAATTTGTGTTGATAACTTTGTTCTTTGAAGCTCTCCACCTGAAAGGGAATCAGTTCTTCTATCCAAACTTAAATACTCTAATCCGATACTAATCATTACTTTCAATCGTTTCAAGATTTCTTCTAATATAGGCTCTGCTAAATGCTTTTTCTCTTCTTCCAATGTTAAATTACTCATTAATTCGTAGAGTTCATCAATAGGTAACAAATTCATTTCATGGATGTTTTTATCTTTTATATGGATAAACTCTCTTTGCTTCTGTAATTTTGCTCCTTTACAATCAGGACAAAGTTGTTCTACCATTATTCGTTTATACATATCTTCTTCGTATGATTTCGGAGTTCTAGATTTTGTTAACTTCTTATACCATCTATCAATATTTGTTAGATAACCCTCCCAAACAACTTTCTTTCCCTTATTTCTGTCATCTTGAATAGGTGCATCTGGGGGGATTATTATTTCTATTTTTTCTCCTTTTGATCCATGGAATAATAGATCGTGGATATCATGTGGCAATTCTTTAAATGGTACATCTAAACTAAATCCATAGTGAAGAGCTAGGCTATGAATCATTACTCCGCGCATATTATTGAATCGCTTGTATGTTTTTTGACTCAAATTAATTACTCGAGTGTCTAATGCACCTTCATTCAAACTTTTATTCTCATTTTCAACAATTAAAAATGGAGAAGCACGATAATAAGTTCCCAACCCCATACAGGTAATACAAGCACTTTCAGGATCGTTCGGTGTAAAGAACCAAGGCAATAATTCACCTATTACTGTATGGTGTTCATGACAAGTAAAATCATAAAATTCATTTAATTTTATATCTAATTCTTTAGCATTTAATACCTCTACTCTGATAATTTTTTGTCCAATATAAAATGCATTTTCGATTGTTTCTATTATCTGTTTGTAAATATCTCCTTTAATGGTAAATTTATCTATAAGCACTTCGATATTATATTCTTCATCTTCATCCAATTCAATTTTTTGACCTATATCGTAAACCTCATCATTAATTCTAAATCGTCTATATCCATGATTTCTTACTTTATCTAATAAATATTGATAATCTTCCCCGTAAATTTTGAATAATAATGCACGAACCTCAACAATTGCCCCATCTGGTAATGATTGAATTTTATCAGCTATTTGTCCTGCTGTTTTTATGGGAATTTTTTGTTTACAATAAGGACAAAAAGCTTCACCGATAACTGAATATAACAAACGAATAAAACTACCAATATCTGTTAGACTACCAACAGTAGATCGAGGATTACTTATCCCTCTTTTTTGATCTATACATACTATAGGTGATAATCCTTTGATGAGTTGTACGTTAGGTCTTTTCAATTGAGGAATGCGTGATCTTGCATAAGCTGAAAGCGTTTCTAGAAATCTTCTTTGTCCTTCTGCATATAAAACATCAAATATCAACGATGATTTGCCTGAACCTGACACTCCGGTAACAACTGTAAGTTTATCTCGAGGTATTTTTACCGTTACGTTTTTGAGATTATTTTCATTTGCACCAATTATTTCAATAAAATTTTCCAATATCAATCCTCTCCTATATAGTAGAAGCCAATCTCATTTACTTCATTGTGGCTTCGCAATGTTAATCTGGTAGGACAAGCTACTCGTTCGCAATATCCTTGTTCTACTAACCAATTCCCTATCCCTAAAGAAGCAATCCCCCACCATGAAGATTTCAATTTGTCATTCAAATAATTCGCAATATCTGTTGCACTTCGAAATGATTGCTCGTTTTTCAAATATTCAATAATCGGGTGATATATGATTGGTGTTTTTTCCACTAAATATCCACGTATTTTCAAGAGAATTTCATTTAATTTTTCTTTAGTAGTTTTTTCCAAAATGACATTCGAGTAAATTGTTGAAAATAACTCTGGTTCAAACTCCATTGCTTGTTCTACTGATTCTCTTCCCGGTATATTGTCATTTAGCATAACAACTATCGAAGCAAAGTTATCAAGCAATCTAGTGATAAACAAATAACTTTGAATGGTATCATCCTTAACAAAAAGGTATTTTTCAGCTTTTTCAAGATCACCTGTAACCATAGTTATTCTTCGGAGGATTTCTAATTCAAAATCTCTTCTTCCTATATGCTTCATATTTTCAATAAATTCATTTAACATTTCATCATCTGAAAAAAGAATTTTACTTGTAGCTAGAACATGGTGTGTACCTGAGCCTTGTAATGATTTTTGTTGATATCTGATGAATTCATTTCTAGTATAAATGGAAACTTGTAGATTAATATCGTCACCCATTAACCAGTAAAATTTCTCAGGGGTTTTTTGATCCTTGGTTATTAATACTAAATCTATATCTGATTTCTCCCAGACTACTCCTTTTACCATACTCCCAAACAATAATGCTGCAGTTATCGTTTCATCTTGTTTAACTTGCTCAACAAAATCATTTAGAGTTTCATCAAATTTTTTTCTAATTTTTATGTCTTCAGGCATATTTATTTCACATCACTCATTTTTGTAATTTACCATTCACACTTTCTTCAATAAGCGGGATATAAATGTCCAAAATGAACGTTCCAGGTTGAGTTGATTTCACGATTTTTTCGAGTCCACAACCTTTTCCAAAAGAGTAGTTTTTCGATTTAATCCACTTAACAAGTTTTTTCCATGCTTCAGGAATGTCTTTGTACGGATCTTTACCTACACAACGAGTTACAATATAAAATCCTTCATGAATATCTTTTACTATAACATCTTTAGATTTAAAATCATTGTCAACTTGAATCCAAAATTCATACCCATAAACTTTAGAACCCTGCTTAGGATCAGGATTATTAAATCCATAAATAGGATGAGCTTCTAGATCAGCAAAGAATCCCAATGGTTCAGCCCAATCTCTCAATTTACTCCAAGCATCATTTTCAGGAGACTCACTAATTGCTTGAAAACTAACCACTCTCATTGGTAATATTCGTTCAAAGTGAACCACTAATTCTTCCGAATCATCTTTATCTTTCGCATAAAAATTCTGAATATAATCAGCTTGTCTCTTGTTTTCCAGTTCTTTTCTTCTTTTCGAACCTATGTAGGTTTCAATTATTGATTGATAAATCGTCAACCCATCACTGGTTATTTCATATTTCCCTCGAGAAGTGTTTTCTATAATCCCATATTTCACTAATTTTTCCAAATGATGTGCAAGAGCAGTTTTACTTAACTCAGTTATTTCTTTCAATTCGCTGAATTCTTTATTACTTTTTGTTAAAGAAGAAATAATTTGTAATCGAGAAATATTTGCATAGGCAGTTAGCACTTCAGCTAAATCTTCGTATTCTATTGTAGATTCTTTTGTTTTTTCCTGACTCATCTTGCTCCACAAAAAACTATTTGTACTGAATATTATTAAATGTTTTGTTGAATATTAGTACTAATTTTACTGAACAATATTTTCAAGACTTATCGTATAATCTAAATAGAAAAGTTAGCAATATAATTTGGAGCGTTTTAAAATGTCATGGATTCCAGGAATTACTGCTGCTGGGGCAGCAATAAGTAGTGTAAATGAAGATGAAGAAAATAAGAAAGATGGTGAAAAACCAAATAAAGAAGCACAAAGAAAGAAGCTATTATTTTATACTATATCTTCAATTCTTGGCCTAATTACACTTTTTACAGTGATTATTTTAATTAGTGTTTTTTAAATTAATCAGGATAAATTTTCTCCTCTATTTTTTATTGTATTAACTAAATTGATCGCTATCAAATTAGCTAGTGCAATTATTGATATTATACTAGTATTTCGATAAACACCTAGCCATATGCTGAAATCAATTACTTCACCAACTAATTTTGGCCAAATTACTATTAACATATAAATTGCTACTGTAATTAAAATAATTATAGATGATACAAGAATCCAAATGTTAAACCATTTTTTATTTTTGGAATCTTTTACTGAATAATTTATAAGAAATTGTGCTAAAATTATTGGCAATAAGTCTGTTATTACTATAAAGAATCCTTTCAATGATGTATCCCATCCAAAGGGACGATTGTAAGGTATCTTGTTTTGTATAAACCAAATTATGAATATAGTAAATATTTTAGTTGGAATAATTAAAGCAAGTAATATTGCTGCAGAAAGTAATTTTGCTTTGTGTTTATCGGAATTCTTCTGTTTTAGAAATAAACCATAAACCATTAAAACTGTTCCAATACTTGAAAGTGTCATTTCAGGAAAAGCTGATCTTGGTATTGTCCAAAGGGAATAATGAACCAAACGTTCATTGGTAGCTGTTATCATTAACCAAATAATCCCTGCAATTAAAGAAATTGCTCCAATAGTTATTAGTAAAATAGCACTTTTATTCCATTGTAGATTAGAAAATTGTTGTTCTATATGTGAATTTGTTTCTTCTTTTAATTCAGTTATTGAATTTTGCTTAAGTCGATTTGTATTTTTATTAACTCTATATATTTCATTGATTTCTTTGATAATAATTAAATGAATTACTAAACTTATGACAGCTAAACAGATTATTGCTGAAAAGAATAGTTTTATACCAAATGTGTGTGTGGTATCGTCTTTAGCAATTGCTAGTCCAATAATTTCTATTGGTAAAATACTAAATAGACTCAATCCTGCAGTGATGTAAAGAAATAATTTATCCTTAAATTGTTTAGTAAATAATTTGTTAATTGCTAAGATAAATATTTCAGCAATTGCTAAGATACTAATCCAGAAGATTCCAGTAGTAACTTTTAACATTTGATCTTTGAAATATGAACCATACACATGTGCTAAGGAATAATAATCCTTGAAACCAAAGAAATTATTCCTAAGATAAATTGATAGACCACCTATACCTAGAATAAGTAAAGGAATTAACACTAATGCAAATGATCGAATAATCATTTTAGGTTCTTTTATAAAAGTAAGAATGATTGCTAGTAATAGGAATGCACCCGTACACAAAAAAGTAATTACTAGTATTTGTAACCATATTTCATCCATATTTGTGGAATCAATAGCTAAAACACCAATAGATAACAAAATACCCATGGAAACAGCATAGAATGCTAAACTTAAAGCAATAAATAATTGGACCAATGGAATAATGTTATCGAATCTCTTGATAAAGGAAATTTCTTCCCCAAAATTTTTTTCCATTAATTTTATCCCTCATATTTTTTGTTAATTAATAATACATCTAATATTATTTAATATGTCACTTTAAACAGTTTCAAAACTGTTCAAGGACTATATACTATCAAATAAATAATAAAAAATGTATCATGTCTTAAAATTAGACATTCTTTGAATTATGTTAAGGATTTTTCAATTGTAATAATCATTTTCTTTAAAAATAATGAAATCTAAGAGGTTTATTTTAAATATAATATATTGCTATTATATTATTAAAAATCTAAAGTGTATCAAATGACAGAAATTAATGCTAAAGTAAAATTAACTATTCTTATACTATTATTAGTAGTGCCTTTCCCATTAATCATATTTGGTATAATATATCTTACTACTATCTCAATGGCAAATATTTGGGGTTGGGTGTATTTAGGGTTTGGATTAACTGTTTTAGGTTTGGTTGGAATGTTGCTTATCAATATTAGAGGAACTGCAAGCAGTAGGTATGATGCGGCATTTGAAGTTGATACCAGAGAATAAAAATTGATATCTTGTTAATTTAAAAGAAAATATCAAATCCAGTAAACAATCTTTACAATATGGGATGATTAAATTTTGATTGAAAAGACAATTGAAGTAGCAAAAAACTATTTCAAAGGAGACTACATATGTTCCCAATCTGTTTTAAGAGCCATTTTAGAAGCTAAAGGACTTTATTTTGAAACAGCTTCTATGCTAGCAGCAGGTTTTGGCGGAGGTATTAGCAGACATGGAGAAATTTGCGGATCTGTTACTGGCGTAATTATGGCTATAGGCATCCTCCATAGTTTAGATGTAAAAGACCCTATCGAACATAGAAAACGAACATATAAGTCTGTGAATGATTTTATAGACAAATTCACTAAAATTCATGGCTCAACAACTTGTAATAAATTGGTTGGGTTTGATATAAAAAATTCTTCTTTGCGTGAAAAAGCAAATAATGAAGGATTGTTTGATAATTTATGTCCATCCTTTATTGAAACTGCTATTAGAATTATTTTTGAAATGTTTCCGTAATATCTCATAATCAATTAATCTCAACTTTTTACATTTTATAGTATTTAAGTAATTTATAAAAAAAGGTTTTAAATCTGAAGCAAATTGATTAGATATTATTTCAATGAAGGATGAATAATGATTAATGAAAAACTCATAAATTGGTCTAAAGAATTCAATGTAGCAATAACTATTTGTGATCATGAAGGAAAGATCCTTGAGATGAATGATAAAGCCTGTGAAACCTTTGCTAAGGATGGGGGAATTAAACTCGTAGGTCAAAGTGTATTTGATTGCCATCCTGAACGTGCACAAAAAATATTGAAAGGATTACTTGAAAATCAGCAAACGAATTGTTATACAATAGAAAAAAATTCAGTTAAAAAATTAATCTATCAAGCTCCATGGTATGAGAATGGCAAGTACAGTGGTTTTATCGAATTTTCATTAACTATACCTTTTGAGATACCACATTTCATACGTAAATAATTCTATTATAATTTTCATTTTCACAACGAACTTGTTATTTAATGAAAAATATGGAAGATTGCTAACTTCTAAGAGCTTTTTCAACTACTCTAATTTTTTTCTTTTCATTGATATATACGACTAATAAAAATATACTTGATGCAATCATAAGAAATGGTCCAAAACCACACCCAAAAATGAGCCACCCAAGATTATTACCATATAATCCTGCAATTAATCCTGTCATTAATAAAGAAAAACCTAATATAAATACAACTGTACAAAGAATTATTGTATCTCTCAAATTCTTAGTCATGATATTATTTATTTTATTTTGATTAGACATAACATTTAACCTCTCAACTTTCTTATAAACTATTATTGTAATATTGTATAAATTATTTAAATTATATCTAATATAAAATTTGATTCAAATATATGCATCTTGTAAAAAAAGCTAAAAAATTTTTAAAAAAATTAATACTAAACTCTTGCACCACATGATTGGCAGAATTTAGCATCACCAAGTAAAACTGTTCCACAATTTATACAATATTTTTCATTTTGTGAATAGAAATCATCATTTTTATTGTCTTCATCATAGATACGTTTTCGATCATCATCTTCAATTGTTAATGGTTGCATATTATAATATTGCATTCCTTGATTGATTTCGTCTTCATTTAATTCATCAATAGGTCTACCATAATGATTTTCAAGTCTTCTAGCATCTTCTTCTCGTAATTTTACAGCCCTATGGGTACCAGCAATAGCTAAAAGTATTGCTCCACCTATTAGCCATCTTCTTGCTCTCCTGCGTCTATAATGTCTTAATACAGATCGAGCTACATTTCTTCTTACTATACCTCTGGCTATTCTACCAGGTCTAAAAAATCTTGGGGGCATTTTTAATTCACCAGTAAATTATTGTTTTATCGCTAATATTTTATAGTAATACTTGATAAAAAACCTTTACAATTAGGTAGAAATAATTCTATGGACAAGAATTCATTTTAATATAAAAACAACATTTATTGTATTAAGGAGGTTTTAATATGAGCAAAATTGACACTTATCAGAATGAACTACATAAAATAATTAGTGAAATACTCTCTAGCAAGAAGGATGATAAATTAATCAATTATCTAACTTCTCACAGCAATCTACCAAGCCCACGTGGAAATTTAGAACTAGCTAATACTTTCTCACAAGTAATTAGTGAATTATCATCCAAAGAAATGGAACAAATTTGGGATATCTGCCTCCGTTTCGTTAAAATTTCTGCCAAAGAAGCTCCAGTTAATGACCCGAAAGAATTCCTTACATTCTGTGGGGTTATTGGTATTGGAGTAATTGGTTCAGCAAATGATAATTTAACTTTGAAAGCTTTAAACCTTCTGAAAAAATCCGCTGAAGATTCTCGATGGAGAACAAGAGAAGCTGTTGCACAAGCTTTAACAAAAATAATTAGAAGAGAACCAGAACTAGCACGTGATGAACTTAAAACATGGATTGGTAAGGATAATTGGTTAATCATGCGAGCTGTAGCTGCTGGTATTGCTGACCCGGAAATCCTGCGTGAGAATGGTGAATTAGCTGAATTTGGACTTGATTTACATTCTGAAATCTTTAAACGTGTTTTGCAATCTACAAATCGACAATCTGATGAATTTAAAGTGTTGAAAAAAGGATTAGCTTATACATTAAGCGTAGTTGTAGCAGCAATACCTGGTAGAGGATTTGAAATGATTGAGAATTTAATTTTCATTGATGATGTAGATATAACTTGGATAGTTAGACAAAATCTAAACAAAAATAGATTGAAAAGAGATTATTCAAAAAGAATAGATCAAATAAAAAAGAAAATTGATCTCTAAGAAAGTTAAATGAAGTAATCTATTTTAGCAGGTTTAATGTTATTCATCCGATAATAAACCGTTAATTGTCCTCTATGATGTATGCTATGTTCCAACATCTCTAACAGAATCTCCCCCATTGTTGCAGGTCGATTGAATTCTGTTATTTTTTTATCTAAATCTTCATCAGTTATTTCTTCTAGATATTTCATAACTCGATTTGTAACTTCTAAGTATAACTTGATAATTTCTTTTGAGGTTGAATATTTCTCTCGAGTATAAGGTAAACTCTCCCATATACCCTTGGTTAATCCTCTCGAGTAATATTCAATTGATCTTATCATATGTAGTATTAGTTCAATAGTATCTCTTGTTTCTTCAGCTGCTTTTTTTTCTAGTAATTCATCAGTTATTTGTTCTATTAATAAATTAGTTTCATCAAAATGCCTTTTTATTGCCTTAGTAAGAAATTTTGTTAACATCATTTTTCAACTTGGATCAATTTTCATTCTCTTTTTATTCAACTATTTTTTTCTTTGATTTTATTATATACAATAAAATAAAGCTCAATGGTAAACTGAAATCTATAATAGCCCATGCTATATAGTAATTTCTTGGTATTAGTGTCCAAGTAGGTTCTGTTATATTGGTAAATAAATGCAAAGAATTTGTTTTAATATAATCAACTCCTAAGCACCATAGTTGTGAAAACCTTGATGATGTATCTACCGTCCATACCATTACAGCAATATTAGCTTCCTCATAGGCATAAAATTCCTTGTTTGTTAAACCATGATGGGTATTGACCAATTCACAAACATTTGCTAATATCACTTCTACCGAATCTGCCCCACATACGTGAGTCATATTTTCTGCTAAATGTAAAGAAGAACTGATAAAGATTTTCTTATTTAGACCAGCATCATTTAATTGTGTTAATAGAACATCAAAATAAGTATTATAAAACGGATGGGAACTTGTAGGTCTACGGTAATCGATATCAAGCACTAAATCATTATCTCGAGTTAAATTGATTACTTCAGCTAAACTAGGAATTTTTTCTCCGATATATGAATTAGCTAAAGATTCTGAAACAATTCCTTTACTTATAGTATCATAAGGATCATTTTCTGCAAACCATGAACCAGCATCTAGAGTTCTTAGGTCTGAGAAACTAAAATTCTCAGCAAGTTCATTTTGTCTTTCAGGAAAAATTTCCTCTACATTAGTAGTTCTTTTTAAGTTAGTATCATGCATTAAAAATAGAATCCCGTCATAGCTTATAGCAACATCAACTTCCCATCCAAATGCGTTCCAAGTAACTGCTTGTTCTCCCGCAGCGATAGTATTTTCTGGTGCTAAATGAGACGCTCCTCTATGAGCTATAATTTTCGGTTTAATAGGAACTGAGCTTACTATATTTGAAGGAACAATAACAAATGGTAAAATAAAGACTGTTAGAAATAATATTGTTATTAAAATTGTTAAAGTAATTGTTTTTGGTGACTTCCTAGTAGTATTAGACCATACTTTTCCTAATTTTGGAATAATAAAGAGTAAGGTTGAACTTAAACCTAGAATTAAAATTAATAAAATAATCGGACTGATATTTTCTAATTGAGTTCGAACAATTGTTACTTCATCACCTGATTCAGATATTAAAAGATAAAGCATGAAATTCCAAATTAAAATCAATGGAAAAGGAATGATTCTATTAGCTAAATGAGGTTTAGTTATACCTATTTTTATTCTCTTTATTAAATAAAAGATTAGTAAAAAGACACTATACCCTAATATTAGAAATGTTAAAGTTAAAACTATTGCTAACCAATTAGTTTGTACTCCTATCATAGCTTTTAGAAACTCGTTAATATCATACCAAAGTGGTTTCATTAAGAGTGCTATAAAAATAAAAACGAATATATTAATAAAGAAAATTGTAAAAAAGACTAACCATAATTGTTTGTATTTTCCTACTTGATTATCACTTAGCTTTTCATTCATTTTTAATCAAATTACATTAACCTATTTCTTTATATTTATTATTCATTTTTACATATTCAAATAAAAATACGAAAATTAGAAATCTTTAAGAATTAACTAAATAATTCAAATTTATTTATAGATTGTCGATATTCAAGATTGCTAAATGGCGCAATAAAATCTTGAATGTGTTAAAAATGGCTGATAAACCTGATTGGGAAAATTGCGAAATTACAGGTATTAATAAAGAACTTGCTCATTGTACTTTAATTCCATTACCAAGTGTAGATTTTGCTTTAAATGATGAACCAGAAAATTCTCCTTATTACTTATCTTTAAACGGCAAGTGGAAATTCAATTGGGTAAAAAAACCTGCTGACAGACCTATTGAATTTTATAAAGAGGATTTCGATACCAGTAAATGGTCTGATATAGAAGTACCAAGTAATTGGGAAATGAAAGGTTATGATATTCCAATTTATACTAACATACGTTATCCTTATAGCTTAAGTCTAGTTAAAATCGAAATCCCAAAGATTGATCCCGAAAATAATCCTGTGGGTTCTTATCAAACTGAATTTGAATTTACTAATGGTAATGATAACCATCGTGAAGTTTTCCTTCATTTTGCAGGTGTAAAATCAGCTTTTTATGTTTGGTTAAATGGTGAAAAAATTGGTTATAGCCAAGGAAGTATGACTCCTGCGGAATTTAATATTACACAATTTATTAAAAAAGGAGTAAATGTTTTAGCTGTAGAGGTCTACCGTTGGTCCGATGGTAGTTATCTAGAAGACCAAGACATGTGGCGCTTAAGTGGTATTTTTCGTGATGTATTTATTTATACTGCCCCAAAAATTCACATACGAGATTTTTATGTTCATAGCGAATTAGAAAACAAATATACAGATGCTATTCTAAAATCGAAAATTAAAATTCGAAATAATAGTAAACAATTAGCTATGACTCACAAAGTCGAACTTGAGCTTTATGATGAAAATCATGAATTAGTTCCAACAGAAGCAACCTTGTATAAAACGTTTAATCTTGGCTCAGATTCAGAAATTCTAATCGAGCTTGAATCAAAAATACTTAATCCAAAGAAGTGGTCAGCTGAAATCCCCAATCTTTATGATTTTATAGTTATCTTAAGGGATGATAACAACAGAATACTAGAAGTTGTTCAAAGTAAATTTGGTTTTCGCCAAGTTGAGATTAAAAATAGTCAAATTTTCATTAATGGTCAATCTATTAAGATAAAAGGAGTAAATCGTCATGAACACCATCAAGATGAAGGTAATGCTGTTCCTTATGAAACCATGGTACTCGATGTTAAATTGATGAAACAATTTAATATTAATGCAGTTCGAACAAGCCATTATCCAAATCACCCTAAATTCTATCAGCTTTGTGATAAATACGGTCTCTATGTTATGGATGAAGCTAATCTTGAATCACATGGTTTAAGGAATATTCTCCCTGCAAGTGATCCTAATTGGACCAATGCTTGTTTAGATAGAATTGTAAGTATGGTTGAACGAGACAAAAATCATCCTTCTATCATTTTGTGGTCTCTAGGTAATGAAGCTGGTTTTGGTGATAATTTTATAAAAATGAAAGAAATGACTCTAACAATGGATAAAACTAGACCAATTCATTATGAAGGAGATCATCATGTAGAGATAGCTGATGTTTTCAGTACAATGTATTCCACACCAAGTGTTTTAGAGACATCCGGACAACTTAAAAGATCTCGACCAGATTGGTTTGCTCCAAAAATTGGAGCTAAAATTTACAAAGATAAACCTAGAATTCTTTGTGAATATGCTCATGCTATGGGTAATAGTCTGGGTAATTTCCAGAAATATATTGATATTTTTGAAAAATACGATAATTGCATTGGAGGTTACATTTGGGATTTTGTTGATCAGGGTATCAGGAGAACCACTGAGGAAGGTGTTGACTATTGGTTATATGGTGGTGATTTTGGGGACCACCCTAATGATGGTAATTTCTGCTGTAATGGTATTTTCTTGCCCAATAGAAAACCTAATCCTTCCGCTTTTGAGGTTAAAAAAGGTTATCAGAATATCAAAGTGCTACCAGTAGATCTTGAAAAAGGACAATTTACAATTTATAATAAATATAATTTTGTTTCCTTAGATTTCGTTTATCTTGAGTGGGAATTATCAGCAGATGGAGATGTAATACAAAAAGACGTTATTACTGATATTACTGCTAATCCAGGAGAATCAATACTAATAACAATTCCAATACAAGAACCAAAAATTTTGGCTTATAATGAATATCTTTTAAAAATATCCTGTAAATTAAAAGAGGATACTTTGTGGGCTGAAAAAGATTATACTATTGCATGGGATCAATATTCTATACCATTCAGAGCGCAAGCACCATTAATACTAAAAACTGATTCAATTCCTGAAATTAAATATGAAGAGCAGGAGGATTCAATTAAAGTAGCTAATTCAAAAGTTGCCTATGAATTCAGTAAGAAATCCGGTAGAATAAAATCAATCATTTATGAAGGCAGAGAATTTATTGAAATGCCTTTAACACCAAATTTCTGGCGTGCACCAATTGATAATGATTTAGGTATTTTTACTTTCGCCCCTAAATTTCTTTTACCCTTTTTAAAACATAGATTATACAAATGGCGATTTGCTAACAAACAACAAAAATTAGTTACTATTGTAGTTGATCAGCTAAATCCCGAAGCTGTTAGAGTGAAAACTAAATCACGAATGCCATATGGACTATCTTCTATGTTGATCACCTATACTATTTTCGGGAACGGTGATATGCAAGTTGACTTTAGGTTTTATCCTCGTGCAAGTATGATTCGAATGGGTATGCAATTAGCAATACCATCAGATTTCAATCAAATAACTTGGTATGGTCGAGGTCCTAATGAAACTCAATTTGATCGTAAAAGTGGATCTGCTGTAGATGTTTATAATCTCAATATTGAAGGAATGATTCACAATTATGTTAGACCACAAGAAAATGGTAATAGAACTGATGTTCGTTGGGCTATTTTAATGAATGATACTGGTTTTGGTTTATTAGTAAAATCTAATTACAAATCCTTACTTAATTTCAGTGTTTGGCCTTATTCCATGAGTGATTTGGAGGGTGCTAAACATATCAATGAACTTCCAAAAAGAGATTTTATTACTGTTAATATTGACTATAAACAACGAGGAGTAGGTGGTGATTGGCCTGCAATCGCTCGAACTCATCCTGAATATAAATTAAAGAAAGGTAAACGATATTTCTATAGCTATAGATTGAGACCTTTCAATACAGAAAAGGATAATATTAGGAAATTATTGGAATACAATCTACCACAATAGAAAAATTCCAATTTTTTCTTTACTTTCTTTTTGCATCAAACCAAAAAAAAGAGCGGAATAATTCACCAGATTGATTGGTCTTTCTTCTACAAACCTTGCATAGAATTTCTACAACGCTTTAATATTAAAAAAAGTAATTTATCTTAGCATAAAAAGCTATCAAAGGATAACTTTTCTGTCATTTGCTAGTCGAATTATGAAGGAAGGAAGGACAAATGGCTAAAAAATTGATTAACAAGATTTTTCCAAGAAAAAAAGACAATAAACGGGCGGTAAGTCCTGTTATAGCGACAATTCTAATCATTGCACTTACTGTTACTGCGGGAGCAGTTGTTTATTTTGTAGTTGTTCCTCTCTTACAAGGAAACGGAGAATTAGTGCTAACATCCTCAATTAGTTTGAAAGATACAAATGCAGATGGTTCTTTTGATACAATAGAATTTGATCTCTACAACATTGGCACAGAATTTATAACAATCAAAGAAAATGTTTCAATTATTATCTTTTCTACAATAAGCTTAGCTAAATCTCAACCAATTCATTATGAATCATCCCCTATAAACATTAAAGCCTATTCAGAATACATTTGGCAATTCACCAGTCACCGAGAATACAATCCACAAGAAACAAAAACTGCCCATATTCATACTACTAATAATCTTTCCCAAATATTACCTCTTTCTCAATATGAATTTACAATCTCATATAACAGTAAAACACTTACTACAGGGAAATTATACTCAAGCTATACAACAGAAACCAATGAAGAAAGCGAACCTGAACCTCCTTTAGTTGATTATTTAAGCACAGAACTTTTCTTACGAACAGCTCAAGATGATTCATCAACTTCTCGCGTTTCATTTCCAACAGCTGCGGGATATTCTCATTTACTATGGTTCTTAGTAGGTATTTTTGAAAGTGGGGTTAAAAATTTAGAAGATAACTCTATTGATTACATAAATTCAAATGGTTTTGGTTTAGCAGAAGATTACAGACCTTACTATGGTTCACAAGATACCTTTTCACAATCAATCAATGCACAAACAGCTTACCAAATACTTCCCTACAATGATTCTGGTTTATATCCTGGTTGTATCACTTTTAACGATGATACCTTTGATCCTGATGATAATTTAGATTGGCCACAAAGAGGTATAGTTTACATGTTTTCCTATATTTACAATCCAACAGAAGAAGCTATGGATATCGATGTTTCAATTCAAGCAGATGATGCTTATTCCCTATGGATTAACGGAGAATTTCAAGGTAGTGGTGTTTCAGGTAGAACCTCTTGGAAAACTTGGAGAACACCAGTAAGAGTTACATTAAATCCTGGTTACAATATCTTTACAGTAAGATCAACCGCTGAAAAAAGCAGTTGGGATGCTCAGATTCTATTCTGGGATGCCGGAGATATAGATGCTATTACATCATTACTAAATGTCTGGCCATTTATTGAACCTACTAGTTCATATTGGTAAAAATAGTTCAAATGTTATGCTTCTTTAGCAATAAATTCTCCGGCTAAAGAATGAGATGGGCTGTGTTATCCTTCCTTCAAACAGTCCATCTCTTAACCCACCTTTTGATTTTAAGTGTTCAAAACTTTGTGAGCATCAATGATTATAAACTACTAGATATTATATTATAGTATGGAAGATATAGATAACACAAAGAAACGCAAAGATTTTGAGCAAGCTTATACAAAATTAAATGCTAAATTTAATGAATTCAAAGAAGATAAAACTATTTTTGGAATGGAACGAATCGAAATTGAACAATTAATCCAACAAATAAATCGTTTAGAACAAAAATTAGACAAATTCATTAAAATTATTGGTCGCGATTTTGACAATGATTTTTAAAATTCATTCCTTTTTTTTGCAGAAAAAAGAAAAAGAAGAAGGATTAAAATTCATCTTTATATTTGCTTCTCCATTCATCTTCTAGTATATCCATTACAACATCGTTTACATATTTACCTTCAACAAAATCTGTGTCTCTATGTACCCCAACTTTAGTAAAACCAACTTTTTCGTAAACATGAATTGCTGAAGCATTTGTTTCAAAAACATTCAATCCTATTCTGTGTAAATTCAAATAATCGAATCCAAAATGTAGAAGGACTTTTACAGCATCTGTACCAAAACCTTTACCTCTATTTTCCTTATTATAGATAGCTATACTTACTGTTGCTGTACGATTTATTGATCTAACTCCTTTGAGACTAACATGTCCAAGGAATGTTTTTGTTTCTTTGTCTTCAATGGCAAAAGTATACCCTTTGCCGGAGTTTTTTTCCTCCCAAGATTGTTTAATCCAATCTTCACGTTCTTTTCTGGAATTTGGTATAATAGGACCTAGCTCTCTTCGAAGATCGATATTATTCCAATATTTCATTATTTCATCTAAATCAGAAATTTCTAATGCTCGTAAACGAGTTTTTTTTCCTTCAAACATAATAAGTAACCACTAATTACTAATTAATCAATTATAATTCTAAAAAGATTTTTAAAATTGATGGAAACAACTAATCTGCGGAAGTAAATCTAATGCCTAATTCACAATTAACCAATGTAATACAATTCAATAATGCTAATTTAATTACTTTAGGTGAGCGTATAGACAACTTTAAAATATTTTTCAAAGATATCTGGACTGATATTTTAGCTTATTTTCAAGCAAATGGCTATAAAATCATTATGGCAATTGTTGTGATAATAGTTCTTCTTGTAGTTACTGTTATTATAGAACGACTGAGTACAAGATTGATTAGAAAATTTGGTAGGAAAAATGAATGGGCTGACGAAGTTATTAATGGTATTGCATTCATTGGACGTTTATTTATAGTGATTACTGGTGTAGGATTAGTTACAGCTTTTGGTGGGTTACCCGAGGAACTTGGAATCACAATTACAGCTATCTTTGGTGCTGCTATAGGTTTATCCTCTACACAAACAATTGGAAATATCATAGCAGGATTTACTGTTCTTCTCTCACGTCCTTTCAGTTTAGGGGATTATGTTCAAATTGGTGATTCCGAAGGTGTAGTCACTGAAGTCACAATTAATTATACAAAAATTCAAACCAAAAATGATCGTACAATCTTAGTTACAAATAGGGAAATGTCTTCCAGTAAAATTGTTAAATTTGGTACGGATAAAATTTCAAAAGCTTATACTATTTATCCTGCATTTAATTATGATATAACTACGAAACAGCTTGCTGGGATTTTTAAAAAGATTATTGATAAATATACTCCCGAGCGAGTTATAGAAATTAGATATGAATTAGTAGAAGTTACTAATCTGATGAGAAAATACGAAGTTTCGTTTGTTTTCGATTTTGTTGATGATTATTTTACAATTCCTTCCGAATTTCTAGAAGATGTAATGGAAGAATACGATAAGGTTAAATTACGCAATGATATTAAGAAACAAAGTTAAGATTTTCAATAATTTTTGTTTACTTAATCAAGCATTGTTCTTTTATTCACAGACATTAATTGTTATTTAGGTGATTTATATGGTCAATATATTGAAGAAAGAACTTTCTATGTCTTTTGCTGAAGCAGTATCTCATGTTGAGAAAATTCTTGGAGAAGAAGGATTTTCTGTTATGCTTGTTAAATCAATAGATGAAATATTTAAGAAAAAATTAGGTGTTGAAAATCATCCCAAATATACAACAATTTTAGCGTGTGGACCAAAATTAGCTAAAATGGCCTTGGAAGCATCATATGATGTTGGATTACTTTTCCCCTGTAGTTTTGTAGTGTATGAAAAAGAAGATAAAATAATCGTTTCTCATGCTTCTATTATGACAATAGCCAAAGAAGTTGGTTTAGCATCTGAAGAAGCAATGAAACCTGTTATAGAAGTAACAAGTAAAATGGTACACGCTGCTTGGGATCGCTTTTAAATTAAAAGAAAATTGAAAAAATAGAATTCTAGTTGAATTTAATTTTTCTATTTTTATTCAAGACCTGTAAAATTAATATTTTCACCTATAGATGTTGGCTTGTCATTTTTTATTGCTATTTTTTCTTCAATAATTTTATCATAAAAGATACAATAATATTGTTTTGTTAATATATCATAATTTATTATATCATAAGTCTCAGGACCAAAAGTATACAGAATATATAACAAAACTTCTGCTAAATCCTTAAAATATGACCCTTTAATTGTTTGTAATATATGATACTTTTCTCCATTTGGTTTTCGAATGACTAATATGCTACTACCATTAAATGGTTTAACGTCTTGTCCCTCTTGATAACTCAATTCGATTTTTTCAATAAATCTTCCACATCTAGTACATATTGGTTGCATGGAATTATCTCTATTTCGCTTAAATGCTAAACCCATTTTACAGAGATAATAAATATCGCAACTTTCACAATAGTAGGAGCCTTCTAAGTTTCGTTGATCAAAATTCGATATTTTTATCATTCTATCATAAACCGGACAACTGAAACAAGGAGAGTCACAATTTAGATAGATTTCTTTCATTCGATCACCATTAATCTACATCAATTGATACCTAATTGTCTTAATTAAATGTACTAATATTTGGATAGTCTTAGATGTTTAGATTTTAAATACAAAAATAAAGCTTGTTAAATGGGTAAGTTCACTCAAATACAGAAATTTGATAATATTAATAAAATCATTTACCGTATACATATTTAGAGAGGTTGATTATGAAGGATATAGTCAATAAAATCGCTCTAGATAGAAATGGCAAAAAATTAGGGCTAATTATTGATGTAGTAGGTTCAGATAAATCTGTTATAAAAATAAAAAAGCTTCATGCAATTATCCATGTTAGACTTCTTTTAGAAGTGAAAGATTTCAAAATACCTATTGAATTAGAGAAAATCACAAAAATTGAAGAAAAAAATATTTGGTTCGATATTCTCAAAGCTGACTTTAAAAGGATCCTTAAAGAATTAAGGACTGATCAAGCCATCAAAGCAAAAGAAGCAAAAGCTAAAGATGTTGAAGCTGAGAGAGAATATATAACAAAAATGTCTGGTCGTAATTCGTAATGTGAATTGATAAATGGATAAATGCTTTTCATAAGATCAAGTACAATAACTTAATATGTACACGTTTCTACTTTATTATCCGTTAGGGTTGGTTAATATTGTTTAATGATTGGAAGAACAAAATATTATGTGAAGACTGTATTATAGGAATGAATAGTATCCTTCCTGAAAAATCAATTGATATTATTGTTACTTCTCCTCCTTATAATATAGGTATCAATTACAATAAATATAATGATAATTTGCCTTTTAATGAGTACCTGTCTTGGATTGACAAAGTAGCAAAAGGATGCTTTCGAGTGCTCAAGGATGATGGTTCATTCTTCATCAATATAGGCGATCGTCCATCAGATGAGTTCCGTTCATTTCTAGTTGCGAATAAAATTAGTGATTATTTTAAACTACAAAATACCATTCATTGGGTTAAATCAATAGCTATCCCTGATAATGAAATTAATATTGGTCATTACAAACCAGTTAATTCTAATAGATATCTGAATAATTCACATGAATATATATTTCATTTCACAAAAGATGGTAATATAGAATTAGATAAAAAAGCAATAGGGGTACCTTATGCTGATAAAAGTAATATTGGACGTTGGAAACAAGCAAAAGAAGATTTGCGATGTAGAGGCAATCAATGGTTTATTCCTTATGATACTGTTCATGAAAAGAAAATTCATCCTGCAATGTTTCCTATATTGTTACCTGAAATGTGTATAAAATTACATGGTCTAGGAAAGAAACCTTTAGTTGTTTTAGATCCTTTTATGGGTGTAGGAACTACAGCGAGAGCTGCAAGAAATTTGGGTTGCGACTATGTAGGATTTGAAATTGATGAGAAATATTTGAAAATTGCTTTGAAACTACTGAAAGAATAATCACTACAAAGAAAATTTTGATTTGTGACTTTTTTTAGCAATTTATAGTCACATGATGTGACCTCGATTTGAGACTTCTAATTGTGAATTTTCCTTTTAAATAAAATCAACTAATATTAAATTAACAAAATATAATGGAGTAAGAAAAAATTGAACAGCAAAAATAAAAATCAGAAATCAAGTATAAGAAAACAAATACAGAGAATTCAAATGAGTTCTTTACTTTATGAATACAAGCTGAAAAGTAATTGATAATAAAAATAGAAAGTAGATTGTAAGGTGATTAATATGAGTACAGAAAACATACCCTCGGGGAAAACTGTTGAAATTGACAGTTTTAAAGGTAATTTAGAAATTGGTGATGGAGCAATTTTAATTGCTAAAAATAAAACCATTACAGTAGATGGATCTATTGTTTGTCGTGGAAGCTTTGAAGTAGATGGTAGCTTAACAGCTGTCAGCATACGCTGTAAAGACGGACGATTAGATGTTGAAGGTAATTTAGAAGCTAAAAAATATCTTCGTATAGATAAAACACTAAATGTTGAAGGTAATTTATTTTCTCCTGAAATTTCTGTGGGCGGTACAATCAATGTTCATGGTGATATTCAAAGCAATGAAGTTAAAGTTGGTGGCACAGTAGATATTCATGGAAATGCTGCAATTGAAACCCTCCAAGTTGGTGGCACAGTAAAAATCGAAGGTAAATCTAACATAGGTGTTATTTCTGTTGGTGGTTCAGTTAAGATTGAAGGAGAAGCTGATATTGAGAAGCTTCGTGTTGGTGGCTCTGGTAAAATTGGTAGTGGAAAAATTGGCGAAGTAAGAATTGGTGGATCTTTCAAATCTGATGGAGTAATTGAAATCGATAATATAGATGTTGGTGGTACAATTAACTTGAATGGTCCATCAAAAGTAACTAATGGTAATGTTGGTGGCACATTAAAAATTACTGATAAAATAGAATTTGATTCATTGAAAGCAGGCGGTACAATTTCTATATCAGGTATAGGTAAAGGTAACAACATTACTGTTGGTGGAACATTCTCTTCTGATGCAGATATAATCTTACAAGGCAAAATGACTGTTGGTGGAACATGTGTTGTTAATGGTATCCTAAAAGCAGATGAGATTAATGTTGGTGGTGAAGTACGAGCTAAAGCAACCAAAGCAAAATACTTCAAGATTGGTCGTCGTGGTACTGTAACAGGTCCAGTTTCTGCTGAGAAAATTGTAATATCAGAAAAAGCAACAGTGGAAGATTTGTATGGTGGAGAAATCATCATTGAAGAAAATGCTCGAGCCAAAAATCTCTATGGTAATTCGATATATATAGAGTCTGGTGCGAGAATTTCAGGTGATATTCAATATACAGATGAAATCTCTATAGAACAAGGCGCTAATTTAAGTAAAGAACACAAAAAAGTTAAAGGTCTTCCCTCTATCGATTAAACAAAATTCTACCAGCTAGCTGGTAGTTTAATTTCTTTTTTTTAAATATCTTCTCTAAATCGTTTTGCATAATACGTTATTGTTTTATGGTATTGATAATTTTCCTTTTCAAATAATTCCCTTGAAGGTATATTATCATAAGAAATTAGTGCTGCAAACATTTCAATTCCAGCTTTAACTAATGATTCTTCAGCTGTTCTTAGAAGTTTTGTAGCAATCCCTTTTCTAGTCATGTTAGGATGTACTGCTAAACGATTTATCCATCCTTTCCTTGAATCATGAGTGACTAGTACTGCTCCAATAATTTCCTTTTCTTCTTCTGCAACAATTATCCACATATTTGGTTGTAACAATTGATTTTCGAGATTTTCTAATTTATCTCTTCCAGTTGGTCTTATAGGAAGTCCTGAATTTTGCCATAAAATAATTATTGCTTGAAGATCATTAGCATCTGCATGTCGTATAATCATAAGAAAAATAGTGATGAGTTTGATTTAAAAAATTAGAGGTTACTTAATATTCATTTGTTTTATGATGTCTTTTATTTTAACTTCTAATTCATCAGTCATTTCTGAAATAACTACTGGAACTTCTACAATACGAGTAGCTATAGTATTTGCCCAAGATCGAACTTCAGCAGTAGCTTCAGTAGCTATAAGGGCAACTAAACCATTCTTTATTGGTTGAATTGTTATCCAGAATTTTTCATATAGAACTTCTCGCAATCTACCTTTATCTTTTCCTTCAACAACACTCTCTGAAAGATGATTTACTGCTGTTAGTAAACCAGAAAGAATCATTTTATCAGCATTCAAGCTCTTACTAAGTTTGGTATAAATAGGAACACCACTTTCAGAAATAACAAATAAACCTATTACTTCGGATTCTTTAGTTTTCCGTTCAGCTAATTTGAATGATAACATAGACTTGAATTGTGGTAAAATATATTGGAATATACTCTCTTGATCTAAAACCATTTTTCCCTCTTTTTCTGCTTTGATAATCTTCTCTTCAAATTGTAGTAACTCTCTTTTCCATGTATCATAATCAATTTCATTGATAATATCTTTAACTTTGGTTAGATCTTGGAAAGCATTATCATATTCTCCTTTACTTGCACTTAATAATGCTCGAATAACTAAACCAATAGATAAAATTTGATTATGTTGATTTTCTATTGCAAACTGAATTGCTGTATCTAAATGATTAAGTGTATTATTAAGAAATGATTGCTGTTCATTTAATCGATATCTTTGCAAATAGATTGCTGCTAATTGGATATTACATGATAATATCAAATCAAAATCCTTTGAACTTTGGGCTAATTCTAAAGCGTTATGCATTAATTTTATTGCATTAGAGAAATTTTGCTCGAGCATCTCTATATAACCGAGTAGATAATCTATTTGAGCATTTATTGAAATAGCTTCTAAATCCTTAGCAAGATTTTTTAGTTCCACTATAAATTGATTCGCTTTATCCAACTGCTCTGTTCGCAAATAATAATGAATTAATTCGAATAAAATGAAGGCTTTGAACATAGTAGTTTCTTTTTTCTGAATTTCATATGCATGAAGGAATGATTCCTCTGCTCGATTATCTCCTGTTAGATAATACATATTACCAATTTCTGTTAAATAGAGATATGGCCATCTGTCTGTTGATTTCTTATAGAGAGCAATAGCTTTTTCCATCATTTCTTTAGCTAGTAGAATTTTTCCCTCGATAAAATATGATTCTGCCAAATTACCTATTGCTATTGATAATCGATATTCATCATGATACTTTTCATGTTCTGTTTTAAGTTCCTCAAATTTCTCTATAGAACATTTATTATCACCAAAATAGCTATAAATAGCTCCCTGGAGATTTAGGAGATGAGTATGGGACATATAGAGTTTATATTTATGAAAATATGGTTCTACAAAAGTAATCATTTCTTCTATATTTGCTTCTGCACCTGAATGTAACATCCACCAGATTACATTAGTGGCTGCATCTTGTAAACCCCGTATTTCAACTATATTGGTTGTTTTAGGAAATTGCTCATGAAGGTATTTGTAGATTTCTTTTAAAATAACAATATCCCCTATCTCACCATAAATCCAGGATTTTATTCCTATAGCAAATGCTTTCATTTCATCGGAATACGTTTTTTCTTTTTCTAATATTTTTATTATTGAATCAATCTTTTCTCGTGTTTCTTGATAATTGGTTGGATCTTCCTTAAAATAAGCAATAAATAATTCTATGTAAGGATGATTGATTTTTTCTAATAAGCTAATAAATTCTTCAGTGACTTTAAATGAATCAATTAAATAACTACCTAAAGATGCTAATTGAAATGCTATTTCTTTATGAAGTGAAATTTCCTCTTTGAGTATTCTACGTTTATTCTCAATTTCCTTTTTATTCTTGGTAATCCTAAAATTTCTCTTTGCTGACACGTCAACTTTCATTTCAGTTTTATTTTTCAACTCGTCAATAATTGAAAATACCTCTTTAAGAACAATATGCACTCCTTTATGTAATCTGTCATTTGGATTCAAATCTGATTGTTCGGAAATAGCAGAATCCAGTCGTTCGCGAATGTTTAATGGGAGCCTTTCAATAAATGACTCATAAAGCAAGCGCATAGTACAAGAATTAAGCGAAACTTAGATAAAAGACTTTTTTATATGACAAAATTAATTAACAATTAATCAAAAAGATTTAAAATTAATTAAATATTTAAATTTCATTGAAAGAAATTAACAATTTTTAGGTGTATCATTTTGAAAATGGACATTAAAGAATTAGAAAAATGGACAAATGCTTTTGGTCCATCAGGATATGAACGTGAGGTCGCTTTAATGGTGAAAGATTATATCACACCATATGCTGACGAAGTCTTGCAAGATAAAACTGGGTCCGTTATTTTCAAAAAAGGAACTAAGGGACCAAAAATTATGATCGCTGGTCATATTGATGAAATTGGTTTTATTATAACTGGAATCAATAGTGAAGGTTTTCTTACATTCAATCAACTTGGTGGATGGTGGGATCAAGTCCTTTTAGGACAAAGAGTAGAGATTCGCATTCGAGATGGAACTAAAATTATGGGTATCATTTGCTCAAAACCACCTCATGTTCTTGCTGAGGAAGAGCGCACAAAAGTTGTTACTAAAGCGAATATGTTTATCGATGTTGCTTGTAAAAGTAAAAAAGAAGTTGAAGCTCTTGGTTTAGAAATTGGTGATCCGGTTGTACCTTATGCAAAATTTGAGACTCTTAAGAGGACTCAACTTATAAAAGATGAAAATGGTGGTAAAGCAAAAGAACAACCAGTTACTTTAGCGATAGGTAAAGCGTTTGATGATCGTATTGGTACTTTTATCATTGCAGAAGTTCTAAAAAGACTAAAGAATGAAAAAATTGAACATCCAAATCAAGTTTATGGAGTAGCTACTGTTCAGGAAGAAGTAGGTTTGAGAGGAGCTCGTACATCAGCTCAATTAATTCAACCAGATATTGGTTTTGCTTTAGAGGTTGATATTGCTGGTGATGTTCCTGGCGTTAAAAATACTGATGCTCCTTCTGTTTTGTCTGGTGGTCCTTCTATTTTAGCTGCTGATGGTTCTATGTTAGCAAATCCTCAACTAAGATACTTCGTTTTAGATATAGCTAAAGAGAAAGGAATAAAAGTTCAACATTCAATCCTCGGGCGAGGTGGCACAGATGCTGGAGTAATGCATCAAACTGGTGCTGGTTGTCCAAGCTTGGTTTTTGGTATATCGACAAGACACATTCATTCCCATTATGGTATTCTTGACTTAGGTGATGTTGAGAAATGTATTGATCTTTTTGTTGAAGTTATAAAACGCTTAGATCAAAAAACAGTTGATTCCTTCACACAATTATAGACTTATGAAAGGAATCCTTTTTTCTTTTTTTTCTAATACTTTAGATTTATTAATCATAGAAGTATAAATTATACAGACATTATATTGAGGAACAATACAATGGCAGAATTGATAATTGATGAGATTAAAATAGGAACAGGTCCAAACCCCAAAAAAGGCGATAAAGTTACTGTTCACTATACTGGTTGGTTGACAAACGGAAAGAAATTTGATAGTTCAGTAGATAGGAAACAACCTTTTGATTTTCAGATAGGTCTTGGACAAGTAATAAAAGGTTGGGATCAAGGTGTTCTCACCATGAAAATTGGTGGTAAACGAAAACTAACAATTCCCCCTGAACTAGCTTATGGTAGTCGTAATGTAGGTAATGGTTTAATTCCCCCAAATTCAACATTAATTTTTGAAGTCGAATTGTTAAAAATCAAATAACAATAATTCCTATTTTCTCTTTTTTTAGTTATTTTATTTACTTGATAACATAAAAACGATTACAAGAAGTTTTTATAGGAGAATGGATAAAGTAACTTTGCGTGTTGTGCCATTAACACGCCTTTTAAATAAAGACTATCTCCTGTTTTGCGTGGAGCTCTCAAAGGGATGCATCCACGCAACCAAATTCTTATTATAGATTGTCATTTGTATAACTTGATTTTTGGTTAGGATTACAAGTATTAACAAATTAATAGAACAAAATTTGATAAAACCAATAATTATAAATAAAGTGAATTTTTATTTTTCTACTATTCAAATTTGAAGAAATAAACTATATTTAGAAAATATTTCTAAATTCTTCCAAAGTCTTAAATTTATTAATGATAAGCAATCAGAAAATTAGAAGGGATACAATGAATCTCATAAAAACTCAAAAACAATTTTCTTAGCAACCTTTGTGTGTAATATCTCATTTTTAATTTTGACCACCATTGCAATGTTAGTTTATCCTGGAGGGATTGAAAGTGATCCCACAACAGTTGGGTATCTTTTCTTCACAAATTTCTTCAGTGATTTAGGAAGAATCATTGCCTTTTCAGGTACTTCTAATCTTGCAAGTCGTTCATTGTTTGTTACTGCTCTAACAATTGAAGGTATTTCTCTTTGTTCTTCCGTTGTTTAAAGAAAATAAAAAAACTATTTGGTTAAGTAGACTTGGAACATTAAGTGGTATTGTTGCTGGGTTAGGTTATATTCTATTGGGATTTGTTTCTTTGGACCTAAATAATGTTGCCCACGGAACATTTACTTTTATTGCTTTTATTGGAACGTTCATAGCATTGATTTTTTATTTGATTGCTATTTTTTATACATCATCTTACCCTAATGTATATGCTTGGTTATTCATCACTTGTTCAGTTCTTTCATTAGTATATATAATCATACTTTTTGGTGGAGGGTCATCGGGTCCCTTATCAAATTTAACCTTACAAGCAATAAGTCAAAAAATAATTGTTTATATTCAGATAATTATTTTTGCAATACAATCATTAGCTTCTTATTTCGTAATAAGGAAGAACACTACTGAAATTAAAATAGATTAATTTAATAGATAAGATATTAATCATAAGATACTTCGGAGATTAAAAGATGAACTGGAAGATTATTAGGAAAACAATATTCATTTTTACTTCAACGTGTTTATTCCTTTTTCTCATATTATTAAGTTTAGCAATTTTTTATTATCCAGGAGGATCAAGATTCGATCAATCCACAGTGGGATTTGATCTTTTGAATACTTTTGTTAGTGATTTAGGAAGAAATATTGCTATTAATGGAGAAGACAATACTATTTCTCAAACTTTTTTTGTCATTGCTATAACTATAATGGGTATTTCCCAGATCTATTATTTCTGCAACTTGCCTTTTGAAGTAAGAAATAAGAAATCCTCTTTTATCTTGACAATTATAGGTTCAATTATTGGGATCTTAAGTTCAATACTTTACATAGCTATTGCTTTTAATCCTTGGGATGTTAATACTGACTTGCACAACAAATTAATCTATTCAGCTGCACCAATACTTTGTGTTGCAGCAATTATTCTTACCTTGGCTATCTTCTTAGATAAACAATTTTCTAAATTTCAGGGTTACATTTTTTTGTCATTAGTAAGCTTTTTTGTAATTTTTGCAATTGCAACTGCTATTGGTACAACTCTTCCAAATCGAATAAATTGGAATATCAGAATTCTAGGTCATACAATTTTAATCTATGCAGAAGCAGTATTGTTTGGTTTAATTTCAATAGGTATGTTTAAACACCTACACACAGCTCTTAGGAGCAATAAATCCGTAATAGACACCGAAGAGGTAAACATTAACCAAGCAAAGATTTAAGAAATAAAGGATTAAAATGGCTTTATTAATACAAGGTGACTTTATTTGAGAATTTCCACGGACTTTCTTGTTATTGGTACAGGTATCAGCGGTTTAAGTTATGCATTAAAAGTGGCAAAGTATGGATCAGTTGCTCTGATTACTAAAGATAAAATAAATGATTGCGCAACCTCTTATGCTCAAGGGGGAATTGCTGCTGTTTTTGATAAAAAAGATTCTGTGGAAGCTCATGTTCGTGATACAATAAATGCTGGTGCAGGTCTGTGTAGGGAAGATGTTGTTTTGGAAATTTGTAAATCCGGACCTATTCTAGTACAAGAATTGATTGATGATTATGATGTTAAATTTAATCATAAAGGTGGTGACCTTGAATTTGGATTAGAAGGTGGTCATTCGTACAGACGAGTACTCCATGCTGATGATCATACTGGTTCGGAAATTGAATCCAAATTAATTAAAGCTGTTAAAAATGAAAAGAATATTACCATATATGAAAATCATGTAGCTATCAATCTTTTTGTTGATAAGAATATTTGTTTAGGTGCTTATGTTCTAAACAAAGTATCAGGTCTAATTACTAACTTTCAAGCAAGTGTAACAACTTTAGCAACTGGTGGAGCAGGTAAAGTATTTCTTGTTACAAGTAATCCCGATGTATGTACTGGTGATGGAATAGCTATGGCTTACCGTGCTGGAGCGAGAATTATTAATATGGAGTTCATCCAATTCCATCCTACAAGTTTATATCATCCACATGCTAAAGCTTTCCTTATTACCGAAGCAATGCGGGGAGAAGGAGCGAAACTGATTGACCGGAATGGCATTCGTTTCATGGAAAAATATCATCCTAAAAAAGAATTAGCTCCTCGTGATATTGTTTCTCGATCAATTGATGCCGAATTAAAGAGTACTGGCGCTGATTGTGTTTATCTTGATATTACACATAAAGATCCTAGTTTTATAAAAGATAGATTTCCAATGATCTATGAAAAATGTTTAACATACGGTATTGATATCACTTCTCAACCAATACCAGTTGTTCCTGCTGCTCATTACACAATAGGTGGTGTGAAGGCAACTATTTCTGGTGAAAATAATGTAAAAAATCTCCTAGCAATCGGTGAAGTTGCTTGTACAGGTTTTCATGGAGCAAATAGGTTAGCAAGCAACTCCTTGTTGGAAGGTTTAGTTTGTGCAGATAAAGCTTCTATAATGGGTGCTACATTATGTATGAATAATGGTGTTCCTTCTAAACAACCATTTCCTTATTGGGATCCAGGAATGGCTGAAGATCCTGATGAGATGGTTCTTGTAAAACAAAACTGGGATGAAATTCGTCGTTTTATGTGGAACTATGTTGGTATTGTTCGTTCAGATAATAGGTTAATTCGAGCAGGTAATCGTTTGGAATTAGTCATGAAAGAAATTAATCAATTCTATTGGGATTTCAAAATACATCCTCATTTACTTGACCTCAGAAACTTAGCGCAAGTAGCAGAATTAATTATTAGATGTGCTAAAGGTAGAAGAGAAAGTAGAGGAGTTCATTATTCAATAGATAACGTGGATTTGGATAAACAACTGTATAATACTGAACTTCAAATATCTATGGTAGATCGTGTACCAGTAAATGGAAAAATAAGTGAATAATAAAAGGATTATTTTTTACCTTTTATTTCATCATAAAATTGAAGGATTTCTTCACTAAATTCCTTGGGTCGTAATAAACAGGTATAAGCGTGTACTGATCCTTCCAAGGTTACTATTTTACAATATTTTAATTTTTGAGAAAATTTTTTCAAATTTCTAATAACTACCTCATGGTCTTTTTCTTTTTCATCTGGTAACCAAAGAATAGGGCAAGTTATTTTTTTGAAGTAATTAATAAAACGTACATTATATAGAGGTTCAATATATGCCCAGACTTCCTCAGAAGATTGTGGTGATGTAAATTTTCCATTCTCTTTAGTTATTTCATCTTCTGTAGCTTTCTTAATTATTTCTGACCAAGGAAAATATTTCTCCCATCCTTCTTTGTTTTTGGTTATGTATCCTTCTCGAGTCTCAAAAAATTCTCGAGGACGACTAAGTATTCGTTGTTTCAAATCATTCTTTGCTTTTTCAATTTCTTCCTCTGTTAATATTTGGTCTTTGCTATCTGATCCAACAATATCGTATAAACCACCATCTAAAACTAAACAATTCACACGTTGTGGATAGTTTGCTGCAAAACTAATAGCTACATCAGCACCCATAGAACTACCAACAATCTTAGTTTTCTCCACTCCTAATTTATCTAGTATTCCTGCTAAATCTTTAGCCATATCATCAATATGACATTTATCTAAAGGTTTGTCTGTAAATCCATGACATCTCAAATCTTGAGCAATTATATGATAATTGTCTTTAAAGTAGGGGATAACACCATTCCAAACACCTAAAGTAGCACCGCCATAATGAAGAAAAACAATTGTTTCATTGCTATCGTTCTTGAGTTCCAGAACTCTAATATTAATCCCATTAGTCTTAATTGTTGAAATTGTCATTTGAATCACATAATTTTTTTTCAATATTATAAATAAAAAGAAGAAATGAATAAATACGTTCTTATTTAAACGTAATATTTTTTCTCAATTAAATAAGAAACCTCATTTCTCTTTAAGGACTTCAAGCCATTTCTTAAGGGTTAGCTCTTTCCATTGTTCTCTTCGTGGTGGGTGATAGCTGATTAAATTAGCTTCTTTAATAATCTCATCATCTGATTTATTCTCAGCAATCATTTTTGTCATTAACTTGGTAACTTTCTCAAGATAGGCTAAGAACTCTTGTATTTTATCTTTTCCACTAACATTACCATGTCCTGGTATAAAATGCTCAATATCTAATGAAAGATATTCTTTAAGAGCTGCGATCCACTTGATTGGATTGGCTGATTTATCCCCACCCCATGGAAAACTATCATTAAAGAGATTATCGCCTGCTGTTAAAACTTTATAATTTGAGCAGTAAACATAAGAAGAACCATCTGTGTGACCACCAGTATTTTTGACTTTCACGGTAATATTTTGATCCTCAATCAAAAACTCATCTTTAAATGTTAAAGATGGTAAAATTATTTCTACTCCTTCTAGTGCAGTTGGGTCTTCAGCTGTTTTTTTCCATTCTTCTATTTTTTCAGGTGTCCAATCAATTTTGGAATTTTCTTCCATACGTTCATTTGTTTTTTTAGAAGCAATAATTTGGCAATCTTTGTATATTTTATTACCAAAAACATGATCGCCATGTGTATGTGTTATAATAAGGGTTGTGAATTTTTTCCCGGTATCTGCTTCAAGTTTTTCTCTAAATGATTTCAAAATAGGTAGATGCATTCCAGAATCAATTGCTAATATTTGAGATGGTAAAACATAAGCAGCGACATTCCCTCTTGTACTTCCATCATCTATTGCGTAAACATTTTCAGTAACTTTCTTAATGTTCATCTTTCTTCCTCATTAGAATTTGTTGATTTTCTCTCTAAATTATTCTTAGGTTTTATATAGAAACAAGCATTTTATAATTTTCTAAGATTGGCTTAACGATTATTTTTTGATAAATTTTTAAAGTGTTTTTAATTTCTGTTTTAATTGATTAATATTAAACTTATAAAGAGTCTTCTTTTGATTTTCTCTAAAACCTATTTTAATATTTATTGAAATCATTGAATCATTTGTTACTGCATTACCAGTTTGAATATATTTAACTTCAGGGTATTCTTTTAGAATGATATACAACATTTCCGCTTTGAGCCATTTTCCTAATCCTTTACCTCTATAGTTATCTAAAACTCCCGTAAGCTCTTGTTCTATTTTGTATGACATTTCTGGATCATAAATAATTTCTGTTAGACCTATTATTGATTCTTTCTTAACTCGAGCAATTATTGTTTGCCATTCTACATTCTTTTCTTTATATCTTTGTTCTTGTAATCTTCTTATTTCTGGGGTAACAATATGTCGAGATTCTGAATTCCCTCTTGGTTGTTGATTATTAATCTCAGTATATACTTTACAAAATTCATCAATTATTTCTTCAGGGCATTTTTGAAAAATATCTATATGAATACCTTCTTTTTGAGTGAGCTCTTCACCTTTTTCTTTCCAGTTATTCATTAATGACCAATCAATTTCCTCAATTTTGCATCGTTTTTCACTACTTTCATTAGCTAAAATCCCACCTAATTTCTCAGAAAATCTCTTGCCTGAATCCTGAACAGTATTGCTTTGAATAGTAGTAATGTTGCCATAATTTTCTGCTTTCTTGACAAGAATTTTAGCTAATTCGGTACCAATCCCTCTATGCCTGTAATCTTTATGAATTTTAATTGAAGCACGAGCAAGATGTTTGTTTACACTATAATCCGGGGAATTTTTATTATTGAATGAAATCATTCCAAAACCAATGATTTTTTGATTTGTTCTTACTAACCACCAAAAAATATCATAAAAAGGATAAGGATCTCTAAATTCGTTTTTTCTTAACTCATTGGATGGGAATGGGTCCTCCTTTTCAACTTCTCGATATAAAGAATCTAGTAAAGAAAAGAATTCTTCAAGAGCTTCATCTGGAGCTATCCTAGTATCAAATTCAATAATACTATAATATTCATCATCCATTTTAATTCTCTAGCATGTTCATTTTCAACTTTTTAAAGTCTTTTCTTGTTTTCAATCAGAAAAATAGCGGTCTCGAAAAAATGAGAATACTTTCGGTAATCTCTCTCTAGTTAATTCTATTATTATTAAACAGTAGATTTAATAATCGTGATTATAATGGCTGCTATCTATGATAAATTCAAATGTCCAAATTGCTTTCATGGTACATTATTAAAAATTGATCGTATGGTCAGATGTACTTGTGGTTGGTGGACAAAAATTGATGAAGAAGAAGATGTTCCCATATATAGCATTGAATATGCTTCTATAGTTGCATCGTAATAATACTTTTTTTCTTAATTTTATTTTTAGCGAATTTTTCATTCTGTTTAAAGAAATCGTGGCTTTTTTATTGGTGAATATTAAATAATTTGTTATTCCGATATATTTAAGTACAAATAGGCTTTTCTATAATAGTTTTAAGAAATATAATTTGTTTACGAAATAACGAAAAGTATTAATAAGGAAAATGACTATTAAAGCGAAATCTCGCTAAATGAGGTGAATGCAAAAATGGAATTTTGCGATAAATGTGGAAATCTTATGAAACCAATGCGCGATGAAAGCGGTTCATATATAGTATGTAATGTTTGTGGAAAGAAGACTAAATTAACTAAGACTAAATCTAAAGACTATACAATTACACGTAAGATTGAACACACTCCTAAAGAAAAGTTAGAGGTAACAGAGGTTAAAAAGAAAGAAACTCTCTCAGATGAAGAAAGAGAAGAACTTGAAGATTACTATGGTGATATGCTAGAACAAATGGAATATGATTAGGATTCCTTTCTTTTATTTTCTAGTATTATTTTTTTTTACTTATAAGTATACAGTAGGTTTTTAATGCTCAAGTTGTTATATTTTTTTATGAGTGATATAAGTGAAATTTTTGTTCGTTTTAGTGAACTTGCTTTAAAAAGCCCTTATGTAAGGCATCATATGGAGAAGCAATTATCCCTAAATATAAGACTCTTTCTTGAAAAAAGGGAAATACCAAATTTCCATATTGAAATTAGTCGATCATGGGGGAGAATAATTCTCACACAAAAAATAGCTGAACATAAATTATTATCATTCAAAGAAGTTGATTCTGTTGCTCAAGATATAGCCTATAATGTATTTGGTTTAACTTCAGTTAGTCCAGTTATAAGAGTTGAAACTAATATTGATCTTATAAAGAAAAAAGTCCTCGAATTTGCTAAAAAGAATCTCAAGAAGAATTCAACCTTTGCGGTGAGGGTAAAACGCTTTGGCAAACATGATTTTACTTCTAAAGATTTAGAAGTACTTCTTGGAGGAGAAATATACGATAAATATAGTGAGCAATTGAATTTGAAAGTTGATCTCACACAACCTGATTATTTAATCATGATTGAAGTTAAAGATAATTTTACTTTTGTTTATGATCAAAAATACATTGGTTTTGGTGGATTACCTCAAGGAACTCAAGGTTTATTAGTATCTATTTTGCGAGGTTCCTTAGCTGATGCTATTGCTGCTTTTCTAATGTGTAAAAGAGGAGTAATAACAATACCAATAATTTTTAGCTATTCAGATGAAAAAAATAATATTAGTAATAAAAAGGAACTCAAAAAGCAATTAGAATATTTTGCATTGGTTCAACCAAAACAAAAACCAATCTTTTTTGAGGTTAATTTTACAAAAATATTAGAAAAAATTGGATTAGATAGAATAAAATGCTCCACATGTGATAGGGTTTGTTTAGGAATAATTGAACGAATAATAGAAGGTCAAAATAAAAAGGGAGTAACTTTAGGAAATAGTGATACTACCTTATTAGATTGGAATCCTGAAATGAAATTACCAAATGAGAACATTCCTATTTATTATCCTTTAATAGCATTAGATCAACAAACTGTTAAACATCCATTTCATGATGACTTTAAAAATAGCTTTTGCCTTGACAGTTGCCCTGGTTATATCAATCAACAAAATAAAGAAATAAAGCCACTCACAGATAATGAAATATCTGAGCTAGTGGCTTCTGCTGACTATAACCTAATTACCACTGGTGAATTTTAGGTTACGATTATAATAGGCGAAGGAATTTGATAGATTCTAATCCTTGCATCTTCTGTATCTAGCATTCTTATAACAAGTCCTTTTTTTAATAAAATTTCAAGTGCATAACCTATTGTTCTATCCGGAAGATTTGTTTCACCTTGTATCCTATAGCGTGGTAAAGGTCCAAGTCTATCTAAAACGTAAAAGACAAAGTTTGCACTAGGAGGTAATGCTCTAAGAATGCCAGCAAACGTGATTCCTCATCATCAATTTGTACTCCTAGTAATAATTAATTCTTTAACTTCAACCAACTATTAAAAATCTTTTCTTTAATCTTTATGGGAAATTAAATTATGATTTAGCAAGTAATTTTTGAAATGTATCATCAAAACCAGACATTTCTTCTTTAAATTGTTGAATAGTAAAATCATCTAATGTTTCATCGTGTTTCATTGAACCAACAATACAAATTGATTTTCCTTTGTTGATATTTTCATGATTTATAAGATGATTAGGTATGATAGTGAAAGATTCACCGAGTAAGACAGGAGAGATATTTTGGGATGGTAAGATATCAGTGTATGAATTTATTTCAGGATGAATTTCAATTAAGTCATCAAATAAGAAAAATGAAACCATAGCAGAATTATTAGATAGAGATTTACATGTTTCAAGAAAAACATGGCTAATCAAATCAGATATTTGTTTTTCAAAGAGATATGAAACATCACCAAAGGAAAGATAGGATAAACGATTTTCCCTCTTAGATAATTGAACATGTAATTCAGCTAAGCGTGTCATACAGAACAATTTACCAATATTTTGACCAATAATTTTTAGATAATCAAAGGACTGCGAAATATTCTTTATAGCTTTAGCGTAATTACCTTCTTTCCTATATATTTCTGCTAAAGCATTAAAATAGAACACATTTAATTTTGGAGGAACTGGTGCAGATAAATTAGTTATTGCTCGTTTTAACAATAAATCAGCTCGTTTTAATTTACCAAGAAGAGCATGAATCCAAGCACTAAGTAAAGTGATTTCAGTTACTTTAAGAGTATTTTTTGTTCCTTGATAAAATTTAATTGCCATTTGAGTTTGTTTAACAGCTTTCAATAGAGCAGCACGATAATCCTCATCTTGAAAAATGTAAGATGGAAAAGCCATCATCAAAAATAATTCAGCATTTGCTAAAGCTAATCTACCTTTGAGATTTGTTGTTGGTTCATTCTCAAGAAATTCTTCATTAATTATTCGTTCAATATTTTCATAAATACTTAGAGCCTTATAGAACCAACCTTGTTGTGAATAAATATATCCTAAATCAAAAAGACCATCTACATGTAATTTACGCATAAGAATTGACTTTCGAGTACTGAATCGGAGATACTTTATTCCTCTATTCAAATATTCCTCAGCTAAAGTTAATTTATTATATGAAACTAAAAAGCGACCTGAGATTAACAATGTCATACTCATTAAATTCATTAAATCTGATCTTTTTTTATTTGCTGAAAATTTAATGCATTCGATTAACAAATTCTTTAGATCATTTACTCCTAATTCTGGTAATGTTTCTAATTCTATCATTGTAGCGATTTCAAGCAAATCAACATCTATTTTATAATGGTCATTATAATTGTGTTTTATAACGTTATTTTTTAGTACTTTAATGATCTCTAAAGATTTTTCAGGATCAATATTTAACCAAAACCAAGCGAATCGCAATAAGACCATAAAAAGTGATTTATTCCCAGGAGATTTATGATTTGTTGAAGTCAATCGATTAATTGTGTCTTCAGATATCTTTTCCATTAAAATAGGATCAGTAAAAAAAATAGGATGAAGTTTTGCTTCTTTACATGCAGCAATTATTTTTTCTTCTGCAGTAGGTTCAAAATTTTCCGTGCCAATTATAACAAAACGTTGGGCGGAAATTTTCTCTTGCACTTTCTCAAGAAATTCTTTTCTAAAGAGAATCTCATTTTCAGAAGTTATCTCTAATGTCGAAGCAAATGAAGCAATCCAACCCTTTTCTTCAGCAATTCTAACATGATAAAGAATATTCTGGCGACTCATATCAGTTGGTAATAATTTTTCAGCTAAATACTTGATTTGTTGAGTATTCGCTACTCCTAAATATTTAACACAAGTAGCAATGAAACGTGACCAGAAAAACTTTGATCTTGTAGCAAATGCCATTGAACATACCTCATAATAACCATAATAAATTGGATATCATTTATTCTTGGTTATTGATTTGACTATCTCTTTAGATTATACACTAATCCACATTTTTATTCTTATTCATATATTTTACCGAGATATGTCTAGTTTTAGTAAAGGTTTGTTCCTATAAACTTTTTAGTCGGCAGACTGCCGCAACATATTCTTCATTTGTATCGAGTTTTGTTGATAATTCAATATCTTTGCTGTATGGTTTTAGTTTGTTATTTTGAGGTAATTTAATTGGGTTTACTTGAATAGTTATCTCTTGTTCATCATATTTACTGACAATTAAATCATGCAAATCAATATTCAATCCAACACCTAAAACTTTAGAAGCTGCTTCCTTTGCAGACCATATTTTAGTTAATAATTCTTCAGTGATTGCTTGTTTATTATTTTGTAAAAATTCCTGGTCCTTTGGACTAAGTAATTCATCAATAATTGCTTGGTCTCTTTTTTCAATTATTTCTAGATCAATACCTGTATCAATTGAAGGATTTATTATCCCAACAGCAAAACTATTGCTATGTGTAATAGAAACGTAAATACTTTCGTTTTTGTTCAATTTAATGAAGGGTTTGCCTAACTCGTTTTTCTCTATTTTAATGTTATTAATTTGTATTTCAGGTTTATATTTTTGTAAGGCTTTTTTGACAGCTATAATTCCACTTAACCATTCATTTCTTCGTTTTTCTATTGTAAGTGTTTTCAAATGTTCTATTTCATCAGGATGAAGATAATCTGTAACTAAATTAGGATTTGATTCTATCATTTTCTTTATTTGTGATACATTGTTCACTTCAAGAAAAGTTCCAGGAGGTAACGAAAACAATCGTTTAACTCGATCTATTTGAATATCATCAATTCCCGAAAGATCAGCACCAAAATCAACGTGAACTGTTGCATAACCATTAGCCTCCATAAGTAATTGTCCAGTTTTGGTTACAACTTCAAAATTATATAAACTACCAAAATCTGTATCAGCTACTTTTGTACCAAAAATATATGCAGGTTGTTCTTTTGTCTGATAATATTGAAGAGATTTTATGCTAAAAGGCAATCCTAACTTGTTATCTTTAATAATATCTAAGAGTCCCATTGTTTGAAATGCTGCTTCAATTACTAAAGGTTCAGCATATAATTCTTTAATATCCCAAGCAAATTGATTACCTTTTACTTCAGTTGGTATGGATATGATTTGTTTAGTAATTTCATTGATGCCTTTCAAAGTTCGGAATAATTCCTTATGTGGAAGAATTTTGTAAATCCTAGAATTATTTACAAGATAACCTGATTTCATTTTTGGTATATCTATTATTTTAATTTCTTTTTTACCAAAAACAATATCCGCAGTAAAATGTGTTCTTGTTTCACCAAGTTTTACTCCATCCTTTTCAAAATCTGATTCTAAAATAACTTTCGCTAAATCATTACTAAAGGATAATTTAGATCTTAGTTTTCTAGGGATATCATTCTTGAATTTGACTGCTGATTTGAAGGAGACATTTTCGAATCTATTTATTATCTTTGAAGGATACATTATTCTTGCTAATTCAACAAATAATTCTAATCCCATAACACCTGGCAGATAAGGTATATCCTCAAATCTGTGGTGATTAAGATAAAGATCATTTTCTAAACTAAATGTTCTTTCAGCTGTTATTGAGCCATCAAAATTTCGTTTAAATTCTCCAATTAAAGGATAGGATTTGGAATCAATTGAAATAAATGCTGCTGGTGAATCCAATAAAACACCTAATTTCCCAGCAATAACAATTTCTGCTTCTTGACCATATTCAAGTTCTTGAATAAATGCATTAACACCATCTTCAACTTTTAGTGGTGTTACACCAGCATATTTCAAAATCTTCATAACAGAACCTCTTGTTGCCATCCCTATCTCATCCCAAGCTGACCAACAAACAGAAATCGCTCGAAGTCCTTGTGAATGTAATTGCCAACAGCTTTTACTTAGATAATCGTTTGCAGCAGAATAATCCACTTGCCCAGCATTTCCAAATCTTCCTGCAACTGAGGAGAAACAGACAACAAACTTGAGTTGTTTTACATCTAGATTTGTTAATAAATTGTCAAAACCAATAGCTTTAACGTTGTAGACATTATCAAAATCGTCTATTTTTTTCTCACCAATTAATTTAGATGATTCTAAACCAGCACCATGAACAATTCCGGTTACGATTTGCTTAAAGTCTTTAGTGATTTTTTGGATTGTTTGAACCATTTCTTCGTTGTTAATAACATCAACAGAATAATATCTTGTTGGAGAACCTTGTTTGATAAGATAGTTAAGTGCTTTTTTAACGCTAATAGCTTTAGTTATCTTAGACCATTCTTTTTCAATGATAACAGGAGTTACTTTATCTTCTTTTGCTTTTAGTTGTTCGATCATTTGAGCTTTAAGATTATCTAAACCATTTTGGTCCAATGCTACTAATTCATCAATATTTTCAGGTAATTTGGTTCTGCCAAGTAAAGCTAATTTTGTTTTATATTTTTCAGCAATTTTTTTGGTAATTTCATAAGTAATACCTTGAGCTCCACCGGAGATAATTATTAGATCATCAGATGTTGGTTTGAATTGTGTTTGTTTAGTTGAGATAGGTGATTCTTGAGTTGCAAAAATTCTTCTGTTACCTGCTTTATCATAAGAGATTTCAATTGAACCATCACCTGAAATTAATTCAGAAATAGCTTGTTCTGGTTTTAAGCATGAAACAGTTCTAATAATTCCCTTTGAGAATTCTCGAGCTAGCGATTTTGTTAAACCAGTTATTGAACCAGTTATAGGAGAAGTCTTTCCTTCCCATCCAAAAGCTGAATCTGAATTATTTATGGTTAAAATGAAGGGTTTTTCACTAAATTTAGTTAATTTACAAAGTAGGAATAGTGTTCTAGCTGTATTATTATGCTTATTATTTTGTGTTGTTTTTGGTTCAATGTATATTAAACCATCAATTTCTTCAGTAGGTAATTCTTGTTTAAGTTTAGTTTCAGAATTAATTTTCTTAATATCAAGAACATTTACGATTGTTGCTTTTTGTTTTCGAAGAATTTCTAGCAATTCATCACTAAATTGGTTACTTTCTCCTACAATAATGAATTTCTTCTTTGATAACGAAAGTTTATCTACTTTAGGTAAAGGGGCTTCAATTAGTTGAATTGCTAATCTCTTTGCGGGAATAATCTCATCCATAGAAGCTTCAGAAGTATCGACTGTTGAAGAAATTGTTTGTTTGGTTTCAGAACCTTTTAACCGATTAAGAATATAATCAGCTATTTTGTTTACAGTAGAATATTCTTGGATCTTTATCCCCTCTTCTCGAGGTAGATTCCATTTTGTTCGTATTATACCAAACATTTCAGCTTGTTTAACAGTATCAATACCTAAGTCTTCTTCTAATTCCATTTCAGGTTCGATCATCTCTACTGGATAACCAGTTTTTTCAGAGATCATGTTGGTTATTTCTTTAACAATATCATCTTTTTGACCAAGGCTACTCGAGACTTTATCGTCAGTAATAGCTATCTGTTGAACAACATCCTTTTGAGCGGATGTTCCAGGAGATAATTTGGAAGAAATATATTCAGCTATTTTATTAACTGATGAATATTCTTGAATTCTAACTCCCTCCTCTCGAGGTAAATTGTATTTAGTTCTAATTAAGCCAAATAATTCAGCTTGTTTGACTGTATCTATTCCCAAGTCTTCCTCAAGATGCATATTAGGTTCAATCATATCAACTGGATAGCCAGTTTTTTCAGAAATTAAATTAACAATAGTTGTTAAAAGATCTTTATCTAATTCTTTCATAGATGAAGCTTGAGTCGAAAGTATTTCTGATTTCAATTCAATTTGTTTTTGTTGAATGAGTGAAGGATCTTTGTTTAAACGTAAAGTTTTGTTAACAACTTCAAGGGTTTGACGACTACCATGTAAAGATTGTAACCATTGGTCATATTCACCACTTTGGAATCTATTCTGTTGTGTATTAACTCTAAATAAAGCTAAAGTTAATTGTGAACCAAATCCTGCTGCAAATCGAAGAGCATATTTAACATCATATTTTCCACCTTTTGAAAGATTCAATTTACCTAATTCAGGGTCTTGTTCTTTCCAATTTGCTACTGGTGGAACAATACCTTTTTCTAAAATCTTAATTGCTACAACATCTTCTATTCCTGCTCCCATTGCATGCCCTGTGAAACCTTTAGTATTAGCAATAACGATATTATCAATAAAATTACCAAAGGTCCTTCTAAGAGCATCTATCTCAGCAGAAGCACTTCCTCCTCTTGCAGGTGTATATGTCTCATGACTTACAAAAACTAATTGTCGAGCTATTTCCTCTCGAGAAATTTTGTATCTCTTTTCAATCTTTGAAATAAATTCATCTACTTGCGAAGATATATGATCTCTGTCTAATCGTGTTCCATGAAAAGCAGAATTCACTATATGTGTGCCTAATAGATCAGCAATTGGTTTAACTCCTCGAGCCTTTATTACACTATCAGATTCCAAAATAATTCCAGCAGCACCCATACCGATAATCATACCATGTCTCCGGTTATCGAATGGTAAGGCTGCTTCCTCAACCTTCTCTTTAGTTGTTGCAGCACCTACTGCAAGAAAACCTGAAGCGATCCATTCAAGCATTTCATCATTAGTTACATCATCTGCTGCAATAACAATTACTCTATTACATCGACCATTACGAATCCAATCCTCACCAATTGCAATGGCTTGTGTTGTTGATGAACATGCTGCATTGACTTGGGTATTTGGACCTCGTGCTCGTATTAATTGAGCAAATTGTGAATGTCCCATAGAGAGAATTTCAAATAAGAATTTTCTACTGAATTCAAAATGTGTTTCTTCAGTAGTTAATAGTGTTTTATTCTTTTCAAACCAAGTATTAATCTGCTTCTTAGCTGATTCATTAGAAATCTGATTTATTAGTTCTTGATATAGAACCAATTTTTCTTCCTTATTCTTCTTGCTGTATTTATCTGTAAGATATTTTGAAATTATTGATATTAAATTGCTATATCCAGGAAAAGCTGAAGCGAAAACTATTCCGGTATCATCTCTTAACGATTCTGGTAATGCCCAACCTTTAGTAATTTCCTTACCAACTGATGTTTGCGTTTTCATTGGTACTAAAGGTATTCCTGCATCGCGTAATGCTTCAATTCCAGCAGCAAAGGCTAATTGGAAAGTGATATCTAAAACGGATGTAAATTCAACATCAATACCATATTCTTTTGATAAATCAAATTCTCCTTTTTGTGCTGCTAGTTTGATTACATCTTTTACATCAGTTATTGTTTGGAATTGAGCACCTTTAACAGCATCCTTCACTAATCTAACAATATTCTTATCAACCATTTTATTTCTGAATTCTAGAGGAATCTTCTCAATGAAATTCTGACCATTGAGTATTGCATCAAAATTAGAATCATCAAAAACATGTCTATTTTTTCCTGGAAGTCCTATGGAAATACCAGTCACACCAATTGGTTCAGTATTTATCTCAAGTTTATCCATTTCTTCTTTTTCTTTTATTGCAGAAGCAATTTTATCTTTGTAGGTATTATAACCTACCTTGAGAAAAGCCGAAATGGCTGGTCCTTGTAATTCTAAATAATCTTTGAATGAACTATCACCAGTTAATTTTTCTAATTCTTGATCCAATAAAACATCGAAAGGAGACTCTTTAACTATAGTTGCAACTGAAGTTTGTCTTTCAATTGGCTTTCTGATAAAGAATCTCTTTAGAGGATTTCTGAATTCATCTGCATAGAGATTATCATTTAAGGATGGTATTTTCAATGGATAACCAAATGTTCCTAAGGCAGCAATTACTTCATTGAAATGTTGCATAGCTCCTTTCTTTGGATGATTGGAAGCTAAAGCGAAATAATCCTTCTTATCATCGAGTATTGCTCGAGTAAAACTTGTTAAAACGTACTTTGGACCAATCTCAATAAAAGTTTTAACTCCATAATCTTCGTACATAGATTTTATTTGTTTAATCCACTCAACGGGTGAAGATATTTGTTCACACAAAAGATTAATTATCTCATCTCGAGTAGTGGGATAAAGTTTGCCTGTGACATTGCTTGAAATATTCATTTTTGGTTTATTGAATGTTAATTTTTCTAAAGAAATTCTTAAATGATCAACTGCAGGTGCAACTATTTTAGAATGAAATGCTGCAGAAACAGGTAATTGTATTGCTTGAATTCCTTTTTCGGCAAATATCTTCATAGCTGCTTTTACTGTTTTTGTTGCTCCAGAGATAACTGTTTGATTAGGAGTATTTTTATTTGCACAGATAACATAGCCATCTATTTTCTGAAGGAGTTCATCTATTTCTTCGTAACCAGCACTTACAGAGGCCATAATCCCTTTATCTTTAGTTGAAAATTCAGCCATAGCTTGACCTCTAGGAACAACCGCTCTTAAACCATCACCGAAGCTTAAAATTCCTGCTGAAACTAATGCTGAATATTCACCAAGAGAATGTCCAGCTACAAAATCAGGTTTAATTCCAAATGATTCTAGGAGACGATAAATGGCTATATTAAGAACAAAAATTGCTGGTTGAGTAATTTCTGTTTGCTTTAATAATTCATTTGCTTTATCATCATTTTTTCCTATAGCAAAAATAGCCTCAGTAATTTTGAAATTCATCATTTTCTGTGTTATTTCATCTGCTTCTCTGAATGTTTCTCTTACAATTTCATATTTATCCCAAAGTTCTTTGCCCATACGAACATATTGACTTCCTTGCCCAGGAAATAGAAAAGCAATCTTGCCTAATGAATGGTCATCACTGTAAAAGATTCCCTTATTTTGTAAGAATGTTCTTTTGGTTTTATCATTTAAACCTTCAATTGCTGTTTTAATTATTGTAGGAATATCATCAACAGAATTTGCTGTAAAACCAATTTTATTTTTATTAGAAAGAGCACTTAAACTTTCGAAAGCTAAATCTCTTATACGTAAGCCAATTCCATCAATTGGATAGGTCGTAGCTGTAATTTTACTTTGGTATCTTTGTAATTCAGCTAGTAATTTTTCATTAGAACTAGCTCCGATGAATAAAGCTTCTGTTTCTAAATGAACATTTTTTTGATAGTAATTCTGCCAACCCTTTTTATCAAAAACCTCTTCAAAATCGGTGCTAGCAGTAATTGGTTTAGTAGCTTTTAAACTGCTAAATATTTTTTGAATCTCTTCAATTGAGATTACTTTTGGTAGATAACCTTTAGTTTTACCAGGAATATATTCTTCTAAAATGGCATGATAATTTGTCCCACCAAAACCAAATGCTGATATCCCAGCTATTCTAATATCTGTCGCAGGTTTATTCCAATCATTTTTAGTAACATTAACATAAAATGGTGAGATTTTCCAGTCAATCTTTTGATTAGGTTTTTCAAAGTTAACGGAAGGAGGTAATGTTTTATGATGTAATGCTAAAGCAGTTTTTATTAGTGAAGCAATACCTGCAGCACTTTTTAAATGTCCAATTTGACTTTTAATAGAGCCTATAGCAATTGATCTCGGAGTAACATTTTTTGCAATTTCATTTAGAACTTGTAATTCAACAGCATCACCAACAATCGTACTTGTTCCATGAGCTTCTACAAGTTGAATATCTGAAAATTTAATTTTAGCTTGTTCAAGTGCACGTTCTATTGCTAGTTTTTGACCTGAAGGATTTGGTGCAGTAATACCTTTCCCTCTTCCATCAGAAGAAGCACCCATTCCTCTTACAACAGCATAAATTTTATCGCCATCTCTTGTTGCATCAGAGAGTCGTTTTAAAATACAAAATCCTGCGCCTTCTCCCATAACAAATCCATTAGCTCTATCATCAAAAGGATATGAACCTTCAGCTGATAAAGCACCTATCTTAGCAAATTTAATAAAAGTAGGTGGATCCAACGAGCAATCTGCTCCTCCACATAAAACTATATCATATTCAAAATCGAGAAGACCTTTTGCAGCTACATTTAGTGCTGCAAGACTTGAAGCACAAGCAGCATCAGTAGTCATATTTTTACCACGAAGATTAAAAGTGTTAGAGATACGACCAGCAATTACATTAGAAAGTTCTCCAGGCATGGTATCTTCGTTTATAGGAACAAGCTGTGTTTCATAATCTGCTAATACTTGAGTTTTAATCTTCTCCCAAGTTTTATTATCAATATTTGAGAATGAAGATGATTTTTCAATTCTAGATAAAACTTCTGGAGCGAAAACCTTTCGAGAATGACTTGTTCTAATTTCATCACCCATGGAATTGCCTATTATAACTGCTGTTCTAGAATGGTCATAATCACTACTTAGCATTTTAGCATCTTCTAATGCTTCTTTAGCAGCAACCAAAGCTAATTTTTGAGCTCTGCCCATTGTAATGGCAACTTTTGGGGGGATTTTAAATTCAAGTGAATTGAAATTAAAATTAGAAATAGAAGCAGCAATTTTTGTATACGATTTATTTGGAGCGTCCTTATTTTGATCATAAAAAAGATCAATATTATCAGCCCATCTCTCAGATGGTATTTCTTTAATTGAATAAACTTTATTGAGTATATTATTCCAAAATGCATTGATATTTAAGGCATCAGGAAAGACACATCCTAAACCTACAATAGCTATTCCTTCGTCTTCGAAAGATTTTAGGTCATATTCAGGAAGAACACTTTCATCACTAATTAAGCTGCTTTCAATCTTTTGTTGTGAGGGAACCAACCTTTCAGAAATACTTTCAGCTCGTTTTTTCACAAGTTCTTCTGAATTGATTATCAAATCAGTATGGAGATCATCTAAAGTTCGAATACATCTTAAACTGGCAATAATCTGACCAATAAGATAATTGCCTTTCTGATATTGTCCTTTCTCGTCTATAGGCATAAAACGATTCGGTTTATCATCTTCTCCTTCAGGATTCCAAATTTCTCCTAAGGCAGCAATTCGTGTAGACCCTAAATTATCTCGTTCATATTGATGTTTTCTATCAGCTAAACTTACTCCTTCTTTTAAACGTGCTAATTCTCGTTCAATTATTACTTTAGTAAATGGTGTTGGAATTGAACGTGCTCGAGTATTTACTGTTTCTCCAACAACAACAGTTTCTTTAGCATTCAATGCCAATTGTTGATATAATGGTTGTATAGTATCTGTTTCTACAATTTCCTTGACCAAAATATAAGCTGTTCCTACCCATAGTAAACCATTCATTATTTCTGGATGAGCAGAACAAAGAATTCCTGCCATAGCAGCTGAAAATTTATCACCAATACCTCCTGCAAAAGCAACATTAATTTTACCTTGGTTGGTGGTAATTTTTTCTTTATTAGCTGACAATTCATGAAGGGAAAGCTCCCAGAGAACAAAACTGGTTAGAACACCAATATGACCACCACATTCCATTCCTTCTAAAACAAGATTACTAACTCCTGATTCAAAGGCTTCTCGGAATATCGCTGGAGAGGGAGTGTGGAGAAATGTTTTGATTCCATAACCCATTACTTCTTTAGCTTGGTCTATTGTTCCTGCAGCAACAACAACAAATGGTGGTTTAAGCTCTTGTATGATCTTTAGATGCTCATCTCGAGCTTTCTTATTTGCTTCTAAACCAATAATACCACAACCAAAAGGAGCATCTCCAAGTTTTTCTTTAGTTTTAGTAATCAAGGTTCTTGTTTGACCTTTAAACAGAGAACCTAAAGCTAAAAATGGTAAACCACCTGCATCTGATATAAGTTTAGCAAAAACAGGACTCTCGGAAACATTTGCCATAGGACCTTGAATAATTGGGTATCGTATCCCAAGTTCCTTCGATATGAGATTGTTTTCCTGTAAAGGATAGTTTGTTATGGCTGATTTAATTTGCTTCTCAATTTGGCGAAGTAAACCATTGATGATTCCTGTAACTGTGCCAAATTCATCAGTTAAAATTTTAGCAAAAGAAATATCTTGTCCCATAGGTAACAAGTTATTCATGAAATTATTACTCTCAAACATCTCTCGTTGAGAAGATATCTCATTTTGAATTTTTTCCGTTCGTTCTTTTTTATTAAAAGTAAGTAATTCTTTTTCTTTGATAATAAAATCATTAACAATTTTTGTCCCCAATCTTGCATAGACTCGATACTTATAATTTGTCGAATCTCCTAAAACCCTGGTATCAGTGGCATCTAATTTTGAAAGAAAATCTTTGATGTTCTGAGGTAGAGGGCACTCTGGTGTAAGATACAATTGAGTGTCAAGAACAATGGCTTTTGCTCCAGCTATGAAAATTGCTGGGGAAGTATATAACCCAACTCCTCCTTGAACAATAAATGATAAACCTGCATCTGCAAATTGTTGTGATAAAATAAAAGATGTTTCATTACCAATTCTACCACCTGCTTCGTATCCCTTAACGATATAACTGCTAGCCCATTTCTTTGAATATGCTTCTTGTAAATTGGTTACTTCAGCTAAAATGATAAATTGTTTAGTTTTGATTTTTTCTAACTCAGCTTGTGTTAAATCTAAATTGCTTGTTATAAGAAGTATAGGAGAAGTATTTGCTGGTAAATTAAGCAATAATTCTAATTGTTGTTTATTAGATATCCTAATACCCCAATTATTCTGTAATTCTGACAAACACACATTCAATAATTCTTTGCTTTCATTTAATTTCATGCGCTCTAAATTAACTAGACCAACACCTCCTTCTCTTATCACTGTTTTTAGCAAATCAACAGATAATATACCTGGAGGATTATAAGCCAAAATAGGCTTACGCATTTGCATGAAGCTATCAAAATCATTTATTAAAACCATTCAAACTATCTCCAATTATTTGATGATAATTAACTATAATGGGACATTTCCATGTTTCTTATTTAATCGTCTCTCTCGTTTTCGTAGGAGAGGCCATAAAGCAGCAATTAATTTCTGACGAGTCTCACTAGGAACAATTACATCATCAATATAGCCACTTTCTGCTGCAAGATATGGATTGTTAAATTCATCTGCATATTCATTCTTCATTATTTCAAGCATTTCAGATGGATTTTCTGCTTTAGCAAGTTCTCTTCTGTAAAGGATCTGAGCTGCTCCTTCTGCACCCATGACTGCTATTTCTGCTGTTGGCCAGGCAAAGTTGGTATCATTTCCTAGGTGTTTTGAACCCATTACTATATAAGCTCCGCCATATGCTTTACGAGTAATAACAGTTAATTTAGGAACAGTAGCTTCAGCATAGGCATAGATTAATTTTGCACCATGCTTTATGATACCATTGTGCTCTTGATCAAGTCCAGGTAAAAATCCTGGAACATCAACAAATGTAAGTATAGGTATATTGAAGGAATCACAAAAACGTATAAATCGTGCTGCTTTAATTGAAGCATCTATATCTAAAGCACCAGCTAAGATACAGGGTTGATTAGCAACAATACCTATTGGATAGCCATTTAATCGACCAAATCCAATGATAATATTTTGAGCCCATTTCTTTTGTATCTCAAGAAAATTCCCTTTATCAACAATTCTAAGGATTATTTCGCGCATATCATATGGCTCAAGAGGATCATCAGGAATAATTTCATCAAGACTTTCTAACTCCAATCCTGAAATTGTTGTGATTTCTTTTTGTGGTGGGTCTTCTAAGTTATTTGATGGCAAAAAGGAGAGAATAGCTTTGATAAGCTCGATTGATTCGATCTCATCAGAACCAACCAAATGAGCGATTCCAGATTGTGTGCTATGGGTAGATGCGCCACCTAGTTCTTCAAAAGAAGTCTCCTCACCGGTTACAGTTTTTACTACTGCAGGACCAGTAACAAACATGTATGAGGTGTTTTCTGTCATGACAATGAAATCGGTCAAAGCAGGAGAATATACTGCTCCTCCAGCAGAGGGTCCTACGATACAAGAAATCTGTGGTATAATCCCTGAGGCGCGAACATTCCTTAGAAAGATATCCCCATATCCTGCTAAGGAGTTTGATCCTTCTTGTATCCTTGCACCACCAGAATCATTAAAACCAATTAATGGCGCACCATTTTGGATTGCTTGATCCATTAACTGGGAAATTTTTCTAGCATGAGCTTCACCAAGGCTACCACCTAGGATAGTAAAGTCTTGACTATAAACATAAACTAAACGACCATGTACTTGACCGAAACCAGTAATTACTCCATCGGTGTAATATTTCTTATTTTCCAAACCAAAATTATTGCATTTATGTTTAACAAACATATTTGTTTCAACAAAGGTTCCTGGGTCAAGTAAAATATCTATTCTTTGACGAGCAGTTAATTTACCTTTCTCGAGTTGAGCTTGAATGGCTTCTTCTCCACCACCTTTCAAAGCATCTTCTCTTTTTTCTAATAAATCATCTATTTTATTTTCAGTACTATTTTTCTTAAGGTTAATCTCACCATGTTGTGATAAATCCGATTTCATATTCATTGCCATTAATCTCCTGTATAGCTTATCTTAGACAAACTATAAGATAAAAGCAAATTAAGTATAACAAAAGGTTACCTTGTTTTTACTGTAAAATGTAATCTGAAAAAAAATCTTTTGAGCGAAATTTTACTGTAAAAAGTCGAATCTACTATATAATATACCAACTTGCATTTCCATTATGTTTAGCACTTTGCTTGTTGCTAATAGAGGTGAAATTGCTGTTCGTATTATACGAGCTGCTCGTGAATTAGACATTAAAACTTATGCTATTTACACCTCTGTTGATAAAAATGCACTTCACGTGAAATTAGCTGATGAAGCATTTGCCCTAGTTGAAGATGGTAAGATTGCCGGTTATTTGGATATTGACCAAATAATCTCCATTTGTGTTCGTGAAGGTATAGAAAGTGTTCATCCAGGATATGGTTTTCTTTCGGAAAGCGAACTATTTGCTAAAAAACTCACTGAGAAAGGGGTTAAATTTATTGGTCCTCCAGCTGATGTTATAGAACTTCTTGGTAATAAAGTTAAATCTAGGCAAAAAGCTATTGAAGCAGGTTTAGAGGTTCCTCGAGGATCTGATATTATTACTGATGAGAATGATGGTATTCTACAAGCAAATGAAATAGGCTATCCTGTTCTAGTAAAAGCAGTTTTTGGTGGAGGTGGGATGGGAATACAATTTGCTCATTCAGACAAGGAATTAAAGAAAGCACTACAGAATGCTAGTGCTCAAGCACAGGCAGCTTTTGGTCGGGGAGAAGTCTTTATTGAAAAATTTATCAATCAACCAAGGCACATTGAATTCCAAATTTTAGCTGATAATTTTGGAAATGTTGTCCATCTTGGTGAAAGAGAATGTTCCATACAACGTAGAAACCAAAAATTACTTGAGGAATCACCTTCTAAAGCAATAACTCGTGTAAAAAGAAATGAAATTGGTGCTTTAGTGTGTCGATTAGCTAAAAATCTCGGTTATATTAGTGCTGGAACAATTGAATTTCTTTATCTTGATAATAAAGTTTTATTTAATGAAATCAATCCAAGAATTCAAGTTGAACATCCGGTCACAGAAATGCTTACAGGGAAAGATATTGTTAAGGAGCAAATAAAAATCGCTCAAGGAGAAGAGCTTTCTTTTAAACAATCAGAAATTAAATTTAGAGGTCATGCCATGGAACTTCGAATAAATGCAGAAGATCCATTAAATAATTTTCAACCAACAGCTGGATTAGTTCAGAAATTCACTGCACCAGGTGGTCCACAAGTCAGATTCGATACAGCAATTTATGAAGGTTTCACAATACCAAATTGCTATGATTCTTTAATTGGTAAAATGATCGTTGCAGCTGAAACTCGAGGAGAAGCTATTAGTCGAGCTCAAAACGCTTTGAAAGAATTAGTTATTATTGGATTTCCAAATAATATTTCCTTCTTTCAAGAATTAATTGATGACGAAAAATTCCAAAAAGGTGATATTAGTATCAATTTTATTCAAGATCAAAAACTACTAGAAAAATTAGAGAAAAATGTTTGCACTCTTGCTTCTGCTCTTTTTGCTGTTGGTTTAAAGAAAAGTGAAATGAATCTGCCACAACAATCGTCAAATTGGCGAATGAAAGGTAAAATGGATGCTATAGGAAGGGATTGAGATTATGGATAAAAAATTTAGAGTTCGTATACATGGTACCGAATTAGATCTTGAACAATCCAAAAAAGGTATCAAAATTAAAGATTATTATTTCAAACCTGAGGTTCTTTATAACGGAAAATTTTATCGTGTATTTGTTAATGGTAGAGAATATCGAGTTGAATATAAAGATAATACTATTCATGTTGATGGAAAAGAAATTGATTTTGATTTCAGATCAGCACCACAATTACTTGCGCGAAACGATTTGAAATTTAGAAAAGGAGCAGATATTAAAGCATCTATTCCAGGTAAAATTGTAGAAGTAAGAGTTAATCTTGGGGATCAAGTCCAAGATCAGCAATGTGTGGTTGTTTTAGAATCAATGAAAATGCGAAATGAAATTCTTTCTCCTATTGACGGCATTGTTGAAAAAATCTTTGTTAATGATGGGGATCAAGTATCTACAAAACAACTTTTAGTGAAAATTAAGCCTATGGAATGACTGCAAGAATAAGAAAAGGAGATTTGATTTTATGATAAGCGAAGAAATGATTATACCATTTTATCACAGTACTCTAAGTGCAAAATTATTCTATCCAAATGATGAACATGGAAGATTTCCAGTTGTTTGTAAAGTTCATGGACTAATCACTAATAATTTCGATAAAGAAGAAGAACTAGCTTCTATGCTAACTTCTGAGGGAATAGCTTATTTTGTCTTTCATTTTACAGGTTTTAGTTCAAGTCCGGGAGTAACATCAATCCAAAAATTTCTTTCCAATTTAGATCAGATTGTTACTTACCTTACAAATTATCCTAAAGTTGATCCATTGAAAATAGGTTTATATGGTGTGAGCTTAGGAGGTGCTATAGCTACGTGTCATGCGTCTCGAGATCATCGAATTGCAGCTTTAGCTTTACAAGCACCATTGTATGATTTTTCATTTATGGTTAATTATCCAGAATTTGATGCTATATGGGAAGGACTGGAATTTGCAGGTTTGGTAAGACTACCTGAAAAAGGCATTAAAGAACAATTAATTGGCGATATACAAGGTAATAATCCTCTGAATTGTATCGAGGAAATTGCTCCAAGACCAATTATTATAATCACTGGTGGAAAAGATACATTCATTCCATTAGAAGGAATTAAGAAATTATACTCTAAAGCAGAAAATCCAAAACGATTTATTATGATTCCAAATGCTGATCATAATTTAACTAATTATCTTGCAAGATATGAGGTTTTCAATCAAATCAAAAATTTCTTTGTAAATTATTTCCAGAATAAACATCTCGATTATCAAAAAATACTGGATGAGGTTAGTGTTTTCTAATTCTCAACAACCTTACGTAAAAGATTAATTTCTCCCATAGAAATTATCTTCACTTTTCCATTTCTATCAATTTTCAAATTACCTGTCTCTGTTATACCAATATCTTTACCAGTTATCAGTTGGTCATCTGAGTGAATATTGATCAATGAATTATAAGTAAAGGAATAATTTTTCCAGATATTAGCAATTTTTTCTAATTTATTATTAGTTAATTCATTTATGAGTTCTTTATAGGTGTTAATTATTAATTGTTCGATATCATTTAGAGAAAACTCTTTTTTCAATTCAATTTGCATAGATGATGCAGTTTCTATTATATCCAAAGGAAAATTCTGAATGTTGACATTTATACCAACACCTAAAATTAAATGTTCTAAAGAATCGTCTCGAGAGGATATATCTATTAAGATACCACCTAATTTTTTACTATTAAGAATTATATCATTTGGCCATTTTACTTGGAAAGGAAATCCCGTTAATTCTCCTAATTTTCTAACAAATCTAAGACCAAATCTAACAGAGAATCCCTCTAATAATCTAAGAGGTAATTTTTTTTGAAGGATAATTGATAACCAAACACCACCTTTGGGTGAAATCCAATTTCTATTTAATCTTCCTTTTCCAAATGTTTGTTCTTCTGCAATAATTATTGTTCCATCAATATTATCACCCTGTTTTATCAATGCTCTTGCAAATAGTTGTGTAGATTCGATTTTACTAAAACGAATTATTTTTGTGCTATCTTCATTAGTCATAGAATTACCTTCTGAATTTGTGTTTAATAATTTTTATCAAAGTTTTCCAGCACTACAATTCTTATCATAATCAAAGGATAAGTAACTTTATAATAGTTAATTAAAAATGCTCATCATAAAATACTAATAAATTAATGGTTTATTTGTTATTAGCAGCAAAAAAAGGTGAAATCGATATGCCAAAAGAAGAGATTATGAAATATCCTTTAAAGAACCCTCTAGCTGTAAATGAATTGTTAATTGACCTTTACAATTGTGAAGCTGATCTTAATAATGAAACGGCTTTATTATCATTGGTCACAGAAGCAGCTAAGATTGCTGGAGCTCATGTTCTTCAGGCATCAGTTCATAGATTTTCACCAATGGGTTGCAGTGTTATTGTTATTCTAAAAGAAACACATATTTCAATTCATACTTGGCCAGAATTTAGATTTGCTGCATTAGATATTTTCCTTTGTGGAGAATCGTTGGACCCTTTTGTAGCATGGAACCATATCAAAGAACATCTACAGCCAGGTTCATTTGAATTGAAAGAATTACCCCGAGAAATTAAGTAATAGATGGATTTTTTTATGACTAAACAATCTCCTTCAAATCAAAATCAAAAAAATTCAAATAATCTTTTAGAGAACATTGCTCAAAGAGCAGAATTAAAAGAAGGGAAAGAATTAGTCAGAAGAATTCTTCGAGAAATTTATAGATCTGGTACAATTGGCTCCAAAAGTTTAGCTAGAAAATTATATTTACCAATCCCAACTGTAGCTGCGGTACGAAAGGAACTTGAAAAGGAAGGAATCATTGACCGTAATAATAAAGGAGCAATATTAACAGAAAAAGGATTAAGATATGTAACAGAGCAATTAAGCCTTTCTTATATAGAAGATTTAACATGTAAAACATGTGAAGGAACGACTATTGAACTTCCAAGTAATATTGATGAAATATTCCAAAAAATGAGAGCGTTTACTAGTATACGACCGATCCCTAAAACAGATATAGATCAAGCATATGGTAAACCAATTACAGCAATAAGACGAGCTTATTTCATGTTACAGAATGATGATATTGAAGGACGAGAAATAGCTCTTTTAGGTGATGATGACTTTACATCATTAGCAATTTCTCTTCTCAAAGTTAAAGCTAAAATAACTGTATTCGATATTGATGAACGTTTACTTAAAATAATAAAGGATGTCGCTCAAGAAAATAATTTTGATATCACTTGTATTCAGCATGATCTAAGAGAACCAATACCGGAATTTTTACAGAATAAATTTGATGTTGTATTAACTGATCCTCCCTATACTTTGTCAGGTCTGAATCTTTTTCTCTCAAGAACATTACAAATATTAAAGGGAGAACAAAATAAGAAGATATATTTAGCTTACGCTCATAGAGCGCCAAACGATTTACTAGAACTTCAAAGAGTAATCTTTGCACATGGTCTTGCAATTCAGCAACTTCTTCCGGGATTTAATCTTTATGAAGGAGCAGAAATGCATGGAAATACAACTTTCCTTTCAATTTTAAGCACTACAGATTCAGCAAAAATACTTTATCCAACTCATTACTCTGATAATATCTATACTGGTGAATTAAATCCAACTATCAGAATCTATCAATGTGCAAACGGTCATGAAATTCGTGTAGGTGCATCAGAAGAGATTAGTTCCATAGAGATTCTAAAAACTTCAGGTTGCCCAATATGTTTTAGCAAAGAAAGTTTTACTCGATTACAAACTTTAAAACACTAAATTATCTTTGCCGACAATAAAATTACTGATACAATTAAACTTTCTATTATATAAAAAATTTTTTATATAGTTTGTCTTATTTTGCAACTGTCGCAAGCTTTAAATCTAAGAAATAATAATTATCTTTTGCCTTTTGACCAAAAAAGAAACTCTTTTTTTCTCCAATGGCCAAAAGGCCTCCCTCCCCCTATTTTATTAATTGTATAGTATAAGGGAAAGGATTTGAGTTTAATATTCAAAGTATTCTATTCTTGGCAAAGCATTTGATGGGAATCGAGTAAGGAGAACTCCTTGGTCTGAAATTGAACTAATATCCACCGTTTTGGTTATTCTCGGATTCATACTTTCCACTAAGGTAACTAATTGATTAATATTCTTTGTTAAACCGCTCATCAACGAATATCTTACAACACTCGAAGGGGTTAATGCTTCATAAATAGGAACAGCTAATTTTTTAGCTATTTCATTTCTGAATTCACCAAATGTATTATCAGTCATAACTCTGCTATGTGAATCTTGATATATTTTTCTAATAACAGGTGGTGGGACACCTTTGAAAGCAAAAGCATAAAGATTCGATGCAATAGGGTCATAGTATAACTCATGTATTACACCAATTAATGATCTATCAGGAGCTAAAACTCTTTTACCCAAAAGATTGACATTTTCCGCTAAAGTTAATACTTGAGCATTTTCATTAATTATTGCTTCTTTGCCTTGAATAGTAATTGCTCCTATTCCAACTGAAGCATAATATGAATTTATAAGTCTGAATAAATCTACCCCAATTTTGTTATCAATAGCAAATTTCACTAATTGTTCAGGTAATAAAGCTCTTCCTTCTTCAATATTGTATGCTTCTTTCACCATATCACTTAATCGTTCTTCTATTACTTTGGGATTGGTCGATGTACGTAACCTAGCTGGTCCTGTTAAGGCAAAATCCCTAATTATTGCTAAGGATGGTCTATCAGTAGCAATTATTACATAATTACCACCAGCCATGCTTACATCACCAACGCGTTTTCCAATTATCATATTCTTCCATTTAACCCAAATAGCTTCTTTTGGTGGGGGAGGAGGAGTTCGTAAAGATTCAGTTTCTATTCTAGGACGTTCAGGAGCTTTAAATTGCTCCTTTAAAGGAGTAATTGCAATAGAATCTTCTCTGGTAGCTGCCACTGATGGTTTCTTCCAATCATCCGCACTAAAATCTAATTCCACTAAATTTGAGAGCTCCTTAACTGCTTTGGCAATGTCATTCTTAATTCTAGTTAAATGTGATTTTTCATCTAATACTGTTTTAGATTGATTTACAGCTTTTTCTGCTTCAAGTTCTTCCAATCTTTCTAATATACCATCATTCATTGCTTTAACAATCTCTAATGTAGATGGAATGGCATCAAGATATTCTTGCTTTTGATCATCATATTTCAATAATAAAATTTCATATTCCTTTTTCTTACTCCTAAGTACGGGTTCGGAAATATTTCCTTCTTTAAATAAATCATCCAATTTTGAAAAACGTTCTTTGATTTTATTTTTCTCTTTTTCAAAATCTTCAAATCTTTGAAGAAGTTGTTTTACTGAACTGTAAATAGTTTCAGGATTAGGTGCAATAGCTTCTAAGGTAGTGAAGCCATCATAGAGATAAGATTTATCCTCAGCAGCTTCATAGGCGATTGAATATTTCTCCTTTAATGACTCATAAAGTCCTGGCTCGATTTCATTATTCTTTTTACGTTTCTCTAATGCATCTAGAAGAGCGCCTAAATATCTTTTATCTAATTTTGCAATATCAGTGTCTTGCTTAGACATAAGTTTTACACCTTTTCCCTTTGAGGACTATTAATTTTATTTGGAATTAGCTTTAAATGAATATTAACACTATTATGAAGTGTCTATTTACTAGAAAAATATAATGAATATCTTTTAAATTTCTTTTTATTGTCGAATTCTTTATTTATAGCTATTTTTTGTTAATAATACTAGTAAAAATTAGAGTTTGAATGAATATGAAAAAAATTATTTTAGCTTCTGGTTCTCCACGAAGACATGAATTAATTAATCTTATAGGAATTCAACACGAAGTAATTCCTTGTAAAGAGGAAGAAAAAGAGTTAAGAAGCTCAAGAACAATTGAGGAAGTTCTTTTAGAGGTTGCTTATCAGAAAATACTTTGTGTAGAAGCATCATTACCAGATGAAAAGAAAGCAAATTCGCTGATAATTGGAGCTGATACTACTGTTGTTTTACGAGGAGAAGTTATTGGCAAACCAAAAAATAGAGATGAAGCTATTGCAATGTTAAAGAAAATTCTAGGAAATATTCATGAAGTATATACTGGTATCTGCATACTTGATACTAACACAAAGAGATTAGTTTCAGGAGTTGAAAAAACTCTTGTAAGTATGGTTGCGTTATCTGATGAAAAAATCGCTACTTATGTTGATAATGAATTTGTAATTGATAAAGCAGGAGCATATGCAATTCAAGGTATAGGTGCAGCTTTAATTGATCGTATAGAAGGCTGTTTCTATAATGTAATGGGTTTACCCTTAAACAGATTAGTAACTATGTTGACAAGCTTAGGATTCGAGTTTTTGACCCCTAAATCCTAAATATACTATAAAATAGTGAAATAGAATTAAAGGAAAAATATTTTATTAGGAAGAATTTCCATCTATGAAGAGATTTGAAGAAAGAAGAAAGCTTTTTATTTTAAAGCTTTTTTCGATAGAGTAAACTAGTAAACCATATGATGAGGGCTTGAATTGAAGAAACAAAGAATATTTACGATAATAGTATTGACCTCAATAATGTTAGCTACTATCTTTGTAGGTAGCAGAACAATGATTGCGAAAGCTGCTGTTAATGAAACAAATCCTATAACTTATTTCACACCGAAAGCTACAGATATTGTAGTTACAAAATACATTATTCATCGAAATGCATCTGCCACATTAGTCAGTGACTATGAGACATTTTTAGAAGAATCAGTTACCATTAGGATACAAATAACTAACAATGGTCCCGTACCAATTACAGAAGTTAATTTAGAAAATCCCGAATCCAACTTGACTAATATAGGTTATAAAAACAGTTGGTTTACTATTGATGATCCTAATAAAAACTGGACTCAAATAGATTCCGGAAATACCGTTTTTCATAACTATAATTTTGTTTCTCATCGCACAGGTTCCTATACTTTTGGAGTAGCAAATGTGACTTATACAAATGGTACCGATTACTACTGGTCCGATTCTGAAGACGTTACCTTCAAAGTTTATGAGTTTGGTCTTACAGTTACTATAGATAAATCAATTGTTTTTGAAGGCGAAGAATATTTTGAAGAACCTAGAGTAAAAATTGATAAAGAATTCATTATTAAAATAAATATTACAAATTATGAATTTCAAAACATTAACATTACTTTATGGGAAACTGATCCAGGTGACATATCTGTTTTTGAATATAATACTACATTACTGGAAACATACCATGAGTATAGTAACGTTCAGATGGGTCATAGTGTAATTTTCCAATATGAAGTAAATGCTTCAGTACTAGGTATGTATAATATACCTGCATGTAATATTTCCTACTTAAAAATCTATGATGATTTATGGGTATTAGATGAATACTCAAATGAGTTGGAACTTGAGGTCTACAAACCAATTTATGAGGGGAATGATTGGACGAAGAAGGTTCCAATGTTAAGTGTAATAAAATATTTCCAAATCGAAATAGATGGTCTATTATCCAATGATACGGAATTATTCTATTTTAATACAACTAAAGAAACGGTAACAATTTTAATCAATATTACAAATTCAGGTATAGTAAATGCAACTAACATTCGAATTGAAGAACCTGTATATCAAGATTGGGTCTTTGATACAAAAGGTATAGAAGATGATTGGACTATTGATGTTTTATCAATAGGAGAATCAAGATACTTTAATTATACAATATATCCAAAGATAAATGGTGCTTTCAAGATAGAACCTACAGTGGTAACTTATAATTTTGTGAATCAAGAAACGCTGTTAAATGAAACAAACTACAAACTCTATTCAAATGTAATTGAAATTGTTATAGAACCATTTATCGAAGAACCTGATTATACAAAACAATGGTGGACAACAATCGGTATTAGTTTTGCAATAGTTTTCGTAGCTATCATTCCGACAGTTGTAACTTTTGTATTGTATCGTAAACGAAAGAGATCGCAGAAAGGAACATAATCCTTTCTTTAATTTTTCTTTATTAAAAATACATTTCAGTATTTTTTTTCATTATTTTTATCCTATTTTATTGCAAAGATTAATTAAAGAAATCGATTGTATGTATTTAAAACATTCAAATTGAGAATCATTAGTTGAGTGATGAAAAGCAATGGTAAAAGAGAAAAGATTGAGAATTTTACATGATGAAACAAACCTTGAAGGTGAATTAGTAATCCATCCAAAATTAAAAGAAGAATTAGGTATTAAAACAAAAGCAGAACTTGTTGTTGCTAAAAGAAGATTTGTTTTTAAAGTTAAAACAAAAGCAACTGTAGAAGAAGATAAGATTTATGGAAATCCTGCAGATTTACTAATTAAAGGAATTCATGATAATTCTATAGCTACTATTAGAGCTCCCTTAGAATAATCAAAAAAATAGTTGGATTTACTCCAACTTTTAATTTTCATTATTTTTTATTTAAAATTTCTAGCTAAAAAGAATATTAGCTAGTATTTGTAACTGTTCAATTCCACGAATTTCTTGAGGAACCATTGGTACCTCTGTAAAATTATATTCTCCAAAGTATTGTTTTAAAGTCATCATTGTTTTCTCTTGAATATCGTATCTTTTTGAACAGAAAGGACAATCTTTGCTAGGAGGAATTAATTGATTAACAATCAAGTTGAGTACTGGAATACTATATTCATTTAATGAGTTAATTAATCGTTCAGTTTCATATAGAGCCATCAATGTTGGTATTGTGACTGGAATAAATTCCGTTTTTTCATCATCAGCTAATTCTATACGTGCTTTAGTTATCACTTTCTTGAGCGTTTCCATTGTTTCTAGAGAATTATCTTCTTGTTTTCCAGACCTTCCTCCGAAAATTCCCCTTATGCTTTTAAAGAAATTACCAAATCTTAATCGCATTTTAATCAATCTGCCAATGAAACTATCTAAGTAATCGGGGAGTGCTAATAAGCGTAATGTATGACCAGTTGGTGCTGTATCAAAGATAACTAAATCATAATCGCTACTTTCTATTAATTCAAGTAATTTTCCAAAAGCAAATGCTTCATCAGAACCAGGAGGAACTGAATCATCACCTAATAATTCTGAACCTAAACCTAATGCATCTTGCATATTAAAACCAAAAGGTGATGCACCAGATTTATCAGTATTGGGTGAAAAATCATCATTATCATCTTCTATGATAACATTTTCAGTTGAAGTGTTCCCTAAGTCACCAAAACCAGGTAAACCCATATCACTCATTCCAGGTACACCCATTTGACTCATTTGTTTGAATTGTTCATATCCTTTTTTAGCTTCAAGTTCCATGCCAAATAAATTACCTTTAACACTTTCAATACGTACAGGGTCTCCCCCTGAAAGGTCTTGATCAAAACAATCAGATAATGAATGTGCGGGATCAGTACTGACAACTAGAACTCTATCAATATGCCTAGCAAATTCAATACTTATTGCTGATGCTGAAATTGTTTTTCCAACACCACCCTTTCCACCCAAAAAAAGATATCTTAAGTTTTTTTTATCTAATAATCCTTTTAGAGTCATTGATGATTCACTTCTTTTCTATAGTAAGTTTTTCCAAGCTATCTTTTTTAATTTTTGTTCTATATTTACAATTCTTACAATAGACATTAATAATCTATTCAGTTTGCAAATATGAAGATATATATTATATGTTAGTAATAGATATTCAAACGGATAATTATGGGATTAAATTGAGATAATTCATCCTTAAACTGAGGACAACAGAATGAATGAAACATTGAGTAATGATATGGAAATTAATCAGAATGCTGAAAACAAAAAAGAGACAATTAGTGAAACAAAGAAGTTCAATTGGACAAAAGATAAAATACTTTTAGCAATAATTTTTACAATTATTATTTTAATTTCAATAGCATTGCTAATTATAATTATTGTTGATAAAGAGTTTCTTTTCAAAGTAGTTAGAGATTATTTCATAAAACCAATTATTGGTTTACATATTGCTTTACAAGTACTTATTTTCCTTGGTTTAATGATTGTTCAAAGTCTATTTGCACCAATACCTTCCGAATTAATTCTATTATCGGGAGGAATGATTTTCGGTATATATTGGGGAAGTCTAATTGGACTTGTTGGTTCAATGTTAAGCGCAATAGTTACTTTTTATTTATCAAAAAGAGGAGGAAGATCTATTATTGATGCTTCTGGAGAAAAAGTGGGGATATTAAAACGAACCATATATATTTTTGATGAATGGATAGAGAAATGGGGATTATGGGCAATTATTGTCGGACGAGCAGTTCCAGTTATAATGTTTGATCCAATAAGCTACGCTGCTGGTTTAGCAAATGTTAAAGATAAGCATTATTTTCTTGCAACATTTATAGGTTCAATTCCTCGATCAATTTTCTATGCTTGGCTAGGTGTTCGAACTCTTGGAAGTTATTCAGTTGAAGAAATGCTAGCTCTTCCTGCTGCAGAAATAAAAGAACTCGCAGGAGAATTCAATATGTATTTCTTTATTATTTTTGGTATTCTAGTAGCAATGTTTGTCATTTCTAATCTAATCTATTATCTCCGAGAGAGAAAGAAAAAGAAGGCTAAAATAACTACAGATATAGAAGCAACCAAAGATATTGAAACAACTAAAATTAAAGTATCTATGATAAAAAAGGAAGATGAGATTCTGTCTTCGGAAAAAACTATAGACGAAGAAATTGAAAAAAATGATTGATGGGAATATCTTTCTTTTTTTCCATATAACTAAAATAGGATACTTTTTATGAGATTGTTAACATATAATAGTGAAGATAAATTAAAACAAGTGGATAAAATTGGGCTCAATCAGAGAAGTAACTCAAAAGATTATCAAAGAATTTGATAATGAATCATGTTTTACCATTTTAGCATCTGCTGCTACAATACCTTTTCTAGAAGAACCACTAAATAGAGCTCGTTTTTTTAATTATGATAAGAAATTGGAATTGTATTTCGATTCTAAAGATTTGAATCGTTTTAGTCGACTAAAAGATTTAACAGATATAATAGCAAAAAGAATAGGTGTAAAGAAAGTCTCAGGTTTTGAAAAATATCTCAAAGCTTTTGGCGAACTTGGATTAATGATACAAGAAAAAGAAGGTCCATCAGAAGGGATGTACTATAAAGGTTTTGGAGGAGTACACTCTCATTATGATCTTACACCATTAGGTAAAGCTATTTTGATCTTCCAAACAACCTTACGATGTCCATCAATTAATTTTAGAAAAATAAAATTCACTGAAAATTGGGCTGAATTTTTCCAATCTGAAATGAACTTAATTATTGATAGTATAACTAATAATAATCTTAAAGTGAAGCATAAAGAGAATTGTTTTTCAGCTAAAAGAATTGAAGCAAGTATTATTATCCAACTAATTTTTGAATTTTTATCTGGTGCGCCAAACAAAGTTACTAGTGAAAATATACGAGCTTTTATTTTTGATAAAGCTGGGGAAATACATCTCGGAGAGATTCCAGGAGCATTAGAACAATTGACACCATTACTTCAGACTTCGGGTGAATATTACAGTTTGAATGATCGAGGAAAATTAGCTAGTTGTGGATATGCTAATATTATTATTGAATCTGCTCTAATGCTTGATGATACTGAAATTATTCATTATATGGTAAGTGCTAAAAGTTTAACAGAAGGATCAAGATTGATTATGGAAAATTTTGCTTTTCATTTCTAATCTTCTTTATCCTTTCGCTGGGTCACCAATAGCAAAAATCATTGGATTTTTTGTTGCTTCTGTCTCTTTACCCCAATACATACGATAGGATTGACCTATTTTTTCAAATCCTAATTTTTCCATTACTTGTATACCATAAGTACTATTTTCAGTAATACCAATTTTTATTGACTTTAGTCCCTTTAGATTCTTACAAGCAGTTAGTGCAGCATTTATTAAATGAATAGCAGTACTGAATGAATCGCAAATTCCTGCGCGTAATTTTACCATACCATTCCTGAAAGTTCCAAAAAGATAACCAACTAGTTCATCAGTAGAATCTCGAGAAATAAAAGCAAGATTAGGAAAATCATCAAATAAAGCAAAAAGAAAATCCTCTCGATTTCCCTCAAATATTTTATTATCAACCTCAAAAATCTGTGCTAAATCATCTCCGGTCGCATTTTGTACTGGATTTTCTTGTTTGACAGATGAGCAAATCTTTAACAGATCATCGATATCTTTTGGATCATTCAATTCCTTCAAATATCTAAGAGAATTAATTTCAAATTTGAATCCTACCCTTTCATATAGACTAATTGCTTTTTCAACAGCATCAAGTTTAATGGTTGTGCAACCATGGAATTTCATGTAATTAATTGCCTCTTTCATTAATTCCTCACCTATCCCCATTTTACGATATTCAGGAATAACTATTACATGCCCTATAAAACCAATTCTACCATTGAGAACCATTAAGGTAATACCAGTAAACTCAAATGTTTTAGGATTAAAAACAGTGATATATCGATTACTGGGATTATTAATAACTCTTGAAATATCCTCATAGGTTTCACCCCATCCTGTCATATCAATAATTTTGAAAATACCTTCTAAATCATCTTGATTTGCTAGATAAAAATCCAAATCTTCTGGCATTATAATCATCTCTTATTTGCAATATTTTAATTATTTACCGCTAGACATCGTCTCCTCATCTGGTTAATCTCTTAATAAAGAAATTTAGATGAGTCTCATAACTAAAAAGTTCTTTAACTGATTTCCTCGAATTGAGTTTAAGATTTTCCCTCAAGTTAGCATTAGAATAAAGTCCAGTTATCCAACGTAAATATTCAGAAATGTTATCCATTGGAACCAATAAGCCATTTTTGGTATGGATAATTAATTCTCTTATACCTGGTAGATCGGTAGCTATAGAAGGAAGAGAACAACTCAAAGCTTCCAATAAAGATAAACCTAAAGCTTCTCTTCGTGAAGGTAAGATAAAACAATCAGCAAGAGAATAGATATCAACTAACTCATCTTCATTTTGAGCTCGTATAAAATGGAAGTTTTTTTCAAAACCTAATTCTTTGATTTTATTTTGAAGTTCTGATTTATAATCACCATCTCCAGTTATGAGGAAATTGATTATAACGTATTTTTCATCTCGTTGGATTAATTGTTTGAAGATTTCTGGAAGTAAATCTAATCCTTTTTCTTTTAGAATCCTACCAGTGAATAAAATAACAAATGCTTTTGGGTGGAGTCCTAAAATCTCTCGAGTAATTGTTTTGGGATTATCTCGTTTTGAAAAAACAGTAAGATCTACACCTAAATATCTCAATTTGGAATCAATTCCATATTTAATCATTGACTCATTCACTGATTGACTGATAGCAAAAATCCCTTTGTATTCATTTTGGAATGATTTTAATGCACTAAATAATTTACTTGTTGAGCCATCAGGTAATACTAGATCCATAGAAGGACTATGACTCCAGAAATAATAACTTGGAGGGAATTCATATCGGTAATTCTGTTTCAAAAAATACAATGCATAAGGTGAAAGGAAATACGAATTATGAAAATGAAATGCTTTTGGTTTATATTTTAAAATAAATGAATTTAATTCATTAGCTAATTTTAAAGCTGTCTTCTCTATATCATTTTTCTTAAATAATTCCTTGGCTTTTGCATTCCTTTCTTCTTCTGGTAATTTATTGAACTCCTCAATCCTATCAATAAAATCTCCACATTCAAGTCTTACGACTTTTATACCATCAATTATTTCTTCATCCAAATTATCTTGTTTTGTTTTTTGAGTAAGTATAATAGCTTCATTATTAGTTTTATTCAAGCTGTTTATTATACGTCTAAGATAGGATTTAACTCCACCAATGTCACTTTTCGAATATCGTTCAACAAAGAATACTATAATTTGGTCTACCTCCAAATGAGATTTTAATATTATATTATAAAATAATCATTATTTAAAAGCATTAGTTATGTATTCCATTTAACATAAAAGATTTATAAAATATTAGGAAGTCATATGAAGATTGCTGGAGTTTATAGAAATGCCTAAAACTAGTGTTTTCTTAACAAGAAAAATACCTCAAAAAGCTATTGATTATATTTTATCTCATGATATTGATCTTGAAATGAATCAAGAAGATCGTGTATTAACAAAGGAAGAAATTATGGAAGGGGTAAAAGGCAAAGAGGTATTAATTTGTTTACTTACTGATACCATTGATACTGAAATTATGGACTATGCTGGCAAACAATTAAAATTAATCGCTAATTATGCAGTCGGTTATAATAACATAGATGTAAAATCAGCTACTGAACGAAAGATACCAGTAACAAATACACCAGGGGTATTAACCGAAACAACAGCTGACCTCACTATGGCTCTACTCTTAAGTATTGCTCGAAGGATAGTTGAAAGTGATAAATTTACTCGAGAAAACAAATTCAAAGGTTGGGGCCCATTATTACATTTGGGTGGAGATATCTATGAAAAGACTTTGGGAATTATAGGTGCTGGACGTATAGGTTCCGCAGTTGCCCAAAGAGCAGCTAAAGGATTCAATATGAAGATTCTCTATACCAATAGAAATCGTAATGTAGATCTTGAAGAAAATTATCAAGCGAAATTTGTTTCTCTAGAAGAATTATTGAAAAATTCCGATTTTGTTACTTTACATGTTCCATTGACAGATGAAACTAGATATCTCATAGGTGAAAAAGAAATAGATTTAATGAAAGACACTGCTTATTTAATAAACACCTCACGTGGTCTAGTAATTGATGAAAAAGCATTAGTGAAATGCATGAAGGAAGAAAAAATTGCTGGAGCTGCATTGGACGTTTATGAACATGAACCTGAATTAACAGCAGGACTAATTGATCTTGATAATGTAATTGTAACAGCTCATATCGGTACAGCTACCATTGATACAAGAACAAAGATGGGAATGATCGTAGCTGAAAATCTCTTAGCAGTATTAGCTGGTAAAATCCCTCCTAACTGTATCAATCCTGAAATTTTTAACCCCTAAAAATTAAAAAATGAAAAAATAGAAATATTTAATCAAAGTTTAGTCCTTAGAAAACTCTAATAAATCAAAACACTTTTCTTTCAGATTGATAATAAGCTCATTAGGAGTTTGATTTAACGTGGCAAAAGCATATGTACTTATTAATTCCGAAATTGGTGGAGAACAAGAAGTTGTTGAACAACTAAAAGCAATGAAAGAAGTAGTAGAAGTAAGCGTTGTTTATGGTGTTTACGACGTAATTGTTAAGCTCCAAGCAGATACTATGGAAGTCTTGAAAGAAATCATCACTTCAAAAGTTCGACATTTAAACAAAGTAAGATCAACTATGACTATGATTGCTAGTCAAGAATAAACATAAAATTTGCTAATATGTCTAAGCTTTTTCAGCAAAATAAAAAGTGAGATAATATTATCTCACAAGAATTATTTTTCTTTCTTTTCGCAAAAAGTTTTTTTATATAATAAAAAATTAGTAAATAAAAAAGAAGAGATGAAGAGTTGTCCCTTCACTTTTTGATGATTCTTGATTCAGCAGCTATCATGGTCATAGTAGAACGAACTTTATTCAAGTGTCTAACTTTGGTTGTAATAATTTCCTTTAAGTTCTCCATTGTATCAGAAGTAATTTTAGCAACAATATCATAAACACCATAAACTACTGAAACTTCTTCAACCTCTTTCATATTCTTCAATTGGGCAATGACATCTTCTTCACCGCCAATCTCGGTATTTATTAAAACATAAGCACTGGCCATTTTTATCACCCACAATATACTATATTTCATATGTTTTTTATTAAATATATTTTTTATCTTCCTAAATAAATAGGAATCTTTCTACTGAAAATATCTCTCTTTTAAATTATAATATTTTCTTATAATTTTTGAGTTATTTAGTGAATATAAAAGGAAAAATTATATATAATATTTATCTAACTTTACAATTAGATATCTCTTATAGAGTTGGCTCCTCTATAAATAAACATTAAATGATTAATTTAAATTTAGTAGGTTAACGATCAATGAAAATTCGGGCTTTAAAGGTAAATGAGCAACCACTTGTAGGAAGTTCTTTAAGAAATTGGTTGCAGCTTTTGTGGTTGAATCGTTTTCGTATAAGTATTCGATATTGGCCACGAGCATTTTTTATAAGTTTAATAATTCTATCTACCTTTCCTTTTAGAGTATATGAACGACTAAAATATAATAAGAAGATTAAAAAGACGGAAATAATTCAATCACCTATTATCATTTTAGGACACTGGCGTAGTGGAACAACTTACTTACATATGTTAATGACGCGAAATAATAATTCAGCGTATTGTACAAATTTCAAAGTTTTCATGCCATGGATGTTTATCAGTGGAGAAAAATTATTCAAAAACGCAGTGCAAAAATCGATGCCAACAAAACGACGAATGGATAATGTCTATCTAAGAGTCGATGAACCAACCGAAGAAGAATTTGGACTAATCAATTTCACACCATATTCACAATATCATGGAGTAAGTTTCCCTAAAGAAAGAAATTATTTCAAACAGTATTGTACATTTGAAGGTGTATCTGAGAGAATTATCAACAAGTGGCGTAGGATTTATCTCTATTATCTTAAGAAGATAACTTATCATTCAGGAGGTAAAAGATTAGTTTTGAAAAATCCTCCAAGTACTGCACGAATAAAGCTCTTATTGGAATTATTTCCTCATGCTAAGTTTATTCACATACATAGAAATCCACTGAATGTTTATTCCTCCACGAAATTAATGTATGCTAATCAATTTCCTTATTTTTATCTCCAAGAAGCAAAAGCTGATGAAGATGAGTTTATTATTGAAACATATACCAATCTTTACAAGAAATTTTTCGAGGAGAAGGATCTTATTCCAAAAGAAAATTATATTGAAATCAGTTATCATCAACTCTACAGTAATCCACTTGCAACAATTGAACAAATTTATCAATTATTAAGCCTTGAAGGTTTCGAGGAAGCAAAACCTCAATTAGAGGAATATATAGCAACCCAAAGGAGTTACATTCCTAACAAACACAAAATTGACGAAGGAATAAAGAAAAAATTATACGATAAATGGAGCTTTTGTTTTAAAGCGTGGGGTTATAAAATGGATTAAGTAAAGCTACTCGAATTTTCACAAATAGGGAAAAATTTCTTAAGTAAGAAGAAATTATTTTAGCTTTGCCTATCACTCATAAGTAATGAGTTGATTGGAGGAAAAAATTATTGAGAAAAAGATTATTTATTCCTGGGCCGACTGAAGTATTTCCAGACGTCCTATTACAACAAGCAAAACCACTTATAGGTCATCGACCAAAAGAGTTTACTGTTCTATATACAGGTATCATTGAGAAATTACAAAAATTCCATGATACAAAACAATGGGCTACAGCAATAACTGCATCAGGAACTCTGTTTATGGACATTACAGGTCGATCACTCGTTAAAGAACGAGCTTTATGTTGTGTCAATGGTGCATTTTCAAAAAGATGTGCGGAAACCATAGAATCTTGTGGAAAAGAAATTGAAACAATTAATATAGAATGGGGTAAAGCTATCAAACCTGAAATGATTTTAGACAAACTTGATTCAGGTAAATTTGACACTGTTGCTATTTGTCATAATGAAACAAGCACCGGTGTAAGAAATCCAATTTATGAGATTGGTAAAGCTATTAAGAAAGAGCACCCCGAAGTAATGTATGTAATTGATTCAGTTTCAGCTATGGGTGGAGATAAAGTAGAACCAGAAAAGATTCAATGTGATATGATTTATGCATCAACTCAAAAAGCATATGCATTACCACCTGGATTAGCTATTGGTTTTCTCTCAGAAGAAGCTCTTAAAAGAGCTGAGGAAGTTCCCAATAGAGGATCTTATACAGATATAAAAAGCATTTACGATTACTATGTTAAGAAAAGTCAAACACCTACAACCCCAAATATCTCTTTACTTTATGCGCTTGATTACCAGCTCAATAAGATGCTCGAAGAAACAGCTGAGAAAAGATATCAAAGACATCTTGAAATGGCTAAATGGACTCAAGGCTGGGCTAAGAAATATTTTGAAATGTTTCCAGAACCAGGCTATGAATCATTAACTGTTTCCACAATCAAAAACACTCGAGGCAAAAGTGTTGATGAACTCAACAAGGAATTAGCTAAACGTCATATAATGATTTCCAATGGTTATGGTGATCTAAAAGAGAAAACTTTCAGAATTGGTCATATGGGCGAATGGACAGTAGCTGATATCAAAGAAGTTTGTGGACACATAGAAGAAATTTGGGAGCTATAATAATGAAGGTAATAATTACAGATAAAATTGCTTCCGAGGGTATAAAATTACTCAAAGAAACTGGTTATGAAATTAAAGAAGCTTGGGATATACCAAAAGAAGATTTACCTAAGATTATTGGTGAATATGATGCTATAGTTATTAGATCTGCCACCAAAGTTAAAGGTGAACTACTCGAAGCTGCTAAAAACCTCAAAGTGGTCGGTAGAGCTGGCATTGGATTAGATAATGTCGATGTAGCAAAATGCGAACAACGTGGAATCATTGTAAGAAACACTCCTAATGCAACTACTGATACTGTTGCAGAATTAGCTTTAAGTTATATGTTTGCTCTAGCTAGATCTGTAGTTAAAGCAACTACCTCATTACGTGAAGGTAAATGGATTAAGAAAGAGCTTGAAGGTTCTGAATTACTTGGTAAAACATTAGGCATTGTTGGCTGTGGTCGTATTGGTTCAGCTCTTGCGAGAAAATGTCATGCATTAGGTATGAAAATTATTGGTTGTGATGTCGTAGAAATTCATGAAGCATGTGTAGATCAATGCGAGATAGATGATGTATTCACAAATGCTGATTTCATATCTTTACATTTACCACTTTTACCAAGCACTAAGCATATCATAAATGCTGAAGTTATTGCTAAAATGAAAGATGGTGTTTATATTATCAATTGTTCTCGTGGTGGAACAATAGATGAAAAAGCACTTTTCGAAGCAATAAAAAGTGGCAAAGTAAGAGGTGCAGCTTTAGACGTTTGGGAACAGGAACCAATTGAATACGAATACTCAAAGAAACTACTCGAACTTGAAGAAGTCATTGGTAGTCCACATATCGGTGCTCAAACTGCTGAAGGACAAGAACGTGCAGGAGTACAAGTGGCTGAAGTAGTCATCGAAGAATTGAAAAAGCTTTAATAATTCTATTTTTTCATTACAAACAGAAATTAAATTTGAAGCTAAAGAAAAAAGCTTTAGCTTCTCAATAATTTTTCTACAAAGGTGGCTTAAAAATAAATGGTAGAAATAAGACCTTTCAGAGGTATTCGTTATACACCAAAAGCTGGTAAGTTAGAAGATCTTGTAGCTCAGCCGTATGATAAAATAACTGCTGAAATGCAAGAGAAATATTATGCTAAATCTGATTACAATTATTGTCATCTAACACTTCCTATTGAGGGAAATCGTTATGAAATCTCACGTCAAAGGTTGGATAAATGGTTTGATGAAGGAATTTTCAGTAAAGATGAAAAATTAGGATTGTACGTTTACTTCCAAGATTTTGAAATAGGGGGTAAAAAATATACTCGAAAAGGATTTTTTGCTGCAGTAAAATTACATCATTTTGATGAAGATATTGTTCTTCCTCATGAATGGACACATAAAGGACCAAAAATTGATCGCCTTAATATGCTTATGGCTACCCAAAAATTCCTTGAACCGGGTTTTATGCTTTATAACGATCCTGAGCTCATTACAATTAAAATTTTTGACAAAGTATCTACTACTACACCTGAGCTTGATGTTTTTGATGATTTAGGAGTACGTAATAGAGTCTGGAAGATAGATGCCCCTGAAACAATCAAAATCATTCAAGCTGTATTTGAAATCCCTCCCGGTCAAGTCGTCATAGCTGATGGTCATCATCGTTACGAAACTGCTTGTGGATATCGTGATGAACTACGAACAACACGTAAAGGGTGGACTGAAGATGAAGCTGCTAATTTCAGAATGACTTTATTAGTACCTGTTCAAGATAAGGGATTAATAATTCTTCCAACACATAGAGTTCTTGCACATCATGTAATTACTACTGATAATTGGAAAGAAATTAAAGAATATTTTACAGTAACTGAATTGTCTAAAGATCAAATTCAATCATTTATGGATGAACACAAACAATACGCTTTTACTATTTATACAGAAGGGCAAGCATACGGGCTTGTGTTAAAAGATATAAAAAGCGTTGATAAATTTATCAAAGAAAAACATGCTAAATCTTATAAAACTTTAGATGTTGTAATTGTAAGAGAAGTCTTATTCAATGGTTTATTAAAAACTGAAGAATTAAAAATCGATGAAGATATCTTTTATATAAGATGGGTAAAGGAAGCACTTGAACTAGTCGATAAAGGCAAAGCAAAAACAGCTGTTATTATGAACTCCACAAAAGCAGCTCAAGTGTTAGATACTTCTAAGAAGCATGAACGTATGCCACAAAAATCAACCGATTTCTATCCAAAAATGATTTCAGGTTTGGTAATGCAAGATATTACAGAAGGAGAAAAATTGCTCTAGAAAAGCAATTTTTTTATCTCTCCTTTAGATATCTTTTTGTATTGAATATTCTACATAAAACAAAATCTTATATACTAATCAGAAATCGAAAACGATTAGAATTAATAAAGTAAACATGAAGGGAATATTATGCCTGAAGAAATAAAAGACTTATCAAAACTTGATGCTATAATTAATCAAGCTACTGAATGTAGAGTGAAGAGAATAGGCGACATAGTAAAAATGAAATTCCGAACAAAACACAAATTATACACTATTAAAGTTTCAGTAAATGAAGCTGAAGCTATCAGAGCTAGAATTTCAGTTCCAATTGTCGACTTTTAAACAAAAAGAAAAAAAATTCCCCTTAAGGGAATCTCTCTATTTCTTATAGCTATTGTGTTATACCTTGAAATTTCATTAATTGATTTATTACATCATTTTGATCCATATCAGTATTACAATATTTGCAACGAATCCTTAATGGCTCAGTACTTTTAACAAAATAGGTTTGTTTTTGAGGTTCACGAGCATTTGTTATACATTTTGGATTAATACATTTGGGAAAACCGATAACAATTTCAGGTAATTTTACTTGGAATTTATTTACCACATTGAAATCTTTTATTTCATTGATCGTAGCGTTAGGACTGATAAGTGCTATTTGATTGATTTCATATCTATCAAGAATTCTACTTTCGATTTTTACGATGTCTTTTTTACCTTTCTTTTTACTAGGAACATTCATAGATAATGTAGCGACTGTTCCTTCTCGTCCTGTTATTCCAAGCATTTCAAGAACGATGAGAGCAACACCTGCTTTTATATGATCAATTACTGTTCCATCTTTGATTTTTGATACTTTTAATTCATTGTTAGAATCTACTGTACTTTCCATATTTTTCACATCCTAACTCTAGATTTTTCCTCCAAGAATTAAATTGAGTAGAGCCATCCTAACGATTACTCCATTATACATCTGCTTGAAATAAACTGCATGAACTGTATCGTCAACATCATAATCAATTTCACTGACCCTTGGTAAAGGATGGAGAACTGGTATTGGTCCTTTAGCATTTTCCAATAATTTCTTATTAAGAACATAAGCATCCTTGACTTTTGCATATTCAGCTTCTTCTGCAAATCTTTCTTTCTGAATTCTTGTCATATAAATAGCATCTACATCAGAAATAATATCTTGTAAAGATTCTGTTTCAAAGAATTCTAGTTTTGCATCTTTCAAGTCGGATTTTATTTCATCACTAATTTCAAGGGTCGGTGGTGAAACAAAATCAATTTTAACATTCTTATATTTTGAAAGGATGTATGATAAAGAGTGAACTGTTCGACCATATTTTAAATCACCAACCATAGCTATTCGTTTACCTTCAATTTGCTTTAATTCCTTAAGCAAGGTATACAAATCTAGTAATGCTTGAGTTGGATGTTCTTCAGCACCACTGCCACCATTAATAATAGGCACTTTTGAGAATTCTGCTGCAAGTCTAGCTGAACCTTCCATTGGATGTCTCATTGCTATAATATCACAATAATTTTCTACAGTTCTGATAGTGTCTGTGAGACTTTCACCTTTTGCTGCAGAAGAAGATTTGGGGTCAGAAACACTAATAACAGATCCACCAAGTCTTAACATAGCTGACTCAAAACTCAATCTTGTTCTGGTACTTGGCTCCATAAAAAGTGCTGCCAAGATTTTACCATCAAGAGGTTTTTTGTTAGATTTTATGACTGTCTCCATTATTTTAGCTTCTTCAAAAATAATATCCAAGTCTTCTCTTGTTAAATCTTTTATAGAGACAATGCTCCTACCGAGAAATGATTTCTTAGACATGTTCTTTCAAGAATTATCTCAGTAGCTCATTGCTAAAAAAGTTTTATCCTTTGAATGATAATAAAAAAATAGCTTATAGGAACAAAATTTGTAAAAAGAAAAAAGTAGAGCTCACAGAAAGTCTGTGAGTTATCCCATAGTAGGCGATATTCGTGTAGCACTTGGAGATGCTCCCATGAACCGCCGGACATAGTTGCCCAGACCGATGGACGTTAGGAAATACCAACCAGTAAAGCCCATCCAAGTTAAATTCTGATAGTATTTAAGATTTGAAATTATAATCCAAATTTCAGGGAATCTGAAAGGCATCCAAGCAACAGGAATATTCAGAAAAGCTGTTCGCATAAGGAAGAATATAAATGTAATCGGAACAAAATAAACTAACATTGGTTTCATTTGTTGAATCATCATTTCGCTTTGAATTTTCTTAATATATTCTTCTCTGCGTTGAACTTTTTGCCATAATTTTTTGTCAGCAGTTTCCATAGCTTTTTTCTTATTTTGACTATGAATTTTGATTTCCTTTTGATGTCTACTTATCTTATCGACGTTTATTAGTGCTCTTGTTAACAGACTCATTAAAACGGCTATTAAAACATTGAAGAGAATAATAAAGTATGTTGAACCTGGTACGTAAAGTACGCCTATTTTACTAAAGATTATTTGGAACCATTCACCAATGGGATTTAACCAGCTTAACCAGCCCAAGATGTATTTCTCCTAGATTTTCTTTATTCTGCTTAATGATACTTGGAACATTAACCTAATAAAAGATTTCTCATTGCTCAATTAATTTATAGAAAACACATAAAAGACTTATGTATATAATCAGAAAATCGGAAACTTATAATTCAACTTAGCTAAAGATAATCTTAAAAGAGATTTCAAGTAAAAGGTAAAACTTATATCTACGTTATAAACACAACATTCAAAAATGAGAAAAAATCGCTGAATAATCAGTAATTAAAACTAAAAAGGACTAGTGAAATCAATGAAACCAAGTGAACGTTTTGCTAAAAGAGTCTGGCGAAAACCACCAAAAAGTAAAGCTAAAACATTAAAAGTCTCAAATAAAACAGGCACAGCTAAATGTGCTGTATGCAAAGAAATAATCCCAAGCTCAAAACAAAGATTAGTAAGAAGAAACTACTCACCAGCAAAAAGTTCCATTAGAACCAACAAACCTTATGGCGGGTATATTTGCAGTAAATGCTTACGTCAGAAAGCAATTGATGAAACAATAGCCTTACAATAGAATGAGAGGGTTTACCTTTCTCTATTCTTTCTTATTTATAAATTAATTTTCAAATAATTAATTAAGAATCAAAATTAATAAGATGGTGTTTTATTATGGAATTTAACTTACCAAAAAATTTAGAAAAAATTAAAACATTTATAGTTCAAGATCATCAAATAGCTGATTTCTTAGGTAGTGGTAAAGTAGCTGTTTTATCATCTCCGTCTATGATATTAATGATGGAACAAACAGCTATGCTCGCAGCTCAAGAATATTTGACCGAAGGATGGATAACAGTAGGGACTCGAGTTGATGTTTCTCATCTTAGAGCAACAAAGAAAGGTGAGGAAGTTAAGGTTATTGCTAAATTAAAAGAGCAAGTAGGAAAACATCTTATCTTTGAAGTAGTTGCTTTCCATGGGGAAAATAAAATTGGCGAAGGGATTCATGAACGACATATAGTAAATAAAGAAAAATTCTTAGAAAGAATACAATAAAAAAGAAAGAAATGATCTTTCTTTTATCGTTTTTTTTTATTCTGTTGGTTGCATACCATCAATTAGAACAATTATGACGGACATACCAATGGGTATTAACACATAAGTAAGTAATGTCATTAAAACTGTTCCTTGTTGTCCTGAACCTGAATCCATAATAGCTAGAACTGCAAGCATAATAACAAAGAAAATTGGGGTAACAACACCAATTACTAGGAATAATTCAGCAATAACTCCTAAACCTTCAATAAATTCTTTTTCTTCTCGAATCTTTTCCCTCATAAGGGATTTTGTCTCATTAGTAAGATAGCTTGTTAGATCACCACCAGAGGTAACAACTGATACAAGACCTTCTAGAAAAGCTGAATAAACTTTTGAAGGTGATTCTTCAGCTGCGAGAACTAAAGCACTAAGCATATCATAGCCTAAAATCTCAATATTTCTAGTTATTCTTTCAGCTTCTTTTGAAATCTCTAATCGAATATTCTCGTTTGCTAATGCGAGGAAGGCTTTATCTGGGGCAACACCTGCAGAGGCCATAGCAGCTAAGAATGAACTAGCTGTTGGTAATGATGATTCAAGTGCTCGTTTACGATTACTTGCAACGTATCTAGGATATACTAGAAAACCTAATAGTGTAACTATCGGGACTAAAAGGCCTATAGTAATCGCACCTACCCAGACATTAGTGTTTAAAGCACCATTTACTGCATAGAAAATTCCAAATCCAGCTGGAAAACCAAGAAAGATCGATATGAATGTCGTTAATAATGCAGTAGATAAATACATACGTAAACTAACTTCCATGCCTGCTTTACGTAATGTTTTACTTAAATCCTCAAATCTTGGTAAGAGTGGTTCAACATATTTTCCAATTCTCATATAAGCGAAATGACGGTATGCTTTACTCATGTATACCTTCCTCTACAACTAATAAACCATATTCATTTTAAAATTTAATGATTATGCTACAGACATAGTATAAACTATCTATCTAATCAACTTTCTTCATAAAAAGGGGAAATAAAATAAAAAATAAAGAAAAAAAGGATTATTGTAATCCTCTTATTGCACGTTCATAGGTTTTTTGTGGATTACTATAATACTCTCTAATGATAGTTGCTACATCTTCCCAGAATCGAATCTTCTTTTTAACCATCCATCTGAGAACTACTTTACGTTTCTCAATTTCATCCCAACAATCTTGGTCGGACCATCCTAATTGATCTCTAATACGTTCAACAATATATGAACGACCAAAGAAAGTGAAATTATCTTCTCGAGGATTCCATTTGAAGACTGGATTTGTTAACAACTCATTAGTAACTGGATCTACACCAGCAATTTCTGTGACCTCTACTGTCCGTCTCATGAATTTCCCTCCAAGTCTAACTTTTGCTTGAACTGCAACAATATCAAGTGACCTTAGTAAGGTTCGAGGAATGTTCATCGGTTCAGATTCAAGTCTGTGTATAACTGATTCCACAGAATCACCATGTATGGTTGCAAGACCAAGGTGACCAGTAGCCATGGATTGGAACAACATATAAGCCTCTTCACCACGGATTTCACCAACTAGAATATAATCAGGTCTTTGTCTTAGGGCAGCTTTTAAGAGATCAAACATTGAAATTTCTCCTCTTTTCTTGCCGTCCTTTTCGACACCACCAAATCCTAATCTTGCAACGGAAGGAATCCAGTTTTCATGTGGTAAGTTAACTTCTGCTGTATCTTCAATTGAGATGATTTTTGCATCTGGTAAAATGAACATTGAAATACAGTTGAGAAGAGTAGTTTTACCAGAGGCAACTCCTCCGGCAATCATAACAGAATGACGGTTTTCAATAGCAAACCAGTAAAAAGCACCAGTCATAGGGTCCAAGGTATTTAACATGATTAAATCTGTAATGGTCATAGGATCTGATCTGAATTTACGGATAGTGAAAGTGGAACCTCTTTGAGTAACTTCTTTACCATAGGTTATATTAATACGACTACCATCAGCAAGTGAAGCATCAACAATTGGTGTTGCAACACTGATGTGTCTACCAGATCTTTGAGCTAATTTGATAACAAAAGAATCGAGTTCTTCTGCATCATCAAAAATAATGTTAGAAGGAATTGATTCATGTTTACGATGCCAAACATAGATAGGCACTCCTACTCCATCACAAGAAATATCTTCTATCATATGATCTTTTAACATTGGTTCAATTTTACCAAAACCTAGTAGGTCTCTTTGGACATAATATAAAATACGATCAAAAGATTCTTCTTTGAGTTTGAGATTGTAATCTTTAACGATGTCAAATACTTTTCTTCTAAGATATTCAGCTGCACGATCCTTTTCTTGTAACATAGAGAAATCGACATCTAATTCCTCAATTAAAATTTGCTTAATTACTTTGAATTTCTCTTCTTCTTTTTGCTCTAATGGAACTTCAACAACAATATATTGAGTTCTATTAGTGAGTGGATCAGTTTGAATTAGGCAATAACTAAAAGGAGGAATTAATGGATATGTTTCCTCCAATAGTGGAGCAGAATCTATAGAAGAAACTGGTTTAAATTTATCCTCATCTTGTGGAGTTTTTTCAGTCATTTTTTGCTGCACACCTATCTATATTACAAAATAATTATTCTAAAAGCTTGTGTTCCTTCATTCCTTAGGAAGCATACATAATGTTGGTCTCCAACATTACTTTGAATTAAGGGTAAACTTAATCCGTCAGGACTTGTTAACGAAACATCTCTCCAAGGAAGAGTTGTTTCAAATATAACGACTGTATTATCTTGAATGGTATCAACGGCTTCAATGTACCAATGTTTGCCACTTGGGAGTATCTTGAATTGCACTAAATAATTATGACCTGAAAGTTCACTTGGAAGATCCAGTGACCTATTGATTGTAACAGCTGTTAGGGGATCAGTTTGAAGACCTAATTCTAGAACATTTTTAAGTTCGGAAGCAACTGTGCTAACGATTTCGTTCAAACCAATTTCAACAGTGTTTTCTAAGGTATTAGTATTTATAGCATTGAATGTTAAAGTAACACCTGCAATTGTAAGAACACCAATTGCAATAACACTAAGATACATAACCCATTCGGATGCCATTTCTTATCCCTTGATACAGTATTATAGTTTTTAATATTAATGTATTTACCTCATGAGTAGATAATAAATCTATTCTTCATGGATAGTGATTAGTTTACAATTTTACACTGTATTAATCATCAAAAAATCTTTTTATCGTAGCAAATTAATAAGTCTATCTTTTACGTTTCATTTTCCTTATTTTTTTCATATCGTATCCGTAAGGTGGAGTACTATTAAGTCTATAACCAGTTATAACAACAGCAAAGTCATTATCTTCACATTCATTTGTACTGAAAATGATTCCATCAAAAGTAAAAAAATGGTTATCCTTTATTTTGAAAATAGTTTCTTTATGAGCTACCTTTACCAAATGTAAGAATTCTTCTTTAGGTAAAGACATGTGAAGATTACCATAAATAGTAGTATAATATGTTAGAACAGACAAGAAAAAAACATCAAAGAAAATTATTTTTTCAAAATAATTAAATTTATCTATAAAATAAATAAAAAAATGAAAAGGGAAAAAAATTTTTCACAATTTCATTTTAATTAATTCTGGAACTTCACTCAATAAACGAGCGACACCGACACCAGCTTCTTCGAGAACAGCAATCTTGGAGGCAGCTGTACCTTTGCCACCTGAAACAATAGCACCTGCGTGGCCCATTTTCTTCCCTGGAGGAGCTGTTCTTCCCCCGATAAAAGCTACTACTGGTTTACTTACTTTACTTTTGATATATTCAGCAGCGTGTTCTTCTTCTGTGCCACCAATTTCGCCTATTAATACTATTGCTTCTGTATTTGGATCTTTCTCAAATAATTCTAATCCATCTACAAATCCATAACCATGTGAAGGATCACCGCCTATACCGATACAAGTTGTTTCACCCAATCCCTTTGCAGTTAAAGCCCAAATGACTTCATAAGATAAGGTTCCACTTCTAGCAATGACTCCTACTTTACCTGGTTTGAATATTTGATTAGGCATAATACCTATTTTACATCCATCTGTTGAAACTAATCCAGGGGTGTTAGGTCCAAGTATATTGATTCCTTTCTCTTTTGCTCTATTTACAGCTCGCGCTGCATCCCATACTGGTATGTGTTCTGTAATACAAACTATTAATGGTATGTCAACATCAATTGCTTCATTTAATGCTCCACTGGCATATTTTGCTGGGACAAAAATTACTGAAGCATCTATATCGTGTTTCTCTTGTGCATCTTTAATTGTATTAAAGACGGGCACTCCGTTTACTTCTTGACCAGCTCGATTAGGTGTTACACCAGCAACAACTTTTGTACCAAACTCTAACATTGCTTGGGTATGAAATGTTCCTTGTGTACCAGTAATACCTTGCACTAATACATTTGTTTCTTTATCTACAAGAATCTTCATTTAAATCACCCAGTTTTATTTTGACTTGGAAATTTCCACTGCTCTCTTTACAGCAGGTTCCATATCAGTGAAAGCATTCATTCCTGCTTTTTCGAGTATTTTCATACCTTCTTCTTGTTTGGTTCCTGTTAATCGAACAACAAAAGGCATCGTTAGACCGAGTTTATCTCGAGCCTCAATTACTGCTTGAGCAACATGATCGCAACGAGTAATTCCACCGAATATGTTTACAAGTAAAACATCTATCGCTTCACCAGTTTCTCCTACTTCTTTAACGATACTTAAAGCATTCAATACTCTTTCAGTAGAAGCTCCACCACCAACATCTAAGAAATTGGCTGGTTTACCACCAAATTCAGCAATTAGATCTGTAGTTCCCATAACTAAACCTGCGCCATTACCAATTATTCCGATATCTCCATCTAATCTAACAAATGCTACATCATAGCTATTGGCTTTGTCTTCCAAAGGATCGTCTGGGATACGCGCTTTTAGGAATTCTTGATATAGTGGTTGACGAAAGACTGCATTATCGTCAATAATCACTTTTGAATCAAGTGCTATAATCTGACCACTTTCTAAAACTGCTAAAGGATTTATCTCTATGAGTTGCAAATCCATTGTTTCCATTGCATTCCAAATTTTCAAGAGAATGTCGGAAAGCTGTTTCAAGTCATCGTCCTTGAATCCCAAGTTTTTTGCTAGGTCTTCAGCATTTTTAATAGTAAAAGCATAGTCAATTGGAAATCGTTCTTTTCGTACTTTTTCTGGTGTTTTAGCTGCTACTTCCTCGATATCAACACCACCTTCTGTACTCATAATAAAGATGATTTCACGATTAAAAGTATCAAACATTGCACTAATATAAAGTTCATTTACGATTTTAGCTGCTTTTTCAATTAAAACATTCTGAACCATCATATCTTTAATTTTACCTGCAAGAATTGGTGGGGTAATTTTTTCAAGTTCAGCTTTATCTTTAACAACCTTGATCAATCCTGCTTTGCCACGACCACCGTGAAGTATTTGGCCTTTAACAACAACAGGATACCCAAGTTCATCCGAAACTTTTATTGCTTCCTCTAATGTAGTAGCAACTTTTCCCGGAAGAAGAGGTATTCCTACTTTTTGAAAAATTTTCTTTCCTTCATGTTCAAGTAAAAGTCCCAAGTGACTAAACTCCTTACATTTTTTATACTTCATAACTAACTTTAGGAAGGGTATACTTTGTGGGTAATTTTCCTAAATAAAAGCATTTTGAAAGGATTTACAACTAGGTTTTAAAAAATTATCAGAGATTATCACAAACAAAAAATTTTATACAATATTCAAGCTATTTTTTTTATGATTAGAATGAATCAAAGTAAATTTAATGAACATTTTACTATCTCTCAATTGCGAAAAAAATCAGTCATTTGCAAAGACGATTTGATTATTGGGCATATAAGTGATGTTATTTTTGATTCAGAATTTAACATACTTTCATTCATTCTTGGTGGAAGTCAATGGGAAGAGCTAAAAGAACTACTAGGTATCATTGATGATATTGATCCAGTTATTCCATTTGATGCTGTTGAATCAATTTCATCTGATTTTATTAAACTAAATATTGTTAAATCAAAAATAAAACATAAATTAATAGAAGGAGTTATTCCTAGCAATAGTTTTACTTATAGCTTTTTAAAAAGAAAACAAATTCATGATTTTAAGGACAAGAAATTTGGTAAAATTGTCAATTTAGTCTTTTTACCTAGTGGTGAGTCAATTTTAATCATTGGTGGTTCATGGTTTGAAGAAATATCTGAGAAACTTAATTTTAAAGAAAATATTGATCTAATTTTACCACTAAAGTATATTGAATCTATTAACGAGAAACGAATTAGATTAACAGTTACTTATGAGGATTTACGTGTTTCAATTAACAACAAACCTTTGGATGAAGAAGCTCAAAGAAAATATTTTGATTCTCAAATAATCTCAGGGAATATTGAAATGCGGGTAATTGAACGTCGAAATGCTATTGCAGTACGTGATTTTGGTAGATTCGAAATAAAAAGAACTTAAATGAAGGTTTTTTTTACTTCATTACCAATAATTATTTCCCTTAATCGTCGTTTTCTTCTTCACTAAAGTCCTTATCTAATTCTTCTTCAGTGAAATCTTCTCCTTCTACTTCGTTGTCCCATGGATCAGGTCCTTCTAGGTTATCAAGCATAGTGGGGAACATTTCTCGAGCAGAATTCTTATCCATGTTTATTTTCTGTTCCATATCATCTAACTCACTAGTATCCGTTCCGTTGCTTTCGATACCAATCCGAGCCATAAAATTCTCTATTGAATAGGAGCCTCGCTCATGCTTTTTATCTTTAATAATACGTTTAGTTCTCCATCCTAATTGTCGTTTAAGAACACCTATATCATGTGATAAACCAAAATAATCAGAAAACATTGGTGTTGTTCGCAATTCAAGAGTTTGTTTTACTCGATTAGCTTTTATAAAACCATTACGAATAAGATTCTTTACATGAACATATGATTGTTGACCTCTTACTTTCACCACGGTTGATTGCATAATCGGTTGTTGATAAGCGATCATTGCTAATGTACGTAATTCAGCTAAAGTTAGGAGTGGTTGTAAAGTTATTTCTTTTACGTTTTCACCAATATCTGCTCGTACCTGAAAAACGAATTTTTTACCTGGAAGTTCAACGATTTCAAAACAGCTAAAATATTGTTTATATTTATCTTGAAGCTCTTTTATCATAGCGGTAACATCTGCTGTTTGGATTCCTGTAATTTGGGCAATCTCTGTATGTAGAACTGGTCTTCCTGCTAAATATAATGTAGCTTCAATTAACTGTTGATTTTTTATTCGCTGCAATTGCTTTTCTTCTTCAGTAGGGGGAAATTGTTGGTCCATATCCTAATTTTGTCCTCTTTACTTTATTAAATGTTCTATTATCTAAATGAATTCTATTCATTTTATGAAGTCAAATTATGGTCACTTGTAACCGTTCTAAACAAGTACTATGACCACTATTACTATATCTTGACTTAAGGAGCTATAAAGAAAATGGCAAAACAATTAACTAATGAACTAGAAAACGAAATTATTACTACAAATCACAGCGAAAGAAGAACATTCATGCATTATTTGATGTTTTTCTCAGGACAACAGTTTTCAATATTGGGGTCATCGGTGGTATCTTTTGTATTAATTTGGTGGATAACTGAGGTGACTCAAAGTGAATTAATGCTAGGGTTAGCATCATTAGCTAGTTTAGGGCCATTTTTATTAGTAATACCTTTTTCTGGTGTTATAGCTGATAGAGCAAATAGAAAATTACTTTTACTTATTGTTGATCTTTTACAATCATTGTTTACTGTAGGTTTAACAATCATATTCATGATTTATTATACCCCCGGTTCAACTCAGAATCAAACATTATTAATAACAAGTATTTTCATTACATTAGGATTGCGTGGTATTATGCAAGCTTTTCATTCTCCAGTTATAAGCACTCTTATTCCAACAATGGTTCCACCAAAATATCTTAGCAGAATGAATGGGGTAAATTTTCTTTTAAGTGGGATAATTCAAGTTATTGGACCTGTTCTTGGTGCTCAATTTCTAAAGCTTTTTGGTGTAAGTCTCACTATGTGGATCGATATTATTACTTTTGGAATTGCGGTTATACCTTTACTATTAATTAAAATCCCAGCAATTGTAAGAGAGATTGATGTGAAAAAACAAAAATTCAGAGAGCAATTTGTTGAAGGAATTAAGGTAATTAAAGAGATAAAAGGCTTATTTGCATTAATAATAACTGCAACTGTGATTAATTTCTTCTTTGTTCCAGTGGGTACTTTGATGCCTTTATTTGTAAATAAAGTTCATTCAGGAACGGAAAATGATTATGCAATTGTTATGGTTATGCTTCAAATAGGAATAATTTTGGGAGGATTGTTTATGGCTTTCTTTAAAGGGTTTAAGAATAAAATAAGAACTGCTATTATTTGTATATTTATTATGTTTTTAGGAGAAGCTCTTTTACTTACTATCCCAAGTTCTCTTAATGCCAGATTCTGGATAATGGGTTCTTTATTATTGATAACAATATTACCAAATCCTTTGGCTAATGTTTCTTTCAATACTAGTATGCAATTAATCATTCCAAAAGATAAATTAGGCAGAGTATCTTCAGTACTAGGATTTTTCTCAATGGCAATATCACCAATAGCAATGTTCCTTTCAGGAGTTATTGGTGAATATATGTCTATAGGATTACTTTATCTAATCTCAGCAGCAATGGGTATAATTACTACAGCAATACTATATTTCTTCACACCAGCAAGGCATTTAGATAAAACAATAAATGAAAAAGCTGCTAAACTTGAAGCAGAAGCAAAATTAGAAGCTGAACAAGAAGAAAAAGTGGAAGAATTAATCGATGATTTGGAGGAAGTAGAAAGAGAATCTATATTAGTTTCATTAAGAGAAGAAGCTATTAGTTATGATGTATCCTCTAACAAATAGAGGACTAATTTCACCTATTAGAGTAATTGATTTCACTGAATAATTAACAAAGTAAATCTTTCTCGACGAAAATCTATAATTTTTTATGTAGCAAGTATAAATTAGGAATGATAGATTATGTTCTTAGGAGTGATTCTAAATGGATATGTGTAGTTTAGAAACATTTGAGAATATTTCCGACATAAGGAAAAAAATAGTTGTAAGCTCTAATAAAACAATAATCGGTCAGATTAATGACATTGTCTTTGATGAGCAATATAATGTTAAATCATTCATCCTTGGTGGCAATAATTGGGAAGAATTAAAGAAATCACTTGAAATTATCGATGACATTGATCCAATTATTCTTGCGGAAGATATTCAAGAAATAACAAAAAGCGAAATCCTTCTTAATTTAACAGAAGAGCAAGTTAAAGAAAAAATACTTGAACATGAAATATCTCCTACTGAATTAACTTACAATTCTCTTCGAAGAAGAACTGTAAATGATTACAATGGTCATAAAATTGGTAAAGTTTGTAATTTAATATTTCTTCCATGTGGTGAAGCTTCATTTGTTGTCAGTTGTGCAAAATCTAATGATAGACTACTTCCTAAAGGATTAGGCAAAAAATGGGATTTATTAGTTCCAGCAAAAATGATTGAGTCCATTACGCCAAAAGAAATAACTATTTCAGTTCAAGGTTCAACTTTAGAAAAAGCACTTAATCATCATCTTTTGGATCCTGAAGCTGCGAATGCTTATCTTAATTCTATCCAAAAGAGAAATACAGTCGAAATGAGAGCACTTATACGTGATTCTCCACTTAATTATTTACGGTAAAGTTTAGAAAATAACCAAAGGTTTTTAGAAACGAATAATTGAATAATTACTAGGAGAATGAAGAAGACGCCCCAGTCTGAGGGTTAACTCCCCCGTACATAACTGATGATCATGCGACGAACTGACTCCTCTATTTTTGTTTTTTTCTAGCAATATCTTTTAGATTTTTTATGGTTCCTGAAGTTTTTAAGACATGGATTAAAACAGGTAAGTCATTTATTTTTGAAATAAGAGTAAGTGTTGCTCGTACACTATTGATTGAATAGTTACTACATCTCAATATACCATAATTCTCTTCATTATTATAGTATGATAAATATACTCCAGCTCTTGAACTACCCACTGCACCAAACAAACTTGTATAAGCACTCCAAAAAGTTTCAAGTAAAGCCTTATCTGAAATTTTTTCATCCTTTAGTATCATTATTTCAAATAACAGATATCTTTGTCTTTCTAATTTTTTATTTGTTAAAGTATGTTCTTCCAAGGAAATTGGTATATCAAGGAATTCAAATTCATTAAAACTCGATTCATCACTTTGTGGTAATTTACTCGGAGAATCATCTATTTCTTTACTAACGATACTAATACCTGGTGCAACAAAATTATCAGATAATTTATTTCTATTTAATTCTACTAAAGAGAAGAAATCGTGATAATTTTTCCTAATAATATCTTCAGGCACCCCTAATAATTTTCCAATTGAAATGATTCCTCTTTTATCTCTAAATTCAAGTGGGGAAGAAACATTGAAGGTAAAGATAAATTTCACTTTTTCTTTCAAAAGAATATTTATTGCTCTCGAGATATTTCTCATAATCATTGAGCTATTTGATTTTTCATTAAGTAGAGAGCTTAAATCTATTTCAAAAAAAGTATTGTTCTCAGCAGCAACATTTGCAAGAGGTCCTGTTATTATCTCTCTTATAGATATATTAGCAATAGATAGTATATCTACTCGATTATCTTTTACTACCCATTGAGCTACTTTTGGCGAAGAAGTTTGAATACTGATTATTTCATAATTTAAACGAACATTGGGAAGTATTTTCCTAACTTTCTCAACTGTATTTTCTCTTATTTCATATCTGGTAATATGATCTATAATGGATTCTTTCTTTTCCCCTTTCACTTTTTTCTTATATTTTTCATTCAAAATTACATATGCCTTTAAACCTAATCTAGCAGCTATTTTATCATAGGAAGAAAAATCTTTGTCTGTTAGCTCTACTTTGGGTTCTATGAAAAAAGGCATAATTTTATCACTTCTTTATTATTCCAATATTTTGTAAAGCTTCCGTAAGGAGATTTGGTTCCTGTTTATAGACGATGAATTTTATCACAACTCGAATAGAATTATCACCATCATCCAAGGTAATTACTTCATTATAAGCATCTTGTTTATTGAAACGCAAATAGAAACAATTATTTTCATCAATTCGTTCATCTACTTCCTGCAATAAAGAATCCTTATCTATTTCTAGGATATTTGAAGCTAAATAGCCCAATATATTACTGATCATTTTATTTTGGGTAATATTTAGTTCCAGAAGTGATATTTCATTTCCTGCATGTCCTCTTAATTTGACATCAGAAATTTCAACTTTATCACGAATAGTTTCAGGTAAAAGATTCACAATAGCTTTTTTGACTTTCTCAACATCTTCGGTTGAGTGAGAGCTACATGAAAAATTGATTTCCTTTAATTTATATCTATTATCAATTGACAAAGATTCTTACTCCATTTACTTATATCAATAAAGTTAGTTTTAAGCTTTTAGAAGAAAAAAAGTAATGTTAAAGAAGAATAACTTAATTACTCTTATTTACCATTTCTCTTATTTGCTCGTAATGAGGGTCTAATATTTTCAGTACCAGTTCCTTTCCTTCTTAATCCACGTGCATGTTTACCTGCACTGGTTAAACCACGGAAAACTCTTCTGGTATTAGCTTTAGTGCATATCCAATTGATTCTTGGATCTTTCTTAATAACTGGATGATGAGGATCAACAAGAATAGTTTCATACCATTTATATCTTCCATCTTCACCTACAGGGTATGAGTTTAAAACTTCTAAATTTGGATATCTTCGTGCAACACGTTCTTCAGCTATCCATCTGAAATTTTTAGCTGGTTGGATTCCCCTAACAGCTTGACCTTTAGTATGTCTACCTTGAGAGGGTCTGCTTTTTCGGAGACCTGTTCTTCGAATTCTAATTCGTATCAAAACATAACCTTGTTTAGCTCTATATCCCAATTTTCTTGCTCTATCAATTCTAGTAGGTTTCTCAATACGAATAGCTGCTGGTTCTTTTCTCCAGAGCATAAATCGGTCTCTTTGCAAGGCTTTAAATTTGGGATCTTTTCTATCTTTCCAAAAATCACTAACGTATTTATACATAGTTTATTACACCTCACCAATTCCGCTTACGCGACATCTAGGTAAGTCTTGCTAATAGATTTATTAGCATATATGGCAAAATCATATTAGCTTTTTAATACTTTCTAAGAGATAGATAAATTAATAGCTAATGATTTTTGTAATAAAAACCTGTTTGAGGAACATAAATGCTAAAACCACTTTTTTCAGTTGCTGTCACAGCGATCATAGAACATAAATCAGATAACAAGATATTACTTATACGTCGTAGTAATACTAGTGTTGATTTTCCAGGATATTGGGAAGATGTTGGTGGTAGATTAAAACAAACAGAGATTCCTGAAGAAGGTTTACGACGAGAAATACAAGAAGAAACTGGTATAACAGATATTGAGATAATAAAACCGTTAACAGTTTTTCATGTCTATAGAAAGGGAATAGAAACAGCTGAAAATGAATTAATAGGTATATCATTTTGGTGTAGAACAAATACGAAGAAAGTAACAATTTCTTCTGAACATAGTGCTTATCAATGGGTTGATCCGGAAGAAGCTTTTGCAATAGTTGATCATCCAGTATTCAAAAAATATTTGGGAATTCAAATAGCTGAAAAAAAATTGATTGAAAAAACAATTATGGCTAAATAATGGGTGAGTAAAATGGTTGATAGCGAAGGAAGATTTGTTTTTACTATTGCTGCGATTATGGAAAATCCCTCTGGAGAAATTTTATTGCTGAAAAGAAGTGCCTATAAATCGCCAGTGAATATTTGGGATATTGTGGGTGGTGGTGTTAATCAGTTTGAAGATCCATTTGATGCTTTATCTCGAGAAATAATGGAAGAAACAAGCATAAAAAGTTATGATCTAATCAAAGCTATAGATGTTTTTTCAGATAAACATGAGGATAACGATATTCCAGAAATGATTGGAATTACTTTTTGGTGTAAAACAATTACTAAAGAAATATATCTTTCGGATGAACATACTGCTTTCAAATGGTTAAAACCTAAAGAAGCATTAGCAATTTCAGAGCATCCAGTAGTTAAACGAAATATCGAACGATTTATACATGAAAAGAAACGATTGGGTTTAGAAGTGGAATAAAAAAATCTTAAATAATATTTAGGAAAAAGTGACCAGTTAACTAATATAATCTGACCACTGATGATATAGCTAAAATTAGTGAAGGTGCATTCAAATGAAAATGAGTGTAAAAGAAATAACTGAGGAAAATTGGATAGACGCGATAAAATTAAAGGTAAAGAAAGAGCAAGAAGGTTTTGTTGCATCGAATGCAATAAGTCTTGCACAATCTAAATTTCACCCCTTTTTAGAGTGCTATGGAATTTTTGCTGATGAAAAAATGATTGGTTTTTCTGCTTTAGGAATAAATCCAGAAGATAATAAACTTTGGATTGCTAGACATATGATAGATGAAAATTCTCAAGGTCAAGGATATGGAAAAAAAGGTTTGAAAGCAGTAATTGAATTTATGAATGAAAAATTCAAACCCAAAGAAATTCTTCTAGATGTTGAAGAAAATAATGAAATTGCTACAAAACTCTATGTTAAGGCTGGTTTTAAACCGACTGGAGAAAAGCATGGTAATAGTCCCATCTATAAATTAGATATGTCAAATTATTCGGCTGATTATTAGAAATAGAGGAGAGGATATTAGTCCTCTTTCTGTTTCGAGGAACACCAATGATGTACTCCTCTCACGGTATCAATCTAAGCACTCAACCCGCTTCTCTTGACTAGTCATCGAAGCTAATTAGAGCTTGCTTCCGCGACGATGAGTCGTTTCAACACTTCCATTGTGTAAATCTCAACAAAGCTTCCGAAGATGCTTTGTATCATCGTACACACAATCGCTTTACGTTTCTATTCTCAGAGCCAGGATTCCTCCTGAAGGCTTTCGCCAAGTCGCTTGTCTGGAAGAGAGGACCTTCCTCAGCGGTTAACTAGAACCACCGGCAACCGTTTTATCCCCTCAAGCTAATTATTGTGGTATTCTAGTTAAATTTCTTTGGTAGATAATTAATATTAGAAAGTATATTTTCATAGATATTAATGATTAATTACTTGTGATTGAAATGACTACAGAAGTGGAAGTGAAATTAGCCATTAATGATCCTGAAGAATTAGAGTATTCCCTGGTTGAGAAAGGAGCTCAGTTAGAAGAAATAGTCATACAAAGGGATCATTATTATGTACATCCTACACGGGATTTTGGTAAAACAGATGAAGCACTGAGAATTAGGGAAGAAGGGGAAAAATTCTATTTAACATATAAAGGACCAAAAATTGATTCAAAATCTAAAACGAGAGAGGAAATAGAGACGGAAATTTCTGATTATATTCAAATGAATAAAATCCTTGAAAAAATGGGTTTCCAAAAAGCAATAATCATTATTAAAGAACGAAAAATCTACAAATTCGAGGGAGTAAAATTCTGTTTAGATCAAATAGATGCTTTAGGGTCTTTTCTAGAAGTTGAAAAAGTAATAGACGATAAAGAAGAATATATCGAAGTTCAAAAGAATTTATTCGAGAAAATCCGTTTATTCGGTTTAAATCCTGAAGAAAATATTAGAGATTCATATATGGAACTTGTTTTATCTAAAAAATCAAAGCAAAAAATCTGAAGAAATTACTTGTAGATTATTCGCCTGAAAATCCTTCAACATTTTGATTGAAGGTTTCGATTTCAGCTAATAATTTTAAGGTTTCTAGAGCTTCTTTTTCTTCGACTATAGTCATTGCATATCCAATATGGATTAATACGTAATCATTAATTTTTACCTTATTTTCTAATAGGGTAGATTTTACTTCTCGTTTAACTCCTCCAAAATCAACTAGGAGTGTATCATCATTGACAATTTCAACAACTTTTGCAGGAATAGCTAGGCACATCTTAATTCAATTAATTCGTTGATGGTCTGAAATAAAAAAGCTTGTTGTTCATTTTGTTAATAATTTTCTAGCAATTATTATCCATTATAATAACAAAATCCGTTTGAATGCTTAAATGAAATGCTTTTTATTATTAAAAAACAATGAATATATGGGATGTAGGATTTTTGATACCTGAAGATGTCAGAAAGACTGAAATGTTGAGCACTCAGAAACGTTCATTGAGAACAAAAGCAGAAGAAAAAAAGAAATCAGCTCATGAGAATTTTAAAATAGGTGATTTTCTTGCTGCTAAAAATGATCTAATAGATGCACGTCATTATATTCAAGAGGCTTTAAAATTAGTTAGAACACTAGGTGAAAGAGGAATTAGTGAAAGAACTATTCAAGACGATATAGAAGCCTTGTGGAGAAACATTAATTCAAAAGAAACAACATAAATAAAATGGCTATGAACTTTTCATTGCTCATATCCATTTACATGAGTTAATTCACAACTCTTTTCCCATAGTTGTTTTTGTAGTTCAATTGAATATGTTGTATCTGATGATTGAGCTGGTTTTTTACGGATGAAGTATTTTCCGGTAATATGTTCAACTTCGGGAGAAGATGCTAGATAAATTGATGTTTTTGCTCCTTGTTTTGGTGTAAGAAAGAATGGAATGGCTTTAAGCAGGAACGAATAAAATGATCTCTGTCTTGGTAATTTAGTCTTAACAATTCCTGGATGAACAGCATTGACTGTTATTCCCATACCTTTTACTTTTTCAGCTAGAGTATAAGTGAACATTATTAGAGCTACTTTTGAATTCATATAAGCTTGCATGCCACTATATTTTTTCTCATTCATATTTAGATCATTGAAATCCAAATAACCAGTTTTATGGAATGATGAAGCAGTAATAACAATACGAGAAGGTTGTCCTTTAAGTAAAAGATCATGCAATTCATGACTTAACAAAAATGGTGCAAGATAGTTTACTGCAAAAGTCATTTCTATACCATCAGATGTTAGTGTGTGATCAGGTTGATACAAACCAGCATTATTAACAAGAACATCTAATTTATCATAGCGTTCTTTAACCATATCTGCTAAATGAATTACTCCAGCTTGAGTAGAAAAATCAGCAAGCATTAATTCAATGAATCCATTTCCAGTTCGTTTTTTTATATCTTGAACAACTTGTTTTCCGATATCTTCATTTCTACCAGCTATTATAACTGTTGCACCAAGTGCTGCTAAACCACCAGCAATTTCCAATCCTATTCCAGAAGTAGCACCTGTAACTAAACAGATCTTTCCTTTCATATAATTTTGCATTTTAAATCCCTGAATTTAAATCATAGTGTTATATAATTTCTACCTATTAAAATGTTTAGAGAGTATTTTTAATCTGAAAATTAAGAGTATAATTATCAAAATAAATTAATTAATAAAACCCAAAGAAAGTTTGATAAAAAGAATTAAGGATTTGTTAAAATATTAATTATTTTTATCTCAAAAATAATTCGGATGTTCAAATAGTGACTGTTTGTTTAAAAATTAAGAAAAAATTTGCTGAAGACACTCGCAAATTACTTCTGGAGGAAAATCTTCTGAGTAAAAAATTTAAAATCGCTTCAGAAGGTGAATTTCTTATAATTCCTTTAAATAAAGCACTAGATGTACAAATAAAGGAAAAACTTTCAAAACTACAAGTTGACTATCAACTCATCACCATCGATGATCTCAGACCTCTTAAAGATAAACCAAATAATCATTTTGAATATTTAAAAGATAAATTATCGCCTGAGGAATTTGAGCTCGTTCCTAGGAGTTTTGACACAATTGGTGATATTATCGTTATTGAAATACCTGATGAATTACTAGCAAAAAAAGACCTTATAGGTAAAGCTTTACTTGAAGTACATTCAAGCATTAAATCTGTTTTTGCTAAAACTGGTATAGTTTCAGGTGTAAATAGAATTCGTCCTGTTGAATTAATTGCTGGTAAAAATGAAACAAAAACCATTTATCGTGAGCATGGGGTAAGATTGGCAGTAGATATTACCCAAGCTTATTTTAGTCCACGTTTAAGTGAGGAACACTCTCGTATAGCCAGACAAGTAAAAGATAATGAAGTAATTGTAGATATGTTTGCTGGAATAGGTCCATTTGCCTTACCAATAGCTAAGAGAGTAAATGCAACGATTCATGCAATTGATATCAATCCAGAGGCAATTATTTTACTAAATGAAAATATTACATTAAATAAATTAAAAGGAAAAATCCATGCCTATTGTGGTGATAGTAGACTTGTTGTTCAAAAAGAAGCTCTTGAGAACATAGCTGATAGAGTAATAATGAATCTACCAGGTTATGCTATTGAATTCATTGATGTAGCATGTAAATTAATAAAACCTGAAGGTGGCATAATACACTTCTTTGAATTTGTGGGAGGAGATAGAGAGCCAGAAGATATCATAATTGAAGATATTACTAGAGAAGTTCAGAAAAATAACCGTAAAATCGATAATATTCTAGCTGTGAAAAGAGTTCGTATGTCAGCTCCAAGACAATGGCAAATGGTAGTTGACGCACATATTAAATAGTTAGTAAAAATAAAAATTAGTAGTTAAATTAGGTTGTTGAGAATTAATGTTTACTGTAGAAATAATTTGTTTTGGTAATGAATTATTAATTGGTAAAACTGTAAATACAAATGCTAATTGGCTTGGTAAAAGAATAACAGCTTTAGGTGGAAAAGTTACCAGAATAACAACAATCAGAGATACAATGACTGAAATGGTTCAAATAGTTAAAGAAGTTCTTTCAAGAAAACCAGAAGTAATTATTACTACTGGTGGGATGGGAACAACTTTTGATGACATGTCATTAGGGGCAATAGCTTCAGCTACAAATCAAAAACTAATTTTTAATGAGGATGCTCTAGAACTTATCAAAGAGCGATTGGAAATATTAAAAGAAATAAGAAAAATCTCATTAGAACTTACTGAAGAACGAAAACAAATGGCCTACCTGCCTGAAAAAGCATATCCATTGAAAAATCGAAATGGTTCTGCTCCAGGAATCTATCTCGAGTATGATGGAGTGAAAATCTTTGCTGTCCCCGGTGTACCTCGAGAAATGGAAGCCATTTTTGATCATGAAATCATAAGGTATCTACCAATAGATTCTAACCAACACTTCTTTGAAAGGTCATTAATTGTTAATTATATCCCCGAAAGTGAATTAGCAAAAGCAATTACCCCTATAAGAGAAAAATATCCAACCATTTATTTCAAAACTCATCCACATAGTTCAAGTACCTCACCAGAAGGAAGAATAACTGTTGAAATTCATTTGACTTTGTATTCAACAAATGACGAGGACAGAAATTTGGATGAAATCATAAATGAATTAATTAACCTAATTGAAAATATGAAAGGTATTCGTGAAGAAAAACCAATTATAACAATAGGAGAAAAAAAATAATTTAAGGTGGAAGAAAATGTATACAGCCTTTATTGTAGGTACAGCTGGTTCAGGTAAAAGTGCTTTAACTTATACTCTATCTGAACTTTTGACTATTTATGAACTTGATGTAGCTAAACTTAATCTTGATCCAGGAGTGATACGTCTACCTTACGCACCAGATATAGACGTTCGTGATTATGTTGATATTAATGAAATAATGACTCAATATGAATTAGGTCCAAATGGTGGATTAGTGGCAGCTGTTGATATGATAACTACCCAGTCATCACAAATTCTCGAAGAAATAAATGAATTATCACCAGATATTCTGTTAATCGATACTCCGGGTCAAATGGAGCTATTTGCATTTCGACCAACTGGTTTAATAATTGCTAAGGAACTTGGTGGAGAAAAATGTGTTTTAGTTAATCTAATGGATGCAAATCTCTGCAGAACTCCTTATGGATTGATTAATTCACTTGTTCTATCAATAAGTGTACAAATGCGTTTTTTTTATCCTCAATTAAATCTTATTTCAAAAATAGATCTTCTTGACGAAAATAATTTTGAAGATATTACTAATTGGATTGATGACAGCTTACTATTTGAAGAAGCAATTAATACGTCAATTTCAGGTGAACAACGTGAAATGGCTTCAGATCTTTTCCATATGATCGATAGAATGAATATTTTGACGGAAACTCTAACTGTGAGTTCAAAAACAAATCATAATATAGAAAATCTCTATGGCAAGTTACAACTTATCTGGAAAGGTGGAGAAGATTTTCAAGTAGAAGATCGCGTTATAAGGTAATTAAAATTGAATGGTATTCAATTAATGATATCAATTTGAATACCTTTTCCATATTCTTTCAAGGCAGCTTCTATTTCACTAATATGACCATATCCTAAAATGGCTACAATATTTGAGTGATTAGTTGCTACTTCCAAAATTTGTTTTGTCATGTAAATATTCCGATCTTCTAGAAGTATAGAATATAATTTTGGAAAATTTGCACTAAATACAGAAAGTATATTTCGGAGTGAATTTTGATCTTTAAATATCTCAAAAACATCTTCTAGATTAATAGTATCATTTTCTTCTATACTCTCTATATCCACTTCTTTCTCTTCTTTTTCCGTTGTTTTTTCAGCTTCTTTCAAAAATAAATCGATTGGTTTTGCGATAATATTTTTATCGTAGATTAACTCATCAACAATATCTTGAAATTTTTTTGCCTCTTCAATTGAAACTTCTTCTTCCATAACTTTACTAATATCTTGTATTGACCGATCAATTAGATATACATCTGCTCCTAGTTCTTTAGCAACATTATGTGCGACTAACATTTCTTTTCCCGGTAAATCAACCTTTGAGATTCTTGCAAGTTCTCCTTCAAAAAAACCTATATTTTCTAAAATAGCTGAAAATCCTTCTGCAAAATTAGATTCATTACTTGCTTCCTTTTCATTATCTTCCTCTTGTTCTCTTTCTAATTTACTTTCGCTTCCTATTTTACCCACTTTCATAAATTCGTTTTTTTCTCTTTTGTTATTTTCTATTAGAATATCTAATCGATATTCATCTAGCTCTAAACAAACAGCATCAGGTTTAATCGAGTTAAGTATATTCTCTACCTTTTCTTGACTTTTGATATCAATATGTGTTATCCCCACTAGAGTAATTTTTACCAATTAGTCATCTATCCTTTGGATTTAATCTTTGAATTATAATGATTGGAGTATTTTAGTCCATTTTGTTAGAGCTGTTAGAATATGTATTAAATCTATTTTTCGTTCATTACTTTTAATGGTTTCAAAAATCGATATGAAGAATATAAGTGAAATCTGTCGAGGAACTGTTGATGAGAAACTAAAAACAAATTCATCTTTCCCTAATTTATTAACTATAAGGTCTGTTATCCAATTAGAAATATTTGCTAAAACTTCCAAACCTTCTTCAGTAAAGGTAAAGATCAATCCCTTATCCTCCATTATCATTGGGCTGGTATTACCAAATATTTTTTTTTCAAAATCATCTAAAATGTCTACTAATTCCTCACTACTAACTCGTGAAATTTCATGTTTTGCGCCATAAAGTTCACAATATCCTAAGATAGCAGCAATAAATGGTCTCGAACTACAATTGATGTGTTTTTTTAATGTCTCAAAATTTTCAGGCAATTCATTTTCCCATTGTGAATATGCTGTGTTACTAAGATGGTCATGTGTGGTTTGATCAAAAAACATTTTAGGTATTTTTCGCCAAATATTCTCATCATCTAGAACAAATAAAATATTCAGAATCTTTAATTTTAAAGGAGTTAATTTTAACATTAAATATCGTACGAAATCATAAGCTATATCAATATCTGCTGAAGGAACTACAGGAGTAGGATTTAATCTACTAACACAAAATAATCTTGAGATAAAAAGAATAGTTGCTCTTATTTCTTTCTCGATTCTATTAATATGTTTTGCAGAAAGTCGTTGATCTGATAAAAATTCCATTAACCTAGTAATTTTTGAATCTAAATTATTCTTGGTTCTAACATCACCTTTTATTTGCATTAGATTTACTAAACGATTACGAGATTGTTCAGCTTGAGGGAGTCCGAGATTAATACCATTTTTGACAAGCACATTTTCTACTGAATCCCTAGATAAAATATATTTTATGAATGTAAATGCTTCTTTAACATCATTTGATTCTATAATTTCATGGTTATTGCTTTTCGCTATGCATGAAGAAAAAAACATGAAAACATATTGTAGTCCCAATTGTTTAATAATATCCACTGAAGTATCTTTAATAAAATATTTCAGATTGTTTTCAAGTTCCTCTTTAGCCTCTTTATTGTATTGTTTTGTAGCTACTTCAGAAATATCATGAAAGGTTGTATTGATCATAATGTTGACTCAACTCAACAAATTAATCCTTCTAGTTTAGTAAATATTACTTGCATTGGACAGTTTTAATCTTATCTTCATATAAGAAATTATTTAATATAAACTGTTTTATGCTTTTTACGAAAATATACTAGCTTTACCTAAAAGATTAAAAAGTAGAACCCATCGCTTCTTTGTCATATAAATTCGGATGTAGAAATCAGGTAGAACAATAATGATTTATCAGAAAACTAATGGTAACAGCGTAGAGAAAAAGGTATTAGATATTATACTTGATCATACTAGAGTTGTATTAAATGGTGTTGAAGTTTTAGCTCAAATTATTGGTCATTGGAAAACTCCTGGGAGAACAAAATTTAATGAGAATGTAAATGAACTAAACACACTTGAAGCAAAAGCTAATGTCTTGAAAAATGATGCTATGAAAGAAATTTCAGAAGCTGGTCCAGCATTATTATTCAGGCAAGATTTAATGAGAATTATTCGTTCTGTTGATCAAATTATTGATCTTGCACAAGGTGCAGCTTATTTCTTAGTACAACTTGATGTTGATTGGTTACCACCTGAAAGTTTTGTAAATAATATCCAAGGATTAATTGATAAAAATCTCATCGTAGCAAAAGAAATTATCAATTTAGTTCGATCACTCTATCAAAGCTTAGATCGAGTAATTGAAATTGCAGAAAAAATAGAAATTACTGAAAATAACGCTGATACAAATTATCGTGCATTAATTTATGAACTTGCATATATTGATGCTCCAAAAAGTGTAATCTATTTAGTTAGAGAATCAATTGATAGAATTGAAGATATGGTTGATTCAGCAAGAGATGTTGCCCAAAATCTTCGAATGTATGCAATGAGTCGCTAGATAACAAAATACTCCCGATTCTTCTTTCTTAGAAGAATTTATTTTTCTTTTATACTTAAATAATTTAGAATAAAAGTTATTATTTGGATGAACAAACCATGGCAGAACAAAAAGCTAAAACTAAAGAACCTAATATTTATGCTGAATTGATAAAGAATCGAGTTATGGTTTGGGATTTTTCACAAGGCTCGAAATTATATAATTCCGGTTTTTTTGGCAAACCATTGGGTATAAGAAAACCAAAAGGTGAAGAATTCGATCGTCCTTTAGAATTATCATTAATTGAAGCGTGTTATCTTTTAGAGAAAAAGAAAATCATTATCTATAGAGTAGATAAAAAATTTCCAGTTGAATTTGTAGAATTAATAAAAATTGGTAAGAAATCAATTGACTTATTTGAAGAAAAAATGTTGATCTATAAAGATATGAGACGAAGGGGTTTGATTCCTCGACCGGGATTAAAATTTGGAGCTGATTTTGCTGTTTATCAGCAAGGACCTGGAATAGATCATTCACCTTATGCTATAACAGCCCTACCAAAAGGAAGTGAACTTACTGCAAGAGAATTAGTTCGCGCTGGTCGTTTAGCAACTTCTGTGAGAAAGAAATTTGTAATTGCTACAATACTTGCATCTAACGAGGTTCGATATTATGGTTTTGTTTGGGATAAACCATAAAAGTATTGATTAAAGGAAAAAGTGTTCCTAATGACTAATAAGCATACAATACCATCAGTAATTTTACCTGTAATAAAAGATCGATTGGCAAAACAAGGTTATCAATTATATGGTAAGCAAATTGCTGTAAAAAAATGCTTGTGGACTCATAATTATTTGAAAGATGAACGTTTTTGTTATAAGAATGCTTATGGAATTGAGAGTCATCGTTGTATACAAGCGACACCAACACTACTTTGTAATCATCAATGTCTATTCTGTTGGCGACTGCAAGAAAAGGACATTGGGGAAAAACCTATTTGGGAAGTGGATGACTCTGAATTTGATTTTCCAGAAGAAGTTTACGAAGGATTATTATGGGGTTGGAAAAGATGTATTTCCGGTTATAAACCTATTATTTCCCAAGAGAAATTTGATGAAGCAAGTAAACCAAAACACGTAGCATTAAGTTTAGCAGGTGAGCCTACTCTTTATCCGTTCTTAACAGAATTGTTAGTTTTGTTAAAGGAAAAAGGATTATCTACTTTTTTGGTATCAAACGGAACAAATCCTGAAAGCTTCCAAAAAATGATTGATACTGGGATAGCTCCTACACAGTTATACATTACTATACCCGCTCCAGATGAACTTGAATATATTAAAGTATGTAGACCATTAATGAAAGATGGTTGGGAAAGAATACTCAAAAGTTTAGAAATAATGAGTAAAATGGAAACTCGAACAGTCACAAGATTAACAATGGCAAAAAACATCAATATGATTAGACCTAAGGATTACGTTCCATTAATTGAGAAAGCTAATCCATCATTCATAGAGATTAAAGGATTCGTCCCAGTAGGATTTTCACAACATAGAGTAACACGTAAAAACATGCCTTTTATTGAGGATATACAACTCTTTGCAAACCAAATTCTAGAAGAAATGCCTAACTATAAGCAAGTGTTTGAAATGGAAGAAAGTAAGGTTGTTATTTTATCAAATGAGCGACATTCTCTCAAAATAACTGAATTTTAAGATATGAATTATGATTTTAGCATTTTTACGTTTTATTGGATGTTGGTTAATAATGAATAATTGTAAAACGTTTTATTTTATTTCTTTGATTTTCTATATTGTCTTCTTTCTTCAAAAAGAAGTATTTCTCTATCTAATCTTTCTTTGAATATTTCATGATTGATTTTTAACCATACATTACCGTTTTCCACTCGTTCAATTTCACCAATATCAAAGATGATATTCAGTCTTTTTATCCAACCTATCTTCACTTGTATAACTATATGAGGAACAATCTTTTTTGTTAAAATATGAGGTAATCTATCGATTCTAACTATTTTGCCAATTTCTGTTAAGTCTTTATCAAAAACAATGTTTCCAATTATTTTATTATAATCCATAAAAATATCATCCTATTAAATTCTGGTTTTTTAGCAAATTAGTATTAAATCTAAATCAATTTAATCTTACTATAAGACTTGCCTAATCTTATATTATATTTGAATGCTAAAAAAATAGTTTATTCATAGTATTTCTATGAACAATATTTGTTTACTTGAGATTTTTCTTTAGCACTTTAATTGTATTTTCAATGCCAATTGTGAAGATATAAGGACCTAATTTTGGACCGCGATCAGTATTTAATAGTAATCTATAAAGCAGGCTAAAGAAGTTGCCTGGTTTAATATTATTATCTCTCGCAGATTCAAAAATAGCTGTTTGGATATCGTCTGCATTTTGACATTTTCCTAAAGCATCTATGAAATGTTTGATAACAGATTTTTCTTCTTCTGCTAATTCTATGGAAATATTTTCAAGCTTTTTATAATCTTTTACCCAGTTTTCAGCAAATTTTATTCGGCCATTAACTTCATCAATAGTGTTACCTTCTCTTAAATATCCGTAATCTCGTAAACTTGATTCAAGAAATTCTTCTCTCTTTGATTTAGGTGCTATTGATACCAAATTTACTAAAAGAGCATACGGTACATGTATTGAACATTTTTCAGGTGTTTTCAAATGATAACAATATTCATACAAACCAGAGAGTTTGCGTTTGCGTGCTTGATTTCCTTCTTTTATTCTGCAGAAAAAAATGTCTTCTAAATAATCTAATTCTTTCATGTAAATAGGTATATCATCAATAGCTAAAGTCCTGCTACCACCCATCCTCTTATAGGTCAATAATGACAAGGATTCAGTTGAACCATATTTAAACCAGGTTTGTGGGGTGAATACATTACCTGTTGATTTTGATATTTTCGCTCCACCTTTGTCTAGAAACATTTCATATCTAGCATGAGTTGGTGGTTCATACTTGAATATCTGCTTACAAATTTGATCATTGCAAATAACCGATTCAAAGATATCCTTACCAAAAGCTTCAAAATCTATTTGCTGGAGTTCCCATCTGGCTGCAAATTCAACTTTCCAAGTTAGCTTTCCTTCATCTTTTGTAATATCTGCAAAATCATGATGCCCACACCCTTCTAATCTTTTACCTCTTATCTCATCTCCTTCGCAAAGGTATTCTACCAAACCTTTCTTAGCATCGAAACTAATTGCTTGAGTGGTATATATTTTCCCGCAATTTTTACAAACAGCATGATAGGGTAAAATCTTAAGATATTTTTCTTGTTTTGTTGTTTCTTTGATTATTTGACCAGCTAATTTTGCCTGAGATAGAACTTTTTTTACTTGAGGAGCCATTTTACCTGTTGAATATAATTGATTTGCTGAACCTGCTGTAAATTCTATTCCAGCTTCTTTTAATGCTTCTTTTAATAATGAAGACATATGTTCACCATAGCTTTTATGACAACCCCAAGGATCAGGAATTAATGATACTGGTTTGCCTAAATGTTCTTTCAATTCAGCTGGACATCCTGCTGGTACCTTCCTCAAACCATCCATGTCATCCGCAAAAGCGATAAATTCAGATTCTCGTCCTAAATCTTCAATTGCTAATTTAAATCCATAAGCACGGGAAGCATCTGCGAATGAACCAATATGAGGAAAGCCTGATGCACCTAACCCACTTTCAGTACGAATTATTGGTGGGTGAGTTCCAGTAAGATTGTCTTTTCGAGCAATAACATCTAATGCTAGCTTGTCTATCCAAGTTCCCCTACCAATGACTTCCTCGGTATCTTCGCCAAAATCAAATTCATTTGTCATTAAATAATTCCGCCTATTTGGTCAGATAATCTATATATTAAATCCAAAAAGAGTCCTTTATAATAATTACTCTTATATTAAAATAAAAAAAGAAAATAATAAGACGTCAAGCGTCTTATCTCTACAATTTACTTGAGTTTTGGATCTAATGCGTCTCGTAAAGCGTCTCCCATCAGGTTGAAACCAAGAATGGTGATAAAGATCATCATTGCAGGCCAAGTGGGCATCCACCACCAGGTAAGTAAGTTATCTCGGTGATAAGCTAGATCGTCACCCCAAGAAACTGCGGTAGGATCGCCTAGACCGAAGAATGCTAGAGCAGCAATAGTCATCAGGGTATTAGCAATACCTAATGTTGTGATCACTATAACTGGTGAGAGAGAGTTAGGAATGACGTGTCTGAAGATTATTCGTCGATCGCTTGCACCTAAAGCACGTTCAGCTTCTATGAATTCAGTGTTTTTCAGAGACAGAATGGTACTTCTAACTATTAAGCTAATTCCACCCCAGCCGATCAATGCAAAGATCAGTATAACGATCATATAGATTCCACCGGGAACACTAGCAGCTACATCTCTGAAAATTGCTACGATGAAAATAAATAAGATGAATCCTGGCATAGAAGTGATTATTTCATTGAACCTTTGTACGACGTCATCAAATACTCCTCCATAATATCCGGAAAATGCTCCGATGATCATTCCCAAGACACTTGTTGTCATCTGTCCGATAAAACCTAGAACAAGGGACAAGGTTGAGCCAAAGAAAGTTCTAGAAAGAATGTCATATCCTCTGTTATCAGTGCCAAATGGATATTGAGCACTTGGTGCTATTGTTTGGTCTCCTGGTATAATATATCTTGGATGAGCTATTAATCGGAGATATTTTTGTGTGCCTGGAATCCATAATTCAATATAATAGTTATTTTGATCCCAAGGATCACCTGTTGGGTTGTTTAGACCAAATAAAGCATCATATTGTTGAATAAGAAATGCCACGATTGCTAAAATTACTAAGAATGAAACAAGGTAAAACCCAAACATACCCATTTGATCTTTACGCATTCTTTTCATTGTCAATGACCAAAGATTCGATCCTTCGACTAGTTTTATCTCTTCAAGGATTCGGGCTTCTCTGTCAACACTTGTTTCATTTACTGTAGCCATATCTTATCATCTCCTAATACCTGATCCTTGGGTCAACTAAAGCATAGCTCATATCTACTATCACTCTAAAACCCAAAAATAATCCACTGAAGATAAAATTAGTTGCCATCATCATGGGATGATCGCGTTGTAAGGCTGAGGTAAGGAATACTGTTCCCAAACCCGGCCAACCAAACACTCCTTCAGTCATAACTGATCCTCCTAGTAAACCAGGAAGAGCCAGTCCAACAACAGTCACGATAGGTAATAAGGCGTTTCTAAACGCATGTTTGTAGATAACACTTCTTTCAGATAATCCTTTTGCCCGTGCAGTGGTAATATAGTCCTGTCGTAATATATCCAGCAATTGTGATCGAGTCAAACGTGATAGAAAGACAAGTCCAGTCAAGACTAATGTAATTGTAGGTAGAATGAGGAATAAATAAAACTTAGGATTTAATATGAAGGGTTCTCTAAAAGCATCTCCTTGTGTAGCTCCGGTAAAGTTAAACATGTAAAATGAAGCAAGCATAACTAATTTAGCAAACCAGAAAACTGGCATTGAAAAACCAATTAATGATGCTACAGTTACTCCTTTGTCCCAGATCGAGTATTGCCTTGTTGCTTGTATAACACCAATTATGGTTGCAAGAACTGTACTTATAATAAATGCTGGAGTAGTTAAGAATAAAGTATACCATAATCGAGAAATGATTAATTGGGTAACTTCTTTACCTTGTCTACCATCTTCAGTCCAATACCATGAGCGTCCAAAATCACCTTGTAAAATACCGCTTCGCCTGTATTCTTGCTCATCATAAACATATCGCTTCGTTAATCCAAGCCATTGTAAGTATCGAACGAATACATTTATTCGAACATATTCGGTATTTAATACATACATTGTCCCTTTTCCAAGAATTCCAGTTGCTGAAAAATCGAATATAGTTGTTAATACATGTTCACTATTGAATGATGATAGATCTGCAACAAAAACTAGCTCATATTCCACACCAGGTTGTAAGGTAACTTCAATATTGTACCCAGAAATCGAAAAATTCCGTTGAATATTACTTAGCAAGTTTAAAGTTACAGTTGTATAATGAACATCAACTGATGCTGGTCCAGGTATTGATATATTTGTCGTTGAAAATCCCGCATTATCCATAGTGATTGAATAACTTACAAAATCTTCACCAACTTTTTGCAATATACCAATTTCCATACCAATATCATTGTAACGATCAGCATATTCAGATTGTTCTCCTTTGAATAATCCCATCCTAATTTGTATGGGGTCACCAGGAGAAGCTGCTATCAATGCAAAACTTAAAGCTGAAATCCCGAGAAGGGTTGGAAAAATGTAAAGGATACGCCTAATGGCATAGCTTCTCATAGACATTTTTTTCACCTTTCATTTGTTCATAATCGTAAATATATCGATAATATGATATATAGTAAGTACAATATATCGTGTCATTAGTATATAATGCTTTGTAACAGTACAAGAAAAGGTTAAAAAGGTCGAGAAAGACATTTAAAGTAATAAAAAGTTAATAAGCTAAGAATAAATAAAAATGAGGTTACAGGATTTTGGTAAATATTATTATTAGATTCATATGGGCATTATTTATTGGAACATGGTTAACACCCATCTGGTATTTCTTTGGATTTTTATTTACTGCTTTATTCATTACAGCTCCAATTGGCATATGGTTTTTTGATAGAATAGGTTATGTTTATTCACTCTATGAAGATCCAGAAAAAGAAAAACTTACTTTCAGTAAAGCTGCTAAAAATCTCTTGTGGTTCTATTTTATTGGATGGTGGGCCGGATTTTTAGCGATTGCAGTTGCTGAACTTTTCATAGGTTTAATCATTACTTTTCCACTTGGTTGGGCAATAATTAATCGCTTAGATAAAATAGTTATTTTAAGCTAAGATTTGTTAGATTTTAGCTTAAATCTTATTTTTTATTTTTTTTATAGTTATATTCTAAAAATCTCATCTACATATTACGTGTTTTAATATCTTTCATTGAGTCTATTAACTACATTTAGTAATAGTAGTATTTAATGAAGAAGAAAAAATAAAAATCGAGGACAAGGTGAATCGCAGGTGGGCTTATATCAAATATGGATCCTTCAAGAATCAGGAACATGTCTCTTTAATGATAAATTTGATGATAGTTGTAGTGATGAAAATTTAATAAGTGGTTTTTTAAGTGCTGTCAATTCTTTTGTTGGATCATTTGGTGCTGAAATAAAATGGATAGAAACAGACAAAAATCGATTTGTATTCAAAAAAAGCGATCAAATAATCTTAGTTGCGTCTACAGATTTGAATGATCATGCTCCTTTAACTTATATGCGTTTAAGTAGAATTGCTGATCACTTTCATATGATGTTTACCAGGGATCTTTTTGTAACTAATGATCCCATACCTGTTGATATTTTCCGGAAGATTGGGCCAACAGTAAATAGGATTTTTGGTTTAGAAGAAAAAATAAGTAAAATAGCTATAACCAGACCAATAATCGTTAACAAACCAAGTTATAGTTTTGATACATCTGAAGCTAGATTACTCTCATTTATTAGATATAAAAGAAGAGTAGCTGTTAGTGATATTACTCGTTATATGAAAATAACAGATTCAGAAGCTCAAAACGTTTTATCTCAATTAGAATCTAAGCGTTATGTACATCGATCTGAAGATCCAGATGGTTCAGAACATTTTGGTATAAATCCTATTCTAAGAGGAGCTTATTAAAATAATTGAAATAAGGAGAGCTGCTCTCCTTTACTGTTCTTATTTTTTATTGCTTATTTTATTTTTACCAATACCATGGTCCAAATATAAAAACGAATAACAAAACAAAACCAATTATTCCAATATATCCTAAAATTAGAGCTGCCAATGCTGTATTGTTTTTACTTCTAGCATATGCAATGTGACCAGTTATTACAGCGATAATACTTCCAATGATTGGTAAAATTCCTATACAACTTAATATAGCCATAATTATGGATAAATTCGCTAGAGAATCATCACGTTGTTGAGGAACATAAACAGTTGATGCTGGTTGATAATATACTGGTTGTTGTTGATATGTATACGTCTGAGATTGAACAGGATATTGAACTTGAGGATATTGATTCTGAGTAGGTGTAACATTAGATGTCCCTATTATTCTAACAGATGATGAATCCCCATAATCAATTGGTGAATTTAAATCTTCTATTGATGCACCACAGTTCTGGCAAAATTTGGATCCCGGTTCAATAATTGAACCACAGAATGGACAATTTTTATTGTAAGTCATTCTTTCCCGCCTATTTATTGTTAATTTTTTTCTCTCTATACTACTACAATCCTTAATTTTTCATTAGCTTTTCAGCTATATAAATAATAACTATTATTTATCCCATAATAAGCTAAGAAAAAATGATAAGAAGCTACCTCTCAAAATTTATAGCTTCTTTTAGTTTAATATGCTATTTTTACCACCAATAAAACCACGAAAAGCCACTTAAAATACCAAATACTATCGATAAAATTATTCCTGCTATTGATAATCCGATGGCTATCCAACATAGAACTTTAGCATTTTGTGTAGTTTGTCTATCTTCATTGTTTTCTACAGCTTTTTTAACATAGACAAGTCCTATAATAGCTGTAACTATTCCACCAATAAAAAAACTCACAATACCCAAAATCAATGCGATATTTGCATTATCCTTTTTTGGTTGCTGAGAAGCAACATATGTTGTCTGAGCTGGAGCACCATAGGTATATGGTTGTTGCCCTGGAGGAGGAATATATCCTTGTTGTACAGGTGGAGGTATTATTTGCTCAGTTTTACTACCTATATCAGACGAAGGTGCAACTGACTTCAAACTTGCGCCACAAGAACCACAAAATTCTTGCCCTTTTGATTGTTGCGAACCACAGAATGGACAATAAAATGTTTCATTTGTACTCAATTTAAACACCAATTTATTGGTAAATGGAATTGAACTTTTAAATATAAAAAGTATGAGTTTCATATAAATTGTTGATTAGGAAAAAAAAAAAATAAGTAAAATTATTCTTCAAGTAAGAAGAATAATATTCAATTCTGTATATATTACTCCCATTTGATACATGGAATCGTATTCCTTTTTAGTAATAATTTTGTAAGCATTACTAAGTATTCGTTCTAATTCATCATCATCAAAGGTAGTATTAGGTCGGATAAAAGGTATCCACAATGAATATAATTTGTTTGTTACAATTGAATGAAAATTAGGTTTTTTATTGTAAAGTTGGCCAACCATTTTAATTGTTTGAAGCTCTGTAAATAATTCATAAGCTATTGCGCGAATTCCTCGTTTATCTTGCTTAACCCATGCACCAATAGGTTTAGTATAATTTAGCATTTTAATTATAGGATGGTAAAATGTTGTTTCATCATTAAGTATTTCTTCAGACGCTTCAATATAAACTGTATCAGAGAATTTTAATTTATGAGTTAATCGACCATCTATAGGAAAAACTAAACAAATCTTGGGTTCTTTTCGTTTCCAAGATAATTCTGGTATTTTTAACGATTCCTCTTTTAATTTTGACAGTTCATCAGAATATTTTTTCTCAATATTAGAAAGTAAATCTTTTAATTTTTCTTGTTTGTTTTTAAGTTCCTTGTTATTGTTATATAGATTATAGATTTCAACTAAAATATCCCTTGTTTTATCAGCTTCAGCAACCCAATTTTCAGCGAATTTACCTTTTGGAGGATTTTCAATAATTTCTTTCGCTAATTTCTCAGGGGACTCTATTTCTTTAGAGACTGCTATATTTCTAGCCCAAGGCAGAAAGAATTTAATTTTTGAAATTTTTACATCTTTAATAATTTTGTAAAGATCTACAACGTTTTTATCTCGCTCAATCCACTTAATGTGTTTATACAAAGGTCCATGATATTCAAAGTAGTATAATGCGTCGACTAAGTTGGAATGATAGAATTTAATTTGTTCAGTCAATTAGCTCACCTTCAACTTGTTTGATATTCCTTGTTTTATTTTTAACTTTTCTCTTAAAATGTATGATATTATTTGTAGAAATGGTTTAGTGCACCCATAAAGTACGTAAATATAGGAAAAATTTAAAGCTTGAATCATAGCAATTATTACTGGAGCGCAATGGTAGTATTAAAAAAAGCAAATGCTTTTCTCATTCAAGTAGATAGTACCAGAAAGAATTTTGTTCCCAGAAATTTTTCTGGTATTCCTGGTGAGCCTATATTTGCAGAAGATATTCTTTTACATAATAGATTTTCTTTGGATGAAGAATCTATAAAGATCAATCCTGACTTTTCCAAGATAAAAGCTAATGATTATCTAGTTGCTTATTGTAATTCATTAGTTCCTCATTCACCAAATCAGATAAAGTTTATCTTTAGTGTTCAAACTAAAATAGGCAATCAATTAGTAGTAAAATTATTCACAAAATTACAGAGAGGGTATACACTTTCGCATATCGAATCATTAATAGCAGAAGGTAAATTATCATCAAAAATGGCGAAATGTGGTTCTATGGGATTTAAGGTAGGAGAAATTAATTTTTCAGATTTGGAATTATTATTTAATTATGATCCAATAGTAAGATCTTACCATTCTTCAAGTTGGAAAAACTAAACTAAACCAAAAAGCTCTTCTGCTCGAATACCAAGGAAAAATATGGTTATTTCATCGTTAGATTTTTCTTTATGTTCTTTTCTATAAGCAATTATCTTATAGAGGCATTCTGAACAAAGTTCATTTCCTTGCATTAATTCCATTTCCCTTGCTAATTCCATTTCCTCTCGAGTAACTTCTTCATCTAAAACTTTGATAGGTTTGTGTGTTGTTAAACAACAGATGATTCCCTTTTCATTGGAAAAAACAACATTAGCGCAATTATCATATCCTGTTTTCAGAATTTCTGTGTCTATCTGAATACGTTCAATAATTGCCCCTAGATCAAGTACTTTAATATTTGCAGGCAAACCATCATCAGTGTTAACACAGCATATAGTACCATCCTTTTCCATTATTTGCTTTGGACATCCATGCCATAGTTTTGTTCTCTCTCGACTTAGGGTTTTTGAAAAGGATAAAGATAGGCCTAATGATGTTATAATAACAAAGAGAGCTGATGGTTGAAAAGTATCCTTAAAAATAGTTTGAAAAACAAAGATACATAAGAATGCTCCGCCAAAACCAATGCCAAATCCCGCAGCAAAAATATTCATTTGCCTTTTTAAAGAAGGGAAATATACAGCTCTTTTAGCCATAATTCGAAGTTCAATGATCACCAAAATAAGAACTAAAAACAAAATTATACTGCTAAAGATAGTAAAAGGTAGCTTTACATAATTATTAATTCCATAAAATTTGTTCCAATAAATAACCTCTTCTAAATGAACTACTTCAGGTTCTAAAAATAACCAAAGAGCTAAACTTAGTGCTGGTATAAATGTAAAGATATGGAAAAATCTTGGTAGGGACCTATATTTTGCTCTCCAAAAAAACAATGAAAAACTTAATGCTGGAATTGTCATCATATACATTGAGAGGTAAACCATTTTAGCAAAGATAGTTGCAATACTTGTATCAAATTGAAAAAAGTACTCTTTTAAAAGGCTAAACATGACTGTTTGAACACCCCCCAAATAAGCAATCAAACTCATTAATATATTCGCTATATTACGTTTGTTTTTGGAGATGATAATTATAGTGGTAATACAACCAAATGGGATAGCTAAAGCATCTATAATTAGCTTAATATTTAGCACGTTATAACCAACCTAACCAATATAATCCTAATTCCTAATATCTCTCTTTATTTTTATCCCATTTTTTGAAACATAATAATCAACGGACTATAGTTAAAAAAACTTATTGCCTTAATCGTTTATCATTATAATTCAATTATTCCTACCTTATCAATCAACTCAAGAGCACTTTTTGAGTAATTTCTAATAAGGCCACCTGTACCAAGATTAACACCGCCATAAAATCTTGTTACGATCACTAGAATATTAGTTAGCTCTTTTTTTCGAAGTATATCCATTAAAGGCTTTCCAGCACAGCCTTTAACTTCTCCATCATCGGAACTCTCTTCCCACGTCACAGGATGGCCTATACGATAAGCAAAAGCATTATGTGATGCTTTAACAAATTCAATTTTTATTCTTTGTAAATAATGCTCAGCTTCTTCTTTTGTAGAGATTTTAAACAATGTACAAATAAAAATAGACTTCTTTTCGATTTGTTTTAATCCTCTTGCAGACTCTTTTATTGATTTCATTTGATTTTATATTCCTTTTTTTTGATATTTATTAGTAGTTTTATATGTGGAAATAGTTTTCATATGATACATACGTGGGAATTAACTTGTCAACTAAATGTTTCAATTGCAATAAAAAGATCTCAAAAGAAGAACCTATTTGTCCTTATTGTCATGTAGTTCAAAGAAACAAATTTACCAATGAAGAGCTTTTTGATTATTTAGAAACAGATTTCCCTACAAAACCCATTGGATATGAAAAATTTACTTCAACTAAAAAAATTATTCCTCAAATGAATTATACTAAATGGCTTTTAATCACTATTTTTACTTTTGGTATAGGTTATTATTTTTACCTTGTACAATCCTTAAAACATCTTAATGACCATTGGATTTACCCACATGGTTCATATGAGATAGCAACAAAAGTCGATATATTCACTACATCAATTTTAGTTATTACTACTAATTATCTAAGTCTACCATTGATTCAATATTTTAGATATGAAAAATTAAGACGCCATTTAGAAGTAGCTCCCTCACAATATACTGACTTAAATCCTCTTATAAATGGAAAAACGTTTTTTTGGTATAATTCTATTTTTGTTATTTTATTTTCTGGTACAATAATTATGTTGTTTTTTGGTTTAGCGTCAATAATAGCTGATCTATATTTTGAAAATTTTTCAGTTTTAGCAATTATTTTATTCTTTGTTGCTTCAGGTATAATTTTTGTTTGTTGTTTAATTTGGCTAATAAAATTAATTAAGTATGAAATAGAATGGCAGACAAAATTCAATAATCATCTTGAATGGCATAAACAATTAATTGATTCTTTAAAGGAACAAGTATAAAAAATCAATAGTTATAAATTGCATTTTACTTCTAATTTTAGTTTTAATTTCCAGAGCTGTAGCTATTATCAAATCTTTCTTCTTTTCAAAAAATATGATGACGCAAATTGAACTAAAAAATTTGCTGCGTTAATTGCAGTTGTATCTGCAGTATCATATAAAGGATTTAGCTCTACTAAATCCATACCTATGAGATTGGTTTCAGTCATTACTCGTTGTATGATTTTTAAAATTTGATGTGGGTTAAGCCCATCAGGTGTAGGTGCACTTACGCCTGGAGCATAAATTTGATCTAAACTATCCATATCAACTGAGAGATAGGTTACATCTATCCCATCAGAAATATGTTGAATCGCATTAGAGATTACCACATCTAACCCCAATTTTCTAATCAACTCTATGGTATAAATTGAACCACCTGCATTTTCAACAAATTGACGATATTTCTTCGCATTAGCAAAATTTCTAATTCCTATTTCAACGAAATTCTTTCCTTCAATTATCCCATTATCAATTAATCTACGAAATGGTGTTCCGCTCGAGATTTTCCCATCAATAATTTCACGTACATCTAAATGGGCATCAATGTTAATCAAACCTATTTTTTTGTTTTTATGAGCTTGAAATATACCTTTAACTATAGGATAGGCTATAGAATGATCTCCACCTAACGTTATGATTGAAAATTCCTTTGAAGCGATTTTTTCTAAAACATAACAAATTTCTTCATGAGCTACTTCTACTGATTCTGTCTCGAATATTAAATCGCCAAAATCAAAAATTTTTTGATTCCCAAACCAAAAATCTTGTTCCCAATCATATGCTTTAAAATATCTAATAGAATCACGGATTTTTTTCGGTCCACCTTTAGCTCCTTTTCTACCAAAAACTGCTGAATCAAAAGGAATACCAATTAATCCTAAAGCAGGTCCATTTTCTCCCGTCCAACATTCTAGTATGTCAGTCATTCTTGTTTCGTTTGGGTCATAACCCTTTTTCTGGAAAGGTTCCCAAGCTCGATAACAAGCAGCTGTCTCAAGAACTTCTTGAAAATCATAACTAAAAATACTATCTTTCTTTTCCATAAATTCACCTTGTTTTTTTTCTTTTAATTAAATAATAACATCAACATATAATTGAATTACCGATTTAAAATCGCTAAATTTTACTATTTAAAACTTAGAAAATAAGAAAAATAAAAATAGAATAAAATCCAGATCAATCTAGATCTGGGACAGACCTTTTTTAGGTATTAATCTCTGTTGTTGGAACTTCTTCAGTTTGTCTTTCAGCACTTTCTTCCTCTTTTTCTTCAATTGGTTGTGGTACTGTTTTTGGAGGTTCTTCAGGAAGTTTAATTGTTGGTAAATTGACTACTCGAGATTTCCATATGTCTACATTTTGGACAGGATGGATTTTCTTTGATTTCTTATAAATTTCAGTAGCAATTTTACCTGCAACAAGATCTGCTACAAATTTATCAAAAGGCATTTTCTCTGCTCTTTTAATTATTACATCTTCCATGATTTTTCTAATTGCTCGTTCATGACTTGCTTTACATCTGAATGGTGTCAAAGCGATAACACTTACGCGAATCTTAGCACCATCTTTTGTGTTTGTATTAAAGATACCATCAATTCTTGTTCTTCTTCTCCTAATCATAGAACGCAAATAATCTCTAGTATATTCGTGACCATAGAAATCTGTAAGAGCATTTTCTCCCTTTATTTCATTGACCTTGAAAGTAAGTTTCACATGCATTTTCTTGTAATCGCCCACTAATTCCATTAAAGTTGTATCTAATGTTCTACCGATTACATAGTCAGCATCAGCAGCTGGTGTCTCAGCAATTTCCTCAGCACCAAACATTTCAGGACTGATGATTTTATACCATGATTTTAATGAAAATTTATCAACTACACGTCTGCTATCTTTTTCCTTTTTTTTCTTTTGTTGTTGTATGGGTTTTTTACTCATTTTAAGAGAGCTCCAATTTCTTTTAGTAAACTATTTTGTTTGTAAATTTCTTTTACTATTAAACGATTAGCTTAAGTTATGATATATTAATCGATTCAAAATCGTCACTATTAAAATATTTTCCTTACAATTGAGAATAGGAAATTCCTTCAAAAAGTTATTTGATAGATTTAATTGTCTTATACGATAGATCAATTTTCTCAAGATAATCTTCTACTGTAGTTATTAAATCCATTATATTTCCTTTAGATTTAATAGTTAAAAGTAATTCATTGTTTTTCATTTCCGAACTTGCTGAGACATTCTCTGGAGTTTCGATATTTTCCGGTTTTGTTGATTTGTCAATAGCTTCAGTTATTTCAGGAGTAGCAAAAACCAATTTGATTGAAATTTCGGATTCAATTTTCATATCAGACTTCTTCAATTTCTTTAACCCTTTATAATTTTAAAAATTAAAGTTGAGTTTGCTTAGTTGATTTTTCTGTTGAAGATTTTTTTATTGGATCCTTTTTTGTTTCAATTATTTCTTCTTCAACTAGTTCATTTTTATTCATTTGCTTATCAATAGCAGCATTTAGATTTTCAATGAGTAGATTTTCTGTTCCTTGAGGTATACGTGCTCCAGCAGCAATGTTATGACCTCCTCCTTCAGATTCAGATCCTATTGCTTCTACAGCTTTCCTTAATGCAAGACCTAAATCTAATCCCTCACTTACTAATTGTTGTGTTCCTCTACAACTAATCTTTATTGTACCATCATCAGAGATAGCCATACCTACAAGTGGTTTCTTTTTATCTAGGAATTTTTTAGTGGAAATGGCTATAGAAACAACAGTTCCAATCATCGTGTCATCTATAATATCTTTTCCATCAAAAACAATCAAATTGGAATATTCACGCAGATGCTCACTTTCTTTATTAATAATTTCAATAAATTGTGATATTTTTCGTCTATATTCACTCATAAGATCTTCAGCTTCTTGCAATAAGAATTTTCGTTCACCCATACAAATTCCAATAGCTATACCCGAAGCATTTAATCGTCCACAGGAATTAAGTAAAGACCCAAATTCTCGAGCATTACGTAATAAGGTTCCAGGTTTTTCATTGATTAAAGTATAAACTGTTCCTACTATACTTTGTGAATCTTTTGCTGACATGCCATGTGATAAACCATATGTCACAAGACTTTCAATTAATGTTTTACGTTCATTTATATTTAAGTCCTGGATTGTTCTCCATAGATCACCTCTTTGTTGAGGAAGTCCTGTATCACGCATAAAACGATTACACATATCACCATTACCTGTTAATCCAGGTAAAAAAGGATCAGTAGTATATTCTAGAGCTTGATAGATTGGTCGGGTTTCACGTCCAAAAAGTCTTAAGTCTAATTTCTCTTCAATTATACCTAGTTTTATTCCATCTTCTACAATGATTCGATTTAATGCATCTAAAGAATTTTTATCTCCTTTATCTTGTCTATCTGCTAATGCTCCAACAACAGCTATTCCTGAAGTATCACTATTTTTCGAATTTAATGTTTTCGCAAAAAAGTAGGATAAACCAGCTCCGCTAATCTCATTTGCTCCATCATAATTATACGCAAAGGGGTTCACATATAAAATGGAATCAGATGCAGGTTCTACTATTGCTGGGTGATGATCTAGAATAATTATATTTTTTTTTGAAAGATATTTATTTATTCCTTCTAATTGTCCGCTACCTAAATCAGTAAAAATAATATTGTCTATTCCTTTCATGGTAGAAATTTCACTAATAATTGGGAGTTCTAGCTGTCGAACACATCGTATATGATATTCCAAATTTGCTCGATGTAGTGCTTTTCCTATGATGCCAGCAGATGATAATCCATCCGCGTCAATATGACTTGCGCATAATATTGTGCCTTTGAATGTATTCAAATAATCAACTGCTTCTTTTACCCTTGCTGTAAAACCTTTGAAATCTTTCTTTTGATTTTCAGTAGAAGACAATAGTAGCACCACACAGTTTTTACAATAGTCATACTTAAGTAATTTTGCCTATTTTAGGCATATAAATTTATTAAACTATTGAAAAATAAAGAAAAAAAAAGAAATTTCTGCAAAAAAATTATCAAATAAAAAATAAAAGATAGTTTATCTGACAATTGTTGCAGCAGTTTTTGGATTGTATCTGAAGGTCATTGGAATAACACCTTCTCTCTGATAATATTTCTGAAGGCGTCTAATTTTAGACTCAATTTTTTGCAATCCATATTTTGAATGTAAATCCTTAGGATGAGCATCTAAATGTCTTCTTAGAGCAAGTGCTCTGCTAACTAAATATCTGAAATCCTCAGGAAACTGCGGATAAACACCTTCACGTTTCATTACTTCAGTAATCTTTTCTTTAATAATTAATTTTGAAGAAGGTATTCCATAAGTATCTCTTAAAACAGTTCCAATCATTGCTGATGACAAACCCTGTTTTGCTAAATCGATTATTTTCTGTTCGATTTCTTCCGGTGTTTGAGAAACCCAATCCGGAATTGTTGCATGGGGCGGTCTTTTGGAGCCTGATTTTCCTCGTGTTCTTGTATGCATTTTTGCCATATTATTCACCAGTTATCTGATGTTTCGCATCTGAGCTCCTTTCCTTTTCTCGTCATTTTGTTTGGCGTTTCGAGAAAAAGTGACTCGATTACGAACAGACAGCATTTCAGCTATCTTACCATAAACTAATTTATGGAACTACTTCTGCTTAAAAATGAAGCCATTATTAAATATTGTTATGTTAGTTTAATTTTTAGGAGAAAAAAAGAATTAAGAGGTGTTAATCTCTTTATTCAATTCAAATTTAAACATCACTTGAGCTTTTCCGCCAATTTTAACAGATTTAATACCTGATTTTGTAGCTTCCACTTTTATCTCTATTTTGCTATTACGATCAAGTGACTCACCCTGTTCAATTATCAATGTACCTGGTGGAGCAAATCCTTCCTTTACAAGAAAAGCTGCTAAAGCTCCATTAGCTAAACCTGAAACAGCTGTTTCAGCTGCTCCTTGTAATGGTTCAAAATGTCTAGTATAACATGTTGATCCTTCAGTATAGGTATCAAATGTATAGAGATGTAATCCTGTAGCTTTATGTTTCCTACATAAACGTTCTACTTCGTCGTATTTAGGTACTAGTGCATCTATCATTTCTTTACTTGAGATGAGAACAAGGATTTTTGGACTACCAACGTCCGCTACTACCAGAGGTAATTTTTCATTCGATTCGATTTTATCTGTACGAATTCCTAAAATATCAGCTAATTTTTGTTTATCAATATCTATCTCTTGAAATTCTGGATTCTTTAAAGTAACAAAGATTTTTGTTATGGTTTCTTTTTCCCAAAGAATATCACAAGGATAAATTCCTTTTTCAGTTTCAATTTTAACAGTATCAGTATTTGGTTTTATGTTTTTTAATTTCGCTAATAACCATACAGAAGCTAAAGTTGCATGTCCACTAAAGGGCACTTGCTTTTTTGGGGAGAAAAAAGCTATTTTAAAATCAGCTTTAGTACTTTGCGAAATAAAAGCCGTAATTGGTAAATTCATTTCTCGAGCAATACTTTCTTTGAAATGTAGGGGGTACGACTCTTTTGAATCCTCTATAACAATAGCTGTAGGATTACCAAAGAATGGTTTATCACTAAATGCTTCTACTTGGTAGAACAATAATAAAATCTCCAGTTTGTTCTTTATTCCAATTATCTTGTTTGAACTCTATTTCATAAAATATAAAACTTTTCTTAGAGTTACTAGTTGAACTATTATAAGAGAAATTTATAATTAGATGAAATTAAAGAAAAAAAAGCTTATTATATCAAAACATTATCCATTAGTTATAAGTGTAAGTAAAAATTAATCTGATTCCATTTAAATCAAAAAACTTTGAGGTCTTTTTGTTGCCAAAAAGAGATAAAGAACAGCCAAAAGAAGAAGAGGAGAAATCCAAATCTTCTAAAAAAGATAATAGACAAAAAGCAGGGAAAAAAGATAAAAAATCAAGAAAAAATGAAATTCTTGAAAAGAAAAAGGATGAAATTGAAAATAATCTTTACACTATTTTATTTGATGAGTTAATAGCATTCAATAACGATTTACCTCATATGAGTTCTAAAGCGGTTAAACAGAAATTAATTTTACTAGATGGGAAAATGCTATGGTTAGAACGAGCTAGTGAGGAAGATTTTCAAGAAGAAGGATCAGAAGAGATAATTGATATGGAAATGCAGATGCTTGAAATGGGTTATGACCTCGAGACAGCTGAAGAAATGAAAGATGATTTTTCCCCACTTGACGTCGAGTTTAATTTAGAATCATTTAAAGCTGATTTAGAAGAAAGTAAATCTCTCGGTGATAGTTTGCGTGAAATCATTAGTGAAGTTACAGAGGATGATCCTTTAGAAGACCTTACTTCAAAATTTGTACTTTATGACTTGAGAGCAATATTAGAAAGAGCAGTTAAAGAGGTTTTTAGATTAGAAGGAAAAATCAAAAAACTAGCTGAAAAAGAGGATGCTCTAAAAGAAGTGGAGCAATTACAAGCTGAACAGAAGAAAGCAACAAAAGATAGTTTACGAGATATGATTGCTACAATTAAAAAAGAGAAACCTAGTTTAATCTTAGATGAAGAAAAGATAATTGAATTCAAGAATCTTACACCTAAGCAAATTGTAGAATTGAAAGCAAAAGAAGAAAAAGAAATGGATCGAATGGTTAATGATCTTTTGAAATAAAGCAAGTTAAAGTGAAACAGAAATGATTGAAGAAAAATTCGTAATAGGTATAGTAAAAGAGATAATGAACAAATTTGTTTTAGTAACTGAAGAAAAGGATGAATACAAACTATATGCTATAAATCCTTGGGAAGCCGTTTCACCTGATTTTAACTCGAGTAAATTTGTTCCATTTATTGGAAAGAAAGTTAAAGCAACAGGTAGAATAAACAGTTCTGAAATCTGGGCTGCTCATTTGATTGATATAGAAGAAACATCAGAAACAGTTGAAGATTCAAATCTGAAAATTAGTCTTTCTAAAAAGAAAATATAAATGCGATGATTAATTCATCGCGTAATTTATTATTGGGTCCTTCTTCTTCCGTATTTGGTTGTATCAAAGAATGGATAAGTAACAATTTTAGCGGGAAATGGATTATCTCTGATAATTATTGATAATTCTGTTCCTAATTGAGTATATTCGATAGGAAGAATAGCCATAGCAATACCTTTCCCTGTAAGAGGAGAAATTGATCCGCTTGCTATTTCACCGATTTTTTTACCATCTTTTTCAATTGTGTAACCATGTCTTGGGATACCCTTCTTAAGGAGCTCAATACCAACTCTTTTTCTTGTCATCTCTTTTAAGGTTAATTTCCCTTCACTATCTTTAGATGGATATTTTTCTTTTAATGCCGCTTGACCTATAAAGAATGGTTTATTCATATCAATAAAGATCCCTTGAATACCAAGCTCCATTTCAAAAGGATCATATTCAGGATTGAAATCTTGACCTGATAATGGCAAACCACCACCTAATCGTAAAGTATCTCGAGCACCTAAACCACAAGGTAACAAACCAAAAGATTTACCTGCTTCTAATAATGCTTCCCAAAGTTTGGTTGCTTTTTCAATGATAGTATCTTTTGTTCCAATGATGGTTATTTCAAAACCATCTTCTCCAGTATATCCTGTTCTAGAAGCGATTATATCAAAACCTGTTAGTTGAGTTTCAAAATAACCCCAGCTGCTAGGGATTTCAATATCTGTCATTGTTTTTAGAATTTGAATTGCTTTTGGACCTTGAAGAGCAAACATTGCTGAATCTAATGTGAAATCATAATAATGAATATCTAATTTGGGATTTCTTTGTTTTTCACCATCGATAAAATTAATCATATAATTCCAGTCATTAATTCTAGGTCCTGCATTACAAACAAAAATAGCATGATCTTCTGCTTTTCTCATTGTTACACAATCATCAAGCATTCCACCATTTTCGTTAAGAAGGTAGCTATATCCACAGCGACCATCTGTTAATTTCATAAGATTACGAGGGAGGATTTTATCTAACATTGGGAAGGTATCTTTCCCTGTGAATCGAAATCGTCCCATGTGACTAACATCAAAAATACCAGCATTTTCCCTTACGGCCATATGTTCTTCCCTAATTGATGAGAATTGCATAGGTAATTCCCAACCTCCAAAAGAAGCCATATCTCCATGAGCTTTATGCCATTCATAAATAGGAGTTCTCATATCAACCATTTTTTATTCCTCTAACAAATTTGTAATAATTAATGTTATTTTCTTTATGAAAGGTTATTATTTCAGTTTAAAAATTTTGAGTGAAAATTCAGATATATGTATACTAAAATAAATAATAAGAGATTTTTTTAATTATCAATGGAGATTAGGTGTTATTGAATGGAATTACAAATTAACACTAAATATTCAAAATTATTTCTCTTGTTAAATATACTTCTTTTTGTTTTTCTTACAAGTAATAATTCAATTTCAGTTACAAGTAAATTAAATGATGAAGAATTACAAATAATTGGTTTTTCAGAAAATATCTTGTTATCGACAAATGATGTTACCTATGGTCATCATGTTGAACCGACAATAGCAATAGATGAAGATGACAGACTATATGCAGGTTGGAAAAATGCTGCTGATAGTATGACTGGTGGTTTAGCTGTTTCTTTTTCAAGATCAGATAATAATGGAAAAGCTTGGACTACCCCATATGATATGCCAATGTTTGATAATATATTCACAGGGCAATCAGATCCTTGGTTAGTTTATTATGACGGAGCAATTTATTATGCCTATTTAGAGTATTCACGTTCTATTACATCAGATCTATCACAAATAACTGTAGCAAAATCAACCAATCAAGGAGATACATGGCAAATTGTAACTGCAACAGAAGGTGAAGGATTTGCTGATAAAGAAACAATGACCATCGCTAAGAATGGAATAATCTATGTTACTTATGATGATATTTATGATAATGGGAGTGTTGTAGTAAGACTTTCAAAATCTATAGATACCGGTAATACTTTTCATGAATATGGAGTAATAGCTGATAGTATACAAGAACCAATTGATCATTTAGGACCATATGTAACAACAGATAATTTTGGCAATGTTTTTGTTGCTTGGACTAGATTTACCGATGGAAATTGGGGCGATGTCTATTTAACAAAATCTCTCAATGGTGGTGCAACATTCACATCTGGAATAGATATCAATTCAGAAACTGAAAATGCTACCTTTACTACCAGTTATGGTTATGCTCATATAGCAACATTACCTGTTGTTAGATTCGACACAAATGATCGACTCTATGTTTTATGGTCTGAAATGAGTGATTTTGATTTATCTTTTGGTATTTTTCTACGATTTTCTGATGATTATGGTTTGACTTGGAGTTCGAAGTATACAATCAGTCCTACAATAACTGGTGATCAATGGCAACCAGATATGGATATAGACTCAAAAGGAAGATTACATATTTCATATTACGATCAACAAGGAAGTACTTTTGGTCCATATTACCGTTTAGCATCTTTTGCTAATTATTCTAGTACAGATATTATTTTGAGTAAAGCTATACCAATAGCAACTGAAAACACTTCTGTTGTATTTACTAGACCAGGTGATTATTTTACCATACGAGTTGATTCGCATGATATCCCTCATGTTGTTTGGACAGATGGAAGAAATAATGAAATGGATATTTATTATAGTCATGGAATTATCGCTAAAAATTCGAAAGCTTTGGTAATTGGTTTAAGTGTAGGAATACCAGTTGGTGCTGCAATAGTAGGAATTTCAATCGCTTTTATAGTCAAGAGAAGGAAATAATAAGAATTGGTTGGTAGCGTGGGGTGGATTCGAACCACCGATCCCAGGGTTATGAGCCCTGTGGGCACAACCTAGCTACCCTACCACGCTATGAGATATTATTACCTTTTTTTAAAAAAACCTTAGTTTATAAGGTTTAGCTTTATTTTACTTCTAAAATAAATATCACTTTAGCTAATTTCTAGTTATTATTTTTACTCCGATATTAATTTTGTTATCAATGCTGCTGGTATAAAATCAAAGTAGATATTACCAATCTGTAAATTTTTGATATTTCTATCATAGATTTCGTAATATGGTTTCTCTTCAATTAATTTAGTAAAATCGTCTTCTGATATTGTAGTTCTTTTATTATTAGATGCTCCCACAATAAATGGTATATCCATTTGTTGAGCAATCAATGCTAAAGGTAATGATCCTACTTTGTTGATAATAGAATTTTCAGGGAAAATGGTATCTGCACCAACAAAAATTGCTTCTATATCTGAACTATAATAACCAGCTGCGGCATCAGCGATTAATTTCACTTGATAATTTGCCTCAGCTAAATCTTCAGCCATTTTTTGGCCTTCAAACAATGGACGTGATTCTAAAACTATTATTTCTCTATCTTCTGGTGGATTTCTCATTAGAGCTTTAAAAATTGTGGAACTATAAGAAATAGTCATTATTTTCCTGAAGTTTAACAATTCTGAGCTTAATTCGTTGACGGTTAATTGTTCACTTTTATTCACAATATTCTCTAAGTCATCAAGCATCTGTGATATTATTTGTTTATCAAAGTGACCTGCTTTAAGTTCATTAGATAATTCTTCACCTATTTTTCCTATAGCAGCCATTTCAGGATGAGCCAATTTTACTGCAACAACCATCCAAGGAAGGTCTTTATGTAAGTCGTCTGTTTCAGTTATCTCTTTACGAATAGCCTTGAATAATTTACTTGTTAGCGTTACAGCGCTACTAATTGAATCGCTCTTTATTTCAGTTATTTCATCTACAAATGCTTTAGAAGGCAAGAACATCACCCACTTAATTATTTAATACCTTTACCAATAGTAAAAGCTTTTCCCAACTATTCTTTTCTCTATTTATCATTTACAAAATTGACTCTAAATATTGAAAATCTTTCCCAATTTCTCTTCAGTATCAAAAGTTTCTATTAGCAAACTTATTTTATAATTAAAATACTTTCATAGTGATTTACTTGATAGACTTTATATATTAGTAACCGTGAATAAGATTAAAAATGAATTATAAACAATCGTCAAATGAGGAATAAAATTATGACAAAATACGTTTGTCACCGTTGTGGAAAAACTATCACCCCTGAAGAGCTTAATTTAATGCCTGGATCAAAATGCCCAGATTGCGGTCATCGAATTCTCTTGAAAACCAGACCACCTATTATTAAAAAGTTGAAATCAGAATAGATTCTTTTTTTGAGTAAAAATAAAAAAAGAATGAAGATTATTCTTCATTTTCTTCTAATTCTTTTAATACCTTTTCAATCTCATTGAAAGCATATTCTTCGGATAGTAAAAGAACTAAGACATCTTCTAAATCTTCACTTGCAATACGTATTTGTTCCATTGTATCTCTATCACGTATAGTTACTGTATCATCATCCAAAGTATCGTAATCAATAGTAATGCAATAAGGAATGCCTATTTCATCAGCTCGCGCATAGCGTTTTCCGATTTTGCCGCTATTATCAAATATTACTTCCAATCCTTCTGCTTTGAGATCTTCAAAGATTTCTAATGCTCGTTCATCTAAGCCATCCTTTTTCATTAAGGGGCAAACTAGGACGTCATAAGGTGAAACTGTTGGTGGAAATTGGAACCAAGTCCATTCACGATCAGCTGTTTCTCGATAGCAACTTTCAAGTATACAATATAGTGTTCGACCTACACCAATAGATGGTTCAATAACATAAGGAATGACATTACTATTTACATATTGCATAGCCATTTTGGTTCCGCTATGATTCTCATGACTAGTTAAATCGTGCTGCTGTCTAAAAGCATTACCAACAATTTCTGTCCAGCCAATTGATAATTTCACTTCAAGATCAAAATTGCCCCCGCTATAATGAGGAGTCTCTTTTGGTAACATGTGTCTAAATCTTATGATTTCTGGATTTACACCTACTTCTTCAAAGAATATTTTTTCTTTTGCTAGATAATAAGCCATTGCAGCGTTTGGTAGTATTTTCTTTTTGGAAGCTTCTTCTACTGTTACTTGAAGAGGTTCTTCAATATTATTCGCTTGTTGTTCTCGAGTAAGTATTGGTAAGATTTCATCAGCTACTTCTTCAAAATTAGGTGGATTGTCCAATTGATCTTCAGCAAAAAATACTTCTAATTCCATTTGAGTGAATTCACGAACTCGAATAATGAATTGTCTTGGGGAAATCTCATTTCGATAAACTTTCCCAACTTGGGCAATACCAAATGGTAATTGTGCTCTCATAGTATGAGCAATTCGTTTAAAACTGGTGAAAATATTCTGAGCTGTTTCAGGACGAAGATAAGCAATGTTTCCTTCACTGGAACCAATTTCTGTTTTTAACATTAGATTAAATTCTCGAGCATTCATGAACTCCCCTTTGCAACGAGGACAAGTTAATTTGTTTTTACTAATAATTAAGTCAAGTTCATTTACTGATAAACCATCAACATTCTGCTTCAGGCTTTCTTCAATAACTTTATCAGCTCGATACATTGACTTACAGTTTTTGCATTGAATAAGAGGATCACAGAATTTCGGTAAATGACCAGAACCTTCGAATACCTTTTCAGGTAGAATTATTGCTCCTTCAATTTCATAATGGTTTTCACTTTTCACAAAATATTCACGCCAGAAATTGATGATTTTGCGTCTCATTAATGTACCAATAGGACCATATTCAAAAACACCTGATAATCCCCCATAAATTTCTGCAGCGGGAAAAGCTATTCCTCTGCGATAAGCGACATCTTGTATTTTATCTAGTAATGGTTGTTCTTCTTTAGCCATAATTTTATCCTTCTTTTATTTTATACACTATTGTTCAAATTCTGAGTCTCTTGCTTTTTTTTCTCATTAAAAGCATTTTCGTTTCAACGGCCTTTATAAAAGAAATAAACTACTAGATTTTCAACAGAATAGTAAGTTTTTTGATTGAATTTTAATCATCTTTTCTAAAAAAATCAAAGGGGAACAAGTCTAAAATGACAAATAAAGATAAAGAAACCAAACAATCAGAAACTGAAGAAAAGGATGTTGTTAAAGAAGAAAAAGAAGAACAACACAAACCAACGAAATTTAAATTCGAATGCACGCGATGTGGTAAATGTTGCCAAAATCGTGATCCTATACCTATTACATTTACAGACCTTGCTCGTTGGACAAAAGAAGGTAGTTTTATGTCTATTATTTTACCGCATCTCGAATTACGAAGTATCTCGGAAATAGATGACTTAGGTAAAATAGCAATCGTTCCTTATATTGTCATGAAAGATGAGGATGAGAATAGGAAAGGCACATGCCCATTTTATGATGATGAAAATAAGATGTGCAATATTTATTTCTCCATACCAATCTTTTGTAAAACATTCCCACTTTCATACAATGGTGAAAAATACTATATTTCAGACCCAACTTGTGAAGGTTTAGGGAAAGGCGAAATGACTAAAGAAAAATTATCTGAAATGCGTCAAATTGCTATCAAGGATTTTAATGAGCGAGCAGATACTACCTTAACAATGATTCCACTTCAAGGAATGTTCATTAGACATTTCATGAAGCAATCACAAGAATCAGTTGAACGATTATCTGATGAAGAGAAGAAAACACTTGATGAATTAATTAATAAATCACGTGGCGAATCGACAGAAGAATAAATAATTAATCAGTACTGGACCTTTATCCAGTACAATGCTTCTTTTTCTTAATAATGAATTTCAATTTATTCAAGAATTTCGACAGAATCTACTGTTCCATCACCATCTAAATCAAATCCTTCTACAACAGTTCTAAAGGTTCCCTTTTGATAATCTTTTAGCAGTGTTTTCCAATTATTAGTCAATGCTAAAATTGCTGCTTTGGTTCCTCTTCGTCCTTGCCCCGCAAAAGCAATTATTGTTTTTTCAGGATTGTATGGATTTGGCTCTTTAAAGATTATACCCATAGTATTTTGTGAATAGAATATATTTGGATTGTTAGAGGTTATTCCTCTTCCAAAATTCGCTTCTGGAGCAATCCCTTTAATTTGTTTGTCAAATGCTGGTTGTTTGAGTTTACTATTGATGTCATAAGTTACCAAATTTACAGCTGGCCCCCCAATTAGAATCATATTTTGATCGAGGATTTTTTCAGCTCGAACTTCTACATCAAGTTTTACAAGCATTTTTTCTGAATAAGGTAGGAATTGACCAAGAAACATTGTTAAATAGATAGCGTAATGTCCATCTCGAGCCCAGGTTTTATGAGGTCCATGCGGATCAGGATCTCCAACTACAATTATTCCATTAAATTTACCATCATCATAGAATTCGTGGAAAAATACTTGTAATTCTTTATTGATATTTGATTGAGTAGAAAATTGTATGCCTCTTTCTGAAGGTTCCAATTCTATCCCAAATGTTTTTTCTTTTGTTTTATAGAATTTAGCTTTAGCACCACGTATTTCCTCTTCATAAGCAACTTCTATCAAGTCAGCAGCAAATAACTGCCTAATATGATAGTAGATTTTTTGTTCATGCATATTCATTTCACGAGCAAGATTAGCAGGAAATTTAGGCTCTTTTGAAAGCTTCTCAAGTATAGTCCAACGAATATTATTTAGAATGGCTTTCATCTTTTCTGGTTCGTCAAACATGAATATTTCTTTCACAAATTTTGCTGTCTTTGTTTCAGTTAGAAGCTTCTTTTTCATTATCTTTCCTTCAGGTTTTTTATATCATTAATTATTCTTATAATATAACTACTATTAATTTTTTTATAATGGTTGATTTTTCATTATGGTAATTTATAGCTATTTATTTTATAACTATTATTAATTATTTTATAACGGTCACATCACAATATTAGAATTGCTTATATTAAAAACGGTTGTTTAATTTCTCATTAAAAAATTATAGCAAAGGAAAAAATAAAGAGGAAAATCTTTTGTGCGGAATAATTGGTTACATTGGAAATCGCTCTGCTGCGCCAATTTTACTTGATTCATTAAAGAAATTGGAATATCGTGGGTACGATTCTTGTGGGATTGCCACAATTAATGGTTTAGCTGAAATCGTGATTAAGAAGGGAGCCGGTCGAATAGAATCCGTTAATGAGATTCATAATTTTCTTGAATTAAAGGGAAATTTAGGAATTGCTCACACTAGATGGGCTACTCATGGGAAAGTTGAAGATCATAATGCTCATCCCTTTGTATCTTGTGGTGGAGAATTTGCTTTAATTCATAATGGTATTCTAGAAAATTATCTTGAGTTAAAAGAATCATTAATAATTAAAGGTCATAAATTTACATCTGAAACTGATACTGAAGTTTTAGTTCATTTAATAGAAGAGAAAATGAAAAATCGCTCAAATAGTGAAATCATTGATGTTATAGCTGAAGTTGCTTTAGAAGCAAAAGGAGCTTTTACTTTTCTACTTCTTGTGAATAAGCAAAATGAAATTTATGCTTTTAGAAAAGACTCACCTTTGATTATTGGAATAGGAAAGAATGAATTTTTTGCCTCTTCAGATATAACTTCTTTTCTCGAGTATACTAATAAAGCCATAATACTTGAGAATTATCAATTGGCTGTTCTAAATACAAAATGTCTAATTTTTGATATAAAAAGCAAAAAGGAAATAAAACCCAAATTAATGGATATTGATTGGACTGCTGAACAAGCAAGTAAAGGTGGATATCCTCATTTTATGTTGAAAGAGATTTTTGAAGAAGTAGAAATCTCAAAACATTCACTTGACCAAGATCCGAAAAAATTCAATAAAATGGTTCATCTTTTATCTAAATCAAAGAAGGTATTTCTTTTGGGATCAGGAACATCTTATCGCGCTTGTCTTATAGCTTCAATTTATTTTGCTAAAATTGCTAAGAAAAATGTTACTCCTATTTTAGGCTCTGAATTTAAAACTTATGAAAATCTTATAGATGAAGATTCGACTATTTTCGCTATTAGTCAAAGTGGTGAAACAGCAGATGTTCTAGAAGGTATTAAACTTGCTCAATTAAAAGGAGCAAAGGTTGTTTCATTAGTAAATGTGATGGGTAGCACAATTATGCGAGAATCAGATGCATATCTTACTCTAAATGCTGGGCCAGAAATAGCTGTTGCCTCTACAAAGGCATTCACTTCACAAGTAATTATTCTTATTTTACTAGCATTCGGTTTAGCAAATAAGTTGAATGAAGGTAGAGAACAACTGAAATCCTTAATTGAGAAATTAGATTTTGTTATGAATAAATCTGAATTTATTGCGGAGCTTTCAGCCAAAGTACTAAATAAACATGATCTTTATCTAATTGGTCGTGGTGCTGCTTATCCTGTCGCTATGGAAGGTGAGCTGAAAATAAAAGAAATAGCTTACATTCACGCTGACGCCTTAGCAGGTGGAGAATTAAAACATCATACACTAGCTTTAATAGAACCTGGTGTTCCTTGTATAGCTCTTGTTCCAGATGATGATACAAAAGAAGATATGATGAATAATATCATGCAAATAAAGGCAAGAGGTGGTGAAATAATCGGTATCTCCTCTTTGCAATTGGATGAATTTGATCATCATATACAAACGCCTGCTTGTTCATTGGAACCCATAGCAATGATTCCAATATTACAATTAATTGCTTATCACCTATCTGTTCTTAGAGGTAATGACCCAGACTTCCCTAGAAATTTAGCTAAATCAGTTACCGTCCTTTAACAAGTGATACTTTTTTCTTTTATTTTTTCCATTGTTTTTTTGTAAGAAAATAAACTGAAAACATAAAGTTAATATTTTATTTAATTAAATAATTATATTATTTTTTAATCAAATTACTCTTTCGACGATATGTTTATATATAAATCGTTACCACATATTAAAAATACACAATATCTAGTGTTCTTAGGCCGAAAAAACACTAGTTATTGTACTATTGGGTTAGTACCGGAGGAAAAAACCGTTAAAACCTTTTAAACCACATTAAAAAAATGAAAAATCTTTGAAAGTGAGAATAATGAAGTGTCCCTACTGCCAATCACCGAACACAAGAGTCATTGACAAGAGAATATCAGATGACCTTAAGGTAAACAAGAGAAGAAGAGAATGTTTACAATGCAATAAACGATTTTCGACCTATGAACGAGTAGAGGATGTCAAACTTACTGTTGTCAAGAAAGATAAGCGAAGAGAACCTTTTGATCGTGACAAAGTAAAAAGAGGCATTGTAAAAGCCTGCGAAAAACGACCAATTGGATTAGAAGAGATAGAAGAAATTGTTGATGAAATTGAAAGTGAATTAAGACATCATGATCAAATGGAAGTTGATTCAAACATCATTGGTGAGCTTATTATGGAGAAGCTCAGAGAACTTGATGAAGTTGCATATATTAGATTTGCTTCTGTTTATAGACGATTTACTGACATTTCATCATTTGTGGCTGAATTAGAAAAACTTCGCGTTGTTAAGGAAGTCCAAGTAAAAACACAAGATTCTACAGAGCTACTTCTTTTAGTTTCTGGGGATACTAAAGAGGAAATCTCTAGCTGGGATCGTGCTAAAATTACTAAAGCACTTATTCGTGAAGCTGGTTTATCAAAAATTGATGCTGAAACAATTGCTGCAGAAGTTGAGCGAAAAATCTTTGCCTCAGGGATAGAAACAATTTCAGTAGATTTAATACGAAGTCTAGTTGATAATGAACTTTTCATAAGAGGTTATAATACAAAACTTCAACAACAAAGAACAATTGGTTTGCCAACTTATGATCTTAATCAATTGATACTTTCAAAGAGTCAAGAAAATAGTAATGTAGTTGCAAATAATCCTGAAGCAGTTAATCTTGCAATAGCAGAAACCATCCTAAAGAAATATGCTTTACAAGAATTATTTACTCCTGAAGTATCTAATGCTCATAGAAAAGGTAAGATTTACTTACATGATTTAGGTTTCCCTGTGAGAGTCTATTGTTCTGCTCATAGCTTAGAGTATATCAAGAAATATGGTTTGAATTTATTGAACTTATCAACTATTTCAAGTCCAGCAAATCATGCAGATACCTTAACAGGTCATCTTAATACCTTCCTAGCATCCATGCAAGCTTATTATGCTGGGGCATTAGGATTAGCATACTTGAATATATTTTATGCTCCTTTCTTTGTTAATGTGCCATACAAGCAAATAAAACAAGAAGCTCAAAGATTGATTTACTCTTGTAGTCAAAATGCCTTCTCACGTGGAGGTCAAACACTCTTTGTAGACTTTAATATTCATTTAGGAATACCTGGTTATCTAAAGGATATTCCAGCAATAGGTCCAGGAGGAAAATATACTGGGAAAACATATGGCGAGTACGAAAATGAGACTCAATTATTTGCAAAAGCACTTATGGAAGTTTGGTTAGAAGGAGATGCTCAACACAAGGTTTTTCCATTTCCAAAATTTGACTTACATGTAGATCAAAACAGTTTTGATGATCCTAAACAAGCAGAATTACTAAAGTATGCTTGTAAAATAGCATCAGAAAATGGTTCGACTTATTTCATTTATGATAGAGATGAAGTTAATCTTTCAATGTGTTGTCGTTTAAAAACAACAATTAAAGACACCTATATGATTGAACATCCAGAAAGTATGCGTTACTGTGGTTTCCAAAATGTGAGCATTAACCTACCACAAGCAGCATATAGAGCTGGTAAAGGAAATATTGCTGGGTGTATAGAGGAAATTAAACAAGCAATGGATATAGCTCTGAAAGCTCATTTAGAAAAGAAAGAATTCATTCACAAACTTATGATCCAAGAAAATGGCACTCTTTGGCAAATTGGTAAAACAGCTGAAGATGGTCGTCCTTATGTTGATTTAGACAAATCAACCTATATTATTGGTGTGATAGGATTAAATGAATGTGTTCAATATCTCATAGATGAACAATTACATGATAGTGACCATGCTTACAAATTAGGTTTAAGACTAATAGCTGCGATGAATCTTAAAGCTAAAAAGCTTGAGGAATCGAGTGGACTTCGAGTAACTTTAGAAGAAACTCCTGGAGAAAGTGCCCCCTATAAGTTTGCTCGAACTGATATTCAAGAGTATCCAGAAAGCATTCAGTATGTAAAAGGTGATTTAGAAACAGGTGCTATCTACTATACAAATAGTGCTCATTTTGCTGCAGATGCACCAGTTGATATAATTGAGCGTATTTCAAAACAAGGGAAATTCAATACCCTTATTGAAAGTGGATCAATTACTCATATCTTCATAGGTGAACAAAAAATCTCAACTGAGTCTATCTTCAACATTGTAAAAAAGACTTGGGATAATACTCAAAGTGCTCAAATTGTGTTTTCACCAGAGTTTACTGTTTGCAGAGATTGTGGACAAGTTAGTAGGGGTTATGGAAGAGCTATGAGTTCATCGGCTCATAGTCATTAACGGGAAAGAGAAAGAGACCTATCGAACAAAATACCCTTGAGGAAATATAAGAATGGAACAGGCAAAAATCGAACAAAATATAACCAAAATAACAGAAATCGAATCTGAATTCGAAGATGAAAAAAATATCGAGATGGGTAAAGCTTGCTCTCCTAACTGTGCATATTGCCATAGTGACAATGTGTATGGAATGAGTAGAGTAGTAGGCTATTTCAGTGTAATTGAAAACTGGAATAAATCCAAAAAGGAAGAATTAAAGAGAAGACAGGAAGGTAACTACTGGACTGATAAAGTGTAGAGAACACTCATCAGGTCAGATTCTCTTCCCTTCTCTATTTTATCTTTTTATAGTAATTAACTAATAATTATAATAAAAGAATAATGAGGTTATCTTATGAAGCTAAAAATCTTTACCAGAATAGATTGTCCAAACTGTCCAGCTGCTAAGGAATTAGGAAAAAAACTCCAAAAAGAAGGAACAGTTGTAGAATGGTTTGATTTAGATGAAGAAGAAGGCTTAACAGAAGCTGTCTTTTTTGATGTTTTATCAACTCCCGCTCTTTTAATCACAAATGATAATGATTGTGAAATAAATGGTTGGAGAGGAGAAGTTCCATCGATAACTGATATTCAAAAGAATATGAGCAATAAATAAACGAGTTGAAGGTGTCTTGCCGGATTTAGAAATCAAAGGCTATCGTCAAGGATCATTAATCGAGTGGTCAGGATTAGTAGTTGATAGTATCTTTTTAGCAGGCTGCGATTTCAGATGTCCCTATTGTCACAATCCAGATCTTATAACTTTGGATAAAGTAGAAAGTTATGACATAAATATCATTTTAGAAGAGCTGGATAAGCGAGCAAAAAGTAAATGGTTAGATGGTGTTTCAATAACCGGTGGAGAACCAGCATTAAATAAAAGATTACCTGAATTTTTACGAATTTTGAAGAATATGGGTTTAAAAACAAAGATTGATACAAATGGAAATCATCCGGATGTAATTAAGGCATTATTAGCAAGTGGTTTACTTGATTATATTGCTATGGATGTTAAAGCTATCCCAGAAAAATATGAAATAGCAACAAGAAAGAAGGTTGATATTAATCGAATAAAGGAAACCATCAAATTAATAATAAATTCCGGGATTGACCATGAGTTTAGAACAACAGTTGTTCCTTCAATTGTAGATCCTGAAAAAGATTTACCTATAATAGCAGATATGATCAAAGGAGCAAAAAGATATTATATTCAACAATTTAGACCACTAAGATGTCTAGATGAATCCTTTGAAGAATTAACCCCATATACTTTAACTGAACTCGAAAATGCATGGACTAAAATTAAAGATCAATTTGAAATCTGTGAAATAAGATAAAATACTGATTATTTTTTTCGCATAAAAGAATATTAGTAGCTTTTAAAAAGTGACTAGCTTGTAAATTAAATGAGGTAGTAAAAATTGTCTCCAATGACAGAATTAATTCACAATGGCATTATGATTGCTGAAATAGAACACATCGGTTTAAAGATTGAAATAGACGGTAAAGAACAGATATTAACTCCCAAACACGAACAAATGGCTGTAGCTTGGGTGAAAAAACTCTCAACTGTTTATGTAGAAGATCCAGTGTTCTGTGAAAATTTCTTTAATGATTTTAGTTTAGCATTAGGTTATAAGAATTTAACAGATGAAAATATCGATTTCACTGAAGTGATTGATTACGTAGAAGCTGAACGTGCTAAAAGGGAAGCAATGACTAAAGAAGAAAAGAAACAAGCAAGAGAAGAAAGAAAAGTCATTAGAGAACAATTAATTGAAAAATATGGAACTGCTACCTTAGATGGAAATAAAGTGGAAATTTCAAATTGGACAGCTGAACCTAGCAGTATTTTTATGGGCAGAGGAGAACATCCAATGCGTGGTAAATGGAAAGAAGGGCCTACATATGAAGACATAATTCTAAATCATAGTCCTCAATCTGAAATACCTCCTGGAAATTGGAAAGAAATTGTTTGGGAACCTGAATGCTTATGGATAGCAAAATGGGATGATAAACTCTCAGGTAAAACAAAATATGTTTGGTTATCAGATACAACACCGATCAAGCAAGATCGTGAGATAGGAAAATATGATAAAGCAAAATTAGTAGGAAATAATCTCGAGAAAATACGATCAGAAATTTTAGAAGCATTAGATAATGGGGATAAAAGAAGAAGGAAAATTGCTACAGCTTGCTTTATTATTGACCAACTTAACATGAGAGTTGGTGACGAAAAAGATGAAGATGAAGCAGATACTGTTGGTGCAACGACTTTACGACCTGAACACATAACAATAAAAGATAATATCGTTTATTTTGACTTTTTAGGAAAGGATTCAGTTGAATGGAAAAAAGAAAAAGAATTTCCTGAAAAATTCGTTAAAGTTTTGCAGGAATTAATTGAAGAAGCAAATGGTAGTGAAGAAGATAAACCACAAATATTTTCTGATGTCAATAGTAGACATGTAAATGCATTCTTGGGTGAAATAGTAGATGGTTTGACAGCAAAGGTATTCAGAACATTTCATGCAACAAATACCGTAAAAAGTGGATTAGATCAATCAGATGTAAATGAATCTGACCCTGAATTTGTTAAAAGAGAAGCTGCTGTGATGGCGAATTTAGAAGCAGCAATTATTTGCAACCACATGAAACAAGTTCCTGCTAATTGGGCAAATAGATTGCAAACTTTTAGGGAAAGGAAAATTAAAGCTGATGAACGCACAGGTAAAGCAGAAGAAAATCAAAAACAGACAGAAGCTAAATTAGAAACCTTGAAACAAATTCTGAAAGAGAAAAAGAAGCTTTTACAAGAACAAGAAAAAATACTTGAAGAAGTTAAAAATGAATATAAATTATTAAATGAAACTGAAAGACCATCTGAACCAAAAGAGAAAGAGAAATTTAAGAAAGATCTTGAAAAAGCTAAGAAAAAAGTTGATTCTCAAAAGAAAAAGGTTGAAGCTGCAAATAAAAGAGTAGAAACAGCTCAAAACCAAGTTGAAAAAGGTAAAAATAGCGTGGGAACAGCAAAAGAAAGGGTATATAAAGCAAATTTAGCTAATAAGAAAATAGTTTCGCAAGAAAGAATATCAAAGAAAACAAAAGAATGGAATTTAGGAACAAGCTTGAAATCTTATATAGATCCCAGAGTTTACTTTGATTGGGGGAAAGAAGTTGACTATGATTGGCAAAATTATTATTCAAATACTCTCCAGAAGAAATTCTCTTGGTTGGAAAGAGATGAAAATGATTAAAAATCATCTATTTGATGATTAGAAAAACATTTAAAATCTAGAAAAAAGCAAGATAGGAAAACAACCATAATAATATGGAAAAAAAAAATTAGTTCTAAAAAACAATTTTAATATGAAATGAATTTTTATGAATTTTAATCGGTCGGTCAAATCGTGGTGGAACTTAAAGTAAATATTGAGGAAGGTGACGGTTGTCACTATATCCATGCAGCTGAGCTCTTAGGTTGCTTTGCAAAAAGAGAGAGTCGTAGTGAGGCTATAGATGTCATTCTAAAAGATGCCAAGGTATACAGTGAATGGTTGTTATCAATAGATATTGGTAATCACTATAAAATTATCGCAAAGGAATTACTAACAGGTATAACTGGTATTGATATCTTACAGGAAGTTCATGATGTCCCCAATTTACGTGATGATCGAGGATCATCAGCTCTTTTTGAAACAGATAAAGAATCAGTCCCAGATGATTTGTTTGAAATCTATAATACTATAATAAATAAATTACCAGCAGAGCTCCTACGTATTGTTTTTCATTATTCAACAGAAGAATTAAAACAACATGTTATTCCAGATAAACCATCTATTAATGATGAATTGAAAGATTTGTATGATACTGAAAAGTATTATATTTTATCGTTCGGTGAGGAAGCAGAAACGAAATTCTATGAAGAAATCAATATGAATAATGATGAACTCGAATCATTATCATTACTTGAAAAGGTAGTAAAAGTACGACAGGGAGCAATTAGTGTTTTACGTTATTTTGATACAAAAGTCAGCGATAAAATATTCAAACAAACAAAAGATTCTGAATTTGACAATGAAGAATGGACAATTAAGAAGATTTTTAGAAAATTTATTGTCCATGAACGAGAAACAACTGAAGCCATAAAAGCATTGGTAGATATTTTAGAAAGTAGTAAAACTAGTACGAAAGAGTAATCAATGATTAAATAATTGAATGAATTTTTTTCATCAATAAATACTTTTTTTTCCTTCTTATTCAAATAGTGGTCACTTAGTTTCAGTGTTTTTATGTAAAGTGACCAGTTAATTATATTTTAAAGAGAAAATTTGGTGCGATAAATGAAAGGTTTAGCCAAGGAAAAAGATTGGAAAAGAAATCAAAAAAAGAAAATTGATGAAATCAGGAAGGAGATGTATTTCTACAGAATTGAATTTAGATAAGAAATGTCACGCTGGTCCTAATACCAGATTTAAGAAATCACTCATAGCTAAAAATTAGGTGATCTATTAAACTGCCTTCTGAGAAGAGCGATTCCCCGTATCGTTCTTCTCACTAAATATAACCCAACGTTTTTGTTAAATTATTAATAATCTATCAATTGATTGTTTTATCAAGATTTAGAATAAAGAAAAAATTAATAGTAAAAAATTGAATCTGAAACAACTATAAAGTGAAAATCCCTGATGATGAAACACTAATACAATGTGCTTATTTAGTGTTCCATTAAAAGATGAAGGATAAAATTCCTTCACTTTTTCTTTAAATTTTCATTTAATTTTCGCAATAAGATTATATTCATTCTGGGCAATTTCATCATTAGGAAATATGCCAAGTTTTTTACCAATTTCAATAGCGAATGATGCTACAGCAACACCTTTAGCAGTTATGATGTTATCATCAACAACAATCTCATCATTCACATAAATTCCCTTAGTAAAATTTTTCTGCCAACTTTCAGGTAATTCTCCTCCCCCAGCAGTAAATCGTTTATTCTCTAGGATATTTGTATTAGCTAATAAAACAGGTCCACCACAAATAGCTGCGATAATTTTACCTTTACTATGTAATGTATTTAACACAGATTGTATCTCAGAACCATCCTTTAAATGCTGTAATGTACTCCCGCCAGGGATAATAAAAATATCAACTTAATCTATATCAAGTTCTGAGAGAGCTAAATCAGGAGTAAAATTGAGAGTTTCTTCACTTTTTATTGTTCCCTTTTCTAATCCAACAGTAACAATATGTGTATTCCTTAAAACAAAAGCTGGAAAAATCATTTCATAACCTGAAAAATCTTTGTAAACTAGAATATAAGTGTTGATCAAAGTAAACATCTCGAAAAAAAAGATTTTTTTAGACGTATATATTTTTACTTTAGTCTTGATTACTTAAAGTCAAATCTTAAAGATTATTTAAAGTTAAATTTAAACTGAAAAATATTATTAATCAAGTTCTAGGTAAGTGTTTTATGTGAGCAACATCAGAATCAACATTAAATCGCACAGGTTCACCATATGGCAGAAAACTATCAATGATTTTTCCTAATTCATCATATGTCATATCAGGATCAAAATTGCTCATGACTTTCTTTAAACCATAATGAATATGAAACGTAGGATATTTACAACAAATAAAACCAACATAACTTTTCTGTTTGTTTAATATAAGTGAATAATTGCCTAAATCTAATTCTCGAGGAAAGACATCCTCACCAATAATTTCTGAAGCAAATGCAGCAATAGCTGTAGCAAGACCGGAAACTAAATGTTCATTGATTGAATGAACAGCAGTAAAAAATCCTTGATATAAATTAAGACCATGTTCGTTATAGATGTTAATTGAAATAACTTGAGAAGATCCATATAATGCTATCTTTCCTCCTAATAACATCCCAATAGCCATAAAACCAACCCCAATACTTGTAGAAACAAGTTCAGCATGAAGGAATGCTTTCTGAAATATTATGATATATCTTAATGCATAGAAAAGAATACTACCATAAAAAGCGATGATAACACCAGCGATCATAAAATTAGTACTTTTTCGGTGTTTTTTGTTAACAATTTTATGTTGACGAATAAGATGAATTAGAAAGAAGGAACCGGATATAATTACTCCTAAAGATAAACAAACGATCCAAGCAATGTTTGCTGAAGATTTAGCATAGTCTAATTCATTATCATAATTTACTGAAAAAACAGCAGGAGATAAGGTAAGAGCAATAACTCCTCCCATCAGCAAAAATACTAGATAAACGGCAAAACGTTTTATCGGTACTTGTCCACTTAAAGAGTTAGCAAAAAGAATGCTGCAGATCATTGCTAAAGCATTTGATAAAGTAGAGCTAATTGCAAATATATAAGGTAATGTTGTATCTCCAGGTTTACTAGTAATTACTTGTAACATATCTGAAAGTATCCAAAAACCAAGCAATATCATTAACCCAAGGAAAAAATAAACTGCACTTGATTTCAAACTCCATTGTTTTACCATTATTATAATTATACATACAATAACAATAGCCAATGAAATAGAGCTATAGACAAGTGAAAGATAATGCATAGAATTAATGTAATATTGCAGCTAATATAATTTTCTAAAAAAATAACCGACAAAATAAGTGCTCTTTTTTAATAAAAAAAATTTTATAATATTCCCCCAAATATAAATTCTATATAAAATGAAAATAATAAGAATACAAAAATTGAAATATTTGAACACTAAAGATGTATCCATCTAATACAGATAGCTAAGGTTAAGTTAAAAGAGTGGGATGAAAAACTAAAGAAAAAAGATTCGTCACAGGGAAAGGAATTCGTTGGTTGTGTTTAGATTCCCACTTATCCCTAATTATGAGACTTTAAAAATCATATAGGTTATTTTATCGAAAATCCTCCCTCAATTCTTTTTATATTCTTTTTTGTTATTTATTTGATATAAATGGCCCAAGAAAATAAATGGTATTTATTCAAGAGTAATTTTCAGATTCTCTTAACAATAATCACAAATTTTTGATTACTTTGCTACAAAAAAGCATCTAAAGATAAAGAAAAGAAGTTTAAAGAATTAGTAATATTTGATTAAATGGTGTTATCAAAAGCTTACGTGATAAATTTCTTATTTTCCATTTTTGTAATAAACATTAATCATCAGTACTAAGAATGAGATTGCGAAGTTTTACTTCTTGAAGACAAGATGGACATTTTCCTTGAATTTTTATCCATTCATGTAAATGGCTCAAATGACCTTTGGAGTTGCATTTTGGGCAAGAAGCAGTTGGATCGCCTTGAGAGATCTGTAATTTGCATACTGAACATCTAAGAGTGTTCTTTGAACAATTGGGGCAAGTATCAGTCGTTTTATCAAGGGGGGTACCGCAGAAAAAGCAACTAGCTTCATTACTGAAACTTTTAAATTGAAGAGTAGTATCAAGTTCTTTTCGTAATTTCATATCAAAATTAAGCATATTTTGAAGTTTCTGAATTTGTTTTCCATTTTTATCAATAATAAGATAGCGAACAGATGAAGAACTATCTAATCGAGCAATCCAATAAACATAATAAAAAGTATCAAGAATACCAATTTTATTAATTTCAGCATTTTTCCTTAAACCGAGAAAGCGCTTTCGGCCTCGTTGCCACTTACGAATAAAAACCTGCAATAAATGTTCCTGGGAAGCAATAGTAGAATTAGCTTTCTTACGAAGTTGTTTTGCTTTCTTTTGAAAATCATTTAGAGATGATCTAAGATTTTTGTAATTCTGCGATTTTTTATCATCTGTGAAAGTATTGAGTCGTTGACTTAAGGTTTCAGCTTTACGTTGATAACTATCAGCTTCTTTGTAAACAGGTTCCATATCATGGATAGTTTGGTTTAATTGATTTTCTAAGTATTTTTGGTGGTCAGAATAATATTTGTAAATTTGATTATAAACATCAGAGGGAATATAAGAGACAAGTGTTTGATACTTATTATCTTTAACTGTTATAAGATTCTGTAAAGTAGTTGAATTTTCTCGAGAGAAAACCCAGCCTAGAGCTTTACGACCTCCATCATTTTGTAATGTATTTTCAATATAAGGTAAAGAGAAAAAACCTAGCATAAAATTACGTGCTGCTCGTAAATTTTCAGAGGATGGATTGTTTCCTTTCAAAGTATAACTAATCTCAAAATAACTAACAGGCCATAGGAGACGTTTTATGTAGGAAATTTTTTCAAGCGGTTTTTTACGGAAAACTCCTTGACCTTTATTCCGTAAATTTTCAACTAATGCTTCTATTGTCATAAGTGATTGTTCATTAGGGATTACTTGATAACTCATAAGGAAACCTCATAATACACAAACGAGAACTAACAGCTATATGATATATGCTATTGGTTCAAAAACAATTATAATAGAATGTTTCACATAAAAAAGACTTCTGAAATAAAAAAAAGAGTGGATTTAAAAAGTGATGAGTGTTTTTTCTCATTGAATTATTACTTTCATAAAAAACTAGTGATAGTAATAATATTTTACAAATACTACATATTTAATAAAGAAATTTATACTATTTTTCCGCAAAATTTATGTTATCGATGTTGTTTAAACAAAAATCATGTGCGCAAAAAGAAAAACAAAAGAAACGAAATTTGGTTCTTACTATATCGAACCTTTTACACGTAGTCGTGATGTTGTAGTTGATTTTATTTCCCTAGGAAAGAAGACAATGAAGGTCTATGCTATTGGTGATGTAGATGTAACATACCCTCTTAAGAAAATAAAAGAATACAAAGAAAAGGGTATTAATCTTTCATTTTCTGCTTATCTGACCTATATCTTCGCAAAAACTGTTGCGGAGCATCCCTACATGCAAGCAATGAAATGGAAACGTAGAAAAATGGTTGTCTTTGAGGACGTAGATGTAAACTTTCTTGTGGAACGAGAGGTTAAAGGTGAAAAAGTTCCTACCATGGTTATCATCCGCAAAGCCAATAAAAAAACGATACAAGAAATAACTAATGATATTTGGTCAGCTAAAAATTTGCAAGAAGATAGTATGGTAGATAAAACTAAGGGAGAAGCTTCAGGAACAGATATGCTGCTAAAAATTCCAAGATTCATTAGACGAATACTTTTCAACATCATCTATAAAAATCCCTTCCTTCGTCGAAAATTCAATGGAACCATAGGAATCACCTCTATTGGTATGTTTGCAGGAGGTGGTGGAACTTCAATTCCTATAGCTGTAGAGAACCTTTCAATAAATGTTGGTGGAATTGAGAAGCGTCCAGGTTATTTAATAAAAGAAAATGGCGAACCAGATATAACGCAAATTGTTCCTCAAGATTATCTCTGGATAACTGTTAATATTGATCATACTACAGTAGATGGTGGACCAGCAACCAGATTTATCGCTCTTTTACGTGAAAGAGCACGTAATGGTTTTGGTTTGAATGATTTGAAATAAAAAAAGAAGAAAGCTAACTTTTTAGCTCTTCTTCTGACTCTTCCTCTAATTTTATATCGGGATTAATTTTAGGTTCTTTATGTAAATTCGCTTGTAGTGCTTGTACTTGTTTTCTACCTAAAGGATAGAAAATCAGAATAACTATTCCAATTAGTAACGCTCCTGCTGGGAAGAGGGACATCAGCGATTTCAAACCGAAAATTACTCCTGGAGTTGTACTTACTGGATCATAAACAGCCCAACCATTTGTTGTTAGTACGAGTGCAATTGCACCTATGGAAAGTATCGTTGAAAGTCTTACAAATAGAGCATGTACACCAAAATATGATCCTTCTCTTCGTTGCCCTGTTTTCACCTCATCATCGTCAGCAATATTGGAAATATGTCTGTCTATGAAGTAAGGAGAACCACCCAATCCTATACCATTCAGTGCCATGATAATAGTTATTCCTAGATAGGATTTAATAAAAATCAATGGTATAAGCACAGCTGCCCACCAAGACATTGAAAGAATAAATCCTAATTTACTACCGAGTTTTCTGTCTACAAATGACCAGAAAAGAACTCCAAAAATAGACATGAGGAATGCTACTACTAATGGTAAACTAATCCGCAAATCACCCAGAGCAGCCAGTTTATCATATAATTGATCAGAACCTTCTACAACAACAGTTTTTACATAAATTGGCATAATCGTAGGTATTAATCCAAACACAAACCAATTCATAGTTGAACAAAGTGCAAAAATAACAAATTTTTTGTTACTAAGACTTACTTTAAGTGATTGCCAAAGATTCATGGTATCCTTCTTTTCGAGTTCCTCGTAAGGTGCTTCCTTAGCTCCCCAAATAACGTTAATGATAATTGAAGCAAGGATGATTACTCCAAAGATTATTCCAGTTAATTGGTATTGCCAGATAGTTTTACCTACATCAGGTACTGGATTGCTTAACGTCATATCCTCGATCATTAATGTGGGGAGAATGAATGCAACTAAGAGTGCTATAACCATTACTATTCTTCGAACCGTACCAACTTCTTCACGTGCTTTATCAGTTCGGAAGATTTCCGGATAGAGAGAGGTACGATTGATAGAATATGCTGTATAGATAGTATCAAAGAGACACATAATAAAGAGCATATAAATTATTGTCCCAACTGATATTCCGCCCGATACTTGTCCCCCGGGAGAGGTGAAAAGTAAGACCATAACCACTGCTAAAGGTAATGCTGTAACAATCATCCAAGGACGTCTTCGGCCACCAAAGAGTTTTCTGGTTCGTGTCCTATCTGATAGGGAACCAAGTACTGGATCATTGAAAGCATTGTATATCGACCATATAATGAATACCATTGTGATGAATTTTGCGTCAAGTTTAATCACTGAGTAATAGAATGTAAAAATGGTAAAGGTGAATCCTTGATATGCTAATTGGTCTGCTATTTCTCCTATTCCGAAAGCAAGATTTTTTCCAAAAGGAACTTCTAATTTTGCCATAATAGTTTGAGTTTACTATGAAGAAATAAAAAGTTTATGCGTCTTTTTAGTTAAAATTCTATTATTAGAGTAAAAAAACATCTGTAAATGAGTAATGTGTTTTAATTTGGTAAAATTTTACCATATTTCCTATTCTAAAAAAAATTTAATTAGATATATAATAGTATATAATTAGCGATTGAAATTGAGGAAAAAAGAAAGAACAATTAGATATATGTATTGGCTAATTGTTCCAATATTGATTTTAACTGTTGGCTTAGCGATTTATTTTTATGCTGATTCTTATAGATTTTTCAAAGATTACATAAGTGAGTTAGGAGCACATTATACTGCTGAAAATGAAATTGATAATCATATTTCCTCAATTATAATGAGTGTAGGATTTGGTTTGTGTGCTTCGATTTCAATGATAATCTCTATAACATACTTTTCTAGTGATTTTCGTAATAAATTTCTCAAAGGAGCATTAAGCCTAGCAAATGCTTTAGGTGCAAGTTTGATAGCTATTCCCCAAGATAAAGGTAATTTAATAATTCTTCATACCCTTGGCGCAGTATTGTTCATAGCAGGATTTGGTGTTTTAAATTTCACACTTCAATTACTTAGATTTGTGAAAAATCATCAAGAAATACCCAAGGATAGAAAATTTGATTATTATTTAGATGCGTCGATGGTAGTAATAGTTTTTATAGTCATAGCTTTACTGATAATATTTTTTATACCAGCTGAATTAACCAAAAATCCAATTTTGCTTATTATATCAATTACATTACAAAAATCAGTTTTATTAATCGATTGTTTAGCACTTCTTGTATTAGATCTTGATGATATGTAATTCATACAAGCTAAAATTAGTTAAGTAGGAAGATTTCCAGATATTCATTTAAAAAATGAGTTAAATAATTTACTTTTGTAAAAAAAATAAACTAAAAATTTTCATAAAATAAAACAAGTAATTTGAAAACATATGAATTTGGTAATATCTTTTATAAAATCAATATCACTATATTCCTGTATTATATTTTACAAAAGAATAAAAGCAAAGCAATTATATTAAATAAATAGAGGATTCTTCATTGGATGTATTAGCATCAACAAATAATACTAAATCTAATATTCGAAGGATAATAGTTATTATATGTTCATTGATTACCTCATTAATTGCTATTTTGCTGTTTGGTTATCTGTTTTCTTTTATCATTAATAGAAAAATCTACATTTCTATAATGATTGTATTTTTGGTGCTAAGTTTTACCATTTTTTCAGTTTTCTTAATTCTAATGATTACAAGCTTAAAGTTCAAGAAAATTGGTCTTAGCCATTTAAAAAAAGTTGAAAAAATAGCAATGGTATTTGGTATTTTACTTGTAATAATTATGCCCATAGGCGGAATTTCTCTATACGCCTATGCTAACGGTGCAAACATAACTGTATCATATTATTGGAATGATGGTCCATGGTTAACTTATGGTGAAGATCCGAAAACTGAACTGTCCATTACTTGGCTTACAAAATTTGCTAGAAAAACAATTATTGAATTTGGTACTCAACCAGATAATTTGGCTATTCTTGAAAGTACGAATCCAAAATCACATTTACATACAGTTATGTTGGAAGGATTACAAGCAAATACTGTCTATTATTATTCAATAGGAATTGCAACCTCGACATATGAGGCAGATCAAATATTTTCGTTTAAAACAGCTCCTGATACTAATGAAGCTTTTAAAGTAATTATAGTAGGAGATATGCAGCCGAGTCCAGGTGATACATTATATGCAGGGGACCTTGTCGCTAAAGGTATTGTAGCTGAAAATCCTAACTTTGTTATACAATTAGGTGACTTAGCTTATAATGGTGGAGTACCAATATCATGGCATTACACAGCACAAAATTTTCCCCAATATGCAGCATCAATTCCATTTCATGTTGCTATTGGAAATCATGATTATAGTGGAAATGGAGCTACGAATTTCCGTAATGCATTCCCATATCCTTATGCATCTGATAGTGGACTCTTTTATTCCTTTGATTACGCTTCAGCCCACTTTATTTTTATAGACAATTTTGATGCTGGTAGTTACATTCTATCAACCGATCAAAAACTCTGGGTAGAACAAGATATTATTGCTGCTCAATCTCGAGGTCAAGATTGGATATTTATCAATTTTCACAATACACTGTTCACTACAGGAACCTCTTCACAAAATTTCCCCACTCAAACTTGGCTAGTTCCTTTAGCTGATAAATATAATATTGATGGAATATTCTTCGGTCATGATCATCATTATGAACATTGGAATTATACCTATGGGAATATAGGATTACTCTATAATGAGACAGATTCACCTACTGGAGACAGCACACATTATTGGTGTACAGGTGGAGGAGGAGCAGATTTAGAAGTTGATTATGGTTTACTAGATCATGCTATTTGGACTGATACTCGAATATTCTATAATACAACTTCCGGATTATATCAAGAAATAGAATTCTATCGTTCACCTTGGAATGCTAGTAGAGTAGTTGATTCACCAGAACATCAGATCTATGCTGCTTCTGAGAATGATGGATTGTATTATCATATTCCAAGTATAGAATCATATTCGACAGATAATGAACTCTATGGCTATATGTATGGAGAGCAAACTAGGCATTATATGAAAATCGAGATTAATGCTGGAGGAACTATATGCACTATTAGCGCTCATTATCCTAATGGTGATCTTATATCTGGACCTAATGGGCTCTATCCTCAATTTTGGATTTTTTCAAAATAATTGTATTTATAATGAAAACAGTTAATGTAACAATAACTAGTGGAAAGAAGATTGAATAAGCTAACATAACCATTGGATCTACTGAATCAATAAGAGCAGATAAAACATAATTAGCAATTATATTGATATATGGCTCTTCCTCAGAAACTGAAAGCGAAGCAGTAAAAACAACGATGATGTCATGTTCTGGTAAAACAAATATTGATTGACCATACCTTCCTCTAGCACAATAAGCATTCAAATAGGATTGTGTCCACCATTGTTGAGCATACCCCCATCCACCACCAAGTCCCCATTCTGTTTGAGTTACAGTTTGTGTCCAATTTGTTGGTAGGATTTTTTGACCATCCCAATAACCATCATTTAGATAAAGATAACCTAATTTTGCCATATCTCCCGGAGTTAGAAATAATCCATGACCACCATATGTGATGTTTTGTTTGTCAGCTTGCCAATTGAATTTTGTTATTCCAAGAGGTTTAAAGAGATATTGTAAAGCAAAATCTACCATGGTCATATTAGTAGCTTCTTGGATAATTGCTGATAAAAGGTGACTACCTCCAGTATCGTAATTAAATATACTGCCTGGTGTCGTAGCCATAGGTAAATTAAGAATAAATTGAACCTGATCAGGGGCATTCATCCAACTAGACCAAATAAAATCATCACCAGGGTAAGCTAAACCAGTGGACATCATTAATAAATGCTCAATTGTGATCGCTTCTTTTCTTGAATCAACATTAGAGATATTTCTATCAGTAAAATAATCTAAAACAAATTCATTTACGCTTGGAATAAAACCTTCTTGTATAGCTATCCCCATTAGTGTTCCAGTAAAACTTTTAGTAACGGACCAAAGACTATGAATATCCTCAGCATCCCATAAAAGATAATACCAATCTTTCACCAAATAGCCATTGCGAAAAACTACCACTGAATCAAGATGTGATAAAGGATGTGCATCATTCCAATTTTCGATATAATTATCCATTCCATTTAAAGTATTAGCTTTCATACTTGCAGATATTGGATTAATTGTTTCCCAACCATTTGTAGGCCAGATAGCTTTAGTTTCAAGCATCGTACTATATGGAGCTAGATATATTATTGCTATTAAAAAAAAGGTGAAATTGATGGTTCTTCTTTTTATTTGAGATGACATTTTAACACCAATAATAACATATGGCAAGTTGATAAAAGGATTTTTTTTAGTCTTGAAAATTATTCCATACAAATAAATTGATCAAATATTTTTTATTTCTTCCAAAATCATAGTAATCTCGCTGATTGTAAAAAATCAAAGATATTATTAGCTTTATATAGTTGATTAGAACGATTGCTCTTAGCGTTCTTAATAATTGATTTATTCAACGCTTTTATCTTTACTCATCTTTCTTGATGGAGAAATGACAGTGAAAATTATACAATTGGAAAAGAATGATACTGAAAGTGTCACCCAAGCATTAAAAATATTGGAAAAAAACGGATTCAAATGCTCCATCGAAGAAATGAAAAATTTAGCTGAAATGGATAAGCTCATTGCTGAGAAGAATCTTGAATTCCAAATCCATCAATTAGAACAACAAATAACAGAGCTTGATAATTTACATCAACAGCTTACTATGAGAGTAAGGGGTTTTGTCAAAATGGATATTCCCACTTGTAAGATGTCTATTGTTGATAAATTTCTTGCTGAACTAAGTGGTTATACAGTTGATGAATGGATTAATACACCGAATTTCATTCAAACAATTGTTCATCCTGATTTTGAAAATTATTATTCATCATGTTGCGATAAAATGAAAAAAGGGATTGTTCCAAAGATAATGGAATACAAAATCATTAGAGAAAATGGGGAAGAAAGATGGTGGTTACAATTTAATATAGGAGCATTCGATATTAAAGGCAAATTAGTATCAATTTCATCAGTTATACTTGATAATACAGAACATAAAGAAACTGAAATAAAATACCGTAATCTGTTTGAGAATTTGAATGCCGGCATTTTTAGAGTTAATATTGAAACAGGGGAATTCTTGGAGGTAAATCAAAGATTAGCGAATGCAGCAGGATATCCATCTGTTGAGGAATTTAAAGAAAAATGTAATGCTGTTAATTTCTATTACGATATTGAAGATAGAAATAAAATCATTGAAATACTTAAGACTCAAGGAAAAGTCACTGATTTTGAAGTTAAGTTGAAAAATTATGATGGAAAATATTTCTGGGTAAGTCATTCTGCTAGTTATTATCCTAAAGAAGGATTCTGTGAAGGAATAATTATTGATGTAACAAATAGGAAAAAAGCTGAAGAGAAACTAAAAGAAAGCGAAGAAAGATTTCGATCATTAGTTGAGCAATCAGTAGCAGGAATTATTATCATTAAAAATGACAAGATAATTTTCGCTAATGACATTATATTCAAGCATTCAGGTTATTCTAGTTCTCAATTTACTTCTATGGAATTAGATCAATTGTATCAAATTATCTATCCGGAAGATCGTGAATTTGTAATGGAACAATTCAAAAAAGTCGATGAAACAGGAATGGTACCAGAGTTCTATTTTAGAATAATTACCAAGGAAAATAAAACAATCTGGCTTTCAACTCAATTGAAAAAATTTACTTATGAGGATGGAACAGCTATTTCTTGTGTTATAGTAGAAGTAACAAAACGAATTGAATTGGAACAAAAACTAACACAGGAGCATAAATTGGCTCAAAGCTATTTTGATATTGCTGGTGTGCTACTGGTTGTTTTAAATAGAGATGCTAATGTTATTAAAATAAATAAATTTGGTTGTGAAATTTTAGGTTATACTCAAGAGGAAATTATAGGAAAAAATTGGATTCAAAATTTCTTACCAAATAGAATCCAATCTGCTGTTCAAAGAACATTCAATAGATGCATTAATGGCGAGATTTCTCCTGATGATTATTTTGAAAATTATATATTAACGAAGAATGGAGAAGAAAGGTTAATCTTATGGCATAATGCAGTTCTAAAAGATGCTGAAGGAAATATTATTGAGATTATTAGTTCAGGTGAAGATATAACAATACCTCATTTGGTGGAAGCAATAAAAGGCGATAATGAAATAGTTGATCCAATTTTAAAAGAAAATAAATCGATAAATTAGATTTGAATGAATAATTCATTAATGATGTAAGTTAAGAGGTATAATTTTTCTATTCTAATTACTTTTATTAATACAGAATTTTTATCGACTTTCTTTTTCAAAAATTGTTTACTCCAACAAAGAACAATATAATTAAAAATCATCAAAGAAAATAAAATTAGAACATTAGAATAAACCTAATGCTCCAACTGGTAATATGAGAGAGGTTATGATTAAAGCAAGAAATAGTGTGCAACCAATTATTGACAGTATAAATGAAGTAGTATTGGTTTTATTTTTGCCTTCAATTTTTCGAGCATTTAATGAAGTCGTTAAACCTACAATGCTCATTACCATAAAAAGAATCGAACAAAGACCTACTAATGATAGTATAAGTGCAAATTTAGATTCTCTTTTTTCATTCTGCTTTTGAGTTTCAACTCCAACATCATTCAGCTCGATCCAATTGACATTATAAAAAGTCAGATCAACATCAACCAATCCACGCTGCCACCACTTGGTTTTCTCATCAAAAGATTTTCTTCGAATAGGAACAACATTATTAGTAAAAGTTCTAATGATCCATTCTAGTGAACCAAGGTATCTTATTTTCTCCCAATAATAAAGAATAAACGAATAGAGAATATATGTTACTAATATCATAAGCATAGTTCCTCCCCAAAAGGGCTTTTGATAAGGAGTAAATGTTAGTACTGTTGAAATGAAATAAAAAACGTAAAAATATAACCATTGATTGTTATAGTTGGAAAAAGCTACTGTACCAAATCTTCTAATGATCTTTGTTTTAGGGGCATAATTAGTGCTTTTACCTCGAAATTCTATAAAACGGAAGAGAAACATAAAAATCATTATACCTAATCCAGTTAAAGCTGAAAATTGAGCTACCCATGATAAAGGAGGAATATTTACTACTTCACCGGGATAAATAACGTTCATTGCATCTGGAGCCCAATGCCGATGAAAGGAAATATAACGATAAAAAGAGATCATAACATCAAAAGGATCAGTTCCAGGATTATAAGTTCCATTCATAATGTGAAGTAAAATAAAGACAATACCAATCAACCCACTAACAAACATTGTTAAACCTATCAAAGTCATTTTTCTAGGAAAATTCTTTGAAATTTTATCTTTTGGTTGGGAAATAACAATGCCAATAATACTACCAATAAATGATACTGCTAAATAAGGAAAGATTGGTTCAGGTGAACCTGCTAGAGGAGCAAGAAATGGTGCTCTAAAAATATCCCAAAAAGGTTCAGAGCCAATCCAAGGCATCTGTATATTATGACCATTAGGATAATTAGCAAAAGGATATCCAGGAACAATTTTACCAACAAGAGTCCAAATCGGTTGAGTTAATCCAATAACTACAATAGCAAGTACAATATAAGAAATAATCATCCGTTTAGTATTTTTCCAATTACCTTTAAGGGACAATAAACCTTGGATACACCCATTGATTATAATACACCAGGCTATTGTGTGGATTGCTTCAAAAATATTCCACTGATAACGCATTAATTCCCAAGGGATTTGTGAAGGATTGTCTAAATGAAGGAAAAAGTACCCAAAAGTACCATGATACCCTATCAATCCCTCTGTTAGCATAGCGAAGATTAATAATATAAAACCACCAATGATTTGTTTCAATACTATTCCTTTTATTGAATGACCTTTATTCAATTCTCTATACGTACTTACCATATTCCCTGCTGCTGAGATAAGCAAAAAGAATCCTGCAAGACCACCTAGAAAAGGTAGTAAAACAAGTGCTATCAGATTAATCAAAGGAATACTATTGAGGTCTGCTAAGAGAACATCGATATTTAAAGTATCACTGATTATATGGAGAAAGATCATTCCAATGATTGCTAATCCCCGGGTTATATCTAAAGTTAGAAATCGCTTTGAAAATGGTTTAGTTTCAATTTCCTGCTGAATATTTACAGACATATTGATTCCTCAAGCATATTTTACAAAGATAGAAATTGATAGGTCTTACTCCTAATAAATTTAGCTCTCTTGTAAAGATACACTCTTAGTGAATCAAATAATTAATACTAGGACTGGTAGTAAATTAGGATTAGTTTTTAGTGGATCATTATTTCTAATACAATAATTTACGCCAGATTTTCCGTTATTTATTTAAATAGAGATTATATTAATTAACTTACTAAAAGGAGGTGCCAGTTTAAAGATGATTGTGAAAACTTTTACTAACTACAAAAATAACTCATTCTTGATTGATTGGCACCAAATAATTAGTAGCTAATTCAAAAAGCTATCTATTTTTGGGTTCTATTTTCAAGAATTAGTTTTCATTTGTTATAGAGATTCCAAGATTAAACTGACACTTTCAAAAGAGTGTGATTATTTGAAAGAAACTAAAAATAGACTAATACTAATTGATGGATTACCAGGTTCAGGTAAATCAACTACTGCTCAATTCCTTTCATATCAATTAGAGAAAAATGGTGTGAATGCGCGTTGGTTTCATGAATTTGATACCAGAAATCCTTTGTTTAATGAAAATGAGATTGAAAGAAAATCTATATCAAATGCTGAAGAGTTTATTAAAATAACACTAAACAAGTGGCAAAAGCTAGTCGATGAATTGAATGCTACTAATGAGGTTTATATTATTGAAAGCTACTTAATGCAATGTACAGCTGGCTATCTTTTTGAGAATAATGTTAGAAATGAGCTTATACTGGATTATATCACAGAAGTCTATAAAATAATTAAACCTCTTAACCCCATACTCATCTATATGACTTCTAAAGATGTTAATCATGCAATAACTAGATTGAAAAAACTTCGAGGAAATGATTGGGTAGATTCACATGTAGAAATGGATCAAAACTTACCTTATATCCTAGCAAACAACTTGAAAGGGTTTGATGGTTGGGTGCAGATGTTTAGCGACTATAAAGAAATATCAGATGAAATTTACCAAACATTTAACTATAAAAAAATAGCAATAGACTACGCAGAAGATAATTGGGAATTATATAGACAAATAATTTTATCCTTTCTAGCTTTGGATTTTTTTCCCAGAATGGAATTGCCTGATTTGGAAAAATATATTGGTGCTTTTGAACCTGCAAGTAGTAAGTATTTCTTCTCAATAATAAAACAAAATAATAATTTACTTTTATGCGATTATTTCAATACGAATTTAAGATTAATCACTGTGAAAAAGAATGAATTCGTAGCTGAATCAACACCACATATCTTCCGATTTGAGGAAGATAATGGTTTATTTTCTAAGATAATTTATGATTGTAGTGGAATCTATCAAGGTTCTATTTGTGAATTTAGAAAAATACCTAACCAACAACTAATACAATCAAAGAAAACAAATCAAGTTTTAAGAATAGCTCAGAAAACACCAAAAGAACTTTCAGAAAAAGAATGGACTGAATTTTTTGATATAGAAACTCAAATCTTCAAAGAAATGTATCCTGTTGATGATCCTTTACCTAATTTTGAGTTAATGAAAAAGGTAATGTTAAATCCTATCGATCTTTATGACCATATTTTTTGGTATATTTATGAGCCTTTTGACAACAAGATGATTGGATATGGAAAATTGTCATATAATAGTCCAAAAAATCCTGATTATTATCGATCTAAGCATAAATGTGAAGCTCATATATTCATTAGTAAAGATTACAGAAGAATGGGTATTGCTACTGAATTATTGAAAATAATTGTTGGAAAAGCTAAAGAGATAGGAAAAACTATTTTGCAAACAGATGTTTATTTAGATTCTACAGTAGATTTTCTCAAAAAAATTTTAGATGCTAAACCTGCAAAAATTGGCGATGAAAAACGATTATATTTTGATAAATTAGATTGGGATGAAATGCAAAGATGGGTTAACGAAGGCAAACAGAGAGCTAAAGGAGTAACCACTAAAATTTATACCAATATCCCCGATGAGATACTTCAAGAATATTGCGATCTTTTTACTGCAGTAGCTGAAGATGAGCCTTCAGGTGAACTTGAAGAAACTTTTACATTAACCCCTGAAATGCATAGAAAATATATGAAAGAATATGATGAAAGAAAAATGATCATATTTTCTGTATTAGCAATCGAAGAAGATGGAACTATTAGTGCTATGACTGAAATTTATTATGATACAAATAGAAACATAGTAGGTTCACAAGGATTCACAGCAGTTAAAAAAGAATTTCGAGGAAGAGGATTAGCTAAATGGATAAAAGCTGCAATGCTATTACATTTAAGAGAAAATTATCCCACAATTAAATACTTTAGAACAGGAAATGCTTCAGCTAATTTACCAATGTTATCAATTAATGAACGATTAGGATTCAAACTAATATTCCATAGATATGACTTTAATTTGAATATTGAAGAAATTGAAAAAAAATTATATTTTAGAAAATGAAGTTAAAATGGTACATTTATTACAAAACTATATGAAAATTGCTTAGACAATTTTCTTTTTCCATTCTTCATCAGTTTTCTTATTAAATTTCATTGAACAATTGTCTCTAGATTAATTTCTAATAATAAGATGATTTAGTAATGACCTATTCTTATTTCTATAATTTTAACAGTATAACTTAATATAAACTAAAGAACTTAAAGTAAATGAATAATTTTCAAAGAAATTTGTCGCTGAGTAATAAGAAAACTAAAGAACGAAGTTTAACTATTATTTCAATGAAATTTGATATATACTTATGCAGAAGCAATGGTTGATTATTACTGAAGAAATAACTTTTCTAGGTCTACCTGTTGAATTATCCGATACAATTGGTATGAATCTATCAATTACTACCCATGTTAGAAAATTAATAAGATTATCTTCTCTACAAGAGAAAAAATATTCACCAAATATTAAGTGAATGGGACAAGCTTTCTCTAAATAGAATATAACATCAAAACTTGTACTTGTTTTGAAGAAATTAGTTAGCGAACAAAACTGGAACATGAAGAAGCTGTTAGTAAAAGCTTACATAATACTTGTGGAAAATCATAATCAACTAAAAATAACTGACGAGATAGACATCAAGATAGAACAATTTTATAATTAGGCTTTACCTAATTTTATCTTATTAGGTTAAATTATTATATTATATTAAAACTATTAGTTTAGATAAAAGTATTAATAAAACAAATATCCAACATCAGCTTGAAAGGAAATGGGATTGGATGACTCAACCAATTAATACTAAGACAAGTAATACTGTGTTTAAGAAATTATTTGCTATTTATATGAAAACAAACAAAAAACGTATTTTAACTACAATCTTAATTGGTACAATCATCTTCTTAGCTCTGACAAGTTTTCTAATGACTTGGTATAGTTATAGATATAATGTTTTTTTCAGTTACATGGATCAAAATCATGACTGGTTTGATGATGATGTTGGAAGTGTATCTGGTATGGATTTTATTTATGAAAGTTATGTAATTAACACTAACTTACTTTCAAAAGCGATAAATGAAGTTACAAAAAAAATAGATACTATAATGCCCAATGTTCAAAGAACTTCTAACGGAAGGTTAAGGTTAGATTTGTATAATAAAATAGCTGATCAAGAATATAATGAATATAATTTGCTGACTTTTGATGCAAGTATAACCAAGCTAATTGAAGATAATATAATCGATGGAAGAATGCCCCAGAATTATACTGAACTGATTTATTATAAATCAACGAGTGAATCAAAGTACAATATTAGTGAAAATTTAGAATTATCAGGAATGTTTCCAAATTTATTAGAATATAATCCAATTAATTACTCTATAGTAGGTATAGTGAATAATTTAGATGCAAAGCTTTACTATAATGGTTTATCAACAGATTTGATAAATTACTTGCCAAATGAAATAACTTATGAAATTGAAGCTCAATTCTTTACTACAAATATTTTGTTCTATGATTTGATAAATACGGTAACAAACTTTAGATCAATATTGAGTGCTGCAATTGATATAAATTATCAATTTACAATAGAACACATAAGGAATAAGAATAGCTATATTACTACTTTCCAAGATTTTTGGAAACAGGATCCCGAATTTAATTATATGCCAGAATATTCACTATCATTCTGTCAGGATTTAGTGGCAGCTTTAGGTGCTTTTGAACGAACTTGGCAAACCAAAACAATTAGTTTAATAGGTGCAAGTGTTCCAATGGTATTTTTATTTGGAGTTATAAGTATAGAAACTTTGATTATAGGTAAATATGAGCAAAAATCGAAATTTCGACTATTAAAGACCCAAGGTTTGGAACAAAAAATTCTAACAAAGATGCTTCTTCTGGAAGATGTTATTACATTTGGTTTAAGTTTTTTATTTGGTTTTGCTATTGGCCTTATCGTTGGTTTTTGCATTTTTAAGGGATTAAATATCTTGCCTGAAGTTTCATATTTAGCTTCATTAAGACAAGCAATGATTATCTCTAGTTTGGTTTTGTTATTTGCCATTTTTACTTTTACTAAATTCATCCTTGATTGTATCCAATTAAGAAATGCTTCAACTACTACCACAGAACTATATATAAGTAGAAGAAGGAAGGTAATTCGAAAAATTTTTACAATCCCCGAAGTTAGCTTTTTACTACCCGGAGCTATGTTAAGTGCGGTAGGTATTATTTTGTTAAATAGCTATCCTCCTTACTTTGATTACAGTATTAACCCAAGTACAATACACTTTATTTTCATGTTTTATTTTATGTCTGCGTTTGGTATCCTCCTATTACTTATTTCAATATTTCTTTTATTTGATAGATTGATTGTTTTCATTTGGAAAATAATTGGAAAATTCTCTTGGAAACAAGCAAAAAACCACTTCACTTTGGCACTTAAACATTTATCTCTTTTTGGTAAAAGTTATCAAAGAACCATGATAGCCATTTTTGTTTTTGGTATCGGTGTTATTCCTGGGTTAATAATGTCAAAATCCATTTCAATCCATACACCACTTGAAGCTAATTTAGCGACCGGTTGTTCAGATATTTTAATTGAGGATTGGTCAATTGGCAATCAATTTAAAGAGAATATAACAAATATCGAGGGAATAAATGCAACAGCGGAAATTACAATTCATGAGTTATCATATTATGTTAGTACTGGTTATCAATATGATGAATATAAAACGAGATTCTATACTCTACTGAATATCTCTGATTATCTTAATGTAGTTAATTTTACATTACTTAAAGACAGTGGTTATACAAAAGATGATATCACTGGATTAAGTACTAATTTAACCTATTTAATGAATAGGAACTATGCTCAAAGAAATGATTATGATAATGGAGTCATTTTTAATACTAAAGGAATCACTGATGAAATCTTTCAACCTATAGACTTGATTTTCATTAATGATTTTGATTATTTTCCACTTTTATCTAGAACTGATTCCAATATAAATACAAATGATTATTTTATTTTCAAAAGACCAATAAAGATTGATTGCGTTATAAGTATGAAAACTGCTGAATTAATACTGAGTACAACATCACTTTACGTTAAAAATACAAATTATTTATTAATAAAAACCGAAACAACAGCAAATAAAACGAGAATTCAAGAAGAATTATCTAATCAATTTGGATTCAAATCAATTACTCCAAAACAAGTTTATGAGACAAATAATGAAAGTATAAACAAATTTACGAAAGTCTTTCTTATAGTAAGCACTATTATTACATTACTAGCTCTTATTCTATTTGGAATGGTAAATGCAAAAAGTATTTACAAACAAAGACTTCGTATAATAGAATCTGAAATACAAATTGGAGCAAAAAGAAGATTTGTTTGGGGAAATTTCACTATAGAGTTAATATTAATTGCTCAAATACCCATGGTAATTTCTATGAGTATAGCAATTCCTTTAATTCAATATTTTAGCAGTTACTTATTGAATATAACTGAAGTTTATGTGAAATTCATTCCATGGCAACCTTGGTGGTTTTTACTTTTGGTAGCTATAGGTGGTTTGATTCTATTGAGTATTGGATGGTTTATAGGCTTAATTCCACTTGTAAATAGTTACAAACCAATTAAACAGGAGTCTTAGAGATGATAAGCTGTCGAGATTTAATTAAGATTTACGAGGATGAAGAACAGAACATACGTATTCCAGCTTTAAGGGGATGTGATTTACTAATAGACCCGGGAGAGATAATAGCAATCGTTGGACCTAGCGGTTCTGGAAAAACAACGTTGATTAATATACTTGCAGGTTTGATAAAACTCTCGAGTGGAGAATGTGTAGTCAATGGTCAAGAACTTGGTGATCTTAATCAAAATGCTTTGAATAGATTCAGACTACATAATATTGGTATAGTCGATCAATTTCCCGAACGAACACTCTTCTTAGATGTAACTGTAGAAGAAAATATGACCTTTTCAACATATCTAACCTCAGGTGATTCAGAGGAGGAGCTAGATAGGAATTATACCATTCGAAAGAATCTAGGAATAGACCATTTAGCTAAAAGACAGGTTAGATACTTGTCAGGGGGAGAAATGATTCGTACAGCAATTGCTTGTGCTTTAGCAAAAAAAGTTCCTATTTTGTTATGCGATGAACCGACTGGACAATTAGATAGTAAGAATACTGAAAAAGTGAAAGCATTGCTAAGAGAGGTTGCCAAATCATTTGGAACCACTGTTTTAGTTGTAACACATGATCCACGGTTCTTTGACGGTGTAGATAAAAGTTGTGAATTACGCGATGGTCGAGTTACTTCAATGGTATCAACAGAAGAGCAGAAATTATTTGGTAATAAATCAAGTTTTCCAGTAAAATTCAGGGCACAAATCGATTCTTCAAATAATATCAGAATACCTGATTTAGTAATGCAATCATTAAAAGTGAAAAAAGAACTTGATATCTTTCTTGAAAAAAATGGATATATTAGTTTAGCAAATCCTAAAGGATTGAAACCTAAAGAAGTAACCCTTAAGAAAATTGAAATAAGAAGGAAAATCCTTGAGCTGAAACCTTTACCAAAGAATTACTCTAAAGATAAAGACCCGCTCATAAAGATAAGCAATTTATCTAAAATTTATCAAAGTAGAGGTATAGAAGTACAAGCAATATCTGGTATTGATTTAACTATATACAGGAATGAATTATTGTTTGTTGTTGGACCTAGTGGGTCTGGAAAAACAACGCTAATAAAATTATTAACGGGTCTTGAAAATACAACAACAGGAACAATAATTCTTGATGGAACAAATTTCAATAATCTCACAAATGCAGAAAAAGCTGATTTCAGACGGGAAAAAATGGGCTTAGTCTCACAACAAGGTAATCTCCATCCATTTTTAACCATCGATGATAATTTTCTTTTAAAAGATATTATTTCCTTAAAGAAACTGAAAACTAAGGAAATTGAAGGATTAAATGATGAAAGTTTAAAGAAATTCCAAATTGAACATCGAAGGAATCACTTTCCATTAGAAATATCTGGTGGGGAGCTGCAACGAGCAACCTTAGCTATAGCAACTTCAAACTATCCACCTATTGTAATATTAGATGAACCAACAGCAAATTTCGACTCGGAATTAGCAAAACAAGCTATGGATGAAATTTATAAAATGTATAAAACAACTGAAACAACAATAGTAATAGCGACACATGATATATCAATAATTAGAGATGGATTTCGAGTAGTTGAGCTTACAGATGGACACATAGTACGAGATGGAATTGCCTATACAAAATAAGTGATTCATTTCTATTGTAGCTTGTAAACAATAGAATTAATGTATATAACAATAAACAATATGGAAAAGTGAAAATATGGATCAACAACAAGATGGTTCAATAGAACCCGGATTACCACTTAGGAAAATTCTTGCTATTTATTTCAAAGCAAGTAAAAAACGAGTAATTACAATGCTAGTCATAGGGTCAATTTTCTTTCTAATGTTTTCAACTATTATTCTTGTTTCATTTAGTCTGTATCAAGATTCATTTTACAAATACCTTGAAACCAATCATGATTGGTTGAATGATAATGAAATAAGTGTTATATCTGATGGGGGAATAGAGGATTCAGAGAGTTTAGCTTCAAATTTTCTTATGAAAGGAATTAATGAGGTTGAAGGTAAATTAGATGAAATAATGCCAAACGTTTTGAAAAGTAGTACAGGTGTACTGGAAATAGATTTACCCAATTTTATATCTTATAACAAATACAATCAAATTTACTTAAGTACCTTTGATGATAATTCTCAAAATATAATTGAGAATAATTTATTTTCAGGAAGATTACCAGAAAACAGAACTGAAATATTATATTACGATGCATTAAATCAATCCCTCTTTGATATTGGCGATATACTTAATCTTACAGGTAGAATTGTTTATAATAATTATCCAATAATAACCAGCTGTCAAGTTGTTGGTATCATTAATGATTTGGAATCAGTATTTTATAATAATAATCTATCAACAGATATCTTACGAAGAACTAATAATTATTTTATAACCACTAGTAATTATTTCTATAATTTAGTGAATGAAATTGATAATAAACAAAATAGTCTTAAAGTCTCTATAGACTTTGATTATACTTTTACACTACAACATCTCAGAACTAAGAAATATCTTAGAGAATTAAATGAATATTCTTATTCGGACGATAAATCACTTGTGTACTTGGCTAGTTCACATAACACAGATTTCTGTGGAGATCTCATCTCTGCCTTAAACAATTTCAATATGGATTGGTACTTACAAATCTATAATCAGCTGCTAATTTGCTCTCCTTTAATCCTACTTATAGGATTTATTAGTATTGAAATTTATCAGGCAAATAATTTCGCGAAAAAGGAGAATTATCGTCTTCTAAAAACACATGGTTTGGATAACAAATTACTTAGTAAATTTGTCTTGTTAGAAAATCTGATACTTTTAGGGGTAAGTTTAGTGATTGGCTTAATTGTAAGTTTGATAGTCGCTTATATTATTGTTCAATCATTGGGCTTATCATCAGATGTGTCCTTTTTTGCTGGATTATCGAATTTCTCTTCTATGTTTATTCTATTAATTATATACTTCGTATTCTTTATAATCAATTATTTAATAGATTTAGTCCAACTAAGAAAAACTAAAGCTACAGTTTTGGAGCAATACAAAACAAAGAGAAGAAAATTCTTTAGTAAAATATTTTCTTTACCTGAATTGAATTTTTTAGTTCCAGGACTAGCTTTGACAATACCAGGATTATTAGTTTCATTTCTTGCATATAATGGTGATTATGATGAAATCTACTATGTTGTTAATTTTTTCATTGGATTCAGTATAATAGCTGATATAGGCATTTTGTTCTTATTAGCAGCTATTTTGTTATTTTTAAGGCGTATTATGATTTATCTGTGGAATCGAATAGGTTCTTCAACATGGAAGAACGTCAAAAATTACATTTCTCTTTCCATGAAACATTTATCCATTTACATAGGGAATTATAAAAACACTATAATGGTCTTCTTTTTAATCGGACTGTGTGTTACACCAGGTTTTATAATGAATAAATCAGTTGATTACCATAATGAATTGGAAGCAAATCTTTCAATTGGTTGTTCTGATATTCTTGTTGAAAATTGGGATATTGAAGGGAGTATAAAAGCAAATATTTCTAAAATTGACGGCATTGAGCTATCAACTGTAGTAAGTACTATCAAACTTATTTTGGAAGATTCCAATGTCTATGATGATTCACTTTATTGTATTAAATTCTATGTTCTGACAAATGTTTCTGAATTTGTTGAAGTTGTTAATTTTACGCTGTTAAACCAAGATGGCTATTCAAAAACTGATATATCAATGTTAGACTCTGACCTAACATATATGATGAATAGAAAATATGCTCAAAAACATAATTATGATAAAAGTGCAATCTTTACAACTATCGGAATAACACCAAGCGTTTACCAACCAAAAAAATTAGTCTATATTAATGATTTTAGCTATTTTCCTTTAGTACCAAGAAAGCAGTTCGAGGCAATTTTTCTTTATGAACTTTTTGATCAACCAACATATATTGATTTAGTTGTTAGTGAGCAAACTAAGGATTTAATTTTGGAATATAACCAACGGGATAGAATCCAAAAGGACTATTTACTTATCAAAACCTCTGAAGGAGCGAATATTACTGCAATAAAGGAAGAATTAACTTCAAACTATCAGTTAATAGCTTATACACTCGAAGATCGTCTTGCAACTATGGATAATAATTTGAATTCGTTAGGAATGAAATTATTTACAATTATTACAATTTTCTCACTAGTAGCACTAGTAATTTACGGTTGTTTTAAAGCGATGAACATCTATAAAGAAAGGCAAAGATTGATTGAGATTTTCATTCAAAATGGTGCAAAAAGACGATTTATTGTACGTAATTTTACTTTAGAGTTTGTATTAGTGATATTTGTTCCAATTATCATAGCAATTGCTATTTCCATTCCATATCTAAATAACCTCTCTGTTCTTATGTTAAATTTAGTAACAGACTATAAAGATTTTACAATTTGGTATCCCTGGTGGATATTTATTGGAACCTGGTTCCTTGTTTTAGCCAGTGTTTTAATCGGCTGGTGGGCAAGTTTAACTCTTTTCGTTAAAAATTTCAAATCACATAAAACTGAGTAGTTTATTAAAGACTATAACGATAGTATCTGAACTTTAAATTATTTTAGAATGCTTAGGGACTAAATTTGTTAATTATTGAAGCTTTAATGCAACTTATTTTATATGTTTTACTTAACTACTTATTTATTTAATGAACTATCGACAAAAAAATAATTAAATTTAAATATATTCTTTATATAAATTTATAGTACCTAAATTATTAGGTAGGAAAAGAATTAATTTTGAAAAAATTCAGTAATCTAATTTTAATAAGTATATTTGTAATTGGATTAATGCCTTTGTCATTAATTAATGGAGAAACCACACCTCCTATAGAAAATATAAACTAAAGAACTTAAAGTAAATGAATGATTTCCAAAGAGATTTTTCGCTTAGCAATTAGAAAATATTTAAATTACTGCTTTTTTAATAGCAAAATATGCTCACTGATGATGATTATCTCAAAATGAATGATACAATTAAATCGATTTTTGGAATAGATTCCTATTATAGTCCTAGAGCATTTAAAGCTCTTAATTCGAACATTTACTACCAAACAATATTTCAATTACATATTGATTCTTTGCAATTATTGTTATTGTCAGAGGACCCAAAAATTGCTGCTCTATATACTCCTCACTTTGAATCTTTTCTCGGATATCTAAAAATCTACAAAGATTATGCTTTTAACTCCCAAGAAATCTTTATTGAGCAACAATTAGGAGAGAAATGGAAAAGAAGGCAATTCATTGGTTTAATGCGAGAAATGTTTACTTCAGAGAAACCAGAATATATGATCCATTTCTTGGGAAGAGTCTTTTTAGGAGAGATTCCAGATATAAAAGTGTCATCCTGGAAATTTGGTAAATATCCAGCTAATTACACAGAAAAAACTCACGTAAAATCCATGTTAATACATCATGTGAATTTTGTGGAACATTGGAATGAATTCCAAAAATTCCATAAACTACTTGAAAAATACTATCCTGAAGGAATAAATAAACAAGGTACTCATAAAATACCAAAGAAGAAGGATATTTGTGAATTAGTGTTACTTCATCCATATGTTCCTGATGTTTGGATGGATTTAGCAAGGATCTCTAAAAAAGAGAAAAAAGATAGTGCCGCTATAACTTATCTCCGTATTGCTCTTTGTTTGGATCATACAAGATATGATATTTGGAAAGAATTAATTTTATTTGATCCATCTTATTCAAACACAAACATCCCACAACTTGATGATGAGTTGAATATCATAATAAATAATAAGATTGTGCAAGCTGAAAATCAACTTGAAGAAGAAAAACAACAACAAGAAGCTACAGAAATAGTACAACAAGTTAATACTCTAGTAAATCGTCATAATGCTTTTAATGAAATCTCACAAATAATGAGAGATAATCCAACAGAACCAGCAACTCCTTTAATAGCCCCATCTAATTCACAATCATCGATACCCTCTAGTTCTCCATCATCCACTTTACCGAGTTATTTTGAGTATCTTAGAGGGGTACCAGGAATTAATCTTATAGAAATAGTCAATAAAATAGAAAGAGCAATTGCTGCACTACCAAGGAAGAATCTTGAAGCAATACAACATATAGAAATGGTTGCACAACAAGCATTCAAAAATGGTGATTTAAATGCTGCGTTAGACTTATTTCTTTCAGTGATTCATATCAGTGCACAAATAGGTGAAATTAAACACCAAATACTAGCATTAAGTAATCTTGGAATCTATTTCTCAAATGCTAGGAGATACGATATTGCTAGAAAGTATGCCAATGAAGCGAAAGTTCTTGCTACGAAAAATAATCTCTTGGAAGAAAAACTCCAAGCATTGAAAGTTTTGGGATTAATTCAAACAAATGATAACAAGGATCCTCGAGATAGAATCACCATCTTGGAAGAAACTGCAGAAATCTTGCGACAACTTGGTCGCGAAGGTGAAAGGCAGCAGATCTTGGCACAAATAGATACGTTTAAACAATTTTTGGATCTTTTGGGAAAATGAACATTGATAATATTTGTTTATTTTTCTTTTTTTATTCAAAAAAGGAATATACCTTCACTGATTTCTATAAAGTAATAAAAAAAGAGTATAATGAATGATATTTTTTATCATAGGAAGAACCTAGGTTATGAAATAATTAAATAAAATACCATTTTTAAAAGAAAAAAAACTCAAAATAATTTGTCGGAAATAAATAGGACAGGGGCATAAGAAAGCCCCCGTCACAGGAAAAGGGAGTTATTTTTTTATTGGGGAGAGAGAGGTTTATGGGATTCGGAGAGCTTGATTAAAAGCTAATTTCGCTCTCCATATTTCTATATGTACTTTCCTTTATAAATACTTAACAGTTTAGATTCTTAGGTTTTCTTCTTTATATTTTCTTATTTTTTTAATATTCATCTTCTTTTTAACACTTTATTTTTTTAAATGATTTTCTCTCTTTCTAGATATGTTATTGCTCTTACCGTTGTTCCTCTTATTATCCTTGCTCTTCCTTTTATTGCTCTTCTCAAAAGCAGTGGAAATTTCTCCCTTCTCATTTTTCATTTTTTTTAATAATTGTTTCCAATATACGCGTTTTTTCTTCTGTTATATCCCCTTTTTCTTCCCAAAGTATCTCATCTTTTCTTAATAGATATATGTTTATCATCTCTTCAGTTTCTATTCCTAATTCTTTTTTGAATTTCTTTTTGTTTATATAAACCGTTATTGTTCTTTGCCTTGTTTTTATATCTGGTATCCCTCCTCTCATTCCCCCATCTATTATAAATCTCACCGCTGTGTATCCTTTTGCTAATGTAGGTACTTCGTAAAATTCGACAAAAGGGTATTTCTTTTGTAGTTCCTCTAAATATTCCGTCCAATGATTTACTATAAATTGTTGATATTGTAAAAAAGGAACTATTACGATATTTAGTTCCCCTTTAAGATCAAATGGTAGAGTATAATTTTTTCCTTCCAAATCTTTACCTTTTACTTCTGGAAATTTCTTCATAACTTTATTCACATGCTTTTCTTTTTCTCTTTATTTTTTTAAATGATTTTTTCGATTCCCAAGTAAGATACTGCAATTAAAATTGAAAGTAGTTCCATTATTCCTATCGTTGTTATTGCACCAAATTTAGCTATTTTTCCTTTATCTTGTTTCTCTTTTATCCATTCTATACTACTGATTTCACTTTTTCCTATCAGTATTTGAATTGGCAATACTATGATCATTGGTATGCTCATTAGAAATATTGTTAATATAATATTTGAAATATAACAAAGGTAGTATTGGACTATTAACATCGTAATTATCTTTATAGCTCCTGTGACTATTATCGCTGTATTTACGATATAATAGAGTTTAATTGCTCTTGCTGCTTCTATTCCATTTTTGAAAATCATTCCCGATCCTGCAATAATAAATCCTAATGTTGCTATCCAATAAGTGATATGAAAGATTGGTTTGTAATCTAGTAAGTGTTTATAAACTGGATATGGTCCAAGTGCTATTGGGTAAGGTCCTGGTCGACCACCAACATAATAGGTTATATTTTCAAAATAATACGATTCACCTGGTGTTGTTGGTATAGAAATAATTAATGCTATGTAGATTATAGCTGCTATAACGACTATTAAGGTATTTATTTTGATTTTTACTGTAGTACCAATTAAATTACTAATTAGTGATCTTCTAGGTTCTACTGTCCTCATTTCTTCAGGATAATATTCTCTTCTCATCTTAATCACTCCTTCATCTCTACTATTAATTAACACAATATTGTATATGAATAATCGGTTATACTAATAATGTTAACATTAAAAACAATTTTTACTCTGAATTCTTTTCTATTCCCAAAATTCTTTTCTAATTACTTCTCCATTTGGTTCAATTTCATGAAAGATTATTCCGGTAAAACTTTCTATTACAGTTTTTGGATCCTTCCAGCAATTTTTAGGCAACCATGCTTTTTGACAGGTATGTTCTAGAAATTCTTCTACTGTCCATTCCCATTCCATTGGTACCTGTGGAAGTAATAATCCGCTTCGTCCACCATTTTTAACTATTAAACCATCTCTTCCTATGGCTATTTCATCTAAATATTCCAATGGATCATCTACTTCTATTTTTTTAGGAGGTGTTAAAATGGTTACTTCGATTTCGATGTCATATAATTCTTCTATTTGAACTGTTGAGAATCTTGGATCATTTACAGCAGCACTTTTTGCTGCTTCTATTGTTGCTTTTACTAATGGATAAACAGGTAAAACATAGCCTATACACCCTCTTAATCCTTTTCCACCCATTTCATCTCTTTTATTTAGAGTTACAAATACTCCTGCATTTTCTTGTAATTTTTTTGGCACATTGTCAGGAATTGCTATCACTTTCCCAAATGTCAAAAAATGTATAATTGATTTCCTTGCTAGTTCAACTAAAAATTTACCATCTTCTACAGTATATTCTAATTCTTTATCTACCATTTTTTTTCCTTCTTTTTCCTTCTTCCTCTTTCTCTCCTTTTCCAATAATTAATTTTTGCTTAGTTTTTTCTTATCCTCTCCTAATTCTTCCCCTATTATCCTTCTACTTTCCTTTAGTGACTGTACTATCTTTGACCAATGGGATCCTTCCCAGTAAACTTGCTTGCATTTTTCATTCAAGCAAATATAAAATTCGTTATATTGCTTCTTTGTTCCTTCAGGTATTCTATCATCTATTTCATTTTTTTCAATAACTGTTATTTCTCCATTACAAATTGAGCATCTTGGTAGTGAATTTTTTGATAAAAATAGCTTTATTCCTATTTCTTTATGTAATTCCGCTAATCTTTCCTCAATTGTTTCTCCATCTATTGTTAATACTTTCACACCTAATTTTTCTGCTCTTCTTCTTAAATCCTCATCTCTTGTTATTAAAATTCTATGCTCTTCTATAGCTTTTTTTATTACTTTATAATCAACACTTACTGTAACTAATTCCGTGTCATATCCTAGTACTCGTAACCATCGAGCGATTCTTTGGTACATAGTATCAACAATGAATTTTTCTTCTCTTGTATCATCCTCTTCTATCATCGTCTATTTTTTCCATCCTATTGTTATTCACTTGGTTCAAGTATTTCTTTCTCTATTTGTAATCGTCTCTCAAGTATTTTTCCAGCTTTAGCTTTTGATTCAACAAATTCATCATCTTTTGCTAAATGGCCATTTACAAAGACTTGTTTTAATGTTACTTCCGATTCAAATCCATCAAAAGGTGTCCATTTTGCGTTTGATTCAAAATGCTCTGCAGACACTACACTTTTCTCTTTTGTTACGATTATTAAATCAGCAAAATTCCCTTCCTTTATTTCTCCTCTTTGTTTTATTAGTGCATATTCAGCAGGATTACTTGTCATTTTAGGTATTAATTTCTCGAGAGGGATCATTCCCTTAAATGCTCCTGTAAACATTACAGGTAACAATGTTTCTAATCCATGTATACCCGATGCAGCAGCTTCGAATTCACAATATTTTTCATTATGAGAATGCGGCGCATGATCTGTAGCAATAATATTCAAGTGATCATCATTCAAAGCTTTCCATAGAATTTTTTGGTCCTCTTTTGTTCGTAAAGGTGGTAAACATTTTGCATTTGCTTTGAATTTCAACAAATCTTTTTGAGTTAAAAATAAATGATGAGGACAAACTTCTCCTGTGAGTGTTTTTAGATCTTTGTTTTCTATCATAATCTCCATTGTTTCTTTTGCAGTAATATGAGCGCAATGTAAATGACAATTAATTTTCTTATTTATTTGCAGGAAATCCACCAATGCTTGTGCTTCATCTAATTGATTGTGCGCTGCTAAAAAACTATTAATTGGATCTTGATGTTTTTCTAAAAATAATTTTTCAGTTTCATCTGCAAACCCTGAATCTGGATGAATAATTAGAGGTAATTTCATTTCAGCTATTTTTGCCATTCTTGTTTTTAGGAGTTCATTATTTTTTGGAGGGTAAATAGCTCCCGCTGGATAAATTTTGAAACCAAAAATCCCTTCTTTTGTTAGATTGACAATTTCTTCTGTATTATTAGGAATCAATGAATAAAAACCAATGTTAGCTGCTGCTTTTCCAGTAACAATTTTTTTCTTATATTCAACTCTTAATGCTAGATTTGTTGGTGGTTTATTATTTGGCATATCAAGAACTGTTGTTACTCCCCCAGCAATAGCTGATCTAGTTCCTGTCTCCATGGTCTCTTTATACTTTTGTTCTAAATCTCTCATATGAACATGAATATCTATTAGACCTGGTAAAATCATTGCTCCTTTAACATTTATCTTTTGAGAAGCTTTTTCAAGATTGGGTTCTTTCCCTAGTCTTATGATCTTTTCTCCTTCAATAGATAATCCTCCTTCTTTAAATCCCTCAGAAGTGAATATTTTACCATTAACGATATTAATATCAATTGTCACTTAGAGAACCTCTGTAAAATATAAACAAATAAGAATAACTTAAATGTTCTCTTAAAAAAAGAATGACTGAAGGAATTATTTCTTTCCTTCAACGATTGCTTTAGTTATATCTGTAAGTGTTAATATGCCAACTAACTTCTTATTCTCATCAAGAACAAAAACTCCTTTATACATAGTTTTTTCAAAAACAATGATAGCATCACAAAGTGGTTGGTATTCAAAAATTGTCGGTGGATCAGTTTTCATAACTTGTCCTACAAAAAATTCTTGGATTCTACTTTTTTGATGTTTTATTGGTATTTGCTCTCTGAATCTTGCTAATGCATCAGCTAATGTTTCATCATCAATAATTCCAACAATATTTTCTTCATTGACGACAGGTAAAATGCTGATATTTTTTTCCACCATTGTATTTCTTGCTGATATTACACGTTCACTTTCGGTAATCCTCATCGGATTTGATGTCATTAGGTCAGCTACTTTAATTTTCTTGCAAGAACTATAAACTTTGAGCAAATCAAACTTTCTTAAAAGACCTTTTAAAACATCACCTTCCATTACTAGCAAACTGGAAATTCTTTTATCGAACATAATATTGGCTGCTTCTTTAATATCAGTATTAGGTTCTACAGATATAATTGGTGTGGTCATAGCACTTGCTACATACAATTCCTTTGGTGAAATTCCTTCAGTTTTGTATGTCCCTAATTTATCAGCTACATCTCTAAATGAAAGAATACCCACTGGTTTTTTATCATGCATAACAATTAACCGTGTAATACCTTTCTTCTTTCTCATTAAATTCAAAGCTTTTGCTAGCTGTTGATCTTTTTCAACAGTTTCATATTCAGTTGTCATTACTTCTGAAACTTTCATTGAATTTCCTCCAAAAATTGAGTTTTATAGTAATATAATACACAAATCTCCTATTATCATATATTATTTGATATTTGAATTGCCATCTCTTTTTATGGATTCCTATTACTTGTTAGCCTTCTTCATCATGACAATCACTACATACTAGTTGATTGTCTGCATCATAAATAGGTGTGCCTTCACAAAATTCTCCACATTGACAGCAATAATAACCTAATGATAATCCTTGATTATCGCTGTCTGAATCTTTATCATACTCCTCTTCATCTTTATCTGAAAAATCTTTTTCAAATGATTCTTGCTCATTACCAAAAGAAATGTTCTCATACTCTGTAGCTATTTCAAAAAGACTTGGTGCTATACGAAGTAAATCTCTATATGTAACGATTCCAATAACATTTCCTTTCTCAACAATGATTAATCGTCTAATATTCAGACGTGCCATTAAAGTCATCGCTTCAGTAATATCAATAGTTGGTGGAATAGTCACAACTGGTTTAGTAGCAATATCATCTACTATTGTCTTTGAGGGATCTTTTCCTTGTGCCACTACACGTGTAACAATATCTCTTTCTGTGATGATGCCAAGGGCTTTTTTCTTTCCATCAGTTGATTGTAAAATTATACTACCAATATTATTATCTAACATCAATTTCGCAGCCTTAATTACAAACTCGTGAGGATCTATAGAGTAAACATTAGATGACATAACTTCTGATACGTGCATTTTGAGTCTTGAATTAGAAGAGATATTTTTTTCCATATACAATATCATCTCGTTTTTTGTTCTATATTATTACTAGTAGTTATAATATAATAAATTGTTGTGAATAAAATGGGGTTTTTTCTATTAAAAATTACAAATGCTAAATCTAACATAAAATTTGCTAAATAAATTAATTTTTTCAATTAATTGGAAATCTTTTTGATAAATGATGTTATCCTATTACATGTGTCAATGAAGAAATCTGACAAGGCGAATCAGGAATATTGCTTGGCTAGGCACCTGATGATGATTGTTCATAGTTACACCGAGACACACCTTTTTTTACATAAATTATATTATCTTACAATTATATCCTGACTATTGCTGAAGTAGATTTTGTGGTGAAAATTGATATGCATTCTGAAGAAGTTATTCCAAAAAATGAGGTTATAAAAGAAGTACAAGTTGCTATGACTCGTTTAGCATTGATGCATTTAGCCTATGCTAAAACGATTGTTGAAGAATTTGGAGTTGAAAAGGGAAGAGAAGTAATTATTAAAGCAATAATGGATTATGGTCGCAAAGTAGGTGAACGAATAAAGAAGGGTTTTGCTGATCTTCCAAAATACGGTGTTCATGAACAATTTGAAAAGACACTTGAAGATGCTTATCTTGTTACTGGTTGTAGTTTGGCTAAAATATTCAAAGAATATGATGAACTAGCACTAGGTTCACTCTATTGTTATGTGGATCCAGCAAAAAGTATGGCTATGAATCCTAGAGAAAAACTTATTCATAAAACATGTGAAGCTTGTGGGGACGCTAACTGTACTTTAGTAGTTGAACCTACAACAAAAGAAGATAGACAACACTTTGAAAAAATGGATGCTGAATTGAAAACCATAAATCCCTATTTGTATCATAAGCTGTGGGATTAATAATTAGGTCGTGGAATATTTCTATCCCACGACTGTTAGTGGAGGTTTGATCAAGATTTTAATATACTATTCAAGCATAATTTACTCTACTGCTGGTTTAGCAATATTTGGTGGATATTCTTCAAATGTTTGATCTGGATCCAAAATAGGTATCTCTAGAATTTTTAGTTTCATTTGAGGTTCCTCTTCATAATTTATTCCTTGTTCTACATGACGTGCTGGTGTGAAAATAAACATAAATATTAATCCACACAAACCTAAAGCAGCTGAACCTAGGAAGACATACTTGATATCCACTACTTCAGCTATTAGTCCACTAAGAATCATGCCTAAAGGAGATATGAATTGAGCAATTGCTGCCCTAACTGACATAACCCTTCCTAGCATTTCTTTTGGTACTAATGCTTGCCATATTGTTTGGCTCGAAATATTCGCAACCGGTAACATTAAACCAATAATGAGAAATCCTATGCCCATGAACCAGAACATTCCTATTGGAGTAAAAGCTATAGTAATGAAGCCAACATACATGAAGAATATTCCAATAGAAACCCCATGTATTTTTTTCTTGAAACCTTTCCAAATTATGAAAACTATTGAACCAATGATTGTACCAATTTGATTAAATGCTAATACAAATGCTAGATTGTTTTCATTACCTCCATGATTAGTATACACGTAAAGATTTAGCAATGTAAACAGGGGCATTATGAATAGATTTGCTATGGAAAATGCTCCAAGTAAAGGTAATAACCCTTTTTTATTTTTGATGAATACAATTCCTTCTTTGAAATCTGTAAAGAATTTTCTCTTTTCTTTTACAACCGCTTCAACTTTCTGTACTCTTGGTATTTTAATAATTAACAGTGGAATAAGAGCTATTCCAAAAGTAATCATATCTATCCATAGTATGTACTTAATATCCCAAAGACTATTCAAAAATGCCCCAAAAATTGGTCCTACAAGAAAAATAACACTGGTAAATAAATAACTAACACTATTCATTCGACTTAGATGTTTTCTTGGAACCATTATTGGAATTAACGCTTGTACAGCTGGCTGATGAAATGCTTGGAAGATTCCTCTCATAGCTGTAAAAATAAATACAATTGGTATGGTAACAATATTGAAAATAAAAAGCACTATCAAAACAACTGTTACAGCTGCTTGAAGAAAATCAACTATTGCTATAAGTGCTTTCATATTCCAACGATCAACAAATACTCCTGCAATAGGTGTAAGAATTATTATTGGTATAAACCCTATAAACATCGATAGTGATAAAAGAAGCGCACTTTGTGTTTCTACTGTAATCCACCATGTAATTACAAATTGAATTATACTTGACCCTAATATTGAAACTAATTGCCCTGAAAAGAAAAATATAAATCCCTTCATATTAGATGATATTTCTTTTGATTCTTCTATTACTACTGCGGCCATAATAACTCAACTGTTAATTTTCTCTATATATAGAGAAACATTTCTCCAAAACCATATATTAATATTTCTATAATTGAAGAATTATTTTTCCAAGAGTAAAGAAAAATTTAATAGCGACTTGAAGTAATATATTGAATATATAGGTGAATGTTGTGTTATATCAAGATGTAATTAGTGCTAAGGAAGAAATAATACGAATGGTAAATGAAGATGATTGGGCAATAATAGATGATTCGAAATACTATCCTATAATTATTGCACTACGTAAAGGGCCTATGACAGTAAGAGATTTAGAGATTGAATATAACAAAATCATCGTGAAAAATATTGATGAAATGGATTTAACTAAAAAGGAAAAAGATGAACTTAAAGACAAGCTGAAGCGAAAAAGTAAGACATTATACAAATATCTTGATGTTTTGATTAAACACAATATTGTAATAGAAGCTGGAAGACGGATAAAAAAGGGGCAAACTGCATCTGAAACATTATACGGTCGTTCAGCTAAATTATTCATAAATAGTAATAAAAAACAATTGGATTATACCTCTGAAAGTTCCCAGCGCATGTTTCCTATTTTAGCAAAAATACTTAGTTTAGAGTTAGGAATTCCTGAACCAAACATTGATTGTTTATCGAATACCATGTTAACAATTACCAATTCAGTGGATGTACGATTCACAGATGTCTTTGTCAAGTATTCTGAGCTTATTACTGAAAGTCTCTCTACTTCTTCTTTTGATGATATTACCAATTTATCTCATGCATTAATTTTGGTACTCAATTTCTTTTCCGGCAAGGATTTTGAGAAATCTTTTGCTAAATGCTCTAAATAACAATTTTAGTTCTACTATATTACTTACCATAAAAAGTAAAATGGTGTCGGGGGCGGGCTTTGATCCCGCGACCTTCGGATGTCTCATCAAATCTGGCCCTAAATTATCGATTTGATTATGAGTCCGACGCCCATTCTAGCGAATGAACAAAGCATGGACATCCGTAACCAGGCTAGGCTACCCCGACTAGTAATCCTAGCACCTATTTTTTTTCACTTATCTGTTTTAAGCATTTCTCTTTTTTTGATAAAAGATTATCCTATCTATTTTAAAACCTATTTAAATATTAAAAGGCAATTTTGCAAAACTACTAACTTTTATATATAAGTTCAATCACATTTCAACAAAATAACTTTGTGAGATGTTACTCGAAATTGACAGATAAAAAAGTCACTAAAGAAGAGCTCTTAGCTAAAGCTAAACAACCAGCTGCTGATGCAATGAAATTGCACCCCTACTATCAAGGAAAAATGCAAACCGTTCCTAAAGCATCTATATGGGGGTTTGATGCATTTAGTGTTTGGTATACTCCTGGTGTTGCTGCTCCATGTTTAGCGATTAAAGCTAATAAGGAAGATGTTTATAAATATACGAATAAATCAAATATGGTTGCTGTTGTTTCCGATGGGACACGTGTCCTTGGATTAGGAGATATAGGACCAGAAGCTGCTATGCCTGTAATGGATGGTAAATGCATGCTTTTCAAATATCTTGGTGGTGTTGATGCTACCCCAATTTGCTTAGATACCAAAGATCCTGAAGATATTATTCGTACAGTTAAATTAATCCAACCTTCTTTTGGTGGTATTAATCTAGAAGATATATCTAAACCTAAATGTTATAAAGTTCTAGAAACACTTAGAAAAGATCCCGAAGTTACTATCCCTGTTTTTCATGATGATGCTCAAGGAACAGCAACAGTAATTTTAGCTGGTTTACTAGGCGGTCTAAAATTTGTTGGTAAAGAATTATCTCAAGCTAAAATCGCTATGCTTGGTGTTGGATCAGCAAATACTCGTACTGCTTATTTGATGATTGCTGCTGGAGTCGATCCCAAAAACATTGTTATGTGTGATTCCACAGGTATTATAACCAAAGATCGAGCAGATATTATTGAAGAGAAAGATTATGATACTTTCAAATATGATCTTGCTCAAAAAACTAATGGCGAAGGGCTTTCAGGTGATTTTGGAGTAGCTACAAAAGGAGCTGATATTCTTATTTCAGCTGCTAAATCTGAACCTGGTACTATTAAGAAAGAATGGGTTTCTCTTATGGCTAAAGATGCTATTGTTTATGCTTGTGCTAATCCTTTACCTGAAATTTGGCCGTGGGACGCAAAAGAAGCTGGTGCTAAGGTTATTGGTACAGGTAGAAGCGACTTTCCAAACCAAGTTAATAATAGCTTAGGATTCCCAGCGATTTTCAGAGGTGCTTTAGATGTTCAAGCAAAGACCATCACTGATGAAATGTGTATTGCTGCAGCTCATGCCCTAGTTGGTGTTGCGGAGAAAACTGGTTTAACTGCTGACTATATTACTCCTAAAATGGATCAATGGGAAGTTTATCCAATTGAAGCTACTGCTGTTGGTATGAAAGCAATAGAGCAAGGAATTGCCCGTATTGAAATGGAAGAATCTGAACTTTATAAAATGGCAGAAGAACGAATCAAATATTCTCGCGATTTGACTAAGAAAATGATGGATGATGGGTTTATTAAAAAACGAATATAAACCAATTACCCTTTTTCTCTTTTTTTTATTTTTCACTATTTGTAAAGATCAGCATTGAATATAATTCACTTTGATAGGCAATAAGTGAAATTATTAACCAAGCTCTTCTTTTAGCTTTCCAATCTAAGATTGTCTGTAAACCATTTTGTGGTTGAATCCAGAAATCTGTTATCACAGCTAAATGATACATAAAAGTCCATTCATATGCTTTAGGAACACTATAAACAAATTGGGTTACAAAGTTAACTAAGAATGGTATTATATAGAAAAGAAATAATGTTGGAATTATCGCTATTGAACTTGAAAAATTAAAGAAATTTGCTATGATAATAAATAGCAAAGTGATCATTATTGCAAGTAATGCCCCTATTATGGTTAGAAAGAATGCTTTAATCATAAGAATAAATGTTATAGAAACACCTGTCCAAATCCAAAGTATCAAATCAAAAATTATTATACCTAAAATTCCAGTAATGATAACTCCTGATATTACCGCTAACAAATGTCCTCTAAAGATATTGGCTTTTCTTACAGGCAAAGCAAAATAGCGATTCATACTATCATTTGCACTTTTACCAAAACCATCAAGAACTAACATTATACCAATCATTTGTAATAGGAATTGCCCAATAATAGTAAAACCTGATGCACAGAATTTTTGGAATTTAGCTATACCCATATCTAAAATCAATGCTTCATAATCACTCGAGATTGAGTTGAGAAAAATTACTGCTGGAAGTAAAACTAATGAAAGAGCGATAAAGAATTTTATCGTAAAAATTAATCGTTTGAATTCGAAACGAAAAATATACCAAATCTCTCTAAATTCCAGATGAATAGGTCGCTCAGATAAATAGAAAAGTACTCTTGAGAAGAATTGTACCTTTTCTTGATTTTTTTCCTGTGATTTTTCCATTATTGTTTTCCTCCAATTGTTTTTTCTTGCTCATTTGACATTCTTCTCTGTTCTACAAAAGGTCTATAGGAAAAAATTGGGATTCCATTAAATTGTAGTTGATTGATTATGTCAATACTTATCTGTAAAGCATTATCAGCATGAATGAGTATTTTTCTCCCTGAAATTTCATAATTTCTCTCCACTAAAGCTTTTTTAATAGCATCATAATTGGGTTGTGAATCTGCCAAAATTATTTCCATAGATTTACATCGGTCTTTTATAACTTCTGTTATTGGTCCATCGATAATGATTTGTCCTCTATCCATAACAATTAAACGATCGCTCATTATTAGCGCATCTTGAATATTGTGGGTGGACATTATCACTGTTTTAGGAGAAGTGGTAACATAATCATGAACTAATTGGTAAATTTTCATTTTCCCTTGAACATCAATGAACGATATAGGTTCATCAAATAAAATTATTTCAGGGTCACCTATAATAGCCATTGCTAAGCTGAATCTTTGACGCATACCAGAAGACATTAATTTAGGTGGTATATCCCACCACTTTTCTAAACCAATTGTTTCAAGTAATCTCTCTGACTCTTCTTTTGCTTCTTTCCTTGATAGCCCTCTTAACAATCCAAAATGGTATAGGGATTCTTTACAAGGAGTAGTTAGATAGAAATTAAGGTCCGAAGGTAAATAACCAATCATTTTTTTTGTTTTGATTTTACTTTGCTGGACATTAACATTATTGATTAAAACTCTTCCAGATGTTGGTTTTACAAGACCCATAATTGCTTTCATAATAGTTGATTTTCCTGCACCATTTGGTCCAAATAAACAAATTCGTTCACCTTTATTAATTGAAAAATTTAGGTTCCGTAAAGAGGTTACTCGTGCTCGTGAAATATAACGACCATAGATTTTTGACAAGTATTCAACTTTTATCAATGGATCCATTTTGATACCGTCCAATAATATTATGTTGAATGTATATATATTGGTAGGTTAAATTTCTTTTTAGTTATCTAGAAAGAAACATATAGTTCTGATTGCTACAAAATATACAAATCCTTCTGAAAAATTATTAATACTAAAGGAATTATTATTGATAACCAATTATGGTGAGTAAATTATGACTAAATCAATTTTTAAAACCAAAATAAAAAGAAAATTTAGTCAGTTACTTGCTCTTATCTTCTGTTTCTTGACGATCAATATACTAAATATTAATTCCTATACTTATTGGCAAAATCAAACAGAAACAGATGATACATTCCCTTTTGTTGACCAATATATGATCTACGATATAACACAAACAACTGGTAGTTTAATAGCCTCATCTGGAACCTTAACTGTAAGATATCTCTACATGATTAATGAAACAGCCATCTTTGGTTCATTCCATGTTGATGTTATTTCACTTATTGAAGTCTATAATGAAACAGCTTTAGGAAGTGAAAACCTTAATACTCGTCATCTTTACATCGATGCAGATGATACCTATATTATTTACCTCTTTATGGTTCATTTCTTTGAATGGCCAGAAGGTATTGCTACACCCACACCAATGTGGATTTTTCCTCAGGATTTACAGGCAGACCGTTCTACAAGATTTTGGAATTATACTGCTACTTGTTCAAAAAGTCAATCAATATCTATAATGGATAGGTATTATGAGGTTTTTGTTTACAGAACTTATGGACCATCATTGAATATGACATTAATGTATGGTCTTGCGCGTAATGGTAATAGTGAATGGTATGGATTACTTTTTTACATGTCAGGTTCTTTTTTTGAGCCAGCTACAAATAGAATAATGAATGCTTTTTTCAAATTATCTGATACGAACGCTGAATTATATCCCTTAGAAGAAATTAATTCTAGGAACATATTAACGGTAACTATATCTTTCTATTCAATCGTAATTGTAGGTTCTATTGTCTATAGATTTAAAAAACGAAAGGATCTAATAGGCGGAGAAATCTAAAAAGCAATATATTTGAAAAAGAGAATCTCAACAAAAGATTTAAAGATAATCAAGAAAATTTCAAGAAATAGTAAGTAATACGAGTGTTGATATCAAATGAGCAGTGCAGGAAAAACAATACCAGAAAAGGAAGAAAAATATGCTAACTGGAAACAACTTCCCTTTGAGCTTAGAATTATGGATTTAGCTTCCATAATATGGTTCGTTTTAATCATTGTTAATATAATATTTGCTATATTCAATATTGCGTTGAATATTCGAACATTTGCTGCATTCTTTTTACCAATAATTATGTTTGCAGTAACAATTTCTATGAGAATGCGACTTGCTGACAAACCTGAAACAATAAGAAATACTTTCATCATATGGACTGTATTCTTCATTACTATAGTTATTGTAACCATATTAATTTTAATTCTATATCCAGGTCTTATTGGTAAAACTTAAGTGATATCATCAATCATTGATTTCTTTTGATCAATGATTGTTCTTATTGTTTTTTTCATTCCAAGTGGTCTTAAAATAGGTAATCAGTAAATAATTAATAGGGATATTTCTTTATTAAAGAACAAAGCAAGATAAATGAAAGGTGCTGTTATTGTTTGATAAAAAACTTGAAGATTTAAAATCGCTTACAAAAGAATTGTTTGATAAATTAAATTCAGCTGGATTTACTACAATAGAATCTCTTAGTTGGCAAACACCTGATGAATTATCAGAACGTCTTAAAATAGATATTAAACAATCAGAATTAATCATCAAAGAAGCAATTTCACTTTTAGATGAGAAATTAATAACTGCATCTGAATTATTAGAATTAGAAGAAAAGAAAAAATATATTACAACTGGTTCTAAAGAATTAAATGATCTATTAGGTGGAGGAATTTTCACAGGGGAGATAACAGAACTTTCAGGAGAATTTGCTACTGGAAAAACACAGATTTGTTTTCAATTATCAATAAATGTTCAATTACCAGAAGAGCAAGGCGGACTAAATGGTGGAGTTTACTATATTGATACAGAAGGCACTTTTTCTTCTAATAGAATTTTTCAAATTGCTACTAATAATGGATTGGATCCTAATAAATTTCTAAAGAATATTGCAGTCACTAGAACATATAATTCAGATCACTTAATGTTCTTGATAATGAATGCTGAAAAGCTTATCGAAGAAAGGAACATTAAGCTTTTTATCATAGATTCTATAGCATCTCATTTTCGAGCTGAATTTATTGGCGATGAAAGATTAGTTCCAAGACAGCAAGCAGTTATGCGTTTAGCTGAAACATTAAAACATTTGGTTGAAAAATACAATATTGCCATCGTAGTGACTAATCAAGTTATTGCTACGATTGATGAAAGTATATTTGATAAATCACCACATCCAGCACTTGGTTTTGCTTGGGCTCATCGACCACACCAAAGAATTTTACTTAGAAAAGGTCGTGGTCAAGCGAGAATTGCTCGAATGTATGATTCCTCGAGATTACCTGATAGAGAATGTGTTTTCTTCTTAACTGAAAAAGGGATAACCGATAGTCAAAAATGAAATCCTAAATTCATTTTAGGAAATTTTTGTGTTTCCATCTTTCTTTTTCATCAACTTTTAAAAAGTCCAGTATTTCATCAGCAGGTATTTCTCCCTCCCTAATAATTTGAGGACTGGGTTTAATTTGAAAATCTATAATCGTCGAAGGTTTATTTTTAGCAAGAATACCTCCATCAAGAATTAATTCAATATCAGATTCTTGTAATTGAGCTAAGACATCTTCTACTGAGTAGGGAGTAATTTGTCCTGTTAGATTAGCACTTGTGGATACTAATGGTCCTTTCAATCTTTTTACTATTTCATGGATGAATTTACAACTCGAGATTCTGAAAGCAATACCACTTTTATTTAAAATATCTGGAATAGTTTTTCGTTTGGATACACCTATAACTAATGGTCCTGGATGATATTTTCTAATTAGATTCTTAACTTCTTTATTTATTAAACCAATTCTTTTTGCCATTTTTAGTGAATTAATAATAACTGGTAATGGTTGATCAAAAGGACGATTTTTTAATAGAAAAATTCGTTTTATTGCTTCAGCATTGAAAGCGTTACATCCAATACCATATGCCGTTTCAGTAGGATATACTATGATTCCCCCTTTTTGTAATACCTCTACAACCTTGTGAATAATTTCTTCATTGGGTTTATCAATATCAATTTTAATTATCATTAATTTCCCTCATCTATTGCATGTAACTATTACCAAATGATTTTAACTGTATCACTTCTCCAATCTGGTAAAACTAATGATTCATTGGTAGATATAGCACCAGCTGCTTGAAATTGTAAAATTCCCCCCCAAGCAATCATTGTTCCATTGTCACTTGCATATTGATATGGACATACTGAAAGAATCAATTCCCAATCTTTACAAATTTCAGCAAGCATTTCTTGGAAACGTTTATTTCTTGCAAAACCACCAACAACTAATAATTCTTTACTTCTAGTATGAGCTATTGCTCGTTCAGCGATTTCAGTTAGCATAGATAGTGCTGTTTCTTGCAGGCTAAATGCTACATCTTCAACCGGTTTTTTTTCTTCAATTACCAATTTAATTGCTGCTGTAAGTAATCCTGAAAAACTCACACTCATTCCTTTAACACTATATGGTAGTTCATAATATTTCGATCCTTTTGCAGCAATCTTGTCAAAAATTGGTCCAGGCCAAGGATTATTTGGATCATGAATCCCCACCTCTCGAGAGAATTTATCCAAACAATTCCCTATGGATATATCAAGAGTTTCACCAAAAACTGTGTAATAATTATTCACTAATGAACAAACTTGAGTTGTTCCTCCACTAACCATTAAAATCACTGGATTAGTTGATTTTGTTAAAAGTTTTCCAATTTCAATATGTGTTACAACATGATTAACTCCAACTAAAGGAATATCATAAAAACTTGCTAATGAACGGGCAATTACTGCACCAGTACGTAAACAGGGACCCATACCAGGTCCTTGCGAAAAAGAAATCAGTGAAATATCATGAATATTTAGGTTGTTATCATTTAAAGCTTTTTTAATTAATTGTGAAGCTATATTGCTATGATGTCGAGCAGCTTCTCTAGGATGGATACCCCCTCCAGGAGGGGGCATATATGATGATCGTTCATCAGCAAAGATTTTTCCTTGAGAATCAATTATACCTACACCAAAAGTATGTGCTGTGCTTTCGATTCCTAAGCATACTAGAGGTTTTGATTCTTTCATCTAAGCATCATTCCATTATGTAATCATTTGATTGTTTTCATTAAAAAAAATAGCTCGAAATAAATGTATCTAATAATAATGAGAAAACATTAAAATAAATAACAAAAAAATGAATTGAAAATCATTTATTGGATAATTCTAGCGGAAAGACAGTAGCTAATGCATTATAGATTGTTTGATTCACATAACTATCAGCATCTGATAAGATTAATTCAATAACGTCTTCTAGTACAATTCCTTCATTATCTTTTATTTCATCCTTTCCTAAAACTGCTGAAAGAGTTGGATCAGAATTATGTGTATACTTTCCTTCATCAACTTTCTGATAACCTGCACTTATAAGGAGTTTGTGAACCTTTTTGATATCTTTATCTACTTTAGGTGTTCCAATTCTTAGAATCATAGGCCTTGATATATCCATAGTTCTATCACCACTCATTTTATATTTTATCTAACTCCATGACGATCCAACGAATTGCTTCCTCAATTCCTTGGCCAGTAATCGCAACAGTTGGTTGAATGTGCCAACTTCTATTACTCATCTTCTCAGGAATATTTAATCCACAAGCTTCAATAAGCTCTTGGATATCCATTGCTTTTTCTCGATCTTGTTTGTTTGCTACAATCAATAAAGGCGCATCTGGATAGAGAGGATCGAGTAAAACTTTCCATAACTCATTTTTTGCTTCATCAATTCGATCACGATCTGATGAATCTATAACAAAAATAATTGCACTTGAGCCTTTCATTAATGTTCCCCAAAGACTACGAAAGTGTAATTGCCCCCCAAGATCAAAAATACTCATATTAACGTTTTCTCTTCTTAAAACTTCGACGTTAACACCAATTGTAGGCAATGTTTCAATATTTTTGTCGAATCGTAAGTAGTTTAGCATTGTGGTTTTTCCAGCTGAATCTAATCCAACCACAGCAATTTTAAATTGCTTTTTTTGCCGAAATAGTCTTTGCAAGAAGCTCAATCAAATCGTCCTCTATAAGCTCATTGTTAATCTTAATATCATTTCAATAAATCTATAACTTTTATTATTTAGATAGAATTATTTGACATGACATACATTATACGCTACTTTAATTACAACAAAGATTAATAAATCCATCTAAACCGCCACGTTTTCCTAATACAAATGTATTCGGTAAAAAAATATGAGAGATTGAATTACTAAACCATATTAGCAATTATCTCTATTGTGTCTAATCTCTCATCGTACTTGATAATTCCTTTATTATCTAAATTCCTTATTACTTTTAAAATTATCACAGGAGGTGTTTTAGAAACTGCTTTCTTCAATTCTTCCAAACCCATTGCTTGGTTACGATATGCTAAGACAGAAAGAATTTCAACTTCGGGAATGTCTATTCGAACTTCTTTCAATAAGAAATCTATAATGGGATTTACTCGAGTATCTTTTGTTTTCTCCTCTTCTAATACTGTTAACATATTATGAGCTTCTGATAATCGATTATTCATACGTGAAGTAATTTCACTTTTCTCTTTTTCTTTTGCCCTATTTTTCTCTTTTACATCAACTAGATGGGCTTCAGTTGATGATAATATATTTATTTTATTTGCAAGGTTATTTTGAATGTTAGTTATCTCGTTTGCTAATTTAGAATTTCTATCTTCCTCGTCTTTAGTAGAAAGATTAATTCGATTTATTTGATCTTGTAATGAATCAATGTTTCCTATCAAATCTTTTTTCTGATTTTCATAATTAATTTCATCATTTTTTCGTTCATTTAATTTCGTTTCCAAATCATTAATATTTCTTTCAGAACTTTCTAAATTAGCTAAAGCATTTGCAATTTCTTGGTTTGTAACTAGAAGTTTCTGTTTAATGATTTGTTCTAATCGTTCTAATCTATCTTTTTCAGTTAATAGATTTCTCTTAATACTTACAAAATCTGTCATTTTTTCTTTCCCTCCATTACAATCGCAAATTTCCTGTTACATTGATAGCCCCAGTAGAGCTATCATATGTTAAAAGATTTCTTTTCATCAAACCTTCCAATGTTTTAGCAATTAAAGTTTCAGATATACCAGTTACCTTAGAAATAGTGGCCATATCAGTATTTTTCCTACCATCTAAGGAATTAATTATTTTTAATTCATTAAATTCAATATGATTCCTTTTTACTAAATACTCTAAAGCCATTCGTTCTCCCTTTACTCTTCGTATTAAATCTCTCTCATTTTCAGCTTTTTTATTAATTTCCAGTATCTTTTGTTCACTGGACTCTACAATAGTAGATATTTCAGCTATTAATTTTTGATTCGTTAGATTATCTTGTTCTAATTCTGTTTTGACGGTCTCAAGTTTCTTTTCAGTACTCATTAATTCTGCTGTTAAATCCTTTATCTTTGATTCCGCTTTATTTCGTTTTTCAACTGTTATTGTATATTTATCTTGCATTTCTTTCAAAAGATTTTCTTTTGAAATCTTTTGATCCTTCAATAAAGAAATCTCTTGTGAAAGTGATGTATTACTGGATTCGTATTTAGAAATTTCATCGTTAAGTCGCTTTTCAAAATCAATTATATCTTGAATGGGTTTTTTTATTTCATCAAAATTATTTTTTGTTGCTTTCAATGAATTATTTATTTCATCTATTAGCTCATCTAGTAATAAATCTCCTCTTTTAAGAGCTGAGTGAACTTCTGATGTATCAGTCATAATTCGTAACACCATGTTTTTCTTAACTAATTTATTTTATGTAAAATTTTTATATTAAATCACTAATTAACAAGAAACAGATATAAACTTTCAAATAAAAACTTTAGTTAATAGGCATCAGTTTTCACATAAAAAATAAAGAAAGAAGACCAATTAGGTCTTATTTGTTATTAATTCATGAAGACATTAGAAGCTACATCATCCATAACTTGGATTATAGCTGGATTATATTTTGCTCTAACATTAGTAATAAAATCTTCAGTTGGTAGGTCAAGCTGCTTTATCTTTGCCCAATCTTTTGATAATTTTTCAACTAAATTGATACGATTAAGAAGATATGAGACACATTCTGAATGTTTGAGATTAGAAATTTCTTTTATTATATCTGCTAAATAGATTGAGTTATCACCATGGATTACTTTCTTGTTATCAATATCTATTGTTGTTTCATTAGAATAATAGGCTAATAATGGTCTATCAATTCGTATAATATCTGCATCTCTTGGGTGGATAAAATCTTTTGCAAAATTAATTATGCGCAATTCACGTTCAGGAGCAAAACATTGGAAAGTATCAATTAACATATTAAGTAATACTTCATTTTTATCCGTATCTGGATCTAGAATGATTAGTAAAGTTCTTCGAGTTAATATAGCATTGAAAACTTTATCTAAATCTCTTTTGAATTGCTTTATGAGAAAGGGTATATTACCTTTATTCACATCCCTCTTTTTAACCTCAAGACCCATTGGTCTCTCAGCAGATACTGTTGAAGGAATGGTATCTCTTGGAGGTGTCTCAATAGTAGTTGATGTAGGTACAGTAACAGGTGTAGGAACAACATGTTGTGCTTCACTAAAAGATTTAATTGAATAATATACTCTATTACCCATTTTAGTGGTATATAAGAAACCAGTATTGAGTATTTCTTGAATATTTGCAACTGCTTCTTGTGCAGTAACTCCTGTTAAAGAAATTACTTTTTCAAAAGAGGCAATTTTTGCGTCTAAAATAGTTAAAGCTGTTTTTTGCAATCTTTGAGGTAATTCCATAACACTTAGTGTATCTAAAACTCTACGACTACCAGGTTTAGTCATAATTCTATTTTCAAAGGCACTACGAAGTTGATCCAATCTATCATCAAATCCTTTGAAAACAGATGTATCATCACCTTGCCAGCTTGTAATAAAATCTTTTGGAAAAACTGCATAGAAAAGGCTTTTTAATTCCTGTAAAAAGATTTCAAGAACTCCCGCTTCACTGACATCAGTTCCTATAAGGAATAACAAGAATTCATCAAGCTCATAGACCAATTTATAATTATTTGAAATCTCTTCTCTTTTTTGACCGCTTAGAGCTTTTCCAGCAATTGAATCAACAATTGATTGAAAATTTCCTAAAGTTATTCTTGGGTTAAATTCTGCTCCAGGTTCATAATTCCTATTTACTAAAGGCACTTTATTCTTTAATATCAACACTCTTTTGATCAATTTTTTCTACTCCATTCAAGAATAAACAATTATATTATTGTATTTTAGTTAGTAATAAATAATTCTTATGAATTTAATATTTTGTCATAAAGGAAAATTGATTTTTTCTACTATTTTTAGTGTTTTTTTCCTTCGAAATATTATTTTAAACATATCGAAAATCTTCAAAAAGGACTTATCTATTGTAACCATAAAGTTAGCATAAGTGATAAGAATGGCTTTCATTCAAAATACAAGAAGTCAAAGAAAAATACAAGCATTTTCATTAGATCCAAGAACCAAATTAGTTATGCTGTTATTTGCATCACTTTTATCATTTATGATCAATGATTATTTAATACAATTATTTATGCTAAATATTATGTTAATGTTTGCTGTTATTGCTAATATTAACTACAAATTTTTTTTTAAGTATGTTAAACCAACTTTATGGTTGATACCAGTAATTTTTATTATTCAATTAGCATTTAATAATAGCACTTCCGGAGATACGTTCAATTTTTATGTTGAATATGGATTCTTGTTAAATATTGATATGATAAATATTAAATCCATCATAATAAATATTGAATCTCTCCTATTCGCAGTAAATTCATGTTTACGTATTGTTAATTTAGCAATAGGTTCTGTATTATTTAGTTTAACAACAAATTCCAATGATTATTTACAATCTCTAACAAAAATTGGTCTACCATTTGAATTAGCATTTACAACTGGTCTGGTAATTTATTTCTTACCAATGGTTATTTCTGAGACGGCTGAAACCAGAACTGCTTTGGAGACTCGAGGAGTAAGTATAACTCAAGGATCATTTATCTCTCGAGTAAAGGCTTTCAGAATATTAGCAACTTCAATTCTAATAAATTTCATAGAGAAGTCTAAATACCAAGCGATAGCACTAGAATCTCGTGGTTTTAAAGCTCAAGAAAAACGAACTTATTATCGTAAAATTAAGTTACATTTTATTGACTTACTAATGATAATTTTTATTTTAGGGCTTGTTGCTGGAATTTGTTATATCTCAAGATATGAGCTTAAACTTTTCTTTACATCTTGGATAGGAGGAATATCAGAATAATGGAAAATAACATTCCTAGATTTATCAGTATAACCGGTGTGAAAAAATCAGGTAAAACTACAACCATAGAGTATTTAGTACCTTTATTGAAAAAAATGAATCTGAAGATAGGTACTGTTAAAATAGCTTTTAAAGATGTTACAGTTGATGTTAATGAGGAACATTATGATATAGAAAGGCATAGAAAGGTTTTACCTGAAAAGAGTTTATTTAAATCAAAAATAGAAACAGCGTTTTTCATTAATACCCAATTATCCTTAAGAGAGGCTTTAAAGGAATTTAGTAAAGGTCTTGATCTAATTTTAATCGAAGGATTTCCAGAAGACTTAGAAGGAATACCACAAATTGCTTTAATTAAAGAGCTAAATCAAGAAAAAGAATTAGTAAATGATTTTACTGTAGCAATATCTTCTATTCCTGAATTTTCCATTAAAAGCTCTCATGCAAAATATGTTGATTTTTATGATTTAGTTAATGTAGTCCAAAAATCAGCTCTGCCACTCTTTCCTAAATTAAATTGTTTACATTGTGGATATAATGATTGCAATTTATTGATTAAGGAAATTATTGCTGGGAATAAAACTGTAAATGATTGTGAAATACTAGAACAAGAGAATGCTAGAGTTATTGTCAAAATAAATGATAGTATACTTCCATGTAATAATTTTGTTCAAGATATTTTTGAAAAAGTAATTTCAGGATTAATATCATCACTCAAAGTAGAAGAGAGGGATCTGAATAAGGCGGAAATTAAAATTAAATTTACCAATAATAGGAATTGAATCTTATGAATAAAAAAACGCTTGCTATCATTCTTGCAGTAAATCTTATTCTTGTAAGTGCTATTGTTACATTATATTTTACTATTTGGAAGCCTAGTAGAGTAGGTGAAGAAGGTTATCTAACAATAACAGGTGAAATAGGTAATAATATAGTATTTAATGTAACACAACTTGAGGTTTTGCCAAATATCACTCAAGAATATTTTCTTCAAGGGAATCCAAATATTCTAGCAAATTATACGGGAGTATCAATTTATTACCTTATAACAGAAATAGCTAATTACACAAATCCAAATTCAAGTTTTAAGGTTAAAGCAACGGATAATTATCAATATACTCTTACAATGACACAAATTAACAATACTAGAGATATTATAATTGCTTATATGAAAAATGGTGAATATCTCAAAAGTGGTTCTGAAGGCGGAAATGGTCCCTTACGCTTGATCATCCCCCAATCTATAGAGCAATATAATGGTCAATTTTGTGTAAAATATGTTGTTCTTATAGAAATTATCCAAGGTGATTAAATGAAACGTTATAGTACCTTTGACCTGATAATAATTGCTATTATGGCTGCATTAGGTTTAGGTACTAAACAAATTATACGTCCATTAGTTTCTCTCATAACTGTTCCATTAGGTATACCTGGAGGAGCAGTTGTTGGTGGATTCTATATGCTGTGGTTAGTATTAACTAAACGACTCGCACCTAAATTTGGTACAGGCTTTTTATTTGGCTTAACACAAGCTTTAGTTGTGATGATATTACCATTTGGCTCTCATGGAATATTTACTTTAATAACATATTCAATGCCGGGATTAGCTGTAGATTTAATTGATTTAGCTTTTGGTAAAAAAGCAAATGGGGTAATTTGTTCCATGATAGAAGGAGCAATCGCTAATTTCGTTGGTTCATTATTAGTTTTAATTTTAATTTTCCGACTTGCGTTAGAACCATCAATATTTATCACATTAATCGCTCTACTAACTGGAAATATTGGTGGTATAATCTCTTATTACATAGCAAAACAATTAGCTAATACTCTTTCATTAGATTTATCAATAGATGAAAAGAAGAAAAATAAGAAAGAGGAGTTACCTATTGATACTCCTCAGATAGGTCAATAAAATCTAATATTTCTTTTCATAGACTAATTGTCCATTAAAGAAAGTCATAAACACTTGAACATCTTTTATAGCATCTGGATCAATTTTATACAAGTCTTTGTCTAGAACAACAAGATCAGCAACTTTTCCAACTTCAAGGGAACCTTTGATCTTTTCTTCAAATGATGAATAAGCTGCACCCAAAGTAAAGTAATAAAGGGCTTCATCTATTGATATTTTGATCTCATCAATGGGATGAGTAACAACAGACCAAATGCCAAAAATTGGACTCATAGGCATATTATCAGAACCAAAACACAATTTAGCTTTTGAATCAATTATCGTTCTAAAGCGATTCAAGAGTTTATATCTTTCTGAACCTAATCGTATTTCATAAAGTTGCTCTGGTCTTCCCCATCGTCCTGGAAAATTAGGCTGCATTGATAGAATTAATCCAAGTTTGTTTGCTCTTTCTAGTAAATCATCTGTTAAATATTCTGCATGTTCAATACGATGTCTACCTTTAGCTATAAGCGAATTATCATTTAATTCTTCAAAAACGGCGATAACCATATCTATTGCTTCTTCACCGATAGCATGGTTAGCTGTTTGCCAATCATTTTCTATAGCTTTCTTGATAGTTTCAAAGAAGATTTCTTTCTCGATATAGAATTTACCTCTTGTTGTTGGATCATCAAAATAGCTTTCCTTTAATTTAGCTGTTCTTGCCCCTAAAGATCCATCAGTAAAATTCTTCACTCCCCCTAATCTTAAGATTTCATCACCAAATCCAGTTTTCAAACCAGTAGCTAAATAATGGTCAAATTCAGTAAAAGGTATATTCATATATACTCTAATTGAAAGATCATTTTTCTTCCAAGCATTAATATATGCTTTAATTTGATGAATTGACAAATTGTCGGTAATTGAGGTTACTCCTAAAGAATGAGCATATTCACAGGCTGATTTGACTGTGAGATCATAATCTTCTTGTGTTTTCTGAAGTTTAGGTGATGCTCCAACTCGATTGTTTAACGCTTCTGTTAAAACTCCTGTTGGTTTATTGATTTTATGATCATATTCCAAATCAGGATCATTTAATGGAATTTCAAATTCTTCCAATGCTCGAGTATTAACTACAGTTAGATGTCCACAAACACGTCTAATGAAGCAAGGATTCTCTGGGGCTATTTTATCCAATTCATCTAGTGTTAAATAGCGTTTATCATCCCAATTGCTTTCATCCCAACCTTCACCAATGATCCACTTACCAATAGGTGTTTCTTTTACTCGCTCACTAATTTTTTCTAATGCTTCTTTTGGTGATGTTACATCCTGTAATAGAACATCTTGGAATTTTGCTGCAACAGCTAATAAATGAGTATGTGTATCGTTAAATCCAGGACACAGAAATTTACCATTAAGGTCAATTACTTTTTTACTTTGAGGAAATCGGCTATTTATTTCAATATTTTTACCTAAGGCAACTATTATACCTTGATCTATAGCAAGTGCTTCAACTCGAGGTTGTTGCCCATTCATTGTCACTATATTACCATTTATTAGAACCAAATCAATATCAGTTTTCATCTTGAACGTTTATTTAATGATTTGATGAGTTATTGAGTTTTTTCCTTTCTAATCTAAAAGACGATAGAGAAGTCCTAAAATGAATGCTAATAAAAGGTAGAGGAAAATTCTGAAAATATATCTAAAAATTGGATTTCTTTGGATAATATTTTTACTAGTTTCAATTACATCTATAGATGGAACCCTAGGTTCTTTGTAGGAAATTAATCTCTCATCAATAGCCATTTCAAGTTTTGTATTACCAATTAAAGTTAATCCTTCTAGGAATTTAGACTTGTAAATATACATCTCATTCAACCATTCTTTCGATAATTCGTTTTTCATTAACTCATTCTCTAATCTAGTAGCTACGAGATTCATACCTGTAACATTATGTGTAATAGTACAAATTTCAGTAAAAAGTGAAATACCTGATGGTTGAGCTTTTTCAATTATTAATTGTGATAACCAATCATTATTTTCTGTTATATTTGAGGATAATAATTTTATAATCTCTTTAGTATCTTTCCCCATCTTAGTACCTAATTCTATGAACCAATCAACTGGAAGATTTTTTGCTTGGTAAATGGTTACTTGTAATAATCCTTCCATCAATTCAGGGTCCTCTGAAAGACTAAATTTGTTAAGATATTTGATAGCTACATCAAATGCTTGTAATTCAGCTGAAATTGAAAATCTATAAAGCGCAGCTAAAATCTTTTCTTTTTGTGTTAAACCAAAGAATATTGCTTCTTCCAAGAATCTACCAAAAAATAACAGAAAAATTATTTCAAGACATCCTATCATTAGACAAACATTAATTGATAATTGATCAAGAATAACACCAATAATTCCTGCAACAAATATTGCCCCAAAAAAGACATAACTGCTAATTAATAGACTATTTAATCTCTTTTCTCTTTTACATATTTGACAAACTTGAGTTATTTTTTTATCTGAAACAATTGTAAGAGATTTCTCTTTTAATGGAAATCCGCATTTCGAACATCGGTTTGAATTTAAATTAATCTCACTCGTACTCAAAGTTTTATCACTATCAGTTAATACTCTTATATGAAAAATCCTTTGGTTTTTTCTCTTTTTATTTACATCTGGTTTTGATGATGTAAATTCATAATTATTTTTATAAGTCATTAGAATCTCTCTTTAGAATGAATAAATGAGTTTACTTCTGAAATTTTTTAGAATCATTTTTTGATTGACGGATAATTGCCAGAGCTTTCTTTAATACAAGTTGAGAAGATAAAATTTCATTGAATGTTAATCCATCTTCAATAAGTTCATTTAAGGTTTCTGCAAATTCAAAAAATTCAGGATTGTTAATTAATTCAATTATCTCTTGAGTATATCGATCATTGGTAACATCCTTTTTCATTTTTTTATTGACAGATTCTTTAGTAATTATATTATTCTGCATTCTATTATTCATTTTTCTCAATAAGAAATTATCATCATTATATTAAAACACCAAAAAGTATTCGTAAATAAAAATTCTGAGAAACATCATAATTTTTTGCTTAAAACAACACATTTAATTATAAGAAAAGTAACTTTACGAAAAAGGAATAAGTATTCAGTAAACTGTTAATGTAAGATGCTTGGAGAATAGTTGAAAGTGAAATTATTAGCTAAGGTTGTTTTGGCTGGAGATGGTGGTGTAGGAAAAACTACACTCATTCACAGATATATCACTAACAGTTTTATTGATTCTACAAAATTAACTATTGGTGCTGCTTTTCACACACATGAAATAAAAATGGATGACCACACTGTTTTAGTTCAAATCTGGGATCTTGGTGGACAAGAACAATTCAAACAAATGGGTATTTTTGATAAATATTTCAAGGGTGCTACTGTAACTGTTATTATGTTTGATTTAACTCGATTATCAACCATTAATAGTATACCTGAATGGGCTGATTTGGCAATCAATTCTAGCAAAACTAAATTAATACTTGTTGGTGGAAAGAAGGATTTAGCACAAGGGCTTTCATTTGAAGAAACATCTTTTAGTGAGTTAGATGATAAATATCATTTTGTTACATATTTGGAAACATCCTCAGCCACCGGTGAAGGAGTAGATGATGTTTTTCAAACAATTGCTAAAGTAATAATCGATTCCACTATTGAAAAGAAAATCATTGAAAATGGAAATAATAGTAAGCTGATTCCTAAATAATTACTTTTTTAAAAGCTAATACTATTTTTTATATGAACTAATCTAATAGTATAAAACCTTTAACTTTAATAAAGTCTATATTTAATATTACTTGCTAAGATTATATTATATGATATTCAATAATTTAGGAGATTTAATGAAATAATGGACTCAAAACCTGCTGCAAACAATCTAAAAGCATTAATTAGTACTATTATTGCTCATGGAAAAACAGGTAATATGCGAGCAGTAGTCCAAACTTTAACTGATTTTGAAAAATTAACTAAGCAATTTAGAAATGAAAATGACATTCGTTTATATTTAGCACAAGCTTATCGACATGCTTTAGAGCCATTTGGTGTGGCGAAAAAATATAAAGACGCTGAACAAATGATTGAAAAAATCGAACTAATTCTTCGAGGACAATCAGATTCTGAAGATTTACAAGAAACCTATAGCGAAGCATTGAATGCATTAGTTTTTCATTATATTATGAATGAGATGGATAAAGACATTCATAAGACATTAACAAAATTAGGTCAATATGCAACTAAAAATCAGTCTAATCCTTTTGTCCAATTCAATTATGCAATGGCTCTATCAAAAGTAGCGGAATATTTTGCTAAAAAAGATAACAAGGATACATCTTATAATCTTCTATGGGAAATTGTTGGTATTGTCACCTTCTATCCTGGGAATGAGATTTTAGCACAAGTTGTTGATGGTTTAGTTCAATGCATTTCTAATGTAGGTAATCGTTTAACTTATAGTGAATTAGAGGATTTAGCTACAAGAATTGATGAATTCATTAATTTTACTAATGAATTTGAGATACAACAAAAATTAACTACATGTCAAGGGAAGATATTTCAGTACATTGCTGGACAAAGAATGAGATTGGGTTATAGTCCTGATGGTAAAAAACAATTTATAAAATAATATCATTTTTGTGATTCTATCATTTGTTGTAGAATGTTTTCCAAGTGAGCTATTTGTATTATGCCTACCAATTGTCTGCCACCAACCAAGATAGTAGGTAGTGCTGTAATACCATAAGCTTCTGCTAATGTTGGATCTGTTTCTGCATCTATAGTTTCAACTTCAAGAGCATATTTCTTTCCAACTTTTTCTATATGATTAACAGCAACTTTAGACCATGAATCGCCTTTTTTGACAAAAAAGAGTATTTTAGTTGAAATTTCTTTATGTATTTTAGGTGAAATATCGGGAGTAGGTTTTAATCCACCAACAATTTCTTGTATTATTAAATTAAAAGCAGCATCTACATTTGTATCAGTTTTAGCACTAGTGAAAATAATATTAGCCTTTGCTGCAGGAGTATCTTTTAATTTATCAATATTATAAGCAAGAGGTAAATTTTGTGTTTGAGCAAGATCAAGTTTTGTACCAACAATTACTACATTGACATCGCGTCCATCATTAGCTTGCTTAAGATCACTATACCAACCATTCAAATGGTCAAAAGTTTCAGGATTAGTTAAATCATAGGCTAGAAGAGCGCCAGAAGCACCTTGCAAATATCGCAAACCGATGTGTCTTCTAGTTTCTTGACCGGCAATATCCCAAATTAATAATTTAACTTGGGTATCTGGAAAATCAAAAGTTCGAACATAGAAATTAACTCCCAATGTGGTCATGTAGTCTTTTTGAAAAGTATCATAAATGTACCTTCGAACAAGACTAGTTTTTCCAACACCTGGATCTCCTAGTAAAACGATTTTTCGTTGGAACATTTTTGACATTGGTTATTAACCTCGCATTTTGTAAGTTCATTTTCTTTTTGTAGGTTTTTATTAAGGTATTAACTAATTTATTAAAATTAGTATTTTGTCAAAACCTCACATCCATCAGCGGTAATTATTACTGTATGTTCAGCTTGTGCTATTGGTGTTTTACTTTTACTAACAAGCATTGGATATCGATTAAGAGACTTATATGAGATAAGCTCTTTTAATGCTTCGAATAACCTTGTTTCTGGTAAAATACCCTCTAACCATCTTAAGGCAAAAGGCAATCCTTTGTATTGTTCTATCTCTTCAAGAACTTTCTTTGCTTCCTTTGATTTAGCTTTAGTATCAATTTGTGAAAATATAAAAGTGTAAGTTTCATCATAAACTTTTCCTGAACCTTCTTTTGTAGTAACAAAAGGTTCTATTGCTAAAACTTGTCCTTCTTTTAGCTTAGTACTAAAAATATCTAACTTAGGTTTATAATTTGGGATACTTATTCCAGTATGTAATTTCCATTGTTCAATTACATGGCCTGTTAAATCAGTAACAGGTGTTAGACCTTGCTTTTTGATGGTATTCTCAATCTCTTCTCCAATATCACTCGGTTTTATACCGGGTTTAATTATTTTTATTGCACTTTCTAGAGCAAGTTCTGCTGCTTGTTTTAATTGTTGATAAGTTTTTGTTCCTCCAACGAGGAATGTTTTTGCATGATCAGCAATAAACCCATCAATATGTGCTCCTAAATCAATTTTCACTATCGAACGTTCTGGAATTTTTAATTCATCATTAATCGGTGAAGTATAATGAGCAGCAATTTGATTAATTGAAATATTAACTGGAAAAGCTGGTTTAGCACCTAATGAAACTATTTCTCGCTCTAAGCTTTCACAAACTACTTGCAATCGCTTTCCTTTTGTGATATATTTTTTGGCTTTGCTCATTACTGTAGCAGCTATTCGTCCAACTTCACGATATTTCTCTAATTCTTCATCAGTTAATAATGACAAAATTTATTTCTCCTTTAACGAGTTATAAAGTTCATTTAATACATACTAAACAAGAATTACCTATTAATAAAATTCCTCTTTACTTAGAAAACCATCCTTTAATCCAATACCATACAATTTTAAGAAGAGCTTTAAGTTCATATTTTTCAGGTATATGCCATTTCATCCAAAGAGGTATTTCATATTTTTTTATTACTTGTAAAAGAAATAATGAAAATAGCGCTAATGAAAATAGAATTAATAGATAATCCCACCACTTTAGACGTAAATAATAAAGATAAGTTCTCTTTTTCACTGCATTCCAACCACGTGATTCAATTGCCTCTGCTAATTGTACTGAACGTCGAAAAGCAGAACCAAAAATTGGGATTAGTAGAGGAATCATATTACGTAATCTTTTGAGTAATCTTCCGCGATCGATTTGTAAACCTCTAGATTTCTGTGCAGCAACAATTATTGAAGTTTCATTAGCTATGGTAGGAATAAATCGATAAGCAGTACTTATTGCCCATGCCAAGGAATAAGGAAATTTAAATTTTACAAGCATTTGTGAGATATCATCAGGTGAAACTGTTTGGAAGTATAAACCAAAAACTGCTGTAAGAACTATGAATCGTAAAGCAATGGCTATACCTGAAGTTGTAGGTGAAACAACATCTTTCAGGAGTAAAGCATTCAAAATAATTATTAGAAGAATTAGTGGTAATAAAGTTAATACCGCTCGAGACCATTTTTTAAAGAATCGTCCCATAAAGATCAATGGGATAATAAAAGCAGTAATAAATAGTAATGGTATTAGATCTCTAAAAAGAATTGTTATACAAGTAATTACTATCACAAAGAGAAATTTACCTCGAGGATCAACTTGATGTAAAAGGGATTTTTTTGCATCATAATTAAAATATTCTAAAATCTTTAGACTCACATTTTTCACCTCATTCTCTTTGTTGAATTAATAAATGTTTGATATTTTCATATAAGCTTGATTCGTCGAAGTGCAAATCAAAATTAACGAAATTTTTCATTAATTCCTCTTGTAAATCGAGTAAAATTGGGGTATCTAAATCAGATTCTTCTACAATCAATTTATTAATTAAGATATTTTTAGATTGGTCATCAGCAACTATTCTTCCATCTTGAAGAACAATTGTTCGAGGAATAAACTCTAAAATGAAATCTATATCATGAGTGACTATTAGAACAGTAATACCTTTTCTTGTTAATTCATGTAGATAATTTCCAAGTCTACTTTTTTGATGATAATCTTGTCCAAACGAAGGTTCATCTAATACTAATATTTGTTGATCCATTGTTAGAACAGAAGCAATAGCAACTAAACGTCTTTCTCCTCCTGATAATTCTAAAGGATTTTTTTCTAACAAATGTGTAATATGAAATTGTTCTGCCATTACATAAGATAATTTTTTTCGTTCTTCTTCTTTCATTCCAAGATTTTTTGGACCAAATTCTAATTCCTTTTGTACAGTTTCAGCAAATAATTGATGATTAGGATTTTGAAAGGCTAATCCTACAATTGTAGCCATTTCAGATAACCGTTTTTTATGGATATTCTCCCCATTAATGAACACTTCACCCACTAATGGTTTAAGTAATCCATTGATGTGTTTTATGAGAGTAGTTTTCCCAACACCATTTTTTCCCACTATTGCTACTAATTCTCCTTTATTTATGGTCAAATTAATATCATTTAATATTGATCTACCCTTTTTATCATAGGAAAAAGAAACAGACTTGAATTCAATCATAAATTTTATTTATCCCCTTTTATTATTTGAATAAAATCAGTTACAGTTAATGGAAGTTCACTTTCTTTGAATTGCTCTCTGTAATTTACTGTGAGTTTCTTAAATGTGTCAATTTCCTTTGATAATCTTAAATATAATCCAGGAATTTTAGGTAGTAATTCCTCTGGATAATTTTTACTTAATAAAACATCACGAGTATTTCCAAAAACCTTCAACATGCCTTTTTCCAGATAAGCTATTTTTTTTGTATACTTGAGACATCTATCAAGTCTATGTTCTGATAAAATTATTGTTTTGTTATATTTAGTGTTTAATTCTGCTAATTTATTTAAAATAATGTTAGCTATTTTGGGAGAGAGATGAGCAGTAACTTCATCTAATATCAATATTTTAGGGTCTAAAACAAAAGCTGCTGCTATTGCTGTCAATTGTTGTTCACCTCCTGAAATAGCGAAAGGTGATTGGTTTCTAATCTGCTCCAAATTAAATAATTCAATCATTTCTTCAACACGATTACGAATTTCTTCTCTGGGCAAACCAAAATTTTCCATTGGGAAGGCTATTTCTCGTTCTACTGTTAAATTTGACAATTGATTTTCTGGATTTTGAAAAACAAAACCTACTTTTTGAGCTAATTGAGCAGTATTAGTTTCTGCGATGTCCTCACCTAAAACAGATATTGTACCACCAAATGTTCCTGAGTAAAAATGCGGTATTAAACCATTAATAGTTTTAAGTAAAGTAGATTTCCCAGAACCACTAAAACCAACTAATAAAAGGAAATCGCCTTCGTTAATATCGAGACTAACATTCTTTAGAGCAAACTCATCACTGTTTTTGTATTTGAATGTAACTCGATTTAACGAAATAGCTTTATTGGCCATTAATGTCCTCCTTAATAACTTGATTTTCTCTTATTTCTAAAACATCTTTTAGTAATTTGAAAGTAGCATTCATAATATCCTTTTCAGGAATTTCCATTGGTATTGTTAAAGCTGCTGCTGTTGAATGCCCTCCACCATCTCCATTAAATTGCTCACCTAATTGCTTCATAATATCTTTGCCAAAATTGATTCCAGTAGTGTGATAAAAATTACTGGTAGACCTAATAGATAATCTGGTTATTTTTTTGCGTTTGGTAAAAATAATTCCAACATCTGCTCCTAAATCTAATAGAGCTCTTGCTGAAGAGCCTTCATATGAACCAATTGTACTCCAAGCGATTATCCAGCTATTAAATTTATATAGACTTGATCGTGCAGCACATTTTAATCTAGCAATGCGTTCTGATTCTTCAATATCCTTCTGTATTAGACTAATAGCTTTATCATAATCAGCACCTAAATGTAAAATTTTGGAAAGCAATAAACTTAAATTTGTATTCAAAGAGTAAAATCTTCTGCTATCATAAATTATTCCAGTTAGTAAAATTGTTAATAATTTTTGAGAAGGAATAAACGAATGGGAAAATATTAATTCAATAATTAATTCTGCTGTAGAAGTTTTTTTATCATCAATTATTGATAAAAAGATGCTATCAGCAAACTCTGTTTGTGTATGATGGTCAATAATTGCTATTTTTTCTTTTGGTTGCTGTAAAACTAATTCCTGAAATTGACCCATCTGTGAAAGAACATTAACATCGACAATAATTATTAGATCATATTTTTTTTCTGTTTCAGAAAGATATTCATGTTCATAATATTCAATTAATGAGTTTGTATGTTTACTTATTCCATCTATTAAAATATCAACATGCGCTTTAGGATTTAATTTACTCACTAGGAATTGCATGCCATATGCTGAAGCAATTGAATCTGGATCAACACTTGTATGACCTAAAATTGCTACAGATTTGATTTTTTGGTTCTTAAGTAATTTAAACAGTTTTTTGCTGTTTTTCATTTGGAGTATTTCTCCTTTAATAAACGATCTAATCCGGAAAAAGTTTCTTCTAAGACATCTTGAATTAGCTTATTATCCTTTTCACCTGAACCTTCAGTAAGATCTGCTACAATATCCACATCAATATTGAGAATATCCTTACTTGTATCGATATCAATGATAATATCATATGAATCGATTTTTCGCTCGGGAACTCGTTTACCGAGGGACTGTCGAACAAGTTCATGAATTTCTTCAGAAATTGTTTCAATCTCTTCCTCGGTGAGTTTTCTCAATCCTACTGTTGTAATTGATGGATTAATTTTTTCATTCAAATGTATCAACCAAAAAAATAGGTCAATTACTTCTTAGATCCGCCTTCTAAAGCTGCTCTAATCTCTTTTTCAAGATCTTCAAATTGTGATTTTAATTTATCTGAACTTTTTTCTGAGAGCTTAACTCTTGTTTCAGTAAGTTCTTTTTGATCTTTCAATTTCTCTTTGGTATCTTTTATAGTACTTTTAACCATTAAACGACCAATACTTCTATAACAGACTTCATCGTCAGGTAATTCTTCAATTTCCTTTAGAGCTTTTTCAATATCCATGTGTTCAATTTTCAAAGCTTGAACTTGTTGCTGTACGGTAGCCATTTGTTGCTGGATTGCCTGATATCTCTTGATCTTTTCTTCCAATTGTGGACTAATTCCTTGTGACAAATTTATTCCTCCAATATTATAATTAACAACTCTCAAAGATTATTTAAAGAAACTTTCTATAAAAATCATAAAGAAGTATCATAATAAATAGTTAGTAATTATTGTCTCGAACTAATTCTTTTAATATAGCAAGTGTAAATCACTGTAATAGTTTACAATAATTGGACTGAAATATATGACTCTCTACATTGGATTTGTTCTTCACATATATCAACCACCAACACAGAAACCAACCATTCTCAAAAAAATTATTAGTGAATCCTATCAACCACTTTTTGATCTTCTAAATAGAGAAAGTTATGCGAAGATGACATTTAATATCAATGGTTCTTTACTTGAGTTACTTGATTTTTATCAGGAAAATAAATTATTGGAAAGTATAAATTCTCTTGTGAAAAGTAAACAAATCGATTTATTGGGTTCAAGTTGTTATCATGCAATATTACCTTTAATACCTGAAGACGAAATCATTCGGCAGATCCAACTTAATGAACAACAAATTATACCTCATTTTGGTGAAAAAGCGCTTTCATCCAGAGGATTTTGGTTGCCCGAAATGGCTTATGATTTTCGAGTTATAGAACCTTTACAGAAGAAAAACTATTCATGGACGATTATATCAAGTGTAGCTACTCCTACAGAAGAACTACCAGATAATTATATTCCAATGATAAATGATAATTTCATAATTTACTTCAGAAATGATTTATTATCGAATTTAATTTCTTTTAAAAATCCTAATGTTGATGAGTTCTATCTAGCAATGAAGGGATTAAAAGATGCGTCTAAAGAAGATTATTATCTAATTTTAGCTATGGATGGAGAGACATATGGCCATCATATCAAAGGTTTAATTGAAGAATTCTTAGAACCTTTTATCCAAAGGATAAAAAATGATGATGATGTTCAACTAATTAAAATCGCTGAATTACCTTCATTATTTCCTAATAAGAAGCAAGTAATAGCCCGATCAAGTACTTGGTCAACTTCTGAAGAAGATTTACATCGTGGTGTTCCTTTTCCATTATGGTCAGACCCAGAAAATAAAATTCATAATTTACAATTGACAGTAATGAATCATACTCTCTATTTGGTATCTCAAGCGGAGAGTAAATGCAAAACAGATGAAATTTCTATAGACTCTCAAGAGAAGTTTACACAAGCAAGAAATTGGTTGGATAAAGGATTACACAGTTGTCAATTATGGTGGGCATCAGGAAAACCATGGTACTCAGAAGAAATGATACTTAAAGGATTAAATCAATTAATAATTGCTTCCTCTATGGCTTTGAAAGTGATTCTATTTTCATGCAATAATGAAGATGATAGGAATAAAGCGCTTAGATTATTTGATGAAATATTCGATGCTCAAAAAGAGATTTATCTTTTGGTTTAAGTTAAGTTTTTTTCTTAGTCTTAGGATATTTTTTGAAATCTTCTTTTGTTTTCCAAGTATGTTTTTTCCATTCATTGAAAATTCGTTTATAGAGTATTATTGTTTGGTCAGCAATAATTGACCAATCATATACATGTCTCAATTTTTCAACAGCGTTAGTAACAATTTTCTCTCTTAATGCTTTAGTCTCGAGAAGCTCTATAATAATTTCAGCCAAAGCAGTAGAATTTTCAGGAGGAACTTTCATTCCCGTCCAACGATGATCAACAATTTCTGAAAGACCACCAACATCGGAAACAATAATTGGTGTTTTAGTAGCCATTCCTTCTAATGCCACAATTCCAAATGGTTCATAGGTAGATGGAACAACTAAAATATCTGCAACATTATAATAAGCTAAAAAATCTTCATCTGGTATATAACCTGTGAATAACACATTGTGAGTAATTTTCAATTCTCGAGTAATTCTTTCTAGTTCATTTCGGTGCCAACCTTCACCAGCAATAACAAATTTGGTTTTAGGTTTCTTCTTGAGAACGGAATTAACTGCACCAAGTAAAATATTAACACCTTTCTCTGGTACTAATCGACCTATATAGGATACTATTTGTTCATCCAGTTTAGCGTATTTTTTATGATGTTTAAGTTTTTCTTCCTCTGGTAATTCAACAGAAAAATCATTGAAACGAACACCGTTAGGAATAATTGTCATTTTATCGTTTGGAAAATTAAATGAAAAATGACAAAGGGATTGCATATATTGACTACAAACAATATTATGCCAAGCTTCTTGGATAAGCAAATTTTCAATTTGATCAATCATATGTTGGCCATCATTGAATAATCCACTTCGTCTTCCCCTTTCTAAAGAATGAATCGTTGCTATCATTGGTTTACGGTATAACTGTTTTAATCCTATAGCAGCAGAAGCTACTAACCAATCATGAGCATGTAAAATATCAATATTATAATTATCTATTATCTCAATGGCTTTCTTTTCCATTAATAGATTCATATTGAGATCCCATTGTAGAAATTCAGGAGCAGGGATTTCATATGCATCAAATCTATGAACATGAACACCATCAATTATTTCAAAATCTGCTGCACCAGGAAAACTACAAGTGAGAACATGGACTTCAAAACCTTTTGTAACAAGCATTTTAGACAAATCATATACATGAGCTGCAAGACCTCCTACTTTAAAAGGAGGAAATTCCCAACTCAACATAAGTATACTAAATGTCATAATTTTTTCACTCATTAGTTATTTTATCATCTAAGATTTTTGTATAATAATCAGATATTTTTGAAACGATTTTTCTATCAGTTAATGATTGGACTATCATTTTTTCTTCAGATATTTTATAATTTGCAATCAATTTTGTTGCTAAATTATCTGAATTAGCAAAAATCAAATCAGCTGTTTTCAAGCTCATTTGTTCGATTTTCATAATTCCATTATTATAAGGCGAAAAGGTAGAATCTCGAGTCAGTTGAATATTTGAGATTGAAACAATTATTTTCTGTACCAATTTTTCTCCCCAAGGAATCAATAATGGTAAAGTTTGCCATTCAAAGAAATGAATTAAATTAATATCGTGTGTATTGATAATGGATGCAATTGCGCTTTGATAGGCTGATTTTAAATTGAGTATGTTTGAAAAGAATGAAATATTATTTGGAACGTTATAAGGTATTCTTACAATAGTCATTTTGTTGTTCTTTTCTATACCAGAACGCCAATCATCAAAGGTAACAATCCAAACATTGTATCCTTGAGTTATTAAGGTTCTAGCTAATTTTTGAATAATATCGCTTAAATTAGAGAGTCGTCTAGGTGGATATTCAAAAGAAACCAATATTACCCCTTTTTTTTGTTGATTTTCAGTCACCTTTTAATCCACTCATATACTCATTTTTTGTTTTTAGTTTAGATCACATTTAACAAATTATTGTTTGAAATTAATAGTAATAGTCTCGAGTATAAATTCCAATGCTCTTCCACTTATGTGAAAATTGCTGCAACAGCAATAATGCCTTTTCCAAGTAAGAAAAATCTTTCCTCGAATTTTCCTATATAACCTTGTTCAATAAGTTCTTGAAGTATTTCTGGCACATTATAATCCTCTGTTTGACCGATAATATTTTCAAGTTCTGATAATTCTCGAGCAACTTCAGGTTTAGTAATACCATTTGAAAACATCACATGACAAACATGGAATAATTTGTTAGTTTGCGACATTTAATCACATTTGTTTTATTTTTTCTTTTAATTATAAAATTTTTCACAAGGTAGAATGAAATAGAAGTCATCTTATTTGTGGTGGTTCAATTATTTCCGTATGTATAATTTCAATTTCAACATCGTTAGAAGAAATTAATCCTGAAAAAATAACTGAATATTGATTATCAGCTTTGCGATAACGTACAATATTATATTCTCCTTCTCCTTCATTGAAATAAATATAGAGAAGTACTTCTGATAGATCTTTAAAATAAGAACCACGTAAAACCTTGGAAATATCAAACCTTGATTGTAAAGGTATTCGAACAACTAAGAGGATATCTTCAGCAAATGGCCTGAAATCTTTCCCTTGATTATATTTTAACATAATTTGCCCTAATTCTCTATCACAACGAGGGCAAAATGGTCGAAGTTGTCCTTTTGCCATGCGAAAACCTATTCCTCGTTTGCAGAGATAAAGAATACCATCGTTTGCACAATAATAGGAACCCCTTAAATTTCGTCCATTATAATTGTTAATCTTAAATATACGATTATAAGGACAACTGACGCAAGGTGAATCGCAGTCAAGGAATATTTCACTCATGGTAATTTGATCGCTCCATTTTTATCGAGATAATTTAAAGATAATTTTAAACCTAACAACATAATATAACTATGAATTAATAAGATTAACTTATAACTATCTTTATTGTTTTATAATTGAAACAAGTTTTAGTTATAGAAAAATTTTTTCCTTAGCAGATAGTTCTATGAAATAAAGGTTTAGGAGTAAAAAAAAAATGATTATATCAATTGGAGAAATTCTTATTGATTTTGTTTCAGACGAAATTGGTTCTCTTGAAAAAGTAAAAATTTTCAACAAATATCCCGGAGGAGCACCTGCGAATTTTTCTGTTGGAATTGCAAGATTAAATTTGGAAATAACTTTTATTGGTATGGTAGGCAACGATCCTTTTGGGGAATTTTTAGTTTCATTTTTAAAAAAGGAAGGAGTAAATACTAAGTATATTGAAAAAACAGAAAACAATGAACGAACAGCTTTGGCATTCGTTTCTTTAGATGAAACAGGAGAAAGAAGTTTTGTTTTTTATCGTAATAATGCTGCTGACTTAAAATTATCGCCTGAAAAAATAACCGATGATATTATCAATAAATGTGAATATTTGCATTTTGGTACTTTATCATTAAGTAGTGAACCAAGTAAAAGTGCAACAATTAAAGCAATAACTGAGTGTAAAAGAAATGGTGCTAAAATTTGCTTTGATCCAAATTTAAGAATGGATATTTGGCAAAGTAAAGAATTATTAAGAGAAACAATTTCACATGTTTTACCATATGTTGATATTCTCTATCCTAGTTATGAAGAGCTCTCATTTATCCTAGGAAAAGAAGTATCAGAAGAAGAAGCAATAAATGTTTTAATGGAAAAATATCCAATCGAAATTATTGCATTAAAGAAAGGAAAAGATGGCTGTTTATTAAAATCTCGAGAAGGTTTCTTTCTAACAATACCATCATTTGAAGTACCAATAATTGATACTACAGGTGCTGGAGATGGTTTTAATGCAGGATTTATCTTTGGCTTAAGTACAGGCAAAACTTTGGAAGAAGCAGGCATAATTGGAAATGCTATTGGTGCCTTAGTTATACAAAAAAGAGGTGCTATGACATCCTTACCTACCCTAAATGAACTTAAAGAATTCTTAATAAATCAGAGAGTTACTTTATCAATCTAAAATAATTTTAGTGGTGTTATAGAATTATGTGTCACTTAACAGGTTATATCGGTGAAGATAATTGTGTTCCTTTATTATTAGCTTCTTTGGAAATACAAGAAGCAATTATAGGTGCTCAAGCAACAGGATTAGCTGTCATGAGTTTAGGTAAAATCATAATGGATAAAGCGATTGGTCCTGTTAAGAATTTTAGAGAATCAATAGATTTTATTGATGAATCTTCTATTGGTATTGGTCATACTAGATATGCTGTTAAAAGTGTAACATGTGCAGAGACAAATACCAAAGAGAAAGCTCATCCATTTTGGAATAGTGATAATAGCTTTGTTACTATGCATAATGGAACTATTTTTAATTATGAAAAATTAGTTGCAGAATTAGAAGCTAAAGGCTATAGATTCCGCTCAAAATCAACCTATATAAATGAGAAAAATGAAAAAGTAGTCGATTATAATGATAGTGAGGTTTTCAGTTATTTATTAGAAGAGGAGTTAAAGAAAGAAATAGATATAAAAGAAGCCATTAGAAATGCTTGTGAAAGGATACAAGGACATTTTGCTTTTGTTGTTTTTCATCCGAATTATTCTGAGAGGATTTATTTAGCTAATTGGATGCAACCAATGTTTATTGGTTTATCAAATACGGAAACATTTTTCACTTCATTTGAAGAAGGTTTTGAACCATTAATGGATAAATCATTACAACAATTTGAACCTCCTAAAAACTCGTTGATAATTCTAAGTAAAAGTCGAGTAACCATTGAACAATTATTGATGGATAGGAAGCTACCCAAATTTGAACCAAATCCAAAATCATTCAAAGCTATTATTCTAGAGGCAATTAAAAATAAAGCGAATGATATAGCAAAAATATGGGAGTATATTCAAAATAATTCGAAAAAAATTGGTTTATCTAAGAATGAATTTGAAGAATTATCTACTATTAATGGTTTTACTTTTAGTCCTCTAATATACGCCTATTTAGTTAAATTAGAAGATGAAAAATTGATTAAAAGAAAGAAAGACTTTGTTTGGGAAGGAGGTATAGATAAAACTCCTAGATACAAATTTTCTCTAACATTGAAAAGTCACTCAAAATGAATTTTCAAAATTAGAAGTTTGGATTTCTTTTTATAGGTAGTGCGATAAGAATCTCTCGAGTAGCTTTTTACTTGAGTATACCTTTTTGGTAATTATTTTCCACAAAGTGTTTGTGATTGGAATGGACAAGGAATTAATCATTGAAACTATAGATTTAAGGAAGAATTTCGGTTCTAAAGAAATTTTAAAGGGAATTTCTTTACATATACCAAGAGGAAGCATCTATGCTTTACTTGGACCTAATGGAGCTGGTAAAACTACTACCATAAGAATAATTACTGGATTATTAAAACCGACCTCTGGTCAAGTTTATGTTGATGGAATAGATGTAGTGAAAGATTCAGAAGCAATTAGATCTGAAATAGGCGTTTTATCACAGCTAAGTGCAGGTTATAAAGATGTAAAAACGCGAGATAATATTTTGCTATTTACAGATATAGTTGGTATAGATAGAAATGAAGCCATTATTAAAATGAATAAATTAATGATGTATTTGGATATGTTCGATAAATTAACTTTGAATTTTGGCAAATTATCTGGCGGAGAAAAGAGAGTTGTTAATTTGGTTAGAACAATAATCTCTAGTAAGGATATAATTATACTTGATGAACCAACAACAGGATTAGATATTGCTCGTGCAAAGCGTGTAAGGGATATTATACGTGATTTAGTTAATATTGAAGGTAAAACAGTTCTTATGTCATCTCATATTACATCAGACTTAGAAGATCTTGCAACCCATACAGGAATTTTGAAAAGTGGAATATTAGTTTTTGAAGGAACAAAAGATGAGGCTATCAAGAAATTCTCAACCAGAGATGATTTTGAAGAAGCAATAATTAATGCTTTTGAAAATGGTGAAACTACTGATGAAAAATTCATTTCATCACCTACAAAATTGGAGGGATCCCTATGACAAAGAAGAAAGGACAATTTAAAGCGATACTTAAAAAAGATCTAAAACTTGTTTTCACTTGGAAAACTATTATCCTTACAATTGTTGTACCATTTATTATGATGTTTGCTATAGTAGGAATACCTACTTTATTTATTTCAGGATCAAATACTTTAGTTGTTGTTTGCTCAGATGATGTGTCAATTAATATCTCCCATGTTAATGGAACTTTATATGAAATTGATTTAGGGAATTCTTCGATAGCTGAATTAGAGAATTTTGCTAGTCAAGATAGTAATATCGAGATTGTAGTTGTAAATACAAGACAAGAAGCATTAAATGCTTCAAATGGCATTTACTTTCCAGCAAATTTTACCTCATCATCTTTTGCAGGTGAATCTGTTTTTGAATACCGAAAATCTGCTAGTGATTTGTCAATTCAAGGAGCTAATTTTGATTATATGTTGAGCATCATTCAACAAGTTGTTTTCAAAACTTATCTATTCATAAATAATATTACAGAAGATAATGCTCCTCAAGTGGATTTCGTTGAATATTTCCCCCCAGTAACAGATACAGATAAGATTTGGTCACAAGATACTCTAGGATTTGCTATGCCTTTTGCCTATGCTTTGTTTATACTTCTTTCTCTGATTGGAAATATGGGAAGAACAATAGGATTCTCAAAAGAGAAAGAAGATGGTACATTTGAAACTATGCTTTCCATCACTAGAAATCGCGCTAATTTGGTTTACTCTAAATTAATTGTTGGAATAATCGCTTCATTATTAACATTACTATCTTATTTTGCTGGGGCAGCTATTGCAGGTGGAATAAGTTTTGCTGTATTAGGAGGAACAAGTTCAAGTACTGGTGTTGAAGGATTTCTCTCCATATCATTGGAGGATTTGTTATCGTTTAAGGGAATAGTTCTACTAGCTGGAATAGGTTTAGCGTTGATAATTACAATGTTAGCTTTAATGTTTGTAGATACGATGTTTCCCAAAAATATTGCAGAAAGAATCGGTGTTCCTGTAGTAATGGCTTTTGGTTTAATATTTATGATATCAGTATTTACAAATCCTGGAGAATCAACAATAATTGCTCAAATATCACCTTATTACTGGATATATCATTTTTGCATGTCAATTATAGACCTATCCTTTGGTTGGGTTGATGCAATCTACCTAATACTGTCAGTAGGACTATTAGTCTTGATGGTTTTCCTAGCAAGAAAAGCTATCGAACGAGAAAAAGTTCTTTTCTTCTAAAAAAGATTTTCAGGTTTATTCTGAAAATCTCTTTCAATTTTATCTATTTTTACAGATCATCAGGTCGTCCCCAACAACAACACCATTTAAAATATCGAATTGTTTCAATGTACATGAATCTTAAGAAAACATAAAAACCCCAACCGATCCAGAAAAACCATTCTAAAGGATGATACCAAGGACGATTTCTTTTCAAAGGTTTATACCATTTCCTTTGTTCAATTGTATCTTTTGATTCAAATTCATCTTGTTTTGGAACAATAACAACTTTTTTTGCTTCAGATGTCTCTGTTGCTGGAATATCTTTAACAATAACATTTGATTTTACTGGCAAAACTGTTGATTGAATTTTTTTTCTTTCTTCTACTTGTAAAACTTGTCCACAAAATTCGCAATAGACTAACCAATTATCGATTTTTTTCCCACAATTTGGACAGGTGAATTTTTGATCTGGCATGTTGCTCCCAATAATAAAGTAATTATTTGTATATAGATATCGCGATATATATGCCTTTTTAAAAAGCAAGTAATTAATAATAAATAAAAAAAGGAAAAAGAAGAATTGCAGTAAATAACTGCAAATTCAATTTTGTTGGATTTAATATACATTGCATGCAAGTTCATAATAGTTATGCGAATGACCACATGCTGGACAAACACTTGGTGGTTCTTCTCCTTCATGGATATATCCACAAACACTGCATTTCCATCGGACTTTTTTGTCTTTCTTAAAATGAGTATTATCCTCAAGTGTTTTTAGAAGAGCTAGATATCTTTTTTCATGTTCAACTTCAACTTTAGCAATCATTCTAAACTTTCTAGCAACTTCTGGGAAACCTTCCTTTTCTGCTACATCAGCAAAGCCAGGATAAAGTATTGTATGTTCTTCATGTTCTCCCATTGCTGCAAATTTAAGATTTTCTTTTGTAGTACCTTTATCAGTTGGATAATCAGCAGTGAATTCTACCATCCCGCCTTCAAAGAAACTAAAGAATTGTTTTGCATGTTCGTATTCGTTATCAGCTGTTTCTATGAAAAGATTTGATATGTGAACAAAACCTTCCTTAAAAGCTATTTTAGAATACATAGAGTAACGATTTCGTGCTTGTGATTCGCCTGCAAAAGCTTTGAGAAGATTCTTCTCGGTTTCTGTATCTTTAATAGATTTAGTCATAATTTTCCGCTCATCTATCTCTTCCAAAGTAAATGTTTGTTACAAAATTCACGGATGATAATATTCTCGGTATCTTTCACTTTGAATTTTGCAATAGGTTCATCCCCCGGTTTCAAAAACCTGCGTTGCGTTTTATCTCCAGTAATTACTTCGATCCATTCAATCCAATGATCATCAACCATTGGATGAAGTGTACTACCAACAACTACCTTGATCTTTCCATCATCAATTTTCTCCATAACTGGAACGTGTTTTTCGTTCTTCCAGTCAGCAGTTTGTTCTTTCATAAGGAGCATTGGTTCACCGCAACATACAAGTTGACCTTGTCCTCCATCGAGGACTTCAACAATGTTGCCACATTTGTTACATTTGTAAATCTCATATCTTTTAGCCATATTGAGATCACCACTTATATTCAAGTACTTTAATTTGCTATTAATAATTTTTCCTTCGAAATTAAAGGATAGCTTTTTTAAAGCAAATTTATATGGAAATTTTTGTAATTTTAAAAAAATAAGAAGAAAATTAGAAAAACAAAGTTATTCTAATCTATAATTCCTAAGGATTTATGTTTTTGATAAATTGATTCAGCTAATTTATCTAGTAATTTCTTGCTATCATCAGTCATTTTTCCACGAAGAATAACAGGTTCAAGTAATTCAGGTTTGATTCGAGTTAACATTGCAATAAGATCTTCTTTTAGTTGGCATTTCCAACCATATGAAGAAATGATTGAAGCAAATTTAGCCTTAGGTCGAAGTGCATTCGCTAGATAAGTAGCATATACAGCTAACGGATGAGGTCCTGTTAAAACAGCTGGTGCACCAATAACTATGGTTGCTGCATCAACAAGTGCCATAGCTAATTCACCTATATCTGTTACTGGAAGATTATATGGTTTAACTTGAATTCCCTTTTCAATTAAAGCATCTGATAGGTATTCAACCATCTCTTTGACAGAATGATGCATTGATACATAGGGAATAACTACTTCATTTTTGACATCATCTGAAATCCAATCTTTATATGCATTGATAATAAAATTGGTATTTTGATGTACAGGACCATGGCTTGGTGCTATCGTATCGAAATTATAATTTGATAATTTCTCAATATGTTTCACAATAATTTTTCTGAAAGGCATCATAATTTCTGCATAATAACGTTTAGCTGATTTGTAGGTTTTAGCTTCATCAGTAACAAAAAGTTCACTTTGAGCTAAATGCGTACCAAAGAGATCACAAGTAAACATAATTTTATCTTCTCTGGCAAAGGTAATCATTGTTTCAGGCCAATGTACCCAAGGGACATTAATGAATTCTAAAGTTTTATCACCTAAAGAAAGAGTTTCCCCTTCTTCTTTAACTAGGAATTTTTCCTCTGGTAAGTGTAAATGAACCATTAAATGTTCTTTACCTTTTGTATTTGTTACTATTTGAGCTTCGGGAAATCTTTGGATTAATTTTACAATACTTTCTGAATGATCTTGTTCTGTATGATTTGATACTAAATAGTCAATTTTCTTGACTTTTAATTTTCCTAGATTTTTTTCAAGTTCATAGTATTTTGTTCCATCAACAGAATCTATAAGAGCAGTTTTATTACTGCCAATAATTAGGTAAGCATTATATGTTGTTCCATCTGGAAGAGGGATTAGTTCATCAAAAAGTCGACGATCATAATCCTTAGCACCTACAAAAAAAATGTTAGGTTTTAATTTTGCTACTGTCATTTTTTTTCCTCAATCATTAATTTTAGTTTTTTTACTTTGAAATATCTTTCACCAAAAAAAGTGAATTTTTTATTTACTAATAAAAGGTTGTAATGATTTTCTTACAACCCTTCTTGGAAAGTTTTCTTCATTGTAATTTATGCTATAATTTCAAGTATCTTTTTTATGAGTATATCTTCGGTTACTAATCCTTCAACATTCCCTTTGCCATTGTTTATTATGGTATTTGGTACACCAAAGACGTCAAAATCTGTTGCTAATTGAGCAAATTGAGATGATTCGATCATTTCTGCTGTAATATTTGAATTTGCTAAAGCTAATTTTTGCGCACGAATTACCATTGCAGGACAATAAGGACATTCTAAAGTAACGAATACTTTTAGATTAACTGGTTTAGTTATCTTTTTAATTTCAGCTAAGGTATTAGGTCCTAATATTGGATCTCTGCCTGAAACAAGCATAATAGATTCAACAAAGGTAGTAAATTCTTTTCCAGCAGGAACACCAAAGAACCTAATCCCATAATCTTCGTCTCCTTCAATAGCTAAAGCTGGATGATGTTCTATACCGTACTTTTTAGCCATAGGATCATTCTCATCGCAATTACAATGCACAATATTGATTTTATTTGATAATTCAGCAACTGCTTTTACTAGAGATTCCATTTCATTACAGAATAAACAATGATTCTTTGACGAGAAAACTCTAATTGTTACTGGTTCTTTCATATTTTCAAATCGTTGTTTTACTAATTGCTTAACACTTTCATCTAATAATGCTGACACTTCAATCTTCTCCTGTGAGTTTATTGATATAATTATATAGTAGTACCTTTTTAAAACCATTATTTATTAATTTCTTAAGAAAATGAGCTTTTTTTTATTATTGTTTTAAAAAAATACACTTAATCTTCAATAATTTTGAAGATAACTAATTCTTTTACAAATATGTCTTTTGAGCAATTTTTTTGAATGACATTATATTTTATTATAGAAAAAGTCTTGAAACAAAAGGAATTTATACATTAACTATTATTTTTGTTATGAAGTATAACTTCAGTTTGAAAAAAATAAAGTCAAAGTAATTGGTCGTAGCTATCAGTGCAGCAAACTCTCGAAGAAGTAACCCAACCATTCCATTCCTTGTTAACTCATGATTATAATATAGATGGGATATCAGAAATAATTGCTTCTAGGATAGGTAAAAATGATACTGAAATTAGTATTGCTCATCCAAAACACATGACAAACTATTCTATTAAAATAAATGAAAGAATTAATACCATGTGTATAGCTCAAACAAGTTTAGATAGAGGGTTTGAATTAATTACTGGTGATATCAAAGGTGTAGTAAGAATAAATTCCAGAAATGGTCGACCATTCTTCAGCAAGGATATTAAAGATGGCATACGTTTACCCTCAAGTGTTTTATGTGCTGCTCCAGGAGATCTAAATGGAAATAAATTGTCAGAGATAATAATTGGGTGTGCAAATGGCGAAGTAGTAATGATTGAGCGGATTCCTGGAAAGAAACACCAATGGGATAAAATTCGAGGATTTTCATTAGGGAAAATTTTCCCACAACCTGTAACTCAAATATTAACTGGCGATTTTAATGGCGATGGACAAATAGGTTTCATTGTTGGAGCGGTTGATGGAACTTTCAAAGAAATAGAATTTAGACCCCAATTACAGAAATTCGATTTAATTGGTGAGATAAACATCCAAGCTATACCAAGTTTCAGTTTTAATGGTGATTTTGATCGTGATGGAATCTCAGAAGTTATGATAGGTGACCAATCTGGGAGATTGAGTATTTACAAGCGAAATCGATTGATGTCAACTCACAATTTAGATGGAGCAATTACTTGTGGATCGGTTGGTGATGTTGATAATGATCGACAATTAGAGATAGTTGTTGGAACTGCTAATGGTTCATTTCATATTCTGCGACAAAACACTATTGAAAGTTATGAGGGTTATAGCAATATCAATGATTTACGAATTGGTGATTTGAATGGTAATAGGGTTAACGAACTAGTCTTTTCTATTGATAAAAGAAGAATTGTTGCTTTCAGTTTTACGCGTGATAAAGCAAAAGAAAAACCAAATGTTGAATTAATACCATTTAAAGGTGTAGGAGTAGCAACTCCTAGTCAAGCAGATATACCAGATACTTCAGATGCTTTTTGTCCAAATTGTCAATCTCAAGTACGATTTATTGAACAATATAGAAGATATTACTGTTATAGTTGTAGACAATATGTCGCACCAATAACAAAACAAGAAGGAAGAAATCAAACAACTACGATTATTGAAACGAAATCCCATGGAAGTCCTTATGTTGTTGGAACGCCTTATGAACCTTACAAAGCAACTGATGCGATGGAAGAATCTATAACAGGAATCAGTAAAGCTAAATCAAAAGTACAAAACACTTTGGGTTCAATTAGTCCTGGTAGTGATATTGTTTGGCAAGAAGAATCCGGTAAAGAAACTTCAGAAGAATCCACACCAAATTATTATTTACCTCTTGATCTAGAATCAGACCTAGAAATGGGTGCTGAATTTTTCAATGATATTTTGAAGATAAGGCATGTAATTTTAATACATTCCTTTTCAGGAGTTCCTTTATTTAGTCAAGGTTTTGGTAAAGAAATTGATGTTTCATTAACAAGTGGTTTTCTAAGTGCTGTAGGAACCTTTACTGAAGAAATGTCAGGCGAAACTGAAAAACGTACAGGTGTTTTTAGTGAAATTGGTCGTGAAGGATTTTGGATTATGATTTACGAAGGTGAAATAGCAAAGACTGCTATACTAGTAAGTGAGAAGATAGGAACACATATGAAAAAACGAATTTCTATCTTTATGGATGAATTTGAAAATACTTACAAAGAAGACTTAGTTAATTTTACAGGATTCATTTCAGGATTTGCTGGAACAACTGATTTACTAGAAAAACATTTACGATTAGAATATCTATATCCCTTAAAAATGGACATAAAGCGAATGCGATTAACAGCAATTTCACCAAATGAAAAGAAATTGGCAAAAGCTTATACAGAATTTCTTAGTGGAGCTGAAGATGAAGTTTATTATGTTACTGAATTAATTGAGGCAGCATTACATAATCAATCAGTAAATCTTCTAAAAGATGATATTTTAGCGGTTATGATAAAATATCTTGAAAATGGTATGTTAATACCGATTCCTCCACCTCCCAATTCCCAACTATAAATCAAAATATCCTTTACTAAAAACTTATGAGTAATTTTACATTATGATAAGGTACTAGTACTAATTGTACACAATTATTAACTTGAATTACTAATAATAATAATAAATGTTTAGAGGCTTTAGAAATGTCTGAACAGATAACAAAAGCAGAATCCCATGAAGCTAAAGGGAAGTGGAAAAATGCTGCTGAAAGCTATATACTCGCTGCAAAAACCTTTCTTGAAAATAAAGAAACGGAAACAGCTAAAAATCTAGTAATAAAAGCAATTGAAAATGCTGAAAAATCAGCCTTAAATGAATTAATAATTGAAGCTGTTTTTCTAATGAATGAAGTTGCTTCTGGACAAGAATTAAACGAAGTTTTATCTAAAGCACTTAAACCACTAAATAAACTAATTGAGGAATCCATTCCTAAAAAGAAATATGATCTCATTTTAGATTATATTAATAAAAAGGAAATTATTATTCGTACACTTGGTGAAGACTTAGAAGAAACTTTACTTGAAAAAGGTGGTTTCTTACATGAACAGGCATTTTTATTAATTACAAATAAAAATGAAGAAATAAGACAAAAAGCAATAAATGATATTCGTAAAGCTGCTAGTGTTTTTCTAGAAGTAAATAGAAAAGAGGAAAAAATACAAGGGGAATTAAATGCTTTAATCTTGCTCCTTGAAGAAGGTTTTTTGAAAGAAGGACTAGTATTTTATAATGAAATTATTGATTACTGTCATAAAGAAGGATTAAAGCAAAAGGCTGAATCTGTAATTCAATTGATAATAGATTATTCAAATGAAATATTAGAGGGAAAAGGGCCTAAAAAATTAGTCAAAGTAATAAGAGAAACGTTAAGTGATACAGACCCAGGAGGGGAATTCCTTAAAATTGGTATTGATAAGGCTTTAGAGATAAAGTCCAAAATTTTGATAACTAATGCCTCAAGAATTCAATCTGATTTTGCAGAACAAATGTTTGATAAAAAAAATTATACTATTGCTAAAAATTTCTATGATAAAGCTTTACGTTTACTTGTGACTATTAATGATAAAGAAAACGCTTCACTATTAGCTCAAAAAATAGCTGAAAAAGCTTATAGTTTATTGGATTTGAAAGGACTTTTTAATGAAGGATTAAATTACTTATCTACTATTCATCAAATGGAAAACATTAATCTTGATTATTTAGGTGAATTTTATTCTGATAAAGCAGAAAAGATGTATTCTCGAGAGAAACTTGAATTAGCATTAGATGATTATATAAAATCCACTCAAGCTTTTTTAGCAGGCAAATTAAGAAAGAAATTTACAGCAACTGTTGATACAATTTATAATAAAGCAGTAGAATTGATTGAAAAGAAGAATCAAAAAATAGCTATATTGTTTGTTGATAACATCACTGGTATATTAGAAGGTGAACAAGCCTATGATCAAATTGGTAAAAATCTATCAAAAATATCTGTAGCATTTGTTAAAACAAACAATCTAAAAGAAGCAAATGATTATTCTAGCAAAGCAGTGGAAAATCTCATCAAAGCAGGAAATACACTTGAAGCAGGTAATTCCCACAAAGCATTTGGTGAATCATTGATCAATTTAGGATTATTTGATACTGCTTCATTTCATTTAATTGAAGCGGCTAAATTATTCAAGCAAGCAAAAGCGGTAGATAAAATAACAAAAACAGTTACACCATTGGTTAATTCAGCCAAATTAAAATTAACAGAAGGAAATATTGCACTTGCACAGAAGCTTATTATGGATGCTTCCTTATGTGCTGAACAAAAAGATCCATTCGCTCAAGTGAATGCTTTAATGGATTTTATTGATCATGCTCTTCAATCAAATCAACCTCAGCTTGCTTTAGATGATTTTAAATATACTACCTCAATTTTAGAGTCAAGTTCTCCTGAAGAATCTAAAAAGATAGTAAAGAAAATTTTTGCTGCAGGTAAACAACTGATTAATTCCAAACAAAATTATTCTATAGGAAAGGACTATATTGTTCATGGAATTAATACACTTGAATCGTTAAATGAATTTAGTGAAGCAAGTGCTATTATCCTAGAATTTGGTAATCTATTATTCAATAATAAACAAAATGAATTAGCTAAAGATCTTTTACTTTTAATAGATAAAACATTAAATTCTGATTCAAATACTGAAGAATTTGGTGAAAAAGTAACCCAAGCTGGTAAACTTCTTATAGAACATGATATAATTGATGATGGAATAGATTTACTACGAAAATCAATTGGTGCATTTCTAAGTTTAGGCATTATTGAACCAGTAAGTAATCTCTCATTTTATTGTTTAGAGAGGGCTGATTTAGGAATTAAAAACAATGAACCAATCCAAGCTAAACATTTGTATATTGCTGCAATGGAATTTAGTAGTTCAGTCAATTTAGAAACACAAGAACAGATACTGACAGCCGCAACAAATTCATTTTTAGAAGCTGGTGACCTATATACAATAAAGGAATTTTATGATTTTGCTAGAAATAATCTCGAAGGTGAGAAGGATTATTTAATAAAATTAGGCCGTTTGATTATTTATCAGGGTTCAATTTTACGAGATAAAAAGGGATTATTTGATGAAGCATCAGAATTTATTAAATATGGCATTCAAATATTAAATCAGGTAACAATGTTAGAAGAAGCAGGTGAAGCTGCTTTAGCTCAAGGAAATGCCTTCATTGAAAAAGACCATTTCATTTATGGAGAAGAATTAATAGAAACAGGCGCACAAATTTTCATACAAATCAATAATATTGAACGATCAGGTGATGCTTTTCTTTCACTAACAGAAATTAATATTAAACGTCAATTATGGGAAGATGCTTTTAGACAAATCAATTTAGCCTTAAAATCATTTCAAGGTCAAAACCAAGAAAAACTTTCATTAGCTATTTTAAAAACTGCTGAAATTGGTCATAAAGCATTAATACATAATCCTGAATTAAATAGAGATTTCGCAATTTCGTGTTTCGAATTGGGAATTGATTCTGCAAAGAAGAATATTCTACAAGATGTGGAAATTGATATCGGTCTAGAACAGAGTAGAGCTTTTGCTCAAATAAAAGATTATCAAACAACCTACAATACTCTCCTACAAACAGTTAGTATTCTAGAAGAACATGATGAAACAGTAAAATCCCCTTTTATTGCAGATGAACTTTCGGGTTATGCTATTCAATTCATATCAGAAAATGAATTACAATTCGGACTTCATATCGTTGATCTAGCAACTGGAATCTTTCTTAGAATAGGAAAACCAATAAATGCTTCAGAAGTTTATATGAAAGCTTGCAACTCTTTACTCAAAATGAATGAAATTAGTGAAGGTGTTAAATTAGTTCTCCTAGCATCAGATACATTGATGGTTGCCGAAGAATATGAAAATGCAGTAAAAATTCTTGAAGAAATATCGGATTTGCTCTATAGTTTGAAAGATTATAATAATGCATCAATAGTAACTGGGCAAATAGTTACCGTACATCAGAAAACAGGAAATATAGCAGAACAAAAGAAAGCTATCCATAAATTAGTGGAAAAATCAGAAGAGGTCATAAAAAGTGGAAAAATAATGGTGGGAGAACAACTTTGGGAACAAGCTTCAAACTATAGTATATCCACTAGTTTGGAATTCGCTATGGAAATAAACAATAAACGCATAAATAGTTTAATGTCAGCAGGAATGTATAATTCTGTTAATAATGCATTCAAACAAATTTTGGAGATTTTAGAGAAAAATATTGAGCCACTTGTTGAGCAAGGTAACAGGGTAGCTAGTATTGCTGCAGAACTATTTGCAAAAGATGAATTAGAGTTAGCAAAGAATTTCATAATAACCGCTAATGAATTTTTCAAAAATGCTGAGCATTTTGAACGAGCAACAAAACTTTGCATCCAAATGAGTCAGAATTTTATTCAAAAAGGTGATGAATCGAATGGTATTGAATTAATTGATTGTGCAGCAAATATAGCTAATGAAACTAAAGGAGCTCATGAAGCAGCAAAGATATATCTCTCATCTGGATTTGTACTTATAGAAAAAGGATATGCTGATAGTGGAAGATTATCAATAAATAAAGCAGTAGATATTGAAATCCAAACAAAGAATACAACTGGTTGTATTGAATTAGGTGAAATGACTTTAAATAAAGCAAACGAAATAGCTAATAGTGATCTTGATGTTGCTTTAGAAATTTACTCACGAGCATCAAGTATTTTTGAAAGAGCAAATTCATACTCAAAAGCTGGTGAAGTGCAAGCAATAATTATTTCTAATTACTTTAATACCAATAAAGCACAAGAAGCAATGGATTCAACAGAAAAAGCAATTGATCTATTTATTAAAGGTCAAAATATTGAATCAGCTGCATTATTAGTTAAGCAGACAATTGAATCTTCAAGAAGGTTCTTTGATATAAATGAAATTACTAAGGGTGTTTTAATACTTGAGAGAAGTCGACTCTTAATTGAAAAGATTTCAAGATTTGATCTTCTTAATGTTATAATAGCAATTTATATTGCTGCTGCACGGCAAAATCTACCAAATAGAAAATCAGCTATTGGAGTATTCTTTTTAACAAGAGCTTTTGAATTAGCTAAAAGTAGTCCAGATCCAGAAGAGATTAAGAGGATTGTGGATTTAAGCCTTAAATTATCTCGAGAAATTATTTCTAATAAAAACGCTATAGCTGGAGCAAAAGTTATAGAATTAGTAATGAAACAAGATATAGCTAAAACAGTATTACTACCTATTGTCGCTGAAACTATTATTGATGCTCTTAAATTAACATTAGATGTAGAATGGAATATGATAGGTAAATTAACTAAAGATGCGATTAAATTTTTCAAGAAAACAAATCAATATGAAGGTATTAGTCAAATTATATCCATTCTAACAAAAAGAGCCAATGCTGATATACTCCTAAACAAACCGCAATTGGGTTTCTATTTCGTAGAACATTCGCTAAAATTGATAAAAGAAGCTGAAATTCCTTCCTTATACTTACAAATAGGCAGTGAATTGTTCGAGCAATTACTAACTATAGATCCTGAGAGTAATTTTGAACTTAATTATAGAATGCTTGGTTACTGTTATCAGATTTTTCAAGAGATACAGAATATAGACTATATCGAACGAGTTGGTAAAGAATTCGTTAAATTGGGATCTAAAGACCTTATTGGTAATATGCAATCAATAAGAGGTTATGAAGCACTTCTAACTGCAAGAGATATAGCGGTTCAAGCTCAAAGTGATAATTTAATTTCAACAGTAGTATTAGCTTTTCTGGATTTTGCTTTACAACAGTTAGAATTAAACTCAAAAACAACCGTAGTTACTTTGGATGATGTAATTGATGGTCTTAAAGACTTTGAAGTACCACATTCAAAACGGGCAACAATTGAGTACAATCTTATAGGTGATTATATCAAAAACTTATCTAATTTAGGTGAAAAGATAGCAAAGGTTGAATCTGAGTACAAATCAGGAAAGAAGATCGTTGAAAATTGCACACGTATATTAGTGCTTTCTAAGAATCAAGCTTATATAGAAAAAGAAATTATTGAAGTTAATACTAATCAACAAAAATACCTTAAGAAATCAAATAGAGATTCTGCTTATAAATTAAGACAAATTGGTTTAGCATTAATTGATCTAAATAGCACAAACGATGCTGTGGTAATAGCTGAAAATTCATTCAGAAATGCTCAAGCTTTATTTGAGAAGAAAAGATATCAAGAAGCTATTTACTATCTAGAAACCTCAATGAAATTAAATGAAGCCCTTTCAATAAACACTGAATTGAAGAATATTGGGTTGTTTTCATTGAGTGCTGGTGATAGATTAGTTAATGAAGTAAAAATCCCTGAATCAATGGTCTTTTATGATATCGCAACAGAAGCTTTTGATATAGCAAATGACGATGAAAATTCAAATAGATTAGTTAATAGGATATTTCAAACACGTGAATGGGATGCTGATATAACAATCGCTTACAATGTTTATCAAATAGCTTCTGATTCAGCTGTGAGAATTAAGAATAAACAGAAAGCTGTTGAGATCGCTACAAAATGTTTCAATAGAGGTACAGCTTTTATTGATCAACCTCGAATACCTGTAGAATTATCCTTGAAATTCATATCACTTGCAGGTAAAGTATACGAAGATATTGGCGCAATAAAAGAAGCATCTAATTCCTACGATCGAGCTATTCTGAAATATATTCGTTTAATGAAGACTCGAAAAGGTGTTGAAATAGTTATAGAAGAACTCCTAACAAGGACAGCAATTGATCGAATGGCAAGTTGTGATATTGATTCTCTTGAAACGATATTCCTACGAGTTATGGAATTAGCAGAAATGAAGAAATCGAAATCTCTGAAAATAATAGCTCAAACACTTAATCTTGTTAATTCCTCTAAAGTAGGTGATGCTTGGGATTTAATAGCTTCTATACCTCTTGTTTCACATGGTCGTATAAGAAAGATCATTAAATTCATTAAAAATAGAATTATCTATGAATTGCAAACAAATGGAACGTTTGATAGAACAATCTTTTCAACAACAGATAGGTCCTTACCTTTATCCGATTATCTTCTTGATACCCTGTTAATAACTAGAAAAATTGATGGTCAACCGATCAATAAAGATGTCTTTATTTCATTAGATAAAGTAAAAGCTATAAGAAATTACATTTATTCTGAATACGAGCTCTGGGGTAGAATTGAATTAAATGCTATAACAACTGAATTTGGTATACAACCTAACGATGTAATATCAATACTCAGACGCGAATTTCTCTCTTCACTTTATATGTCATTACTTGATGATGATCAGAAAATATTCTATTCATTTGAGCGACTAAAAGCAGAAATCTCAGTCATTCTTAATAGAGAACGAAAGAAAACAACGAGATTTGATCCAATGCAAGTAGCAAATGAAATGAGAATACCTCCCGATATTATAAAAGAAGTTCTAAGAGAAATTGCCTGTGAAGAAGTTGTTGAAAATTTAAGTCTTTAATAGTCTAAAATTTTCTTCACAGAATTATTCTTTTTTTCATTAGCTATTTTCATAGCAATTGTTTTTGTATTTGTTTCTTTTATAACTTTTATAGCTATTATTGATGCTATTACACCAAAAACCATTGGAAAGAAAGGAGCGGTAAAAATTCCATCCGATAGAAATTTTGGTGCTAGATCAGTTGGAAAGATATCCGCAATATAACAGCCTAATATTGCTCCAATATTGCCAGCAAAAATTTGTTCAATACTAATAAGACTCATACCCCGAGCCCGTTCATTAGTTGCTGTAATATCAGACATAATCGCATTCGAAGTTGGAACTTTTAAAGCATACAAGGGATATAAGTAAATGATAAAAATTGCCCATTTAAATCCTGTAAGGAAGAACATCAGTGAATAAATCACAGGATACATAATAACTGCCAGAATAAAGAATGGTTTTCTGCCAACCCGATCTAAAAAGTAACCTGTTACAAGCAACATAACCATTCCAATAGCTGTTGCAGCAGTATTGGATACCGAAATTAATGTTGAATTTAATCCTACTTTACTCAGATAAATTGAGCTTATAACGTTAAACGGTCCTACCCCAAAATCAAGCATCAATAAAGTAAATATCAGCAGTAAAACTTCTTTCCGGAATAAAATTTCTTTATAACTTGATTTCTTAAAATTATCAGATTTAAATATCCTCAATTTACTATGATATTTTATAATTTGTTCAGGAGGTTCAATGGGTGTTTCTAATTTATTATTTTCCTTTTCGGATAATTCTTCTATAATATCTATGGAATCTGAAGTTTTCTTTGTCCATGGTTTTGATGCTGAAAGAAGAGCAATAGCACCAGCTGCATAAGCAAAAAAAGCCGCAAATCGCAAAGAACCATCAATTCCGAAGGTTGTATAAATAATGCCTGAAACGCCACCACCAATCATCCACCCAGCTGAAGCAAAGATTACTTGAAAACTTGAAACTTCTCCTCGTCTATCTGGAGGGCAAATAGTTGTGATAAGAGCACTATTCATTGTATAATAAATCTGTGTAACTATGCCAAAGGATCCTAAAATACCTAAGATTACCCAAATTGACCCTCTGAAAAATATTAACAGTGTGTATTGAATCATTAAAGCAATTCGAGAAAAAAACATAATCTCTTTTCGTCTACCTGTTTTATCTGAAAGATTACTGAGATACATAGTACCTATCACTGAAACCATAGATGGTAGAGCAAAAACTAATGCAACATCAAGATAAGAATCTGTAAGATTAGTAATAATATCTAGACCAAAAAAAATCCAATAAACAGAAACAGCTATATGTTCTAATAAATAAGAGAAAAGAGCTGGAAGAACTACAGGAGGTGGAAGAACCTTTTTAGCTATTTCCTTAAATTTTCCGGGCATATTTTCACCATTTGGAGGTATAATTGGATTTTTAATTCAGCATAAAATGTTTAGTAAATAAGTTTACTTATCATATTTCTTCTTCTTCATCAGATTCTTGATCTTTGAATTGTAATTGGTAAAGTCTATAATATTCACCTTTACAAGCTAAAAGACTTTCATTAGATCCTTCTTCAATTATTTTACCATTTTTAATAACAATTATTCTATCGGCATTTCGCACAGTTGAAAGACGGTGAGCAATAATAAATGATGTTCGTCCACTTAATAATTTTGTAAGTGCTTTTTTAATTAGTAATTCAGTATAAGGATCTACTGAAGAAGTAGCTTCATCAAGAACCAAAATTTTAGGATTTGGTAACAATGCTCGAGCAAAAGATATTAACTGTCTTTGACCTAAAGAAAGTTTGCTTCCACGTTCACCCACAGGAGTTTCATATCCTTGTGGTAAATTTTCAATGAATTCTGCTGCGTTTACTGCATTAGCTGCGTTTTGAACATCATCAAAAATAGCATCAGTGTGATTATAGACAATATTATCAATAATAGAACCCGTAAATAGATATGGATCTTGTAACACTATTCCCATTTGTCTATGCAAAGAATCAAGGGTAACCTCTTGAATATTATTACCATCAATATAAATTGCACCATCTTGAATCTCGTAGAATCTTGCTAGAAGATTAATAATAGTAGTTTTTCCAGCACCTGTAGGTCCTACAATAGCAATTGATTCACCAGGTTGAACTTCCAGATTGAAATGATTCAGAACTAATTCATTATCTTTATAACCAAAAACAACATTTTCGAATTTAATATGTCCTTGAATTTCTGGCAATTCATAAGCATCTTCACGTTCAATGACATCTGAAAAGGTATTATTCAATTCATAAACACGTTCAGTAGCAGCCATTGTAGATTGGAAGGTATTATAGAACATTGTTAGATTTAAAATTGGATCAAAGAAACTTCCAACATACTGAGTGAAAGCTATAGCTGAACCAATAGAAACTGAATGAATGAAAATAGTTTCAGGGAAAAGTTGAGTATATCCACCATAAAAATAAACAAAACCAATAACCGCAGAAGCTAAGAAATTAAATAACGGAAATGTTGTAGCAAAAACTGCTATTGCTTTCATATTAGCTTGTTTGTTTTCTTCATTAACTGTTCTAAATTCTTGGATGTTTTTAGATTCACGAGTAAAAGATTTTGAAACTCTAACACCAGAAATGCTTTCTGAAAGATTGGCTGTTACAGTAGCAATTGTTTTTCTAGTTTTTCGATATGCTTTGCGTGCACGGATTCGAAAAGTCCAGCTAATGAAAATTGTTATGGGAATTGATAAAACAAATACCCAGAGGGCTAATTTCCAATCCATCCAAATAAGAATACCAATAATTCCAATTAAAGTAATAAAATCAATTATGGAAGTAATTATTTCTCCACTAACCATTTCATTTATTTTGTCACAATCATTAGTAACTTTTGAAATTAATCTTCCTGCTTCTTGAGTGTCGAAATATTTGATCGACATTTTTTGCAAGTGATTAAAAGTATCAGTTCTAATTTTCTTTACTACACTATACCCAATTTTATTTAAGAGAATAGTTCTAAAAACTGAAATAACTGCTGTAATAATTGCTACACCGAGAAGTGATAGAGTAAAGATTAGTAAATACAATAATCTCTTATCTGTAGTAAAAGCATTTGTTAGATCGAAAACATCGTCAATTAGATAACGCATAATTTGAGGGGAAATTAAACTAATTATAGAGCTTAATCCTACAAGTAGAAGAGCAATGATAACCTGCCCTTTGTATTCTCGGAACATAAAACCTAGAATCCATTTAGCTAAAGTCCAATCCGAAGCTATTTTTGGTCTTTCCTTTTTATCCTCTTCTTCAATTAATGAATCAAAATGACCACCAGAACGACGTCCGCCAAAACCCATTGTTATTTTCGACCTCCAGGTATATTATCAAGATTAATTTCGTCTAAACTAGGTTCTTTTATTAGAATATTTGTTGAATCATCAAACTCTTGTTCTAAAAGTTGTGTTTCATATAAGTGCTTATACAAACCACCTTTTTCCATGAGTTCTTTGTGTTTGCCCATTTCAACAATTTCTCCTTTATCCATAACTACTATTCGAGTAGCAAATTTAATTGTTGAAAGTCTTTGTGTAATAATTAAGGTCGTTCGGTTCTTCACTAATGCATTAACAGCTTTCTGGAATTGATTTTCCGTTTCAAAATCTAGCGCGCTTGAGGAATCATCCATAATTAAAATTGGATAATTGAGTAATAATGCTCGAGCAATAGTTAAACGCTGCTTTTGCCCACCAGAGAGAGTTACACCACGTTCTCCAACAACTGTATCATACCCATTGGGAGTTTCCATAATGAAATCATGTGCTTGAGCAATTTTTGCAGCGGAAATAATTTCCTCATCGTTTGCTTCTGGTTTTCCAAAAGCAATATTTTCCCTAATGGTTCGTGCAAAAAGAAACGCTTCTTGCTGAACTAAAGCGATTTGTTTTCTTAAAGAATCAATCTTTACATCTTTAATATCAATGGCATCAATTGTAACTGAGCCAATTTGAGGATCATAAAATCGTGGAACTAAACTAACTATAGTGCTCTTTCCTGAACCTGTAGTTCCAAGAAAGGCAATCCTTTCCCCTGGTTTAATTAGTAAGTTTATATTTTTTAAAACAGGTGGATTATTTTCAATATAAGCAAAAGTTACATTTTTGAATTCTATTAAACCTTGAATCGAAGGCATATCAATAGCATTATCTTTCTCAACTACTTTTTTCTCCATATCTACAACTTCAAAGATACGATTTAATGAAGCTGTACCTTCTTGGAAATGCAAGATAGCAAATGAAAGAAACCTTGTTGGTGTCTGAAGTAATATCAAATAAGCATTAATTGCTATTAAATCACCTACAGCGAGATTACCCGAAACTACCGATCTCCCACCAATATAAAGTAATAAAAATGAACCTATTGTAAGAATAAATGGATATAGGGTAGTAATTAGCGCTCGTAATTTAGCCAAATTCATATTTAAATCAAAATAAGTTTGGTTTTCTCTTTCAAATTTGTTATATTCAAATCCTTCTGCTGCAAAAGCACGGACAACCCTTGCCCCAAAGACATTTTCAGCTAAAACGTTATTCATATCACCAAATTTATTTTGAATGGCTTTTGATAAGGGACGAACTTTTCTTGCGTATGAAAACATTATAAGAAACATTATGGGAGCTATTCCTAAAACAATTAACATCAATTGCAAAGACATCATCCCTATGAGAACAAAAATACCGGCATATAGACAAATAGCTCTAAGAAATATACGCATTCCGATACTAAGCAAACGTCGTATTGCTTCTATATCACTTGTTCCTCTAGAGATAAGTTGACCAGTTTCCATTCTATCAAAGAAATCAATAGATTGTTGTTGGATTTTTGAATAAAGAGTATTTCTAAGATCATAAACAATGCTTTGAGAAATAAATTCATTAATATATCTTTGAAGAAATCTGAAGATTGCTGCTAAAAACCCAGTAGCAATATAAACAGGAATCCAAATCTTAAATGCTTGAGTGTCATGGGCATAAAAAACTTTATTGATAATCTCTTTTGCTACCCATGGGGTAAATAATGTAAAAGCAGTATCCAATAAGGCTGAAAATATTACTACAAAGAAGAGAAACCAAGTTTTCTTCTTCATATATCCTAATACTCTTATTATTGGATTCATATCAATAAATCTCACAATTTTTTACATTCTATTTGAGAATACCACTACAATAAAACTGTTTTGATTTAATTTAAAATTTAAAAATGATTGAATGTTTTTTTCTATTCACTACTTTTTGCTTAATTTTGAAAGAGCTTCAATTGCTGCTTCTTCTATCATTTTATAATGACTCCTTTTAGCACCGTTTATAACATCATACGCTTGATCATCGCCTATTTTTCCCAAAGTAATGATTATTTCTTTTCTAACAAATTGATTAGTATCAAGGGTTAGTGTTTCAATTAAGCTTGGTACAGCTCTTTTATCAGCTAATTGTCCTAATGCTTCCGCACAAGCACGTCTTACGATATAAGAAGTATCTCTCTGCAGTACTCTTGTTAATGATCGGATTGCTAAATCATTAAAGGATAAAAATTCACTTGTTAATTTAATTTCATCATTTTGTTTACATACTATATTGCCAATTGTAAAAGCAATTTCTCTTCTGGTTAATTCATTTGTATCTTTTTGTAATGCTTTACTTAGGTTGGCTAAAGAGTTAATATCATTTAATCGATTGAGTGACCAAGCAGAAATCATCCTAACAGAGAAATGTTCATCTTGCAACAAAGTTCGTTCTAATATTTCCTTGGAATTAATTTCATGTTTCATACCAAGTAACCATGCTGCTGTTTGTCTTACTAAGGCTGATCGATTTGATTGTAATAATGAACTAATTTTTGGAATAATTTCTTGGTAAAAGGAATTCTTTAATAATCCCATAATAGCCCAATAAAGTACTTCTTCATCTGAATCTTCAAGAGCTAATTTAACGAGCTCAAAGGATTGCTCATCTGTGAAATGACCTAATATCCAGATTGCTCTACCTCTCATAAAACGGCTTTCTGTTGTGTCATAAAAAATCTTTCTCACAAGAGAAAAGATTTCAGGTTCTTGTAGCTCAAAAAGTACAATTAAAGCTAATTCTCTCACTGCTATTTCTGAATCATTATCCACTAGATTTTTTAGTATAGCAATAGACTCAGGGAATCTTTCTTTTCGAATAATATAAATTGCCTCAAATCTATCATTACTGTTACTTGATTTCAACTGCTCCTTGATTTGTTCCAGAGTATTCATTTCTTCTGAATCATTGTTTTCTATGTTACTCATTTATTTCTTCCCTGCTTATATTTAAAATAAATCATTTAATAATTTTAATTCATTCATTCAAAAAAATTTATCCATATAATAAAATAAAAAATTAGGGAAAAATCCCTAATTAATAATTTTTAAGAAAGCATTTTTGCTTGCATCTTCTCTAATTCTACAGTCCTTCCTTCTTTTATCCAATTCATATACAATTCATATTGGAAGAAAGTATTACCAATAATATCATCTATTGGATGTTTGAAGAAGAAAGCAAGCTCATGAAGTGCTCCATATTCGCCTCGAGACTTAGCAAACATTAAACTACGAGCGATATCAATTACTATTGGTGCAGCTAAAATTGAATCAATACCATGCCAGGTAAATTGTAAAGCCATTTTTGTTCCTAAGAAACCTCGATAGGAAATATAATCCCAAGCGACCTTGTGATCAACTAATGGTGGGAAATATTTGATTTCAGTTATAGAAAATGGTGAATAGCCGATACTACTGGAGATGGCTTTATCTTTACTTTCAATTTTACTTTCTTTATTCTTATCCTTGCTGAGGGTAACACCATCGTCATCACCAAGAATATTGAACCCAGCCCAACCAAGGATCTTTAGATTTCTCATCTTGAACATTGGTGCAAGGGTTGTTTTCATAAGTGTTTCACCAGTTTTACCATCATCTCCCATATGAGGAACTTTATTTTTAAGTGCTAATTCACGGATTCCAGGAACAGTTGCACCATGAGATGGAGTAAAATTACCAAAAGGAATTTTCTGTTTTAAAGAAGCATAAGCGTATAACATGCTTGCGGTAACTTTTTCAAATTTATTTTCATCAATTAAAGTTTCAATACCATTTAAGGTCATATGCTCTTCTGTTAATGGAATATGAGGTTCAGTTGATGATACATTAATAACACAAACTTCACCATTTTTATTATGAAAGCTATCATAATCCTTCATTATTCTATCAACAATCTCTTTAAGAGTAAGACCTTCATCTTCAAGAGTATCGAGGTTACCAAGTGCTTCCACACCAGGACCACCATTAATAGCAGTTCCTTTTTTAGCTTTCACTTTTGAAAGCTCATTTTTTCCTGCTTCTAGATATTGTCTTAGGAAATGATAATTTTCTTCCCAGATTTTCTCAGAAGCTTGAAAACCATTACGATCTAAAAATCTTATTTCACTGCCGCCTAATGCTATATCCTCTATTGGAAACTTACTTCTAATAGGATCGCATTCAGGCGATTCTGTGACTATTCCTGATTGAAGTCTTGGTGCTGCTCCAGCTTTAATCGCTGCTATACCGGTCATTGTTGTTGTTGCAACTGCACCATAAGCTCCTAATAACCATATTCCAGCCATTTTATTTTTACAACCTATTTGTTAATATCAGCTTATTTTATGGTCATATAATATCATAGTCCTTTTAAAATTTTTTAGGTGTAGACCTATTTTCTAGCTGTTTTTTTTGAGAAAGAATAAAAAATAGGATAAAAAAGAGGGAAAAATATTATTTGAGATTTTTTAAATGTTCAAATAATTCCTTTCCAGCTTTTTCAGCTTGTCCTTCTTTATTTTTGATGATTGCTAATAAAGCACCAGATTGTTGACAAATTGTTGATGCTACTGTTTTATTGATTAATTGATGTTCAAACAAAATGTCTGCTGTTTCTTCATCTCTAATTCTTGTATTATCTGATGATCTTCTGCCAATAATTTCCTGAGGATTTGTTTCAATTATAACCAATAATTTAGCTTGAAATTCATTAGAAACCCATGAAGGTATACCTTGAAGAAAGGTACCTGTACCTGTTTTTATAGTATAATGAGTGTCGACTATTACCACTTTATTTTTTGCTAGTTCAGCAATTCGCATTGCTGCTCTGCGTTGGATTTCTTTCTGCATCTCAGATGACAGATTCCTTAATTCATCTCTATGATTGACATTATAATCTTCTTTAGCTATTTCCATCATAATTGTACCGTAAACAAATATACTTACATCGAAATTCTCACGCTTAGCATATTCAAGTGCATTGTTAATAACTGTTGTTTTTCCCACACCGGGAACACCACCAACAATTGCAATATTACTTTGATTTAGCAAATTTAATCACCAATTTCATAGTTCGATATTTTCTAGCAATTCAACAATTTTCTTATAACCTTTTTTACTGATTAAATTCTTCTCTGCAAGATAATTAAGTCCTTGCATTACTGCTCCTCGAAATTCACCGGTAGCTAAATAATTCGTTGCCCGAAGTGCATCAAAAGAGGATTTTAATCTTCGGTTAAATACCAATTCTTCTGCTATTTTATCTGTTGCTTGTTTACCACCAATAATCGCTGAATCTCGTTCAGCGTATGGATAATCTATTTTACTACTTGGACGAGGTTTACATAATGGCGGAATAACAAAATAGCGAACATCATCTTTATCTTGGAATTTTATTAAAAATAAAGAAATAATCATATCCGTTGGAATATTACCTACTCCTTGTAATGCTGATTTAGAAATAGCTGTTTTTCTATTGGTAATAACTTCATCAATTTTCTTACATAATTCATCTGTGTTGCGATTAATACTATCTCGCATTTCAACTAAATTAGCAAGATTGCGATCACGATCCATACGTAATTCATCAATTTCATTCAAAGCTTTGGCTTTCTTACTTTCGTATTCATCAATAGTAACCTGTTTATTAGTCATGAATTGTTGAGTTATAGAATTAAGCATTTTAGCAAGATTTTTACGATCATTCTCCAAATCTTTTACTTCATTATTGATACCTTCAATTTGTTTGTTACTATTTTCTAGAAATATTTTCATATTGTTCTGATATTTAGGAGTTTCAATTGAAGGGATGTCGTTTAAAATTTTGCGAGCTTGTTCCTGAATGGGATTGATCATTCCAGATAGACCTAGAGTACTAGATTCAAATTTAGATAACTCACGAAAAGTAGCTTGATTAGCTTTCTCTAATTCAGAGTCAATTGTTTTTTCCATTTTTTCCTTAAATTGATCAATTCGTTTATTGACATCTTCTTGTAAATTGTGTAATCTACCTGCAAAGGATTGTTCAATGTCATTGATTTTTGCATTGATTTCTGCTAACCAATCTTGAGCTGTTTCACGAAATCGATCTTTTACTTCTGAAAAAGTTGGTACCTCATTAATTAATGTAATTAAATCATTACTAACATTTTGCTCAAAGGTTGGTAAAATTAATGGTGTATCAATTACATCTTCTTCTACAAATTTCTTAACTAAATCGAAAGTTGAGCGTGTAAAAGACTGACCAAATAACGGATAGATTTGAGGTCCTATAATCAATATTTGATTAGCTTCTCTGAGATTTTCAGTATAAGCTTTTGCTGTCGTAGCATCTTGGAGTGCTTTCATTCTTGCAAGAACATTTGACAAAATTAAATCTTGAACACTTGTTCCCCCTCCATAAATACCCAATGAATCAACTAATATTACTCGATCATTGAGAGTATCAACTTGTAAACGCCAATAGAATTTTGAAACTTGAGTTAGTTGTTCTTTTGAGCGCTTGAAAAAACCTGATTTCTTTATTTTATCTCCAACAATACCAACTATCAAAGCAAGCTCTGCTTCAATTGGTATTTCTTTATCATCAATTATAAATGGGATAACATTTTCCCTTTGTGTGCTCATATTATTCACCTATTTTTAATTATCTTTGAATTTATTATCTAATCATAACTGAAATGAAATTTAGTATGAATTGTAATAATAAATAGCAATTCATTATGATTAAAGTTATTTAATAATAATTAATTTGATAAAAATAAACTTGTTTATGAACTTCTTCTTCTTTTGCTCAATAATTTCTTTTGTTTTTCTTGAAAAGCAAGTTCATCTTTATATTCTGGACAATTAACTTCGTAGAGACTTCTTAATCGATACAATTGATATTGAATATCTTCTCTAGGTTTTTCACCAGGCAATGAAGTGAAATTTCCATCATAAATTGAATAGAGAATAGCTAGTGCACGTAAATTATCAAAATGTATTTGGTTTGAATAACCTTGATCTTCTTCAACAACACAAAGTTTTCTATAATGTTTACATTTTTGATTACATGAAAGGCAATTTGAAATACTTGCTTTAACTTGGTTGCGATAAAAATCAATTTCAAAAGTATAGTTATCCTTCTCTACAAGAACAGTTCCATTTTCATTGAGTTGGTAACCCAAACGATTAATAAGGTCTTGTACTTTTTCAAATGATTTTTTATTATAAAGTTTGAAAATATTAGATGACTTAATAAGTTGAGGATTGAAGGTTTGATATTCACCTGATAGAATATCTTGTGATATTTTTTGACCAATTTCATTAAAAATAGTGCTCAAATCAGAAATTGAATCAATTTTATTATAAGAAATAAGTCTATTCTCTTCTTCTTCAGTTATTTGCAATTTTTTATCTTTAGATTTTTTCGAGGAATTAGAAACAGTTAATATCGTAACTGGAACACCACGAGGAGATAATTGATATAAATAATTTAGATTCTCATAACTTTCAGTTTGCTTTGCAAGGACTATAGAATGAGAAGATCCTGAATAATAAGCCATTCTAAATTGTGAAAATCTTTCAGCTGAAGAAATAATCCAAATAGACATACATAATTTACCAAGAGGAGTATCAATTCGAGAAATAAGCGGATACATACCAATAGTATTCAAGCAGTTTGTATTAACAGTAGATTCAGAGAAGTCTTTCATTTTTTCCGCTAAGACTTGGGCATCTTTAGTGAAAAGTAGAATTTTACTAAGATAGATATTATCTGTTATAGTAGTATCTTCAATTCTATTTCCTTCTGTATTCACTTTAGAAGCCTCAGCATGCCAACTACTTGTTTTGCCCTTTCTTTTGTTATAATTGGTTTTATACTATATAGTCAAGAATTTTACTATAATACTTAATTTTATCAGAATCTTTCTTAAATAAGTTATGCTCAATATATTAATTCGAAAAAAAATCTTCAAAAATACTTTTTCATTTAAAAAAACGAATTTTAATCAAAAGACTTTTTAGTTAGTGCGTAAATTTTGATTGTAATAAAAAAAAACAATGTTTAAAGGATTGTGAAAAATTTAAGTAAAAAAACTAGTAAACCACAAAAAGGCCAAAAGAAAAGCAGACCCTACGAAAGAGAAGGTACGGATGTAGCTACGGGAAGTGCAACTGAAACTGGTGAAGCTGAGTATATTAGAGTGAGATTGCCCAGACAAGGAGAAATCTTAGGAATAGTTACTCAAATTCTTGGTGCTGATCGGATAAAAGTAAGATGTATGGATAAAAAGGATCGTGTTGTAAGAATACCTGGCAAGCACCGTAAGAGACTCTGGTGTAGACAAAATGATATCGTTAGTGTAATGCCTTGGTATGGTTTACAAGAAGATACTCGTGGAGATTTAGTTTATAGATATAATAAAAACCAAGCAGGTTGGTTAGAAGAAAAAGGATATATTGTTCTCGATTAACAATTATATTTTTCGATTTTAATATAACTATTTCATAATTAACTGCCAAAATACATCATTATTCAAGTTAAGCTTTTAATAGGTATTAGTTGATAGTAGATGTGAAATTCCATGCTTAACCCAAAGAAGAAGCGAAAAAATCTCTCTACAGATAATGAAAATACTCCTCTACTTGATATAGAAGAATCTTCAGCTAATGTTAAAAGAGATTTTTTTGATGCTGATCAACTTCAAATAGATCGTGTAGATGAAAAGAAAATTAGAAATAAAGATATTGATGATTTGAAAGTAACTGAATCAGTTTTAGATGTTGAAACAAGTAGAACATTATTTGGTTTGAGAAAGAGAAATATAATTGAAAGTATGACTGGAATTATCTCAACGGGTAAAGAAGCTAATGTCTATCATGGATATGGTCCAAAAGGTTCAGAGTTAGCAATTAAAATTTATCGAACATCAACTAATATTTTCAAAACATTACAAGTCTATATTATAGGTGATCCACGATTTAATAGAATAAAGCGTGATCAACGTTCTTTTGTTTATGCATGGGCGAAAAAGGAATTCAAAAATCTCTCGAGAGCATATCAAGCGAAAGTAAGTGTTCCAAAACCAATTGAATGTGTAAAAGATATTGTAGTAATGGAATTTATTGGGAAAAAAGGTTTACCTTATCCATTGCTCAAAGATGTGAAAATTCAAAAACCTGAAAAAACATATCAAGAGGTTTTAAAAAATCTCGATATTTTATACAATAAAGCAGGATTAGTACATGCAGATTTATCGGAGTATAACATGATTTATACCCCAAAAATTTACTTTATTGATATCTCACAAGCTGTTTTAGTAGATCATTCATATGCTGAAATTTTCCTATATCGGGATATTAAGAACGTTACTAGATTTTTCGAGAAGCTTAAAGTAAAAGTCATTGATCCTGATGTTCTGTATGAAAAATTTATAGGTGAACCTCCATCTGATAAAGTAAGAATTTTTGAGATAGGTTAGAATACCTCAAAAAAACGAATAAACAAAAGCAATCGCAAACCATTAAAGAGGAATGAGTAATAAACGATTTGGAGAACAAAAAAAATGGATGATAACTATCCCGATATGGAATTAAGCAATTTCCTTGTAGTAATCCCACAGAATAGAATAGGCGCCCTTATAGGTCCCGATGGTAGAATAAAACAAAGATTAGAAGAATTAGCAAGTGTAGAATTGGATATTGATAGTAAATCTGGTGAAGTTATTATCAGTTCAAAAGAGAATATGTCAGATCCATTCCTTGCAATAAAAGCTAGGGATTTCGTTCATGCAGTTGGACGAGGATTTAATCCTGAAGTAGCATTTATCCTTTTAGAGGAAGATATATACTTAGAAATAGTCAATTTGAAAACAATAATCGGAGTAAATCCAAATAAATTGGATCGATTCAGAGGAAGAATAATTGGTAGAGAAGGAAGGACTAGACAAGTAATTGAGGAAACAACTGGGACAAAAATTTCTGTTTTCGGGAACACTGTAGGAATAATAGGTCAATACGAACGTCTTCGAGTAGCTAAAGATGCAATCTTTATGTTATTAGAAGGAGCAAAACATGGTACTGTTTATGCTTACTTAGAAGAAAAAGCGCAAATGTTTAGACGAGATGCCCAAGAATTATGGGAAAAAGCTTCAAGAGATTTAAAAAGATAATTTTGCTCATACGAGGATGTTAAGATGAAAATACGACAAGCAACATTGAAAGATTTTGAGGAAATCCACAACCTAACAGCATATTGTTATGGATTTGATCCAGTAGGGTCAAAAGAGAGAATGTTGAAAAAATGGGAATTTACTTTTGATGAAAATTATTGTGTAGAAGATGAAAAGGGAAAAATTGTTGCAAATACACGTATGATTACTTTTGATCAGTTTATCAGAGGAAAAAGTTTGAAGATGGGTGGTATTGCAATGGTCGCTAGTGAACCTTTAGCTAGAAGACAAGGAAATATACGAGAAAGTATGAATTTCCTATTAAATAAAATGTATAAGGAAAAATTCGCTGTATCTACATTATATCCATTCAAAGACACGTTTTATGCTACTTATGGGTATGTTAATGCCCCTCCAGAATTGAGAATGAAATTTAATCCTAAATTCCTCAGTCGTTGGAAAGCTATGCCTGAAGGATATAAAATTGAACGATTATCTCATGAAAAAGGATTTCCTTATCTAAAAGAGGTACACAACAAAATTATCCCTACAATACATGGGGGAGTAATCCGAAGCGAAAAGCGATGGAAGGAATATGATAATCCAAGTCCAGCTTGGTATTTGGTTATTTTCAATCCTAAAGGAGAAGCTGAAGCAGTAATAAAATATTCTCAAAAAGGATTTATGGTAGATTTTGAATGGTCTGAAGAAGGAAAATTAACGATTTTTGAGTCTTATATTCTAACACCAAAAGCAAGAGCTGCACTTTATCATTATCTATTTTTACATAATGATCAGATTAATCAAATTCAGATTCCAATGGATGAAATTAACTCAACTCTCTATCCATGGTTACTAGGATATTATATTACGGAATTATCACCAACAAATATCTGGATGGGTAGAGTAGTAAATATTCAAAATACTCTACAAGGATTGGAAGTAAAGAAAAATGGTCGGATCAAAATAAAGATCACAGATGAACAAATTAGTCAAAATAACCAAACCTACGAATTTACAAGTAAAGAAGGAGCATTGTCAGTGAAAGAATTGGGTGAAAATTCTTTTGATGTAGAAATGAGCATTAAAGGATTGAGTGCTTTAGTTTATGGTCTTCTTTCATCAGAGGATTTGGAAGTATTTGAATGGCTAAAAAAGGCTTCCAAGGAAAATCGCTCATTACTAAATGATTGGTTCCCTCTAGAACAACCAAGGTTAACTGAAGGATTCTAAAATTTACTTCTGGAAAGATTGCTGAAATCTTTCCTTAATTTCTATCCCTGAAAGTGGAACATCCTTTACTATGGCATTACCAGGTTTAACAATTATGTGTATTAATCTTGGACCTTTTTCTAAATGATTGAATGCTGTAACAAGATCATCTGGTGTATAAGCTTTCTGAGTATTAGTAAATCCATATGCTCTAGCTAATAATTCAAGGTCTATGTTAGAATAAGCTGCAGTAATTTGATTACCAGTAGAACCACAAGTGCCATTATCAATTAGTAGAATAGTGAGATTTTTGCTAATTGTTTTTTCTTGAATAATCGTTCCCAAAATATTGGGGTTGGTTAAAATGCTTGCATCACCATCAATAACTACTACTTCTTTATCACTAGCTATAGCTATCCCTAAACCAATAGCTGAAGCAAGACCAAAACTACCTAACATATAGAAATTGGTCGATTGATCGAGAATTGAGAATAATTCTTTGCAAGGAGCACCAATATTACTAACAACAATTTTCCCTTCAAGAAGATTTTTCAAAGATTCAATAGCTTCATACCTTGTAATTACTGGTTCAGTAATCTTTGTTGAGGTAATATTTAAAGTAAAATTTGCTTCTCTTATAGGAAAAGAGGATTTCTTTTCGCTATCTTGATTTTTTGCTTTCTCCTCATATTTACTCATCTCCCAAAAATGAGGTGAGATAAAGATTCCAACGGGGAGATTTTTCTCAAAACATTCAGAAAGAGCTTTATCAATTTTACCTAAATCATCTTTTTTCTTGATTTGAACAAACGGAAATTCTACTGCTTTAAAAATGGCTGGTAAATACTTACCAACAGGAATTTGTGCTTCGATAGCTTCTTTATATACTCCACGCCAACTGATGATAATAGGAATCGGTATACGATAAACAAGTGCTAAAGACAGTAAAGCATTAAGTGAATTACCAATCCCTCCGCTTTGGATTATCATAACAGTACGCTTACCTGCTAGATAAATCCCTGAAGCAATACCTATGCCTTCTTCTTCTCGAGAGAGGGGAATATGAACAAAACGTTCTGAAGTTAAAGTCAATAATCTTTTGATTTTGGCACAAGGTAAAGTTAAAGCAAAATCAATATCATGCTTATCGAGTAAATCAAGGATAGCTTTTTCTAAATCCATTGGTGACCCTCAGTAATTTATTGGTTAACAATGTTAGTTAATTAATTATTGGTTAAAGAAGCAAAAAAAGATGGGCTGGAATTTCTTAAGCTATTTGAAAGCTCATTTATCTTTCTATAAATTTAATATAATTAATTTCTAAATTAATTAAATGAGCATTTTTGTCAGAAAAAAATTAACATTTTGTAATATTTTTTGCAAATATCTTTATATTCGAGAAAAAAGAGCTTTACTTATGAGCGATTTTAAAGTAAAACTACCGCTTTGGCTAAGAATTCTCTATTATATCTTTGGCATAGCAACAATAGGGTTTGCAGTTGTCATTATAATAAATGCACTTATTTCAACACCATTTATTCCAAATAATAATTTATTATTAGGCATTGCTATAATACTAATAAGCTCAGTAAGAATAATAAATGGCATATTTGATAAAAGACATGATAAGTGGTTCAGAACATTCAATTTATTGATTGGTTTATTAGTTTTACCAATTGGTATAATTGCTATAGTTGTGACTACTCTCACTTCAAATATGCTTCTAGCTATCCTTGCGTTAGCAATTCTTCTATTAGGAATTGTTAGCATAGTAAATGGCTTTGAAGATAAGAACAAAGTGAATGTCTATAAAATAGTAATTATTATTTATGGATTCATTCTAGTTGCACTTGCTGCTGCAGTATTAATAATAGAGCCTCCAACAGTCTCTGATCAAAACCTTTTGATGATGTTAGTTGTAGCAATACTTCTACTAGGTTTGAGGAGATTAATGGAAGGAATTCTTAATCATCGTATTTTCAAACAACCACAAGTTCAAACATGAATTGGAAAGGAAAATATTCCTTTCTTAATTTTTTTTATTTTTAATAAAAACTCGATTATCCTACTAATCAATTAATTTTAAACAATTTCAAAAATACGTAAAAGCAATTTTGTCGATTAGAATAACAATTTAAATGAAACTATTTTGCGGATATCTTTTTATTTGAGAAAAAAGAGCTTTATTTATGGACGATTTTAAAGTAAAACTACCACTTTGGCTTAGACTTCTTTATATTATCTCAGGAATTCTAATAATTGGTTTTGCTGTAGTAATTTTCATAAATGAATTCGTTGCGAGTCCTTTTATTACTAACACTTTATTATTAGGCATTGCTCTAATTCTAATTAGCGTAGAGCGAATTCTAAATGGTCTATTTGATAAAAGGCATGATAAGTGGTTCAGAATATTTAATCTAGTAATTGGGTTGTTAGTATTACCAATTGGTATTACTGCTATATTTGTAGAATCAATTCTTGCAGAAATTTTATTGTCTATTCTCGCTTTAGCAGTTCTTCTATTAGGTATTGTTAGTGTTGTAAATGGATTTGAAGACAAGAAAAAAGTTAACGCCTATAAATTAACTATTATCTTCTATGGCTTCATATTAGTTAGTCTAGCAGTATCAATACTTATTTTAGATACAATGCTTGAAGAAAGAAATCTCATTGTTATGTTAGATGTTTCAATACTTCTTCTAGGTTTTAGAAGAATTATGGAAGGAATACTCGATCATCGTATTTTCAAACAACCACAAGTACAATCTTGAAAAACTGAAAGGAAATATTCCTTTCTTAACTTTTTTTAAATAATTCTTTACTGGAGCAATGAATTTCAACTAAAATGAACGCCAAAAAGATTAAAAGATACGTAATATACAGTTAATCGTTTGAAGAAAAATTCAAACACAAGATAATCTAATTTGAGGTGAGTTATCTACGAGTCAAACATCAAATGAAGTTATTATAGATATGAAAGAATATTTAGCAAAGAGGAGGAAAGGATATAACTTTAATTTTATCATAGGAATAGCATGTGTATGGTTTATACCATTTGGTCCATTTTTATTAATCCAAAGTATAAGATATAAAAAAATGACTGACAAAGAACTTTATGAAAGATTCAAAAAAATCGAAGATAAAAAAGCTGCTAGAGCAGGTAAAACAGTAAAATATACTAATATACCTTAACTTTGATTTTTCTTTTTTTCTTTTTTTTCTCTTTTTTATATTGATAACAATTATAGTAACAAATAGATATTATTCTATTCAAAGAAAATAAAATAATATATAAAAAATGATTCTTGTAAACTATTCATATTTGAGTTTAATTTGAAAAAAATATTATAGAATCCTAAACTGATAATTATTTAAATTCAATTGTACGTATTATTCAATATAAACTGAAAGGATTGCTAAATATGGTTTATAATGCAGAAAATGAATCAATACCATTTGATGTTTTAGCTAATCCTATAAGAAGAAAGATTCTTGAAGAGATTGCTGCAAATGAGACTCTTTCTTATAAACAACTTGTTAGAATAACAACTTTGAAAGCAGGACCATTATACCACCATATTCACAAACTAGGAAACTTAATCGCACAAAATGAAGAAAAAGAATATTATCTTACAGAAGAAGGTAAGAGAGCTCTAATTATTCTTGGTGTAAGTAAAACTAATCAAATTGATGAAATTCAAGAAATTGAAGAAACTCAAGAACCAGTAGAACCAAAAATCCTTTCCTTTTTTGGACTTTCATTAAAACCTATAATTATTTATTTCGCTAAGCATCCTTATCGTACATTAGCTGAATTCTTAATTTTATCAATTATCTGTGGTTATCTTAGTTATAGAGATAATATTTTATTAGTCGGGAATTTTACTCTCTCATATGAAACAGAAATTTACTTTAACTATCTAAGTATTATTCTAAGTTGGCTCTTTTTAGCTTTCATAGCTGAATTAGGTGCACGTTTCATATTTAAGAAGAAAGAAGGAACAATAGCATTACTTAGTGTTACAGGATTATCCTTCTTACCGATTTTCCTTTTTAGTATTATTATCTTCATTATTAATATTTCAGCTAAATCAGAAATTTATCTAAACACAATACTTCTATTGGTAATTCATGGAGTTTTTCAAATCTGGACATTCCTGATACTAGCTACCGCTTTAGGAGCTGTCAAAAAACTCTCATTGGATAAATCAATAATTATCTCATTGATCATTAATTATATTCAGATATTAATTGTAATCTTTGTCCTCATACCATAAATTTGGAAGTGAAAAATCACATGAACGCTAATATTGCAGTTACAAAAAATTGTAATGATAGCTACAGAAGATTGTATCAAAAAGTCTATAAAACTATAGTTATGCGTCTAAAATATTATAAAAAAACAAATATAAACAATAATAACCTATATTAATTAGATATTTATCTAATGAATATCCTAAAGACATAAAAAAGGAGAAAAGAAACGATGAGAAAATTACGATTAAATAAGACCACATCTTTAATTAGTTTAATACTTCTAATATTCATCTTTTCAACTATTATTGTAGTACCAATTTTTGTTACTGCTAAAGAGCCTGTTAAATATTCTAATTATATAGGTATTAATGATGAAGTTGATGAAGATGATGATGATGATGGTGTGAATGATGACCAAGAAGATCAAAATGAAAGATCTTTAGAAGTTGAAGTTGATGGTACTGAAGCTCAAATACAATCTGAATTTAGTTCGGGTGAAAATCAAAACGCCTTTCATATAAACATTAATGCTGAATCAGACAAGCTAGCAATAAAATTAGAATTTAATAATGAAATTGATGACGTTGAATTGGAATTAGAATTTACAGTTGAATTCACAGAGCTAATAGGTTATAATGATATAAATGCAAATAATATCTATGATCCTTCTATTGATACCGCAGTAGAAAACTATACAATAGGCGGTTTTAATGATATTGATTATATTTTTCAAAATAACACTGAAGGTGAATTACACATACTAAGTGTAATGTCAACAGATGGAAAATTTGGTATAGTAGCTTATATAAGTAACGAATTCATGATAGTCAATGATACTTTACTAACCCCTGTTGAAATTAAATTCGATATTCTAATAAACAACTTTGTAGGTGGTTTTGAACGAGTAGCTTTGAAAACAGAATTTGACTTTCAAGGTGAAGTAGAATATGATGAAGATACGGAAGATGAACAACACAATTTCACAGATAATGAAGCTGAACTAGCACTAAATTACAATGACTATGCAGGATTCTTCTCTTGGAATCAAAATGCAACAACTGATGGTGTAGAACATCCTGTCTATAATAGCCTTTACATGCAAGATGAAGGCGAATCATATTTCTATCTAAATTATGTTGCAGGCAATGAAATAATTCACGATCCAAAGATTGGTGTAGCAAATCTATTAATAGGGTTCCCATTAGGCTTTAGCTTTGGGTTGTTCTTCCCTGAGCTGTCTAAAAGTGGGTTCCTAATTCTAACTGCTACAGCAGCTTTGATAGCTATCAGTTTATCTTTAGTAGCAATAAGAAGAAAGAAGAATTAATATTCTTTTTTCTTAACCTTTTTTCTTAAAAACTAAATTTATTGTTAATTTCGTTATAAAATTATTATATAGCTTTTTAATAAGATTGAATATTTGCGTTCAAGTGTAATTAATTTCGAATTCAAAATAAAATGTATGATATAGAAAAAAAAAAGAAATAATCTAATAGGAAAAAAAAAAATAAAAAATTAATCCTAATCTTAGATTTTTCCTTCTCTTTGGAGTCTAGCTAATTCCTTGAATTTCTCAGGCAAGTATTCATCAGTAACAAAGGTAAGGCTCTTGGAAGTCAAAGATTGTTGTTCGGATTTCTTCTTGAGTTTGAGAAATTTCTGTAATTCATCTTGTAAATAATCATTTTGATAGCGAGGATCCTTAACTAATTGAAGCGTTCGGGTAATATCAACCTTGGTAAAATTATCAGTGGGTAGCTGATAATTAGTGATATCAGAAGCAGTAAGACCCATCCAAATAGCATCGGGAGTAGTTAGACCGGTAAGATGAGCAGCAGAAGCACTACCAGACGCGATGACATTATAGATATGAATTCCCCAAGGATCTCCATCTACGAAAGCATATACTGGTAACTTTAGTTCTTCATTCAATCTTCTTATTATTCGTCTTGTTCCTCTTGGTGCTTGTCCAGCTAAATGAATCAATACTGCATTAAATTGTTCATCAGCATTTTCTTCTATTAATCTTTGAAACATACCACCTGATTCTATACAAATCACTTTATCTGCTGATGTTTTAATAAAATCACTTCTTACCAATGTGGGTCCTATTGTT